>JAESGL010000012.1_pt1 | contig 477618 bp, 382 predicted proteins | sample 9269711 | NCBI WGS metagenome assembly JAESGL01 (sample SAMN14515918, study PRJNA621676) | algae metagenome | isolation source: Kastovskya adunca ATA6-11-RM4 and co-occurring heterotrophs from soil and... | place: Chile: Atacama Desert | collected 2011-06-27
GGCAAAAATCATACGCAATAAGTCCTGCTCTAAACCTGGCAGACACTACAGCCGAATAAGAAAAAGGCCGCGTAAACCTAAAATAAACAGAAGAAGACCTACATAAGCCTTAAGTTGACAGCATTGGACGGTCCGCGGTAGCGGTGCCATTCGAGTCCCTCCATTCCGTAATAAAAAGCTTCCTATTCGGAGGCTTTTATTGTTTACCCTGGCTCCTGGAGGAATCGCCAGTACTAAATCTGCTCAAACAACTATTCACAGCCAGCGTTTTAGGATTTAACATTGTTTAGATGAATAAGAGCGAGCAAATAAACCTGCTGATACAGCAGGAAAAGTACCAGGAGGCACTGGGATTACTTAAGCAGCAGGCCAAAACAGGCACCGATGCTGCTCTGCTTGCTACGATGGCCCATTGCAACTACAGGCTCGGTAATTTTCAGCAAAGTGCAGATGAGTTAACAGAGGCCATTGCCTTAGCACCGGATCAGGCACAGCTTTACAGCGACAGGGGTATCTCCTATTTTATGCTGGGTGATCGGGAGAAATCTCTCCGCGATTTTAATAAAGCACAGGAACTGGAGCCGCTAAACCCTTATAGGTACAGTAGCAGAGCTTATGTTAAAGATGCTTTCAGAGACACGAAAGGAGCTATAGAAGATTACCAGAAGGCGCTGGAGATAGATCCTGAAGATGCCATCTCTTATAATAACCTGGGCCTTCTGCTGGAGAAAGTTGGATATCAGAAAGAGGCGCAGCAGCATTTTGCAAAAGCAGATCAGATAGAAGGAAAAAATCTGGATAATGCAGCTGAACAGCCGGCTGTAAGAAGCGGGAAGCAAACAACTGCAACAGATAAAAGGCCTGCCGTTAATGGGCCGGAGCCTAAATCGAAATTAACAGCAGGCTACCTGGGGAGTACGATAAAAAGTATTTTCACCACCCGTAAGGGATTCCAGGAATTTATGCAGTTCTGGCTAGGAAAGCGCTCAAATCATTGATAATCCACTACTGTAAGCTCGGAAGTTCTATTTTAAATGTAGTTCCTTTATATGGAACACTGTAAAGGCTGATACGACCACCTAACTTTTCTACAGCATTCTTCAAAATATAAAGACCTAAGCCAGGCCCTTTAGAACGATCAGTGCCTCTGAAGAACATGTTGTAAATCTTATGCTGCAGCTTGCTATCAATACCAATTCCATTATCAGAAACTTTGATGGTTATCCAGCCTGCCTCGCGGGATGGCAGTATTTCCAGGCGCACAAAAGAATCTACCTCACTACGCCTGTAGCGGATTGAATTTTCTGCCAAGTTATAAAGTACAGTTTCCAGGAGGTGAGCATCACTTTGAAATTCCGGAATAGCTTCAAAACTCTCCTGTAGTACCACCTCTGTACTTTCGGGTAACTTTGCTATACTAGCCTGTACGCTATTCCACAGCATCCTGAAATCAACCGCTGAAATCTCGCATTTCCAATCTTTTATATTAGTAAGCTCAATAAGCGAAACTGTTATGTTGTGCAAACGCATTGTTTGGCTATTGTAGAGCTCAAAGTATTTCAGTGCTGCTGGGTCTTCTATCTCATGCTTTACTATTTGATTTAAACCCATGAGTGTTGCAATGGGCCCCCGCAAATCATGCGATGCCCGGTAGATAAAGGTGTCCAACTCGTTATTCTTGAAGGTCAGGTCCTGTTCAATCTTTTTCTGCGCAGTCATATCACGCAAAATGGTTGAATAACACTGCACCTGCCCTTCAGGGCTTTTATGGGAAATAACAACCTGCGAAACGTATATTTCACTGCCATCATGGCGCAGGTAGCGGTTTTGTCCGCTCCAGGTGCCATGTAGGTCTGCATGCTTGAGTTCTCTGCGGCTGATGGCTTTTGTAAACCTGGCAGTCTCGAAGTTGAAAATGGTTTTTTGCTGAAGTGTGTCGTCGTTGCTGATGCCAAAGAAATCCCTGCCTGCTTTATTCAGGTACAGCATATGGCCATCTACTCCGGCAATACTTACTATATCAGAAGTTGCTTCAATAATGGCTGTTAAGCGATCCTTTTCGTGTTCCGTAAGCCTGATGCCTGAGATATCTTGCAGGGTGCCATAGTACTTAATAAAATTCCTGGTTTTGGCAATCTTGATGCTCACAAAGAGGTGCCGTACTTCGCCATTGCTTCGCTTGATACGCAATTCGAGGTGGTCTGAAAAAGCATCATTGTTAGCCTGTTTTACCTGCTCAACAGTTTTTAAGTATTTAGTACGATCATCAGGATAAATACTCTCCCGCATGCGGGTAACAGAAATAATGTTACCGCTTTCTTTTTCCCTGCTGGTACCCAAAATCTCCAGCGCTGTATTACTCACCAGGAAGCAATCTGCAACAGGATCAAACTCCCAGGTGCCCAGGTTTGCAAGGCGCAGTGCGTCGGCAAGTTTCTCTTCGCTTTTTCGTAGTTCCTGCGTACGGGTTTCAACCAGCTGCTCAAGTCCTGTGCGATATTCTTCCAGCTCCTGTTCTGTAAGGCGCAGCTGTGTAATATCCTGCGCAGTACCAAATGCCTGTATTATATTACCACCATGGCTTATCTCTAGCCTGATGCTGCTAAGCACATGGATGATGGTGCCATCAACACGCCGTATACGATAATCAACTACTTCCTTAAAGCACGATTGGTTAAATTCCACTGCTGCACGCAGCATATACCTGAGCTTGCCCTGTTCTTCTGGCAATAAAAAATCCTCACAGAACTGTTTTCCAGATATTACTTCCAGTGGCTCCCGTATGCCAAGCAGGTCCCTAAGCTGACTATTTAGTATCAGGCAATCATCATTAATTGAATATTCCCAGCTGCTCAGCTTAGTAACTTCAAAGGCATCTTTTAACTTTTGCTGGCTCCTCTGAAGTTCAAAGGCTGTTTGCTTCTGTTCTGTAATGTCCTTTGCAGTGGTTACAACACTTATTACTTCTCCTGAAGCACTAAACTCCGGAATCAGCACCCAGTCTATCCAGGTGCTACTTGGTAATTCAACCTCCAACTGCAGGCGTTGCCCTGTATTGAAAACCTGTTCAATAGCTTTTTGGCAAACAGCTGTAAAGTCTTCCGGAAGCCCCATCCCGGTATGCGTTTTCCCCAGAAAGTCCTCCACCTTGTATGGTAAATAGTTTTCTACCTGTGTATTAACAAATATGTGCCTGTGCTGACGGTCAAACTGCATGATAATGTCAGGGCTGTACTCCGCCAGGACCCTGAACTTTTCAGCAGGCCTGTTCATATCAAGCAGCATGCGCCTGAGATTCTTGTTTTCCTGCTTCAAACGTTCCAGTTCAGGCTGGTAAATGTCTCTATCCGTTTGTTCCTCCTGAACAGGTTTAAGCAGAATGCGCAGGATGCCCTCCCGTTCCTGTTCTTCAGCGGTAGCCTGCAGGTTGATGATTGATTTATGCCTGCTGCGTATTGAAAAAGAATCTGTTGTAGAATCAACCTGACTTTTTGAGCTTGCCTCTAATTTTATCTCAGAAGCGTAATTCAGAATCTCCTTCAAAGCAATGCCCTTCAACAGTTCACCAGGCTCATTGCCCAGCCAGCTATATACTGTCTTGTTAGCCAGTAATATTTCTCCCTCACTGTTAATCCTAAGCAATCCTGAATTTTTGGGAGTATAACCTCCACCTTCCTGTAGTTGGTCTGTTAGCAGATCCTGTCCGGAGGCTATTCTAGGTAGAGGCAACCATTTAGTACAATAATAAGTGCCTACACCATGCGTATCTATACCGAAGGTAGATTCCTTACTAGGATTGGCTTCAGCTACAATCAGAAGACTGGCATTGAAGGTGCTTTCATCAGCACGGCAACCAAGAACCGGATTTTTACTGAACCCCTCCTGCTGCACTTGGGTGAGGAGCGACAACAGGTATTCTGATGCTCCCATGCTGCCTGGTTGTTGGCTGCAGAATAAATCAGCAGGGGTTTGTGCTAAAAGCTGTTGTTGATCCTGATAAGAAAACAGCTGTACAGCTGCGTTATTACACTGTAGCAAAGTACTGCCGGAAAACACTACCACAGCATCGGTCGAGTCCAACCAATTCACCATAATCAGCAATTATCAGAGAGTGAGTAAACTAATATATTCAAGCCCCTGGGGTATGGGAGCCTTGATCCTGCATGTAAGTTAAGATAATTAAATTATATTAATGAAAGGAATACATCAATTTAATAAGGATTTAATCATTAATTATCCTGGCCTTTGTTGAACTTATATGCTAAAATTTCTCCTGATATTCGATTTTCAAGGAAAATTCCCCTAAAATCTTATTTTAGCAATAAGGTAATATTTACGTACCTTTTAAATATAATTTCAGCCAAAGATAAATGCTACCAATGTGTATCTATGTATTTTGAAAAGGATTAGCTGTTTCTACTTATTAAAATTTTCATGCTTCAAAAATCACTCTGTTTTATTTTACTAACGTTTACACTACAAGTTACAGCCCAGGAGCAACAACTTACAGTGCAGAAAATTATGCAGGAGCCTGCCCAATGGATAGGCACCTCTCCCTCCGATCCTGTTTGGGAAGATAACAGCAGGCAACTATTCTTTAAATGGAATCCCGATAAAGCACTAGGAGATTCACTATATGTGTATGATCTGAAATCAGGTAATATTCGGAAAGCCTCCAGAACTGCTACAGGCTTACCCGACGATAGCCCTTACTTTAATGTGCAGCAGGCAAAAAAACTCTATCTCCAAAATGGAGATTTGTATGAAGAAGAGGTTAAAAGTGGAAAGGCACTACAACTTACCAGTAGTATCAGCGGCATCAGCAATCTCCGTTATGCTGCAAATGGATCAGATGTCTACTTTACCCTCAACGATAACCTTATTCTGCTCGACAGAAAAAATGGAACACTTCAGCAATTAACTGATTTCAAAAAAGGAAACAAGCCTGCAGAAATAGAACCAACACAACAGGATAAGTGGTTGAAGCAGGATCAGCTGGCATTCTTTGAAGTACTTGAGCAGCGTAAACAAAAGAAGGAACAAGCCAAATTAGCCAGCGCCAGACAACAGCAAAGTCGCCCCCAGCCTATCTACATCAGCGATGCACGTGTAGATAACCAGCTTGCCAGCCCCGATGGCAGATACATCACCTTTAGGCTGATCAATTCTCCGGAAGATCAGGAAACAAAAGTACCCTCTTTCGTGACTGAAAGTGGCTATACCGAGCTACTTGAGGCACGTCCTAAAGTTGGCAGCAGGCAGATGGCTACCAGGATGGGTATTTATGACACCAAAAGAGACACTGTTTATCATCTTGAAACCAAAAATCTGCCTGGTTTAGATAAGCTACCTGATTTTGCAAAAGATTATCCGGGAAAGGAGCTCAAAAGAAATACTGATGTTGTGGTGCATGGCCCCTTTTACCCTGAAAACGGAGGCAGCGCTGCCCTGCTGGAAGTCAGGAGTATAGATAATAAAGACCGCTGGATAGGTCTTGCAGATCTTGCAACCGGTAAAATTGAGGTGCTGGACCACCAGCGCGATGAAGCATGGATCGGAGGTCCCGGCATAGGCTGGCTCTTTAGTCCTGGTGAACTTGGCTGGTTACCCAACGGCAAAGAGTTCTGGTTTCAGTCTGAGGAATCTGGATATTCGCACCTGTACACCTATGATGTTGGCAGTAAAAAGAAAAAGCAGCTTACCAGCGGTAGTTTTGAGATCTATGATCCAAAAATAAGCCGCAATGGCAAGTACTGGTATTTCCACGCCAATTCGGTTCATCCGGGTGTAAGGCATTTTTACAGAATGCCAGTTGAGGGAGGTAAAATGGAACAGCTTACCAAAGGAGACGGCAGATGGGATGCTACCCTCTCTCCCGACGAGAAAACACTGGCATTGCTCTATTCTACTGCTAACACTCCCCCGGAGCTCTACCTGCAACCAAACCGCAGTGGCGGTTCACCTAAAAAAATTACCAGCAGTTTAACTGAAGAATGGCAGGCTTATCCATGGCGAATGCCAGAGTATGTGACCTTTAAGGCAAGCGATGGCGCATCAGTGCCTGCCAGGTTATACCGCCCTGCTAAGGGTGCTAAAAATGGCCCTGCTGTAGTATTTGTGCATGGCGCAGGCTACCTGCAGAATGCCCATAAATGGTGGAGCAGTTACTTCCGCGAGTATATGTTTCACAACCTGCTGGCAGATAAAGGATATACTGTGCTTGACATAGATTACCGCGGCAGTGCCGGCTACGGCCGCGACTGGCGCACTGCTATCTACAGGCATATGGGCGGCAAAGATCTCAGTGATCACATAGATGGCGCCAACTGGCTTGTAGAAGAACTGGGTGTTGACAGCACCAGATTGGGTATATATGGCGGTTCTTACGGTGGTTTCATTACCCTCATGGCCATGTTTACGAAGCCTGGCGTTTTTAGAGCTGGCGCTGCACTACGTTCCGTTACTGACTGGGCACATTATAATCACCCCTACACAGCAAACATTCTTAATGAGCCCTATACCGATAGCCTTGCCTACGCACGCAGCTCTCCTATTTATTATGCAGAAGGCTTAAAAGGACACCTGCTCATTGCACATGGTATGATTGACACCAATGTTCATTTTCAGGATGTGGTACGGCTTTCACAAAGGCTGATAGAGCTTGGTAAAGAAGACTGGGAGCTGGCTGTATATCCATTAGAGGATCATGGCTTTGTTGAACCCAGCAGCTGGACAGACGAATACAGGAGAATACTGAAGCTCTTTGAAGAGACTATAGGCTCTGCCGGCAGTACAGGCGCAGAATAATGTGAGTCCTGCCGCTACATTCACCTGTGTTTTTCCACGCAGTTCAAAGTGTATTTAGAATTCATCAATAAAAGCAAAAGCCGCAGATCTTTCTGCGGCTTTTGCTTTGACACCTGTCTCCGGACAAGATTATAATATGTGCTGTTTAATGTGGTGCACTACTCTTTCAGAATGACAAATTCTACCCTTCTGTTAAGCTGACGGCTTTCTGGATTAGCATTGCTGGCAATTGGCCTGGTGCCTCCATAACCTTTTCCTTCTATACGCTTTTCGTCTATACCACGACTTACCAGGTAGCTTTTTACAGCATTTACCCGCTCCTGCGACAGCTTGATGTTTGCTCTGCTGCTACCCTGGTTATCGGTATGGCCGGTAAGCATAATTTCCATGCTTGGATTTTCCTTCAGCATTTGTACTACCTCATCGAGTGACCCTGTGCTTTCTTCTACCAGTACTGCAGTGCTCTGCTGGAACATTACATTATCCAGGAGAACGGTTGTACCCACCGCCAGAGGTCTAAGTGAGAGGTTCAGCTGATTGCTGTTTGCGCTTAGGTTTAACACAGTATCTACCGTTAAATAACCTTTTGCCTTTGCCTGAATATTATACTGACCCGAGGCAGGCAGGGCTATATAATAGGTGCTGGCAGCCGATACAGAATCCATGAAATTATCCCTGCTCACAATCAGCCTTGCCAATGGAGTTTTGCCATCGGCACCCGTTACCTGTCCGTTTAAGGTAACCTTTATTTCTGGCCGCTGCTCCTCCATCAATTCTGTAACCTCATCTTTAATTTCAGCAGGGGTTGCTGTAGGCTGTGGCTGCAGGGGAACAGTGGCTGTTATAACCTCCGGAGTGGTCTCCAGCGCTGGTGGTGTTGGGGGTTCCGGCTTTCTGATGCGACGCACATCTCCGAACCCTTCGCTGTTCTGGGTAGAGGTGTAATAAGACCATTGGCCTGCAACAGGCTCATAATAATACATTTCGGATCCGGCTGTATTAATGCTGCTAACATTCTGTGGCTTGCTCCAGCGCTTCCAGCTGTTGTCCAGGCGTGTGCTCACCCAAATATCCATACTGCCCTTACCTCCGGAACGGTTACTGGTAAAGTACAAAGTACGGCCGTCGGCAGCCACAAATGCACTCATTTCCTGCATAGGTGTGTTTATGTCTGATCCAAGGTTCTGTGGCTCACCCCAGCTACCATCCGATTGCCTGAAGCTCACGTAGAGGTCTTCCAGGCCATAAGTGCTGTAAGACTCCATCGAGATCAGCATGGTCTCACCATCGGGAGAAATACTGATATCCTGGTGCTTTGCCTTGTTCAGGAAATATTTGACTGTAACTGCCCTGGCAGAACCACTGCCATCGGCATTCATCAGGTACAAACCGGCATCTGCCTTGTGCGCACTTTCAGGGTTGTTCCGCATGAGGTAAAGCTGGTTGCCATTGCCAGTAAAGCCAACCACTACATCTGCCTGTGCAGAATTTAGCATGGAAGCAAGCCGCTGTACATTACCAAACATATCGCCGGTGGTGGCTGTAGCTACCCATGCATCGGCCCTGTCTTTGCGCCCACCGGCACTTGTTGGGTGGTTGCTTCTGCCGAAATACAAAAGACTGCCATCTGGCGATACCACCGGCTTCAGCTCGTTATATTTAGTATTGAGGCTTGTATCTGCAGAAAGAACAGGGGCCTTTTTGTTTTGTGCAGGTGCGGATGTTGCGACCATACCTGCTGCCAGTGCAGCTAACCAGAATTTCGTATGTTTTGCTCTAAACAGCTTCATTTCATGTAAGATTGATCCCCAAAAATAAACATATCCAGCATAACACGCCTTATTTATCCTTTATTAATGATCAAGGTGCCGGAATATTGTGAGGAGTACAAAATCTGTTCCAGATAAAAAGTCTTTGTTTACTGATGGCTGATTCCCGAACTTTGTTTATTCACTATCAGCAGATTCATGAAGTTTACAGGAACAAAATCATATATAGCAGCCCGCGATTTACAAATAGCGGTAGAGGCTGCCATTACCCTGCAAAAACCTTTATTGATAAAAGGTGAACCCGGCACCGGCAAAACCCAGCTGGCCTACGAGATAGCAGCCGCGCTTGGCAAAAAGCTCATCACCTGGAATATAAAATCAACCACTTCTGCCCAGCAGGGGCTCTATGAATATGATGCCATCAGCCGCCTGCGCGATGCACAACTGAATAGTGAGCGGGTGAGTGATATACGCCACTATATCCGCAAAGGTAAACTATGGGAAGCTTTTGTAGCAGATGATGCACCAGTGCTGCTCATAGATGAGATTGATAAAGCTGATCTTGAATTTCCGAACGACCTGCTGCAGGAGCTAGATAAGATGGAGTTTTACTGCTATGAGCTGGATGAAACTATTTGTGCCAGGCAAAGGCCTATTGTGATCATCACCTCAAACAATGAAAAAGAGCTGCCCGATGCTTTCCTGCGCCGCTGCTTTTTCCATTATATAAAATTCCCCGATGCTGTTACGCTCCGTAAAATAGTAGATGTACATTATCCGGCACAGGAAGAGCAGCTGATCAGTAAGGCCATAGAACTTTTTCTGGAGGTAAGGGAAAAACGCCAGCTAAAAAAACGCCCCTCAACAAGTGAGCTGATCGACTGGATAAAACTGTTACTGGCTGGCAGCATAGGCACCACAGATTTAGAGAATATTGACTTGCAGGAGCAATTACCTCCTTTTGCCGGAGCACTGCTAAAAAATGAGCAGGACCTGCAGGCTATTCTTTTTGGTTCCCGCAACCGAAGCAGCTACTACTCCTGATGTTTATACAATTTTTATTTGCTCTGAAGAAAGCTGGCCTACCCGTGGGTACGCGCGAGCTATTGCACCTGCAGGATGCCCTGCAGCAGGGAGTGGTACAGCATAGTACAGAAGATTTCTACTACCTCTGCCGTAGTCTTTTTGTAAAGCGGGAGCAGGAGCTGGATAAATTTGACCGAAGCTTTTCTGCCACCTTTGGTATCTTATCTTCCCTCCCATTCGATCCTATGGCTGCCATACCAGATGAGTGGCTCCGAAAGGATGGTGAACTTTTAGAAGCCCCGGATGAGGAGAACAGCCGATATCGGCAGGAGATGCTGGAGCAGCTACAGGAGCGTTTTCAGGAGTTACTGCATGAGCAGAAAGAAAGGCACGAAGGCGGCAATAAATGGATAGGCACCGGTGGCAAGTCAGCTTTTGGTGCATGGGGTAATCACCAGCAGGGATATAGAATTGGCCAAACCGAAGGCAGGCGGGGTAAGGCTGTAAAGGTGTGGGACCAGCGTGAGTTCAAGTCCCTTGATGATAACCTGCAGCTGGACACCCGGCAGTTTCAGATGGCCCTGCGCCGGCTAAGGCTGCTTAGCCGTGAAGGGGCTCCTGATGTATTTGATATTGACGAAACCGTACGGCAGACCTGCCATAATGCAGGGCTTCTAAAAGAGGTTTACCGACCGGAACGCAGCAATGGCATTAGGCTCCTGCTGCTGCTTGATGTTGGCGGCTCAATGGATGAATATGTGTACCTGTGCGAACAGCTGTTCTCTGCAGCAAAGCACGAATTTCAGCACCTGGAGTACTTTTACTTCCATAACTGTATGTACGAAAAGATCTGGAAGGATCCGAAACGCCGCCGCTACGATTACATCAGTACCCAAAGTTTGTTTCATACTTATTCCTCCGCCTATAGGGTAATCGTCGTTGGTGATGCAAGCATGTCGCCATACGAGCTATTTTACAAAGGAGGCAGTGTTGAGCATGCTAACGAAGAGCCTGGCGCGCTGTGGTTGCAACGGCTTCGGGAGCATTTTTCACATACTGTCTGGCTTAACCCGGTACAGGAAAGGGAATGGACTTACACAGAAACTATTGGAGAGATCAGCAAGCTCTTTGAAAACCAGATGCACCCGCTTACCCTTAATGGATTGGAGGCAGCAGTAAAAGCCTTAAAGCAAAGATGACAGAGTTTCAAATTTTCCGGATCGCCAAATCATCAAATAACATTTTCGTAAATTTGCATTATTAACCGGAGCAACGATAGAGTCGCATACCATGCTGACACCTGAAAACAAGCTTAAAAAGATTATCATTATTGGCGACAGGATACTGATACGCCCAAAGAAGGATAGTGAACGTACAGAAAGTGGTTTGTACCTGCCACCAGGTGTACAGGAGAAAGAGGTTGTACGAACCGGTTGGGTGATGAAGACAGGACCTGGCTATGCCATCCCTTTTCCTACCGATGGAGAAGACGAACCATGGAAAGAGCCTGAAGAAAAGGTGAGCTATATTCCACTGCAAGCCCGGGTAGGTGATCTGGCCGTGTACCTGCAAAGAGGAAGTTATGAGGTGCTTATTAATGGCGAAAAGTACTACATAGTGCCACAGGCTAACATTTTAATGCTGGAGCGGGAAGAAGATTTGTTTGACTAATTAATAGAGCGGCACATCTTATGCTTCAGATTTAGCGTAAAGCATAGTATTATGCTACTCCGCTATTTTAAAATAGCCCCTCTTGTAATGATGTTGCTGCTGCTGGGGCTTTCTTCCTGTCTTTATATCGTTGAAGAAACGACTTCAATGGGCCTGCAGAATGATGAAGGCTTTGTGCAAAGTCTGAACTCAGAGCAAGCAGTTCGGGAAACAGATACAGATTCTTTTGTAGCCTTGATCAGCCAGCTGGAGGAGATAGGATTTTATCAGCAAAAGCAGCATTGCTCCTATCCTGGTGAAAATGGCTACTACTGCCTGATTCCACCCATTGAAAATGCAATAAGCAAAAGCATTGAATCTACTAACAGCGATGTTGGTTCAGGACCACCTGCACTTGCTCCCGAAAAGCAGATTACGCCAGTTAATATGGAGGGGCTTCTGGAAATTAAATCATGTTATCTGCGGGCAGATTATGAAGTTGGTGCAAAATCATATCCACGTGCAACCGTAGAAGAGTGGACCTTCGATGAAGAACTATCAGCAGAAAAAGTGGCCGAACAGTTAAGCAGCTTAACGGAAGAAGAATGGTACTACCTCCACAAATCAAAAGTTAGCTGGTGGAGAAAGAATCATAAACTGTATTTCATTTTCCCCTCCGGCAGCTTTATGCTGTCGGAAGTCTCTAAGCTGCAGCAAAAGATGCAGGAGAATATGATTTACTGAAATATCCGGGCATGGTCCTGGGTAAATTGCTTCAGTGTAATGGGCCTGCGGCCGGTTATGGTCTCTACATCCTGTGTTATATCACTCCCCATACTCTGAGCATAGATCAGGTTCAGGCGCGAAAGATCTTTTGCCAGCCAGTCGGGCACACCAGCATGCAAAAGTGCTTCATAACTTTGCTCCGGATTTACTGCTACTAATTTTATATCACGATGAAGGGCTAGCTCAAGGGCGTCTGCCACATCTTTCATGCTTACCGCTTCTGAACCTGTTAGTATGTATGTTTTACCTGCATGTCCCTCTTCAGTAAGTATTTTAGCAGAAGCTGCTGCAACATCCCTGGCATCTATCGGGGCATAACGGCCTTCTTTCGTAAAAGAATACAGCACTCCAAATGTACGCACCTGGTTTACATGATTAAGCCAGTTTTGCATCATGGTATGTGGATGCAAAAAAGTCCAGAGAAGGCCGCTATTGCGGATCTGCTCTTCGGTTGCAGCATGCATACGGCCTATTTGCAGTGGAGAGTCAGGATAAGTACCCAGTGCAGAAACTTTTACAATATGTTTTACACCTGCTGCAACAGCTGCTTCAATGGCATTTTGCTGTAGCTCAACTTGTTGCTCAGAAGGTGCACTTAGCAGAAATACTTTTTGTACGCCCTGCATAGCTCGTTTAAGAGACTGAAGATCTCCTAAATCGCCCATAGCAATGCTATATCCTTTTTCTGCGAGCAAACGTGCTTTTTCTGTATTCCGTACCAACGCACGAAAGCCTGCCTTACGTTTGTAAAGTTCTTGCAGCAGATGTCTGCCAATAGTGCCCGTAGCACCGATAACCAGGATATTTGCGCTAGACATAAAAATAAATATTAGGTGAAAAGGGAATGGTGTATGAACATTGAGTAAAATTTAAAAAAAATATTTGGGTTAATCACCTCATCAAAACACATATTATGTAATATGCGCCTGATCTGGTAAGTAGCTGTTGTTGAAAACAATTGCACCTTACTCATCTGTTATCTACTAAAAGCGTAGACCATTGAGGTTGAAAAAATTATCAATACTTGCCCAGCCGGATGATTCCACCTGCGGGCCCACCAGTTTGCATGCTGTTTATAATTATTTTAAGTATGATCTTGGTTTAGATGAGGTGATCCGTAGTGTGAACTACCTTGAAGGTGGTGGCACCCTTGCTGTTTTTCTAGGACTAGATGCGCTAAGCAAAGGCTTTAGTGCCAGGATGCATACTTCTAACCTTACCATGTTTGATCCCAGCTGGCGAGACCTGTCAAAGGAAGAGCTGCTTAAAAAGCTGGATGCACAGCTGAAATACAAAAAAGGAAGAAAGTTTACACTGGCAACTGCTGCTTACAAGCAATTTTTGCTGAAGGGTGGCGAAATTCACCTGGACATGCTCGATGAAGCACTGCTGAAGAGCTACCTTTCACAAAATATTCCCATCCTGGCAGGCCTCAGCGCTACTTACCTGTACCAGACCAAGCGAGAATATGCCGATGAGCAGGACCGCTCTATTTTTGATGACCTCAAAGGAGAACCAATGGGCCATTTTGTAGTTCTCACCAAGTTGGAGGGAGAATACCTGTGGGTTGCCGATCCTTACAAGGAGAACCCAATTTCCAGCACTAACTATTATAAAATTGAAACTAATCGGGTAATTAATGCCATTCACCTGGGTATTCTTACGTACGATGCCAATATCCTGATTGTATCGCCGAAGAATCTGATATGAAGAAAATAATCGTTACTAATACACCAAACCTCTTTCAGATGGATCTGAACGAGATTGAGGTACTTACTCCTAAAGCATACCTTACGCAAGCTGAACTAAGCAAGCTACAAAACACCAGGGTCTTTAACCTTTGCAACGACTATCGCTACCAGTCAAAAGGCTACTATGTTTCGTTGTTAGCCGAAGCCAGGGGACACAAACCTATACCAAACGTTAAGAGCATACAGGACCTTAAAGCGCCGGCTATTGTAAGAATAGTGTCTGAAGAACTGGATGATATTATTCAGAAGACACTTAAAAACCTGAAGTCGGAAGAGTTTACACTTAGCATTTATTTTGGGCATAATGTAGCCAAGCAATATGAAAAGCTATGCCGTGAGCTGCACCGCCAGTTTCAGGCACCATTTCTCCGGGCTCGCTTTACGTACAATAAGAAGTGGCTGCTGCAAAGTATCAAGCCTATCTCTTTGAGCGAAATTCCGGAGGAGCACCTGCCCTATGTGCAGGAGTTTGCCAAAAACTACTTTAGCAAAAAGCGCTATGAGAGTGTACGCAATACACGATACCTCTACGACCTTGCTATTCTGCACAATCCTGCCGAGCATTCGCCCCCATCAGATAAAAGGGCGCTGCAGAAGTTTATTGAGGCTGCAGAAAAAAACGGCTTTTATGCAGAGTTGATCACCAAGGAAGACTATGACCGCCTGGCGGAGTTTGACGCACTGTTCATCAGGGAAACCACTACCGTTAATCACCATACCTATCGATTTGCCAGCCGGGCACAAACAGAAGGGCTTGTGGTAATGGACGATCCCAACTCTATCTTAAAGTGTACCAATAAAGTGTACCTGGCAGAGCTGATGGAACTTAACAAGATTCCTACTCCCAAAACGCTGGTGGTGCACAGCGAAAACAAGAAAGAAGTTGGCAAAAAGCTAGGTTTTCCATGTGTGCTCAAGCTACCGGACTCCTCTTTCTCTCAGGGTGTAACAAAGGCAAAGGACGAAAAAGAGCTAAGCCAGCAGCTTAATAATATGCTTAACCAGTCGGAGCTGGTAATTGCACAGGAGTTTTTACCAACTGATTTTGACTGGCGTGTGGGTGTACTGGATGAACAGATACTATATACCTGCAAATACTATATGGCCAAGGGCCACTGGCAGATCTACAATTGGGAAGATAAAAAGGAAACAACAGGCAGGTATGAAACCCTGGATCCTGCTAAAGTGCCACAGCAGGTGATAGATGTTGCCCTTAAAGCCACCAAACTTATTGGTAACGGGTTGTATGGCGTAGATATCAAGGAATCTGGCGGTAAGATATATGTAATAGAGATCAACGATAATCCAAACCTAGATTCTGGTGTGGAAGATAAAGTTCTGAAAGATGAGCTATACGACCGCGTGATGAAGTCTTTCAAAAAACGAATTGAAAAGTTGCTTGCTTAAAAATGGCTTACTCTCTGTTTGAAGTCTATGGTGTGGAAATGGAATACATGATTGTAGACCAAACCACCCTTTCTGTAAAAGCAGTGGCCGATGAACTGCTCAGGAAAATGGCTGGCCATTGGGTTGGTGATTACGAAAATGGCACCATCGACTGGTCTAATGAGCTGGTGAATCATGTGTTAGAAATTAAAACCCACAAACCAGTTGCTATTTTAAGCGGACTTGATACCCATTTTCATGCTAACATTCAGGAGATAAACCGGCAGCTGGAGAGTTTAGGCGCCATGCTGTTGCCCACAGGTGCTCACCCCCTCATGGACCCTTTTACAGAAACTAAACTATGGGAACATGAGGCCAGGGAGATTTACAACCTGTATAACCGCATTTTTGATTGCCGCGGGCATGGCTGGTCAAACCTGCAAAGCACGCATATAAACCTGCCATTTTCAGGTGATGAAGAATTTAAAAAACTGCATGCTGCCATCAGGCTCCTGCTGCCCATTATTCCTGCCCTAAGTGCCAGCACCCCCATTCTGGATGGTAAGTTCAGCGGCTACCGGGATACCAGACTTGAAACATACAGGCATAATCAGAAGAAAATACCGGTAATTGCCGGCCAAATAATACCAGAGCGTGTTTTTTCTAAACAGGCTTACTATGAGCAGATATTTAATCCAATTAGTAAAGCCATAGCCCCCTATGATACTGAGGGCGTACTAGACAAGCATTTTCTAAACTCCCGTGGAGCCATAGCCCGTTTTGATCGTGGGGCAATTGAAATAAGAATCATTGACATACAGGAATGCCCACTGGCAGATGTTGCCATACTAGCTCTTATCAGCGAATGCCTGAGGGCTCTGGTGAGTCAGCAGTGGGCAGCCATTGATGAACAGATTAGCTGGAGCGAAGGTGAGCTTGCAGCCATATTTCTGGAAGTGATAAAGAGCGGGGAAAACACAATGATAGAAAACAGGAAATACCTGCAGCTTTTTGGTGTAAAGGAAACATCAATGCTGACAAGAGACTTATGGCAACACCTGCTGGAAAAGGTTTCAGCTAATATGGATGCACCATATAGAGCCGTTATTGATAAGCTTTTACAACAGGGCACCCTTAGCTCCCGGATACTGGCTTCCCTGAATAATGACTACAGGCCTGAAGCCATCCGCGAAGTTTACAGGCATCTGAGCCAGTGTCTGGTCACTAATCAACTTTTTATATGAGTGCACGCTGGGTAATTACCTGTGAACATGGAGGCAACTCCATTCCTGGCGCCTTTGCTTCTCTATTTTTCGATGCAGAAGCACAACACGCACTTAACTCCCACCGTGGCTGGGATCCCGGTGCGCTGGCACTGTTTGACAGGCTAGAACCCCTGGCCGACTTTTCTAATGCTGCCACTGTTAGCCGGCTGCTTGTTGAGCTTAACCGCTCCCTCTTTCATCATAACCTGTTTTCGAAATTTACAAAGGGCTTATCAGATCAGGACAGGACGCTGGTTTTAGAAAAATACTATACCCCCTATCGCCAGAAAGTGCAGGCTGCCATCAAGCAGTTAATAGAGGAAGGGCATGTTGTTTACCACCTAAGCATACACAGCTTTACACCTGTACTGGATGGTGTAGTACGCAATGCTGATATTGGCCTGCTCTATGATCCCTTACGCAGGCTGGAAAATGATTTATGTAACCAGTGGAAGAATATATTTCTTAGGCTTATTCCTGAAGTCAGGATACGATTTAATTATCCCTACAAGGGTACTGATGATGGCTTTACAACCCATCTGCGCAAACAATTTCCGGATAATTATGCCGGCATAGAATTCGAGCTTAACCAGGAATGGGCTAACGACGATCAGGCTTACAGCATCATATACAGATCTGTTAAAGAGCTAAAGCAGCTTAATGCGTAAGTACAGTCTGCCTTGTTTGGCTTGTAGTAGCAAGCGAAGTGCCTTTTTCCGGTAGTGTAAATATAAACCTGCTGCCATGCCCTGGCCTGCTTTCTGCCCATATTCTACCTCCGCAGGCCTCTATAAATTCCCGACACAGCGCTAGGCCAAGGCCGGAGCCTTTTTCATTAGAAGTGCCTCTCTCCGGGTTATCCTGGAATGTGATAAAGAGTTTATCCAGCTTCGCCTTGACTATTCCAATTCCATTATCGCTGACTTCTATCTGGTAATATCCGCCTGTATATCTTGTTGTAATGCTTATTAGGCCATTTATGGGGGTAAACTTAACGGCATTGCCAATGAGGTTACGCAACACCAGGTGCAGTATGTCTGCATCAGCTATGATGACAGTTTCTGACAGCACTTTATTTTCAATGGTAATATTTTTGAAGTTAGCCTGTGAACGGTAAAGTATCAGAATTTCTTCGACGGTTTGATAGAGGCTAATGGAAACAGGCATAATTTCAAGCCCTTTTAGCTGGTTACGTGTCCATAAGAGTACATTATCGAGCATGTGTACCTGCCACTTTACCTGTTGGTTCAACTCTTTTGAAAAATGCTGGAATTCTTTCTGGTCAATCTGCTTTTCACGTAACAAGGCAAGTAATCCTGAAATTGAGCTGAAAGGTTGCCTGAGGTCATGAGATAATACAGAAAGCAGTTTGTCTTTTAGCTGGTTTAGGCGGCTTAGCTCTTCTTTTTGATGCTCTATTGCTTCCTTTTGAGTAGTAATATCATTGGTGCGTTCTACTATCAGCCTTTCCAGCTTAAAGTTCTCCAGGCGTAATTGGCGTGTTCTCCAAAAGTACAACAGAACCAACAGCAGTGCTGCTAAACTAAATAAGGCAACTTTAAACCAGGCATTTTCATAAAAATAAGCTTGCTGAATTATTTTAAAAGAAGCTTCCTCCTCACTCCAGATACCATCTTCGTTGGTAGCCTTTACTCTAAATATGTATTCACCTGCAGGAAGGTTTGTGTAATAGGCTACTCTTCTGTTATCTGCTTCCTGCCACTCCTCATCAAAACCACTCAGCATATAGTAAAAGCTTGTTGCTTTGGGCGCATAGTAGTTGAAGCCTGTATATTGAATCTCATATTGTTTGGTGCCTGCAGCAAAATACACCTCTTTCTCAAGTGGGTGTTCAATTTTATCGCCTGCAACTTTTTCTATTTTAACCAGTGGTTTGTTAGTATTTGTGCTGATACTCGCAGGATCTATTGCACTAACACCATTTAAGGTTGCAAACCAGAACAAACCATTGGAAGAGAAGCAGCTAAGCGAAACAGACGTTATTTCACTGCTTCGCATGCCGTCGGCAGTTGTAAACTGTTTGTAATTTCTAAGCTGTGCATGCTCATTGTCGGTGATCGACAATAATTCACTTCTTTTTACCATAAACACACCCCTGTTGGTTGTTAGCCACAGATTGTCCTGTTTATCGTTCAGGATTTGGAAAATGGTATTGACAAACAATCCCTGCTTTTCATTGATGCTGTACCAGTTGTTATCTTTATAGATATGCAAGCCATCGTTGCTGCCTACCCATATGTTACCTTCTTTATCTTCCCAGATGTCAAACAATACATTGCTGGATAAACCCTGTTCGTAGCTGTGTTGGCTGAATGAAGTACCATTATAGCAAAATAATCCCTTACCATTGGTACCAACCCATAGATTGCCTTTTGAATCAACAAAAAGTGAGAGAATAAAAATGCCGGACAACTCATCCACCACCCTTACTTCTTCGTGCTTATCCGGTTTACAAACAAATAAGCCATTACGGGTGCCAATCCATAGGTGCCCATCTTTATCTTCTACAATTCTGCGAATTTTATCTGAAGAAAGCCCCGAACCTTTCTTAAATGCCCTTTCAAAATTTTGCCCCTTTTGCCGAAACATTCCATCATTGGTACCTACCCACAGCACACCCCTGGAATCTCTGATAACTTCTCTTATTCTGTTTGCAGCAGAATTATCATCGAGTACATATACATGTTCCACACCCTGCCTGATATATGCCAAACCTCCATTGGTACCAACCCAAACAGCATCCTTCTCTGGCCACACTACATTTACAACTTCATTCGGAAGACCTTCCTCGCGGGAGTAGTTGTTAAATTTACCATCCCGCAGGCGTAGCAAGCCTTTATAATAGGTGCCTATCCACAGGCTACCTTCTCCATCAGAGTATAACTGCAGCAGCTCATTTCCACCGCCACCATCAGGATCTGTGTGCAGCCATTCAAATTTATTCTTCGCATAACGCAACAGTCCGTCATTGGTCGCAAACCAAAGGGTGCCATAGGCATCCTGATGAATATCATTGATGAAAGCAGCGAAGGTTCTACCAAAAACTTGTACTTCACGGATGCGCCCGTACTCCATCAGGTTGATGCCTTCTTCGGTACCAATCCATAAACGACCTTTCTGATCCTCAAATAAAGACCTGATAGAGTTATTAGTCAATCCTTCAAGGTTAGAATAGTGCCGTAGCAAACCATTCTGCAACTCCCACAAACCATCGCCCACCGTGCCAATCCACAGGCTTCCCTTGGTATCATGATACAGGCTGAAAATATGCAGGTTGTGCAATCTGCTAAGCTCCGGGAATGATACATAGGTATCATCCCTGATCAGGCCCAGTCCGCCACGGGTTCCCACCCATATCTGTCCCTGATCGTCTTCAGCAAATGAAGTTACTGACTGGTTCGGAGAAAATTCGTTCTCCTGGATAACAGAAAAAACTTCACCTGCCATTTTCATTACCCCACCACCGTTGGTGGCAATCCATAGATTACCTTTTTTATCTTCGTGTAAATCGAAAAGACTGTTAGTAGGTATCTGCGGGTATAAGCGTTGGGTATAGTTTTTGAATTTGTGCCCGTCAAAGCGCGAAAGGCCATCGTAGGTAGCCAGCCAGAAGTAACCGTTTTGTGCCTTTAGCTGTGCCATAACGGCGTTGCTTGGCAGCCCGTCTTCCATTTGCCATTTATCGATGGTAAACTGGCTTAAAGCTTTAGCTGTATCCAGCGCCTGAACTTTAGGCGACTGACTGGCTACAAGAGTAAATGGTAGCGCTATGAGTAGTAATCCAAATTGGATAAAACGCAGGATTGAAATATTAACCAAGCTTGTTTGCTGTAGAATTGCACTCATGTAGCGGGTATATCACTTACTAGTTTAAGTGAAATAAGGCAAATAATGAAACAATATACTTCAATTAATATTGCTGATTATACATTAAGGCTATTTTAACAATAGATTTAGTAATTGATGTTGCAAGTATAATTTACAGGTTTTCCCTTAGATCAAAAGATGCTTTACTCCTACCTTTATTCAGCTGGCTTACCGCTACCTGAAGACTAATCTGAACATCAATAAAATATGTGATTATTCTAAGATTTCAGCTAAAGAGTTATGCACTAATCAGAGATAGATTGTTAGTACAAAATAGACTGGAAAGTGGGCTTCTGTTCAGCTACTTTCAGACCCTTATGCTGCAGATGGGGTAACTGCAGTTTACAAGAAATAAGCTTAGGCTGGCGTGTCTTTCAGAGGAAGACTGATCTTTTTGTCTACTGACGATGATAGGCAGCTTTTTCTTTCTGGGGATCTGTATTTCTTCTGCTGATTTTACCCTTTTTATTCTGATTGTGCAGCCAGTATTCTTTTCCGTATTTCTCTACATCCTGACCAATCAGGTCCTGCCACCAGATGCGGATATCATGAAAAAACACTTTCAGAATACCTCCCTCGGTGAACCTTCGGGCAGAGGTGCGTACAGATGGATTAATAATTACAAGTTTGCCATGCTCCTGCAGTTTCTTGCAAAAGTAGGCAGCCTCCATCAACTGACGCTCTGGCCAGCCTCCGCTGATGGTGTAGGCAGTTCTGCGAACAAAGATGCCCTGATCACCATAAAACCGCTTTCTGAAACGATAGCGAATTCTGTTGACCAAGGTTACCAGGCTAAGCAGCGGAGATTTTTCAATGAAAGAAAACTCAAATGCACCGCCGATTATCTTATCACTCAAAAGTGCTTCTGCAATGGAAAGGTCGTAGTTTGGAGGCAGAAGTGTGTCGGCATCTAAAAACAAAAAAACATCTCCCTGTGCCAGACGGGCACCCAGGCGTAAGGAAGCCCACTTTTTACCAGCGAGCATGGGGTTTGTAACCACCACAACCGATTTTTGCCTGATAAAGTCAGTAGTACCATCAGTAGATCCGCAATCAATGACCAGAATTTCTACTCCATGTTTTCCTGAGGCATGGTTAGCTGCGGCATTGAGCGTTTTCTGCAGGTAATCCTTTTCGTTACATGTAGGAATAATAATGCTGAGCTTCATGAGGGGGCACAATCCAATGTCTCTATACGACAGTTAACACAAAGGGTTTAAAAAATGCGGTAAAAAAGCACTACGGTAGTACTTATTCCGATCAGTCAAATCAGCTTCAGGTGGTGGTATTTAAGGCACTATAGTATTATATGCAGGTGAAGCAGGTAAATATTTACTGCATTTAGCTAATCCCTCAAATTAGTGTGCTGCAGATGTTAAATGATCTTCTAAGAAAACAAGTAAGGGGTAATCGCTGAAATAGGTTATTTGCTTGAACACACTTTTTTCAAACAGGCGCTGTAAATAATTTCGCTGATGGGTAAGCAGTACCAGCATACTGCCATTTACCTGCTGCATGTATTCATCCAGACCCTGGTAAGATTCATCCTCCCAGTCAAACAGATGGAAACGAATCTGTTCGTAGCTTATATAACTGCGGATTAACTTTTCGTGCGCAAACCATTTATCTTTTGTGGCTGCGGTTCCTTCACCAACATATACAATATCAATATTAGTTTTAAAGGGATGTAATAGTGTAATAAGGCGCTGCAGGCAGTCAGGATCTTCCTGCTTCATGCGGCTACCATATACAACCTTTACTGGAGCTTCAAAAGTAGTCCCCTCGGGAACACAAAGAACAGGACAAGGCGACTGCTCTATTACCTTAACAGGATGATTGCCATCCATAGCCTCAGTAATGTTATGGACACCATGTGAGCCCATTACTATCAAGCTGCTTTTTAATGTTACTGCTTCATCTAGAATTGTACTGATTGTGTTTCCATACCTGATAATTGCAGAACAGTTCAGGAGCGGGTCTGCCTCCCTAAGGGTATCGCATAAAGAATTCAGCACCTGATGCTGTGAATACTGATAGGCATCAATTCCTTTCAGATCTCCATCGCCAAGCGCTTCTTCATATTCTTTTTTAGTAAAAACATGTAAGAGCACCAGTTGTGCCTTATGTGCGGATGCCAGCTGTGCTGCAGCTTCCAGCGCATTAAGTGTGTCTGGCTTGAGATCTACTGGACATAATATTCTTTCCATACCTGCTTAGTAACCTGCTGTGCGATCAATTTTATTCAAAAGTGGTTTAGCATGCAACATGCGCACATAATTATCAGCAACCTGTGGTATTGCTGCATCCGGATTTGTTACGCTTGCAATATGTGGGGTGATGAATACTTTTGGATGATCCCAGAAAGGATGCTCCTTTGGGAGTGGCTCCTGCCGGAAAACATCGAGCGTAGCGCCGGCCAGCAGGCCCTGGTCCAGTGCTGTGATCAGGTCTTCCTCTACAAGGTGGCTGCCACGGGCAACGTTTATCAGGTAGGTACCCTTTTTACATTTCCTGAAAAACTCCATATTCAGGAAGTCCCTGGTATCTTTGGTGAGCGGCAGCAGGCAAATCAGCAGGTTTGTTTGCTGCAGAAATTCTTCCAGGCTATCTTCACCTGCAAAGGTTGCTATGTCCATTATTTCTTTTGGCGTACGGCTGTAGCCAGATACTTTAAAGCCCAGCCCCTTCAGCTTTAAGGCAATATCTGTTCCAAGCTCACCCAACCCTAAAATTCCTGGCTGTAGCTCCACCTCGGGGGTTTCTGAATAACCCCAACTATGTGATTGTTGCAGCTCATAATAATGGTACATCTGCTTGTGGTAATTGAGTGCGGCAGCCAACAGGTAGTTACTCATGCCGCGCGTAAGCTGTGCATCCACAATCCGTACAATCTGCCAGTGCAGGGGCAGGTGTTCATCTTTCATGATATGATCTACCCCGGCTCCCATGGAGGAGACAACTTTCAAGTGCGGATATGCATAGAGGCTATGCTCCGGATGCTTCCAGGTTACGGCCATCAGCACACTGTCAGGATTTTCCACCTCCGGCCATATTTCAACTTTCACTTCTTCTCCCCTGGCTTTTAGTTCCTCCTGCAATCGCTGCTGCCAGTAGGCTGTATTATTCTTATTTGGTGCTACTATTACTAAACTCATAATTTGCTTTTGCCCTGCTTACCCAGGGATTATTCCTAACACTAAAACGCCATGGCAATAAGGCATCTTCCTTTGCATAGGCAATTCCTACACGTGGCCCTGTTATTATATCCTGTTCGGGAATGTTTAAGTTTTGATCTTCTACCCATATTTTATTTTCCTGCAGATCTTCGCCATAGTGTTCCCGGTTAATGCCCAGTGCCTGGCACATTACCCCGGGTCCGGCAGTAAGTCTGTATTCGACTTTATCCAGCCCCCTTCTAAGCATCATTTCTTCTATACCCTCTGTAGGTTCTATGGCCCTGATCAACACAGCATCTGCCTTACCTTCTTCGTTGGTAACGATGTTAAAAAGATGGTGCATGCCGTAAGTAAAATAAACATAGGCCACTCCACCCTGGCGGTACATGATTTCGGTGCGTTTTGTACGCCTTCCCAAATGAGCATGGCAGGCCTTATCGGTACGGCCATTATAGGCTTCTGTTTCTACTATGATGCCGCCTGTTACTATGTTATCTATCTTTGTAAATAAATACTTCCCCAATAATTCCCGGCTTATTTGTACCGGATCGGGACGTGTATAAAAACTCTGTGGCAGTTTGCTCATGTACCCTCTCTCTTTACCCGGTATACGGCGCGTCCCTGTGCAATGATCTTGTCATCGCCTTCATGGTGCGCTTTCATTTGTGTAAATACCAGGTAATTTCCGTTTCTGATAATCTGGCCCTCAACTATAATATCTTCCGGTCTGCCGGGATCCAAATAATCGATATGAATATCTACTGTTGCAATCTGGTCTTTGGCTCCAGATAGCGTAGTGATACCAGCAGCGCCTCCGGCAGCATCCATAGCTGTACTGATTACGCCACCATGGATGCGCTTTGTTCTGGGATCGCCTACCAGCTCCTGCTTAAATGGTATGCGAATGGCTGCATACCCTTCCCGCATGTCTATAAGTTGTAAACCCAGCACCTGATGAAAAGGAATTACCTTTTCCATAATATTCCGGTAGTTGGGTACATCAAACATAGTGGCAAGAAAATTGATGATAAAACATCAAGATAACCTAAAATGAACTTAAATTGCCACTTTAAAACGTCACTTCTTTAACTTTTTATCCTATATGAAACACCCAGTTATGCGTTATGGCATGTTTATATGCCTGATGCTCAGCGCTTCCCTTGGCTTTGCTCAAATTAAAATGCCACAGGCCAGCCCTGCAGAAAAATTAAACACTAAAATAGGGCTTACCGATGTTACCCTGGAATATTCCCGACCTGGTGTTAAAGGCCGTGAGCGGAATATCTTTGGTGGCCTGGTGCCTTATGGTGAGGTATGGCGAACCGGTGCCAATGCATCTACCAAAGTTACTTTTTCAGATAGTGTAAAAGTAAAAGGCCAGTGGCTGCCCGGTGGCACTTATGCCCTGTATACCATTCCCGGACAGGATGAGTGGACGGTGATCTTTAGCAAAAACCTTGGCCTGTGGGGCTCTATGGGTTATAAGCAGGAAGAAGACGCATTAAGAGTAAAAGTTAAGCCTGTTAATGTGGGTGAGCCTGCCGAAACTTTCACCATTAACTTTTCTGACTTCTCCAATAACAGCGCTAACATGAATATTTTGTGGGACTTCACCAAAGTGAGCGTTCCGCTGGAAACAGAAGTTGACTCAAAGGTGATGGCACAGATCAAGGAAACCATGTCGAAGCCAGTGGAAAATGGCGGCACCTATTTCCAGGCAGCCAATTACTATTTCCGCAATGGCAAAGACAAGCAGCAGGCCCTGCAGTGGGTAGACAAAGCAGTTGAGAAAGACGATAAATACTACATTCACTACCTGCGGGCACTTATACTGGCAGACCTGAACAAACCTAAAGATGCGATCAAAGCAGCTGAACGTTCTAAGGAACTTGCCAAAAACGAAAATCCCGAGTATGTTAAAATGAATGAAGAACTGATTGCCCGTTTGAGTAAATCAGGCAGTACTAAAAAGAAATAAGATTAACCAAAGCCTTAATGTTAATCCCCGCTCAGCAAGCTGAACGGGGATTTTCTTTTTCTACCGGCTTTGTTGCAATAACGTTTATTATGTTAAGCTGTAAAGTAGCGGGTGTTTGGCTGCTGGTGCGCTGTTAGCAGATTCTGCCTCTACTGTTATGCTTCTTGCCACTACTTTACTCTGGCCTTTTATCAAACAACAATAAACTATAATAACCCCAGGCTTGTTAAAATGTAAATTGTCAGTAATTTTATGAAAATTGTCAGCTATGGGACTACCTCTGTTTAAAAATCGCTCACTGGATGAACTAATACAGCTTAGCCGCGAAGGCCTGGATGCTCAGACCTTTGATGAGATTGTAGAACGCCTGCAGTTTAGCCTGCAGGAATGGGCGCAGTTTCTGGGTGTATCAGAGCGAACTTTAATTCGGGTACGGAAGGAAAACAAGTCACTGGGTACTTCTGCATCCGATAAGGTGATCAGGATTACCCAGCTTTACCAGAAGGGCACCGATGTATTCAGAGATGAACAGAAATTTTGCCAGTGGCTGAATGCCCGTATTATGGCTGTGGGTGGGGTTGCGCCAAAATCACTGCTCGATACCAGTTTTGGGCTTGAGCTGGTAAACGATACACTCGGTCAGATAGAGTTTGGTGTATTTGCATGATTCTCTACCGCTTTAGCCGCAAGGAATGGGGCGGTAATCTTTCTGGCAAAGGTGCCGAACTCTACGGTGGCCGCTGGAATAGCAAAGGCATACCAGCCCTGTACTGCTCCGAAACACGTGCCCTCGCTATCACCGAAATTATAGCCTATACCCCACCTGGTTTAATTCCGGAAGGCTATGTACTAAACATTATAGAAGCCCCCGATAATGCTCTATTGCTCCATACCATCAGTTCGGAATCTCTTTCAAGTGGCTGGAACAGGTATCCGCATGGCAAAGAAATTAAGTTAATTGGCGATGCTTTGCTGAAGGAACAGAAGTTCCTGCTACTAAAAGTACCATCTGCGCTGGTGCAGGACGAGCATAACTACCTGATCAACCCGCTTCATCCAGAATTTTCCCGGATAAAACTGCTGGAGGTGCTGCCATTTAACTTTAATGAGCGCTTATTTAAGTAGGGTTCTGCTAAAAAAACAACCTCCTGAAGTATCCTTCCAGGAGGTTTAAAAAATATGCTACTCTTACACTTTATTCCACAATAAGTTTGCCTGTCATGCCTTTCTCCCTATGGTTATCAACAGGGCAGTAAATGGTATAGGTACCTGGCTGATCCGGGGCTTTAAAACTTAAGTTTGCACTTGCCCCAGGCTCTACGGGAGTTTCCAGCTTCTGCTCGCCATCAGGCAATTCAAACTCTATGTTATGTTTTTCATTACCTCTGTTAACAAGCGTTATTGTTAATTGCTGGCCAGGACTCGCCCTTAACTCGTTTGGTTTGTAAGCCATGTTCTCCGCCACAACTTCTATGTTTTTAACATTTTCTCTGTTGTCCTCCATATCAACTGCTTCTTCTGTCTGAACAAGCGCATCTTCATCAACCCTGTCTTGGTTGTTGCCAGTTTCGCCGCAGGAAAAGAATATACTGCCGGATAATATTACTGCAAATAATGATCTATAAATCTTCATAGTTGTTAAATAGGTTGAAACTATAATCACTACTCCGGGTGGGGTATTTTTGTTCGATATTCGGTACAATACCGCTGTGCTGGTGTTTTAGCACATAAATTTTTGCTCCTGCAGCATGAATAGTTTATTCAACCACCAGCGTACCTACCATGCCACGTCCTCTGTGGTTTTGCAGTGGGCTGTAAAAAGAGTAGGTACCTGCTTTCTCGGGAGCCGTAAAAACAAGTGCAGCCTTTCTGCCGGGGGGCACATCAGTTCTCAGTTCCTGTTCACCATCGGGCAATTCAAATTTTAGATTGTAGGGTACATCACCCCTGTTTATTAAAGTTATTTGTATACGTTCTCCGGCTTTAGCCTTTAGTTCATTCGGGCTAAACTGCAGGTTCTGGGCCACTAATTCATATTTAGTTACATCACTATCCTCCTCTTCAGTACCCACATCCTGCTGCACCTCCTGCTGGTCTGCTGTTACAATTTCAGATGGCGTACGATCAGTTGTTGAATTGCTATCACATGATATAAACAAAGCGCCAGAGAGAAACACGCCTGTTATATATTGAATGGTTTTCATGTTTAAATTTTTAAAGTACTTCTAAATATTACTAAAGGCAGATCGGTTTTGTTTTCTTACAGCTAAAGTCTAGACCTGCTTATCTCCTGCTACTAAATAGCCCTGCTTGTTGAAATAACCAGCTTAGTATGATCACAAGAATGCAGCTGAAGTTGTACCAGAGGTATTCTATATCACCAAAGAAATGCACAGCCAGTACCGCAGCTTCAGAAATAAGCGCCGCATAGAATACTTTTGAACCAACGATGTTCTTAAAGAAAAAGCCGACCAGGAAAATTCCAAGGATTGTGCCGTAAAAGAGAGAACCTATAATGTTGATGAATTCAATAAGGTTCTCAAATTGATTGGCTGTAAGTGCAAATAACAGCGCCATTGCCCCCCAGGCCAGGGTAAAACCTTTGGATGCCAGCAGGTAGTGGTGATCACTTCCCTCCTGCCTGATTACCCTTTTATAAAAATCTACCACCGTGGTAGAGGCAAGTGCATTTAACTCGCCAGCTGTGGATGACATGGCTGCAGAAAAAATCACTGCCAGCAATAAGCCAATCAGCCCGTGGGGCAGGTAGTTTAACACAAAGGTGATGAATACATAGTCTGCATCTTTTACCTCTGCCTCCGGGCTGGCAGTGGTGATCACATCCCTTACCGATTGGCGTAAGGTTTTCTCCTCCTGCTGTAGCTGTTTTACCGTTTCCCAACTCTCTTCATCAGCCAGGGCTGCATCAATAGCCTCCCGCTTTTGCTCAAAAAGCTTATCAAACTGCAACTGGTAGTTAGTTAGTTGCTGTTGTGCTTCTGGGCTCTGCACCTCCTGCAGCTGTGGCTGGTTGTAATATACTGGTGGCTGGTAGAACTGGTAAAACACAAACACCATGGCACCTATAAAGAGGATCAGGAACTGCATAGGTACTTTAATCAGGCCGTTCATGAGCAGCCCAAGACGGCTCTCTGCAATGGAGATCCCACCCAGGTAGCGCTGTACCTGGCTCTGGTCGGTACCAAAATAGCTCATGGAGAGAAAGAAGCCTCCTAAAAGTCCACTCCAAAGCGTATAGCGATTGCTAAGGTCAAATTCTGTATCAATCAGGTTTAGCTTACCCATATTACCCGCCACGGCAACAGCATCGCTAAAATCTATACCTTCGGGAAGCTTGGCAAGTAATACCAGCAGTGCTACAATCATTCCGCCCATCATAACAGCCATTTGCTGCTTTTGTGTTTGGCTAACTGCCCGTGTACCTCCGGATACTGTATATAGTATCACCAGCACCCCAATGATAAGAATGGTAAGGTTCAGGCTCCAGCCCAGAATGGTACTTAGTATAATAGAAGGCGCATAAATGGTAATACCCGCTGCAAGCCCACGCTGTATCAGAAACAGTAAAGCGGCCAGTAAGCGGGTCTTCAGGTCGAAGCGCTTCTCCAGAAACTCATAGGCCGTGTAAACCTTCAGGCGGTAGTAGAGCGGAATAACCCAAATACACAGCACAACCATGGCCAGTGGCAGGCCAAAGTAGAATTGAATAAAGCCCATACCGCTCTCATAGGCCTGACCGGGAGTCGACAGGAAGGTGATAGCACTTGCCTGTGTAGCCATTACTGAAAGTCCGATCGTCCACCATTTCAGGCTGTTGTCGCCCATCAGGTAAGACTGTATATTCTGGCTTCCCCGCGTTTTATAGATCCCGTAAGCAACAATGAACAGTAGTGTGCCAAGCAGCACCGACCAATCCAGTAGGTTCATACACTTATTGCCAGTGAATCGTTAACCAATAGTAGAGTACAATTTGCAACAGCAAAAAGCCCAGCACCAGCAGGTATAAGGTGCGCCAGGGGTAACGATTTTTTTCAGTATCGGATGAATCCGTCATAGCAGCTCTATTCGTAGCTTAAAGAAAGGAAAAAAGCCTGTCATGACCAATGTTTATGCATTAGAATAGCTAGATGTGAACCTATCATACTCCCTTTTATGTTTAATAATAAAGAATAAACATGGCACAATCTAAAATCTTATTACTGCTGGCAATGCTCATGATAAGTACATTGGGTGCCTGCCAGTCAGGACCTAAAGAAAAAGCTACACCAACAGCCAAAGCCAACATGACCTACAACATTAAAAAATCAGAAGCAGACTGGCGTAAAGAATTAACGCCTGAACAATATAAAGTCATGCGCGATAAAGGAACAGAAAGGGCCTTTTCAGGTAAGTATAACAAACATAAGGAAGAAGGCGTCTATACCTGCGCTGCCTGTGGACAGGAGCTTTTCAGCTCCGAAACTAAATTTGACAGCGGTACGGGATGGCCCAGCTACTATAAGCCTATCAGCAAACAGGCTGTCGCTGAAGTAACAGATACAGAGTATGGCATGGTCCGTACCGAGGTTGTCTGCAGCAATTGTGGAGGCCACCTGGGGCACGTATTCAACGATGGCCCCAAACCAACTGGTCTTCGTTATTGCTTAAATTCGGTATCCCTGGATTTTGTAAAGAAAGATCAGTAGTTAGTGCTATCATTAAGCTGTCTATACAGCTAAGGCAAAAAATCTAAAAGTATTCTTTTGAAAGGAGCAGCCATTTCGCTGCTCCTTTTTATTTCAAGCACCTGCCATAACTTCGCTGCTGGATTCTTTATGCCAATGCGCAAAAACCTGACCCAGGTCATTAGCAGCTAGTGCCAAACTACTATATTTGTCCCGATATGAAAGGGCAAGTAACAATCATTGGCGGAGGTATCGTGGGTCTGGCTACAGGCCTGCAGCTGCTGCGCCGCAATCCGGGACTGAAGCTACGGATACTGGAAAAAGAAAATATTCTTGCTGCCCACCAAACCGGGCACAACAGCGGGGTTATTCATTCGGGCATCTATTACAAACCTGGCAGTCTTAAAGCACTTAATTGTATCAGGGGCTACAATATGCTGCTGGAGTTCAGCCAGCAGGAGCAAATACCGCATGAGTTGTGTGGTAAAATCATTGTTGCTACCTCCCCTGCAGAACTTCCACAGCTGGAAATGATTTACCAGCGAGGTGTGCAAAACGGGCTGCAGGGCTTAACAAAACTAAACCAGCAGGAGCTTAAAGAGCGCGAGCCATATGTTGCTGGCATTGCAGGTATATTTGTACCTCAGGCCGGTATCATCGACTACAAAACCGTAGCCAGTAAATATGCCGAAAGAATTCGGGAAGCTGGCGGTGAAATACTGCTGAACCAGAAAGTGCTGGGCATACAGCCAAACGGCAAAAGCACCCGTATCACTACCGGCACCGATGTATTTGAAACAGAGCTGCTCATTAACTGTGCCGGCCTTTATTCTGATAAGGTGGCAAAAATGACAGGACAGCAGGTAGACCTGCAGATTGTGCCTTTCCGGGGCGAGTATTATGAGGTAAAGCCGGAAAAGCAGTACCTGGTGAAGAATCTTATTTATCCGGTACCTGATCCGAATTTTCCTTTCCTGGGGGTACACTTTACCCGTATGATTGGTGGTGGTATAGAAGCAGGCCCTAATGCAGTGCTAGCATTTCGTCGGGAAGGCTACAAAAAATCTCATTTTCATCCGGGAGAGCTTTTTGAGACTTTAAGCTGGCCCGGCTTCCGGAAAGTGGCTGGTAAATACTGGCGTACAGGACTTGGTGAGTACTACCGATCCTTCTCCAAAGCAGCCTTCACCAAAGCGCTTCAAAAGCTAATGCCAGAAATCCAGCAGCAAGACCTGATGCCTGGTGGTGCAGGGGTACGTGCACAGGCCTGTGACCGCAATGGTGGTCTTATAGACGATTTCCTGATCCTGGAGAGCAAAGGTGTAGTAAATGTCTGCAATGCCCCCTCTCCAGCCGCCACTTCATCACTTTCAATCGGGCTAACGGTAGCAGAGCTGGCAGAAAAACAATTAGCACATTAGCACTTTTCATCAAACCTTTTCTTTCATCCACGCCACTGCCCTTTCTTCGGCCCAGGTGGGTTGATTTTTGCCTTGCCAGAAACCAACATGGCCTCCACGCGCCGGCATCTCCAGGTATACATAAGGGTGGTTGCGTGCAACTTCTACCGGAAAGCAGCTAAGGGGCAACATGGGGTCATTTAGTGCATTTACCAGCAGTGTGGGTACTTTTATTCCCGGAATAAATTGTCCCGCACTAGCCTTAGCATAAAAATCGTCTGAATCTTTAAAGCCATGTAAAGGTGCCGTATAGCAGGTGTCAAATTCAGCGAAGTGTTTTATCTGTTTAAAACGGGTAAGATCAATTGGCAGATCGGGCAGCTGTACGAGTTTAGCCTGTAGTTTTTTGTACAGCTTAGCCATAAAACGCCTGCGGTAAATGGTGTTATCCCAGTTAGACAATGACCTGGAACTGCTGCCAAGGTCACAGGGTACTGAAAATACTGCTGCTCGATATATTTCCTTGGGTAATTCCCTGCCGCCTTCACCCAGGTATTTTAATGTTAAACTACCTCCCATGCTAAAGCCTACCATGGCAATACGCTGATAGGTATATTTTGCAAGCACATGATTAACCACAGCCTCCACATCATCAGTAGCACCGTGGTGATACATACGCCGGCCCAGGTTCAGCTCTCCGCTGCAGCTTCGGCAGTTCCAAGCCAGCACATCCCAACCCTGCGCCAGAAAAGCCTTTGCCATTCCTTTTATATAGGGCCTGTCGGAACTACCCTCCAGGCCATGTGAGAGAATAACTACATCCTTAGCCCCATTCCTGATCCAGTCGAGATCTAAAAAATCATCATCAGGCGTTACCATGCGCTCCCGCTGGTAAGGTGGTAATATTACTTTTCGTAAAGTGCTGGGTACTATGGTTTCCAGGTGACGGTTAAAAAGGTAGTATGGTGCTTTATAGGAAGAGGTTTTTAGTACAGGCATAGTAATGAATTTACACAAATGGTATGAGCTTAACAGTCAGTAAGCTTATTTTTGTTTGATGAGAATGATTATTAAGCTTTTGCTTCTTTTACTGCCACCGCTGGTCTTAAACTTTTCTGCAGCTGCACAACAGGTACAGGTAATCGATAAAGATACCCGTGCTTCTATACCGGGCGTAACTATTTTAAATGAAAGCAAAAGCAGGGGCATCCTTACCGATTCAGAGGGTAAAGCAGATCTTAGCCAGTTCTCCGGGGGAGCAGTACTCATCTTCCGCCACTCTTCCTACCTGGAAAAAAGGCTGAACAGGAAAGAAATACAGGCCTTAGATGGTATTGTGGAGTTGGTGGAAAATGTGGTTCAGATACAGGAGGTGGTGGTGTCTGCCAGCCGCTGGGAACAGCGACAGGAGGATATACCTAATGACATCATCTCCATCAGCGCAAGAGATATTGCCCTGCAAAATCCGCAAACTACCGCAGATATGCTGCACCAGAGCGGTGAGGTCTTTGTGCAAAAGAGCCAGCAGGGCGGTGGCAGCCCCATGCTCCGTGGCTTTGCAGCTAATTCTGTACTGCTGGTGGTAGATGGCGTACGCATGAACAATGCCATATACCGTAGCGGAAACCTGCAGAATATTATTACCCTGGATGCTAACATACTGGAGGGTGCCGAGGTGATCTTTGGCCCCGGCAGTGTAATGTATGGAAGCGATGCGCTGGGCGGTGTTCTTGACTTTCACACCAAAAGCCCCCTGCTTAATACTGGCAAGGGCTTAAGGGTAGAAGGCAGTGCCATGGCTCGATATGCAACGGCTAACCGTGAAAAATCAGTACACGCAGATGTTTCCCTTGGCTTTAGTAAAATAGCTGCACTGACCAGCATTACGTTAAGTGATTTTGGCGATCTGCGTGCAGGTAAGCGGGGCATCAAAAACTTTCCAGACTACTTTTTACGACCTGAATATGTAGAAAGAAGTAATGGTGAAGATATTGTATTACCCAACGCAGCACCCGAATTACAACTGGGCAGCGGCTATGAGCAATTAAACCTTTTGCAGAAGATTCGCTACACGCCCACTGAAAATGTAGACCTGGTGTACAGTTTTCATTTCAGCACCTCTTCAAACATACCCCGTTACGACCGCCTAACGCAGCGAATTAATGATAATGGGCGTAGTGGTGACTTACGTTTTGCAGAATGGTACTACGGGCCGCAAAAGTGGATGATGCACAGCCTGCAGTACTCATTTTATAAGGACAAACCACTATTTGACCAGCTGCGGCTAATTGCTGCCTACCAGCAGTACCAGGAAAGCAGGCATAGCCGCAGAGTTGGCAGGAACTGGCGGGAAAGCCAGCTGGAAAACGTAGATGTTTTTACACTCAATGCAGATTTTGATAAGTCTCTGCTGGAGCGCACAAGACTTTTTTATGGTGCCGAAGCAGCCTTTAATGTAGTTAGCTCAACTGCCACTGAAAACAATATTCTAACAGCAGCAGTAAATCCAATAGCCCCTCGCTATGGTGATGAGGATAATGAAACACAGTCCTTATCAGCCTATGTAAGTACTCAACATTCCCTGAACGAATACCTGATGCTAAATGCTGGTGCCCGCTACACCCATTACCAGCTGCTGAGCAGCTTCAGTAATACCTATTATACTTTTCCCTTTGAGGAAATTATGATCAATACCGGTGCCCTCAATGGTAACCTAGGACTTGCTTATGCTAAAGAAGCACTGCGTTGCGACTTTCTGATCTCTACTGGTTTCAGAGCTCCCAACATCGATGATGTGTCTAAAATATTTGATCCGGCACCAAACACTGTAACCGTACCAAATGCTGGTTTGCGCCCTGAGTACAGCTACAATGCAGAGAGCACCATTGGCTGGGAAGGCAGCAGGTCCAGGTTCAGCATTACCGCTTATGCCAGCCTGCTCAAAGATGCAATTGTCCGCAGACCTTTCCTTTTCAACGGACAGGATTCGATCATTTATCAGGGAGAGCAAAAAGCGGTGGAGGCCCTGGTGAATACAGGAAGGGGTGCTGTTGCAGGAGCCAGCCTGAACATTAGGCATAAGCTTACAGAAAAGCTGCTTCTGGGCTCCGTACTCACCTACACCTGGGGCGAAGACAGGGAAAGCGGTGAGCGGCTACGACATATACCGCCCATGTTTGGACAAACCAGTCTTACCTATCAGCGCAAAACATGGTCGGCTATTATGCAGTTGCGTTATAACGGAGCTATTAACTGGGCAGATTTGCCCCTGGAAGAACAAGGTAAAGGAAATTTATATGCACCTGAAGGCGCTAAAGCATGGTTTGTTGCCGATATTAGGGCCAACTGGAAGCCTGTAAGCTTTCTTGAATTGAGCAGCGGCCTTGAGAATATTCTGGATACCCACTACCGCACTTACTCCAGTGGTATAAGTGCAGCAGGCCGCAACTTATACATAAGCCTTAGAACCTATTTTTAAAGCAATGAGTACCAATTACGCCGATTTACGCAAAGATTACACACAAGCCTCGCTTGATGTTTCAGATACCCTGCCTGACCCTATAGAGCAGTTTCAGAAATGGTTCAAGGAAGCACAGGATGCCCAGGTGCTTGAGCCAAATGCTATGACATTGAGCACTGTATCCGCAGAAGGCCGGCCAGTTGCCCGCATTGTGCTGGTAAAAGATGTTGATGAGCAGGGTTTTACTTTTTTTACAAATTATGAAAGCCGTAAAGGCAAAGACCTGGAGAAGCATTCATATGCTGCCCTCACCTTCTACTGGCCCGAGCTGGAAAGACAGGTACGCATAGAAGGAAGAGTGGAAAAGGTAGATAAGGCAGCCAGTGAGAAATATTTCAACAGCCGCCCCAGGGGTAGCCAGATTGGGGCCTGGGCTTCACCCCAGAGCCAGGAAATTCCGAACCGTGGTATATTGGAAACCCGTCAGCGCGACTTTGTAGAACGTTTTGAAAGGGGCGATGTACCCCTTCCGGATCATTGGGGTGGCTATGCCGTAAAACCAGATCACATAGAATTCTGGCAGGGACGCTCCAGCCGCCTGCACGACCGTATTGTATACCAGAAACAGGCATCCGGAAGCTGGGAACGCATACGACTGGCTCCCTGATCTTATAGACAATTGTAAAGAAAAGAGAAAAGCCACTACTCATGAGCAGTGGCTTGTTTTTATAGAAGATCATCAAGACTCTTCAGCCCTATTTGCCTGGTTACTGTAAAGCCTTCGCCATAATCGACCCCGATTGACTGGCCATATTCACGGGCACGTGCTTCTACAAACTTCCAGAATTTTTCTGATGAAATAAAAGTATGAGGCTCGTCCCTGTCTGTTTCCGGATTATAAAATTGCGAACCAAAAGCACGGATGGATGCTAGCTTTTGCTCCCAGTGCTCCGATATATCGATCACCACATCGGGCTGTATGTAATTGCTCTGAATAAAGTGCAGCAGCAAACGGGGTCTCCACTCCTGCTGAATTTCATTATCAAGGCTGGTCTCTACCCTGCGCAGGCCGGCTATAAAAAATGCCTCCTTTACCAGTGCTGCAGCTCTCCCATGGTCTGGGTGGCGGTCTGTTACGGCATTGGTGATAACCATATCAGGTCGATACTGCCTGATTTTCTGTACTACCTGTAAAATATGAGCACGATCTACCTGAAAGAAACCATCGGCCATTTCAAGGTTTTCACGAACTATAATACCCAGTAGTTTTGCAGAGGCTGCAGCTTCTTCTTTTCGCAGTTCGGCTGTACCCCTTGTGCCAAGCTCACCGCGGGTAAGATCAATAAAACCAACTTTTTTTCCGGCAGCAACCTGTGCCGCTACAGTTCCACTACAGCAAAGTTCTGCATCATCGGGATGCGCAGTTATTACTAAAAGATCAAGCTTTTGTATCATAACACTAATGTACTCTAAGGCGCTGCCCTACACGCAGCAGGGAGCTTCTGCCCATTTTATTCATCCGCCGCAGCTGGCTTACAGATACGCCATATTTACTGGATATGCGTGAGAGCGTATCGCCGGAACGTACTCTGTGGTAAACAACCTTCTGAGTTTCTGCCAGGTAAGAAAAGTTTGCCGAGGATATGGTAATTGACTCGCTCTTTAGCACATTCTGGCTAAAATCGTAGACATCTCCCGGGTTTAGCGCTGAGCCCATATAGCGGGTTTCGAAGTGAAGGTGAGGTCCAGAGCTGCGGCCGGTGCTGCCACCAAGCCCTATCACCTGTCCGGCTTTTACTTCATCGCCAACATCGAGAATCTGTTTGCTCAGGTGCCCGTATAGGGTTTCGAGCCCATTCTTGTGTCGTACCACAATGTAAAGGCCATAGCCACTGGGATCATTTTTCCTGATCCTGACTATGCCATCGAAAACAGACCGCACCGAATCGCCGGTGGTAAGGCCAATATCAGTACCATAATGCCAGCGAGGAGACCGATAGCCAAAGTTTGAGGTTACCCTGCTGTTTTCCAGCGGTGGCGACCATGTTTCTCCCGGCGGAACGTACAGCACCAGTGAGACCGTATCTTTGAACTTACGGGCATCTATGTTGTAGGGGTTGATATTCCGGCTATCCCATACGGCATAATACTCATGCAGGGTAAACCATTCTTTATTGATCATGATCTGCTCCGAAACCTCCACCAGGTTGGCAGAGTCTGCTTCTATGCCGGTGGTATCTTCAGCAACCAGTGATAATTCTTTTTTTAAGTCCTTTGGCTGGAATCCAGGTAGCGGGGTCTGACGGGGCTCTGGCTTTGCTGCAGGCTGAAGCGATACACTATCAGCCTTCTCCATGTCAAAAGCAACCGTATCTGGCTTTGCAATAATCATCTCAGGTTCACGTACCCTGAAAATATCCCTCAAAACACCTTTCTTGCGCTTTTGCGCCTCAGCCTCATGCCACCCCAACAGGTTGATGAACAGGATCAGGAATACTAGACCTATTTGCTTCACTCTGCTACTGCAATTTCTTTACTTGCCAAAAAGCGCTCTGCATCAAGCGCCGCCATACAACCTGTTCCGGCAGCAGTTACTGCCTGACGGTACACAAAATCCTGGGCATCGCCTGCGGCAAATACACCCTCAATATTGGTTCTGCTGGTACCGGGAACGGTCAGGATGTATCCGCTCTCGTTCATCTCAAGGTAACCTTTAAAAATATCTGTGTTAGGTTTATGGCCAATAGCCACAAAAAAACCCTGGGCTTTGATGACAGTTTCTTCACCGGTAAGAATATTTCTCACCCTTACGGCTTCAACTTCATCCTCTCCTATAATATCAAGTGTTTCGGAATTCCATAACACCTCAATATTCTGGGTATTCTGCACACGCTGCTGCATGATTCTTGAGGCTCGCATTTCATCCCGGCGCACCAAAAGGTACACTTTTTTGCAGAGTTTGCTAAGGTAGGTTGCCTCTTCGGCTGCAGTATCGCCACCACCAACAACAACAACATCCTGGTTACGGAAAAAGAAGCCATCACAAACGGCACAGGCTGATACACCACGCCCATTCAGGCGCTGCTCGCTGGGCAGTCCCAGCCACTTAGCAGAAGCTCCGGTGCAGATAATCACTGATTCAGCAGTGATTTCATGCTTATCATCTATGATAACTTTGTGTGGATAGCCACTGAAGTCAACATTTGTAGCCAGACCAGTGCGAACATCAGTGCCAAAGCGCTCTGCCTGCTGCTGAAAATCAATCATCATCTGCGGGCCGTTGATACCCTGCGGATAACCTGGAAAATTTTCAACATCATTGGTAATGGTAAGCTGGCCACCAGGCTGATCTCCCATATAGATAACCGGTGTCATGCCGGCGCGGGCTGCATATATGGCGGCAGTATAACCTGCCGGTCCGGAGCCTAGAATTAATAGTTTTATATGTTCCTGTGTCATGGCTGAATACTATACCTTTAACTACTTTCGAAGGGCAAAATTATAGTAAATAAACAAAAAAAGGTCTCTGATGAGACCTTTTTAAACAATTTTTAATTTTATGGGCAGGCCTGCGGTATTAACCCAGGTAAGGTTTTAACGCTTTGCTGCGGCTGGTGTGGCGCAGGCGGCGTATTGCTTTTTCCTTAATCTGACGTACACGCTCGCGGGTAAGGTTAAACTTCTCCCCTATTTCTTCAAGCGTCATGCTGTGCTCGCCATTCAGTCCAAAATACAGGGCAATAACATCTGCCTCACGCTGAGTAAGGGTAGATAGTGCACGCTGTACTTCACGACGAAGGGAGTCGTTCATCAGCTCCGCATCGGGAGTATCTTCCATGTCATTCTCCAGTACGTCGAGCAGGCTGTTTTCTTCACCCTGAACGAAAGGAGCATCCATAGATACGTGACGGCCGGAGATGCGCATGGTGTCTACTACCTCGTTGGTAGAAACCTCAAGGCTTTCGGCTAATTCTTCTGGTGATGGCTCACGCTCAAACTTTTGCTCCAGCTCAGAAAAAGTCTTGGAGATTTTATTCAGAGAGCCTACACGGTTGAGGGGAAGACGAACAATACGAGACTGTTCTGCCAGGGCCTGCAGAATAGACTGACGAATCCACCATACGGCATAAGAAATAAATTTAAAGCCACGGGTTTCGTCAAAGCGCTGAGCGGCCTTGATCAATCCAAGATTACCTTCGTTGATAAGGTCTCCTAAAGAAAGTCCCTGGTTCTGGTACTGCTTGGCAACGGAAACTACGAAACGCAGGTTGGCTTTGGTTAATTTCTCCAGGGCCATCTGATCGCCGGAGCGAATACGTTTTGCTAACTCCACTTCCTCATCGGGTGTCAGCAAGTCTACCTTACCGATCTCCTGCAGATACTTGTCCAGCGACTGGCTTTCGCGGTTGGTAATCTGTTTGCTGATCTTAAGCTGTCTCATTCAGTAAAGTCTGGTTTATAAGCTAAAATTTTTATAAGCTGGTACTAAGTGCACTGTTTGGGTAACAGCAGGGGCCAAAGCTAAAGTTCCGGCCCCTGATGTATTTACCTCTATATTTTTTTAACTACCTGCGGTTGTTGCGGTCAGATCTGTCGTCGCGTCTGTCATCACGGCGATCATTTCTGCCTTCACCGCGCTCAGATCTTCTCTCACTTCTCTCTCCTCCTCCTTCGCTACCACCTTCGGTACGCTCTGGCTTAGGGAGCAACACTTTTCTGGAGAGGCGGTATTTTCCTGTTTTGCGATCAATTTCGATAAGCTTAACAGTGATTTCCTCACCTTGTTCTAAAACACCCTCCATATTTTCCAGGCGCTCCCATTTAATTTCAGAAATATGGAGCAGGCCATCTTTGCCAGGCATAAACTCTACGAAGGCACCAAACGGCATGATAGACTTCACTTTGCCTTCATACACGCCGCCTACTTCCGGAACGGCTGCAATATTGCTCACACGCATGCGTGCAGACTCTACAGACTCGCCATCGGAACCAAAGATGCTTACATGTCCCATATCATCTTTTTCTTCAATGATGATGGTAGCACCGGTTTCGCGCTGGATTTCCTGGATTACTTTACCACCTGGTCCGATTACGGCACCAATCATATCCTTAGGAATGGTGAGTACCACAAAGCGAGGTGCATGCTGCTTGAATTCAGCACGTGGCTCGGCCAGTGATTCCTTCATCTTATTCAGAATGTGCAGACGTCCTTCTTTTGCCTGAAGCAGTGCTTCGCGCAATACATCAAACGAAAGTCCGTCTACTTTTATGTCCATCTGGCAGGCAGTAATACCTTCGGCAGTACCGGTTACCTTAAAGTCCATATCACCTAAATGGTCCTCATCGCCCAAAATATCGCTAAGGATCGCATACCGGCCAGTTTCGGCATCGGAGATCATACCCATGGCAATACCTGATACAGGTGCTTTAATCTGCACACCGGCATCCATGAGGGCAAGTGCACCGGCACAAACAGTAGCCATAGAAGAAGAACCATTACTTTCCAGAATATCCGATACTATGCGGATGGTGTATGGGTTCTGGTCGTGGGCTGGAATAACGGCTTTAAGTGCACGCAGGGCCAGGTTACCATGGCCTACTTCCCGACGGCCGGGCCCACGGTTTGGTTTTACCTCACCAGTTGAGAAGCCAGGAAAGTTGTAGTGCAGAATAAATTTATGTGAGCCTACCTGCATAGCGCTGTCGATGAGCTGCTCATCCAGCTTGGTACCCAGTGTAACAGTAGTAAGCGATTGGGTTTCACCACGGGTAAATACGGCAGAACCGTGAGCCGCTGGCAGATAGTCTACTTCTGACCAGATCTGGCGAATTTCGTTATACTGGCGGCCGTCTACACGTTTTTTCGCATCAAGTGTAAAATCACGTGAAGCCTTCCAGTGCATTGCGCTAAAGTAGCGGTTGGCTACAAATTTGTTTACAGTATGATCTTCAGGCAGGCTGTTGAAGTACTCGTCCTTGATAGCCTTATACTTATCTTTACGATCGTTCTTGTTATCAGAAATATCTGCAACTGCGTCGTAAATGCGCTTATAGTACGTATCGAACAGGTACTGGCGCAGTTCAGGATCATTATCCTCGTGGTTATACTCACGCTTCTGGGTTTTACCAGCCTCCTGCATGAGCTCAACCTGTACCTGGCACTGTTGCTTAATGGCACGGTGTGCAGTGGCAATAGCCTCCAGCATTTCGTCTTCAGAAACTTCTTTAGACTCACCCTCAACCATCAGAATGTTATCGATGGTACCGGCAACGATCAGGTCCAGCTGGGCCTGGTCGCGCTGCAGCAATGTTGGGTTTACAAGGTACTGGCCGTCCAGTTTTATTACACGAACTTCTGATATAGGGCCATTGAAAGGAATATCAGAAACTGCCAGCGCAGCAGAAGCAGCAAGGGCAGCAAGCGCATCGGGCAATGCTTCTTTATCTGCCGAGATCAGGCTGATGTTGATCTGGGTGTCGGCATGGTAATCATCGGCGAACATGGGGCGGATAGCACGGTCAACCAGGCGGCTGATGAGGATTTCGTGATCTGAAAGCCTGCCTTCGCGCTTAAGAAAGCCACCAGGAATACGGCCTGCTGAGGCAAACTTTTCCTGGTAATCTACAGAAAGAGGAAGAAAATCTACTTCGGCTTTGGCTTCCTTGTTAGAAACCACGGTTGCAAGAATCATGGTGTTACCCATGCGTACAACAACGGCGCCATCGGCCTGACGGGCAAGTTTTCCGGTTTCGATGGTTATCTCGCGTCCATCTTCGAGCCGAAAAGACTTGGTGATAATATTAGATTGCATAGAATTTGACAAAATGAAATATAAATAAAAAACGACAGAAGCGTTTTTTGTTTGATAAAAAGGGAGGGAATAAAAATGAATAAAAGAGGGTAACCAGCGGCCCCCTCTTTTATTAAATGCTTATTTACGAAGATTAAGTTCTGCGAGAATAGCTCTGTAACGCTCTATTTCACGATCATGAAGGTAGTTCAGGAGTCTTCTGCGCTTACCAACCAGTTTAAGCAGACCCAGACGGGTGCTAAAGTCATGCTTGTGCTGTTTCAGGTGGTCTGTTAAATGATTGATGCGGAAGGAAAACAAGGCGATTTGTGACTCAGCTGAACCAGTATCGCTTTTTGCTCTCAACCGACCATGATTTTCAAACAGCTCTTGTTTTTTCTCTGTTGTTAAATACATGCTTAGTCGAATAAAATAATTAATTTATAAAAAACCGGAGGCAAAGTTAGGCAAATCTGCACTAATTTACAAGTTATGCTTTTTAGTTACGCGGCCAGCGAAAGGTTCTCTTCAGCACATCCGGCCTTAGCACCTTTTCACCGATAGCACCTCTGAATCGGGCTATGATAACACTGTAGAAGTCTGACTCGAACAAACGGGCATCATTACGGGCCTGGCGTAAAAAGAAGAGGCCAAACGGCAGCAGCAGCAGGTTAGCCGACCAGATTCCTAATTCAGGACTTACAATTCCCTCACGCGCCCACTTATCGCCAAACATTGTCAGTACATAGTACACGATAAAAAAGGCAATAGAAACAATAACAGGCACACCCAAACCGCCACGTTTAATGATCGCACCCAATGGAGCGCCAATCAGGAACATCACCAGGCAGGCAACCGCCTGTGCTATCTTTTTGTGTATTTCAATCTGCCACTGGTATATGCTGCGCTGGAGCTCATCGGCACGCCCACCATACACCTCGTAATTATTTTTTATGTAACGCAGCTGTCCCACTGCAGACCTGTAGGCCTCCAGTTCCTTTGGCTTGTTAAGGCCGGCTTCCAGCGGAGCCAGCAGGCTTGTATCTGCCAGGCTAGGCTCCAGCTTTTTCAACCTGTTTGCCCCGCCACCAACGGAGTTCATGGCGTCTTCAGAACCAGACTCTTCAAGTGTCATCACCTGGCTCCTGGTCATAAGATCTCCCCTGCTATATTGGAGTCCGCCAGAAGCAGGCCCGGTAGAAACAGAATCGCCATACTGCTGCATTAATTTTGCCCGGTTGAGCGAGTCTACAACCTTATACTGTTGCTTTAAGCCTTCTGGCACCACAACCCGTGTTTTGTTAATGTATGGGTTATAGTTCTGAACATTGCTATAAATGGTGTAACGCGCTTCAACGATCTTATTTTGCATGGAGTCAATATCAGCCGATAGCTGGCTAACATTCTTCATGATCTTGTTTTCTGCAAAATAATCCTGTGGCGTTTGGCTCATGCCAAAAGATTCCATGCTGAATACCAGCCTTGACTTGCTGAATTCATTGCGCATAAATTCAGCTGGTTTTCCATTTGGTGTAAAGCCTGCCTGCTCTGGTTTGGGTTCCGAATATTTAACACCGTTGTAAAGCTCAAACATCAGGTACTTTTCGTTGCCAAAGGTGTACATCCTGCCGCTGTCTGCAAGGGTAACATCAGTGTTTCCCCTGCCATTGGTATGGTCGTATATGATGAGGCCTTTCAAAGAAACCTCATCAGGATATTTTTTATTAACCTTGATGCTGAAGTTAGGGAGGCCATTATAGAAAGAACCTTCCTGAAGAGACATGGAGGGTTTGGTTTGCCTGATGTCGTAGAGCAGGCTGAATGCTTTCAGGTTTACCTTGGGTACAATGCGATCGTTGTTATAAAAGGCAAAAGCTGTAAGAAAAAGCGTAAAAACAAAAATAGGCAGCAGGGTACGCACCAACGAAATACCGGAGCTTTTAATAGCTGTTAGTTCAAAATGCTCACCCAGGTTGCCAAAAGTCATCAGGCTTGAGAGCAGTACAGCAAGTGGCAGCGCAAGGGTAGTCATGGTAACGCTGAAAAAGAACAGCAGCTCCACATACACCCAGGGCTCAAGCCCTTTTCCAACTATTTCATCGAAATACTTGAGCAGGGTTTGCATCAGAAGAATGAACACAACCACCAGGAAGGTGAGTACAAAAGGGCCCAGGAACGCCTTTAGTATAAATTTGTCGAGTTTTTTCATAGGGCTTCTCTGCAAAGAAACGCAAAAATGATGCAGAAAATTTGTTACGCCCTGCGTTTTTTACTTATCCGCCTACTAATTCACGTAAATTACCTACCAGACTTTCCCAAATCTCGCTAAGCTCTCCATCTTCCATGTCTTCTGAAGAGCAATCGCGGATGCGCAGAAATGTGGAGTCGGTAAAATCATTTTTCTCCAGAAAGAATTCCAGGTAATCAGGGTCGCCATCTCCGTTGTCGTGTCCGTTCTCGGGCAGGTATTCAAAGCGGATGTACTGATCACGCCTGGTAGAAGCTATTTTAGCTTTGTGAATTTCTCCGTCAACATGAAAAATAAAGTTTTTCTCATAGTCGATGGTTACATTATCGGCAAACCACTGGGCAAGCCCCCCGGCTGTGTTCAGGTAAGGGTATAAAATCCGCAATGAAGCATTGATCTCATATTCGTTTTCGAAACAAGGTTTAGCCATAGAGGAAAAAAAGAATAAGTGGCGGATAGAGTGTGTATATTGGCTGCACATCAATATAAGAAGTTTTGTTTTGTAGTGCAACAAATATTTTCGTTCCACTCATTGGTAAAATAAAATCAAGCTTTATATATTTGCACTCCCAATTCAGAGACACATACGGAGTTTAGAGTTGGAAATTATTGCCAGGTAGCTTTGGCTATGGTGGCAAAACCTCTGGCGAGGTAGCTCAGTCGGTTAGAGCGCAGGATTCATAACCCTGAGGTCACGAGTTCAACTCTCGTCCTCGCTACTTTACAAGCCTTGCAACAGCTTAACAGCTTGTTGCAAGGCTTTTTTCTTTATAGCACATTATTCTTAATGGTAGTGCTGCCATCCTCCCCTGCCTGTTCAGATTTTAATTGAATTTCTATCCCGATGATTCAATTCTGATACTCTCTACAAAAGGTATTATTCCACTATAGTTATGAAGCTTAAGATTTTGTAAGACTGGAACAGGAGCAATTCAAACAAGAATTTGCTAGTCCGGTTAAACAGTTTTACAGTGTTAAATTTTTTCAACATAAACGTACCTGTACATGCAAGATCAATCTAACAATGACAGAAACAGGGGGAAGGTTAAAAAGTCATACAAAACCGGATGTATCATTATACTGGTGATTTTTGTCGTTATCATGGCAATTTACCTTTTTGGGTTTATTGGAGGAGAATAGAGATCATCACAGTTTCAAATTCACGAATTACACAAATCAATAGGTTGTATTACACTAAAGCGCATTAAATTATTTGGATGTAGAAGGCCTCAACTCAATACATGAGCTAATTTATTTGAGACTATCTTCTATCAAAAGTCTATCAATCTTTGAGCAAATAATTGGCAGGGACGATGCTAAAGAAGGTGTAACGCTTAGTTCTTTAGCTTTCCCTGTTCCTGATTCCACCACTGGAGCCAGTCTCCTCCTGTAATCTTACTAAAACCTTCAGGATGGAGTTTTAAAACATAAATCCACAAGCCCTCCTGCTCCAGGTACACCCTGTCATAACCTTCGCCCTCGTAGGCATCCAGCGCCGGCCATAGTGCCTCCGGCAGCGCCACAATATCTCCAACTATTTTCCCTGCACTGTCCCTTACCGCCAGTGGGTACCAGCCGGCGCTGTAAATTGAGAATCCATGTAGCCAGATACCTTCTTTTAAAACCTCTGCCCCATTTAGCAAATGGTGTGATATACCGCCTTTGCGCAGGGTTCCATAAACGAATAGTTGGTGCATGTGCCAAATCTGACTTATCTTTCCCGCAAGTCTAACGCTACACATGAAAAAACTGTTTATTTCATTGCTGCTCCTGCCCGGAGCACTTTTTACTGCCTGTACATCCGTACCTGAAAGCCCACAAGCACAGCGTGTGGATTACATTCTCACCAATGGCACTATTTACACAGTAGATAGTAGCTTCTCTGTTCAGGAGGCCATGGCCGTAAGCAGCGGTATTGTTGTTGCCACAGGTACTACACAGGATATCCGCAGTCGGTTTACTACTGACAGCCTGGTTGACCTGAAAGGCAAGGCGGTATATCCTGGTTTTATCGATGCCCATTGTCATTTTTACCGCTATGGGCTGGGGCTGCAGTGGGCCGAACTTACAGGTACCAATACATGGGAGGAAGTGCTGCAAAGGCTGCAGGAGCAGCGGCGCCAATATCCGCAGGCCGACTGGCTGCTGGGCAATGGCTGGGATCAGAACGACTGGCCTGTTAAGGAGTTTCCCACAAGGGCAGAGCTGGATAAGCTATTTCCAGAGGTACCGGTGCTGATAACACGTATAGATGGACATGCCGCGCTGGCAAACAGCAAAGCGCTGGTGCTGGCTGGTGTAACGGCAGCCTCTAAGGTGGCTGGTGGCAGTGTGGTACTGCAAAATGGCAACCCCACAGGATTGCTAATTGATAATGCTATTGACCTGGTGAGCAGCAAAATACCGGCCCCCGACCGCCAGGAACAAACAACTGCCCTGCTGGAAGCGCAAAGAAAAGTATTTGCAGTAGGCCTAACCACAGTGGATGATGCAGGGTTAGACCTTTCTACTGTTAACCTGATCGATTCTTTACAGGGAGCAGGTCCCCTGAAGATCAGGATCTACGCCATGCTGAATCCTACTGAAGAAAATATGCTGCGTTTCTTTGAATCTGGTCCACTGAAAAAGGACCGGCTGCATGTAAGCTCCTTTAAGATATATAGTGATGGTGCTTTGGGTAGCCGGGGAGCGCTGCTGCTGAATCCTTATTCTGATGATCCGCATAACCACGGTTTGCTCTTAAGCCAGCCTTTCTATTTTGAAGAGATGGCAAAAAAGCTCCATGCCAACGGATTTCAGATGAACACCCACTGTATTGGTGACTCTGCCAACAGACTGGTACTGGATACCTATGCAGCTGTGCTGGGCGAAAACAATGACCGCCGCTGGCGCATTGAGCATGCGCAGGTGGTAACAACAGCAGATCAGCAAAAGTATGATCGTTTCGACATTATTCCATCGGTACAGCCAACACATGCAACTTCTGATATGTACTGGGCTGGTGAGCGGCTTGGTAAAGAGCGGGAACGCACAGCATATGCCTATCAGGATTTGCTAAAGCAGGCTGGTGTGCTGGCGCTGGGTAGTGATTTTCCCGTTGAAGACATAAATCCGCTCTATGGATTTTATGCGGCCGTTGCCCGCCAGGACGAAAAGAACTGGCCTGAAGGTGGCTACCAGGCAGAAAACAAGCTTAGCCGTGAACAGGCTTTGAAGGGAATGACCATATGGGCTGCTTATTCAAATTTTGAGGAGCAGGAAAAAGGAAGTCTGGAAGCCGGTAAGGTAGCCGATTTTGTAGTGTTGGAAAAAGACATTATGCAGGTACCCGTGCGTGAAACACGCGATACACGCGTACTGCACACTGTAGTTGGAGGCAAAAAAGTTTATTAGAGCAAGTTGTTGGCTGTTAATTAGTTGTATTAGATTTCAGACAAAAGGCTGAAAATATGTTTGCAGCTTAAGAGAAATACTATAGTTTTGCATCCGCTTCAGGAATAAAAATCCAGGGGCATTGGCCAGATGGGGAGATTCCAGAGCGGCCAAATGGGACGGACTGTAAATCCGTTGTCTTACGACTTCGAAGGTTCGAATCCTTCTCTCCCCACAAAAAAAGGACTACTCTTAAGAGCAGTCCTTTTTTTATTATCAATAGCGAGGTAATTCTACTTTCTTTCAATCTTATAACCGGCATTCTGCACGGCCTGTACTACCTGCTTTTCATCTACTTTGTCTCCTTCTACCGTCAGTACTTTTTCTTTGGTAGTGGTATCTACTTTCCATTGTTCTACGGAATCTGCTTTTTGCAGGTAAGGGGTAACTTTATCAATACAGCTACCACACATGATGTTTGTTTTAAATTCTAGCTTTTTCATGGTTCTGTTTTAAAAGCCAGGTTTAAGGTATCAGAAAACAACACTAGCTTTTAATTCAACAGCAATAAACATGTATGCCGGCTTGCCAATGCCTGTCTCATGATCCCCAATTCCTGATTTGTTTATAGTTCTACGTTTTTTAACCTAAGACTGTTGAGAACAACCGACACTGAACTTAATGCCATTGCTGCACCTGCAATCATCGGGTTCAGCAGAAAACCTGTGAACGGATACAGCAGGCCTGCTGCAATGGGTATGCCTATCAGGTTGTATATAAATGCCCAGAACAGATTTTCCTTAATGGTTCTTACTGTTTTTCTCGACAGCCTAATGGCTTTGGGAATATGGTTTAGGTCTGAAGAAATAAGGGTCATTTTAGCCACATCCATGGCTATATCAGAACCTTTACCCATGGCAATGCTCACATCTGCCAATGCCAGTGCCTGCGAATCGTTTATACCATCGCCCACCATGGCCACTACCCTGCCCTGCTGCTGCAGTTCAGTAATATATGCTGCTTTTTCTGATGGCAGAACTTCAGCTTTAAAATACTTCAGCTCCACTTTTTTGGCCACAGCTGAAGCTGTATTAACATTATCACCGGTGAGCATGTGCACCTCAATTCCCTGTGATTGAAGTTGTCTGATGGCCTCGGCGGATGTTTCCTTAATGCTGTCTGCTATTGCCAGAATGCCCAGCACCTCTTTGCTATTGGCAAAATAAATTACGGTTTTTGCCTCATTGCGTAATTGCTTTGCCTGTGCTTCAAGTGTAGCATCAAGTTTAATATTCTGCTCCTGGATTAATTTAAAATTACCCGCATAATATTTATCGCTGCCATAAAGCGCTGAGGCACCCCTACCCGTGATACTTTCAAAACGGGAAACAAGCAATGCATTGATTCCCTCTTCATACAGGCTTTTTACTACCGCCTCTGCAAGTGGGTGTTCAGAACGTTGCTCCAGCCCCAGCAGAATTTCCTTGAGTACATCTGCTTCCTGCGGGCGTAACCACACCCAATCTGTTACCAATGGTTTGCCCTGGGTAATGGTCCCTGTTTTATCGAGCACCACTGCGTTAACTTTATACGAGGTTTCCAGGCTCTCTGCATCTTTAATAAGGATGCCTTTTTCGGCTCCCTTGCCAATGCCCACCATCAGTGCTGTTGGAGTAGCAAGGCCTAGCGCACACGGACAGGCAATCACCAGCACTGTTACCAGCGCCAGTATGGCCTGTGCCAACGTACCACCAGCCAGTAGCCATACAATAAAGGCCAGTACAGCAATGCCTATTACCACCGGCACAAAAAAACCAGCAATTTTATCGGCCAGTTTTTGAACGGGAGCTTTACTGCCCTGTGCCTGCTGAACCATTTGTACAATATTGGCCAGCATGGTATTGGCGCCTACTTTTTCTGCCGTGAATACAAAGCTGCCTTTGCCATTGATGGTGCCTGCAAAAACGGGTTCTCCTTCTTTCTTTTCAACCGGCAGTGGTTCACCGCTGATCATGCTCTCATCTACAAAAGAGCTGCCTTCTACTACCTTACCATCTACAGGAATTTTATCTCCCGGACGCACCAGTATACGATCGCCCACGGCTACACTTTCTAAGGGCACTTCCTGCTCTTTGCCGTCTACCAACAGGCGCACAGTCTTGGGCTGCAGGCTCATTAATTTTTTTATGGCTGATGAGGTATGGGCTTTGGCCCGCTCTTCCATTAATTTTCCCAGCAGTATAAACGCTACGATTACGGCTGCTGCTTCGTAGTACACATGTGGGTGTATGCCCTGGCGGTGCAGTACATGTGGAAAGAAGGTATTGAAAGCACTGTATAAGAAGGCAATACCAGTACTTAATGCTACCAGGGTATCCATGTTTGCCCTGCCATGGCGTGCTTGCTTATAGGCATTTACAAAAAAGTTGCGGCCAAAGAAGAATAAGACAGGCGCAGTTAGGGCCAGCATAATGTAATTGGCATAAGGCATGTCCATCAGGAACATGCCAATGATTACAACAGGCACCGAAAGTACCACATACCAAATGGTTTTATGGCGCAGCTCAGCCAGGTGTTCAGCCCTTGCCTCTTCCTGCAGCTCCTCCCCTTTGTCTTCTTCAACTATCAGGTCGTAACCTACATCCTGAACCGCTTTTTGCAGCTCAAGAAGACTAACCTGCTGTGGGTCCCACTCTACCTGAACCTGTTGTGTAGCGTAATTAACCCCGGCTTTTATCACACCCTTCTGCTCCTGCAGTGTAGATTCAACACTTGCCGCACAGCCCGCACAGGTCATGCCGGTAACGGGTAGTGATTTTTTTTCCAGTATGTTTTGTGTTAGCGTTTCCATAACGTATGTACTCTTGTACTAAAAATCTATACACAAAGATACGGGGAAAGGCTGCCTGGCGCTTTACACAATTTTGTATAGGTTGTACAAGTTTATGGGTATGGGGTTGCAGCAATGATCATCAAAGTGCCACACCCTGCGGATTGTTATCACACAGTACGGTTGATGGAACACAGCGCCCGCTATACCAGGTTATTCACTCACTATTATCATCCTACTCCATCGAGAGGTTTGCGTTTGTCTTCGCCAATTTTTTTGAAGTGGCTGGGAGTGAGTCCTGTGATCTTTTTAAACTGCGAAGAGAGGTGGTGCACGCTGCTATAGCCTAGTTTCCAGGCAATTTCGCTTAGGGTTAGTTCGTCATACACCAGCAGCTCTTTTACCTTTTCTATGCGCTGCATAATAATGTATTTCTCAATAGTAATACCCTCGAGTGAAGAAAATAGATTGCTAAGGTAGTTGTAGTCCATGTGCAGCTCTTCCGCAATGAGATCTGAAAAATTCTCATGCCGGCGTTCATCACTGTGGTGTATTTCGCGGATAATCACATTTTTAATCTTTTCGACCAGGGCTGCTTTCCTGTCATCTAATAGCTCAAAGCCATCCTGCTGCAGCACTTGCTTTAGCTGCTGCTTTTTCTCATCAGTTAACTCATGTTTTACAACCATCTCTCCCAGCTTGAGGCGCTCTATCTCCAGGCCCAGCTGTTCGGCATCTTCGCGTACCACTTTAATGCAGCGGTTGCAAACCATGTTTTTGATGTGTAGCGTTGTTGACATAGTGTAACTGATCATTAGTGTACAATGGCAGCTCCGGGAGCTGTTAGGCTGTTTATGGTGCAATGTATGGGGTAAAGGTAAAGCACGAGCAGATTTTTTTGAATAAAATATTAAGAAGTGCCCAGGAAACAAACTTAAAGTCTAACTCATATCAGAACCTCACATCCCTCAAAACAAAGAACTCCACAACTTTCGCTGTGGAGTTCTATAATACCGATACCTAAAAGTGATTTATTTAACTTTAGTTACAATGGCAGTGAAAGCCTCTGGGTGGTTCATGGCCAGGTCGGCCAGTACCTTACGGTTTAAGTTGATGTTGGCAGCTTTAAGGCTACCCATCAGCTGTGAGTAAGATAAACCGTTTATGCGGGCACCTGCATTGATACGCTGAATCCAGATTTTGCGGTATTCGCGTTTTTTCTGCTTACGGTCGCGGTAAGCATAAGCCATACCACGCTCTACGGCGTTTTTGGCTACAGTCCAAACATTTTTACGACGGCCAAAATAACCTTTGGCGGCCTTCAGGATTTTTTTTCTCCTGGCTTTTGATGCTACGTGATTTACTGATCTTGGCATAGTACGTGTTGTTTTCGGTTAAAGGCGCTTCCAGAGAAGCCTTGCGTGTTTTAGCAACCCATAATCCCGGTAAAACTGGTGTTTAACCTTTTATAATGAATTTTATTAGATGTTAAGCAGGTCGCGTACCCGGTTCATGTCTGAGTCGTGTACAACGGCCATTTTAACCAGACCGCGCTTACGCTTGGTTGATTTCTTGGTCAGGATGTGGTTTTTAAACGCATGCTTGCGTTTAACTTTACCAGTACCTGTTAGCTTAAAACGCTTTTTCGCTCCCGCGTTCGTTTTTACTTTAGGCATTGTTATATAATTTACAGTATCGGTTACTTCTTTTTAGGGGCCACTGGCTTGGGTGTTAGCATCAGAAACATCCGCTTACCCTCCAGCTTTGGTAACTGCTCAACTTTGGCTAGTTCTTCCAGCGCCTGGGCAAACTTCAGCAGCAAAATCTCTCCCCGCTCTTTAAAAACAATAGTCCGACCCACAAAGTGTACATAAGCTTTGATCTTTGCGCCTTCCTCCAGGAATTTCTTGGCGTGGTTCAGCTTAAAATCAAAGTCGTGGTCGTCGGTATTAGGACCAAAGCGAATTTCCTTAATAACGGTTTTGGCCGCATTAGCCTTAATTTCCTTTTGTTTTTTCTTCTGCTCGTACTTGAATTTGGAGTAGTCAATAATACGGCATACGGGCGGATCGGCCTTTGCTGAAATTTCAACGAGGTCTAATCCCTGATCTTCCGCCATTTTAAGCGCCTGATCAATACCGAACACGCCGGTTTCTACATTTTCTCCAACTACCCGTACCTGGGAAGCTCTGATTTTGCGGTTAACTTTGTAGGGTTCTTCTTCGCGAACCCTAAAGTTAGTTCTAGTAGGTCTTCTGATGTTTACCTCCCTTATTTATGGTTGAACATAAACCATAACCGGTTGCCGCACTGATGCAGTAACCGGATTTGGTCGCAAATATAACTTTTTTCAAATTCTTTAATGCCCTGCTCTGGTATTTTGTTCAGGTTTAGCCTAAATATTCCTTTATTTCTGCTTTGAAGGCATCAATAAACTCCTCCAGGCTTACTGTTCCCTGGTCGCCTGCTCCATGGCGGCGAACAGATACCTTATGTTGCTCCTGCTCTTTTTCACCAACAATGAGCATAAAGGGAACCTTCTGCACCTCGGCATCGCGTATTTTACGGCCTATCTTCTCATCACGGTGATCTACTGAACCAAGGATCTCCTGCTCCTGCAGCTGTGCCTGTATTTCAGATGCATAATCGGCATATTTTTCACTGATAGGCAGCACAGTCACCTGCTGTGGCGATAACCACAACGGGAAATTACCTGCACAATGTTCTATCAGTACAGCTACAAAACGCTCCATAGAGCCAAATGGTGCCCTGTGAATCATTACCGGACGATGGCGCTGGTTATCTGCGCCTACATATTCCAGTTTAAATCGCTCAGGCAGGTTATAGTCTACCTGAATGGTACCCAGCTGCCAGCTGCGGCCCAGTGCATCGCGCACCATAAAGTCTAGCTTGGGACCATAAAATGCTGCTTCGCCCTCTACCTGCACTGTTTCTAGTTCACGCTCAGCGGCTGCTTCAATAATATCCTGCTCTGCCCTGTCCCAAAGCTCGTCGCCCCCAATGTATTTTTGCTTGTTGTTTGGGTCGCGTAAACTTATCTGTGCAGTATAATTTTCAAAACCAAGTGCTTTGAACACATACAACACCAGGTCAATCACTTTCTTAAACTCTTCCTTTACCTGGTCAGGGCGGCAGAAGATATGGGCGTCATCCTGGGTAAAGCCACGCACACGGGTCAGGCCATGTAGCTCGCCGCTTTGCTCGTAACGATAAACGGTACCAAACTCAGCCAAACGAAGTGGCAGGTCCTTATAGCTGCGCGGTTTTGCCTTATAGATCTCGCAGTGGTGCGGGCAGTTCATGGGCTTCAGCAAAAACTCTTCACCCTCATGCGGGGTGCGGATAGGCTGAAACGAATCGGCACCATATTTTTCGTAGTGGCCACTGGTAATATAGAGCTCCTTGTTGCCAATATGTGGAGTTACTACCTGCTCATAACCTGCTTTGCGTTGTGCACGGCGCATAAACTGCTCCAGGCGCTCGCGTAGCATGGTGCCTTTGGGTAACCAGAGCGGCAGACCCATTCCTACTTTTTCACTAAAGGTAAATAACTCAAGCTCCTTACCAAGCTTGCGGTGGTCGCGCTTCTTGGCCTCCTCAATCATTTTCAGGTATTCCTGCAGCTCCCCTGCTTTGGGGAATGAAATACCATAGATGCGTGTAAGCTGTTTGCGCTTTTCATCGCCCCGCCAGTAAGCACCGGCTACATTCAGTAGTTTTACTGCTTTGATAAAACTAGTATTGGGTATATGCGGGCCACGGCAAAGGTCAGTAAAGTTGCCCTGCTGATAGAAGGTAATGCTACCATCTTCAAGTCCCTCGAGCAGCTCCAGCTTATACTCATCTCCCTTTTCCTCAAAATATTTAACAGCATCTGATTTTGACATGGGCACACGCGTAAACTCGCTCTTGCACTTAGCCAACTCTGCCATTTTCTCCTCTATCCTGACCAGATCTGCTTCGCCCAGGGTTTTGTCGCCCAGGTCAATATCATAATAAAAGCCATTTTCAATGTTGGGGCCAATACCAAACTTTACGCCAGGATAAAGATCTTCAAGCGCTTCTGCCAGTAAGTGCGCGCTTGAATGCCAGAATGCAGCTTTGCCTTCGGTGTCGTTCCAGGTGAGCAGCTTTAGGGCTGCATCCTCCTCTATAGGACGATGGGCGTCCCACACCTGTCCGTTAACTTTTGCACCAAGAACATTGCGGGCCAGGCCTTCGCTAATACTTTTGGCCACATCTAAACCAGTGCTGCCTTTTGGATATCGTCTTACGCTGCCATCGGGCAGTGTTATGTTAATCTGTTCCATCTAAAAATTATTGTTCTACTGCTTTTGGCTTTACAGTATTGATTTCCGGTAATGCCTGTCGTTGTGCCTGCTGTTGCCTCCAGCGTTCTATACGCTCCAGTGTAAGCTCTACTGCCTGCAAGCCCTGGCGTGCCTCCTGATAGGTGGTATCTATCAGCAATGCATTCCGGTATTGCTCGCGGGCTGTAAAATATTGTCGCTTTTTATCATAAAGCTTCCCGAGCCAAAAGTAAGCCTCTTTGGAACGGCTGTCAAGTGCCAGGGTGCGGTTGATATAATATTCGGCAGAATCAGGCTTGTTTTGTTCCATCTGTAGCCTTGCAATGAGCAGCATCAGGTCTGGTTTTTCGCCTCTTTTACGCTGTATATCAAGCAGTACTACCTGGGCGCTGTCGGGCCTGCCTGCTTCCAGTAATATTTCAACTATCTGCATGGGCAGTTCCTGCTTATCGGGCTGCAGGCTTGCGCTCCTGCGCATAAAGACCAGTGCCTGTCTGTAGTTCTTTTCCTTCCGGTAAATATCAGAAAGTATTTCGTAAATCTGGGGCTGATTGCTCAAATTTGCCAGATTCTGCTCCAAATGAGCTTTTGCCCGTGCAGTATCCCCCTGCATCATATACAGCTTTCCTTTCTGAAAAACCAGCTGACTGTTGTGGGGCTCTGCTTCCAGGGCTTTGTTAAGAAAATTCATTGCCTGAGCATAGCTTCCCTGTTCGGCATGTACCTGTGTTAAAATTGCCAGGGTACTTGCGGTACGGTCGCCCAACTGCCAGGCCATCTGTACAGATTCTTCTGCCCTTTTATGTTTACCAGTTGCCAAAAATAGCTTTGCCAGCTCTTTATGATACAGTGTATTACTGGAATCAAGCTTAACAGCTCTTTTAAGGCTAAGGATGGCATTATTCTTATTGCCAAGCGCCTCCAGTACACGCGCCTTCTGGTAATAACCATCAGGATTATTAGGATGCTGATCTATTGTTTCACTAACAGCCTGTAAGGCATTCTGGTAATATTGGGCATTACTGACCGGAAGAGCATAAATTCTCTCCCCGGTTTCTTCTGGATTACAGGAGATTGCTACAAATAATACAATTGCCAGCAGGCAATAATATTTATAAAGTCTGTTCATTACTATAAAAGTAACTAAGCATAATGGAAAGTTCTTAGTATGCAGGCAAAGATTTACAGCGTAGCAGGTAAGATTCTGGTATTATTGTAACATCCGGGGAAGCGAAAGGCATAGATTGCCCTCGGTGCTTAAAGAGGCTGCTGCTTTTTAAGAAGTTTCGTATCCATTACAAAGGTGCCAAATGGCACAAGCGATGCTACAAAAGCCAGGGCTACCGTAACTACTGACCAGCGCAGCTTTATTGCCACCTCCAGCAATGTTACTACATAAAGTACAAAAAGAAAACCATGCGCCCAGCCGGTATATTTTACCAGCATTGGCATATCTGCACCATACTTCAGCGGCATGGCAACAAATAGCAGTATTAAATAAGACCATCCCTCCAGCAGGGCAATGGTTCTGAAACGGCTAAGAGCAGAATCGAAGTATTTCATGATAGGTTAGACTGAATTTGCTTTTGTAATCTAGACAAAGCTTTTCGGGGCTAAGTTCCCGAAAATTATATGCCGGAACAAGTAGTTTAAACGCGGCCTGCACTACCAGATTATATTTCTCAAGCCATGCTTACACCACTGTGCGCACTTCTTAAATGAGCATAAAAAAACCGGGAAAGCATTCCCGGTTCATTGTATGTTTTTAGTGCTTTTTAAGCAATGGCCTCATTCATGCTTGCAGTTTTGCCAAAGCGCTGCAGTGTGTTTATATGTGACTTCAGCGCATCCATGAAGGTGGGATTTTCCATATAAGGTATACCAAATTCTTCGGCAGTTTCTTTAACTATCGATGAAATGGCCGGGTAATGAACATGGCAAACACGGGGAAACAGATGGTGCTCTACCTGGTAATTGAGCCCGCCTACATACCAAGAGATCCATTTATTATTCCTTGAAAAATTAACAGTTGTATTCATCTGGTGTATGGCCCAGCTGTTTTCAATATTGCCGTGCTCATCTGGCAGCGGATGGCTGGTGCCTTCTACTGTGTGTGCAAGCTGAAATACAACGGTAAGAATAAGGCCTGCTGCAAAGTGCATGATCAGAAATCCGCTGATTACATGGCTAAAGGGCAGTCCAAATACCATAACCGGAACTGCCAGCATTGCAATGAGGTAAATGGTTTTCAGCAGAATTATTTTGGTAAGTATAACAGCATTCTGCTTTGGTGTATTTGTGTTTACACCATTTCTGGTGTATTTGAAATACTGTACAAAGTCTTTTGCAATTACCCAGTATAAGGTAAGTACACCATAAAAAAGAAATGCATAGGTATACTGGAGTTTGTGTACCCCTTTAACCTCTGTATGAGGAGAAAAGCGCAGCACCAGTTTATCTTCAATATCATCATCCATATGCACCACATTGGTATAGGTATGGTGCAGTACATTGTGTTGCAGCTTCCAGTTAAACACGGCACCTCCCAATAAATTCAGGGAGTAACCAACCCATTCGTTTACCTTTTTATTAGATGAGTATGCACCATGATTGGCATCGTGCATCACACTCATGCCAATGCCGGCAACACTGATGCCCATAAGCAGCCAAAGACCCATAGATATCCAGAAAGGGGGCTGAAGTGTAAGAATCAGGGCAAAGGGAAGCAGATAAGCGATGAACAGCACAATGGTTTTCACCACCATCGTGGTGTTCGCATGAGAAGAAATACTATTCTGAATAAAATATTCATCTACTCTCTGACGAAGGGTAGCGAAAAAAATGTTTTTGTCTCGTGAAACAAACCTGATTTGTGATTTTTTTGTCATTTGGATTTGCTGAAATACCTGGTTGATCGAAAAATTTAATGATGCCGGGAAAGATGTAATGCGTTTGTTAAAGCAGATAAATCGATTATGGCAGACAGAATAACTTCTCAAAATCAGCCTAAATATAAGAAATTAATATGCGGCTCATGCAGATTACATAATATTTAGGTTTATGGTTTCAAATTAAAATAATCTTTTAAACAGATGCAAAAGATCTTCATATAACCTAATTTTTACATGTATGTTGGTTAGTTGCTTTGTCATGACTGCTTAGAGCTGTGCCAAAACAGTTCTAAGCAAACAATCTGTTATTTGCTGTTCCTATCTTACTATATCTGTCATCAACTTAATTAGTAATCAATGTTTGCACCTCAGGCTTTGGCCAAAATAGATTAACTGCCTTTGTAAGGCCATGCATTGTATTGTAGATAGGATATTAGAATCATGCAATTTTAACTGCATGACTGAAAAACCTGGAACAAATCTTTCGTAAACATAGTATACATCAATTCAGTAGAAATAGCCCCGGCTGTTGATCTGGTGTGTCTGTACCGGAGCGTGCCGGACTCTCTGTCTATATCATATACATTTTCAATCATCATATAGTATCGACAGGAGGAAATAACCCTATTTCTATTTAAGCAGTTAATAAGAAATAACATATGATACTAACGGAAGAACATAAGAAGGAGGCGCAGGCTTTCTATAAGGAAGCCCTCACTTTACTAAATGAAAGTGGCGCTCATTATATGCTGGGCGGAGGATTTGCCATGTTTCATTATACTGGCATTTACCGCGACACCAAGGATCTGGATGTATTTTGTAAGTCTAGTGAATACCCTAAGATCATGAAACACTTCTCCGAGCATGGTTACCGCACCGAATTAACAGATGTGCGCTGGCTGGCTAAAGTGTTCAAGGGAGATCACTTTATTGATATTATCTTCGATACTGTGAATAATATCTGCACAGTAGATGACAGCTGGTACGAACATGCCACCGAAGGAGTGCTTTTTGATGTGCCAATCAAGTATATTCCTGCTGAGGAGTTGCTGTGGTGTAAAGTATACGTGCAGAACCGCGAACACTTCGATGGTGCAGATGTAAACCATCTTTTGCTTAGATGGGGTAAAAAGCTCGATTGGAAGCGGGTGATGTTCAGGCTTGATCAGCATTGGCATTTGCTGCTCGCACAGTTTGTGATGTTCCAGTTCATCTATCCGGCAGATTACCATGAAATAATCCCTAAACATTTGTTTGAGGAGCTAATGGAAAGGGCGCGTCAGCAGTATGACCTTCCCCCTTCTCTGGAAAAGGTGTGCCGCGGACCCATCATTGACCAGACCCAGTACGCAATTGATATCAAAGACTGGAATTATAAAGTAACCACCATTAAGACTGTATAAATTCTCTATGGAAGAAGAAACCAAAAAAACACGCATAGCAGCCGTAGGCGATATTCACGTAAAGGAAACTGATTCAGGAAAATGGGTTGAATTTTTTAAGGAGGCTTCAAGAAAAGCAGATGTGCTTTTACTCTGTGGCGACTTAACAAACACAGGCGATGAGGTGGAAGCACAGGTACTGTCCGAAGAGCTAAAAGCCTGTACAATACCTGTAATTGGTGTATTAGGCAACCACGACCATGAAAAAGGAAGACATAAACTAATACGCCACACCCTGCAAAACGATAATGTGCATATCCTGGATGGTGAAGCCTATGTGATTGGCGATGTTGGTTTTGCTGGTGTAAAAGGCTTTGGAGGAGGCTTTGACAAATACATGCTTTCGATGTTTGGCGAAGGGGCCAATAAAGCTTTTGTACAGGAGGCTGTAGAGGAAGCCCTCCACCTGGAAAGAGCGCTTTCTCGTTTGGATAGTGAGTACGATAACCTGAAGAAAATTGCTGTATTGCACTATTCACCTGTTATTGACACAGTTAGAGGAGAACCGGAAGTGATATTTCCCTTTTTAGGATCTTCACGCCTGGCAGAACCACTAAACCGTAAACAGGTAATAGCAGCCTTTCACGGACATGCCCACATTGGAACCCTGGAAGGACAAACAAATGGTGGTGTTAAGGTATTTAATGTATCTAAACCGGTGCTAATGAAAGCTGGTTACGAAATACCTTTTTTTGTTTTCGAGGTTTAATTTGTGCTGATAATATTATAAAAGCCAGCGCTCTCTGATGCAGAAGGCGCTGGCTCTTTCTTTTCTTTCCTAATTCTTATATAGATCAATGTTGTAAAACAATGATATGTTAATGGTGGGGTTTCGCTCATACTGAATTCCATTTCCTTTTCGGATCACCTGCTTCATATATCCCGCCTGCAGGTTCACTAAAGGATTAAACTGGTAGCCCAAACCCAGGTATATCCTGTTCTGCTGGAAATTACTAAACATGAAATTGTTTTCCAGGTTGATAAATAGCTCATCCCATGCAGAAATAAATAACTGCTTTGCACCTTCTGCTGTTGTATGTAGCGGTAGTCTTGCTAATAAGCGGTACCGAAAGCGCTGAGCATAACTGCTGCCATTTATTGTAGCCCTGCCTCTTAAATCATCCTGTATCTGTCCAATCCAGCGTTCTTCCAGGCGGTATCGGTGAGAAAGGCCCACTTTACCGATTGAATGACGCATATGCAACTGCTGCCACAGCTGATTTTCCGGCACTATTGTTCGAAGCGGCTGCTCGCCATACGGAAAGCTCCGGATATAGGTGTAGCCAAAGCCAAAATCCAGAGCAGGGGTAATCCGGTAGTTTATGGCGGGCCTTAGCAAAACCTGCTGCCAGTCTTCATAAACATCTGCCCTGCGTAAATGCACTTCTGTAGTCAGGAACCACTTAGGGCTGAACCTAAATTCATTCATCAACAAAAACCAGCCATTGGTGCTGCTGGAGATTTCCTTTTGCTGCTGCCCCTGCACTACCCCTGCTCCACAAGCTAAAATCACAGCTGCCATTACAAAAATTCTTTTCAACATCTCTTTTCTTCTTTTTTATACTTTATACTAAGTAACTTGAAAGTTGATACTCCCTCTTTTGCTTAGATTCGAATCATTCCATTAAAATAAAAGCATGGATCGGTATATATCTTAGCTCCTCTCCAGTTATAATATGCTAATGCTGATGAAGGTATAATTCGACTCTGGCTGCTTTCGCATCAACAATATTATGCTACAAGTGCCCCTACCTGTTTCTGCCATAGGCTTCATGGCTGGTGACCCAATCGGCCGATGAAATTGCCGCAGCGAGTGATATTTCACCAGCCGCTACTACCCCTGCCATTATCTCTGCCAGTTTTTTGGCTTTGCCCTCACCATAGCAGCCCATAAGCTCCAGGCACTCCCGCTGTGTTCCAAGGCCGGTACCACCGCCATAGCTTGCTACAATTAATGATGGCAGCGTTATAGAGGCATACAAATCTCCGTTTGGCTGCACCTCTGCATGGGTAAGGCAGGCCGAAGATTCTGCTACATTGGCTACATCCTGACCGGTAGCGATAAACAATGCGGCAATTGCATTTACAGAATGAAGGCCGTTGTTATTGGTGCCCGACAGCATGGCGCCTATGTTAGCCACTGCTCGGTGATAATCGAGTTGCTGTACTGTAACATGTAATTCCCGCTCCAGCACCTCTTTTTTAAAGGTAATCTCGGCTGTAACACGCTTGCCCCTGCTAAGCAAGCTGTTAATCAGCGATGGCTTTTTATCTGTGGCCATGTTAGATTCCAGAAAGAAACGATCTGGTTTATAGGGACAGTTCTCCAGCAACCACAAACAGCCTTCATAAGCCGCCTTGGTTACCATATTCTGCCCGGCAGCATCGCCTGTGCTGAAGTTTAATCTCAAAAAAGCAAAATTGTTGGAGAGAAAGCTTTCCACCCGCACCAGCTTTGCATAGCGCGAGCTGCTCCCCGCATGCTGCTGCAATGCAGTAAAATGATCATCTACCCAATTTCTGAAGCTTAAGGCTATGCGGGCACTTGAAAAAGTAAAAACGGGAGCCCGCTGCATAACATCATCTGATACTGTAGTGGTTACCCCACCACATAGATTCAATACTTTTATTCCCCTGTTATAAGAAGCCACCAGCGTACCTTCTGTTGTGGCCAGGGGCACCAGAAATTCTCCCTTTGCAAACTCGCCATTAATATGAATTGGCCCCGCCAGCCCAACAGGAACCTGTGCGGCACCAACAAAATTTTCGCAGTTGCCCTGTACTGTTGTGGGGTCTATACCATGCTTTCGCAGTTTAGGGAGCTCTACACCAGCATAGGCCTCAGCAAATTTCAGCCTGTTTTCTATCACGCCTGCACTGTAGTCATTTACTTCATCCCTTGGAATTTTCAGAAGATCTTCCCTGCTGTTACTACTACCTGGTGTGTCTTTGAATTTTAATGTAAGCTTACCAAAGGGATGGGCTACAAATCCTATCGCAAAGTCAAGCTCATTATGGTCATTTTCAACCGCTAACACTTCTACATCTAAAGTTTTTCTTAAAGCAAAATCAACGGGATTTTTTTCACTGATTTCTGATGGTCGCATGGTATGGGCTTTTCCATCATACAGCAAAATAGCATGCAAAGGAACAGCCTTACCATTGATTGTAACAGATTCAACACTTGTTACAGTGGCATTCATTAGTCGGTTTTTCAGCGAAAGCTTCAGCCCACTGCCCGTAGCTTGTAGACTTCCTTTTGTATAAAGGGTAGCAATAATATGCTCAGGAATAAATTTTGTAAGAAACATTAGCAGACAGTGGAAATAGCAGATTAGTGGTTCAGCCTGTTTGGCCAGTGAGTTAATAATATTTACATCAACACTGCTTACCTGAAAATGTCTGAAAAAACATAAAATTAAAATTCTTCACTATAGCCGAACGGTTTGTTTAACCTATTACGTAAATATGTTCAAGAGTGGCTTATAAGCACAGTGTGGCAAACTTCAACTAATACTTTAAGTAAAAAAATCAAATTAAATGTGTTTTAATGAAGTAACTAAATTCAGGACTTACTTAAACTCTTGCCTTTTAATCCCGTACCTAAATTCAAAGAGGATTAATTTGTTAAACTAATTTTTCAAGTCATGAAACAATCATTTTTACTCATTCTGGCATTTTTTGCCACTTCTATTATTGCTACAGCACAAACAGATTTACCCAGGCCACAGGTAAGAGCACCGGTTGCAGCTGATGCAATTCAACAAGGCAACTGGATACTTGGTGCAGACATTGGTAACCTTGGTTACAATTTTAAATCTGAAACTTTCTCATTTGAAATAATGCCCAGAGCAGGATTATTTGTAAGCGACAATGCTGTAATAGGCATACAGACACAGTTAGGTCTTATAGCTTATGACAACGGTGAACAATTCTATTACGGCCTTACGCCTTTTGCCCGTTACTACTTCCCAGAAGGTGCTCGTGCATCCGGCAGGTGGTTTGGTGAAGCAGTAGTTGGATTTGCCGGCAGCTCTTTAGAAAACAGCGATGAAGATGCTATATTTTCTTCTGTATTTGGATTAAGAGCAGGTTACGCACATTTTGTAGGCCAAAACGTTGCCCTTGAGGGTTCTATTGGATACACCAGAACCAACTCTGATATAGACATTGGCACTGCCAAATCAGGCTTATCGTTAGGGTTTGGATTTAATATTTACCTGCCTGGCAGAAATAACAGAAATGCTTCAGAATAGGCACTAAAACTGAATTGAACAAATGAAATGCAAGGTCCTGACTATTGTCGGGACCTTTTGTTTTTGGAGCTGTACTGATCCAGAATTTGCCTTAGATCCCCAGGAGTCTCCATTGGCTGCAGCGGATCCACATTTGCACCGCCTGTGTTTCCGATGGGAATCACACCCACGAATGATTTCACGCCTCCTACCAGCAAACGCAGCAGCTGGCCCTTAATTTCTGCTTTGCTTTTGATCCTGATGCCAAACTGAAGCATCTTCCAGTGCGCATAGGTATGTTCAACAGGATAGGCCTGTCCAAGAATATGCGCACGCTCCAGGTGTTGCCAGGCAACTGCCAGTCTATTGGAGTTGAGTGCATTGGCTGAATGATGTATTTCTTCATCAAAATGGCGCTTCAGGCCTGTGGGTATCTGTAATTGGATCTTCATGAGCTTGTATATTTAACCATTCAAAGTTATCCTTACCAGCTAAAAGGAAGCTTATATAATTTAAAGAACAGTGTATATGATTTGCTGATTTTACCAAGCCTTTTACTTAAAGTTTAGCTTGAAGGTAATGTTATATAAAAATGAAATACAGTGTTTTACCTTGGGCCTCCACAAGCATTCCTTCAAGTGAAAAAGAGATTGAAGATGCCATATCAGTTCTCTTAGATATCTGTAGAATGTAGACGGGCTACAAAACATAGTGTCCTGTAGCCCGCCCTGGAATTTATAGGTTAAGCAGAAATTTTAATTATAATCCAGATTCACACTTCCGCCAGAGGTAGCCATTACCACCCGAACACCGCCACCATTGATGCTTCCCACTATTTTATCCTTTTCTACCTGACCATCGAAGTTAGTAAGCTGTGTGTTTACTTTGTTTCCTTTAAGGTCCAGATCCATACCGATTCCTTTCGGTACCACTGCATGAATGCTGCCACCGCTTGTTTTCAACGTCAGCTGGTTATCCAGCTCCAGAATATTGGCATTGATACTGCCTCCGCTGGTACCTGCATTCACCCTTCCGGATACATTATTGAGTTTAATGCTGCCTCCGGAGGTACTCACATCCAGATCGCCGGTTGCTCTATCCAGCTTAATAGTACCGCCACTTGTTTTTGCCAGCAGCTCACCCTTGTACTGCTCTATGTTAATGCTACCACCGGAGGTTTTGGCTTCCATGTCTCCATTGATGTTTGCTATGTTTAGGCTCCCGCCACTGGTATGCACTTTTTGAGTACCATTAACTCCTGAAATGGAGATAGAGCCTCCGCTGGTATCTAAATCGCAGGACATGTTGGTTGGCACATAAACCCTGAAAGAAACGCTGGTGTTGTTATTACCAAACCACCCACTTCTTTTACTTTTTGCTATGGCATACACTGTGTTCGAGGATTTACTGATGTTAAACTCATAGTCTTCCAATGCTTCCTGCGCCTTAGCATGGGTGGAATCTATGCTCCTGCCTCCTACTCTTACATGCATTTCCACCCTTACCCGATCACCCTCATGCCCTTCTACCGTTATGCTTCCACCGGAGGTTTGAACCTCGAGATTACCAGGTCCATTCATCGAGAATTCCCTTATCCAGTATGGATCATTATGAAAATCGTTGGTTGATGCACAGGAGCTGCCGGCAAATAACAGTATTAGAAATAAGGCCTGCAGTGGGTTGAATAAAAATTTCATAGGGCTAAAATTGGTTAGTGACGAACTCTTTAACCTTTAGATGCACGATGCAGGGGTTTGGTTGCAGCCTGCCTATGAAAAAAAATATAGCTTTATTCTAAAGACAGCAATAGCACGCTGTAAAAGCCTGCAAATGAAAGGGTTCTACCGATAAACATCAACAGAACCCTTTGCATATATTATTGCGCTTTAGGTAAGCACGTACGCTAGAAAAGGTCAGAGCTCAAGTACCTGTCTCCCCTGTCGCAAACAATAAAAACTATAAGCCCCGACTCAAGCTCCCGGGCTAAGTTACAGGCTGCATACAATGCGCCGCCACTGCTCATGCCAGCCATAACAGCTTCTTCTTTGGCTAGTTTGCGGGTCATTTCTACAGCATTCTGTTCACTAACATCCATGATACGATCTACCCGCTCTTTTTCGAAGATTTTGGGGAGAAATTCGGGCGACCAGCGCCTGATACCAGGTATACAGGAGCCATCGGTTGGTTGGGTACCCACAATCTGAACATCAGGATTTTGCTCTTTCAGGTATCGTGATACACCCATAATGGTGCCGGTAGTGCCCATAGCAGATACAAAGTGAGTTACTTTACCCTCTGTGTCACGCCAGATCTCGGGGCCGGTTGTCTGGTAATGTGCCCAGAAGTTATCAGGGTTTCCAAACTGGTTAAGGCCTATATATCCCTGTTTGCTCGACATCTCCTCTGCCAGCTCACGTGAATATTCAATGGTACGCGCGGCAGGTGTAAGAATTACCTCTGCACCATAAGCACTCATAGATCGTACACGTTCTGCTGTTGCGTTGTCTGGCATAATCAGTGTCATGTGCAGATCGAGGGCTCGGGCTATCATGGCCAGTGCTATGCCGGTATTGCCGCTGGTAGCTTCTACCAGTTTATCACCACGCTTTACTTCGCCACGATCCATAGCACTTTTGATCATGTTGTAGGCAGCCCTGTCTTTTACACTCCCGCCCGGATTCTGACCTTCCAGTTTGCCATATATCTCTACCCTGGGGTTAGGGGAAAGTGTTTTCATTTCCACCAGCGGCGTGTTACCAATTAAGTCTACGATTGTCATGCTGTTGCTTGAGCTTATACAAATGCTGCCGCTAATATAGGGCAGCTATGAACATACATTATAATAAAGAGGGTTCAGGCAAGACTTTTATGCCTTAAAGGAGCCTTTTTCTTTTTCTGTGGCTGCCTGATACCATGCAGATTTTGCTGAACAAAGTCCTTCGGAAAGTTTTCCACACCCGGAAACCCCAGTTTTATGTTTTTACCCTCATATGGGATATAGCTAGTGCCGAAAAGGTAGTCCCAAAGGCTAAGGCTAAGACCAAAATTTACGCCCTCCTGCTTCTCCCGGGGTAAATCATAGGCATGGTGCCAGATGTGCATCTGGGGGTTATTGAATATATATTTCAGCACCCCAAGCCTTATTCTAATATTGGAATGATTGAAATGACCCAGTGCCAGGGTAAAGATATGGATGATGAAGAAATCACGAAGGCCAATGCCAACGAGTGCCAGCGGAATATATTCCAGGCTGCGGTATACAACATTCTCCATCCAGTGAAAGCGAAGGTGCGCGGCAAAGCCCATTTCTTCTACCGAATGATGTACCTTATGAAACTCCCACAGCCAGGGCACCTTATGTAATAAACGGTGTATCCACCATTGTACAAAATCACGTAGCACAAACCCCAGCAGGAGGTGTGTCCATAACGGCCAGCTCATCACCTCAAACGCCAGCAGGTTGGGAATACCAACAGCAGCCAGTGCATTGTTAAAGATATGCACTACTACGTTAGAGGCAGCATTATAAATGATCAGGGAAAACAGAAAGAAATTGAAGAACATGTAGAAAACATCAAGCCAGAAATCCTTACGAAAGGGGGGCTGATCTTTTCGCCACGGCCTTAGCCATTCAATTCCAAAGAAAAAACCTGAAATGCCAACTAACCAATAAAAGTAATTATGCCACGATGGATTACTGATCTCTTCCCAGAGATATCCGCCATAGCCGGCGTAGGAGTCGATGATCAGTTGTATGTATTCCATCTTCAATGGTTTAACACCATAGCCTTGATAAGCGTTTCTTTATCTGGCCTGAATATTTTCAAGTTCAATTACCGAGAGCACTTCAAGCGAATCCTGCCTGTAAAGCTCCCCCAGCGCTTCCAGCGCTACTTCTCCATTTTTAGGTTTATAGTTAATGTAATCCTGAAAAAGTATTCCGCCCACACGTCTTGGATTCACGGCTTTTCTGAAGCGCAGTCCGCCTCCCTCTGTGTGGTAGCTGTAGGCCAGGTAATCCATAGTGTTTGTTTCAGTATTAAACCAGTACAGGAACTCGTCTTCAAAATCCTGACCACCGCCTTCTTCTGAAAAAGTAACTTTAATGAGGTGGTAGCTACTGCCTGCGATATTAGCTTCACCCAGATATTCCTTTTGTACAGCAGCATCATTCAGTCCATAAGGCAGCAAGGCGAAGTATATAACCGAATTCACAGAATTGCTGAAAGCAGCTTTACGCTCTTCCGTCATGTTTGTATTTGCGCCATTTACTGTTCTGCTAAAGCCTTCATTGTTCAGCACATCCTTTACCTTCCCTGTACTGTCGCTAAACTCTCGGGTGTAGGCGAATGTGCCGCCATTTCGTTTATAGGTATAGTGGCGTTCCCGGAAATCGAATGAGATGGCAGCATGTTTATAATCTTCTCCTCCATGTGCTGCTATAGCATCGTCTACAATTTGATCTGCCTTAGATCTGGTTTTGCAGGATTGAGTGCAAAGCAATATTAGTATTGCTGCTACTATAAAAGATGTGCTGCGCATTGAATTAAATATTCCTCTGGCAAATTAATCAGTAGAAAACGCTATTCCAAAAATCTGCTGATCCTGTAATTTTATGAGCACTTAATGTAAGAAGGCTTAGTGTCTATCGAGGGCTTCAGCAAATAGCCTTAACTCAGTAAACAGCTCCTTTAGTTTTGTTGGTGTGTAATGAGCATTCAGGCCACTGGGATTAGGTAAGATCCATAAGGCAGTAGTACCGATTTGCTTTTCCTGTAATCCTACTTTAGCCTCTGCAATACCAAAAGCAGCTTTATACACCGTTAAGCCTAAAATGGCCATTACCCGTGGCCTGAACTGCGCTACCTTTTGCTGTAATTGCAGGGCCCCTGCCGTGATTTCTGCTTTACTTAATTCTGCAGCTGCAGTGGTAGGTCTGTCTACAATGTTAGTGATACCACAGCCTGCCCTAAGCAGCCGGTGTTGATCGTGCGGTTTCAGCAATTGGCTTGTAAAGCCTCCACCATACAAGGCTGGCCAGAAACGATTACCCGGCCGGGCAAAGTGAAAGCCCGTTGCTGCACTGTAGAGGCTGGGATTTATACCACAAAAAAGTACCCTAAGCCCTGGTGCAATCAGGTCTGGCAGCAGTACATTTTCTGCCGCTTTTAATTCTTCTGGCGTTGGTTTATTGGTTTTCAGTGCTATAAAAATTTAAAAATTGATTTTTGTCTGCCAAAAGCCATGTACAAATATGGTTTAACTGAATGATCCTGAAATTTTTTCCTGTTCTTTCAGCCCCACTACCACGGCGGATCGTTCCCTTTGACCTTTCCACTATTATTTACTTAAGTGAATACATTATATTTACGCACGACTTTTCAGCAGATGTAAATCATGACTATAAAAAATTGTTTATCTATCAGCCTCCTGCTTATCGTTCTGTCCGGAGTACATCCTTCCATGGCACAGGTTTCTCAAATTGTGAGAGGGCAACTGTTGCAGGAAAGTACTGGCAGGCCTGTTAGTGGTGCGGTAGTTGTACTGGAGAATGTAGAACAACGCTATCATACTATTTCAGATACAAGCGGTAGGTTTGTTTTGAACGAGGTGCAGCCTGGACATTACAGCTTTCACGTACAACATGTAAACTTCAGCCCTTACCGGGAGCCTGAACTGCAGGTAGATGCCAGCAAAAGCATTTACCGCAGGGTGCAGCTTCAGGAAAGTATACGAGCACTGGATGAGGTGGAGATTGCAGTAGCACTGCCCCCTGCTCCACTCAATAAAAGAGAATTTACAATTGCACAGACACAACGTTATCCCGCTACATTTTTTGACCCTGCCCGACTGGTGCTAAGCCAGCCAGGTGTAACCCAATCTAATGACCAGGCTAACCATGTAGTGGTACATGGTTTGTCTCCTGTAGGCATTCAATGGCGGCTGGATGGTCTGCCAATCCTTAATCCCAACCACCTGGGCAATGCCGGCACCCGCCGCGACAGAGCCTCAGCCAGTGGTGGCGGTGTAAACATGCTAAGTGGCCAGCTCATGGCAAATTCTTCATTTCGCACCGGTGCCCTTCCATCACGATTTGGCAATGCTGTAACAGGGGTTTTTGATATTAACCTGCGCCCTGGTAATATGCAGGAACGGGAGCATACGCTGCAAGCCAGCCTGCTGGGTATTGACCTTGCCACCGAGGGTCCATTAAGCAGGGGCAACAGCTCATATGTAGTTAATTACAGATATTCTACTGTAGGCCTGCTGGGCCACATGGGTGTTGATTTTGGTGGTGAGGCCATACAGTTCCAGGATCTTTCAGCTCACCTGCAATTCGCCAATACCCCAGTTGGACAACTCAACCTTTTCCTTTTAGGAGGCACCAACAGCAACAGACGCTCACCGCTTGAAGACGAAGCACTTTGGGAAGAAGATAAAGACCGTCAGAAAATTGATTACACAGCCAGTATGGGGGCTGTAGGACTTACCCAGTCAGCCTCTTTTGGCAGAAGTTATAAATGGCAAAATGGTGTTGCCTTTAGTGCCATGGAAAACGAAAGAAATGAAGCATGGATAGGGCCACGCCAGCCAGGAGCTAACCAGCTTGATGACAGGCACCAGGCCCAGCAGCTAAGCGCATTCTCACGCCTGCAACATGCCTTCAGCAGCCGGGTAAACGGAGAATTAGGAGTACAATTTATTAATCGCCAGGCAGATGTTTTTGCCAGTCCAGTGAGGGGTGGAAGTGGAGTTCTGGATCAGCAAATCAGCTACAGCCTCACCCAGCCTTACCTGCAGGCAGATTTTCTGTTACTCCCCCAGCTGGAGCTGCAGGCAGGCGTAAGAGCCAGTCTCCTGAGCTGGAGAAATCAATCGGCAGTAGAACCTTATGGGCAGCTACGGTGGCAGCCAACCAGCCGGCAAACACTGCAGCTTAGCTATGGCAGCCAAAGCCAGGCCTACACAGACCAGCTGCTGGCACAGCAATCAGAATTGCCACTCTCACTTTCAGGTTTGATTAACAGCCACTACACAGGCTTAGGCTGGGGCTACCGTATCAAAGCACACACAACCATAACGGCAGAACTGTTTTATCAAACACTGGAAGATTTGCCGGCCAATGCAAATGATCTTACCTGGAACTACCTTTCAGATCCTTACTTTGTTACTACAGGTGAGGGCAGTGCCAATACCTATGGCATTGACCTGAACCTGAAACGCGATTTTCACAAAGAATGGTATTACCAGTTCAGCACATCCCTTTTCGATGCTAAATACAAGGGTGTTGATGGTGAGGAGCGGCAATCGCCCTTTAACAGCCAATGGGCTGTTAGCTTAACCGGGGGCAAAGAATGGACCAAGGCCAAAAGTATAGGTGAACGTACCTGGGGAGCACACCTGCGCCTGCATAGCAGAGGCGGCCACTGGTACACACCAATTGATGAGGCTGCAAGCATAAGCCTGCAACAGGAAGTAGAAATGGCAAACCAGCCCTTCAGTCAGCAGCTATCTACCTACTATACAGCAGATATAAGGATCAGCCACACCAGGCAAAAGCAGGGATACACCCGCATCTGGTCACTTGATATTCAGAACCTAACCAACAACCGTAATATAGGCTGGTACTACTTTGATTTTCTGCAACAGGGTTTAAATGCCGGAGAACAATTAGGCATCATACCTGTACTGGCCTATCGGATACAGTTTTAGGTTTGGTTTTAGTACGCCAGCCTACAAAAGCAGCTACAGATAAAATAATTGCTATAATAAGAAGCCCGAATGATTCACGGGCTTCTTCCATGCTCTGGGTTTTCATTGAAAGATCCTGCTGCTCCATTTCCTGTTGTACCCACTCCCCTACGGCACCGGGATACAGGTAAACGGCACCAATCAGGCAGCCAGCAACGATGATCAGCAAGAGGGGCATTGGGAAGTGGCCTCGTGCAGCCATGGCACACAAAACAGATGCTCCACCATAGAGGGTCATCCAGAGCCAGGGATCCGGATCATTCCACTGCCAGAAAGCAAAAAGGATAAATAAAAGACACCAGATCCCGAAGAAGATGCGGCGAAACCAAAGCATAAGAAATGGATTTAACTAGCTGAAGTTAATTTTTTATACCTTATTTTTCAATGATAAGCGTCTCTTTGTTCAAACCATATGCCTGCTTATTCTTTCTTCAAACGTTTCTTTAGCGTGCGCATTAAACCTTCCAGCTCCAGCTGCTTTAGCTCCTCCGCTCCAATTATCTCATCAAGCCTATTGCCCTCCGCTATCATTACTGCCGGGTACTTAATATTCTGTTTGGGATAATAGCGCCTGAATTGATTGCGATAAAGAAATTCTACAGGGATTGGTAAGCCTGATATAAACTCCTTCCATTCTTTTTTGATGGTAAATGTACCGTAGGTGATTGCGCAAAGACTGCACTGATAGGTTGAGGGGCTAACGGCTTTATGTAAAAAATCAAATACCTGGTGCTCCAGGCTGCTGTCGGCATTATAAACGAACAATAATTTTTTCTTTTCCATCTGTTCCTAACATCATGCTTGTGCTTTCTGTGCTTCTTTTGAAATATCAAACGGTTGCATGGAGGTTTCATGCCAGTTTAGCGTAACTAAAATTGGATTTACCTCTGTCGGAACCCATAATAATACCTGCGCAGGATTATTTTTCTGAATGATTATTATCATTTTTTACGGGACCCTCACCCCCTTCTTTTGTATAGAAATTTACGCACCCCCCGGGCATCCGATCACCAGACTATTTTATGAGCAACAATGCGCCGGGTCGGCTTTCAGAAATAAAGCAAAATACAATCACAAATCTTATAAACGAAATGGCAAAGGAGAAAAACAGGTGGCTTATTGCCGCATCAGCCGTGGGAATTCACATATCTATTGGTTCTGTTTATGCCTGGAGTGTTTACACCAAGCCCCTGATTGAACAATTTGGCTGGGAGCTTAAAGATACCCAGTTCACCTTTAGCCTTGCTATATTCTTCCTGGGTATTTCTGCCGCTTTTCTGGGCCATTTCCTGGAGAAGCACGGTCCCAGAAAATCAGGTTTGCTGGCTGCCCTCTTCTTTGGTATCGGCATTGCAGGCTCTGGTTTCGCCATCAAAATGGAATCACTGCCCCTGCTTTACCTGTTTTATGGCGTGTTTGGAGGAATTGGTCTGGGTGTAGGGTACATCACCCCTGTTTCTTCACTGGTAAAGTGGTTTCCAGACCGCCGCGGCCTGGCCACCGGCCTTGCCATCATGGGCTTTGGCTTTGCTGCCCTGATCAGCAGTCCGCTTATTGTATACCTGATCTCTGCAGTGGGCATTGCCAACACCTTCTTCATCATGGGCAGTGCCTATTTCCTGATCATTTTCGGATCTTCCCGTTACCTTTCTGCCCCGCCCGCAGGCTGGGTGCCTGCCGGTTTTAAAGCTGGAGCAGCTGCCGGTAATCAGAAGATCAGCGAAGACCTGTCGCAGTTAACCGCCAATGAAGCTGTTAAAACCACCCGCTTCTGGTACCTGTGGATCATGCTATTCATCAACATCACCTGCGGAATTGCCATTATTTCAGTGGCCTCTCCAATGGCCCAGGAATATGCAGGTTTATCGGCCATTGCCGCTGCAACCATGGTGGGCGTCATGGGATTGTTCAACGGAGCCGGACGCATCGGATGGGCTTCTTTCTCAGACCTGATCGGCAGGCCCAATATGTACACCATCTTCTTCTCCATACAGATCATTGCTTACTTCCTGTTACCTGCAGTTTCTAATGCTATCCTGTTTCAGGGCCTGATATTTCTGATCCTCTCCTGCTATGGTGGTGGTTTTGCAACCATCCCTGCTTATATCGGTGATATGTTCGGCACCAAACAGCTGGGGGCTATCCATGGCTACATCCTTACAGCATGGGCAGCGGCTGGTATGGCAGGTCCGCTGTTTGCTGCCTGGGCACGAACGGTAACCAACAATTACAATGGCACCCTGTATTGCTTTGCCGGTTTACTGGTGATAGCGCTTACGGTTTCTTTCCTCATCAGATGGGAAATTAAAAAGCTAAGGACTGCCAAGTTGGAGCTTCAGCAGCAACAGCCAGTAGCCTATCAGCCACAAGCCGTGCTGGCATCAAATTAAATCAGGCATAGTAGACTATATACAGCGCATTTCCGCAAGTACTCACAATTAAAGCGCAAAAGCTTTTCTAAAGAATTATCAGACTTGCGTTGCTGCCCCTAAAAAATTAAAACATTTCTAATTCTGAAAAGATCATGATAAATCTGGTAGAACAACTTAATGTGTCATTTAAAAGGGGAACCTGGAATGACCGTATTGATGTAAAAGATTTTGTCAGAAGGTTTATCACCCCCTACTACGGTGATGCCTCCTTTCTGGCACCGGCAACTGCGAGAACAAAAGAGTTGTGGCAGCTATGCCTTCAGGCCATGAAGGAGGAACGCCAGAACGACGGATGCAGGGCTATCGATACAGAAACTATTTCCGGCATTACCAGCCATGGTCCCGGCTATATCAATAAAAATCTTGAAGCTATTGTAGGTCTGCAAACCGACGAGCTGCTGAAACGCGCGATGAAACCTTTCGGTGGCATCAGGGTAGTAGAAAGCGCTGTGGCAGAAAAAGGACTGGATGTTTCTCCCCGTGTAAAAAGGGTATTCAGGTATGCAAAAGACCATAACACCGCAGTGTTCTCTGCTTACGACCAGGAAATTCGCGAGTACCGCTCCAAAGGTATCTTAACCGGTCTGCCTGATAACTACGCCCGTGGCCGCATCATTGGCGACTACCGCCGCCTGGCTCTTTACGGTGCCGACAGGCTTATTGCCGCGAAAGAAGCAGATAAAAAAGCCATTGAAGGTGAGCTGACAGAGCACCAGATCAGACTAAGGGAAGAAGTAACCGACCAGACCATTGCCCTGCAGGATATCAAAAAAATGGGCGAATTATATGGTCTTGACTTGAGCCGCCCTGCAGAGAATGCCAGAGAAGCCGTTCAGTGGGTGTACATGGCTTACCTGGCTGCTGTAAAAGAGCAGGATGGTGCCGCCATGTCACTGGGCAATGTTTCTTCCTTTCTGGATATCTATATTGAGAGAGACATGGCTGATGGTTTTATTGATGAATCTGAAGCACAGGAGCTGATTGACCAGTTTGTGATGAAACTGCGCATGGTGCGCCACCTGCGCCCTGCTGCCTATGACGAGCTGTTTGGTGGCGACCCTACCTGGGTAACCGAAGCCATTGGCGGTCAGCTGGAAGATGGCAGAACCAAGGTAACCAAAACTTCTTTCCGCTTCCTGCAGACGCTTTATAACCTGGGGCCATCACCAGAGCCTAACCTTACCGTGCTCTGGTCGCATGAGCTGCCACAGGGCTTTAAAGACTTCTGCGCACAGGTTTCTATCGATACCTCTTCTATTCAGTATGAGAACGACGATCTGATGCGCGAGGTGCGCGGCTCTGATGACTACGGCATTGCCTGCTGTGTATCTTACCAGGAGATTGGCAAGCGCATTCAGTTTTTCGGTGCCCGTGCAAACCTGCCTAAAGCTTTATTAATGGCACTGAATGCTGGCTGTGAAGAAGTGAGCGGCGCACAAATACTGGAAGATATTGCACCTGTTACCGGTACATACCTCGATTTCCACGAGGTGATGGAGAACTTTAAACAGGCCATGACACAGGTTGCAAGGGTCTATGCTAAAACCATGAACATCATCCACTACATGCACGATAGGTACTACTATGAAAAAGCACAGTTTGCTTTCATAGATACTGATCCGGGCATTGATATGGCTTATGGCGCTGCCGGTATTTCCATCATTGCCGACTCACTTTCTGCCATCAAATACGCTAAGGTTAGGCCAATCAGAAATGAGCAGGGCCTCACAGTAGACTTCGCCATAGAAGGTGATTATCCAAAATATGGTAATGACGATGACCGGGTGGATGAGATTGCCCGTAAAGTAGCACAGTTCTTCTTTACAGAGCTCAACAGGCACAAATGTTATAAAAAGGCTTTGCCTACACTGTCGCTGCTCACCATTACCTCCAACGTGATGTACGGCAAAAAAACAGGCGCCACTCCTGATGGACGTAAAGCAGGCGAAGCTTTCGCTCCGGGTGCCAACCCTATGCACGGCCGTGATACACATGGTGCAATTGCCTCCCTGAACTCTGTTGCCAAACTTGACTATCGTTACGCCCAGGATGGGGTTTCCAATACCTTCTCTATCGTACCCAAATCTCTTGGCAGCAGCCTTGCCGATCAGGTAGAAAACCTGGTTGTACTGCTGGATGGATATTTCAGCAAAAGAGCACACCACCTGAATGTAAACGTGCTCAACCGGGATACGCTGCTGGATGCCTACAACCATCCGGAAAATTATCCGCAGCTCACCATCAGGGTATCGGGTTATGCGGTAAACTTTATCCGCTTGTCTAAAGCACACCAACTGGAAGTAATCGCCAGGACCTTCCACGAGAGAATGTAATGAGTATGACCCATACCCGGTAATTTTCTCAATACTTCTATAGCATTGAACATTGCATGGGTGTGGGCCTTTTCTTTAAAATCATGATACAAACAAGACTGTCGGTGCAGCAAGATATTTCTATAGTGAAGGGAACAGACAGAAAGCCTAAGGTGAATAAGCTCAGTAAATCAGCACCGGATGAGCTGAACATCCATTCTATAGAAACCTTTGGCACACATGATGGGCCAGGCATCAGGATGGTGGTGTTTGTGCAGGGGTGTCAGTTTCAATGTCTCTACTGCGCCAACCCGGATACCATTGCCATTAAAGGCGGCTCTATGATCAACATCGAGGAGCTGGTTCAGCGGGCAATCAAGCAAAAACCATATTTTGGAAAAAAAGGCGGGGTAACTGTGTCAGGTGGAGAGCCCCTGCTGCAAAGAGCTACCCTTATACCTTTGTTCAAAAGGCTGCACGCAGAAGGCATCAACACCGCTCTGGACTCAAATGGCAGGTTACTTGATGCAGAAACAAAAGAGTTGCTGGAGGAAACAGATGTGCTCCTGCTGGATGTAAAACATATTAATGATGACTGGCACCACAAGCTTACAGGGGTATCTAACAAAGGCACTCTGAAGGTTGCTGAATACAGGGAATTAACCGGCAAGCCTATGTGGTTGCGCTATGTACTGGTGCCTGGTTGGTCTGATCAGGAGGAATACCTGCATGAGCTGGGAAGGCATTTCAAAGATTACAGCGCTATTGAAAAATTAGAAATACAGCCCTACCATAAGCTTGGTGTACATAAATGGGAAGCCCTTGGTATGCCCTATAAACTGGAAGGCGTGGAACCACCAAGTGCAGAGCAGATTGCTAAAACAGTTGACATCTTTAAGCAATACTTTCGTGAAGTTAAAGTTAACTAACAATGCATAAATATATGGTTAACAACCTATTATGGAAAATCAGCTACAGCTAACGATCCGGCTGTAATTTCTTTATACTTTTCTGTCAGCACATCACTACACAAACCCCAACCTGAACAGTTTTAGAGTATATTCTAAAGCTGTTTTTTTGTGCGCTAACACACGCTACTGATTATTTCTTTATATTCCTCCAGGTTCTGCACTGGGTAAAATATATCTGATCATATTGCCAATACCTCCTGAATCAGGAAGCTAAGTAGTTCTTTACTCAGCCTTTACTACTAATCCTGTGAATACATCATGTTAAAAAAACGGTAGTACCTGGCCAAGGGCCTGAATACTACCGCTTTCTGATCAGGATGTAAACAGATATAGGTATGAAAGGTGTTATCAGTTATTCGTAAGTGCTGTGTTGAGCCGTACACTATCCAGCATATTTATTTCCATGCCATTATAAGCACCAAAATAAGCTGCGCCCAGCAGCGCTGTATGCGGATTCAGGATGATATGTACCGGTACCCCTTCCAGTAGCTCTCTCATGCGGCCTCTTGGAAAGAAATCAGGCATAAATCTGACTTCTGTAAGGAGCGGCAGAATTTTAGGGGCGATACCACCACCAAGGAATAAACCACCTGTGGCTTTCATTTTGAGCACCAGGTTAGCCGATTCTTCGGCCAGGTAATGCACAAACAGCGCCATGGTTTCCTGGCAGATGGCGCAGTCGGTCTGCAGGGAAGCCTTGCTGATTACCCCAGCCGGATCGCCGGTTTTGATGCTTTCTGCCAGCCATTCCGGCACCTCACGCTGCTTCACATCGCGCAGAAACAGGTAAATGTTATAAATGCCCATGCCAGACACTACCCGCTCCCAGCTTACGTGCCCGAACTGTTTTTGCAGATAGCTGCAGAGGGCAATATCCAGCTCTGATCGGGGGCTGAAGCTGGCATGTCCGCCTTCTGTTGGAAACGGATGGCAGCTTTCACCATCCCAGAACAACCCTGCTTCGCCAAGGCCTGTGCCTGCAGCTATGATAGCAGCATTTCCTTTTACCTCTGGTTTACCACCATGCAGGCACACCAGGTCTTTAGGCTGAAGCGCAGCCAGTCCATAGGCATTGGCTTCCAGATCGTTGATGAGGAAAACATAAGGAATTTGCAGGTAGCGGCGAATTTCTTCACCATCAACTACCCAGGCAAGGTTAGTTGTTTTTACCCTTCCGTTTAATACCGGCCCGGCAATGCCAATGCACATTTTATCAGGCATTGACTGGTCTGCCAGGAACAGTTTTATGATATCAAGCAGGGAGTGATAGTCTTTGGATCTATAGGTGCATATTTTGAGGCTGGTAAAACGTTCTTCTTTCACTTCAAAAAGCTCAAGAATTGTTTTCGTACCTCCTACATCAGCCGCGAGTATTAGTTGGCTTCTATTTATCCAGGTAGCAACATGAGGAAAGTAAATAGGTAAAAGCATTCAAGCTATGTTTAGGTAAATTAGTTATTCCCGGGGCACACCCGGCATAAAGCAGCCGGGCATTTTTGTGGGAGCGCCAAAGCTTCTTTCTGCTCTGGCTTTTGCATAGTAATACGCCAGATCAGCTTATTTTTTGGTATTAGGTAAGGCCAGTAATGGAACATGGGTATTCACTGCCATCTTGCATGTACTGCTTCTTTCCAGCAGCGAATCCCAAAAGCTAGATCTGTGCGGCACCATTACCAGTAAATCAGCTTTATATTCATCCAAGCCTCTGTCAATGCCACGCACTACATTATCGTCTCCCAGGTATTTAAACTCGTGTTTAACTGCCGTCAGCAGCGGATCCAGGTTTACTGCGCCCACCATACTGTTATACCTGCTGCCTTCATTGTCCATGTATGCTGCACCAACAGGTACCAGCTCATCATTGGCTTTTTCTACATGCAGCACCTGAATGCGTGCATTAAAATTTATTGCCAGTTCGTGCATAAGCGTTAGCCTGTTATTTTTGGCCAGTGATTTATAGTCGCAGGCAAACAGAATTTTTTCTATGCCGGTGAAGCGGGCATCTTCGGGCACCACCAGAACAGGGTATTTTGCGTGACGAATAATGGTGGTAGTGCTGTTGCCAAAGATTTTTCTTTCTTCTGAATTACCCCGCATGCCCATTACTACAAGGTCGGCATCCAGCAGCTCCACCTGCACATCCAGCTCTTCTGTTATATAGGAAAAGTTGGTAGACCAGCCAACCTGTATGCTGTAAAGGCAGGCAGTCTGTTCTGCTATCGCTTTTAAACGTTCCCTGTTTTCGGCAAGAAATCTTCCTTTTCTTTCTGCCAGAAAAAGAGCATTGGCTGCAGGTGCCGGCAGTTGGAAAGAGTTAAACAACACTATTTTAGCCCCCCATTGCCTGGCTAGTGCTGCTGCATAAGCAAGTGCATTACAGGCAGCTCTGGAATAATCTGTTGCAACAATTATAGTTTTCATGGCTCTCTATTTCCATTTTTATACCACGAAACTAGCCACTGCCACTGGGCTTATCAATGATTGTTGTTTGTTGAAAATATGATATTGATCAGCTTAGCGGGACCACCTGAAGGGATAAAACGGATAGTAAGGGCAAAAAAAAAGCCCTATTCCCGCAGGATAAGGCTTTGATTTGGTATGATGCTGAATCTGTTCTTCATTCACAGCATCAACAGTTTCAAGTGCAGCTGATTGCCTACGGAAGGCAGCCAGGTTTTTAAACGAATGACTTAAGCAGGTCTATTTTAGAGGTAGCACGCATTTTTGCCAGTGCTTTCTCCTTAATCTGCCTTACACGCTCTCTTGAGAGGCCAAGTTCTTCGCCAATATCTTCCATAGACATGCTGTATTCCATATCTATACCGAATAATTTCTTCAGGATTTCCTGCTCACGCTCGGAAAGTGTAGCCATTACACGCTCAAGTTCGGCACGCAGCGATCCTCCTTGTACCAGGGCCGCATCTGTTTCGATCGCATCAGGGCTGATCATCACATCCAGCAGAGATCCATCTCCATCTTCTCCAAAGGGAGCATCGAGTGATGACTGCCTGATAGAAGCTTTTTTAGTGCGCTGGATATCCTCCACATCAACACCCATGAAATCTGCCAGTTCTTCGGGTGTTGGCTCCCGCTCAAATTGCTGCTCCATAGCAGATACAGCTTTGCTGATCTTGGAAAGGTCGCCAAGCTTGTTTGAAGGCACCCTTACAATACGGGCATGGTCGTCCAGCGCCTTCATAATTGACTGGCGGATCCACCATACGGCGTAAGAAATAAACTTAAATCCTTTGGAGGCATCAAACAGCTGTGCTGCTCTGATCAAACCAACGTTCCCCTCGTTGATCAGGTCATTAAGAGGCATGGTACCATTGTGGTATTGTTTAGCAACAGAAACCACAAAACGTAAGTTAGCCCTCACAAGCTTGTCTAGGGCCAGCTGGTCGCCCAAACGTATTCTGCGGGCTAATTCTACTTCTTCGTCCAGCGTCAACAGCCCTTCCTTAGAAATATCGTTGAAATACTTTTCAACGGTATTGCTGTCGCGGTTGGTGATCTGGTAGGTTATTTTTAACTGTCTCATCTCTTCAACTCTTCACAATATTCTTATACAATAGTAATTTTTCCTTGATAACCGTACAATGTCTTAACTAACTATAGCCGCTGGATCAAAAGAAATCTACTTCGAAAATTACAATTTCCTGATTTGCAGAACCCGATTAACGTAGCTACCGGAGACAATATTGCGGACTGATCGCTCTAAAGTATTATCATCCAGTAAATAAAGTTTTTGCACTGTAGTAAATACAACTTTTACCCAAACAAAGTTCTCGCTTATCCAAATAAACCAGTGAAGTTCTTTACATCAGGTAAATAGGAATTATACTAAATTATTTGCAGCTAAGCTGTGCCGGATAAAGTCTGTCAATCATTTTCTGACCTACTGTTGAATTGACATTTTCCGTTATAAATGTATTAGATGATGGTAGGGGTTTAATGGAAATTTTAGTGTAGTAGCAAACTGAACGGCTGTAAGTACCGGATTTGTGCCTGATCCGGTATTGTAGAACATATTTGCAGAATGCAGAGCTGGGGCAGCACCAAATTGTTCATCGTCGCACCCTCTCCTAATTAAAGTTTAAACCCTGAGTAAAGCTTACCGGCCTGCAAAGATAAACAGGCTTATGAGAATTTAAAGATGATTATAGCTTTAGACAAAGATTTTCCCTCTTAACGACTAATACCTATGTTACACTGCAAGCTTTTGAATGAAGGATAATTACATTTTATTGTAAATCTAAAGCAAGCCTAACGCAGTATTCCATCATGAAGATGTTTTCCAATTCTGTGTTGCAGCACTGTACAAAACTATGCCTGTAGGGCTAAACATATTTATTACCTTACGGCTTTACTTTTCGTAAAATTCAATGGGTAAACGATCTGGATCAGAGATGAATGTAAATTTTTTACCTGTTATCTCATCAACACGAACCGGTTCAGCTACTATGTTCATCTTTTTCAGGATATCGACAGTCTGCTCCACATGATCTACCTCAAAAGCCAGGTGCCGCAAGCCTGTCGCTTCTGGTCTGCTTAATCTTTGTGGCGGATTGGGGAATGAGAAAAGTTCAAGAACATAGCTGCCGTGCAGCGCAAGATCGAGTTTATAAGAATTTCTTTCCTGCCTGTAGGTTTCTTTCAAAACTTTAAAACCCAACACATCCAGATAAAAGGCTTTCGACCTTTCATAGTCTGAACATATAATTGCAATATGATGTACACGGTTGATCTTGATCAATGCGCTGTTATATTTAATTAGAATTTATGTATGCCTGTTACTAACCATATTTATAGTATTATGCTGTAACACAAACCTGTAAGCAGCACGGCTGGTAACAGGCCCCAATTTCACATTTCCAGCTGACTTATTGCTGTAAAAACATAAAAAAAGAGGAGCACACGCTCCTCCTTCTCGTTCAGCTATTATTTGATATATTAAAACCTGTCTGAGATTTCGGCTTTGCCTGCCGGCTTAAAATGAGTGGCTTGCTTAATGGTTTTTTCCTTACCATTCGGATCTTCATAAGTTCGCTCTTCCACCTCAACGGATAACGTTTTACCTTTCAGGTCTTTGGTGTTGAATTCTTCCTTTTCTACTCCTACAACCTTCAGGAAAGATGCCAGAATTGGCTGCCCGGGCTCACTTAGGTAGAAGCGCTGGTTAATGAAACCCTCTTCATTTTCCAAGCGGCAGTTGAAAAAAGGAACATCTTTATGTTCGCTTTTGCCATCTTCTATTTCTGTAATCTTTACTGTATGCCTTCCATTTTCTAAAAATGGTTTTTCATGTATGTTCACTTTCATAATAATATCAGCTTAGTCTGTTAAAGTATACGGTTGTAAAAAGCCTGGGTTTGGATAATGCTAAATATTTTAGCTTTAAAGGCTAAATATATTAGTATATGCTTCAAAGGAGATCCCTTAATTTTCCAGCCCCTCTCCTTTTTTAGTTGTCTTCAAAAATTTTTCAGCCTCAACGTAGGCAGATCGGATGTAAGGTAAATCTTTTGCTTTTACAAATCTATCTCCTGCTAATCAAGAAGGCTTTTTGCAAACCTGCTAAAGCTTTGGTATTCCTTACAATAAGTTTGTTTAGATCTAGATCACTTAGCTCTGCACATGTAATGTTGTTCCCTATTTCAACACCTGCACTCATCTTTGATTTTTATAACTTTACTCCTGCTATACGCTTGCAATAGCCTATCCCTTCATGAATAATCCTTATATTTCTTTGATACGTACGGCCTGGCAATTTGCCCGCCGTGAGCGAAAACGTTTTGTGCTGGTGTATGCCATGTTTGTAATGGCCTGCATCATGGTGGCCATGCACCCGCTGCTGTATGGCTGGTTTATCGATTCCCTGCAGCAGAAAGGGGTTGATGCCCTAACCCATGCCTGGATCTTTGGTGCGGCTTACATAGCACTTAAACTACTGGAATGGACATTTCATGGTCCGGCCCGGATTATGGAACGCAAGCTTGCTTTTAACCTAAGCCGAAATTTCCTGAATGAACGCTACCACCAGGTGTTGCACCTGCCGGTGAAGTGGCACCAGGATCATCACTCGGGTTCTACCATCAACCGATTACGAAAGGCGTATGAAGCACTCAAGGAGTTTTTCCAGCACGGCTTTGTGTATCTGCAGGTAATGGCAAAACTGGTTTTCTCCCTGCTTGCCATGGTTTATTTCTCCCCCCTTTTTGGTGCCCTGGGTGTAGCAATCGGCATCTTTACCATTTGGGTAATCTTTCAGTTCGATAAACCTTTTGTAAAGGCGATCCATGAGCAGAATGAAAGGGAGCATGCTGTTTCCTCTACCCTTTTCGATAGTTTATCGAACATCATCACCGTAATTACCCTGCGGCTTGAGAAAAGAATGCAGGCCAGTGTGCTTAAAAAGATCAAGCATGTATACCCGCCCTTCAAAAAGCAGATTGTGGTAAATGAATGGAAATGGTTTACCGCTACCATGCTTGTAGCGCTTATTTACGTGGTGGTAGTAGTGGGTTATGTATACCAGCACTGGCAGCCCGGAGAAGCCTTTATGATTGGTGGTCTTGTTACCCTGCTGGCATATGTAAACCAGTTCACGAGTGTATTTTATGATGTGGCATACCAGTACACCAAAATTGTACAGCATAATGCCAATGTGGAGGCAGCCAAAAATATTGATGAGGCCTACCAGCAGCAGCACAGGCCAACCCTTGCCGATTCCCTGCCCCAGCACTGGCGGAGCCTGGAAATCAGCAATCTTAATTTCAGCCACCAGGCAGCAGCAATTGAAAAACGTACCGGGTTACATGAGCTTCAGCTGCGCATCAGGCGGGGCGAGCGCATAGCCCTGATCGGAGAAAGTGGCAGTGGCAAAAGTACACTCCTGGCACTGCTGCGAGGCCTTTATATGCCCGAACCCGGGGTGGTGGCCACTGCAGATGAAACCGCTCCTATCGATTTCAGCCACATTGCAAATACTGTAACCCTCTTTCCGCAGGAGCCTGAAATATTCGAAAATACGATCCGCTACAACATCACCCTTGGATTACCTTTTACTGAAGAAGAAGTTAAGCAGGTTTGCGAAACGGCACATTTTTCTGATGTAATCCTAAAGCTGCCTAATGGACTGGACTCCAACATACAGGAAAAAGGCGTTAACCTTTCTGGTGGACAAAAGCAGCGACTGGCACTGGCAAGAGGAATTCTGGCTGCACGCAGCAGCCAGCTGGTACTCATGGATGAGCCTACCAGCAGTGTTGATCCACGTACCGAGCTGCAGCTGTACCAAAAACTCTTTGCTGCTTTCACCGACAAGGCTGTAGTCTCATCGCTGCACCGCTTGCACTTGCTTCCCCTCTTCGATTACATCTATGTGCTGGAGGGCGGCCGAATCATAGAAGAAGGTACATTTGAATTGCTCCGCCTCAATGGTACGCACTTCAAAGAACTATGGCAGCACCAGGCAGAAAAAGAAGCTGTTGTAGTAGGTAAATAAGCGTTTGGTCTTTGGTAAGGCTAAGATTACAAAAAAGGGTCTCTCTTGAGCCCCCTTTTTTATTAAGGGCATATTTTAACCTAATGCTGTCTAGCCACATTAATAATCCGGCAGCTAAGGAAACTCCTACAGCCTTAAATGCTCATAATCAGCAGGCACACCTAAGTATCAGAAATTTTACAATATTATGCCTGGGTTAATAAAAGATTAAAAAATAAGTCATTTTTAAAACGCTACCATTTGTTACGCGTACACATGCCTGACTGTTTTAGTTGCTTATTGAAAATAAATACATTCATTTGTAAATTTGCATTAAATTTAAAGCTGCAAACAGTATTTTTTATTTTGAATATTTTAGTGCATAGCATATGACACACGGATTATTAATTGATATGGATGGGGTTATTTATGGTGGAGATCGCCTGATACCCGGAGCCGATGATTTTATCAGAAAGCTGCTGAAAAAGAATATCCCTTTCATGTTCATGACAAATAACAGCCAGCGCACACCACTGGAGGTTGTAAGAAAGCTGAAAAAGCTTGGCATAACAGTAAGCGAAAAACATGTTTACACCAGCGCCATGGCAACAGGTCAGTTCCTGGCGAGCCAGGAGCCAAATGGTACTGTGTATGTACTAGGCGAAGGCGGCTTGCTCACAAGTCTGCATGAAAATGGACTGGTGATGGTGGAGACTGATCCTGATTTTGTTGTTTTGGGAGAAGGAAGAAACTTTACCCTGGAAATGGTGCAGCGTGCAGTAGACATGATCCTGGAAGGTGCTAAATTTATCACCACTAACCGCGACCCCTCTCCCAAGAAAAAAGGCTGGAACAACCTGGGCATTGCAGCAACTACCGCCATGATTGAGGAAGCTACCGGCATCAGGGCTTTTGAAGTAGGCAAGCCAAGCCCGGTTATGATGCGTTCTGCCCGCAAAGCACTGGGCTTGCAAACTGCCGAAACCACAGTTATTGGCGACACCATGTCTACAGATATCCAGGGTGGTGTTCAAATGGGTTATAAAACCATTCTGGTACTTTCAGGCGTTGCCAAAAAGGAAGAGCTGATGAAATTTGCCTTTAAGCCAGATCTGATCGTAAATTCTGTGAGCGAAATAGAGCTGCCGCTAAGCTGGTGGAGTACACAAAAGGAAACTAATCCTGTTCAGGCCATTGTTCATTAAACAACTGACTACAAGCAGCAGCATTTTGCTGCTGTTAGGAGTAGTAGTGATGTTACTCCGGGCTAGTCAGCAGTGGTAATTTAAAATGTCTATCGCATGGCTGTTTCTGGCTAATGCAATAAATAAATATAAGCAATTGTAAAAGCATTTTGAATTACTGCTAAAATTGCTAACTTGTGCAATCGATTGCGCAGTCACAGTCTTAATTACGTATGGCAAAGAATATTTTAAAAATCCATCCTGATGATAATGTACTGGTTGCATTAACAGATCTGGCGGCTGGAACACAGGTAAATTATAATGGTAAAGCCATTATCCTTAACCAATTTGTGCCAGCCAAACATAAGTTTGCACAAGACCAGATTGAGCAGGGACAGCCTATCCTTATGTATGGCATACTGGTAGGCAAAGCAATGAACACTATTCCATCGGGTGGGGTACTCTCTACACAAAATGTAAAGCACCAGGCCTCCTCCTTTGGCAGCAAAACCGAAACTTTTCAGTGGCAGGCACCCGATGTTTCGAAATGGAAAGATAAAACCTTTATGGGTTACCACCGCCAGGATGGCCAGGTGGGTACGGCAAACTACTGGCTGGTGGTACCGCTTGTGTTTTGCGAAAACCGTAATGTAAATACAATAAAGCAGGCGTTTCTGGAAGAGCTGGGTTTTGGCCAGCAGGATATATACAAATCATACGTACACCAGATGGTAGAACTATACCAGTCTGGCAATACGGCGGCTATAGAGCAGTTAACACTCAGCCCTGAAACCTCTAATGGCCACAAGCGCATCTTCGAAAATGTAGATGGCATAAAATTCTTAACCCACGAAGGTGGCTGTGGCGGCATCAGGCAGGATTCCGAAGCGCTTTGTGCCCTGCTGGCAGGTTATATTCATAACCCTAATGTAGCAGGTGCTACTGTACTAAGCCTGGGGTGCCAGAATGCACAGATCAGCATACTGGAGGAGAAATTAAAGGCCTTGAACCCCTCCTTCTCCAAACCCCTCATCATTCTGGAGCAACAGCAGGAAGGAACCGAGCAGGAGCTGCTTGCCAGAGCCATCAGAAGAACATTTCTTGGCCTGGTGGAAGCCGATAAACAAAAACGCCAACCTGCTCCATTAAGTAAACTGGTCATTGGGCTGGAATGTGGAGGTTCCGATGGTTTCTCCGGCATTTCTGCGAATCCATCCGTAGGCCATGCATCCGATCTGCTGGTTGCGCTGGGTGGCAAATCCATCCTTTCCGAATTTCCTGAATTGTGCGGCGTTGAGCAGGAACTGATTAACCGATGCGTAGACGATACCACTGCCGATCGCTTTGTGTCACTGATGCGTGCTTATGCCAGTGCAGCCGAAGCAGTAGGATCTGGTTTTGATATGAACCCTAGTCCGGGTAACATCAAAGACGGCCTGATTACCGATGCAATCAAATCTGCCGGTGCTGCTAAAAAAGGCGGAACCTCTCCGGTGGTAGATGTACTGGATTATACGGAGTATGCCAACAAGCCTGGCCTTAACCTGCTATGCACACCGGGAAACGATGTGGAAAGCACTACCGCCATGGCTGGCTCAGGGGCTAATATCATTTTATTTACTACCGGCTTGGGTACCCCTACCGGCAACCCTGTTGCGCCCGTTCTTAAGATTTCCTCAAACTCACGGCTGGCACAGCGCATGCCGGATATTATCGATATCGATACCGGGCCTGTAATTGCCGGAGAGAAAACCATTGAGGAAATGGGTGAAACCATGCTTGATTACATTATTGAAGTGGCCAGTGGGAATATTAAATCTAAAGCCACCCAGCTGGGGCAGGATGATTTCATTCCCTGGAAAAGAGGCGTATCACTGTAAAATAATAGATGTATATCCGGGAGCATCAGTGCTCCCGGTATTTTAAGCACTTGCATTCCCAGGACAGTAACATTTAGTGTTGTACCTTGTTATTTTACAGCCACAGCTTTTATATTGATGTTTATTCGCTGTTTTACCGTTATACTTCGTTAAATTATACCATCAATACCTAAATTGTGGTTATAACATAACAATAGTATCTCCCCTGAACTGCTGCAGGTTCGTCATATGGGTTACTAAGGCTATTTAACTATCAATTATTTTTGCGTAAAGTGCTCCCCAGATGAAAAAAAAGCAAACTGGTATTCGTGATCTGGCTCGTGCCTTAAATGTGTCTCCATCAACTGTCTCCAAGGCTTTGAATGGCGTAACACAGATTAAGCCACAAACAAGGCGTGCTGTAGAAGAAATGGCCAGGCGCATGAATTATCAGCCAAACCAGATTGCTCAAAACCTTCGGAACAATAAAACCAACATTCTGGGTGTGATCGTACCCAACCTGGTTAGCCATTTTTTTGCTGCTACCATTAGCGGTATTCAGGATGTAGCTGCACGGGAGGGCTATAACATCATTATATGCCAGTCGAATGAATCTTTTCAGAAAGAAGAAAAGCTAGTTCAAACGCTTATTGCAAGCCGTGTAGATGGCCTGATGATGTCCTTTTCCAGGGAAACCAATACTTTTGATCACCTGCAGCCTGTGTTCTCAAAACGTATACCCCTTGTATTGTTTGATAGGGTTAGCGATGAAATAACAGCCTCTAAAGTAACGGTAGATGATCATGACGGTGCTTTTAATGCAACGGAACATCTCATTGAAAAAGGCTACAGAAGAATTGCCCATATTACCGGACCAGAACACCTTTTGATTAGCAAAAGCAGGCTTGCCGGTTATATCGATGCACATAAAAAACATTCGCTCTCAATAGACGAAGCACTTATCTGCTATACGAACCTGCTGGAAAGCGAGGTGGTGGATAAAACGAACGGCCTGCTGAACACTGATAACCCACCAGAAGCAATCTTTTGCATCAACGATGTGGTGGCAACATTCGTGATGTTGGTGATCAAAAAGAGAGGCCTGAAAATTCCTGATGATATAGCCCTGGTTGGCTTCACCAATATTCCCGAAGCAGCCCTGATTGAACCATCCCTCACCACTGTATCGCAACCTGCCTATAAAATGGGCGAAATTTCAGCCACAAATCTGCTGAACCAGATTCAGCATCCCGACAATTTTGAACCAGAACAAATTGTGCTGAAAACAGACCTGATAGCCCGCCAGTCAACAGCTGTCAACAAGCTGCAGGGTGCCTGATGCTGCCGCTATTAATCATCTAAGTCCTTTACTATTACCAGTATTCTTTACTTTTGGAAGCTACTGCTACTTACGCTATACAGCCAAGTAATATTCCCTGCTCCTGTCCTGTTCATAATCCGGCTAATTCGCTGGAATAATATTGGTTTACTTCTTTGTCATACTTCCCTCCTTTTACCGCTATAGCTGCAGGGTAATACAAAAATAATTTTGTTAGAAAAGCCAACTCAACAGCGACGACATTCACCCTCCGACACAATTGCTGCAGACGCTTGTAACTGGTATACTGTGCAATATGATTCCGGTCTTTTTTACAGTCCTTAAAACTTTATATTTATATTGACCTTAATTTGATATTCATACAGGACAGGGCAGGACAATCGATTGCGAGCATTTTTATATATTGAAAAGCTTTAAAAAACCCGAACAATATATTTTACATGTTCAGCAAGAAGAATTTTTTCAAAAAGCTTGATTCTGTTAATGAATATGAGCGCCAGCCTGTACCAGGCAATAAATTAAAAGGCTGGAAAAGTTTTGTTGGAATGTATGCCGGTGAGCACACGGCAGGAACAGAGTTTGTAATTGGTCCTCTTTTCGTTGCACATGGGGCCAGTGCATCGGATCTTATCTTTGGTCTGCTCATTGGCAATATTCTGGCTGTACTAAGCTGGGTATTTCTTACTGCACGTGTGTCTGTTAAAACACGCATTACCCTTTATTATCAGCTTGAAAAGATTGCCGGCAAGCGCTTTTCCCTGCTCTACAACCTGATTAATGCCCTGATGTTCTGCTTCCTGGCAGGCTCAATGATTGCTGTTTCTGCCACTGCCATTGGCATACCATTCGATCTGGCCATGCCTTCCCTGCATGATGTTTTACCTAGCAGCGTTGGCTGGGTTGTAACAGTTCTGATAGTAGGGATAGTTACCACCGTTGTTGCCATGTTTGGATTTGAGCAGGTATCACGCTTTGCCAATGTGGCCGCCCCCTGGATGATCATGATATTTATAGCAGCAGCCATTGGCGTACTACCACAGCTGGGCATTAACTCACTGGCCGATTTCTGGCCGGTAGCAGAAAGCAAGATATGGACTGGCGTACCCCTGGAAGGACAAAGCAAGTTTACCTTTTGGCATATCATGTTCTTTGCCTGGTTTTGCAATATGGCCATGCACATCGGTATGGCAGATATGTCGATTTTACGCTATGCCAAAAAATGGCAGGCTGGCTTTTCTTCTGCCACAGGTGTATTTCTAGGGCATTACATTGCCTGGATTGCTTCCGGCATCCTATACTCTCTTTTCCTGCTGGAATCGAACAACAGCACTGAATTTGCGCCGGGTCCTATTGCCTACCGGGCTGCCGGTATTGCAGGTGCGCTCTGCGTGGTAATTGCAGGCTGGACAACTGCAAACCCTACCCTTTACCGTGCTGGCCTTGCCATTCAGTCTATCAACCCAAAATGGAAAACCTGGAAAGTAACGCTTTTTGTTGGCGGCCTTACAACGCTTGCGGCTTGTTTCCCGGCCCTGGTGATGCAGCTGCTTGAGTTTGTGGCATTATACGGATTGATATTAATGCCTTTGGGTGCCATCATTTATCTGGATGTAATGGTATTCCCGAAAATTGGCCTGAAGGACAATTACGCCATGCGCACCAACAGCTCTTTTAACTGGGCTGTAGCCTTCACCTGGGGGTTAACCCTGGGTCTTTGCCTGATCTTAAACCTGGCTTTTAACATTGATATTTTCTTCCTGGGACTACCCGGGTGGTTTGCAGCAGTGTTCATCTACATTGTAGCCAGCAAAATGTTTCAAAAACCTTCTCAAGTTCAAAATGAACTCAAGTCCAATCTGCCTGATCAACCTAAAACCGTTCTGGTATCATGAAAAAAACACTTTTTACTCTATCCATTATATGCCTGCTGCTTACCCTGCTACCCTCATTTTTCGTCTATGCAGGAATTATAACGCTGCAGTTAAATAAAACATTGATGCTGATTGGTACCATAGGCTGGTTTCTGCTGGCTGCTTTGAAGATGAATGCTGCGGAACGCCTGCCTTCCTAAACATTTAGAGTAGTCAGAAGTATGCTGCTATTCTGGATTAAGTTTTCATAACAGGTCGTGCTATCTGATTATGTAAAAATCCCTCCTGATCAACCAGACCGTGGCCATTGCTATGCGGTTAAAACGCTTCTTTTTAGGTTAACCAACAGCTAATTTATTTTTGAAATAAGTTGCCCCAGAACAGGACAGAGCATGATACGGAAATTTTCTGCTTACGCTAATATTGTTCAAGAGGTTAATTGTTCTACCCTTCAGGCGCTTAAAGTTCATTGACTAATCAAAAGTCTGAAGCTGCAGTTAAGACAGTAATTAACCTTCTTTTTAAAGCTATCGAAAATGGGCTGAATGCACATCTTCTATTTCGCCTAAAACAATAAAAACTTAGAATTTGAGATGGAACAACTAGTAACAAAGCCAAGCTTCAGCCATGTAAGCTACCTATGGGATGAGCAGGCGGCGGCGAGGTTAGCCGGAGACGAAGTAGGGCTCCTGATCTACCGCTCCAATTTATTGGGAGCAGACCTACGACTGACCAACTACGGTGGTGGCAATACCTCCTGCAAGACCACGGCCAAAGATCCTTTAACAGGCCGGCAAACAGAGGTTATGTGGGTGAAGGGCTCTGGCGGGGATTTAGGCACCCTCAAGCGCAACGGCCTTGCTGCCCTCTATGTAGAGCGCCTGCGCAGCCTTACCAACGTCTACCGCGGCATCTCCTATGAAGACGAGATGGTAGAGCTGTTTAACCACTGCATTTTTGATCTTTCCTCCAAAGCCCCTTCCATTGATACCCCCCTGCACGGCTTTCTGCCCTTCCGCCACATCGACCACCTGCACCCGGATGCAGCCATCGCCATTGCAGCGGCAAAAGATGGCAAGGCCATCACAAGTGAGCTCTTCGGGGGCAGCATTGGCTGGGTAGACTGGCAGCGTCCTGGTTTTGACCTGGGCCTGAAGCTTCGCGAGTGCCTGGAGGAGAATCCCGGCATCAGGGGCATCATGCTAGGCTCCCACGGCCTTTTTACCTGGGGTGCCACCTCTTACGACAGCTACATCAACACCTTAGAAGTAATAGAGCGTTGTGCTGAATACGTAGAAGAAAATACCGGCAAAAGAGGAGCAGTATTTGGCGGAGCTAAACTGGAGAGCCTGCAGCCAGAGCAAAGAAAACAACAAGCTGCAGCGCTGGCACCTGTGCTTAGGGGCTTCTGCTCCAGCGAGCGGCACATGATCGGCCATTTCACCGATGATGAGCGCGTGCTGCAATTCATCAACGCTAAAGATCTGGACAGGCTGGCGCCGCTGGGCACCTCCTGTCCTGACCACTTCCTGCGCACCAAGATCAGCCCCCTGGTGCTGGAGCTTTCTGCTGATGAAGATCTCTCGGATGTGGAAGCCATCAGGCAAAAGCTGGCACCTGCCTTTGAGGAGTATCGCCAGATGTACCGGGAGTACTATGATAACTGCAGGCACGCCAACAGCCCGGCGATAAGAGACGCCAATCCGGTGATCATCCTCTATCCTGGTGTGGGCATGTTCTCTTTTGCCAAGGATAAGCAGACCGCCCGGGTGGCAGCAGAGTTCTACACCAATGCCATCAATGTGATGAGAGGGGCCGAGGCCATTTCAGAGTATACCTCTCTGCCCCGTCAGGAAGCCTTTAACATCGAGTACTGGCTCCTGGAAGAAGCAAAGCTGCAGCGTATGCCCAAGCCCAAAGCCCTCTCTGGTAAGATAGCCCTGGTGACAGGCAGTGCCGGAGGTATTGGCAAGGCCATTGCCAAAAGGTTCATCCAGGAAGGAGCTGTGGTAGTCTTCAACGACAATGACCAGCAGCGCATGCAGCAGGCAACAGAAGACCTGAAGGCGGAGTACAGCAGGGACCAGTATACCACAGCCCTGTTAGATGTAACCAGTGCTGAGCAGATCAAGGCAGCCTATGATGTGGCAGCCCTTGCTTTTGGCGGGGTAGACATTGTGGTAAACTGCGCGGGCCTTTCCATCTCCAAACCCCTAGAAGAACATACAGAAAAAGACTGGGACCTGTTGTACGATGTACTGGTAAAGGGACAGTTCTTAGTCACACAGGCTGGCGTAGAGATCATGCGCAAGCAGCAGCTAGGCGGTGATGTGCTGAACATTGTCAGCAAGAATGCCCTGGTGTCAGGACCTAACAATGCCGGCTATGGCTCTGCCAAGGCAGCACAATTGCACCTAAGCAGGCTCAATGCCGCAGAGCTGGGCAAGGATAAAATAAGGGTGAACGTGGTGAACCCTGATGCAGTGATCTCCGACAGCAAGATCTGGGAAGGCGGCTGGGCACAGGGCAGGGCAAAAGCCTATGGCGTAAAGGTGGAAGAACTGCCGGCATTCTATGCCAAACGCACGCTGCTAAATGAGATCATCCTGCCCGATGACATTGCCGCAGCCTGCTTTGCCTTTGTAGGCGGAGAGCTGCATAAATCCACCGGCAATGTGCTTAATGTAGACGGTGGCGTGGCCATGGCCTTTGTCAGGTAATTAGGAAGATAATAGATTATAGACAATAGACAAAAGATTACAGATCAGTAGTTAATTTAAGTAATCCAACCCTTGCATGAATCCCCAATGAGGGGCATAGGGTAAGAGAAAAGAGAGCTACTGGTAGAAAGCATAAAGAAAGGTTGGTTTTCTTTATTTAAGGTTGGTTGGTTTATTAAAGAGATGGTCAGAGATTTGGCCATCTCTTTTTTCCACTTTCCCTCTTCAACTTTTTAGCCCATGAGAATAGAAAAACATCATATCGATGAGCATAATCATCAGCTTCTATCCCAGCACCAGCGCAGGCTCAACTGCCTTTCGCAGGAATATGCACCCATAAAAGGTGTGCTGCAGAAGCTCTTGGACTTCCAGGTGGCCATTCCCAGCTGGGCCCTTGGCACCGGTGGCACCCGCTTTGGCCGCTTCTCCGGTGCAGGTGAACCCCGCAGTCTGGAAGAAAAAATAGAAGATGTAGGCCTTCTGCATCAGCTCAACCGCTCCAGTGGTGCCATCTCCCTGCACATTCCCTGGGATATCCCTACCAATGTAGCCCAAATCAAAGCCCTGGCAGAGGAGCATGGGCTGATGTTTGATGCAGTTAACTCCAACACCTTCCAGGACCAGAAGGGACAAAGCTACAGCTACAAATTTGGGTCCATGCAGCATGTGGATAAAAGAGTAAGGCAGCAGGCAGTGGCGCATAACCTGGAGGTGATCCATTATGGTAAAGAGCTGGGCAGTGATTCACTGACGGTGTGGCTCGCTGATGGTTCTTCTTTTCCCGGTCAGCTTAACTTCAGAAAGGCCTTTGAAAATACCCTGGAGAGCCTGCAGCAGGTATATGCTGCCCTTCCCGATCACTGGAAGATGTACGTGGAGTACAAAGCCTATGAACCTAACTTCTACTCCACCACCATTGGCGACTGGGGCCAGTCCTTACTCTATGCTACTAAACTGGGGCCTAAAGCCTATACGCTGGTAGACCTGGGCCACCACCTGCCCAATGCCAACATTGAGCAGATCGTATCCCTGCTGCTGATGGAAGGCAAGCTTGGCGGCTTCCACTTCAACGACTCCAAGTATGGCGATGATGACCTTACCACCGGTAGCTTAAAGCCCTACCAGCTCTTTTTGATCTTCAATGAGCTGGTAGAAGGCATGGATGCCAGGGGCATGAACCACGCCCGTGACCTTGGCTGGATGATCGATGCCTCTCATAACCTCAAGGACCCCCTGGAGGACCTGATGCAATCTGTAGAAGCCATTATGATTGCCTACGCACAGGCCCTGCTGATAGACAGGAAAGCCCTGGAAGAAGCCCAGCAGAACAATGATGTGGCCGCAGCACAGGAGCTTTTGCAGGGGGTGTTCAGAACAGATGTGCGGCCCCTGGTGGCAGAGGCAAGGCTAAGAGCAGGTGCAGCCCTGCAGCCCCTGCAGCTCTACCGCAGTCTTGGACTTCGCCAGCAACTTATCAGGCAGAGAGGAAGCAAAACAGTAGCCAGCGGATTATAGCATGTCCAAAGCAGTTATCGCCATTTTTGATGTAGGCAAAACAAACAAGAAGCTCTTTCTCTTCGATGAGGAGTACGGGATCGTCTATGAAAAATCTGCCCGCTTTGCAGAAACAGCAGATGAAGATGGATACCCTTGCGAGAACCTGGAGTCGCTGCGCCTGTCTGTGTTTGATTCCCTGATGGAGGTCTTCCGCCTGAAGGAGTTTAGCATCAAAGCAATCAACTTCAGCAGCTATGGGGCAAGCCTGGTGTATTTGGATGAAGGGGGAAAAGCCCTGACGCCCCTCTACAACTACCTCAAGCCTTATCCACAAGAGCTGCATGAGCAGTTTTACACTACCTGGGGAGGAGAAGATTCATTCTCCAAGTGCACCGCTTCGCCGGTGTTGGGCAGCCTTAATGCAGGCCTGCAACTCTACCGCATCAAATACGAGAGGCCGGAGTTATTCCAGAAGATAAAGTGGGCGCTGCACTTTCCCCAGTACCTAAGCCAGCTCATTACTGGCAGCTGCTATTCCGATCTGACCAGCATTGGCTGCCATACTAGTCTGTGGAACTTTGAAAAGCAGCAGTATCATCCCTGGGTGGAAAAAGAAGGTCTAGCAGCAAAGCTGGCACCCATTGCCCCTTATGACCATACGGTACCCAGCTGCTTTCCCGGTGCCACCATCCTCACCGGCATTGGCCTGCACGACAGCTCTGCTGCGCTGATCCCCTACCTGGAGAGCTTTCACGAGCCTTTCGTACTTATCTCCACAGGCACCTGGTGCATCAGCCTGAATCCTTTCAGCCAGCAGCCCCTTACTGTAGCCGAACTTGCAAACGATTGCCTTTGCTACCTGGACTACAAAGGAAAGCCTGTAAAGGCATCAAGACTCTTTGCAGGTATGGAGCATGAGCAGCAGGTGAAAAGAATAGCCGCTCACTTTAACCAGGGCAGCGCCCGCTTCCGCAGCCTCTCCTTTGATGCTGCTTTAGTTGCTAAGCTGCAGGTGCAGAATATCTTGGGAGCTGAAAATCAGCAGGATGAAAAGCCTGATCTGTCAAGGTTTGGCAAAAGAGAGCTTGCAGCTTTTGCATCTGCTGAAGAGGCTTATCACCAGCTGATCATGGACCTGGTGCGGGAGCAGGTTAAATCTACCCAGCTGGTGTTGAAAAAGAGCCCGGTAAAGCGTATCTTCCTGGACGGAGGCTTTAGTAAAAACAGCGTCTACATGAACCTATTGGCCAGTGCTTTTCCGCAAATAGAAGTCTATGCCGCCTCCATGGCCCAGGCTACTGCAGCCGGTACAGCCCTTGCCATTCACAAAAGCTGGAACAGCAAACCCATGCCTACCGACATCATCAAACTAAAATTCTATTCCCCTACTCAAAAGGCCCTGGTATGACTGTTGGTTTATTTGTGCCTTGCTATATCGATCAGTTCTACCCTCAGGTTGCCATTGCCAGTCTTCAGTTACTCGAGAAGCTGGGTGTACATGTTGAGTACCCCTTAAAGCAAAGCTGCTGCGGACAACCTATGGCCAATGCAGGTTTTGAGCACCTCACCGGTGGCTGTAACGAAAACTTTATCCGAAATTTCTCTTCCTACGAATACGTAGTATCACCCTCGGGAAGTTGTGTGCTGCATATTAAAGAACATCTTCATTCTGATAAAAACGAACAATTGGCAGCAACCTTAAGAGCAAAGGTATGGGAGCTAACAGAGTTCCTTACTGATGTGCTCGAGGTAAAAGAGCTAAAGGCAAACTTTCCACATAAAGTAGGCCTGCACCAGAGCTGCCACGGGCTTAGAGGCTTATGCCTGGCGCAGATGAGCGAACTGATGGCACCCCCCTACTCAAAGCCGGAAAGTCTGCTAAAGCTGGTGGAGGGTCTGGAGCTTGTGCACCTGCAACGTGGAGATGAATGCTGTGGCTTTGGCGGTACTTTTGCCGTTACTGAAGAAGCCGTATCAGTAAGAATGGGCCTCGACAGGGTTCGGGATCATCAGAATGCCGGTGCTGAATATGTAACCGCCGCAGATATGTCGTGCCTGATGCACCTAGAGGGTATCCTGAAAAGGCAGAATAGTAAGGTGAAGGTGCTGCACATAGCAGAAATACTAAATGCCCAGGCATGAAAGAGAAACAGGAAGTTACAGTACACTTTGAGAACCAGATGACCCTGCAGGGAATAGCCGTAATAGCCAAGTATGAGCAGCCATAAAACACATGCAGATTTAGCAGAACAGTTCAACAAGACCCCCGAACGTGTTGCCTGGCACGATGATACCCTCTGGTTTGTCCGCCAGAAACGTGATAATGCAGCCAGGGGTGTTGCAGACTGGGAAACCCTGCGTGAAACTGCCTCAAGAATAAAAGACAATGTACTCTCCCGCCTTGACGATTACCTTATAGCATTTGAAGCAAAGGCCCTGGAAAATGGTGTGCAGGTGCACTGGGCCAAAGATGCCGCAGAGCATAATGCCATTGTCTATTCCATCTTCCAAAAGCATGGCGTAAAGCGGGCAGTAAAGAGCAAGTCCATGCTCACTGAAGAATGCCATCTCAACGACTATCTCCGGAAGCAGGGCATAGAAATTATTGATTCTGATCTTGGTGAACGCATTGTACAGCTGGCGGAAGAACCGCCAAGCCATATTGTACTGCCGGCCATCCATAAAAAGAAAGAAGAAGTAGGTGAGCTTTTTCACCGGCATCTGGGCTCTGCCAAAGGCGAAAAAGATGCACAGGTGCTTACTGAAACTGCACGCCAACACCTGCGGGAGGTATTCTTAAGCAGAAAGATAGCACTCACAGGTGTAAACTTTGCCATAGCCCAAACAGGAGAATTTGTGGTGTGCACCAACGAAGGCAATGCAGATATGGGCGCACACCTGGCAGATGTGCACATTGCCTGCATGGGCATTGAAAAGATTATTCCTAAACGGGAGCACCTGGGGGTGTTCCTAAGACTGCTGGCCCGCAGCGCCACAGGTCAGCCCATTACCACCTACTCCAGCCATTTTAAAAAGCCCAGAAAGGGCCAGGAAATGCACCTGGTGCTGGTTGACAATGACAGAAGCAGCAGGCTGGGAGAAGAAAGCTTTAGAAATTCGCTGAAGTGCATTCGCTGCGGCGCCTGCATGAATACCTGCCCCGTGTACCGCAGAAGCGGTGGGCACAGCTATCACTATGCCATAGCAGGTCCTATTGGTGCTATTCTGGCACCTAACCTGGATAAGAAAGAATTTGGTGACCTGCCTTTTGCCTCTACCCTTTGTGGTTCCTGCACCCATGTGTGCCCGGTTAAGATAAACATCCATGAACAGCTGTACCAATGGCGGCAGGTGCTGGTGCAGGATGGTCAGGCAGACAGGAGCAAACAGCTAAGCATGCAGGCGATGAAAGTAGTGCTTTCTTCCCCCACCCTGTTCAGGCTCTCCGGGAAGGCTGGCAGAAGATTAATGAGCCTGGCACCATTTGCCCTTAACCACCGGCTGAATCCCTGGTACAAACAAAGAGAAATGCCAAAAGTACCTGCAAGTTCATTTGAAGAATGGTACCGCAAAAACAGGAATAAGCATGAGTAACAGCAGAGACTATATTCTTTCTACTCTTGCTAAGAATAAACCTGTACACGCCTCACTACCGGAGCTGCCAGTGATAACTGCAGCAGGCCTGGGTCTGGAAGAAAAATTTACCAAAACTGCCATCAGCATTGGCAGCAGTGTGCATCGGGTAAAGAATTACAGGCAGGTAGAAAGCATCCTGAAAGAACAGTTCCCCTTCCTTATACAGGTAGTCTCCTGCATAAGGGAAGCAGGGCTTTTTGCTGGGCAGAAGCAAAACATTTCGGAAGATCCGCACACCCTGGAGGCAGTGGATCTGGCCATTCTGGAGGGGCAATTTGCCGTGGCGGAAAACAGCGCTATCTGGATAGAAGAAAAGGGGATGGGCGCACGCGTGCTGCCCTTTATCTGTCAGCATCTGGCCATTGTGATCTATCAGCAAGATATTGTTGCCAGCATGCACCAGGCCTATGATATTATTGGAGATAAAGATTATGGCTATGGTGTGTTCATAGCAGGCCCATCCAAAACTGCAGATATTGAGCAATCTCTGGTACTTGGTGCCCATGGGCCCAGAAGTTTAAGTGTTTTTATTTTGGCAGAAGAACCGGAAAAAGGGATTTAATTAGCATATTCGGCACAATCTCTAATGAATAATTCTTTCTCTCCAGACATGAAATTTCAGAATTTTTATGATGCCATCAAGATTGATGATCTTTCTGCAACGCCAAAATACCTGCAGCTTGCAAACGCCATCATCAGTGCTATTGAAGATAGCATACTGAAAAAAGACGAACTGCTGCCTTCTATTAATGAAATTAGCTTTGAGTATGAAGTATCGCGGGATACAGCTGAAAAAGGCTACAAGTATTTAAAAGAGCTGGGTGTGCTGAACTCCTTTCCCAGGAAAGGATATTTTGTGGCCAATACCGATTTCAGGCAGTCGCAGAAGGTTTTTCTGCTCTTCAACAAACTTAGTGCCCACAAAAAGATTGTTTACGATGCCTTTGCCGATGCATTGGGCGATCATGCCCTCATTGATTTTTACATCTACAACAACGACTACAGCCTTTTTAAAAAACTGCTGAACAACAAAAAGGAGGATTACTCCCACTATGTGATTATTCCTCATTTTCTGGAGGGGGGCGAAAAAGCTCCGGAGCTCATCAATGCATTACCAAAAGAAAAGCTGGTGCTCCTCGACAAGCAGATTCCAGGCATTGAAGGAGAATACGCGGCTGTATATGAAAACTTTGAAGGGGATATTTTTTCGGCGCTTGAGGAAGCACGGGAGCAGCTAAGAAAGTATCAGAGTATTAAGCTGATATTCCCGGAAAACAGCTATTACCCTGTAGAGATTGTAAAAGGCTTTAAGAAGTTCTGTACTAAGTACAATTTCGACTGGAAAGTATTGAGCAATATATCGGAGGAGCCTATCCGCAAAGGTGAAGTGTACATTAATGTAATGGAAGATGACCTGATTCCGCTGGTGGAGCGCACCATAGAACTAAACCTGAAGGTGGGCAGCGAAGTTGGCATTATCTCCTATAATGAAACGCCTTTCAAGCGGATTATCCTGAACGGTATCACCACTATTTCTACCGACTTTAGAAAGCTTGGAGCCATTGCTGCCCGGCTGGTGCTGGAGAATTCAAAAGAACATATTGAAGCCCCCTTCCGGCTGAAATTAAGAAATTCATTATAAACAGCTGATCATTAAAGCTGCAGCAGATTCAGTAGCCTAAGCTAGCGCTGGTAATCCGTAATATTACTTGTACATATTTTTTGAAGGAGGCACACAAGCCGCCAAAATCTTTAATGTATGACTAAAACTAACGTGAGTTATGGATTAAGACTATTAATATTCTGTTTGTTATCGTTAGCCACAAGTAAATACAAGCCGTCATTCCCGCGCAGGCGGGAATGACGAATAAATAGCAATTGAACTGATTTTTATCCATAACTCACGTTAATTTAGGGAATTGACAACTGAACAATGAACTCGCAGTAATGAATAAAGCCAGATTGGAGTTGAGTGCAGAAACAAAAAATCTGTCAGGTAAAAAACCTGACAGGTTTGGACAACACAATAGTTGTTGGCTATCTCAAGCTCTACTTGCTATTTCATCTTCATGATTTCTGTACCGGCAAGTAGAAAGCAGCCAAGGCCATAATCTTCGAAATCGGGTTTGCTGGTGTAGGTAACGGGCTGTCCGTCTTTTGGCTCCTTGCCAGTACCTTGTACATAGCCCAGGAATCCGTTTGGATGAATAGCATCTTTTGTCATGGCATTCCAGGCTTTGGCTATCACAGGGGTATAGGTTTTTGCATCCAGCAGTCCATTGTTAACACCCCAGGCCATGCCGTATGCAAAAAGGGCAGTACCGGTAGTTTCTTTTCCTCCAAAGTGATTAGGATCGTGCAGGCTCACATTCCAAAATCCATCCTGACGCTGTAGGGGAACGAGTGACTTCATCATGGCCAGGTAATCCTGCACGTACTGCTCTCGGTGTGGTGCATCTGCTGGTATCAGCTCCAGCACCCTTACTAATGCAGCTACCACCCAGCCATTTCCTCTCGACCAGTAAGTATCTTCGCCATTAGGAGCCGTATAGGGTGGCACAAAATCAGCATCTCTCCACCAAAGTCCGTCTTCCGGGTTGTATAGGCCTTTACCACCTATTTGATTTCTGGTAGTGCTATAGAGATCCCACATTTTTTCGTAGTAGCGCTGGTCTTTGGTAAGCACTCCCAGCTGGGCAAAGGCTGGCATCGCCATCTGTATGGCATCAATCCAATCCCAGTCATCAGCTTTCTCGCTGTTTACCATGTTATCAATAGAGGCTTTGATAGACTTAATCCGTTCAGGTTTCTGATCTATCATGTAGAGCTCTATATAAGTTTGCCCGGCAGTCTGGTAATCTGCATGTCGTATCTGATCACCACCTGTGAGGCCCCAGTTGTGCTTTTCGCCCCACTCTACGGCATAGTCGTAGTAGCGTTGCTGCGGGTCTGCTCTGTGCAGCGCCATCAGGCCTTCGTAATACACCCCACGGGTCCAGATGTTACTGGGGCGGGTTTTATTTGTTACTATCTCTTTACCAGGATCAGGCCACTTTTGCATGAAATAATCATTAGCCAGTGTGAGGGTATTCAGGATTTGCTCCTTTTTAGGAAGTTTGGCAGATGGGCTCCTGTTTGCACAGGCAACAACCGAGATTCCTAAAAATAAAAAGGCCCACAAGAGTGTTTTTTGAGTTACCATAAACGATTCCGCTATTATTCGTTGATCAGGTTGATTATTTTACTTATGCTGCACCGGGATATTTTCACCGGGTGAGCAGTTCTTTAAAAAAATGATGTCACTACCAGACTGGTTACACATGGATAAATTTGCTAAGGTGCCTGCCCCGGAATAAATTCCTGAATGGGGTTGGGCTAAAACCAAATATAATAGGCCAGGTCACCGATCCTATCCTGCACTATCCTGTAACTTTGCTGCTTCACCACATAGATTACTTTTCTGCAAAAGTTTCTCCCTGCCATTCGTCTGTCCGGAATGGAGAAGCTGGCAGCCCTGCCCCATTGTAAAGGTTAGGCGACGGAATACGCTTCCAGGCAAAACGAACAGCTACCGGATTGTCTATGCTATCGCTCCATACTACTACCTTCTTTCCTACAATCTTTGCCTGTGCAGGCACAAAATTCTGATCGGCACCGGCAATGGTAAATTCTTCTAAAGCACCGTCTCTGGCTACCAAACCTCCATCAGTGTGATCAAACTTCAATATTATTTTATCTTTCTTCACCTTCATGGATTTGTAAACCGGGCCACTGTAGCTAAGCTTTTTGTCATAGTCTTTTGCCAGTGCCCACCGGGCCAGCCGCTCTCCTACCACCTGCTTGTTTTGTGGGTGAATGTCCAGAGAATCACCGGCATCTGTTAATACGGCCATACCGGTTTTAGGAACCGAAAGCATGGTGAGCAGCTGTGCTTCTCTAATTTCCGGCCGCTGGCTGCGATGCGGTGCTATCTGGGCAAAGTAAAAGGGGAAATCTAGGTTCCAGTCCTGGCGCCAGTTGCTGATCATGGCAGGAAATAGCTTGCGATACTGATAAGCTCTGTCGGCATTGGACTCTCCCTGGTACCAGATAGCACCTTTTATGGTGTAGGGGATCAGCGGTGCGATCATGGCATTGTAGAGCTTGTATGGCGATTTATGATGTGTAGGCCCGATTGGCTCCCTGGGAGCACCACCTGGTTTTTCACCCCTGCTCCTTTTTTCTTCTGCTTCTTTTTGCCATGCGACCAGTGCCTGTTTATGTGCTTCCATCGCTTCGGGATATATCTCCAGTGCCTCCTGGTAACGGCTCAGGATAGGTGCGAAATCAGCATCTGATTCAAGTATTTCTTTTCTGGTCCAGCTTTCTGCGGGTGTACCGCCCCAGGAACTATTGATCAGCCCTACCGGCAGCCCGGTTCTTTGGTGAAGCTCCCTGGCAAAAAAATAGGCCACAGCCGAAAAATCTCCAACATTTTGTGGGCTGCACACCACCCAGCTGCCTTCTACATCCTTCTGTGGTGTATCGGCCACTTTACGGGCTACGGTAAACATGCGAATGGTGGGGTATGTGGCCTCTGAGATCTCCTGCTCATAATTTACCACACCGGTAGCCCAGCCAGAGTTTTCAATAGGCGCTACCGGAAAATGCATATTACTCTGGCCGGAGCAAAGCCAAACTTCGCCAAGCAATACCTCCTTGATGGTAATGGTATTATTCCCCGTGAACGTAAGGGTGTAGGGTCCTCCTGCTTTAGCTGTTTTAAGATTAGCTTTCCAGTTGCCCTCACTATCAGCAGAAACAGTTACCCTACCATCCGGATTCCAGCTTCCCCGGATCACTACAGTTTCTCCTGGCGATGCCCAACCCCAGAGTGCTACTTCTTTCTGCTGCTGCAGCACCATTTGATCGGCAAACAGAGCAGGCAATTTTACATCAGCAAAAAGAGAGGTACTGAAGAAGAATACAAGGATGGCAATGCAGATATATGTTCTTAATATTTGGTGTTTCACACTAATAATGCTTTTCTGATGATTCTGTAGGAGATACAATTTAAATGATTTAGAAAGACCATCTGTCCTGCTTTGCAGGGTGGTAGTTTAGGTCAGCGCTATTTTTTTATTCCCATACCTACCTTAGAATGAAAAGAAAGAACCTGCACAAAATGCACAGGCTCTTTGTAGTACTGATTATGAGGAATTTATTACTACTGTACATGGATGATTTACACTTACTCAAAAGCAGCTTATCGTTTGATAAGCTTGTACTGCTCCGTATTACCTTCAGCTTTTATGTTGACAATATAATAGCCAGGCTGCAGCGTGGAGCCTGTCGTAAGCTCTTCTTCGGCCTGACCCTGCATGACTACACGACCCAGCTGATCAACGATCGCATAGGCGAAATGCCCCTGCCTGCGGATAGAAAAATCAGTAGTAGCCGGATTTGGAAATACCATGGTGTTGGTATGCTGCTGGCTGGACAGGGTTTCAGCTGATTGCGCACCTGTAAAAGCAATACGTGCTCCTGCACTTACTGGCGTTAAGCTGAACTGCTGATGAGCACCTCCGGCATAGCTGAATTGCTTTACATTAGCGCCACTTGCTGTTGAAGCATCCGCTACCGTTACAGAAAGGCCGGTAGCCCTGTTAACAATGTTGTAAAAACCATTCTCCAGCCTGATGAGCGCCCACTGCTGGTTTGCTTCACTACCATAGCTCCACTGAACTATATTAGCCCCCTCGGCATTGGCAGACTGAGCTTTTACACCCAATGCCTGTCCGCAGGCCACATTGGTGATGCTATAGTAACCATCGCCCGCGCTGCTCAGCTGCCATTGTTGTTGCACGCTACTGTTTCCAGTATGCTGTACCAGGTTGCTGTTTCCACTGTTGTCAGTGCATCCTTTATTAACGTCAAGCACCAGTGCACTGTGCAGGGCTGTAAGGGTGTAGGTGCCATCGAGGGGTACAGGTGTGGCTTCCGCTGCGTTTGAATTGGTAACAGCAGCAGGATCTGTAATTTTGATCCAGTACCAGTAGGTGGTGCCGTTCTGTACATCCACATCTGCATAATTTCTTGTACTTCCGCTTAGGGATGCTATCCTGCTTCTGCCTGATGGATTAGCGTCGGTATCGCGAAATACTTCCAGCGCTGTAATATCTTCAATGTTTTCAACCGTCCAGCTGAGGTCTATGTACCTGTCTCCTCCAGTGGCAGTAAGCACAACTGTTTTGGGTGGCGGTGGTGGTGTGGTACCTTCAGGAGTAACTTCTACCCCAGCCGAGCCATGTGCTTTACCATCTACATCAATCACCTTAAGCCAGTACCAGTAGGTAGTGCCATTGGTAACTGTAGGATCGGTAAAACTGGTGCCAGAGGCGCCTACAATGCCAACCCTCCCCCTGCCGCTGGGGTTTGAGTCTGTATCGCGGAAAATTTCTACCTGCTGAATATTTACATTTTGAATAGACCAAGCAAGATCTACCTGACCATCGCCTGCGGTGGCTGCAAGTTCTACAATAGCAGGTGGTGGTGGCAGCGATACGCCTTCTGGTGTTGCACTTGCAGCTGCAGAATTCACGATAATGCCATTGGCATCATAGCCTTTGATCCAATAGTAATAGGTAGTGCCGTTTGTAAGGCCTTCATCAATATGGGAGGTTACAGTGCCTGATAGGGAGGTAACACGTGTACGTCCTGATGGATTAGGGTCTGTATCCCTGTAAACCTCCAGGCGTGCAAGTGTGTAGTTAAGGGTTGACCAGCCAAGGAAAACTTTGCCATCTCCTGCACCCGCAGTCAGGAAAATAGCAGGCGTTTTCCCATCTGTATTATCTACCAGCGTAATAGAAGGCGTGGGTAGTGGGTCCATTTCTTCGCCCACATAAAAGCTGGTATGGGGTGGTTGGTTGTAGGCCACATTTTGCCATGCTACCGATACCCTGTACTGCGGATCGTGCATAAAGGTGTAGAAGCGGTGTGTGGTGGGAATGGTCGTTGTGAAAATCAGCAGTTCACTGTTGTTGCTGTGCCTGTAAATCACCTCCTCGCGCCAGTCGCCCAGGATGTCGGCACTTAGGCCCGGGTTGGCTTTGGTTCCATTGTTTCTTTCCGCGCCAAAATCTTGTGCTGATAAAAGCCTCTCCTGTGTGCTGCTGGTGTAGTTCCATTTGTCGATGGTGGTTCCATCCAGGAGCTCACGCTGCAGGTCTCCATCCCACCAGCTGCCAAAGTTCATGCTGCCGGGCCTGGTGGCAGAAATCTGCTGGCCTTTCACATCATATAATGCACCAGCAGCACCCCAGGCCTCATAGCCTTTGTAGCGGGGGTCAATATCAGCAGTCATGGCACGACCAACATCTCTGTCGGAAGGAACGCCCCAAAGCTGCTCACCGGTATGGGCATCGCGCATCCACAGGCCATTTCCCTGGTATTGCGACGGAGATTCATGTGCAGTCCAGGACTCAAGCCCCGGCCTGTCAGGATCAAGATCGCCTACATGCTGTGCATCGCCATGGCCCAGGCCGGTGCTGTACAAGCCGGTGCCGTTATCATCTATGGCCATAGATCCATACATTACCTCGTCTTTACCATCGCCATCTACATCATTAATGCTCAGGCTGTGGTTACCCTGACTAGCGTAGACGCTGTTACCGTCTGCATTAGAATCGAATATCCAGCGTTGGGTGAGCTGTCCGTTGCGCCAATCCCAGGCCACCAGTACTGCACGGGTATAATAACCACGTGTCATCAGCAGGCTTGGGCGTTGTCCATCAAAATAACCTACACCTGCCAGAAAGCGGTCTACACGGTTGCCGTAATCGTCGCCCCAACTTGCTACGTTACCCCTGGCGGGTATATAATCGGTGGTAGCCATGGCAGCACCGGTTTCTCCATTGAAAATGGTTAGGTATTCCGGACCGTGCAGGATGTATCCGGCATCATTCCTGTAATCTACCTCCGGATTACCAATTACAGTACCGGCACCATCTTTAGTACCATCAGCAGTTTTTACGGCCAGCTCAGCCTTACCGTCACCATCCAGATCATACACTATAAACTGGCTATAGTGAGCACCCGCTCTTATATTTTTACCCAGGTCGATGCGCCAGAGCCGGGTGCCATTCAGTTTGTAGGCATCCAGGTATACATTACCGATATAGCCTGCCTGCGAGTTGTCTTTTGCATTGGAGGGATCCCATTTTACAATAATCTCATATTCACCATCGCCATCCAGATCGCCTACGCTGCAGTCGTTGGGGCTGTAGGTGTAACTTACACCATCTGGTGTTGTACCACCTGCAGGACGCTGCAGGGGCAGGCTTAGATGTGGATTCGTCCATACAGTAGCAGCAGCAGAGGCAGCCTGTTCGGCATTATTAATTACAGGGCGTACGCTATAGCCTTCGTTGGCGCTGGTTTGATCAACAAAGTTGGTCGCCCCCGTAATTGGCGTACTATTGAGTTTGGTTTCACCCCTGTACAGGTTAAAGGCAATATCTGCAGGATCTGTTCCTAACACACGCCAGCTTACAAATACTTCTGAAGGGCTTGTGCGAACGGCAACTACTCCTCTACTCAGGTTCTCCATAGTACGCTGCGCATACATTGAACCTGGTATTAACAGCAACAATGCGAGTATTATGTAAAGCCTGTTGTTAAGGATGCTAATAAGCTTTGCTCCTGTTTTATAGTTCCGGTACTCCTGGCAGCATAAGTGACTGCTATGAGTGGGCTTAGGTTGTGGTGGTGTTTGTAGATGTTCCTTCATTGATTTTAATGAATAGAGGTAAAAAAGGTAGTATTTGTGTTTGGAGGTACAGCGCAAATAGATAAGCCTGCACAATTGCTGCTCACTGGCAGACCTGATAAATCAGCTGGCAACAGGAAGAAATGGGCATGGAAATCCCCTGGTGCATCAGAAATATTTTTCTTCGGCACCTCTAAATACTTATACTATTCCCAGATGAGAACTCCTGCAGGGATATTGTATGGGAATAAAACAGATGGTTCTTTAAATAGATTAAGTCTGCTCCATAACAATTTATATTAGCGAATGCAGCGGCGCAATCGATTGCATACAAGTTATTGAAGCGGGTATCCTTCTCTATCCTGTACTGTCCTGCTGTGTTAGAAGAAATAGTAAATTTCTTTTATGTCAGTAAAAATGGACACTGAAGGATTGTTCAAGAGGATGATTAAAAGCACAGATGTTCCAGCAGGCTTTTGAGCGAGCTTCTGGCATTGTAGCGCTATACTATTTATCCGGCTACTTCAAAAGGCAGCTGGTAAGTGGCTTAAGCTTTAGTTGATGTATACCTTCTGCTGCCAGTCGGGCAACTTCACGGGCACCGGTTTCACGCAAGTGGGTATTATCCTGCAGGCCGTCGGGGTATTTGGGATGCTCGCCAGGCTCCAGCCACATATAGGATTGTTTGGAAGCTTCATCGCCTAAAGAGGCTATGTATTTGCTGGTAGCAGCATTCAGGTCTATAAGAGGTACACGCAATTTACGGGCAACCAGGCGGGTGAGCTCAGGATAAACACCCAGGCCATTCTCAACGTTGCCGGTACTGTCAAAGCGGCGCATGCTGATGGAGGTAAGCAGCACAGGGTTTGCCTTTTTTTCTCTTACTTCCTCCACAAACAAAATCAGGTTTCGCTCATAATCTTCAGGAGAGGTATAGCGCACCGGTTTGTTCGATCCGTCATTATGACCAAACTGGATGAACACCCAATCCCCTTTCTCTACCTCTTCCAATAACGACTGCCAGCGCCCTTCTGCAATAAAGGATTTGGTGCTTCTGCCACCTATTGCTTTGTTAACCACTCGTACATCGCTGCAAAACAGCTCCTGAAAGTACTGTCCCCAGCCACGCATGGGTGTTTCATCTTCTTTATAGGTCTGCATGGTAGAATCACCTGCCAGAAAGATAGTAACCCTTTTTTTTGTATCAAAAGCAAAAGCTGTGAGGCAGATGAACAGGATAGCAGTGGCTGTGTATTGCTTTATCATAGTTCCGGATTTGAGATTTCAAATTAAGCGTTTGAAGTTTAATCAGGGTACTAAACTAAAAAAAGAATTCCCCGCCAGAGGCGAGGGATTCTATCGTGATTCTGTAAACTAAAGGAATCTTATCTACTGACCAGGCTGATCAGAATAATTCATTTTTAACCGGCAGGTTGTACTGCACCGGCGATGTGTTATCAGTTTGCTGCAGTCCAAAATAAAAGTACAGGGTACGTTTTACAGGTCCTTTTAGCTGGTTAAGCTCCCCTTCAGGACCAAGTCTTGCCGTGTTGGCACTGATCCTAAGGGCCAGTTTAGTACCCAGGGGTGGTATGTTATCCAAAAAGGAAAGATTTCCCGCTGGCAGCTCCGGATGTGCTTTTATACCCGGCAGGCCCCAGAAATCAAATCGGCGTACAAAAAGGTTTTCATTAGGACTGGCTACCAGGAACTTCCCTTCTACGGTATTGAATTCCATCCAGGTTACATCAGCAAAATAACCTTTGAACTCGGGATAAATCCAGGGTGAGCTACCGGTTTGTGTATCGTTGTACAGGTTTTCCCATACATTATGCGATACCCCCTGCATCCTGTTTTTCCAGACCCTGTAGGGCCCTTTTCCCAACCATTTTGCTCCTATTACAAAGTTCTCGGGATAGGTAAAGCTGATGCCACTAAAAGGATGTTCCCCCTCCAGTTCGTATTCATACTCCAGGCCCAGCCAGCCAGTACCCCACATTTTCCAGCGGGCCCACTTCATATCACCGGTATAGCTGAATTCTACTACCTGGCTGTCGCCTTCCCTGTATTGCTTTACGCCTGATACCTGGGTATTGCCGCCCACCAGTACCGGGCCATTGCCAAAAGAAAGTGGGTAGCTGGACTTATTTTTAAGCGCCAGTATCTTTCCATCCTTTTTATCAAACATAACTGTTATCTCACCTCCTGTTAAGGATATGGTTGAATCGGTTTCAACCATTTCTGCTGCTACTTTGCTTTCGGTCAATACAATTCCCTTCAGCAGCTCCTGGTTTGACTTAATGTTCCAGGACCAGGTGTAAACAGATTTTCCTGCAGGATCATAAGCCGTTAATAAGAGCAGATCATGTGCTTTCCAGTTGTTGGGTAGGCTTAGCTGCAAGTTGCCTTTCGCACCTGCAGCAATGGAGGGCCCTGCTCCTTTTCCTGTTTTCAGGGTGGTAAAGCCGGCAAAAACCTCTCCCGGTTTCCTGTAGTTGGCCAGCTCCCACTGAAAGGTGCACTGATCGAGCCCGGTAAAATGATAGCGGTTTTCCACCTCAATCTGCCCGTTAAACTGGTCAGGCAGTTCTTTCATAGCGATCTTAACAGGAGAAAACACCTCCCGTACTGCCCAGAAGCTACCTTCTTTTTCACGGTGCGGGCCGAGCAGGCCATCGGGAGCATTTACACCATTTACGTCTATTACCCCGTTCATATCGGTGCGTACCAGGCCTTCATCTACCAGCGCCCAAAGAAAGCCTCCTCCGGAACGTTTTGCATTCCAGTGCAGCTCCCAGAAGTCGTGCAGGGAGGTACCTCCTCCTCCATCGTTCTGGGCATGCAGAAACTCTGTAGGCATATAAATAAGTGAATCACTGAGGATTTTCTGACTGCTGTAGTAGTCTTCGTAATGGTTGCAGTCTATACCATTGTAGGCATTGCCCGGCCTGTGGTGGGCATGGATCACCGGCCTGTTGGAATGGTCGTAGCGGGCATAGTCATCAGAAAGTTCGTGGTTGTGCCCTCCTTCGTTGCCGTTGCTCCAGAATATAACAGATGGATGGTTTGCATCGCGGATAACCATTTCGCGTACCAGCTTAGCCCCTGCTTCCGTACTATAGGCAGTTTGCCAACCAGCAAGCTCATCCAGCACATAAAGACCCAGGGAATCGCAAAGGCTAAGGAAACTTTTATCTGGCGGGTAGTGTGCACACCTTACGGCATTCATATTCATCTCCTTCATCAGCTGCACATCCATCAGGTCAATCTCCGGGCTTACCGAACGGCCTGATTCCGGCCACCACACATGGCGGTTTACACCTTTCATCTTTATCTGCTGCCCGTTCAGGTAAATGCCATCACCCTTTCTGATTTCAATGGTGCGGAAGCCAAATTTATCGGCAGTCTGGTAAATCGTTTTGCTGCCTTCTTTGATGTAGGTAGTGAGCTTATAGAGGTTGGGTATTTCTGCTGACCATAGTTTGGGCGCCTGCACCCATGTTTTTAGATTCACCAGTGTATCGCCAACCGATACTTTAACATTGCTCCTGCCAACAACTTTGCCTGCTGCATCTGTAATCTCTGCTACTATTTCCTGTTTTTGCTGTGGGTTCTGCAGCTGCACATTCACCGAAAAGTTTCCATCTGCTTTTGCATCGATTGCGGTATGGCTGATATGTGTCTGCGGGTAAGCCTCCAGGTAAACAGGACGGAATATGCCGCCTAAAATCCAGTAGTCGGCCAGGCGTTCTGCATTGTTTACGGTAGGTTCGGAAGACATTTTGCTTACCGTTACTTCCAGCAGGTTTTCTCCGCCCGGGATCAGTTTATCGCTTATGTTGTATTTAAAGCGGTAAAATGCTCCCTGATGAACAGGGCCGGCAGCTTTACCATTGACTTTAACTTCCGTATCTGTCATGGAGCCTTCAAAAACCAGGTAAACCTCTTTACCTTTCCAGTTTTTAGGTATCTTAAAGCGGTGCTTATAAAGCCCTTTTTCGTCGGCAAATCGGAAGTTTTTGCCATAAGTAACATAATCACGACCATAATTGTAGGTACCAAAACCCTGCTGCTCCCAGTGAGAAGGTACTTGTATGGTGGTCCAGTAACCGCTGTTACGGCCACCGGTACAGAAGAAATCCCAGGGCACTGTATTTTTATGATCGGTACCGGAGAGGTACTGCAGCTGTCGCTCGTTTGCAGGCTGGGCAAAAGCCTGCAGGTTTAGCAATATTAACAGTAGAACAAGGTATTTTAGTGCTGGCATTGATGGATATTCTACGGGCCTGAAACAATCAGGCTGATGATACTGGGCTCAATATATAAAGTGTAGATACTACACCTGTCCTGCCCTGTCCCGCATGATAAACAGACAATGAGATTCTGCAGGCATATCTATAACAAGTGCATCATGAACGGATATAAAATGCCAAAATCTGAATTTTCAGGACAGAACAGGATAGTAAGCCATTACAGGCAATATATCTTTGAAAATACCTGCAATCGTATGCATGGTAGTTGCGGCGAATTCAAGCATCTGATCTAACCATATAAAATGAAAACCAACAGCTTTTTTTTAATATTCCTCTTCCTGATTTTCTCCTATTCCGGCATGGCTCAGTCAGGGGTGGGTAATATCACTTCTTCTTTGAAGCGGGAGCAGAACCTTTTCAGCCTCTCTGCAGAAAACGCCGATGTGCAGCTTGAGTTCGCCACGGCAGATATGGTCAGGATCAGAACCAGCTGGGACAGAAGCTTTGAAGAAGACGAACCTTATATGGTAAGCAGGTACAGCTGGGCACCCGTTGCTGTACAGGCTACAGAAGATGCTAATAGCTTTCTATTGAGCACGTCTGAGTTGAATATCAGGATTCAGAAAGCGCCCTTCAGCCTGGAAATTACAAACCTCCAGGGCGATGTACTATTATCAGACAAGCCAGAGGGAGCAGCAGGTGGCGCTTATAAAAATGGAGAGGTGGTAGGAAGCCGTAAAAAAATGGCTCCAGATGAGCATTTCTTTGGCTTTGGCGAGCGCATGGACTTTGTTGATCAGAGGGGAAAAAAACTAGCCCTGAACGTTGGCAGAGGCGAAGGTATGCCCCACATTACAGGTGCCTATAATATTCTGGAAGCTAATTATGCACCGGTGACTTTTTTTATGAGCACCAGGGGCTATGGCATATTTTTACACAACCCCTATGCTACCCGCTGGGATATGGGCCACACCCAGGGCAACACCTATAGCTTTGAAGCTGCTGGTGGTGAGCTTGATTACTATTTTATTTATGGCCCTGATTTCCCCCAGATCCTTGATCTTTATACTGATTTAACAGGCAAATCTCCACTGCTGCCCCGCTTTGCCCATGGCTTGCATGTAGGTACTTACAGTGGAGGCACCTGGGGGCACGAAGCCCTCACCTCTACCCAGTATGTTGTAGCACTGGCACGCAGGTTCAGGGAAATGGGCATTCCCGTAGATGTTTTTCACCTGGACTCCACCTGGCGTATGTTTGGCGAAAATGGCGGCAAAGGTGCTACTACCTTTGAGTGGCGGGAAACATTTAAGAACCCCAAGACCATGTTCGACAGCCTCTATGCCATGAACTTGAATATGGTTGGCCTGCACGTACGTCCCCGCTTTGACAATGGTAAAACCCTACGGCTGCTGGATGGTGCCAGATCACAGGGTTATGTATATCCCGAAGAAAACAATCCCGGAGAATTTGTTAATTTTTTTGATGAAAAGGCCACTGACTGGTGGTGGGATAATGGCGTGATGAAGGTAGCTGCACTGGGAGCACGTTTCCTGAAGACAGACGAAGGCAGTGCCTTTGGCCGCAAAGCCAACGAAAGCGATAAAGTAGGCCCTACAGGCGCAGAAGCGCAGCGTTTGCACAACATCTTTCCTATTGCCTATGCAAAGGCACCCTTCGAGCGCTTCAGCAAATACAATGGCATGCGTGGCATGAACCACACCCGCGAGGGTTATGCTGGCATACAGCGGTACCCATTTATCTGGGCCGGCGACTGGCCAAGCGAGTGGCAGTATTTTGCACCTGTGATCAGGGCTGGTATCAACATTGGTTTGTCCGGAGTAGGCTACTGGTCGCATAACATGGGTGGCTTTGAGCATGATGCCGATCCAGAATTATATATCCGCTGGGTTCAGTTTGGTATGTTCAGTCCGGTAGCTCATGTTTTTGGTATGGATCACCCCGGCTATAAGGAGCCCTGGAACTATGGTGAGCAGGCTCTGCAGAATTTCACTAAGTATGACCGGCTGCGCTACAGGCTTATCCCCTACCTCTACAGTAATGCATATACCCAGCATAAAACAGGTTTGCCCATTATGCGGGCGCTGGTGCTGGAGCATCAGCAGGATGTAAATACCTATGCCATAGATGATGAATACCTCTTTGGCAGTGACATGCTGGTTGCTCCTGTTACCACCAAAGGCGCCCAGACCAGAGTGGTTTACCTGCCGGAGGGAGAATGGTATCACTACTGGAGCTGCAAAGCCTTTGGCGGCAGGCAATACCACAGCATCCTTACGCCGCTCGATGAGCTGCCCCTGTTTGTAAAAGCAGGAGCCATTATACCCATGCAGGATGAGGTGCAATATGATAACCGGCAGAACTGGGGTGATTTAACCCTTGAGATTTTTCCCGGAGGGAGCGATACCCTGGCACTTTATGAAGACGACGGCCTTAGCGAAAAGTATAAGGATGGCTTCTACAGCATTACGAACGTAATTTCTGAAGTTACTGATAAAGAAAGGCAGATACGGCTGGAAAAAGGCAGTGGAAACTACCAGGCACCGAAGCGCAGTTACATCCTGAAAATTCATCAGGAGCAGGCTCCTGCCAGCTTGCAGCTTAACCTCAATGGTAAGAAAAAGAAGTTGAAGCAGTCAGATAAAGCCGGTTTATTAGCTGCCGATGCTACAGGATGGTATTATGATCAGGAAAATAAACTGCTGTGGATTAAAAGTTCTAAAGCAGCAAATGAGGCACTATCTATAGTAGTTTCACAATAGACACTAAAGAGTGATGAATGAAGAAGGCCGCAGCTATTGAAAAAAGCTGTGGCCTTTTCTTTTCAACACTGTAGCTGGAGCGTTTATCACTATCTCTTTTACAAAACTTTTATAGATTTCTGTTCAGACCATACATTTAGGCCTAAGCATGTCATCAAGTTTCTCATTAATATAAATCTGGTGCTGCCTATATATTATATAGGCTAAACAACTCATATACCAGCTTTTATACTGTGGGCATTATTTTTTTATCCTTAAAATTTTATCAGACAGGATAGAACAGGATAGCTAAGTATAGGCGATGCTGTATGTTTAGTGTATGACAGACAATTAACCTCTTAAACCAACGCACAAACCATTTTTAATATGAAGAAAAAATTACATTACGCTAAGTATGTTTTTTGGGCACTTCCTTTTATTGGGCTACCCAGCATAGCGCAAGCTGAGGCAGCCCCTGCAAGCACTGGCAAAAGCATACTGCCGCAACAGAACACAGCAAACCATGGCATGGCCGAGGTAGTGGCAATGGTTTCAGACAATACAGCTACCACGCTAAAGGCAGCAGTGGTTACGGTAAGAGGACGCGTGACTGGTGAAGATGGATCAGGACTTCCGGGTGTAACCATCAGGGTAAAAGACAGCGCCCAGGGTGCTGTAACAGACATGGATGGCAACTATTCCATTACTGTTCCTTCAGAAGAATCAGTCCTCATTTTCTCTTTTGTTGGCTATGTTGCGCAATCGATTGCAGTCAAAAATCAAACCACGATCAATGTCTCTATGCAGCCTGATGTGGAAGCGCTTGAAGAGGTTGTGGTGGTTGGTTATGGTACCCAGAAGAAAAGTGATATTACCGGCTCAATATCACAGGTAACTGAAGCGCAAATAAAAGCCATACCGGTGCAAAACGCGCTGCAGGGTATTCAGGGACGTGCCGCTGGTGTGGATATTTCTTCCAATGCCAGGCCAGGTGAAATTGGCACAATCCGCGTACGTGGTAGCAGATCTATTTCAGGTGGCAATGATCCATTGTATGTAGTAGATGGAGTACCGTTACAATCTGGTGGTCTTGAATCATTCAACCCCAACGACATTGCATCCATTGAAGTTTTGAAAGATGCATCAGCAACTGCCATCTATGGATCAAGGGGTGCTAATGGTGTGGTATTGGTAACCACTAAAAAAGGAAGGTCTGGTAAAGCAGAAATATCATACGATGGATCTGTAACTTATCAGAAAATCAATGACCTGGCACCAAACTTCAATGCAGCAGAATTTGCAGCATACCGCAGGGATGCCGCCAGGGCTGTAACTGGTGCAAACCAGTATTCTACCGCTTTCCCAAACCCTGCAGATGACTTTAAATATTTTGGTGGAGATCCGGCTGCCTGGGAATCAATAGCAGCAGGTTATACCTGGGTTGATAAAGAGGCAAGAATACCACAAATGCGCCCAACCACGCCAGAGGAACAAGCACTCTGGGGTGTTGATGAAGTACCCGTATATGATCCTGGCAAAGTACCTACCACTAACTGGACAGATTATGTGGAAAGAACCGGCGTTATGCATAATCACAACATAAGCGCCAGGGTTGGTACTGATAAGTTAAGTGCTTACATCTCCGGAGGTATACTGGATCAGGAGGGCACAGAAATTGGTCAGGATTACAAGAGATACACAGCATTGGTGAGCCTGGAGGCAAAACCGCTGCAATGGTTAAGCCTGGGGGGTACCATTAACGCCAGCTATGGTGTACAAAACTATGGTTATGCAGCCGGTGGATCAAGAGGCGCAAGAACCCTTTATGAAGCAGCCAAGGGACAGCTGCCTTTTGCCGTTCCTTATGATGCAGAAGGCAACTACATCTTTAACCCGGGAGCCCACATTAATATCATAAACCCCATACGAGATGGTGGATTTGTGATCAATGAAAGAACTACGCTCAGAGCGTTTGGTAGTTTCTTTGGTGAAATCAAATTTACAGAAGGTCTTAGATACCGTGCTATTTTTGGTCCGGACATAAGAAACTACCGTAGCGGTTCTTTCCAGGACGAAAGATCAAGCTTACGTGGTGGCGGATCTAACTCTTCTACCGATTACGCACGACTTTCTCAGAGCCAGCATACTTCCTGGACACTGGAGAACCTCCTGTATTATGATAAGACCTTCGGTGATATTCATTCATTAGGGGTTACACTACTACAAAGTTCTTCATTGGCCAGAAATGAATATTCTGACATGACGGCCGAAGATCTTCCCTATGACAGCCAGTTATGGTATAACCTGGGTTCAACAAATAGAGGTGCATTGTCGGGCTGGAGTTCAGGGTTTGATAAAAGAACACTTCTTTCCTATATGGGAAGGGTAAACTATACTTTGAAAGACAAATACCTTTTAACAGCAACCGGCCGTTGGGATGGATCATCCGTACTGGCAGATGGGTATAAAGGAAGCTTTTTTCCATCTGTAGCCGTAGGCTGGAAATTAGATCAGGAACCGTTTATCAATAATATAAACGCAATAAATGAGCTTAAATTAAGAGCTGGTGTTGGTACAGTTGGTAGCCAGGCGGTAAGCCCTTATTCAACTTCCGGTGGGCTTGTAAGGCTTCCTTTTGTATTCGGCAGCACACCGGCATCGGGCTATGTTCCTTCTTATCCGGCTGGTGCAAGCAACCAGCAGGGTTCATTGCCAAATCCTGCCTTAGGATGGGAAAATACCCAAACCTGGAATGTTGCGCTAGACTTTGGCTTGTTTAACCGCCGCATTTCCGGATCAATCGATTACTATGTATCCAATACCTCAGATATTCTGATGGTAAAACAGCCAGTATCTGTTACAGGCTACAGAAACATAACAGTAAACATTGGTGAAACCAGAAACAAAGGTGTTGACCTGATGCTGAATACCATCAACATCGACATGCCCGATTTTAAGTGGTATACCGATATTACTTTCTCCAGAAACAGAACAGAAGTGCTTGAACTGGTAAATGGCCAGGAGGATTTGATCAACCAGGGTCTGTTTATCGGGCATCCCATTTTTCCATTCTATGATTATCAGAAAATCGGAATCTGGCAAACAGCTGATGCTGATGAGATGGAAAGGTTCAACGAAAATGGAGCAGATTATGAGGCAGGCGATATTCGGGTTGCCGACCTGAACGGAGACTATAAAATAGATGCCAATAACGATAGAAAGATCATAGGTTATCCAAACCCAAAATGGACAGGTGGTATGGCAAACACTATATCTTACAAAAACCTGGAGCTTTCTGCTTTTGTATATTCCCGTTGGGATTATACGATCCTTGGCGGTGGTGCTGACTTATCGGGACAATTTGCATCCAGACAAATAGATTACTGGAGAGCAGATAACCCAACGAATGAATATCCAAAAGCTGATTTCAATAATGGAGGACAGCCTGTTCACAACAGCACCCTTAATTATCGCGACGGTTCTTTTGTGAAAGTTCGCTACATATCACTGTCTTACCTTTTGCCTAAAACTTTAGTAGAACGTGCTCACCTGAGTAATTTCAAGGTTTATGCACAAGTGTTAAACCCATTCCTGTATGCCAAAACCGACTTCCTGGATCCGGATAATAACTACATCAATCCTGATTACAGAAACTCCGGGGCTAACAACAGTGCTACCTCCATTACCAGCAGAAGCTTAGTTTTTGGACTCAATGTTACTTTCTAAGGTAAATTTGAATACAGATAACAATGAAAAAAATTATATATAGCATTCTATTTTGTGCAGGATCTCTTTACTCCTGCCAGGATTTTCTTGAAGAAGAGATGGTGGCAACCTTAACCCAGGACCACCTTAAAACTGAAGCCGGGATCGAAGATCTGGTAAATGGAGCCTACGAGGGTTTACGCTTCCACCACAGCTATGAATGGGCATATACCCTTACCAATTATGGTACGGATGAGTTCACCAGTGGTGGCGGTACTGACCATGTCATCTGGAATTCTTATGTAGCAACGCTGGATCCGCTGGAAACGCGAAATCTTGCCCCACTATGGGATAATATGTATGCCCAGATAAACCTGGCAAATATCGGTATCAGAAACATACCACTTGCACTGGCTGGAGATCAGCTGGCAGAGCGCAGAAACACCAGGTTGGGTGAAGTACACTTTCTGCGGGGATTTAATTATTTACAGCTCCTAGGGCAGTTTGGAGGCGTACCTATTTCACTTGAGCCTGTAGAGGCTGATATCTCCGAATTTCCAAGAGCTACTGCAGCTGAGGTTTTCGATGTGATCATCAGTGATTTTAGAAAAGCGATTGATTTGCTTCCAGAAACACCTGCACAAACGGGCCGCATTACTAAATCTGCTGCACAGCATTTCCTGGCAAAAGCCTACCTCTTCAGGGCAAGCGAGTTAAATGCCCAGTTTACACAGCAAACTGATCTTGACAGTGCTGCTTATTTTGCTGACGAAGTGATCAATAATTCAGGCCGCACGCTGGCTGCCAATTATAACGATCTCTTCAATTACACTGCTGTAAACGGTGCAAATGAGCAAAATTCAGAGATCATTCTGGCTTCGCAGTTTGAAAATACGCAAGCCCTGCTGGGTCGGTATGGTAATCAGACTCACCTGTACTTCCTATCTGTGTACCGGGATTTACCAGGCATGACACGCGATCTTGAAAACGGCCGTGAGTTTCAGCGCCTGAAACCTACAGACTATGCACTGGATATTTATGACCGGAAAAATGACTCTCGTTTCTACAAAAGCTTTAAAACAGCATACATAGCAAACAACGACAGAAACCTGCCTAAGCTGCCATCAGGTGAGTTCAGGTTTAATGTTGGCGATACTGCCATTGTTTACATTGTAAACTCACCTGATGATCCTCGTTTTACGCCAGAATTTAAAGATGAGTTTGCACCAACCACGCTGGTAAGGTATGCAAGAACCAGTGAGGGCGAACTTACTACAGACTGGAACATAAGCAGATATCCGGCGCTCTCTAAGTACCTGGATCCATTCCGCACAAACTTTAACGATTCAAAAGGCACGCGTGATGGTATACTGGCACGCCTGGGTGAAACATACCTGATTGCTGCAGAAGCTTATGGCCGTAAAGGTGATTATGGTAAGGCATTGACCTACATCAACGCACTGCGACAAAGAGCTGCTTACAAAGAGGGAGAGTTCCGTAACAATGTTTATTACCTGGCCGAACAGGTGCCTTATGGTGAAGCTATCAGCACTGCAGAAGCTTTGATGGCTACAGAAGAGGCCTTTACCAGTGGCACTGCTGAAGCAGCTGCAGAAATGTACCCTGCAGGGGTATCATCTAAACCAGAGATGTTCGTGCACTTTATCCTGAATGAACGTGCACGTGAGCTTATGGGTGAGTTTCACAGATGGGTAGATCTGGCCAGAACAAAAACACTTGTGCAAAGGGCTGTTGCATTCAATCCAGAAGCAGCTGCAAACGTTGCTGAAAAACACCTTTATCGTCCAATTCCACAGGAATACATTGATGGAGTAACCAAAAATGGCAAGCCGCTAAGTGCTGAAGAAAAGCAGGCAACCCAGAACCCAGGATACTAGACTTATTCTAACCTAAAACAACACCCCGGGGAGCTATCTACCGATAGCTCCCTTTTTCATTTTTTAGTGGATTGATCATGCAATAATGACATAGCATGATGTTAGTACATGCCGGAAAAAGTGGGAATTTAAGCAAGCTGAATTCTAAATTATAGCTACACCGTTAGATTTATATTGCATTGTATTTGACTGTTCTTATATTTGTTGTTATTTAATTAATAATTTATATGAGAAAAATCTACTCCTCCTCGTTTCTGTTACTGATTATGCTGCTTTCGCTTTCTTCATGCGAAAAGCTTTCGGAAGAATTAGATCAGGCTGATGAAGTCCTGGAAGAATTTGATATCGAAGGAATGTATGAGACATTTGGCGACATGATCATCACCATTGATGAAAATGGCGGTGTAGTAACTTATTTTGGCTCTAATGAATTGGGTACAAACCATTCTGTTTTTAGTATAGGCGACCTGTATTTAAAGGATCTTCAAAAAATAGAAACCAATAAATATAAAGCCAAGATTATTCAGTCAGAGGTGCGCTGGAGCAATGCACAGTTAAAAAATGTACTGCAAAGCTATACCTATACAGATACTGAAATTACTGTAGAAGAAGATGGTATTGTGTTAAGCGAAGTAAACAGCTGGGATATCCATTTCAACAGGATTTCTGGTGATGGCGGGAGTACTGGCGACGGAGGCGGTTCAACTGGCGGTACAGGGGGTACCGGAAGCACCAACTGTTCAAGCACCTTCGACAGTTATACTAATGATGCGCAATTAGATGCCTATTGTGGCTATGCCTGGATGTACCGGTGCCAGCAGGGTAAATCTCTTGACGATCCGGAAGTAAAGGCAGTCTGCACCTATTATAACCAGCTTAAAACCAGCAGTGCCCCCGATTGTCCTTATTGTAAATAATTGACTACAGTGGTTAAATAAAGAGCGGTGTAGAAATTTCTCTGCACCGCTTTATTATTAGGAACACTTATTTGATAGCAATGGCTACAGATCTGGCAGGTCTGGTTTGAACGCTACAACTGGATTCAAATAGGTGGTATCAATTTCTATGAGTGTTCCTGATTGCTGTTCACTGTTTAACAACCTTTTCCGGGTTACTATAATGTGTAAGTGTAACGGGGCCCAGCAAACCAGAGGAAACCGGCTCCCACACCGAAGCATCAAAAGGTTTATAGTTGATGTTCACAAAGTTTATCTCGTGGTATCTGCGCCATTCGATTCCTTGCTGATCCATATACATGATGCGGTTAGCCATCAGGTTTACCACCTCCACTTTCAGGCTGTTGTCTCCTTCTTTCAAAAACTGCCCTACCTTTGCCTTAAAAGGTATACTCCACAGCAAGCCTACCTCCTGTCCATTGATCCAGACACGGGCATTCTCCCTTACCTCTCCAAGGTTTAGTATGTATTCTCCTGCCTCTTTTTCTGCAAGGTTGAGGGTGGTGCTGTATACTGCAGTTCCGGAGAATGCTTCTGTCTGCTTATCCTGCAGGCTTGTCCATGATTGCAGTTTTTCTAGCTGACGGGACTGTGGTAAAGCAGGTCCCCCCTCTGTAAATTCAAGTTTCCAGCTCTCTCCCACAAGCATAGGCTGCTCGGCTTCGCCAAGATACTCCCATGTCTGCATACCAGTAGCAGACGCCTGCATCGCTTTCAGAATCAATGCTTCGCCGGGAGCCATTTGCACCTTCACTTGTGTGCTGTTGCCGGAAATGGAAGATGCTGCCAATCCCCATTTTCCTGTTTGTGGGTTCAGGATAACGACTGACTTTGCCGCTGTAGACAATGGAATTTCTGTGTCTATTGCCTGTGGGGTATGATTTACCAGGTAGTAGTATTTACCACCTTTTATGCTGCGTCGAATAAATTTTAGTCCAGTCTCCACCAGTGCTTCTGGCTGTAACTGTTGGTGCAGCAGCGCCTGTTGTACATTTGGCGCTACTATAATCTGGCCCTTGCCAGTTTTTGCCTGCTGCAGGCCACTCTCTATTTCTGTAAATTGTAGAGAGGCCAGTAGTTGCTCCAGCTTCTGCTGCCTTGCCTCCAGCTCATGCATGCCTGGTACATCCTGTGGCAGTTGTTCAAATACAACTGTTGCACCCTCCTCTGCCAGCTTAAGAATGCTTTGCAGGGTCTGGAGGGGCATATAACTGCTTTGTGGCACCAGGAGTATTTTGTATGGTGCAGCAGATGCAGCGGTTTGTATGGCTCCCGCCTCTGCCCTGCTGTTCATCAGCATTTTATCTGATGCAAAATCAAGTGAATAGCCCTTTTCCATCAGCTGCTCTACCTGTTTGTAAAACGGACTGGGGTGCAGCCACTCGTCTATATCGTGCACCTTAATCATTTTCTCCAGGCCATCCGGATTGTGATAAACATCAAAGATTGGCCAGTAAACAAGTAGCTCATTGTCTGATGTACCGGCCTGGAGTACAGATTGGCAGCGGGTAATGTATTCGTTAATGCCGTTGAAGTGAGGCCACAGGCTATTGGCAGGGGTTAGGTTGAGGGAGGCATAGAACAGCCAGCCCGGCCAGGCTACATCTTCCGGAGAGTAGGTAACGCCGTGATAAAAAACATGGTTGATGCCAGACAGAAAAACCTGCTCCAGCTCGGGTTTCATTTGTGAATAAGAGGTTTTGAAATGCTCTCCCAGCCATGTAAATGTTTCTGAAGATGCCAATGGCTTGCCCTGCACATTTGCGGCAGAGGAAGCAAACTTAAGCATCACCGGGTCAGGATCCACATTGCGGATATCAGCACTATCGCGGCGCAGGCCTGGAATTGGAAAGTAACTGGAGCCAAATGTTTCTGCCTCCGGTATGTCTACAGCAGCATATAGATCCAGTAGGTTGCCTGTAGATCCATGGGCCTGGTTTTTGGTGAGGCTCGTGTATCCGTGGGCCCAGTCTGTCCAGGGGGCTGTAAAATTCTCCAACAGCATCTCTCCCATGGTTTCACGATAGTCTGATTTTATACGGGCAACCGTTTCTGGCTTTTCCTCACTTAGCAGCTCCCGCAGGTAAGGGCGCAGGTCATAGCCCCGGCGCTGCTGAAATTCTTCAAAGAACGAGGGAGACCAGTTAGCCCCATAAACCTCATAACTATCATTGTAAAAAGCCCTGATGCCCAAAGACTCCCCACCAAAGGCCTGATCATACCGGTCCAGGTAATGTTGTACTGCAGCCGGGGAAAGATGATCTATGGTATAACCGGCACCACCGGGTGCGGCGCGTTTAACCTGCTGACCTGTGTGGCTGGCAAATGCTGCATATACCTCCCATGCTCCCGCTGCGGGTGTCCAGTTAAGGCGACCGTCGGCAGAAACTTTATCCAGCAGCTGAAGCACCTCTCCCCCTTTGCCATATGCAACCACCGCCTGCAGTTGCGGATTGAGCCCTGCCTGTTTCGGATCTTTGAGTGCCAGCTTTTCCTGCAATTGCTTGCCTGCCGTTAGTGTATATTTTTGTACAACCAGTTGCGAGGCAGCCTGCTCTGGAGTTATATGTGGTCCGCCAAAGGGCCAGCCGGTTCCAAGCGTGAGATCAACGCCCATGTTCAGACTGTCTGCTTTCCTAACCGTATAATTCAGCATCTGCATCCATTGCGGTGAAAGGTGTTCCAGGTAACGCTCTTCGTATCCTATGGCGCCATAAATTGGTGCAATTTCCACACCACCAATACCTGCTGCAGCATACTGCTCCAGTAAGCGGGCAAGGTTCTTTTCATCTACAGCACTGCCCATCCACCACCAGCGGGTCCAGGGTTTGGTTTCCTCCTTTACCAGAGGCCACACCTCCTGATTTTCTTCCAGAGAAGTTAGAGCTGTTGAGCTTTCCGGCTGGGTGCTGCATTGGCTCAACAGGAGAATACCGGCTGCCATCAGGAGAAAAGAAGATTTACGTGCTATAGACATGGTGAAGCAAAATCAAAAATTAAATATTATCGGACTTGAGAGGGGTGCTTAAACTCAGCTTATTTCAGGTAAAACACCTCTTTAAGTGGCTCACTTACCGGCGATTGATCCCTGTTGGTTTCCATGATATCTGCCATATATGCCCACCACTTTTGTACAATGGCCTTGGTTCCTAACTGCTGTGACGATTGCCCACTAAGCTTTTGTACACCAAAAAGTGTATTGCTTTCCTCATCCAGAAAAATAGAATAGTCGCTGATGCCGGCTTCTTTCAGCAGCTGTGCAAGCTCAGGCCATATGGCTTCGTGGCGTTTCTGGTATTCTGCCCCATAACCGGGCTTTAGTTTCATTTTAAAAGCAATGCGCTGCATATTATGTATGGAATTTCCGGATAAGAAAATAGTAGGAAACTGAATCGTTTATACTGACTTAAAAGCTTCTTAATCCTAGTTAAAATAAACTACTAATCTATCCTGACCTGTCCTGCAGGTGCTGCTTATCATTTAGTTTAGAAGGTGTAAACCGGCAAAGAAAAACTGCCCTTTCGGATTTCGAGCTTTTATTCCAGTCCGGCACCTATGGCATCTTCGGCTGTATCGATGTCTACTGCGGCTGCTTCGAATTGAACTGTCCGTACATCATGCTGATGCTGGCTGATTATTTTACGTGCGCCGGTATCGCCTTTCAGCGCTAGCAGCATGGGGAAATAAGATTGATCAAAAAGCGCGGGCACCCCTGTTTGTTCGCCATACGCTGTAGCAACAATGGGTTTGTGGCTGCTCTTATAAACTGCTATGAGGTTTTTTACATGTGCTGCAGTGATGAGCAGCTGATCGCAGAGCAGGATAACTACGCAATCGTATGGCCCATCATCAACAATTTGAATCATGCTGTTTCTTATGCTGCTGCCGATGCCCTCCTCCCATTCCGAATTGAATATTAGCTTTACAGGCAGGTGACTGATCTGATCCTTGATCTGTTCCTGGCGTGCTCCAAGCACTACATAAACCGCACTTAATTCTGCAGCCAGTGCAGTATGGATGCTTAGCGCCAGCAGGATTTTCCCCTGCTTCTGAAGCAGCTGCTTGGGCCTTCCCAGCCTGGACGAAGCACCAGCTGCTAAAATAAGTCCGCAGACTTTCATATTTAGGTACTTAACTTAATGCTAACGGTTTTCTGCCGGTCGTTGATGGGCCGGTCCCGTTCTCTAAGGCTTTGCCCGCTTCTGCCTGCAAAGAAGGATTTAATTTCGCTTATGATTGAAAGGGCAATCTCTTCCGGATTTTCTGCTCCTATATCCAGTCCAATGGGGCTGAACAGGCGATTGCTTTCCCTGTATGCCGCCAGCTCCGGAAACTCCTGCTCCATTCTTTCAAATCTTGCACGCGGGCCCATTAAACCAACATACTGCACTGGCTTATCAAGCAGAAACTTCAGGGCATTTGCATCAAATTTATAGTTGTGCGACATCACCAGGGCAGCAGAAAACCTGCCTCCCTTAAATGCCTGCTGCGACTGGCAAACATCAATGTTCAGCAGGGCATCTGCTTTGGGAATGCGTGCCGGTGCCAGGTGTGCCACACAGTTATCATAAACAATTACTTTCCATCCAAGAATCTTGGCAAATTCACTAACAGGCACCACATCTAGCCCTGCACCGAATACATGCAGCTCGAGGCCTGGGTGCAGGTATTCAAAGAAGATGTCGGTATGTTCATCCTCCTCCTGCTCAAATAGGTAATTAGTGGATTTTCCTGCAGCCAGTGCTTTCGCAAAGCCATCGGCATAGGCATTCCAGCCGTGGGCCAGCGGATCACTTTCGTAGTACAGGTAGCGGGTACCCAGCGGCAGCCTGTTGCTGTTGAAAACGGTGGCTAAAACTCCTTCACGCTCTCTTTTGAAGAAGCCATTGAGAGACAGCAGCGGATTATTGGAGTCTTCGGGATGCAAAGGCTCCAGCAGAATTTCTATTTTACCATGGCAGCCAAGGCCAAGGTAAAGGGCGTGTGCTCCTTTTTCTGTTGTATCGTAGGTAAGTAATTCCGGGCTACTGCCTTTCATAAGCTGCCGGGCTTTTTTCAGCGCATCGCCCTCCAGGCAGCCCCCGCTAATAGAGCCCTGCCATTTACCATCTTCCATGATGAGCATACGGGCACCAGGCCTGCGGTAGGCAGAGCCTTCTACTCTAACAACTGTTGCCAGGGCGGCATGTCTGCCGCTTTCCAGGTAACTTTTATAAGTTTCTATGATCTGTTTTGACTCCTTCATGTACTCTACTAGGCAAAGCAACTCAACTGTTACTACTGGCTTTTACCAAAACAGGAAGAATTATCCCGTTAACAGCTACTAATATCGAATATAAATATTTTAAATACTTAAATCCTGCCAAATAGAACTGCCGTTGATTTTTATACGAAATAATATGGAGGTTGATGTAAACTGCCATTTACACCCATTAATTACTACTATGGTTCAACTGCCAGGGGAGTAAAGCTAACGGATTGTATGGCGCCCCTGAACCATGATACTTTGTTCATGCGAACACCAAGCGAGGTTTTGGCGGTAGGGCTGATGGGCATGTATTCCACCTGACCCGCCAGTGCTTCTTCTCCGTTCACATAGCCCTTCAGCTGACCCTCCCGATAAGTCAGGCGCAGGCGTGCCCATGCACCAACAGGATAGGTTTTGGTTGAGTCGATAAGGGTGAGTGCTTCGTTGTCGGTGCGCATGAACAGGTCGGGATACCATTCCTGTTTATCATTCAGTCGGAGCTCCATCAGGATGCGGCGTTTGTCGTTCTGCGGGTCCTGTATATGGAGGAAACGCTGCTCCCTGTTTTCAGGAAAACCTGGATAGGGTTTAAAAACTACTTCGATGGTAAACTGATTGACACCGGCAATAGGATTGACATCCAACAGCAAAGCGTCATCTATGCCATCAAACACCATTGCCATTTCACCCTTTTCTGTTTCGATGATGACAGGATTACCCAACACTGTGGTAGGATAGCCACCTATAGCCTGCAGTTGGTTTAACTGCCAATTTTCTGTTCGGGCACCTGAACAGGAAAAGAATATCAGGAGGCATAGCAACTGTACAAATGCCCAATCTAAATTGGCAGGTAGCATATCAGGGCTGTTTCGCTTCTGTCTGATAGATCCGCTCTGCCAACGGCAGATTTAGTGCTTTTACTTCTGCCAGCACTATTTGTGCTATAAGGCGTGCACCCAGCTCACTAAAGTGGGTATTATCTTCCACCCCATTTGGGTAGTTTGGGTGCTCGCCAGGCTTAAGCTGGAGAAAAAGCAGTTTTGAATACTCCGGCCCGAACTCCTGCAGCAGTTGTTGCGATTTCTTATCCATATCAATCAGCGGAACCTGCTGTTCTCTGGCTACCGTACGGGCCAGTTCGGAATATTCACCATGGGTTGCCTGTATTTTTCCGCCTGCATTAAAACTTCTGCGGGCAACAGGTGTGAGCAGCACCGGGTTAGCACCTTTGCTCCTGCTCTCTTTGATGTAGCGGGTAAGATTAGCCTTGTACTCCTGTGGTGTAGTATAACGCCCAACTTTCTCCGGCGACTCATCGTTATGCCCAAACTGGATAAACACCCAATCGCCCTCCTTTAGGTTGTTTACCACCGGCAGCCAGAGGTTTTCAGAAAAGAAGGTTTTGGTGCTGCGACCGTTCTTTGCATGGTTCTCCACCCTTACCTTATCATCGAAAAAATGGGCAAAAGGCATTCCCCAGCCTGTTTCCGGATATTTCCTGGTATCCTTGATCGACATTGTAGAATCACCAACCAGGTATACCGTCATTGGCTTTTTTTCTGAAGGCTGAAATGCCAACAGCAGCATGCTAAGGGTGAGTACAGATAATTTTATGATGCCTAGTTTCATGTTTCAGTCTTTTACGATACTGTTAATGAAGTTTCAGTAAGTCCAAAAAGAAACCTCAGATAATTTCATATCCCCAAAAGGTGATCCTTTCCCACTAGTCCTGCGAAGGGTTTACTTCTTCTCCATTGATGGTTACATCCTCGAAAGTGATATCCTTTACATTTGAGAATTTATAAGGAACCGCCACACTTTTGATGGTTACATTTTCCAGCCGGATGCCGGTTACGGGTGATTGCTCATAGCCTTCCAGCAGCACACCTACCTTACCGCCATTTTCCACTGTCATATTTTCCACATGGATGTTGCGAACCGTAGGCATATAAGCGCCTGAATCTTCATAGAACATATTTACCCTGATTACCTGCTCGGCAACCTGACCTACTTCAATGTTACGGAGGTAGACGTTTTCTACCACACCACCCCGCATGGAGCTGGTTTTGATGCGCAGGGCTCGATCGAGCTCGGGAGAGTTCATTTTACAGTTTTCCGCCCATATGTTGCGGGCTCCGCCTGATATTTCGCTGCCTATTACCACACCACCATGCCCATTGGCCATGGAACAGTTCTGGATCACAATATTTTCACTGGCTACATTAATGCGACGACCATCGGCATTTCTGCCGGACTTGATGGCAATGCAGTCGTCGCCGGTGTTGAAGAAACATTCTTTGATGAGCACATTTTTGCAGGATTCAGGGTCGCAGCCATCTGAGTTTGGCCCCTGGCTCTCTACTGTTACCCCCTGAATGGTAACATTGTTACACAGCACCGGATTCAGTATCCACATAGGTGAATTCACAATAGTAACCCCTTCTATCAGCACATTATTGCAGCGGTAGGGCTGAACAAACTGTGGCCGCAGGTAGTGACCGCTGCCAAACTTGCGCTCTTCTACCGGTACTCCTTTTTCTGCCATTGCAAATAGCTGATCGCGGCTGGAAGGCTGATTCTGATGCGGCATGCCTTTTTTCCAACCATAGCGCTCCTGTCCTTTCCAGGGCCACCAGTTAGTTGCATCTGCTTGTCCGTCTAAAACACCCTCACCGGTAATGGCTATGTTTTCTTCTTCAAAGGCATATACCAGGGGTGAGTAATTCATCAGCTCCACTCCTTCCCAGCGGGTAAATACCATAGGTAGGTAATCATCGGGATTTGTCGAAAAAAGGATTCTGGCCCCTTTCTGCAGGTGCAGGTTAACGTTGCTCTCCAGGTAAATTGGGCCAGAAAAATAGTTGCCTTCCGGCACCACCACCCTGCCCCCGCCTGCTGCGCTGCATGCTTCTATGGCTGCACGAAATGCAGCTGTATTAGGAGTAGTGCCATCGGCTACGGCACCATAATCAGCTACGGAAAAATCTTTGTCGGGGAAAGTGGGTGCCTTGATCAGGTCCAGCACAGCTTCCATCCGGCTCCAGGGATCATCGGTAGCGGCAGCTGCTGGCTGGTTTTGTTCAACAGTTGTATTTATTCCACAAGAAGCCATGGTGAGGAGTATCAAAAAGTATATGATGGAATAAGTAGATTTACCAGAAAGCATATTGAATATTTTAAAATGTTACGCTGCTATAGCTGCTGTACCAGCATGGGTGTACCCCTCTTGCAAAACTGAATGGCGAAGCCCCAGGGGTCTCGCAGCATCAGGAGGTGCGAACCATCTACCAGGTGTTGCTCAGTTTCCAGACTTGCACCGGCCTGCAGCAGCCGTTCCTTATCTTTTGCCGGATCTTCGGATACAAATGCCAGGTGCACCATTAATGGATGCATGGCGCTGTAGGTTGGTATCTCAGCAGCGGGGTTATTATAAATCTCAAGCATAACATTGCCGCTGTTATCAGCCAAAAAGGTAGTAAAAGGCGAATCCTGCATCTGCCGCACAATGCTTAGCCCCAGGTGCGCCACATACCAGTTGGCCATTGCTTTGGGATCTTCTACATTCAGGGCAAAATGTTCAAATTTCATGTTTTAGATATTTTTTTTCAACAATGGGGCAATAGTACCACCACTACTGCTCTTTTACTATTGTTGTTTAAACACCTTGTTTAAAAAGTTTGTGGTGTACTGTAAGCTTGGCTTAAACCAGGGATGGAATAGCCAGAAGGAATGCGGTGAGTCGGGTATGTTCCAATGCTCATTATAAACCTCCTCCTGCTCCAGTACCTTGACCATGTCTCCTCTCCCGGCATGAAACCGGGGATAAGAGCTGCTGATGAAAAGAACAGGAGGCGTATTTTCATCAACGTGGGTTAGCGCCGAAGCTTCTTCCCAATTTTGGGGCACCTCCTCCCATGTACCTCCCAGCCACTGCGCAGCCATGGTGCCTTCTTCAGATTCCGGATGTTTAAATGCCAGTATACCATCAACATCTATAATGGCCTGTACTTTACTGGACTGTTCCGGATGTGCTCCTTCGCCTTCCATGTTCTGCAAGCCGTTAGTGGTACCCACCAGCGCTGCCAGCTGACCACCTGCAGAAGTTCCATAAATGGCAATCTTTGAAGTGTCTATGCTGTACTGATCTGCATTGGCCCTCAGCCACCTGATAGCTGCCTTTAGGTCATGTACTGCTGCCGGATAGGAGGCTTCCATTGAAAGGCGGTATTCTACCGCGGCAGTTACATAGCCTTTGGCTGCCAGTGCCTGTGCCATAGGCTTTACCAGTGATTTATCTCCTGTACGCCAGCCTCCTCCATGTACCATCAGCACGGCCGGAAGCCTTTTTGCCATATCTTTATTGCGGCTTTTTGCAGGGTAATACACATCCAGGTGCAGGGCTCTGTTGCCCAGCCTGCGGTACACCTGGTCTTCCTGGCTTGCCACACCTTTTGGTGTGGCAGCATCTACCATTCTTATAGCAGGATAATTCTTTCGCAGCTTCTCATAAGCACTCTTGATGGTATAGGAGGTATCCCTTGGAAATGTTGCCTCCTGGGCCATTGCCCCGAAGCTGATAAAAAAGCATATGAGCAGTAGTAATCTCATGGAATTTGCCTCCTGTACCATTTGGTATCCTCCTTAGCTGAGTCAGGGTGACCTGAAAAAATATTATCGGCAGTGAATTTTGCTGCTTGCTGCTCAGTTAGCTGATGCGACCAGGGCACGCGCTTATCTGTACCGGCGCCGGGTCCGGTATTGTTGTACTCTGCGTAAAAAACAGTTTGCTCTGCTTCGGGCCTCGACCAATTGTGCCAGCCTTCGGGACGAATGTGTGGACCCAGAATACAGTTGATAAAAACCGTTTTGGCATAGTCACGCCAGGGGCGCCCCAGGTACACTTCTTTTACATCTGCCGCTGCTGTAAAGGTACAGCTTTTGAAAACATAGCCCCAAATGACCCATTCAGGTGTCGAAGCCGCCGTGATGTAGGAATTTTTTTTGCTGTGTATCTGGCAGTTTTCAAATAGTGCAGTGGCGGGGCCAAAAATAAAGTCCGTGGTTCCTTCAATGTAGCAATCAACGTAGTACTGTTGGGAGCCTTCGCCGGAGGCAAAGATAGTATCCTGATCGCCTAAAAAGCGGCAGTTCCTGAATACCAGCCTTTCGCCCTCAACATGCAGGGCAACCGCCTGCCCTACCGGACCTGCGGTGTTCCGGATGGTAAGGTTTTCTACATTGATATTGTTGCCTTCAATTCTGAAGGTGTAGGTTTCAAAAGTGCCCAGTTTGCCTCTGCCTGCATGGTCGTCGTAAGTGATAATGGTGTTTTCGGTACTCTCACCAACCAGGTTGATGTCGGTTACCCAGGCAGGTATGTGCACCTTTTCTTTGTAGATGCCATTCCTGATGTAAATAGTAATACGTTTGGGCGTGAACGCCCTTACTGCATCAATGGCATCCTGGATATATTTATAATCTCCACTCCCATCTTTGGCTACTAAAATATTTGTTTTTGGTGCTGCAGGAGCCACAGCAGCCGCAGGCTTTGTAGTGCTTGTATTTTGTGCACAGGCTGTAAAGGTGAACAGGAGTACAGCAAAAACAGCCACCACTATGCACAAAGGGCGGTAATGAGCTCTAGTAGTATCTAAAAGATTTATATTGATAGCGCTGTTCATCATTGCTTGGCAACCTCCTTTAGTTTCAGGTCCTGCAGGCCTTCAAATACCAGCCTGGCTACTGCTCTTGCCCCTGCCGGCTGAAAGTGTGTGTTATCTTTCTGTCCATCGGGGTAAGCCTGGTACACCCCTGCCGGTAAATTCATAAAGTAGTTGTTGGTTACCCACTCCTCTCCTTTGGCTGAGAAGAAATCCATAGAGCGCTGGTTAAGGTCAATGAGCGGAACATTCAGCTCACTGGCAACTTCTTTTACTGCCTGCGGATAATCGCCATGTACATTAGAGAGCCTGCCGTCTTTCCAGGGATAATTACGGGCAACAGGTGTAATGAGAATGGGCAGTGCACCCTTCTGCCGTGCCTGGTTTACATAAAGCCGCAGGTATTCCTTATAGCCCTGGATGTTTACATAGCGCTCCGGCTTGTTCTCGGCGGCATCATTATGTCCAAACTGTATCAGCACCAGGTCACCTTTCTCCAATGCGTTATATACTTTAGCCCAGCGGCCTTCTTCAAAAAAGGTACGGGTGCTACGGCCGCCACGAGCTTTATCAAGCACCAGCACACTGTCTGCATTGGTGAGGTGACTTATTTTCGACAGGCTGTCATTACTTACAAAAGACTGAAATACCTGCCCCCAGCCCATGAGCGGGTAGCGCTGTTGCTGATAATTCTCTCCTTCATAAAGGCTGTAATCTGCCATGGTAGAATCGCCGATCAGGAAAAGCTTTACCGGCTTCTTCTTCAGAGGAAGAAAAGACATACACAAAAGGAAAATCAGTAAGATCGGCGTTATATGCAGTACACTTTTCACCATTGATTTATTAGTCATCCCACTTCAGTTGCTACATTAAAAAAGGGTTGAAAAGCAAATACAGGTACAGCCCAAATGGGCCATACCTATATATTTAACCAACAATCAACCAACCAAAAACCAAGTACTATTTCATCGAGTATATCTTATCACCGGCACGCTTTCCACTGCTAATCTGCCGGGCAGCATCGGTGAAGTCTTTATTTTCAAAAGAAACGTTCTTTGTTTGCGCTCCAAGCAGGCGTACAACCGGCTCTTTCGAATCCTGATAAGCCAAACCACTTACTGCAACATTTTTGCTGTTATAAATGGTAAGCGTAGGACCATTGGTGGCCAGCACTTTTACATTTTTAAGCGCTATGCCATCAGAATCGATCATGGTAATTCCATTTTCAGTTTGCAGCACTGCATTTTCCAGCTGTACATTTCTGAGGTTCATTTCGGGTAGTCCCTGGAAAAGCGCAGCGGTTTTAGAGCCGGTAGCAGTAATGTTCTTCATGAAGATGTTCCTGAAGATGGGTGTTTCTTCATTTACAGGTACCAGGCGCTCATCTCTTTTCTCATCTTCGGCTTTTTCGTCCTGCTCCAGAATGGGTGAATTGCCCTGGTAAAACATATTAAAACGAATAGCTTCAGTCGGTATGTTTACCATGTTGATATCGGAGATCCAGATGTTTTCTACCACACCACCGCGGCCACGGGTGCTTTTGAAGCGCAGGCCAACATCGGTACCCATAAAGGTGCAGTTGGATACATGAACATTTCTTACCCCACCAGACATTTCGCTGCCGATCACAAAGCCCCCATGCCCATGATACACCACATTATTTTTCACAATTACATTCTCTGTAGGAATTCCGCGCCTGCGCCCGTCGGCATCTTTGCCTGATTTAAAGCAGATGGCATCATCGCCCACATCGAAGCTGTTGTTGTAGATCAGTACATTTTTGCAGGATTCCAGGTCGATGCCATCGCCATTCTGGGCATACCAGGGGTTTCTAACGGTAAGGTTACGCACAATTACATCTTCACTCATTAGGGGATGCAGGTTCCAGGCAGGCGAATTCTGAAAGGTAGGGCCATCCAGCAGCACCCGCTTTGACTTTACAATGCTTACCATCACCGGGCGAAGAAAATCCTTTACTTCTTCAAACTCTTCTCTTGTTTTATAAGGGGGAACGTTAAAGTTCTGGGTTCTTTCATGCCCCAGCTTTGCCTGTTCTGTCGGAAACCAGGTGTCGCCTTTCTCATTCAGCACCCCACCAGATTTCACCAGCTCCTTCCACTGTGAAGAGGTCATTTTACCCTTCTTCACAAAGCGCCAGGAATCGCCGGAGCCATCAAAAACACCTTTGCCGGTAAAGGCAATGTTTTCCACCTCCTTTGCATAAATAGGCGATATGTTGCGCCAGGTATCAAGTCCTTCGAAGCTGGTTTTCACCAGCTCATAATCATCAAAATCATCACTGAATTTTACAAGTGCACCCTGCTCTGTGTGGATGTTAACATTGCTTTTCATGATAATGGGGCCGGTAAGCCAGATACCACTGGGTACTACTACCCTGCCACCACCTTTGGCTGATACAGCTGCAATTGCTTTGGCAAAAGCTTCTGTATTTTTTATCATCCCATCGCCCACAGCGCCAAAATCTTCTATGCTTACCGTATAATCGGGAAAGCTGGTTTCTTTTACACGCGGCATGTTAAACTCCACGCCTTCATATACCCATGCTGCTGTACTGCCTGTAGCCGGCGCTACAGGCACCGCCAGCCTGCTTACACTGGCAGTGTTATTTGGTGGTGTCTGGGTGGTGCCTTCACTTGGTTTTTGTGTCTGGCAGGCATACTGGAACATTCCAGCAAAAGCCATGGCCAGCAAAATCTGGTTTGAAAAAATCTTCCTGTCAGTCATATTCTTACCTTTTTCAGTTCTTGGTTAGTTTGGTAGATTCAGGATGTATCCTGAACCAGTCGAAATCGGCGTAGCCGGAATCGTTGATTTTATCCTGCCGGGTAGCAAAAATGCCTACTTTAGCACCGATCCAGCGGCCCACTGCTGCCGTAAAAGGTTGGCCTGCGGATTTGTACTTACTGCCATCCTGGCTATAGCTGAACTGGCACTTTGCTCCTTTGCTCACATTTACCCGCAGGTACACTTCATTTCCCTTTAGCTTACCCAGCAGCTCCTCCCTTTCGGGGGTACCTTTATCGGCATTGGCTACGGTAGTATAGGCCAGGTAAACGCCATCTTCTTTGCTTACCAGCGAGAGATGGGCATAGCTTTCCCCCATCACCAGCAGCCCCACCCGCTCATTCTTTAGCTTTTCATTGGGATAGAAGCTAAGCTTGGTGGTAGCTGTAAATTCCTCTGCGGGAAATTTCTGTAGCAGCAGGTTTGGCACCTCCCACAGGTTATTTGCCCCTTCCGGCATCTGGTCTGTAAACAGCCGCAGATATCCCTTAGGACCAGCCGTAAATGCCCAGGTAGCCTTTGGGTTGGCATGCCACTGCCATTGAAGCCCAAGGGCAGTGCCTTCAAACTCATCAGATTCTGGTGGGGTGGCTACGGGATAGTTTTTGCCTACATCTGGCTTTTTATGGCTCATCACCGGCTGACCCTTGCCGTCGCCATCTTTGTCTTCACCAATCACAGGCCAGTTGTTAATCCACTTCATAGGCTGCAGGTGCACAATGCGCCCGTATGCCTCCTTATCCTGGAAGTGCACAAACCAGCTCTCCCCATTCATCAGCTCTACCCAACCTCCCTGGTGCGGACCATTGATGTTGGTCTTGCCCTGGTCCATGACAATGCGTTCCTCATATGGCCCATAAACATTTTTTGAACGAAGTACCAGCTGCCAGCCGGTAGAAACACCCCCAGCCGGGGCAAATATGTAGTAGTAGCCGTTACGTTTGTAAAATTTAGGACCTTCTACCGTAGGATGGTCTACATGTCCGTCGAATACGATGGTTCCTTCGTCCAGCAGCTTAGTGCCATCGGGACTCATTTTATTTACTACCAATATGCTTTTGATGCCTGCCCTGCTGCCGGCATAGGCATGTACCAGGTATGCCTTTCCATCATCATCCCAGAGGGGGCAGGGATCTATCAGCCCCTTGCCCGCCTGCACCAGCACAGGTTCTTCCCAGGGACCGGCAGGATCTTTGGCCTTCACCATGTAAATGCCAAAGTCAGGATCCCCCCAGTAAATGTAAAACTCGCCTTTGTGGTGGCGAATGGCTGGTGCCCAAACCCCATTTCCATGCTGTGGTGTTGAGAAATGCGCAAGGGGCATCTGCCGATCCAGGGCATAGCCAATGAGGTTCCAGTTGACCAGGTCTTTAGAATGTAAAATAGGCAGACCCGGAGCTGCATTGAAGCTGGAGGCAGTCATGTAAAAATCTTCGCCTGCTTGACAGATATCCGGATCGGAATAATCGGCATGCAGGATTGGGTTTATGTAGGTACCATCACCCTGATCTGCAACCCAGACTTTTGAGATCGTATTGTTATCTTTTATAACCTTCTGTTGGGCTATACCAGCTGATCCTGCAGTCAGGAGCAGGAAAGTAGTGGTGAAGATCGTTAAGCCCTTATGGTTCATGAGTCTTAGTTTATATGCTTTAAAATGGATTTTCAGCCCCTTTTAAATTTTAGTTGTTAATTGACGGTACTCGCTAGAGCACCTGCTTACTGTCCCGAAGCCATCAGGCTTTCTTCAGGGTTCCAGTCTCCGAAAATGGCGTTGAGGCTGTAATCTTTGAGGCTTTGCTGGCTTAGCTGGTGCGACCAAGCAACTCTGTTTTTAGGTGCGGCACCTGGTCCCTTTGATCCGTATTCTGCATAGAATGAAGTTTTTTCTGCATCCGGTTTATCCCAGTTATGCCAGCCTTCAGGCTTTATGTGATCGCCCAGCTGGCTGTTGATGAAGATTGTTTTGGCATAGGGTCTCCAGGGTCTGCCCAGGTAGTAGGATTCATCAGGGGCATTGCCTGTTATGCGACAATTAAGGAACACAAATCCGTAAGGCTCACCTTCTTCTGTAGAAGCGGCAGTGATATAACTACCACCCTTTTTACAGTAGATTTCACAACCCTCGAATACAGCAGTTGACCATCCAAAAATAAAATCAGTGGTGCCTTCTATATAGCAGTTTTTGTAGTACTGCCTGCTCTCCTTTCCGTGCGGGTATAAGGTATCCTGATTGCCTAAAAACCTGCAATTATTGAAAATAACTTTATCGCCATCTACCCAAACGGCAACAGCCTGCCCAACCGGACCAGCACTGTTTTCGAAGGTGATGTTTTCAGCAATAAAACTATCACCGAACACAAAGAATCCTGAAGAGCCGGTGGTGCCCATTTCCTCGCCAAAACGGTTCTTTTTCTGGGCAAAATCATCGTTGGTGATGATGGTCTTCTTCACATCTTCTCCTATCATTCTTACCCCTGTTTTAGAGGCTGGAAGAATCAGCTTTTCTTTATACACACCATTTTTGATATAGATGGAGGTGGTGTTCTTTCTGAAATCAGGAACGGCCATGATGGCTTCCTGAACAGTAGAAAAGTCTCCGCTCCCATCTTTTGCTACCACAAAATCATATGACTGGGCCTGCCCTATGCCACACAGGAGGCAGAGGAAACAGGCAAGTACTAAAGCTATTTTAGGTTGTTTCAGCATTTTGCAGCAAATCTGTTTTGCGCAGTTAGTTGTTCTGCGCAGACTTTCCATTTACATCTTCCATTTGCAGGGCGGCCATGATGAAAGGTCCCACTGCTTTCGGATCATTATCGCGTTTGGGTTCGCCAATGTAGTACTCGTAGGAGCCATCGCGGTAAGGATTGCCACCAAGTCCTGAAACTGAAACAGCATCGGTGATGGTAACCTGGCCGGCATCATCAACTTTGATGAATTTGTCCAGGATGCCCTGGTAGCCTTCTTTGGCATCCTCTATATATTTCTGGTCGATGTAGCCTTTTTTGGCTGCCTTGGCCAGGAAGTAGACAAACATGCTGGAGGCAGAAGATTCCAGATAGTTACCTTCTCTGCCACCCTGGTCCAGCACCTGCCACCACAAACCTGATTCAGCATCCTGATACTGCACAATGGCACTGGCCATCTTCTTTGTTACCCGCAGTATCTCATCTCTTTTAGGATGATCTTTTGGGAAATAGTCCAGTACATCTACCAGCGACATGGCATACCAGCCCATGGCCCTGCCCCAGAAGTTAGGTGAAAGGCCGGTTTTCGGATCGGCCCAGCGCTGCTGGCGGCTCTCGTCCCAGCCATGGTGGTACAGGTTTTTTTCTTTATTCCATCCGTACTTATCCATCAGGATAATCTGATTGGCAACATCATCGAAAAGTGCGGGTTCGTTGAATTCTGCAGCATACTGCGCCAGGAAGGGTGAGCCCATGTAAAGGCCATCGAGCCACATCTGACTAGGGTATACTTTTTTATGCCAGAAACCTCCCTCGGAAGTGCGGGGGTGATTCCGCATCTGGTCCCTAAGCTCCTCAATGGCCAGCTTGTACTTTTCTTCACCGGTTTCTTTGTACAGCTCTATCAGGAATTTACCAGGGTTCACCCTGTCGATGTTATAATCGGTTTTCTTATAGGTTTTGATGCTGCCATCCTCACTGATCATAAAATCAGCGAAATTCTTGATGTAGCTGAGGTACTGCTCATTACCTGTTTTATCGTACACTTTATCTATTGCCGACATCATCAGGCCATGGGTGTACTCCCATTTTGGCTTTTCGTTAAAATCTATGGTCCAGCCTTCGGGGTTACGCTGCATATCTGAGGTAGCCATGCGTACAGACCAGGGAGTCTCTGACTGAGGTACAGCATTGTCTGCTACTGCAGCTCTATTTTCTCCGGCAGCAGTTGTGGAAGAGCCAGAGCTGCAGGCTACAGAAAGCAGCACTGCTATTGGTAAAGTGTAAGCGACTATTTTCATCATTAATGGTTGTTAGCTTTGTTTTTCACCCTTATTTTTTCCCGGACCAGCTGATCCTTATGCTTTATCAGGTACCCTCCTGGTCTACAAGACCATTCAGATATACTTCGATATTTGTATAGTGCTTATCCAGCCCAGTGGCACTTGCGTCTGCCGAATTCGCAGGATTCAGCTGATGCTTTTGCTCCCAGGCATCTGGCATCCCATCCTTGTCCCCATCTAGAGCTGCCTTGCCTGCTTCCAGAGCTGGCCAGCCGCCAACATCCTGCTGCGTGTCGATAATGCCGTCCTGGTTTTTTCCATAACTGGCAGTGCCAGTGGCTACTTCTTCTACAATTCGGCGATCGAGCGCATCCCGCCGGTGGCTGGCACCTGCATCCGCTAATACCCGGGTGAAGGCTGCTTCTGCAGCTTCTTCCGGGATAGCTACAACCGGTACAGCAGTGCTGATAACAGAGGCATCAGGACTTTTCCCTTCCACCCCTAATCTGTTGTTTTTGCTCACTTCCGGAAAACCCGCTACATAATTTCCCCCCACATAAAACCTGCCATGCGGGGTCCAGGTATCCAGTATTCTTTTCTTAAGATCAGATTTTGTAGCCGGGCCGGCTTTGTAGTAGTTATTTACCATGTTGTGATTACCCTGCTCACCTCCATAAGTACTGTTTGCTTTCCAGTTGTAGACTACATTGTTCCTGAAATCTACCACCTCCTGCTCCGGCTTGCCTTTGCTTTTTGTGCGTGCACCATTGAAGCGTGGGTTTCTGCTTTTGTGATGCACCAGCAGGTTATGATGAAAGCTTGCTCCATTGCCTCCCCATATGCCGCCGTAACCATGCTCTCCTTTTTTGTGCACTGAATTATTCAGGCTCTCGGAAATAATGCTCCACTGCAGGGTGAAGTTTTCATTATCATAGAACGAGGCACTTTCATCGGTGCCCCAGCTAAAGGTGCTGTGGTCGATGATAATATTTTTATTGCCTATTGAGCTGATGGCATCATCCTCTACTCCTTTTTCATCTCCCATCCTGGAGCGGATGTAGCGGATAATGATGTTATCAGCATATATTTTGATGGGGTAATTCCTGATGGTGATGCCTTCGCCCGGGGCTGACTGTCCGGCAATGGTAAGATCTCCCTGCTTTACTTCTAGCGGAGATTCAAGGGCGATAGTACCTCCAACCCTGAACACCACAATGCGTGGACCTTTTTCTGTTATGGCAGCTCTTAGGCTTCCTTCGCCACTGTCATTGAGATTGGTAACAAGCAGCACCTTACCGCCCCTTCCGCCTGTGGTGTACTTTCCGAAACCTTCGGCGCCAGGGAAAGCAGGCACCTGCTGCTCCTGAACCACTTTTCTATTTTCAGCAGACTGCACCTGGCTACAGGAAACAGCGAAGATAGACTGCAACCCCAGTAAAATAGCTATGCCCTTGTTCATCTTGCCCATGCTAATCTATTTCTTAATGAGTCTGTACTGCCAGAATCCTAATAATCAATTTTCTACCTTTATCCTGATGATGCTTTTTTATTATCAGCAATCAATAGCTTACAAATGCCTGTACATTACCTCTAGGCTGGGTTCACCAGCTCGTTCAGGTATATTTCAATGTTTGTATAAGTATTATCAAGCGTATATTTCGAAGCATCGGCTGCATCTGCAGGATTTAGCCTGTGCTTTTGTTCCCAGCTGTCGGGCATGCCGTCCAGGTCTTTATCTGATGGAACTTCACCCAACTTAAGCTGCGGCCAGCCGCCTGCCTCTTCCTGTGAATCAATAATGCCATCTTTACTTTTGCCCAAAGCAGCACTGCCATTGCGAACATCCTGAACAATTCTGCTATCCACGCCATCACGTACCAGGCTGGCACCTGCGTCTGAAAGCACCTGTTCGTAGGCCTCGTCTGCAGGCTGATCGGTGACAGGTTCTACCTGAAAAGCTGTAGCAACCAGCGCTGCATCAGGATTTTCTATATCCACACCTTTACGGTTATCGCTGCTTACTTCCGGAAAGCCATGCACATAGTTATTTGCTACATAAAACTGTCCGTAAGGCTCATAAGGCTCCACAATCCTGTCCTGCTTGGATTCTTTAGTAGCCGGACCTGGTTTGTAGTAGTTTCCAACCATATTGTAACGGCCTCTTTCGCCACCGTATACATTGTTGTCCTTCCAGTTGTAGATTACATTATTGCGGAAGTCAACGAGCTCGTTTTCTGAATTTTCTGTTGTGCTGGATCCGCTGAACCGTGGCGTTCTGCTTTTAAGGTGCGCCAGCAGGTTATGATGAAAACTTGCCCCAACACCCCCCCAGATGCCTCCATAGCCATGGGCACCTTTTTCATGCACCGACTCATTCAGGCTTTCGGAGATAATACTCCACTGCAGGGTGAAATTTTTGTTGTTGTAGAACGAAGCGCCTTCATCGGTACCCCAACTCATGGAGGCATGGTCTACAATAATGTTATTTCTGCCTGTAGCACTGATGGCATCACCCTGGTGCTGCTTTTTATCGCCCATCCTGAAGCGGAGGTAGCGCACAATTACATTATCGCCTTTGATCTTCATGGGGTAGTTACGGAGGGTAATGCCATCGCCCGGCGCAGATTGTCCGGCAATGGTGAGGTTCCCTGTATTGATATCCAGTGACGATTGGAGTTCTATGGTACCTGAAACGGCAAACACCACTATTCTGGGCTCCTTCATGCGCAGGGCTTCCCGTAAGCTGCCGGGGCCGCTGTCGTTGAGGTTGGTTACCACCACCACCTTACCGCCACGACCCCCTGTGGTGTATTTACCGAAACCTTCTGCACCCGGAAAAGCAAGTACCTGCCCCTTTTTATGTGCAGAGGTGGTTGTTTCTGCATCCACTGTCTGTACTGACGCAGTATCAGCCGGAACTGCAGAAACAGTGGTACGCTGACTGCAGCCTGTAAGGCCTGCTACCTGTAATCCAATACAAAAACCCAGGATATGAATAATATGGATGTTAACTTTTTTCAAGTATTGGTTTATTTATCTAAAGGCACGTTATAAAGTTCTTTACTCATCAACGCCAGCCTTTGATTATTTTGCAATAAGGTTAAGCTTAACCGGCTGTGCCAGCTCACGGGCAGTTCTCTTTAGGTATTCCAGGAACTGTGTCTCTGTGGTGATACCTTCCTTTTCGAGCTCCCATGCAGCCAGGTAGTAATATTCTGCCTGTCCTGACGAAGGTTTTAACACTACTACATGGCTATGCTCATCTTCGGTAAAATCTATAAGATCTTTAGGCTTGAATAAGATCGCAAGGCCTGCATTATCTTCATTGAGGGTTTGCTTTCCCCAGGTAGCCATATAGCCCCATTCCACATCTTTACCTCTGCTGGTGTGCAGTTTTGTCTCTGGCGCTTTAGTTAAGCCTGTGCTGATGTTTTCCGGATTTCCTTCTACGTTAACCAGCTGATGGGTAAGGCGGCTGCCAGCATGAATACCTATTACAGACTGCAGGTTCAGGGTTTTGCCTGCCACCTTCCAGCCCCAGTAGTTTGTGGTGATGGAGGAATACACTGGTCCGTTTTCTGTGATTTTCGTAGCAATGCTATCTGTTTTATCTACCCTGATGGCTTTGCCTTCATGGAAAAGGGCCAGGGAGCCGACGCCAAGTGCTTTTCCTACCTTCAATATATCCATACCCCATGGCTGCATCTCATGATAAGAGTCGAAACCATCAAGGCCAACCTGCTGCAGTACCATACTATTTGTCTTCTTGCCAAATACATCAACCCCATTGCGCCAGTCAAGGTAAAAGCGGTAGCCTACTTTATCTGATTCCCAGCCGGGGCCTTCGTAGCGTATAAAGTAAGAGTGGTCGGTATGTTCATCAGGCACTCGTAACGAATCCACATTCTTGAACTCCCCACCTATATATTTCCTGTCTTCGAACCTGCCGCCAACTTTATGGGAAAGCTCTGCCTGGGTTCGCTTGGTATAATCTCTTTTTATTGCTCCGCTGTCTTTGTAGCGGATGGTTAATCTTTTGGTTTGCCCTGCTCCCATTTGTGGCAGTATGGCTACTATTCCTTGTTTTTCCGGATCCTGCTTGTTGTATTGGCTGGATATTTCTGTGGTGCCGTCCATTACCACAAAAGCATCAGCATTGAATCCAGCTACCTGATTTTGTATTTTATCTTCCGCGAGATAAACCATGACGTCTGTACGTTTGTGGTTCAGCGGATTATTGATCTCCACCACAAACGAACGTGGAAACAGTCGTTTCAGATCCTGGGCACCTGCCACTGAAGCATAAAAAAAGAGTATTAGCAGGTAAACAAAACGATACATACGCCAGGAATTAATATTGATATTTTTTAAGCCTGTAATCAGCATGATATGCTTAAAAGGGAAGCGCTTGTAAAAGCTAAAGATTTATAAAAAATGGATGCATCAGACATGGTATGGTGTTGATATCTAATGCTGATGCTTACGTTAGAAAAATATGCGGATACCAGCTACCTAGGCTGATATCCGCACCTTATTATAGCTGTTATTCCAGTACTTTGATATCAAATGTGAAGATATCAGCTTTGCTACCGGCTGCTGTATTTGGATCATGGGCTTTCACATAAACCAGCCCTTTTTTACCATCTGCAGTCTCAAATAAAATAACATATCCAACACCACTTTCAGTGGCCTGAATACGTCTTTCGAAATCAGGACCTACAGAAAGGGCATTAAGTTCTTCTGCTGTGATATTTTCAAAGTAAGCAAGATCTTTATCAGCCAAGTGAAGCATTTTGGTTTCGCTTTTAACCGGCCAGCTCAGGTCTTTGTAGTAGTTATTATCCAACCATGAGTTTCCTGCAGGTGAGAACAGGTCCAGCTTATCATCTCCACCGGAATCTGCTACAATAAAATCTATATCCTTACTTACCGCTGCATCCATGCCCTCTGCAATGGTAAATGTTTTACCTTCAGCAGAGAAGGCTGTTACTACACCTTCATCATTACGGTTGCCCTGGGCGTTTACTTTTACATTAGTATGAGCAACAATTTCTTTAGGTTTTTCTGTAACTGTAAAGGGTGCTGCGCTTACTACTGGTTCCGCATTTACCGGAGTTAGGGTAAGAGCACCTGTTACAGCACCTTCCGGAACAGTAAACGTGATGGTTCTGCCGTTTGCTGCAAGGGTAAAGTCAGTGATTTCCATTTCACCCAGCATCAGGGAGGCAATATCGCCTTCTGCAAGTGTATGCACTGTAACATTTGCAGTTACCTGTGTACCAACTGGTCCATCTGCAGGAGAAAAAGTTAGCAGGGGAACCTCCTCATTTACAGAAATGCTGATGGTTTTCTCTACAGATCTGTTTTGTGTGTCAACCGCCACAATTCTTAAACCTGTTACTTCCGGCGTGTAGGCAGGCGTAAAATCGAAGATATATAATTTGCTGTCTACATTGCTGAAGCTGGTTATTTGCTGAATCACTTCATTACCGGAGGTTTTCAGTAATTCCATGGTTACTTCTTTCAGTCCGGCATCAGATTGCACAGTACCTGTTATGGCGGGGCCTCCAACACCATCTACAGTTTCAATCCCCTGCAGATCTGCAGCAGCAACTCCGAATGCAATTCTTGGTGCATCATTGGGAACGGTCTCATCTTCTTCACAAGCTGTTAACACTAAAAAAGGTGTTATCAGCAGCAGCAAAAGTTTGGTATAGTTTTTCTTCATGGCGGTTTGGTTATGGAATATTTTTACTAGCATTTACTTTCATTTAAACCATTCGATGTGCAATCGATTGCATAATAACTAAAATCTAATCCAATTGCAATACGACAGTATCATTTTTTCAAAGTCAATCTCTTCAAACGAAGTAGTACTCAAAAGAGAGCTATCATCATTTTAAGGTTAATCGTCAGCAAAAGCAGCATTTTATATAAAAACATTTAAACATCTAATGATTGGCTTTTAATTTGCGCAATCGATTACATGTACATACCTCATGATGAAGCTTTGCCAGTCTGTACACTTTTCAAAGCATCAGTCAGCAATAAGTTTAGTATTACTGAATCTACTCCTTTATATAAATCACTCTTCTAACTATTTTCTTATCTGCAGTTTGCAGTACACAGAAGTAAACACCTTCCTGCAGCAGTCCGGCAGTTTCTTTTATGGTAATCTGATGTGTACCTGCACTGTATAACTGCTTCTCCTTTACATTCATGACCAGGCGGTTCTGCATATCATAAAATGAGAGAAGCACCTGTTCCTGCTTTTTCAGCTCAAAGGTAATGGTAAGGCTGCCGGAGAAGGGATTTGGATAAGCATTTAGTGCTGCAAGTGTTTGTGGGTCATCCAAACCTGTAACAGCTGGCATGCCAGTAGTGAACGTCCAGGTGTTGCCGGTAACAGCAGATTCTCCCGCTCCTACTGCAGTTACGCTCCAGTAATATGCAGTAGCTTCATTAAGCTGGGTAATTGTATATGCTGGCTCAGTTAAACCTTCCACAAACAGCTCAAGCTGGTCGGGTGAGCTACCCAAGTACAAATCATATTGCTGTGCATCGCCACTCCAGCTTAAGGTTAACTGTTCAGGCACAACACCAGTCAGACCATCTGCAGGGGTAGGCTGCGAGGGAGCCATTGGCGCAGGCTGGGTTTGTACTGCCAGGTGATTGCTGTAGGCAGATACCAGCTCTTCATTCTGAACCTGCAGCCGGTAATAATACCATTGCCCTGCCTCCAGCTCTTCATCGGTATAGCTGGTGGTATTAGGCGCCAGTTCTGCTAATACGGTGTAAGTGGTTCCTTCATCAACAGAGCGCTCCAGTATTATTTTTGTTTCGGAATCGGCATTATCTGTCCAGCTAAGGTTTATGCTGGTGGTGGTTAAGTTTGAGGCTGTTACTTGGGTAGGATAGCGTAGGAATTCAGCGGCTGTAGTTTCCAACAGGCCATTTATATATTCTTCCAGGTTGGTATAACCATCTCCATCCCTATCGTCATTTCTGTCTGCAGCATTCTCGGGATCAAGGTCATTGGCCATTTCCCAGGCATCAGGCATGCCATCACTGTCAGTATCAGGGGGTGCAGGCGCTGAAAATACCTGGGACCAACCCTCTACAGTTTCCTGTGTATCGATAATACCCTTAGCGGCACCATAAGCACCGCCATAGCTCACCTCTCCTGTTTCCACTTCTGTGGTGATCCTGGCGTCTATCGGGTCGCGATAAGGATAGCTGGCCCCTGCACTGGCCAGTACACTTGTAAAAGCAGCCTGTGCGGGCTGAGTTTCTACGGGAGCAAACTGGAAAGGTTCAGTCACTCTTATTGCGGCAAGTTCAGCGGCAGTTGGCCCCTGTACCCCGCCATTCCAGTTATCTGCAGATACATCGGGATAACCTTCTACGAAATTATCAGCAACATACCATTTACCCCAGGGAAGGCTGCTGTCGTACGAAGGATTGATGATCCGGTACCTTTTGGTGCCACTTGTGGCTGGGCCTGGTTTGTAGTAGTTGGCCACCATATTATGGTTACCGCCCTCCCCACCATAGGCGCTGTTACTACCCCAGTTAAATATTACGTTATTCCTGAAATCGACCAGCTCTGTTTCTGGTGTTGTGGTATAGCGGGCACCATTAAAACGAGGATTGCGGCTGGAGTGGTGCGCAAGCAGGTTGTGGTGAAACGTTGCACCCTTGCCGCCCCAGATACCACCATAGCCATGGCGGCCTTTATCGTGTACCGATTCGTATAGACTTTCACTTAATATGCACCACTGCATCGTAAAATTCTCATTGTCATAAAAACTACCAACCTCATCTGTACTCCAGCTCAGGGAGCAGTGATCTATGATGATATTTTTGTTTTCTCTGCCCCACATGGCATCAAGCTCCCTGGCCTCCACATCACCGGGCCGAATCCGCAGGTAGCGGATTATTACATTATCGGCATTGATTACCAGGCCGCTGCCCTTGATGGTAATGCCTTCACCGGGAGCAGTCTGCCCGGCAATGGTGAGGTTACCATTGCGTATGCGCAGATCTGTTTCCAGGTGGATAATACCTGACACGCTGAATACAACTGTTCGTGCACCTGATTTCTCAACCGCTTCCCTAAAGCTGCCTGGACCTGAACTGTTCAGGTTAGTAACTTCAATAACTACTCCTCCTCTGCCTCCTGTTGTATAACGGCCAAAACCCTCTGCACCTGGAAATGCCAGTTGCTGCTCCTGCCCCCATGCCGGGCCTGAATAAACAGTGAAAAAAGCTAACAGCAGACCAGCAAAGTAGGGGTAGTTTTTTATCATAGCAGAAAATTTTGTTAATAGCTTGCAGCAATAAGAATAGGATTGTAAACAGGTAGAATCATCAAAAAACAAAAGCTAAAGAAGCAGGTGCGTGTAATAATTTATACACGCAGCCTGATCTTTAGCTTATCTGTTTAATAACCGTTAATTGTTGATTTATATGTGATCATGCTGACCATCATCAAAACGCGGGATTAATAACCGGGATTCTGCTGAACATCAGCTTCGTTCAGGTCTATGGCTAGTTGTGGAATTGGGCGCAGAATCTTTAAATTCCCGTCGGTGCCCTCGAATGGGTTAATTCCACTTTCAAACCAAGTCCTGATATCCCTGTTATAAAGCCTTGTTCTCTCCACCAGCTCACCTGTACGTTTCAGGTCAAACCAGCGATGGTACTCACCTGCTAGTTCTCTGGCCCGTTCATTCAGAATAAAATCAATATCTACAACATCAGCAGTGATTGACATCTGGGCTTCACTACCTGGTTTGGCGGCCCGTAAGCGCACAGCATTTATTCTTTCTGCCGCAGTACCTGGCTGGCCCATTTGCAGGTAAGCTTCTGCTGCAATCAGGTAAGTTTCTCCTAAACGTGCCAGAATGATGTCACGGGTGCTGCTACCATTATTGGAGAAAGCTGATTTAGGATCATCGAACTTTTTGATACCTGGAGAAGTACCATCCAGTGAGTTTGCACCAGCCTCCCAGCCAATAGGATAAGGCCTGATCCTTGCTGCTGCACGGGTTTCGGGATTAACTGCACGCCAGGCTGCTGTATCCTGCACTGCCCAGCGTGGAGCAAAGTATGTCTCTACCACTAGTGCATCAAGTTCACCGTTTCTGTCGTAGTAGTCGTAGTAGCGATCATATACCTCTACCATGAAAGTAGCCTCGAAACGGGCATCATGCTCACTGAATGCATTAAACAGGAACATGGTTGGCACCAGGGTGTTCGAACGATAAGGATATCCCTGAACAGCTCCTTCACCCCCCAGGTAAGGCCCAAAGAAGAGATTTTGCATATGACCATCTTCACGGGGATCTACAATAGAAGAAGATGAGTATTGCACAGCAAACAGTACTTCTTCGTTATTCTCGTTTCCGGGGAAGAACAATTCCCCGAACGAATTTACTAAAGAGCCCCTGGAAATAGCCTCATCTGCATAAGCAGCTGCTTTCTGAAAATCATCTGCCGCTGCATAAGACTCATACCCTCTTGTTAGATGAGCTTTAGCCAGGAAATGATATACGGCTGCCTTATCAACACGTCCGCGGCTTTCTGCATTTTCAGGTACCAGCTCCAGCGCTTCTTCCATTTCTGAAATAATAAACTGATACACCTCAGAAGCAGGTCTTCTTTCAAATTCTGTAACTACTTCGTTCAGAAAATCCGTTACCAGCGCTACATCACCAAACTGCTGTACCAGCAGAAAATAGTAGTAGGCACGCAAAAATTTAATTTCACCCTTGCGCTGCTCCAGCAGTGCGGTTTCTTCTGTGATATCGTTGTAATAAAGGGCAGTGTTTGCCTGACGGATTGCTGCATATACGTTCAGGTAAAAGTCTTCTACTGCTCCTTCGGCAGGGCCCAGGTTTCGGTATTCACTAATGCCTTCCGGTTGCTGGTTACGGCCCTCTACAAACAGATCGGTACCGGCAGAAAATATCCATGGCTCACTGCCGTAAACATCACGAAGTGTTGCATAAGTAGCATTTACCAGGCTTTCGTAACCTTCTTGAGTAGTATAAAACTCTTCTGCAACTACATTGGAATTGTTTACCTCTTCCAGATAATCGTTACAGCCCACCGCAGAAAATAGCATTACCAGCGATAAGAATATAGTCGATTTATTTTTCATGTTTCTTTAATTTAGAATCTGGCGTTTACCCCTATTTGATATGTGATATAGCTGTTACCTGTGTTATTCAGGCTTTGATCTGCCCATTCTGGATCGAAACCATCATAATCGGTAAATACAAATGGGTTCAGCACATTTACGTACAGACGCAGGTTCTGCATTTTTACCTTTTCTAACAGCTCTTTAGAGAAGGTATAGCCCAGTGAGATGTTCTGAACCTTCACGAATGAAGCATCTTTGTAATACCCAACACCATTGTTACGCCAGTAAGAACCTACATTGTTGGGTTGCGGATACTCGTTAGATTCGCGTGCATGAGTTACCTCATTTGCCGGCATGTAGTAGTTAACATTTAGCTTGGCGCGGCCCCTGTCATGTAATGCAGTAAACTCTGCATGGAAGGGGCTATACACCTGTACTCCCTGGCGGGTGAACAGTGAGGCTGACAGGTCGAACTGTTTAACATTTAGCGTAGAGGATACACCGCCAGTCCAGCTTGGGAATGGAGAACCAAGTACAGCTCTGTCGTCTCCGGTAATAGCACCGTCATCGTCCAGGTCCAGCACCTTAGCCATGCCTGGTGTTTGGCCATAAAGAAGTGCCTGATCTCTTTCGCTTTCCTGCCAGATACCGCCAAATACATAATTATAGTTGATAGCTACAGGCTGCCCTACAATCCAGGTATCTTCATCACCTATATACTGGGTAACCTCTCCGCCAAAAATTTCTATAATCTCATTATTGTTCTTGGAGAAGTTAAAGGAAGTGCTCCAGCTAATGTCTCTGGTTTGAATGTTGTATGTCTGTAAAGCTATCTCAAAACCTTTGTTGCTTACCGATCCAATATTATCAATCAATGATCCAGAGCCGGATTCAAGAGGAAGATCACGTTCCATCAGCAGACCGGTAGATAGTTTGTCATACACATCTACACTACCATTTACCCTGCCGTTGAAGAAACCATAATCAACACCAAAATTCAGTTCCCTGGTACGCTCCCAGGTAAGTGCCGGGTTTACGATGCTGCCTGCAGGAAATCCGTTTACTGTCTGGTCTCCAAATCCGTACAGAACACCTGTTCCTGCCAGTACTGTAGTGCTGTAAGGGTCAATGTTATTGTTACCGGTGTAGCCGTAGCTTAGGCGGGCTTTCAGATTGGATACAAAACCAATATCCTGCATAAAGCCTTCTTCGATTACACGCCATGCAACCGCAGCAGAGGGGAATGCTGACCATTTATAGCCCGGCGCCAGCACAGAAGAACCATCCCAGCGTGCAGTCAGTTGAAGCAGGTATTTATCCATGAATGAATAATTGATACGCCCCATGTAGGATACTAGCGACCGCTGAACATAATTACTGCCAACATCCTGCACATTGTCGGGACCGGCAGAGCCCAGGTTATAGTGCGATGAATTAAAGGGCAGGTTTAGCACATTGATGAATTCACTTTCCCTGCGGTCATTTTGCATGCTGAAGAGACCAGTGAGGGTAAAGCTATGATTATCGAACTGCTTGTTAGCAGTTACCAGGTTATCCCAGATGTAAGAGAACTCTTCGCGTGTTTCCCTTGAAGCGGCAGGCGCTGCGCCCCCTCTGGCTTCTGTTAAAGCGCCCCAGTAGCGGCCTCTTCTGCGAAAGTCGATTTCGGGAGAAAAAGTGGTGCGGATGTTTAGCCATTCCACAGGATTGTACTGCAGGAACAGGTTACCTACACCATAAATTCTGCGTGTATTATCTTCGGAATTAGCCATATCGAGCAGCGGGTTTACCGAGCTGGTAAAGCTGATACCATCGTACTTTGCCGGCTGGAACAGCAGTTCACCTGTAGAATCGTAAGGCGTTACCAGGGGTGACATGCGGTAAGCATTGATTACAGCATTCTGGCTGCCTCGCTCAAGATCTGTTAATGAGAAATTGAAATTTGAACCAGCTTCCCAGCGATCACTGATTTTATGGCTAACACTAGCTTTGAAATTGTATCTTTTGAAAAACTCATTCATCAGGTTACCTTTTTCTTCCTGATAGCCTGCACCAATCAGGTAGTTCATTTTTTCTTTGCTGGTACCTGAAATAGTCAGCCAGTGGTTCTGTTGCTGTCCGGTTTGTAAAAAGGCACTTTGCCAGTCGTAGTAATCTCTGTTTGCCAGGCGCTCCCTAAGCAGCGGACTGCCGGTAATACCGCCAATACTAGCATCATAGGGACGTCCAGCTTCAATTTCTCCGGAGATATAGGTGTTCTGGCGAAACTCCCACCACTCATCGCCGGACATAAAATCAGGCATACGGGTATTCTGGCGAACTCCATAGTAGCCTTCATAGGCAATAGAGGTTTTTTGTACATTGGCGCCTCTTTTGGTAGAAACAATTACCACACCGTTAGAGCCACGTGAACCGTAGATAGCAGTAGAGGAAGCATCTTTCAGAATATTCATGCTTTCGATATCCTGCGGATTCAGAAAGTCTATGTCATCTACAATGATACCGTCAACAACAAAAAGCGGATTGCCCCCACTGAGGGAGTTCTGGCCCCTTATGCGGATGTTGTAACCAGCGCCTGCCCGGCCGGAACCTGCTGAAATATCAACACCGGCTACCTGACCCTGTACAGCCTGAAGTGGGTTTACAGTTCCTCTTTCTGCAATCTTAGCACCTTCAATGTCACCAACGGCACCGGTCAGGTCACTCTTTTTCTGTGTGCCATATCCCACAACCACCACTTCGTCTAGTGTTTCAAGGTCGGGATACATTTCAAGATTGATGGTCGTGCGGTTGCCCACTGTAACTTCCTCTGATACATACCCGATATATGAAAATACCAGTACTGAAGATTCTGAGGGTACATCCAGTGCATACTTACCATCTATGTCCGTTACAACACCCTGCGATGTTCCTTTTATCCTGATGGCAACACCTGGCATGCCCAAACCATCTTCTGTGTTGGTAACAACACCACTAACACGAACCTGATCTACTGCCAGGGCAGCAGTAGTTTCGAAGGTTTCTATCTTGTTATAATTTTTGGCGTAAACGTTTGCAGCATTCAGTCCTTTTTTTTGGGTAGCTAAATTTTCCTCAGCACTTAAAGAGCCATTCTGTGTAAAAGCTTCTCCCTGAGTCGGAGCAAAAATGGTGAGCGACATCAAAAGGCCTCCACAAAAAAAATGCGGAAGAAGCCTGGGCACTGTTTTCCTTTTTGAATTATTCATCTGCAATGATTGGTTTGGTTCTTCAATGACATCTTTATCCTATTTATATGTGATACTCATCACTGTTTATGCTGTATTACAGAAATACCAGTCCTAAGAAAAAACGGCTGCCAGGTGCATCATATACTATATATAGCAATGAATCCTGTGCCTTTCTGCTGTAAGGTTTAAGCCTGCCGCCAACCTAAAAATTCAGACATCCGAAGGTACCATTGGTAGCAGTTCGATGTGCAATCGATTGCATTTTAATATTATTTTACATGAATCACAATACATTCCCCTAATTATTTTACTTTTTTTGAAATTTTAGCTGCAAACGATAGCATAAGACCATATTTTATTTTTTATTAGTAACTTATTAGAAAAAAGCTAAGTTTAGCCTATACTGATCATTCATGTAACAAATGGCTTAAAAGCTTAATTTTTGCGCAATCGTTTACACATTATGAGTACAAACTTTTCAACCCGACATGCCATTCACCCCGCCGACAGCAAGCATTACGACACTGCTAAACTCCGGGAGTCATACCTGATTGAAGGCCTTTTTCAGAAAGACTCCATTCAGCTGACTTATACTTTATATGACAGATTGATTGTTGGTGGCGTGCATCCGGTAGAGAAGTCAGTACGCCTGGAGACCTTCCCTACCCTGCGCTCAGAGCATTTCCTGGACCGCAGGGAAATAGGCATCATCAATGTTGGAGACAGGAGCAGCATTACGGTAGAAGGACAGACCTACGAACTTGATAATAAAGAAGCTTTATATATAGGTATGGGCGTTAAGGAAGTAGTGTTTCACCCAGCCGCAAGCGGTAAAAGCTATTTCTATTTTAACTCGGCTCCTGCCCACAGAAGCAATCCTACAAAGAAAGTATCATTGGCTGAGGCCGAAACCGTTGAGCTTGGATCAATGGAAAACTCCAACCACCGTACCATCCGTAAAGTGCTGATCAATTCTGTGGTAGATACCTGCCAGCTTCAGATGGGTGTTACCGAGCTGAACCCTGGCAGCGTGTGGAATACCATGCCAGCCCATACCCACGACAGGCGCATGGAAGCCTATTTCTATTTTGACCTGGCCGACGATCAGACGGTGTGCCATTTTATGGGCGAGCCTACTGAAACCCGCCATATCTTTGTTAAAAACCGTGAGGCTGTAATATCTCCGCCCTGGTCAATTCATAGCGGTGCAGGCACCAGCAACTATACTTTTATTTGGGGTATGGCCGGCGAAAATCTTGACTATAATGATATGGACAAAGTTTCACCAACTGAATTAAGATAAGGCAGCATGCAAAACCTATTTGATTTAAGCGGTAAAATTGCCCTGGTAACCGGGGCCACCCACGGTTTGGGCATGGCCATGACAAAAGCTTTGGGCAGTGCAGGTGCCACGCTTGTGGTGAACGGCAATACGCCTGCTAAAATGGAAAAAGCCTTACAGGAGTACAGGAGCGAAGGCTTTGATGTAAGAGGTTATCTTTTTGATGTGACCAGTGAGGCACAGGTTCAGGAGAACATTGCTGCTATTGAGCGCGAACTGGGTCCGATTGAGATACTGGTAAACAATGCCGGTATGATCAAACGTGTTCCTGCCCTGGAGATGGAGGTAGATGAGTTCAGGAAGGTGCTGGACGTTGACCTTACCGGCCCTTTTATCATGTCGAAGCATGTTGCCCGCTATATGGTGGAGCGTAAGCAGGGCAAGATCATCAACATCTGCTCCATGATGAGCGAATTAGGCCGCGATACAGTATCGGCCTACGCAGCAGCCAAGGGTGGCCTGAAAATGCTTACCCGCAACCTTGCTACAGAATGGGCCAAGCATAACATACAGGTAAATGGCCTGGGACCCGGCTATTTTGCAACAGATCAGACCGCACCGATACGTGTAAACGGGCATCCCTTTAACGAATTTATTATAAATCGTACGCCGGCAGGTCGCTGGGGCGATCCAGAAGACCTGGGCGGTACCATTGTATTTCTGGCAAGCAAAGCCAGCAACTTTGTGAACGGACAGATCATTTATGTGGATGGTGGCATACTGGCTACCATTGGCAAACCAAGCAACGAATAAGAACAATAAGCGAGGTTGCCCTGAAAGCTCAGGATTGCAGGGCAAAAACAACAAGAAGATGGCAGAAAAAGCTAAGGCTACCATACATGATATTGCTGAAGTGCTGAACATAACAGCATCAACTGTATCACGTGCACTCAACAATAATCCACGCATTAGCGACAACACCAGAAAACTGGTGCTCAAAACTGCTAAGCAACTTAATTATCAGCCTAATAATATTGCTGCTGCCCTGCGAAATGGCAAAAGCCACATCATAGGTATTATAGTACCTACTGCCGATAGAACCTTTTTTGCATCCGTAGTAAGGGGTATCGAAGAAATTGCCAATAAAATCAACTACAAGGTTATCATTTGCCAGAGTTACGATAACTATGAAAAGGAAGTGCAAACCATCGATGCCCTTCTCAGCGCTCGTGTAGATGGCATTATTGCCTCCATTGGCAAGAATACCGAAGATTTCACCCATTTTAAGCGGGCGCAGGAAAAAGGCATTCCGCTTGTGCTTTTTGACCGCACCACAGATGAGCTGGAAGTAAGCCAGATTATGATAGACGATTACCTGGGTGCCTTTAAAGTAACCGAACACCTGATACAGCAGGGCTGCAGGCGCATTGCCCATTTTACAAGCCCTAAGAAAGTAAGTATTTTCAGGGAGCGCCTTAGGGGGTACACTGATGCACTGAAGAAGCACAACCTGCCCGTACTGGAAGAGCTGATTGTAGACAGTAACCTGCAGCTGGAAGATGGAAGAAAAAGCATGGAAAAACTGCTGGCACTGCCTGAAATGCCCGATGCTGTTTTTTCTGCTTCTGACTATGGTGCCATGGGCGCTATGCAGGTACTCAAGGAACGTAAAATTAAAATACCACAGGAGGTAGCACTGGCAGGTTTTAGTAATGAGCCTTTTACTTCCTTTACCGATCCGCCACTGACTACTGTTGACCAGTTCAGTATTCAGATGGGGAACATGACTGCAGAGCTGTTTTTTGAACAACTAAAGCAAAATGGCAAAAAGCATCTTCCCCAGAAAACTGTGCTTAAACCAGAGTTAATTATCCGTCAATCATCTTTGAAGAAGTAGTTTGAATGCTGGTTATCAGTGCATGATCAGCAAATTTTTCATGTATATATGTACAATCGATTGCACAGTTTCAGGGCCAAAAACATCATAAAAAGGGCTGTTCCTGTGCAACATTTAATGCAATAGAAATTATTCACGTTTTCAATTTATAGATATGAAGACATTAAACAGAAATACCGCTAATCTGCCGCTGCAATACCCGGTTAAGGTACTGCAGTTTGGGGAGGGTAACTTTTTGAGGGGCTTTGTAAACTGGATGATAGACCTGATGAATGAGAAAGCAGGTTTTGCAGGCAGTGTGCAGGTGGTGCAGCCCATTGAGCAGGGTATTGTACATTTGCTCAACGAGCAGGATGGTCTCTACCACCTATTGCTGAATGGCATCAGTGGCGGTAAGCCTGTACAGGAACAACGGCTAATTAGCTGTATTGCAGGGGGTATCAATCCTTATGGTAAATATGAGGAGTACCTGGCGCTGGGGGAGAATCCTGATCTGGAATTCGTTATATCAAATACTACAGAAGCAGGCATTGCCTTTGTACATACAGATATTAACATGGAAAGCCTGCCCGAAAGCTTTCCGGGTAAGCTTACTGCCCTGCTGTACCACCGTTTTAAGTTTTTTAATGGCGATGCGGATAAGGCGCTTACCATTATTCCATGTGAATTGATTGATAAGAATGGTGCAGCCCTTCGCGAAGCAATTTTACAATATGCCAGCCACTGGAAGCTGCCACAGGAATTCAGCAGCTGGATCAGCAAGCATACGGTATTCTGTAATACACTGGTAGACCGTATTGTACCTGGATTTCCGCGAGAAACTATCAAGGAAATTCAGCAGGAGCTCGGTTATAGAGATAAGCTGGTGGTAAAGGCAGAACCTTTTCATCTTTGGGTGATAGAAGGACCTGATGCTGTAAAAGAAGCCTTTCCGGCAGAGCAGGCCGGCCTGCAGGTGAAATTTGTAAAAGACCAGAGCCCTTACCGTACCAGAAAGGTACGCATCCTTAACGGAGCCCACACAGCCCTGGTACCGGTAGCATACCTGCAGGGGTTACACACGGTAAGAGAGGCCGTAGAAGATAAGCAGGCCGGGAAATTCATTAAAGAAGCTATTTATAAAGAAATAATTCCCACCCTGGATTTACCTGCCGAGGAGCTGGAGCAGTTTGCCAATGATGTGATAGAGCGTTTTCAAAATCCCTTTATCCGCCACGAGCTGATCTCCATTGCCCTAAACTCTGTTTCCAAATACAAGGTGCGTGTGCTGCCCTCGGTGCTGGAATACCACAAACGTACCGGTAAACTGCCGGAAAGGCTGCTGCATTCCCTGGCGGCGCTCATCCTGTTTTACAAAGGAACCTGGAATGGAGAGAAAATAGCCCTTAACGATGCTTCAGATGTACTGGCATTTTTCCGGGAAGCCTGGAATATGAAGAATCCTGCCTCAACTGTGGAACTGGTACTGGCCAATAAGGACTTCTGGGGTATGGATCTTACAGAAATCAAGGGATTACATGAGCTGGTAAGCCAGCAATTATTGCTTTTACAGCAACAAGAGTCTAAAGCATCTGTAAAAGCAGCTTAAAAATTGTATATCTTATGTATCTTGAAAGCCAAAAGAACGATTTGCATAAAACCAGAACTATGTCTTTTATAGACGATAACTTTCTGCTCCAGACAAAAACTGCGCAACAGCTATACCACGAGCATGCCAAGAACATGCCGATCATTGATTATCACTGTCACCTCCCTCCTGAAGATATAGCCTCTGACCGCAAGTTTGAGAACCTTACAAAAATATGGCTTGAGGGTGATCATTATAAATGGCGCGCCATGCGCACCAACGGAGTAGCCGAAAAATACTGTACCGGAAATGCCTCAGACTGGGAGAAATTTGAAAAATGGGCCCAGACAGTGCCTTACACCATGCGCAACCCCCTGTATCACTGGACGCACATGGAGCTGAAGAATCCCTTTGGTATTGAAACGATCCTGAAGCCCGACACCGCACGCGGGGTATACGATGCCTGCACAGAGATGCTGCAGACAGATGCTTTCAGCGTACGCAGTATTCTGCACAAGATGAAAGTGGAGGTGATCTGTACTACTGACGATCCGGTAAGTAGTCTTAAGCACCACCGTAGCTTAAAGGAAGAAGGGTTCGATATCAAGGTGCTTCCTACCTTCCGCTGCGATAAAGTGCTGGCAGTAGAGCAGCCCGAGGTTTTCCTTCCCTACCTGCAACAGCTCGAAGCAGCCTCTGGTGTCTCCATTGGAAATGTTCAGCAGCTGCTGGATGCACTGAAGCAAAGACATGACTTTTTCCATGAGCAGGGGTGCCGCCTTTCCGACCACGGCCTGGAAACTTTCTATGCAGAGGAATACACCGATGAGGAAATCAAAAAGATCTTTGAAAAAGGACTGAAGAAAGAGCATATCAGTGCGGCCGAAGCACTGAAGTTTAAATCAGCCATGCTCTATGAAATGGCCCTCATGGATCAGCAAAAGGGTTGGACACAGCAGTTCCACATTGGAGCCCTGCGCAACAACAACACGCGTATGATGCGTGAGCTTGGTCCTGATACAGGTTTCGATTCCATCGGAGATTTTGACGTAGCACGCCCGCTTTCCAGGTTCCTGGATAAGCTGGACAATACCAACCAGCTGGCAAAAACCATCCTGTATAACCTGAACCCCAGCCATAATGAGTTGTATGCCACCATGATTGGCAACTTCAACGACGGCAGCACGCCTGGTAAAATTCAGTATGGCTCGGCCTGGTGGTTCCTGGATCAAAAAGATGGTATGGAGAAGCAAATGAATGCCCTTTCAAATATGGGTCTGCTTAGCCGCTTTGTGGGCATGCTCACCGACTCCAGGAGCTTTCTCTCCTACCCGCGCCACGATTATTTCCGCAGAACACTCTGCAACCTGATTGGTAAAGACGTTGAGAATGGCGAACTGCCTGCCAGTGAAATGAATTGGATAGGACAAATGGTAGCAAACATCTGCTACAACAACGCCAAAGGTTTTTTCAAATTCTAGTATGAAAAAGGTAGTAACGTTTGGCGAAATCATGCTACGCCTGTCTACACCTGGCTATGCCAGGGTGGTGCAGTCTACCTATTTCGATGCCACCTATGGTGGCGGAGAGGCCAATGTAGCTGTTTCGCTTGCACAATTTGGTGTACCTGCCGCCCATGTTACCCGCTTTCCGGATAATGAACTGGGCAAAGCTGCGACCAACCTGCTGAAAAAATGGGGCGTAGATACCAGCCATATAGCCTTTGGCGGCGACCGCATAGGCATCTATTTTCTGGAGAATGGTGCAAGTGTACGGGCAAGCAAGGTAATCTATGACCGTGCTCATTCTGCCTTTGCAGACCTGGAACCTGGTATGATCGATTGGGATAGGGTGTTTGATGGGGCAGGCTGGTTTCACTGGACGGGCATCTCTCCTGCTATTTCTTCAGGTGCAGCAGCCTGTTGCAAAGCTGCAATTAATGCAGCACGCCAAAAAGGAATTACTGTTTCTGCTGATATCAACTACCGCAAAAACCTGTGGCAGTGGGGAAAATCTGTGCAGGAGGTAATGCCTGAACTAATAGAAGGCTGCGATCTTATTGTTGCCGGTAAAGGCGATGCCAAAGACATTCTGAAAATCAAAGGAAGTGGAGCCTCTGATGAAGAAGTAGAGGTATCGGTAGCACGCCAGATCATAGAGCGCTTCCCCAACATCAGTAAAATTGTAAACACCAGCCGGGGTTCCATCAGTGCTTCGCACAATACCCTTTCTGGCAGCCTTTTCGATGGTGAGCGCATGCTGCGAACCGCCACTTACGATATCAATCCTATTGTTGATAGAATTGGCGGTGGCGATGCTTTTATCGCTGGGGTTATTTATGGTATGCTGGCTTACCAGAACGATCAGAAAGCGCTTGATTTTGGTGTGGCTGCATCGGTTTTAAAACATACCATTCTGGAAGATGCCAATTTGGCGACTGTTGATGAGGTGGAAGGCCTACTGGCAGGTAATACCTCAGGCAGGCTTGTAAGATAGAAGTTGAAAGAAAGAAGTGAATTTTGAAGCTGGAGAAAAGAAGTTAAGTGGGTATAAGTACTGTACACTTGCCCTCGTTAACTATAAAACCTGACATGATAACCGCGGCTGCGGGCAGGAAATTTGCACATTAGCGCATTGATCAATCAGCACATTCATTAACCAATGGCAAAGTTTAGCAGAATAGAAGTAACCCTAAAAATGGCAGAAACTGGTATGGTACCCGTGTTTTATCATGCCGACCTGGAAATATGTAAAGAAGTGCTAAAAGCCTGTTATGGTGGTGGTGTGCGGGTGTTTGAGTTCACCAACCGTGGTGACTTTGCACACGAAACTTTTTCCCAGCTGGTAAAATACAGCCGCAGTCAGTTTCCTGATATGATGATGGGTGCGGGCTCAGTTGTTGATGCTCCTACTGCCGGTCTCTACATTCAGCTAGGTGCCGATTTCATCGTTTCTCCAGTGCTGAATCCAGAAATAGCTAAGGTCTGCAATCGCCGTAAGATCATGTGGTCGCCGGGCTGTGCAACCCTTTCAGAAATTTCACAGGCCGAAGAGCTTGGTGCAGAGGTGGTGAAGATCTTCCCCGCGCAGCAGGTAGGTGGTCCGCAGTATGTTGCGGCTGTTAAAGGCCCCTGCCCCTGGACCAGCATTATGCCAACCGGTGGTGTAGAGCCCACGGAAGAGAATCTTAGTGCCTGGTTTAAAGCTGGCGTTCATTGTGTAGGCATGGGTTCCCAGCTTATCAGCAAAGAGCTGATTGCAAACAAAGAATTCTCCAGGCTACAGGAACTGACAAGCGCAGCCATGAATATTATAAAGAAAGTGAGGGGAAAATAATGCTGTACAACATAAATAACTGGCTTAAACAATCTAACAAACGTTTGCTCCACCATTTGCTGTGGGTTAGCCTTTTCGGGTTGTTACTACCGCTTGCATCGTGCAAGGAAATTTCAGAAAAAAGAGAAGTAAAATTAGCCCACTCCCTGGATACCTCCCACCCTGTGCATCATGCCATGCTTTTTATGGCAGAAAGGGTTAAGGAGAAATCCGGAGGCAAGCTTACGCTGGAGGTTTATCCGAATGCCCAGCTGGGCAGTGAAAGGGAGTGCCTTGAACTGCTGCAAATTGGCAGCATAGGCATGACTAAGGTATCTGCGGCAGTAATGGAAAGCTTTTCACCAGATTTTAAGGTGCTAAGTATCCCTTATATCTTTAAAGATAAAGAACATTACTACCGCGTGCTGGATGGCAGCATTGGTCAGGAGCTGCTGACAAAAGGAGAAAAGTACTGGTTAAGGGGTCTGGCCTATTATGATGCCGGCAGCCGTAGCTTTTACTCCGTCAATAAGCCTATAGATCAACCAAGTGATTTGCAGGGAATGAAAATCAGGGTGCAGGATAGCCCTACTGCTATTGCAATGGTAAGAAGCTTTGGCGGTGCAGCTACTCCAATTTCCTGGGGTGAGTTGTACACTGCCCTGCAACAAGGGGTTGTTGATGGTGCCGAAAACAATGCTCCCAGCTTTTACCTGTCGCGACATTACGAGGTGTGTAAATATTATTCTCTGAATGAACACACCATGGTTCCCGACATTTTGCTGATCAGCACAATTGTTTGGGAAAGGTTAACGCCACAGGAGCAAAAATGGATTGAGGAAGCAGCGGAAGAATCTGTGGTGGTGCAGCGGAAGTTATGGGCAGAAGCGGAAGCCGAGGCTCTGGCAGCTGTAAAAGCAGCAGGTGTAACTGTTAGCACCCCACCCCAGGAGCCCTTTGCAGAAAAGGTTGAGCAGATGTATGATGAATTCAAAGATGAGCCTGAAATATACTCGATCATGCAGAAGATACAGGCTGTTGAAAACACCCCTAGTGATATAAGTTATGATGCTCAGACAGCTGATAGATAAGCTATTATTCTGGTTGCTCGTGGCTTTAATGAGCCTGATGACCCTTAATGTATTGTGGCAGGTAGCTTCCCGTTACCTGATGAGCACCCCAAGCTCTTTTACAGATGAGCTGGCCCGATACCTGCTGATTTGGGTAGGTTTGCTTGGTGCCAGCTATGTAACAGGCAAAAAGCTACACCTTGCCATCGATATTCTTCCCGCTAAGCTTACTGGTAAAAAAGAGAGAAATCTTAACATAGTCATTAACTTACTAGTGGCTGCTTTTGCCCTGCTTGTAATGGTATGGGGAGGTATCAAACTGGTTTACATTACGCTTACCCTTGAGCAGACATCTGCAACACTAAATATACCCCTGGGCTATGTTTACAGCGTATTGCCCCTGAGTGGTACCCTGATCTTCTACTATAGCTTTGCCAACCTGTTTATCAGAACACCTGATCCTGAAATTGTAGGCAAAGAGATGTTTTAGTGCTACATAAACAGTAAAGCATTAAGTTGTGCTGTAGCAAACGGCAGTACAGATTTTCAACCAAAGTTAAAACACTAGATTAACCCAAAGTCCTTTATGGAATTTTTAGAAGTGATTGTACTGGTGGTAAGTTTTATCATACTGCTTTCCATTGGGGTGCCCATTGCTTTTTCTATAGGCATCTCTGCCCTGCTCACCATGCTGGTTAGCATAGCGCCGGAACCAGCCTTTACAACGCTTGCACAACGAATGGCCACGGCTTTGGATAGTTTTGCGCTGCTTGCCATTCCCTTCTTTATCCTGGCAGGTCAGCTGATGAACAGGGGCGGCATTGCAACACGTCTGATAGATTTTGCCAAGGGTTTGGTGGGAACTCTCCCAGGAGGTTTGGCTTATGTGAATATTCTCGCCTGTATGCTTTTTGGAGCCATCTCCGGATCTGCAGTAGCAGCTGCTTCTGCCATTGGTGGTATCATGAACCCAAGGATGGTTAAAGAGGGTTATTCCCGGTCTTTTAGTGCGGCCGTTAATATCACTTCTGCCACCACGGGCATGATCATTCCGCCCAGCAACATTCTTATTGTATATTCCCTTGCCAGTGGCGGGGTATCTATTGCTGCCCTTTTTATTGCAGGCTATATACCAGGTATGCTGGTGGGCCTGGCCCTGATGCTGGTAGCAGGATTCATTGCCTATAAAAACAAGTATCCTGTGGGCGATCGTGTTTCTTTTGGCGAAGTTTTCAAAAAATTTCTGGATGCACTGCCCAGCCTGCTGCTTCTCGTAATTGTTATAGGCGGCATAATTGCAGGTGTGTTTACTGCTACAGAAGCCTCTGCCATTGCCGTACTCTATACGCTAATACTTTCCATGCTTGTGTACCGCCAGGTAGGTGTAAAAGATTTACCGGATATCCTTATCCAAACGGTTATCACAACGGCCATTGTAATGCTGCTGATCGGCACATCCATGGGCATGTCGTGGGTAATGTCATTTGAGAATATACCGCAGGGTGTAAGTGATGCGTTGCTGTCCATCAGCGACAATAAAATTATTGTACTCATCATCATCAACCTGATTCTGCTCTTTGTTGGCATTTTTATGGACATGACGCCAGCAGTACTCATCTTCACCCCTATCTTTTTACCGGTGGTAACCAAACTCGGGGTAGATCCTACACATTTTGGTATCATCATGGTGCTAAATCTCTGCATTGGCCTTTGTACACCACCCGTAGGTGGCGTGCTGTTCGTTGGCTGCGGCATTGCAAACATCAGTATCAGTAAAGTAATCAAACCCCTGATTCCGCTCTTTATTGCCATGATCATTGCCTTGCTGCTGGTAACTTATATTCCTGCACTTAGTCTCTGGCTGCCCAGCATTTTTGGATTATAAAGCTTATGAGCACAGGGCTTACACTCACCGGGCAACCATATTAGGGCTGGAGGAGTGCCGCTGAATTTTTCTACATGCGATCCTGGACAATTTTTTTCAGGCAGAACAAGAATCTTGTTCTCTTTGGCTTTTTGCTTACGTTCTTTTCCAGCTTTGGGCAGACTTTCTTTGTTTCGCTCTTTGTGCCGGAGGTACTACAGGAGTTTAGTATCACAAATGCAAGCTTTGGTAGTCTCTATGCGCTTGCCACACTCATTAGTGCATTATGCCTAACCTGGCTTGGCAGTTTTATTGATAAAGTAGACCTGCGCACCTATAGCTGGCTGGTAATTACAGGCTTATGCTTATCGCTGTTAATTTTCTCCCAGGCCAGTCAGATTATTTGGCTTGGCATAGGTTTATGGGGTATGCGTTTGGCCGGTCAGGGCCTCATGAGCCATACCTCAGTTACCACCATGGCCCGCTATTTTACAGATACACGCGGCAAAGCCATCAGTATGGCTACGCTTGGGCATGCGGCCGGAGGTGTAGTGTTTCCGGTACTGGTTGCACTGTGCATTCAGGCAGCAGGCTGGCGTACAACTCTGTTTGGATGTGCCCTGCTGCTGATAGTTTTATTACCACCCCTGCTGGCATACCTGCTACAGGGGGTATCAACCGATCCTGCAGCATTTCGACATACACCACAAGCTAAGCCTTCCGCAGCTAAAGAAGATAAAGGCGCTGCCGCAAATGAGTCTTCAAAGAAATCCTCTCCCTACAGCGCAATTCTTAGCAGCAAAGCCTTCTGGAACATTGCACCAGGAGTGCTTGCCATTCCGTTTCTGAATACTGCTATTTTCTTTTACCAGCTTCCGCTAGGCGAATCTAAGGGCTGGTCTGCAGAATGGGTCGCAGCTTCTTTCACAGCTTATGCCATTGCCAGTGCCGTTTGTACTTTAATCGCAGGCCAGTGGACAGACACCCTCTCTGCCAGGCAGCTGTTTCCTTACTTCCTGTTCCCACTGTTCACTGCAACGGTGCTTATTTTCTTTATTGACAGCCCCTGGATCACACCGGTGTTCTTTGTACTGATGGGCGTTTCCAGTGGTGTGGGAAATACCGTAAAATCTGCCCTACAGGCAGAAGTGTTTGGCGTTGAATTCCTGGGAACAGTCCGCAGTCTTTTTTCTGCACTTATGGTGGTTAGTACTGCCATGGGGCCGGCTGCTTTTGGCTTTCTGCTGGATGCCGGCTATAGTTTTGAATGGATATTTGCAATTTCTGCACTCTACCTGGTGCTCACCATCTTATGGAACTTCAGACTAAAAACAGTAAAAATATAAATACCATATGATGAACGATGCATGCTCAGGAGCAAAGGCAGATACAGTCTAGAAGTGAATAAACCAGTAAGCTTTGGCTGGCTTACTGGCTTTCTTATTTGTGTATGAGCAGTGCTAAGCAGATCAGCCTGCTGTTTCTTTCAGAATCACATCATGTGCCCCGCCTTCTACAATACTGGTAGAAGAAACCAGCGTAATTTTAGCTTTCTGCTGCAGCTCCGGAATATTAATGGCGCCACAACTGCACATGGTGGATTTAATCTTACTAAGGGTAGTGTTCAGGTTGTCCTTTAGCTTACCGGCATAAGGCACATAGCTGTCAACACCCTCCTCGAACTTCAGCGAATCGCTGCCACCGGTATCGTAACGCTGCCAGTTCTGGGCCCTGTTGGAGCCCTCGCCCCAATACTCTTTTACGTAATTATTACCCACCATCAGCTTTTTGGTAGGACTCTCATCGAAGCGGGCAAAATAGCGGCCCATCATCAGAAAGTCTGCACCCATGGCCAAAGCCAGCACCATGTGGTAATCGTGCACAATGCCTCCGTCAGAGCAAATGGGTACATACACACCTGTTTCTTCAAAATATGTGTCTCTGGCCCTGGATACTTCCATCAGTGCTGTGGCCTGGCCGCGGCCTATTCCCTTTTGCTCTCTGGTGATGCAGATAGAACCCCCACCAATACCCACTTTTACAAAATCGGCACCGGCGTCTACCAGGTATCTAAAGCCTTCTTCATCAACAATGTTGCCACCGCCAATTTTTGCACCAGGATACTTTTCCTTTACCCACTCTATTGTTTCCCGCTGCCACTCCGAAAAACCATCAGATGAATCTACACAAAGTACATCAACTCCTGCTTCTATCAGGCTGGGCACGCGTTCCTTATAATCTTTTGTATTGATGCCTGCGCCTACCAGAAGTTTCTTGCTCTCATCAGACAGCTCCAGTGGATTGTCTTTATGATTTTCATAGTCTTTTCTGAATACAAAATACTGCAGGTGCTGGTTTTTATCGATGATGGGTAAACAATTTAACTTATTCTCCCAAATAAGATCGTTTGCCTCAGTAAGGCTGATGCCTAATTCCCCTACCACCAGTTTTTGAATGGGAGTCATGATCTCTTTCACTTTCTTATCAGCCCCATCTTTGCTGATGCGATAATCGCGGCTGGTAACAATGCCCAGAAATTTGCCATTGGGGCTGCCATCTTCGGTTACACCAACTGTAGAATGGCCAGTTCTGGCTTTCAGGGCCAGCACCTCCTTCAGGGTACTATCAGGTTTTAGATTTGCATCGCTGATCACAAAGCCAGATTTAAACTTCTTGACCTTACGGATCATGTCTGACTGGCTTTCGATGGGCTGGGATCCAAAAACAAAAGACAAACCACCACTCCTTGCAAGCGCAATTGCCAAATTATGATCAGATACCGACTGCATGATGGCAGACACAAACGGAATGTTCAATTCAATGGCTGACTGTTCGTTTTTTCTGAATTTCACCAGGGGTGCTTTCAACACTACATTAGGTGGAATACACGCTTTGGTGGTTAAGCCTGGTATGAGAAGGTACTCACCAAAGGTTCTGGAAACTTCGTTTATATAAATTGCCATGCACTTTTATAAAAATTGTTCGAAGATAGTAATTATAGCAACAGCACTTCTGCTTCAGCATTTTTTTCGCCTTTACATGGCTGTAGAGAATCATAAGATTTATACTACGAATGCTGCAGGGGCATTAGTAAAGATGCAGTTGCGCAATAAGCAAAGGGTAAACCCTAAGCCACTGCTTTAGACTGATTAACAAATAAAACGGGGGCAGAATTCAGCACCGCTGCATTTTATGTAGGCATTAACAGCAGGTATTTAATAGCATCCTGCAGTAGGAAAAAAAATAATTTATACTGAAAGGGCTTCAGGCACTGAAACTATATTTTGCTCTTCGCAAAACGTAATTCGATGAGCTGCGAAATGGTCTTTGGAGAGAGAGGCTTGTTGATGAAGTCTACGATTCCCAGATCATGTATCCGTTTTACATCTTTGGGATTCATGGAGGTAGTTAATACTGCAATAACAGGCTTGGGAATGCTGTGTACCTCCAGGGACTGGTATTCCTCAAGAAATTCAAATCCATCCATCACAGGCATGTTAAGGTCAAGCAAGATAAGCTCCGGCAACGGAGTATTACTGCTTATGTACTCGCTAATAAATTTTAAAGCTTCTTCACCATTCTGTGCTATCAGCAGGTTGTCAGCATCCACTACATCTTTGAGCAGTAACTGGTTGATAAAATTAGCCGCCGGATCATCATCGACCAATAAGATAGCGTTTAGTTTTGCCATGCTGAAAATTTGTGTAAATGTTCAAAAAAAAAGAATGTGCAACAAGTTGAACAAAAAGTTTATCAAAATTAACTACGATATTTTAAGAAAATATTTGCTCAATTACCCCCTAATCAAGTAAAAAAATTAGCTGCTCCATTGATATGAGTATTAACCACTGCCCCGCCAACTGCTGCATAACAGTACTAACTTCTATGTTCCTGTAAGATTAAAGTAGGAGTACTTTTAGCAGAACTTGCCTGCAGGCTGACTGTAAACCTGGAGTACTCCCCGTCTTCAGAGTCTAGCACCACAGTACCATTCAGCTTTTCAAGAGCACATTTTACCAGGTACAGACCAAGCCCATTACCATTCGAATACACACTCCCCCTGAAGAACATGGTAAATATCTTGTCTTTAAGCTCCTGCCTGATACCCACCCCATGATCAGTAACAGTAATCAAAACATTGTTTTCACACTGCTTTACTTCCAGCGATACTTTTGTGTTCTTACTTCTTTCGCTGTAAAGAAAAGCGTTTTCCAGTAAGGAAAGTAACAGGATGTACATCAGCTTACGGTCTGTTTCAAACAAAAGCCCGTCTTCTATCGACACCTCAAAATCATCTTTCCGGAAAGCCCTGATGTCTTCTATAACCTCCTCGAGTAAATCAGTCAAAGAGCTTTTTGAGAAAATTTCATGAGCCACATTATCTTTCTGTATGGTGTATTTCTGTAGTAGCTTTTGCAGAGTGCGTTCCAGCTTAAGTACTGCCTTGTTGAAGAGATCGGCATAAGTAGTATCAAGCAAGGCATCTTTTCCCTCCATCTTTGATACCATGAGCAAACCAAGCATGCTGGAGATAGGTCCGCGCAAATCATGCGATGCCCTATACAAAAAAGTTTCTAGTTCGTGCACGCTGTTGTTCAGCGACTGGGTACGCTTATCTACCAGCAGTTCAAGACTGGCATTTATTTCCCGGAGTTTAAACTGGGTATTTTCCAGAGCATCGCGCTGAGAACTTAGCTCTTCGTTAATCTCCTGTAGTTCTTCGTTCTGGTTTTCAATGCTATGTTTCTGCTCTGCTACTTCCTTCAGCAGCTCATTAATTTCCTTGTTTGACTTTTTCAGCTCTGCCGTTCTTAAAGAAACCAGGTCTTCCAGCTTTCGTTGCTGCTGCTTGAAAAAGCTGATGCGTATTTTATAGAAGCTGTAAAGTACAGAAGCTGCCAAAAACAGCATAGCAATCCTAAACCATGCTGTTTCCCACCAGGGAGCCGCAATGTGTATTTTTAATGTTTTGGCTTCTTCGGGCCAGTTTACGCCATCGTAAGATGCTTTCACTTTCAGTACATAACAGCCGGGTGCCAGGTTGGTGTAGTGTACGAATCTTCTTTCAGATGTAGTGTACTGCCATTCAGTATCCAGGTTTTCGAGAAAATAAGAATAGCTGATGCTTTTTTGCTTTTTGAAGGTAACCGGTGAAAAGTGAATAGTAAAGGAGTAGTCCTGGTACGACAGATTGAGCTCATCTGTCAGCATAATAGATTTCTCCAAAATCTTTCTCCCTCTGTATAATTTGCCTGGCGTAATCTGATCGTTGATGATCTGTAGTGAGGTAAGCTGAACCTCAACATTTTTAGGGTTCAGGTCCAGGCTATCAGGATGAAAGGAATAAAAGCCATTAGGCCCGCCAAAAAACATAACCCCTTCAGAAGATCTAAAGCTGGAGTTGGCCAGAAATTCTGTTCCCTGCAGGTCTATCACTGGTTTGAAGACGGAGTTTTGGAAGTTACCCGGAGTGATTCTTACGATGCCTGCGGCAGTACTAACCCATACATTCTTGTTTGCATCAGCAACCATGGCATTCACGGTGTTGCTGGGTAACCCATCTTTCTCGGTGATCACCTTTTCAACCACCAGCTTTTTATCAATAAGGTTTATGATTGTTATACCTCCACCTTTGGTGCCAAGCCATATTCTTCCCGCTGCATCTTCGTAAATGCATTGCAGCACACTGTTAGATATTGTATTCGGCGTGTTTGTTTTAAACTTCAGAGAGTTTGAAAATTTATCAGTTCCCGGATACATGATACTCAAACCATTGCTTGTAGCTACCCACAGTATTCCTCTTTTATCTATGTGTATTGCTTGTACATCATTATTTACAAGGGCAGTAGTATCACCGGGAATGTATTTATAATATGTATAGTCACCTGTTTTGGGGGAGAATCTGCACAGACCATCACGCAGGGTACCCAGCCATAAATTCCCTTCCTGGTCTCCTGCAATATTCCAGATGTGCCTGCTGGGTAGGCTACCATTATCAGGATGAAACTGTTTCAGGCTTTTATCTTTTGGATGATACCTGATGAGGCCAGCATCCCAGCCTCCCATCCAGAAGTAGCCTTCTTTATCTTTATAAATTGTTTTAATTACCTGTGAATTCAGCTTTGCATTAACTTCAGGCACTTCAAAACCTTTACGATTCCTTAGCATTTTTTGAATACCTGCCCCGCCTGTTCCTACCCAAATACTGCCTTCATCATCCTGGTGAAACGATAGTATTTCATCACTCCTGATACTATTCTCTCCCTGATTGGAATGGTAGTGCCGAAGCTGTACATCCTGATGATTAAACTTGCGAATCCCCATCCGCGAAGTACCCATCCAGAGGTTTTGCTCTTTGTCTTCGAAAATTGCTGTGGTGTGGCTTTTAACATACATGCCGTAGGCATTGTACCATACAGGCTTTTGCTGCTTCTCATCAAAAATATATATAGCGTCGCTTCCTATCCATACATTCCCGCGTGAGTCTTCGGCTATGGACAGAATATCGTTGGAGGTTAGCTCGCTGTTATTATGATTGAAATTCTGCTCAACATTTGTCTTCAGGTCTACCAGGTACACCCCACTTACTTCTGTCCCTATCCACAGTTTGCTGCCATTATCAGAGAGGTTCATTACCCGGATGGATCCTTTGATGCTGTCTTTCCAGGGATATTTGTGCCGGGCATCTGCTTCACTCATTACCCTGCCTCCTGAATCCAGCACCTGTATGCCGGCGTAGGTACCCATGATCGTATAGCCATTGGGCATAAACAGCATGGCAGAAACCATGTCACTCTCAAGCTTGTATTCATCTTTCCGGTGAATGGTATAATGCATTACATCTTTATTACCAGGCTGAATAACATCAACCCCGCTGCCTATATAGGAAATCCAGATGCTGCCGTCTGGGTGCTCCAGGATTTCACTTACATAAGAGCCATTGAGCTTTGTATTATCAGTGAAATCTATTGGAAAATGTTCTACAAAATCAGTTTCAGGGTAGTAGCGGCAAACACCCTTGTCTGTACCGATCCAGATTGAATTATTATCATCAGCATATAGTTTGCGGATGGTATTGCTGATAATTGACTGAGGATCTTTTTCGCTGTGCTTGTATATTTTGAAATCGTGACCATCGAAACGGTTCAATCCATCTTCGGTACCGAACCATAAGAATCCCTGCTTATCCTGAACAATAGATGTTACCTGGTTTTGAGAAAGACCATTTGCTTTGCTGTAACTTTCATAGTCAAATTTTAAGAACTGACTATTTCCCTGCTCATAAACCAAACAAGTAAGCAAACATAAAAAGACAGATTTGAAGAGCTGAGAAATATGTCGGTTTCTGTGGATCATGTTATTATTGCCGGCAACTTTAGAAAATTATTCTAAATATTGCTGGAAGACAAATGCACATAAATCAGCACCGGAAATATAGATGTAATATTTTATTGGAACTTCAACTTTAGCAAAGCACCCTCAATGGTAAACCATTAAAACATTAACATTACGTTTTTCTTATAAAGAACCCGATCGAACAGAAATGCAGTAAAGAGAAGATCCTTTCAAATATTTTGTTCTTTGTTAAACAAGCACTGTTATAATTTACATTTCTGCAAAACAAAGGCATTTCATTAGGCTAACATTCTCTTATAAAGAAGATTAAAATAAGATTAGATATAATTTCTTGTAAGCTTTATTGTAATGTTAAAACTCTCAAAACAAATGATGTTACAACGCTATAGCACACCTTATATATTTAAATTGATGCGTTATAAACGGCTATTGTTAATGCATTTATAACAAAAATATTTTGGGCTGTTATTTAATTTTTAAAAAAGGCAGAACGCTGACATTATAATGATGACTATAGATGTATTGCCTAAACTTCTCCTTTTACAACTCTTTTTTGCCACGCTTTTTGTTAATTTCATTGTTCAGGCTTAAAGCAGCACTAATCAAACCAAGGTGCGTAAATGCCTGTGGGAAATTACCAAGATGTTCTCCCTTTACACCCAATTGTTCTGCATAGAGACCAAGATGGTTAGCATAACCAATCATTTTTTCGAAGAATAAGGTGGCCTTATCAAGCTCACCGGCCCGGGCCAGACACTCTACATACCAGAAGGTACACATTGAAAAGGTACCCTCGCCCCCACTAAGCCCTTCAATTTTTTCATCGGGCCTGTAGCGATACACGAGTGAGTCGGATACCAGTTCTTCTTCTATTCTCTTAAGGGTGGAAAGCCATTGTGGATCTGTGGGGCTGATAAAACGAATGATCGGCATCAGCAGCGTAGCTGCATCTACGGTTTTAGCGCCTTTGTACTGAACAAATGCCTGCAGATCCTCATCCCAAAAATTTTCATGAATGTCGTGGAAGATTTTATCTCTCTCCTGCTGCCAGTGTTGTTGTAGTGGAAAAGAATGGTTATCCGCGATCCGCATTGCCCTGTCAATGGCTACCCAACACAACAATCTCGAATATAAAAACTGCCGCTTACCACCTCTTACTTCCCATATCCCTTCATCTTCGCGGTGCCAGTTGTTGCACACCCAGTCTACCTGCCGGGAAAGGTTCTTCCAGAACCGATACGAGATAGGTTCTACATATTTGTCATAGAGATAAACTGCATCCAATAACTCTCCATATATATCAAGCTGTACCTGGTTATAGGCACCATTGCCTATACGCACAGGCTGTGTTTTACGATAGCCCTCCAGGTGATTCAGCTCAATTTCATCCAGGTCTTTTCTGCCATCAATGGTGTACATCAGGCGCAGGTAGCCGGCATCGCCTATGTCATCGCACTGTTTTTCAACCCATTTCATAAAGGCAGCGGCCTCTTTTTTATAGCCAAGATTAATAAGTGCATATACTGTAAAGGATGCATCGCGAATCCAGGTGTAACGATAATCCCAGTTACGTCCACCGCCTAATTGCTCAGGCAGTCCAAATGTTGGTGCCGCTACAATAGATCCATACCGGTAGGAAGTGAGCATTTTTAATACCAATGCCGACCGGTGCACCATCTCCATCCAACGCCCCCGGTAGTTGCATTTATCAGTCCAGTCTTTCCAGTAATGAATGGTGTCGATAAGGCTCTGTTCAACAAAGGAGCTGAAGTCGCGCTCCACCGGTGTATTGTGATCTACCTGCTCAAGCATAAAATCCGCATGTTCTCCCGGATGCAGTATAAATTCTGCATGGGCATCTTCATTTCTGATGTGAAGCGGTACACTGCTTATGAGCCGCAGCACGAGTCTGCTGGTTTCCTGGCTGGTGAAAATTACTTCGTATTTGCTTATCTGCGCACTGGTATGTTTAGTCCGTGCATAATTGAAACGGGGACAACACTCTACCTTAAACTTCATCTGCCCTTTAATGCAGGAGAGCCTCCTGATTACTTCCTTACCGCCGTATGCCTCTTCTTCCGGCATAAAGTCTGTTATTTCAGCCACCCCTTCGTCTGCCAGAAAGCGGGTAAGCAATACGTTGGTTTCAGGCAGGTATAGCTGCTTGTGTTTAATGTTTTCGTTAAGGGGATGTATTTTGAAATGACCACCTTTATCTTTATCCAGAAGCGCAGCAAAAATAGTTGGTGAATCAAAATCGGGAAAACACATAAAATCGATTGAACCCCGAACACTTACCAGGGCAACCGAATTCAAATCTCCAATAACACCGTAATCTTCAATTGGCTGATAGTCTTCCATATATTAGGCAAACCCTTTTTCTCCTCCTCTGTTTGCACATTGATGTTATTAGCCGGGAAAAGTGATGTATTTGCTTTGCAATGGGCAGTTATTATAAATTTTCTAAGGCACGCAATGTGGTGAGGCAGGCAGTACTATCCTTTTATTATACATAAATTGGCTACTAACGGTAAGAAGAAAATGTTTGTCTGCTTACCAGCCCAATGGTGAGCGGAGAAAAGAGAGCTGTTTTTTACAACTGTCTGCAGGCGGTGCAACAACACTTTAATAGTAATGGCGGCAACAAAAGCCTATAAAGGTTTACAACTTCCAGTCTATAGTACCACATGGCTGTGGATACCATCCCGATAAAGAAGATCATTTACAAATGGCGGAGGTGCTGATACCATTTTACAAAGAGGTGATGAACTGGTGACCGTTCCTTTAGCGCTTGCCCGTAATGCTATGCGTTCTGTTTGTTGAAATTCAGCAACCTGTCTATCCTCTGGAGGTTAAATTTAATAATCAGGTAGTCTATTGCAGGGTTCAATAAAATAGCGATTAGCTTATCAACAAAAAAGCCTGCAATAAACACAAGAAATGTGATAAACAGCAAACTGATGAAATGAACTAAAGCTGAATCGTGCTGGCTCTGTTCGAATAGGTTTTTGATGAGCAGCTCCCTGGTTATGGGGTGGTCGTGAAAGAAGTAAACACCTAGTACATAGGGTGATATACTGTTAATCAGACTGCTTTTAATGTGCAGGTTTTTGAACATAAAAAAGAATGAAACAGCAGATATGAACACCAGCGGATTGTTGTAGGCGTACAATTTTACAACGCCCCGCTGGTCTAAAGCAGTTACACTTATAAAAGCCAGCAGAAACAGCAAGGTGGAGGAGAAAATATATACAGAAGAAGAGTAACTTTTAAACACACTTAGGTTGGCATACCTCCGGATAAACTGTGCCAGCAGGTAAATGTGCACAAAACTTAGTACTGAATAGCCTTTGTTTACACCCACTGAGGTTACATCAAATAAAAATCCGCCCACCATATTAATGATGGTGATACTGATGAGGATAAATAAAAACTGCGCCTTGCTGAAGGAGTCGATAGCATTGTTAAGCAGTGGGCTGATGATGTAGAGGGCCAGGTATGTTGTTATAAACCACCAGGTACCGGCAAAAACAGGAAAGAGGGCAATTAAATAATAACGCCAGCCATGGCTCTCCCAAAACAATACATCTGCCACCAGTGTGAACAACATCGAATAGAAAGTAGCCTGGGCTAATATGTTCAGAAATGGACCTGTTTTGAACTTTATACGGTAGTATCCCGAGATAAAAACAAAACAGTTTACAGCAATCACCAGAAAGCTTTTCAGTAAAACATAAGCCATTGATGATTTATCTTCAATCTCATAATTACTACCACCCATTTTAGCACCATGCACAATCAGGTGGTAGCCTATAATCATAAGCATTAAAACTATTCGAAGCAGCTCAATATTAGAATCGCGCTCTAACCCCTTTCTGGTCGTCAGGCTCATACTCATAATCAAGTTTCCAGATGTAATGAAGGTATACTTGTGCTGGATAACCAGCCTCTGCCAGTTACCAGTATTAGCCCTTCATAAGGAATTGAGTCTGTCAGAAAATAATTATTATCCCAACAGCATCAGCCAGCTGCCAGCATGCAGCCAGAAGATAATTATAAGTATATCCTGTTTATGAAGAACCACCCTGTTGAGTGATCTATATCAGGGTGGAGTGGGATCAGTGTGTAAAAGAAAGACAGTCATTGAGGTAAAACAAGGTTAAAAATAGACTCCGGCAATATATACTAAATTATGTAAAATAGGTTTCAGCAAACAATGTTTACTAACGTTACTAAAAAATATTTGCTGGAGAAACACAGCGGGTACAGGCATTATCAGAAGCTCATGAAACTATTTGATAGCTAAGGTTTTAATTATAGCAGTCCCAGCTCCTGGGCTTTGCTCATGAGTTCGGCCACATTGCTGGCAGATAGCTTGCGTAGCAGGTTTGCCCTATGATTAGATACAGTGTATTCGCTCACCACCAGTTTTTCTGCAATCATTTTAGTGCTCTGCCCTTTAGACAATAGCTGCAGCACTTCTGTTTCCCTTGGGGTAAGTCTTATTTCTGTTTTCTGGTTAAGCTGCCGCAGTGCTCTGAACGCCTTACTATAAACAGATTCGCTGAAATACTCCTTTCCATTTGCAACAGCTTGTATGGCTTTTACCAACTCTTCACTCACAGTTCCTTTGGGCAGAAAGCCAATTGCTCCTACCTGCATGGCTTCCATAATGTACTCTTCTTTATCCTGCATGGTCAGGAAAAGTACATTTGTTTTTGAGGCTTGCTGCGACAGCGCCCGGGCAACTTCTATCCCATTCATCACCGGCATAGCTATATCACACACAAGCACATCTGGCCGATGAAGATCTACAAGTTTTACTGCTTCTAGTCCGTTACAGGCCTCTGCCACTATTTTTATGCCTGGGTTTTGCTGCAATATCAATTTTAGTCCTTCACGTACAATACCATGATCATCGGCCAGAATAACCGAAATATTGATATCTGTTGCTGTCATAGATTAGCTGTTGATAGGTAGTACTACATTTACAAGGCAGCCCTGGCCGGGATTGCTTTCTATCAGGAATTGCCCATTGAGGGTTTCAGCCCTATATTGCATATTGAGCAATCCAAATCCTTTTTCCTGGCGCTTCATTTTTTCAGCTGGTGTAAATCCCACACCATCATCTTCCACCATAATTAATAAATTACCGTCCTGCATGATGAGCTGTACTGATATATTTGCCGCACCTGCGTATTTCATTGCATTGCCGGTAGCTTCCTGTATAATTCTAAAGGCTGCAATTTCAATCTCCTGGCTAAACCTTTCTCCCTGTAAATCACAATAGTAATAAAAATCTGCGGTCCCTACACCTTTATACCTTTCAATCAGCTGGCGAATACCGGCTTCCAGTCCAAAATCCTGTAGCACCAGCGGCATCAGGTTGTTATTGATTCGAATTATTTCGTTGATAATGTGATCTACTGACTGCCGGGTTTCGGATGAAACCTTTTCCATGGAGAGCTGTATCTTGAGCACGTTCAGCTGCTGGCCAATACCATCATGCAGCTCCCGGGCCAGACGTTTACGTTCCTCCTCCTGCCCCCCTAAAAATGCACCAGACTGGTTACGCTGCTCCGTAATTTTAAAGTTTAGCATCTCCACTTCAATTTTCCGGATGTGTTCTGCTGTTAGCTTTTTATCAGTAATATCCTGGTGTGTTCCCACTATTCTGATGGGTTCCCCTTTTTCATTCCAGTCAAGCACTTTACCGCTCGTCTGCACCCAGCGCCAGTCACCTGTTCTATTCTTCATTCTGTACTCATGCTGAAAGTAACCAGTTGGGTTCTGCATATATTCACCTACAACCTGGTTAAATACATCCAGATCATCCTGGTGTACCTGCTGAATAACACCCTCCATTGTTTCCTGTAATTCATGGGGTTCATAGCCCATAATCACCGCCCAATGTTCGCTCATGACCAATTTGCCGGTAGGCACCATCCAGTCCCACATACCAAGGTTGCCACCAATCAGGGCCAGCTCAAGTCTTTGCTTTTCCTCTGCCAGCTTTTGTATGGCTGCAACACGTTCTGTAATGTCTCTGATGATAACCGTAAAAAACCTTTGCCCATTCACCTCAAGCTGTGATATAGAGGCTTCTATTGGAAACTCATGGCCGTTGCTTTTTAATCCGTAGACACTGGAAGATTCCGGGCTCATGCTGCGGCTGGTTAAGCCGGTTTCACCAAAAACATCAACGCTCCTGCCATGATTTTTCCTGAACCTGGCCGGCATCAGAAGGTTCATATTCCTGCCCATTACCTGCTCTGGCTTGTAAGCAAAAAGCTGCTCAGCTGCCTTGTTAAAAAGTACAATGTTATGCTCCTGATCAATTGTTATGATGGCATCCATGGCAGAAGCAATGATACCTTCCATTCTGAGGCGCATTTCTTCAAGCTCTCGCTCTGCCAGGTTTCTTTGTCTGCGGTTGCTGGTTTCACGAATGGCACGCTCTACAGAGGGTATCAGACGGCTTAGGTTTTCCTTCATCAGGTAATCTGTGGCGCCTGATCGTATGGCCTCTACAGCCGTTTCTTCTCCAATAGCCCCGGATATGATGATAAAAGGAATATCCAGCTCACTTGCTTTCAGGATGTATAAAGCATCCAAACCACTAAATTGTGGCATCTGAAAATCAGAAATGATTACATTCCATGAAACATCCTGTAGGGCTGCTGCCATTGCTGCAGCAGACTGTACACGCTGATGTACAATCTCGTACCCGGCTTTTCTGAATTCCCGGAGCAGGAGTATTTCATCATCATCTGAGTCTTCTACTAAGAGTAGTTTTATATTTCTCATGGCAGAGGCTTCTGTCAATTCTGATTTGGTGAGATGTTGAATTGGAGCCAGTACTGCCACAGGTTTCTGACCACCTGATCAAAGCTATCAGAATCTACAGGTTTGCGAAGGTAGCTGTTTACACCAAAGGAATAACTTGCCAGTACATCGCTGCTCTCTACAGAGGTGGTTAGCACCACTATCGGTATATATCTGGTGGCCTTATGTTCCCTGATCTGCCTGATCACCTCCAGTCCGTCTACTTTAGGCAATTTTAAATCCAGCAGCACCAGTTCCGGTATTTTGCAGGCATTACGCTTTTGGTGTTCTCCTGTGCAGAACAGGTAATCCAATGCCTCAGCTCCATCGCGGGCTACTATAATCTCACAATTGATCTGTTGCTTTTTAAAAGCCCGCAGGGTAAGCGCAACATCGTTTGGGTTATCTTCAACCAGCAGTATCATAATCAGTTTAAAAAAGTGTGAAGTAGAAGGTTGCTCCTTTTTCAGGGGCTGCTTCTGCCCATATTTGCCCCCCGTGCCGATGGATAATTCTTTGCACGGTGGCCAGTCCAATGCCTATGCCTTCAAATTCAATGTCTCTGTGCAGGCGCTGAAAAGCACCAAAAAGTTTTGTGGCATATTTCATTTCAAAACCTGCACCATTATCTCTTACAAAAAACACTGTTCTTCCGTTAATCTCCTCACAGCCAAATTCAATCAGGGCTTGCGCTGTTTTGCTGCTATACTTCCATGCATTATCCAACAAATTCTCCAGGGCTATCCGCAGCAGCCTGGCATCTGCCTCTACCTGTAGGTTAGGCTGCACCCTGGTTTTAACCTCCCGCCCTGCCTGCTTATGCTTTAGTGTTTGCTCATGCATCAATTCTAGTACGAGGTTACTGATCTCCACGTTTTGTTTTCTTAGTTCGGCACGTGATACCCTGGAGAGGTTCAGTAAATCATCTATAAGCTGCCCCATATGCTGGGTAGAATTGCGAATTCTGTTAAGAAAATCTTTTCCTTCCTCATCCAGCTGATGGTAATAATCTTCCAGTATTGCTTTACTAAATCCATCGATGCTGCGCAGGGGTGCCCGCAGATCATGAGAAACTGAATATGAAAAAGCCTCTAGCTCTTTATTTAAGCTCTGTAATTCAGCAGTACGCTCTGCTACCCTTTGCTCGAGCGCTGAGTTTATTGCTATTATCCTGGCCTCATGTGCCTGCTGTTCGCTAATGTTGCGGATATAGCCTACCACAAAAGGAGTGTTATTATAATACAAATTATTGAGGGTGACTTCTACTGGTATTAATTCGCCAGATGAATTTTTGTGTACTGTTTTAAAAGTATGTGTTCCACTACGGTTAAGCTCATCAGTTATATCATTTGCTATATTTTGATTGAAATCAGCATCAATATCCGCAACCCCCAGACCTATTAACTCCTGTGGAGCTAAGCCAAAGTGTTTACAGGCAGCCTTGTTTACATAGCTCAATTTTAATTCAATGGGTGATACCCAGTATATTGGAGTGTCTATGTTATCGATCAGATATTTGTAAAAATTCAAAGATGATTCTACTTTTTTAAAATCACTGATATCCTGTTGGATGCCTATCATTCTCAAAGCTTTCCCCTCCTTATCGCGCTCCACTACCTTACCACTGTTCAGTATCCATAACCACTCTCCTGATTTAGTTCTAGCCCTTCGCTGTGATCGATAGAATGGAATTTCACCCGCTAAATGTTTATTGAGCATTTCAATAATATGGGGTGCTTCATCAGGATGTAGAGAGTTCCTAAAGCCCTCTAACGACAGCATGTTTTCGTATTCTTCTTTGGTGAAGCCCAGGACCTGTGCACAACGCTCATCTACGGTAAGCTTAATACTTTGCAGATCTATCTCCCAGATACCTAAATCTGCCGCCCACAATGCTAATTCAAGCCTTCCTTTTTGTTCTTTAAGTTCCTTTTCGGTTTGCTTTAGCGATGAAATATCCTGGAGAACCCCAATTACCCGCCTGGGCTCACCCTGGTCATCACGCTCTACCACCTTTCCACTGCCTATGGTCCACAGCCAGTCACCAGACTTTTTCCTGAGGCGGTGTTCAAAAAAAACATATTCTGTCTCTCCTGATAAATGCTTTTCAAATGCCTCCTCTGCTCCTGGCAGATCATCGGGGTGGATTAAGTTTCTCCAGGTTACAAAATTTTCTTCTATTTCTCCTGCACGATAGCCCAACATGCTATACCACCGGTCGCTCCAATTTGATTTACCAGTGGATACATCTAAATCCCATGTTGCCAGCTGAGCACTGTTCAGCGCCAACTCGAGGGTCTCATTTTGTCGTTTAAGCTCGTGCTCAGCCTCCGTTACAGCTGTATTATCAACAGCAATAACAACTAATCCACTGTGAGCAGCATATACCCTGACATTAAAATATTTACTTTTGCCTGCTAACTTCTCTGCCACCTCTACTCGTGCTGTTTTGCCGGTATTCTGCACCTCCTGTAATACATCTAAGGATGGATAAAGATGAAGCATTGGCTGAAGTGTTAATAAATACTGCCCAACAGCCTGGGAGGATGCCACACCTGTGATTTCTTCACAAGTTTTATTCCAGTAGGTAATCCGGAGTTGATCATCCAACGCATAGAATACATCCGCTACACTATCTGCAAGATTTTTATATTGCTGAGCACTTTCCTGCAGGGCCTGCTTCGATAACTCCTTAATAGATTGATTAGCCTTGTATAACCGCTCATTGGCAGATTGCAGTGCATCATTAGTAGACAGCAGCTCTTCATTTACGCCTTTAGTTGCTGCGTTTGCAGCAGTTAAGTCTCTGTTTAGTTGTTCTATTTTTAGCTGTTGCTCATCCTGTCTCGCTTCATTTAGTAGAAATTCACGTCCATACCTGTATAGTATAGCAGTGAATAATAAAGTGTAGCATACTGAAAAAAGAACATACCCTAATTCTACACTATACTGCTCCAGGTGAAAAAACCAGATAATAAGGCTACCTAAAAAAATGGGCAGGAAAAGGGCTGCCACAAACAACCTGCGTACCAAAAATGCACTCCTGCCTGAACCAGCAAGGATGCGAACAAAGCCCTGATCCGGATACAAAAAAAAGAAGCCTGCTGCCAGCAACACAAAGCATAAAGCAGTGTGGGGGGCCATTTGAAAATGTCTTTCAATACCTACCAGCCCATCTACACGATAGATGTAACCTAGCAAAGAAGCAAAAACAACCAGAAAAACCAGCAGGGACACCAGCTGTGCCTTGCCATATGCCGGTGTAGGTTTTTTTGTGTATAAGAAATAAGATATAGAAAGTAACAAAAAACTAACTACAGCATTTACAGATGACCTTCCGGGATAGTAGCCAAACCTTATTGCCTGCTTGTCAGCAAAAAATAGCTGGTCTACGCCCAGGTTTACCCCACTTATATATTCAAACAGTATTATACTGCTTATTGAAACAACCAAAACTGCTAATAGCATACCAATGCGAGGGTACTTTACCAGGAAGAGCAAGCCTCCCGTCAACAGCAGGCCTATGGCAGTATTTACGCGCATGGGAGGATAGTCAGGTAAAATGCTTTTTACTGAATCTACATCAAAACCCCAGCCCAGCAGTACAATAGCAGCAATAGTTGCTACGATTAAACCACTAGCCCGTGCAAACCTGTGCATGAGGCTGATCAATTCAGAATTTTGTTTGTACATGCTTTGATAAATAACAGTGCTGATCCCTTACCCTTAACATTAAAATACATCTGAGGCTCTTCTGTTTTTATAGCCATGCAATGGATGATTGGTAGCTAATTATAGAAGGATAACTGTTAAAATTATAGACTCATATAGTTAAAATTAACTATATGCACCCCCCTCTTTTGAGGGGTGGTGCTGCAGTGAATTGTAACTACCCAGTATATGACAACAAGATGCTATATCAACTGCTACATTCCTTGTATACCTTTGAGACTACTTCTATTATTATCTGATTCTCAGTGCTCCAGAATGGAAAAGCTAAGTATTGCAATTCAGGAAAACGGATCTAAACCAGCCGACAGTAAATGCACAATGGCCAAAGTGGTTATTGTCGAAGATGAAATAATAGTAGTCTATATTTTACAGAAACTGCTCAATAAAGATAATCACGACATTGTAGATATTGTTTCCAGTGGCGAAAGTGCCATTGATACGATAAAAAAGTGCAAGCCTGATATCATTATCATGGATATTTTCCTGAAAGGAGAACTTAATGGTATAGAAGCGATGGAAGAAATTCGTAAAACCTCAGAAGTGCCCGTAATCTATACCTCCTGCATTGAGCATGAAGCAACAATTAAAAGAGCACTGGCTGTAAAAAATTCCAGGTTCATCAGGAAACCGGTCACCAGCCAGGTACTGGACATGACCATCAGGGAACTGGTGGGTGATAAATCCTGCTGGGAAATTCAATGATCTGATTATCGGCTCTACCTCCTCCTCAATCTGTTAAATTTATGAATAGGCACTGTTTTAATAATGTTAGCTATGAAAACACAGTTTGTGCTGACATAGACAAAAACAACCTTTCAAAGTCAACAGCATCTGCTGCCAAAGGCAAAAAAGTAAATCTCCCGAAGAAGGCTCATGGTAAGAAGGCTTTGAGTATAAAGCCTCACATGCATGCCGACACGAGTACTTACAATGTATTGATGTCAGAAACAAGAGGAAATATGGGTAAAGATCACCCATCAGGAAGAATAGCTCAAAACCAGGTATCGTCTAACCAGCATTACTCTGAGCGAACAATTAATACCGTTGTTAAACTGGTACAGCGAACGGGTGAGTTAAATGATGCCCGTGTAAGGGCTGAAAATATTATCGAAGCAGCACTCGATGCTATCATCACCATTGATGAGAAATATTCCATCGTTCAATTCAATGAAGCTGCTGGAAAAATGTTCGGCCATACGCAAGAACATACCATTGGCGAATCCTATTTTAATTTACTTCCCCTACACAATAGAAACAGCCAATATCTGGAAGCTTTAAAAAGCAAATTTTGTCAGAGCACATATTTAGATAATCGTACCTTACTCACCCTTACTGGTTTACGAGCCAATGGCAGCGAATTTCCCTTTGAGGCTTCAATTTCTCATGCAGTTGTAAACAAGCAAATATTCACTTCAATCATCATTCGGGATATTAGTGAAAGACTGAAGGCTGAAATGCTTGAAAAAGAACTAAATCTGCAACTCCTGCACCAGAACGAACGGCTTCAGCAATTTGAATACATGGCTTCTCACAACCTGCGTGGTCCCGTTGCGACAATTCTGGGCCTCACCCAGCTGCTCAATTTGGATTCAAGCATAAACACGGTACAACACGAGCAAATAGTAAACTATTTGAAGCAAACAGCCATGCAACTCGACAGCATCGTTAAAGACCTTCAGCAGGTATTAGATCATCAGCATCGTGCCGATCTGGTGAAAGAAGAAGTAGCCATAAGTGACATCATTACAAAAATTAGCCAGGATCTTAAAGATGCTATCAAAACTACCAACACCTGCATTAGCTGCAATTTCAGTGAAAATACTACCCTTTACGGTACCAGAACGAGCCTGTACAACATATTTTACCAGCTTTTCTCCAACGCTATAAAGTTTAGAAATCCTGATGTTAAACCCTCCATTGAGGTTGATACCTATGAGCGCAACGGCTTTGTGTTCATTACTGTTACTGATAATGGTTTGGGACTTGACCTGAACAGATATGCTCATAAGCTCTTTAGCCCATACAGCCGTTTTCATACGCATGTAGAAGGAAAAGGCCTGGGACTACATGTGGTGCGTACACTGCTGAGGCAAATGGGTGGAGACATCAGGCTGGAGAGTAAAATAAAAGAAGGAACAAGCTGTACTATCTATATTCCACAGCATCATTAAACCCTGTTTTATTAGCAAAGATATAATTACAATGAACCAGGGCTGAATAATGAAGGGGAACCAGTTAAATATATTGGCGCACGTTATGTAATACCCGATGATACCCTTGCAGAAATGCTCTATAACAGAATGCTGGAAGACACAGCAATGCTTACCAAAACATTGTAGACACTACAACTACTGAAAATGAAGCTGCCTCAGGGGGCAGCAATAATTCCGCAGCAAATTATAACTTAACAGAATCAATCAGGCGCAAGTGATGAGTGAAAAGGAAAGGTTGAATGCCCTCTACAGCTATGCTGTAATGGATACAGAGCAGGAAGTTGAATTAAATAACATTGTGCTGCTGGCAAGCCAGATTTGTAATACACCAGTTTCCCTGATTACCCTCCTGGACTCCAACAGACAGTGGTTCAAGGCAAAAGTTGGGATCGATGTTAATGAAACCCACAGGAATATATCTTTCTGCACCCATGCCATTGAGAGGAGTGAAGTCATGGTCGTTCCTGATGCCACTAAAGACATCCGCTTCTCTGAAAATCCACTGGTTACAGGATTTCCATTTATAAAATTTTACGCTGGTGCTCCGCTTATCACTCCGGGAGGTCATGCATTAGGCACTTTATGTGTAATAGATCAAAAGGTTCGTGAACTTACACCCGAGCAACTTTTTGCAATGCAAACATTATCACAGCAGGTAGTCTCACAACTGGAACTGCGCGCTAAAATAAGGCAGCTTAATGCATTGGTATATACAAAAGATAAGATTCTTTCAATAATCTCACATGATGTAAAAGGCCCTCTGAACAACATTAAGCAGTTAATGGGTATGTTTCTAGCAGATGAAGTACCTGTTGAGGACATGAAGATGCTATCGGCCGAAATGATGAAAAGAATTGATAAAGCGGATTATTTGCTGGGAGATTTGTTGAACTGGTTTCTTTCGCAGATCAATAACTGTGATGGTAAATACGAAGAAGTTGATCTTTCGGTCCTGATGGAAGCTATCATCGAAGAAAATTCAGTGCAACTACAGCAGAAGAACATTGCTGTGATCAACAATATTAGTCGTGCAGCAATGTTGGTAGCAGATGTAAACATGCTGAAGTTTGTTTTCAGGAACCTGATTGTAAATGCCTGCAAGTTTACCAGGAGTGGTAGCATTAGCCTGTCAGCTTACAGAACAGATGATACTATACATATCAGCGTAAAAGATACCGGTACAGGTATAGATCCTATAAGGCTGGAAAAACTTTTTTCCTGGGACAAGATCAAGTCTACCGCAGGTACCGCCAATGAAAAAGGGCACGGGCTTGGCTTGTTACTGGTACAGGAGTTTGTCCAAAAGCACCAGGGCAGCATTGAGGTGCTAAGTGAAGTAGGCAAAGGAACAGAAGTGATTGTTACATTACCCCTCTTAGAAAAACTCAACTTGCCCACACCGGATTTACAGGAAACTGAACCACTGGTTTAGCAGGCCCCTTGCATTGTTAGGGTTGATCTGTTTGATGGTTGATAACAAAATGAATAAGTTCTTCAACAGGCACGCCTGCCCTTTCGCTTGCGTCGGCTATATCTTCCCTTGATACCTGCGCGGCAAAAGTTTTGTCTTTCAGGCGCTTCTTTACCCCTTTTACTTCCATACCCTTGTAACCTTCGGGCCGCATGAGTGAATAGGCATGGGTAAAGCCTGAAAGTTCATCAAAGGCATACAACATCTTGTCGATCTGGCTCTGCGGTTCCACACCAAAATAACGCGGACCGTGAGAGGCAATAGCCCTGATAATGGCAGGATCTATCTGCCGCCCCTCCAACTCTTCAATGATACGTCTGCAGTGTTGCTCTGGCCACTGGTCCCAGTCTGCATCGTGCAGCAAACCTGCAAGATACCATTTATGCTGCTCCTCATCTTCAAAATGCAGCCTTTCTCCTGCCCAAGCACGCATCAGCTGCGCCACCTGCCGCATGTGCAGTTTCAGTCGATCATTTTTTACCCAATCGTTCAGCAGGATTTCGGCTTCTGCCATTGAGAGCACATTTCCTACATTTGCAGGATTACCAAATTGAGTGCGGCCCAGGTTCAGGGAGGAATCAGTCATGGAAAAATTATCTGTTTTAGCAGATGGCTGGTAATATTTTACGATATGTTCTTAAAAATAGCAATGAGAAACTACTGTTCAAATACAAATACCTGAAAATCGGGAACGTTCAGGTTAAAAAAGCCCTTGCCTCCTACTACATTAGAAGGATAGTGAATGGGTTCTCCCAGGAATTCCATAAAACTGAAGCGGTTATCCAGCCTTAACTTCATAAACTCGTAGTACTCCTCGCTGATGTTGGAAAGTGAAACAACAATAGTATCTCCGGGTTCATAAACCCTGGGTATTACCCTGTACTGATCAAGATAATTTATCTGCTCACTTGAATCCTGATCATCAAATAGTTCTGTGTGTGATCTGGGATTGATGAAATTATTAATGATATGTTCCCGATGAATCTCCTGTACACCCAGCATGTACCAGTTTTTTTCATTTGGGTCGCTAATAGAATAGGTCAGGTGTGCCAGCGTATCGCCATACTCGTCATAATACAAATCGGCATTAACATCATTAAACGGAACCTTCCTCTTTAGCATGGCGGAGGCATAGACTTCTCCGAGTGTTTCACTGCTTACGTGTAGTTCATATGTTTCACCATCTACGAAAGGGATGCCCACGCCACCGTACACACCATACCCAAAATCATCCAGGTTATAGCTGCCATCAGGACCGCTTATCGTCACAGTTGCATCCCTTACTGCTATCTGTTCTATCAGTCTTACAGGATTACTGTTATCCGTAACTTCCAGAGCTCCAAAGGTCTTGGTTAACAGCACCAGTATTGTTTCATCCTCCAGCATCTGGGTGGATACCACGATCTCGGACTTAACATGAGGTATATTTTTCACCTCCAGCGGATCGGGCATGCAGGATGGCAGCAGCAGGAGCAACAAAGCTATACAAACACCTGTACTGCCCAATGTTAAAAAATAGCTGTATAAAATTTTTTTGAGCATATGTTATAAGCTGAAACCAACACTAACAAATGGAAGCAGGCCAAAGAGCCCGGGCTGTGTATAGTACAGATTACCGGTTTTCTCATCCTCTTCTATATAAATACCGATTGGACTCGCCCTGTTATATACATTATTAACACCGGCAAAAACATGCCATTTTATCCTTGTATGAGGATTGCTGGTAAATTTAACGCCTACATCCAACCGGTGTGTATCTGAAAGTTTTACCTGGTTTATTTCTGAAAAAACAGGAATAAGATCTACTCCTGCCATGCTTGGCGCCGGTATAACATACTGACCAATTACGGGTGTGAACCTGGCTCCCGATATATACTCCCAAACCATTGAAGTAAACCACCTTCTGCCCAGTTTATATTGCATTACTACCGCACCATTATGCCGGCGGTCGTAACGGGCAGGAAACCAGTTTCCCCTGCTAATTTCATCGTACTGCCTCCACGACCAGGAAAGTGTATAGCTTAACCAGCCTGTAAGCCTTCCTGCTTCCTTGCGTAAAAGGAATTCTGTGCCATAAGCACGCCCCCTGCCCTGAATCAGCTTTGACTGAAAATCAGAATTGAAGAACAAGTTGGTGCCCTCTTCGTAGCCAATGAGGTTATCAAGTGTTTTATAGTAGCCTTCCACACTAATGAACACACTGGCGCCCGACAGGTATTTTTGCCAGGCAGCAGAAATCTGGTGCGATAGCTGTGGCTTGATACTATCAGTAACCGGATACCAGATATCAGTAGGAGAAGAAACGGCTGAGTTGGAAATCCGGTGCAGGTACTGCACCATGCGGGAGTAGCTTAATTTTAGTGACTGATTCTCGGGCAGGGCATATCTTAAAGAAACACGAGGTTCTGGCGTAAAGTACTCCCTGTTGTTTACCAGACCAAAAGAACCCCTGAAGCCGGTGTTGATCAGCAGCTTTCTGCTAAGGCTCCACTCCTGCTGAATATAGGCAGAAAGTTCATTGGCTATTTTACCTCCTGTAGAACTGCTTTCCAGCATTTCTGCAATGTTTCCGGCAGAGTTAACAATGCTGGGGCTAATCTCATGCCTGGCCCACTCCACCCCTGTCTTGATCCTGGCATCTTTCCAGACAGAATCTTTTACAAAAGTTATTTTCGCACCATAATCTTCTATATCCGAGAAAGCAACCAATTTATTTTCTTCGTAGATATTACTGATGTCATATTTGTAAGCCGAGCGGGTAAGGGTAAAATCACTGTTCCAGCCCCTGGGGTATTTGTGCCTCCACTGTAACGACTGGCTGGAGTTTCCGGAAACATAGCTGGTTCTAACGCCCCTGCCATCATTATCCCTATCCCTGTAGAGATCAAAAATATCTTCTCCCATGTAGTAGCTGAAATCAATCTGATCACGTTTTCCCAGCTTAAACATCACCTTACCATTGAGGTCATAAAAATAATAAGGCAGCTCCTCATCTAAAGCTTTTACTACCTGGTCAATATAGGTTCTGCGGCCTGCTACCCAAATACTTGCCTTATTCTTAACAAGTGGCTGCTCTACATAAAGCCGTGAAGCAAGCAGCCCTACCTCACCGGAAATAAACGTTTTTTTAGCAATAGTACTGTTGGTGCTGATATCCAGTATGGAAGATAACCTGCCACCGTATTCTGCAGGAAAACCACCATTGATCGACTCCACTTTATCGAGTATATCCGGGTTGAATACTGATAAAAAGCCAAAAAGGTGGCTTGTATTATAAATAGGCGCCCCATCCAGCAGCACAAGGTTCTGATCTGCTGCACCACCCCGAACAAAGTAATCGGAGCTTCCCTCCACTCCTTTGGTTGTGCCGGGCAGCAATTGTATGGTTTTGATGACATCTGCCTCGCCGCCAAGTACGGGTAAAAATTCAATGTCTTTTTTTGAAATAGTTTGGGTGCCAATGCGGGTGGTTTGAATAATATCCTGCTGCGAATATCGGTTAGCCATAATTACTACTTCCTGCAGATGGGCGATTAGTGGAGAAAGCTTAAAGCTGATGGTTGTGTCGCTGCGGACTTGTACCAACTGGTTTAATTTTTCGTAGCCTGTATAGGAAACTATAATATTGTTGAAACCCTTTGATACTTTTGCGGAAAATTCTCCATCTATATCTGCTGGTGCTATAATGCTATCAGGCAGGACCATAACAACGGCAAAGGGAAGCGTTTCTCCATGATTATCTTTAACAACGCCATTCAGCCTGACCGTTTGCGAAAACAGAACAGCCGGACACAGCAAAAGTACCAGAAGAAAGCTTTTTGATAATGTTACTCCAACTGCCATATTTACATTTGCCCGCTTGTAAAGTTTCTTCATAAAAGTTTCCCGCTCCCACCAGATTAGATTTCAAAGAATAACATTCCTTTATCTAAGCATGCTGATAAAAAGAGCTGTTCTCTATTAATTAATAGTAAAAAGTATCTACAGGGTTTTAAAAAAATGCATATTTCTTATAAAAAAGCTTACCTGCCAAGCTTCTTAACCTACTATTACAAGCTTCTTAACCTACTATTACGCGAGTAGTAGCAGCGTTGATAGAGCTGTTGACCAGAATTAACGTATTTTTACATAGAAAAACCAGAATTTTCAATCATTGTTTGAAACAGTACAGCATGCAGTTTTCTACACTTGGTTTATCGGAACCACTCTTAAAATCTCTGAAAGCACAAAACTTTCAGCAGCCCTATCCTATTCAGCAAAAGGCAATACCTGCTATTCTGGCAGGAAAGGATATATTTGGTGTGGCTCAGACAGGCTCTGGTAAAACAGCGGCTTTTGTATTACCGGTTCTTGAGCTTCTGCAAAAGAGTTCTCCCCCTAAAAGCAGGTACATTAAGGTGCTGGTGCTGGTACCAACCCGCGAACTCGCCGCACAGGTAGCTGATGTATTCCAGACATTTAGTAACGGTCTGTCTAGGAGGTTAAACACACAGGCAGTCTATGGTGGGGTATCGATCAACCCGCAAATGATGGCACTGTCATCAGCAGAAATAGTAGTAGCAACCCCTGGCAGGCTACTGGACCTGGTTTCTTCCAATGCTGTACATCTTTCAGCGATAGAGGTGCTTATTTTAGACGAAGCTGATAAAATCCTTAACCTGGGTTTCCAGGAAGAAATTGACAAGATCTTTGCCCTCCTGCCTGAAAATCGCCAGAATGTACTCTTTTCTGCTACCATAGGCGATGATATTCGCAACATCAAAGAAACGCTCCTGCGCGATCCGCTGCTGATAGAGGTTAAGGAGGAAAACCAGCAGCAGGAGCTGATCAGCCAGGTTGCCTATCACGTAGCTCCCGAGCGGAAGGGGGTGCTGCTAAGATACCTGATCAAACAGCAGAACATGCAGCAGGTACTGGTGTTTACCTCCTCAATCAGAACTGCAGATAACCTGGTGGGCAAGCTTTCAAAAAATGGCATACAGGCCTCTTCTCTCCATAGTCAGAAAACCCAGGGGGCTAGAACGGAAGTACTGGCAAAATTCAAATCAGGTAAGCTAAGAGTGCTGGTTGCTACCGACCTTGCCTCCCGAGGCATCGATATAGAGAAACTTCCTTATGTATTTAATTTCGAACTGCCGCGTTCCCCAAAAGATTATGTACATCGCATAGGCCGCACCGGCCGCGCTTCTACAAAAGGAGAAGCCATTAGCCTGATTACGGCCGAAGACCAGCATCACTTTAAAATTATTCAGAAGAAAATGGGTAAAAAGGTATCCATTGTAGAAACAGACGATCTGGATCTGAAGGGATATTAGGATTAATTTTCCGTAAGCAGTTTGATTCTAGACAATTGCTTTGAAAGCTTGATGAAAAACAGGTTTCTTTGTTAATCTATGCAACTGTTCATCACATCGTTAAATTCCGGAAGTAACGGCAACTGCTATTATGTTGGTAATGAGCAGGAAGCCGTGCTGATAGATGCCGGAATTTCCTGCAGGGAAACTGAAAAACGCCTGAAGCGGCTGGGGTTATCCATGGCCAGGGTGAAGGCAATATTTGTATCTCACGAACATTCCGACCACATCAGGGGCATTCCCGTACTGGCTAAAAAATATAAGCTACCTGTATACATTACCCACGGCACCCTACATCATGCGCGTTTAAGCCCGCACAATCCGCAGGTGGTCCCTTTTGAGGCTTTTGAAACGGTGCAGATTGGTGAATTATGTGTTACTGCTTTTCCAAAATTTCATGATGCGGCCGATCCACACAGTTTTGTAGTAAGTTATGGTGATACCAAAGTGGGTGTTTTTACTGATATAGGCGCCCCCTGCGAAAACCTGATCTACCATTTCAAGCAATGCCATGCAGCCTTTCTGGAAGCAAATTACGATGAAGTAATGCTGGAGCAGGGACATTACCCTTATTACCTGAAGAGCCGTATCAGGGGTGGTCATGGCCATTTATCCAACAGGCAGGCACTATCGCTTTTTACGGCTTATAAGCCCATTTTCATGAGTCATTTGCTGCTGGCGCACCTTTCTAAGGATAATAATTGTCCCGAGCTGGTAAAAAAAATATTTACAGAACATGCCGGTGATACCGAAATAGTAGTAGCCTCCCGCTTTGAAGAAACACCCGTTTATACCGTTTGCTGCTCTCAGGCAATGGCAACACCTGAAGCTGTAAAGGTGAAACTTCATTATGGGCAACAGTTCCTTTTCGAATAGTATAAAAAAGCCTGGCTGCAGAATGAAAACCACAGCCAGGCATTAAGTTACCTTCAGTTGGTTAAGCCTTAAATTGTTCTTGCGTAAGGCTTAGACAGGTAGGCCACTGCTAATTCTGTTAAGCCTACTGCCAGATGGGGCAACCAGCTTTTTTTACGGAAGCCAAACAGGAATGGTGAAGCGGCCATTAGTGCACCATTGATATAGTCGAGCTGAAGGTGCCGGGGCATGCTCATTTTCTTTTTAACGCCCAGCTCATATTTGGTAAATAAGCTCTGCACAATAACACCAGCTCCCATAATCATAGGAAGATAAGTCTCCATGCCCCTGTTTTTCTTGCTGCTGAAAAGTAGCGGCAGGGTAATCAGGGATGCTGCAGTAGCATAATCGATAAAAGCATGTGTTTTAGAGGGTATTATGTTGGTATTCATATGTTTAAAAAATTAGATTCAACATATCCTATAATACTCAGTATGCTAAATAAGGTTTTTCAGAATACTGAGTATTAACCCAAATTATAATTCAGCCATTGGTTTAATTTCTCCTATTTCAAAAGGTTATCCTTGCTGCAATGCAGGAATAAGCTATTTGCCATTAACTTTGCTGTATAAATCTTTCTGATAGTCAATTAGATAAACCGACAGAACGACATTCAAATACATGACTACTTTGATACAGCTGATCAGAACACTTAGCCCTTTCCTGTGCATAATTATTGTAACTTCCTGTAATTCAGATGCTCCTGCCGATGTAGAAGCCGATCCGAATTTTAAGGATAAAAGTACTGATGTACGGGTTGTTGTTGGTGATTCTGCACACCTGAGCGCACCACAGTTTATTACAACACCCCCACTGCCACAATCAATATCATTTGCCGGAGAAACAGTGCCCCTGCATAGAAGCGATGTAAGAGAAGCACTCGAGAATGAGCTAACGGTAAATATGTTCCGTCACTCCCGTACCATGGTAGCCCTTAAAAATATTGAGCGGTGGCGTCCGCTGGTAGAAAAAACACTTCAGGAAAATGATGTTCCTGCCGATTTTATATACCTGGGCGTAGCAGAAAGTGAACTGGATAATAACGCTGAGTCTTATGTGGGAGCCACAGGTATGTGGCAGTTTATGGAAGCTACAGCCAAAGATTTTGACCTGCCCATCAGCAAAGATGTGGACATGCGCCGTGACCCAAAGCTATCTACAGAAGCTGCATGCAGGTATCTCAGATGGGCTTATGAGCAGTTAGGTGACTGGACACTGGTGGCGGCATCCTATAACAGAGGCGTGAGTGGCATACAGAAAGCCTTAAAGGAACAGCAGGCTGATAGTTTCTATGACCTGCACCTAAACCAGGAAACCGCCCGCTATGTATACAGAATATTGGCTTTTAAACTGATCCTGGAAAACCCGGAAGCATATGGCTATTTTCTGAAACCAGAGGAGCGGTATAAACCCTATGCCTACACTGTTGTAACGGTAGATGAAGATATAGATGACCTGGTAACCTATGCCAAAAAGCACAACACTACTTATAAGGAGCTACGCCTGCTGAACCCATGGTTCAACAACACCAGCTCCTATAAGCTCAATGTTCCCAGAAAAACAACATTCGAGATCAGAATACCTGCTGCAACAACAGATGGTATCAGGAAATAAAATTTTCCGATTTGTGATAAAGCCTGGTGCACTGACCGCGGCATTCAATAGTGCTGTTAGAATACAGCAGGTTTTATGAATACTGTCTTTACTCCTAAATCCAATCTTTCGGTTTTTTGATAAAAAAGCCTCCGCAGTAATTCCTGCGGAGGCGCACAAACAAGCTGCTTTCGTATCCGAAACTTAAGCAAACTATACTTCAGCAGCGAAGCGTGCTAATCCTATACTGATTAGCTATACCGCCAATAGATCCTTTTTCTCCTTTTCTGTTAAACTTCTGTATTTTACAATTGCCAGAATGGTAATGACAGCCAGTACAGCTACCAGCCAGTATATCCATACAGGCACCGGCACCGGGTCTCCCTGTGCATAAGAGTGCAGCCCTGACAGGTAATAGTTTACACCGAAGGAGGTCATGATCACAGATGAAAATGCCCAGAGGCTGGCAACATTAAATATAATTGCATTTTTCAGCTTTGGAATCAGCCTTAGGTGTAGTATAAAACCATAAATCATCACAGAGATCAGCGCCCAGGTTTCTTTTGGATCCCAGGCCCAATAACGGCCCCAGCTTTCGTTAGCCCAAACGCCACCCAAAAAGGTGCCCACTGTAAGCAGGAACAAGCCAATGGTGATGGCCATTTCATTTACAATGCTCAGCTCTTGCATGCTTCTCCACCACCTGCTGGTAGGTACCTTAGGTTTAAACAGCAGCAGCAGCAGGGTAAGCAACGCCATAACGGCAGCTAGCGCCAGCGGTGCATAACCACTTACGATAACAGCAACGTGAATCTTAAGCCAGTAAGAATTGAGCACTGGCATCAGGTTCGTGATTTCAGGATTCAGCCAGTCCAGAAATGCGACAAATAAGAGTGTGCCTGAAAACAGTACGCCAAGTGGCACTGTAAAATGTGAGCGGTTACCAAAGAGTAGGCCAAAAAGCAGCACACCCCAGGCTACGAAAATAAGCATTTCAAAGCCATCGCTCCAGGGTGCATGCCCTGCAATGTACCAGCGCAGAGCCAGGTGAAAGGTAAAAGCCAGAAAACCTGCCCAGGCAACTACCAGCCCTGTATTCCAGCTATAGCTTAGCCATTTTGGCAAGCTAAACAACTTTACAATTGCCAGCCCCAGCATACCTATACCCAGCAGCCAGAACAGGCCGAACAAGCGGTTACCCAGGTTTAGATTGTTGTAGAAAAGCTCTGCCTTTAGCTGATTTTGTGATGGATACACATGCATCCCTGCTTTTTGCTGATAAAGATTCATGTAATTCAGGATCTCATCAGCTTCCTGCCAATCACCGGTATTAGTGCCTTTCAACAAGGCCGACATGTACAGGGGAGTTATATTTTTCACAAACATCCCGTCTTCAGGGTCAAATCCTTTGTCGAACTGGTGGGCGGTATACCAGGTATTATTTTTATCCAGCCTGTTTGGAAAAAGCCTTAGAAAGTCTCCGCTAAATACTGCATAAAGGATATTAAAGCGTTCATCAACCTTCAGTAGCTCCTTATGGCCTTCATTGCGTTCGCCGGGCTTCAGGCGGTTTGCCTCCTCCACCAGCTCCTGCAGCAGATACCGCCCCTCATCATCCAGAAACTCTTTAAAGCTTAGGCTACTCACTGGCTGGTGGCCCAGTGCTTTAAATATCTCTGCTGATTTCTTAATATCGATTTTAATGAGTGGCAGACTGCTAAAATCAACCGGATTAAGCTGTACCGAGAGTAAAAACTGCTCTGCATTGAGTTTAAGATCGCCTCCCTCCTGTTTTATGGTAATGGTAGATGTTCCGCTAAGCTTCCTGGCTATTTCATTGGCCAAAGTGTTTAGTGGTTTCATCCGCCCGTCCAGATCCTGCACAACCAGCCGGCCATATGCCACTGCATGTTCAGCGGGAATCACAGATTTACTAACATCGGGCAGTGTGGTATCGTGGGCACTAAGCTGAAGGCTAATCAGCAGGGCCGCCACGGTAAGTCCCTTTGCTTTGTTCAGCGATTTTAAGCGATTATTTAAGATGCTGAACCTGCTGCCTTTGGCAAAAAGGGTAAAAAACATACCTAAAGTAAGCAGTGCATAGCCCAGGTAAGTAAGATAGGTGCCGGGCCTGTCCTGGCTAACAGAAAGTACTGTTCCTTTTTCGTCTGTATCATAAGAGGCCTGATAGAAACGATAGCCTTTATAATCCAGCACGTTATTCATGAAAACCCTGTACGGAAAGCTGTTATCATGATCAACAACACTTACTTCGCTGGCGTAGCTTGACGGACTCTGGCTACCGGGATAACGCTCCAGCTCAAAAGCCCTTAACTTTAGCGCGAATGGCAGCATTTCCTCTCTTGGTCCGTATGCTATTGTATACTTTTTCCCATCAGCAAAAAAAACATGGCGTTTTGGATTCTGGCTTACCACAGCGGTGTAGGTATTCAGCAGCTCTTTACCAGCCTTATTTTCTACCCTTAGCTTTACCATGGCAGGCAGGTTCTTCGCCATCTTCTCGTCTGTTTCTGCAGTATAAACCAGCTGCTTACCTTCATAAACACTTTTTACCATAAAAGCGGCACTGTCAGTCTGGTAAAGGGTCCGCAGCTGCAGTGGGGCTACTTCACCTGCTTTTAAAACACCCATTTTCTGGGAAGTCATTTCTACCAGGTGCAGGCTTCTGGTGCTGCTGATCATCCAGCTACTGTCCCCTCTGAAGAGCTGAATACCCGAATGCCCGGTTTTGGAAACAGTTAAACCAAGTTCGCCTATCTGCAGGCTCTCTCCTTTTTTAAGAAGGTAATCTTCACGGCCGGTGCCTGCGGCAATGGCTATGTCTACGAGTGTATCAGGGCCACTTACAAAGCTTTCGTGTGCGCCTGGGATAAATTCATCAAAATGTACACTGAATTCCTGTTCATCAATGCTAGCGGCTACTGCTTTTGATTCGAATTTGTAGGCAGAAAGTGTTACCGGCTTTTCAAAACGTTTTCCTGCCGGTTCCTCCTCTTTCTGGGCTTCAAGCTGCAGGTAATTGGTGGAGGATTGGAAGGTATGGCCCATTTCTCCTTCCCTGATATGAATGGTGCCCTCGCTGCCAAAGTAGCGGGTAATGCCAGCGCCTAGTACGATGATTACGAAAGCAATGTGAAAGAGACCTACCGGCCATCTTTTTCTGGCAATAAGTTTATACTTATCGATGTGTGCAATGAAATTGATCGCCAGCCAGATCAGGATCACTTCAAACCACCAGCTTTCGTAAACAGCAGCTCTTGCTACTGCAGTACCATGGTCATTTTCGATAAATGTGGCTACAGCCATTGCTACCGAAAATACTATCATGAGCACGAAAGATACTTTTGTTGAAAATAAGTGCTTCATCATTTCGCTTAACTTCTGTTCCTCTATTCTCCGTCTCTTTTCTATTCTTCTCTTAGTCCCGCAACCACTGAAATCCATATCGCTCCATCTATCTTATCCTGATTCTTATTTCCCTTATAAGTTTCAGGTGATGTTTGATAGATTCCGGGAGCACGAAGTCTGAATTATCTCCATACTGCGTATCCCGGAATTGCTATCTGCTAAGTAGGTGGTTGGTTAATTATTCTTCTTTTACCGGAATGACTAAAAGAGCAATCCGATAAACCTGTTTTTCATGGTGGGGCGGTAAATCATCATCAGGTATGCCCAATTCTGGTTAATGTCGGGGTTTTGTATACCCTGCAGCATTTTAAAGGTATCTGATGCAAACAGCTGGCTATAGCCACTCTGTACCGATACAGCATCATTGATGAGGTAGCCCATGCTAAAGTCAAGCTCATAACCCAGGCCGCTGTCGGTTTTCACCTGTTCTTTGTATACATCTGCAAAAGCACTAAAGAAGTGTCCGTTCAGGGAGGCAAACAGTTTGCTGTTTACATCATAGCGCACCCTCAGGAAGAGATCCTGCAGTCCTACTGTGTTTTCATGGCGTCCACCTACAAAGAACAGGTCCATATAGCCATTATGAGCATGGTTGGTTCCATAGAGGGGGGCAAAAGATTTGTTTATGTTGTTGGTGCTGTTGTTATCAGTTCCGCTAAGGAATTCCACACCCGCTGTTAGTCTTAATTTGCTCCCTTTGTCTGGATTAAGATCAATTGCATGAGAGACTTGTGCATTGGCATCAAAAGCCTGGACTTTTCTGCCCGCCGCATCTTTTCCAAACTGCTGGTAATAGAAGCCGGAAAGGATAGTGTTTTTCAGCTGGTATTTAAGTGTAGGCAAACCTATGGTCTGCATATGGCGGATGCCTTCGTCAATCACCTGGTTCTGATCATCTACCTGAGTGTACTGCCTGCCATTGTTCCAGAAAAGTGCAGCGTAGCTGAAATTACCAATAGTGTTTTCGTAGCGTATGAGCTGAGCAGTTTTGTACTGGTTAGGGGTGGTAAACAACCTGCCACTAAGCTTGTCTGAATCCTGGTTATAACCAGCGCCGAAGTGCAGCTTCATGCTGTTCTTTTCCCATTTGGCCAGGGCAAAATCGTGTGCTCTTCCCTGCAGCGCCCAATCCAGGTTACCCAGAAAGCGGGCATTGTCGTAGTTCAGCTCCTGGCGCCCTAATTTCAGGCTAAAGCTTTCACTTAGTTTTGTTTCTGCCCATGCTTCATGAACGGATAGAAATGGATCTGTTGCTTTTATTTGTGGGGTACTGCCCCATACACGTACATCTTGCACGCTTACATAAAAGCTGAACTTATCCATTTTATAGTGTGCATTCAGCCGGGCTCTCTGTCCAATAAATACCGCTGCTTTATCCTGCTCATTGATGATTTTGCCGTATCCATGTCGGTACTCTCCTCTTTGCACCAGCTGGCCATCTACACTAAACTGTGCCAGTGCTGTGTTTGAGAATAAGCATGCAATGCCCAGCATGCCGGTTATTATATAGTTTTTCATCGGGGGTATCAATGAAGGGTGTGTCTAAGATTGTATCTAGGCTTATTTAGCTGCAGCTGTTAATTAGTAGCAGCCTTAACTGTTTTTGTGCTTGCTTCGCGTGTTTTACCTTCTTTAAGCCACTGTGGCACCACCTGCTCCAGGTATTTGGCTTTGCTAGCTTTTTCTGCAGGTATATCGAGGCCAATGTATTGCTGCATGGCTACCTTGCTGGTATAGTCAGGCATTTCTACCGGCTGGTTGTGGCCCAGCGCTGCCAGCAGGCGCGAAAGCTCAATTCTGGCCTCCTGAATTTTTCCTGTTGCTGAAGAAACAATTCTGCTTGTTTCCAGCGGGGCGTGGAAGGCTGCTCCATGGGATGCCACTGCAAAATCCCAGCGCCACTGTGCATGACGAATGCCTTTGAGGATTTCTGCCATTTGTGCTTCGGTCGCACCCAGATCCCAGGCTTTTTTCGCTTCTATGTGCGCCTTGGCTATTTGCTTTTGCAGGTAGCTTGTACCTTCTTTTATTTTCTTCTGACGATCGTAAACATCAGTCATCAGGTCTTCCTTTTTCTCCCTATGGCACACAAAGCATGAGTTCTCTACATTAGCCAGTGGTGAACCTATGTGGTGATCGGTGAATTTCTGGCCTCCCTCTGTTTTATAGGGCATGTGGCAGTCGGCGCAGGATACGCCTCTTTTTGCGTGAACGCTGGATTTGAAAAGCTCAAAATCAGGGTGCTGTGCCTTGATCATTTTTGCTTTGCTGATGGGGTGCACCCAGTCGCTGAAATCTATCTGGTCATAATAGGCCTCCATAGCCTCTACTTCCAAACCATCTTTCCAGGGGAAGGTCAGGTAAGCGGCACCTTCCTTGCCAGGCACTTTCTTATCGAAGTAGTACTCTACGTGACACTGGGCACATACCAGTGATCTCATTTCCTGGTGCGATGCCTGCTTTATGTCCTTACCCATGGCCTCATAAGCTTCTACCAGTGCAGGGCGGGTAATGGTCAGGTTCATGGTTTTTGGATCGTGGCAGTCAGCGCAACCAATTGGGTTGATCACTTCGCCACCCAGGTCAGAGAATTTCTTGCTGTAGTACTCTGTAACACCCATTTCGTCCATCAGCCTTGGTACGTCTGTGCTCTTACAGGTCCAGCAGGTGCTGGGCATTACACCCTCTCCTTTTTCCATGGGTGCACCGGTGCGCAGGGTTTTATGAATATCTTCTATGGCATAGGCATGGCCTCTGGGCTGATTATAATCTTTGCTGAAAGCATAACCGGCCCATAATACTACCAGCTCTGCCTGCTCCTCCAGCACATCTTTGTGTCCGCTGGTGTTGTACAGGCTTTTAAAGGTGGTATCCCTGGTTTGCATATAAGACTGGTGCTGCCTGGGATAGTTAAGTCCCCACACTGAATCTCTGGGCTCTATATCCTCTATCTGCACCTGCGACTTATAAGCAAAGCGTGCCTCTGCCTTACGGTCCATTATCGTAGTGGCCAGCATCGCCAACAGAAACACTGCCACTAAAGTCCCCAGGAATAATATCCAGTTTTTCATTTGAGTATAGTTGAAATTTTGATCAGGAGAATGTTTTAATTAAAGAGCCCTTATTATCTGCTATCCAAGAGACTCATTTAGAAGTTGGGTTGGTGCTTGATTTTTTGCTTTCTTCTATTGTTTCTTTCAGCCATTTAGGGATTACGGCAGCTTTTTCTTTGGTATGTACTTCTATGTTTTCAATTTGTAATCCAACTGACGAAAGGCTCTTTACACGTCCGTGTGGTACTTCTCTATGACATTCCCAGCAGGTGCGGTCTGTTCTGTGTGCTGCATGTTCGGCAACAGAAGCTGTAAGCTTGGTGTCAACTACCCTGTCTTCGTGGCAGCGGATACAGTTGCTCTGAATAACCTCCACAGAAGGCTGCAGTGCTTTTATCACCTGTGGTTCTGCCCTTATGGTAAAGATTGAGGAATGGTACAGACCATCTTTAGCTTTAAAATAAAACTTGCTGAAGAGATTATCCTGGGGCACATGGCAATCATTACAATGCGCTACTTCGCGGTGTGAACTGTGATTCCAGGTAATGTACTGGGGAGTCATTAAATGGCAATTGATGCAGGCTTTAGGATCATCAGAAAGGTAAGAAACTGCGTTGCTTAGCTTCAGCACATAAAAGCCTAAGCCTAAGAATGCTGCTACCAATACCATGGCCGCCAGTCTCCATTTTTTTGGTGGAATCAGGCTGTATTTGAACAGAAACCGTCTTGATCTGTAATTGACCATAAGATCTGATTTAACTATTCAAAACTAGCCTGGCGGCTTTGCAAATCTTATGACATTAATCAGCTTATGTTATGATTGAAGTATGCTATTGGGCCTGCCTTACATGCTTCCACTGCTAATGAACAGCACCTCCTCCTGAACATGGCTGTTCAATACTTGCAAGACTGCTGATGATATATCAGAAATTCTTATGAGCTGCAGCTATATATAACCGAGCTGAAGAAACAGGTCTCAATAAATTTTATCAATGGTAAAAAAGAAATATCCCAGGGCTGTATATGCGGTACAACCTGGGATATTCAGAATAAAATTAATTGATCAGCCAGAATCAATAATCTGGGCTGGAGTTTTACTGTTGTATTCTCAGAACCTCTTCTGGAATTCTTGTTGGTGTATACACTATTTTGATACCCGTTATTAAGTATCCATCAAAGTCGGTACTGTTTCCCCTCCTGTTTCCGGGGGGTAAGGGGGCTAATCCCATTTCGGGCCTGCGGTCTGATAGTGCCCTGGCCAGTTCATTTTCAAAATTGCCTACTCCAACATAGGTAGTGCTTACATCATCAAGGTAATCTGTAAAAGTAAACCTGTAGCCCAGTTCCAGTGAAATATCCCAGTTGGGACTGAGGTGTACTGCCAGCCCTGCGCCTACGGGAAATACCGGCATGATTGCGCCGTAAGAGGTTCCTTCTGTTTTAAGGGGCCGTAGCTTATACCACTCTCCGTTGTAGTTAGCTTTTGGATTATTAGTTGTAAGACCAACACCGGCAAACAGGTAGGGGTTGACAGGTGGTTTTGCCAAAGAGTATTTATTAAACAAGTGAACGAGCCCTACAAGGTTCAACTCAAAATTATCTGCTCTAAAAGAAAGATTCCTGTTGTAGATTCCTGTACTGGGATCATTTAAAGAGTCTGCCCCGGATATGCGGTACCATATAAATTCTGATCGAAAATGCAGCCGGTCATTAACGCGATACTGGATACCCAGCTGTGCACTTGGTTTTGCCCACAGCTGCTTTCTATCGTCTTTGAGGTCTCCATAATAGGAGCTTATGCCAAAGCCCGCTGAATAAAAAAAGGTTTTGTGACGGTTTTTTCTTTGATAAACACTTACCGGTTCATCTATACCACTACGGAATTGGGCTTCTGCAAATGTCGTTACAGAAACAAGAATGCTGATTAAAACGATACTATATGTGAATCTCATAAAATATAAGCATGTAATTCAGAGGGAATCAGAATGCTTCTCTGGGAAGGTTTTTTTGGTTCCCTGCACGTAAAGCATACCAACAGCCTGTTACCTGACCATCAATATGCTCTAAATGTTGCTCTTCAGGATTATGAAGACTACCCAAGGAGGCTTCATTACCCCTGCGGTTTAGGTAGTAAAAAAATTACCTAAACCTTCTGAAAGCGGAGAATATTTACCTGTGTTTAGGATTCCTAATTCTTAAGAAGGGCATATAAGTAATCTTAAGCCCCGTAATCAGGTACCAGTCGTTTACGCCTGTGTTCCCTCTTTTTTTGCCGGCTGCCAATGGTGGCAAACCCATCTCCGGGCGTCTGTCAGATAAGGCTCTTGCAAGTGGATCATCAAAGTTTTCCACTCCCTTAAAGTTTGTACTCACATCATCTAAGTAATCAGTAAAAGAGACCCTGTAGCCCCACTCTACTGCTATATCCCAGTTTCTGGTTACATGGTAGGCAAGCCCGACACCAAATGGAACCACAAGCGCTACTGGACTATAGGAAACTCCTTCGGTTTCGAGCGGCCTTAAATTATGCCATTGCCCGTTATAATATGCTTCCGGGTTATTGGTCGTTAAGCCTACACCTGCAAATACATAGGGATTTAAGGTAACCTTATTAGTTCTTGAAAACTTATTAAACAGCGTATACAGCGCAACAAGATTCAATTCTAAGTTATCTGCTCTAAAAGAAAGGTTCCGAGCATAGATGCCTGTTTCAGGATCGTTCAAAGAATCTGCTCCGGAAATCCTGTACCAGGAGATCTCCGAACGAAAATGCAGGTGATCGCCTGCCCGGTACTGGGCTCCAAGCTGAATACTTGGTTTTACCCATAAGTCTGTTCTGCTATCTTTTAAATCGCCAAAATAAGAGCTTACACCCACACCCAGCGTATATGACATAACACCGTGGCGGTTCCTTAATTTGTACTGACTAAGTGCATCGGTTAAAAGTTCGCCCCCTTGGATCTGAGCTTCGGCAAAGGTTCCTGCAGAGACGAGTATAATCGTTATAAGAGTAATTATTCTATATTTCATAATTTTTGGGCTAGAGTGAAAATCAACATAAACCTACTTATTCATCAACACTTTGAATTTCGCTCCCTCAGACTCCCCTACTAATTAGGTAAAGTCCTTTCTTTCAGCAACCTAAGAGATGCTACATTGTTTTTCATTACTGTGATTTATACTTGGAATAGACATCCAGACGCTGAAATCTTGAATTCTTACTGATGAATTCAGGCACAATTTGCTTCATTTTTGCTACTACTTTCAGATCATCACCATCGCTGTTCAGGGAAAGCAGTTCATTTATATCTTTCGATACCTGGTGATAGCTATACTCTCTTACTTTGGAAACCTGTATCTTTTTATGATACGTAGGTATGGTGCTTTCCTCCTTATTCAGGAGTTCTTCATACAGCTTTTCTCCCGGGCGCAGCCCTGAAAAAATGATTTTTATGTCTACATCAGGCCTAAAACCTGAAAGTTTGATCATTTTTCTGGCAAGGTCTACGATCTTAACAGGCTCACCCATGTCAAAGCAGAAGATCTCACCACCTTTGCCCATAGTACCTGCCTCCAGCACCAGCTGCACTGCTTCTGGTATGGTCATGAAATAGCGGGTAATATCCGGGTGTGTTACAGTTACCGGCCCCCCTTTTTCAATCTGTGCCCTGAATCGAGGAATCACTGATCCGTTTGACCCAAGAACATTACCAAAACGGGTTGTAATGAACTTAGTTTGTGGTGCCGGATGACCAGCCTTACCATTACCGTTACCCCCAGCATTCCCTGAATTCATGCGCTGCAGCGATTGCACATATATTTCTGCAATACGCTTAGACGTACCCATTACGTTTGTGGGATTAACTGCTTTATCAGTAGAAATCATCACAAACTTCTCCACATCAAAGGTCATGGATAAGTCAGCCAGATTTTTTGTTCCCTGAACGTTAGTAAGGATTGCCTCGGTGGGGTTACCCTCCATCATTGGCACGTGCTTGTAGGCTGCAGCATGGTAAACGATCTGTGGCGAAAACTGATCAAACATGGTATACATCCGGTTGAAGTTCTGGATGTCGCCAATAAAAACATATAGATTAGCATCAGGAAACGATTCTTCCATTTCCAGCTGAAGCTCATGTAAGGGTGTTTCGGCCTGGTCGCATACAATTACCATAGCGGGATTGTAGTTGAGCACCTGGCGAACAATTTCTGAACCTATAGATCCTGCAGCACCAGTAATCAGAATACGCTTACCAGCAAGGTCGCCGGATATTTTTTCGTTTTCAATTACAATTGGTGAACGCTGTAGCAAGTCTTCAATCTTGAGGTTCTTCATCTGGTTCATACTTAGCTGGCCAGACATCCATTGCTCCGGAAGAGGTATGGTGATTACTTTGATACCCAGCTCCAGGCATTTTTCAAATATCTGCTTTTTAGTCTCAGATTTCAGATCCTCGTCAAATGCCACAAGTTTGTCTATGTGACACTTGTACTTCAGCTTTTCCAGTTCACTTACATGATATACACGTTTTTGTTGTATCTCCTTATGAATCTTGTTGGAATCAATATCTATGAAACCAACAATGCTTAAGCGGCCCATGCTGCTGGTTTCCAGGGCCTGTTTGGCTAGTACAGAAAGGTTATCAGATCCATAGATCAGCACCTTTTCCTGCACAGAATCTGCAGACTGGGATTTCATATAATGAAACAATGACTTGATTCCGATCCTAAGCTTAATAAGCAGAGAGGATGAAATAAAAAAGCTAACCAGCAACACCGAGAGTACATTTACACTGATCAGCGGATATTCTGGGGTTAACCAAAAATAAGCCACCACTGCATATACTACATTGGTAGCCAACACGGCGGTAAAGATCCGGTAGGCATCATAGAGGCTGGAATAACGGATCAGGCCTGTATGAATACGCATCAGAAAGAAAACAGTCAGCGAAATAAGGCAGTATAAGCCTACATATAAAAAAAAGTAACCTCTTAGAATCAATGAGAATTCAAATCGAAACAAGAGGAAAAAAGCAAAAGCAAAGGCCGTGCAATTGATCAGCTGATCAATTGAAAGTATGATCCATCTGGGCAGGGCCTTATTTAGTAAAAATGATTTTACCGGGTTGTTCATTGATTTTTTATGTTGAAAAAAAACGCTACTAAAGCGCTTGTAAAAAATTGCTGAAAAATAACTTGTCGTTTGCGACAAAATAACAAACCAATTTATGCTATATCTTCCTCATAAATCAGTATAGGTCAAAAGCTTAATATTTTTTTAACAGGACATTGTTTAACGAGACTTAATCTCCACCATATCCACAATTATCTATCCTGACATATATGTAAGGTTACGTGACTGGAGATTTAGGGTTACTCTTTGCTGCTCCTTTTGCAATAAAACAAGTACTGGAAAAATATAAGGAGTCCTGATTAGCTAGCTGCTAAGGCAGATTTGTATGCTTTAAAATGATTTTAATCAGACGATAACTTAACTAATTTTTTACATAGCACGGATCCTGTTATAAGCCTTATTATCAAGGGTTTGAACCAATACTTTTAACGAGCAATGGTTTATAAAGTATGATAAGCGCTAGCTTAGTGCTGCAGAATCTTAGAAAAAAGTAGTGGGCCAAACGCTCCGATATTGTAAAAAACCATTTTTAAATACTAGTCTCAAGATTTGTTATACATGCTGATTTCCTGCTTATTAGTTACAATCAATAGCGCTTTTACCAGAAATACAGGAATAGATAAATATGATTATTCAAATATGATTCAATATTTTCAGCAAGTAATTTCCGTATTAATCTGATAAAAGAAATTGTGTTTGCAGGTGTTGGGGTCGAAACCCTTGGCATAAGGTTTTTATAAACAAGTTGCGCTACAACTTGGTATATAGGTAAACTCATTAGTGTGAAGGCGCAGATATAACGTCGTTTTCTTGGCTTTTTAAAGCCTTTTTCAATATGATATTTACAGCCGTGAAAGTGTTTTAATTCCAGTACAATGCTTTCAGGCTGTACTTTTTTCATTAAACCTGATCAATATTCAACCTTCTGATTTAACAATAGAATAATCATGACTAACTGGTTGCCTGCGGGAAAAAAGGCTGCAATATGTTTTAGCATCGATGACATCCATCCTGCAAAAAGTTCAGATTATTATGAAGCAGGAGGAGACCTGGAAAAAGGGAGCCTGGGTTTAGTAAAGTGGCTGTTGGATAGGCACCCAAAGTTAAAAGTAACTCTTTTCACAACAGCAGACTGGAGACAGATATCCCCACTTCCTACCCGGAAAATACTAGCCGCTATCCCTGGCTTAAGAGATAAATTCTTTTTGGCCAAACGGTTAAAAAAAGGAAGTATGCAGCTGGACCGTCATCCTGAATTTATTAATTTTTTGAACAACTGGGGCAGCGCTGAAATAGCTTTTCATGGGCTATACCACACCCATAAGGGGTTAAAGATTCCTGTTGAATTTCAGGAACAGTCAGAAAAGCAATTAGGCTGGATGCTGGATGAAATGATCAGGATCTTTGAGCAGGCTAAACTGCAATACGTTATGGGCATCTGCCCCCCCGGCTGGAATGCCCCCGATAAGCTACTAAATCAGCTGGTGGCGCATGGCATCAGGTATGTTAATTCTGCACGCGACATTTTTACACCTATATCTGGTGATGCTACCACCAACATGAGCGGGATCAAAGGGGTGCCCCTCATCTATCCAACCCTGATCCGGAATAAGCAGCTGTTGCATATACCTGCTAATTTCCAGGCAACCTCAACGCCCGAAAGAGCAAAACAGATCCTTGAGCATGGCGGTTTATTATCTATAAAAGCACATATCGTTAAAACAGCCATGGGATTTACCATTCTGGATGGTGTGGATCAGCTCTACATGAATTACCTGGATGTGTTGCTTACTTCGCTTGAAAAGGAATACGGCGATTCTTTATGGTGGACATCCATGGGAGAAATTACAGATCTTGTGTTTACTCAAAATCAAAAAGTTAAAGAAGTAGCTGCATAAATGGAAAAAATCGTCATCAACCCCGAAAGCTTTCAGTCTCAGTACATCAGGTACATCAATGAATGTTTTAGTCACTGGGGGCAGGATAAGGAGTATGACTGGGCCTTTAATCGTAGGGTGGGAGAACATACTGCTGATATTATGATCATCCGGAATGAAGAGGATGAAGTGATTGCCGGATCAGCCGTGACCTACAGAAAACTGGAAAAGCCAGATGGTAGCCATATAGATATTGGCATCATGACCGGCTCCTGGACTTTGCCAAAAGCACGCGGAAGGGGCTGTTTCAGCAAAATCATTCAGCTTTCCAAAGAGCTTGCAGGCCAAAGAGGGGTGCCCTATCTAACAGCCTTCGTAACGGAAAGCAATGCAAGCTTCAGGCGCTTAAGAGGTGCAGGCTCTGTGCTGCTCCCTACCAGCTTTTTATTCTCACCAAAGGAACCATATGCGGACCAGGATGCATCTGAAATCACTGTACCGGATGTAGAAAATGAACTTGTTGCTGACATCTTTGAGAAGTTCAGCCAGTCTCAAAAAGATTTTATCTGCTACGACTACACCCTTGAAGAATTCCGGCAGCAGTACATAGATCGTCCCAATGGCTCCGAAATCATCAGGCTTGGAGATAATTTTGCCATTGTGGAAGAAACCCATAACGTGGTGCGGGTATTACTCATAACTTACAATAATCTGGCACAGTTTGAAAAAGCGGTGAAACAATTAACCAACTGGGGGCTCAAAAACAGATCAAAGAAATTACTCCTGTTCTCAACCCAGCAGGGCTTAATTGAAAGGTGTAAAAGTATAGGATTTGAAGATATGCAGGGATATTTTACCATTCTGGGTACTTCCGAAGAAGCAGAAAAGCAAGTGGAGGAGCTTATGCAGCTAAACATCAATATGGGCGACAAGATGTAGTATGTTGCTTCTCCCCTGCCTGAAAAAAGCAAAGGGCTGTGTGTGCATGATACACAGCCCTTTGCTTTTTTTCTGTTTAATTTCTAGTTCCTAAAGACTCAGGAAGCGGCTTCAGTTACCTTCCGGATATGTTTTACCACACGCTTAAGGTCATCATCCCTTAAGTTTGAGCCTGATGGCAGGCAGAGGCCTTTTTCGAACAATCTTTCACTGGTGCCCCCACCATAAAATGGTGCGCCTGCAAAAATTGGCTGCAGGTGCATTGGCTTCCACAGTGGTCTCGATTCAATATTATCCTGCTCTAATCCCAACCTGATATCTTCCCTACTAAAGCCTCCTGTTTCTTCTATGAGCACAGTGGTTAACCATCTGTTAGAATGGAATTCTTCACCTGGTTCTTCCAGAAAACGGATAGCATCAAGGTTAGCCAGAGATATCGTATAGAAGGCAAAATTACTGCGCCTTTTAGCCACCCGCTCATCCAGTACATCCATCTGACCACGGCCAATACCCGCACAGATGTTACTCATCCTGTAGTTGTAACCAATTTGTGAATGCTGATAGTGTGGTGCCGGATCACGTGCCTGTGTGGCAAGAAAACGAGCTTTTTTCACCCAAGCTTCATTTGTGGAGACCAGGGCTCCGCCCCCTGAGGTGGTAATAATTTTATTTCCGTTGAACGACAGAATGCTGATATCGCCGAAGGAGCCCAACTTTTTACCTTTGTAGGAAGAACCAAGCGCTTCTGCTGCATCTTCTACCACAGGCACTTCGTAGCGATTCGCTATTTCCATAATACGGTCCATCTGGGCAGGCATGCCATACAGGTGCACCACAATAATAGCCTTGGGCTTTTTACCTTTGTCGATCCTGTCTTTAAGGGCCTGCTCCAGGTACTCAGGCGACATGTTCCATGTTTTTTCCTCACTATCTACAAAAACAGGTGTGGCACCCTGGTAAGCAATAGGATTAGCCGATGCAGAAAAGGTCAGGGACTGGCAGATAACCTCATCACCTGCTTCTACACCCAAGATTACCAGTGCAAGGTGCAGGGCAGCTGTGCCGGCACTAAGTGCTGCTACGTGAACTCCCCCACCCAGGTATTCTGCAATATCCTGCTCAAAGCCATTTACATGCGGCCCCAGTGGTGCAATCCAGTTAGTAGCAAAGGCCTCCTGTATATTTTTAAGTTCGTTCTCTCCCATGTGTGGAGAAGAAAGCCATATTTTATCATTCATAATCTTTTCTTTTGCTGATAATATTCCAAGCATATGGAAGGATAATCCTCCTGCCTCATCTTATCTATTACGAGATCTACATCATATACCATCGACTCCAGTTTTACATCAGCAATTATGGTATCATACAGGATGTAGTTTATAACATTGATCCATTTTCTGTTCTGTCCTACACTGCCGGTATTAAAGAGCTTTTTACCCGCCGCTGATGTTGCTGCAAACTGGTGATGAGAATGGCCGATGATAAAGTTTTCATTAAGCTGCAATTCATTAATATCGGTGTCAGGGTATACATATTGATTGTTTACGGTATGCTGTACCTGAAAGTCGCCCACAGATTTACTTTTTCCATAGTCGGCTATTAAGGCCTGTTGGTTAAAGCGGGGATAGCAATGGGCAAAAAATGCCCTGGCAACCTTATTTTCTCCCGGATAGCTGCCCTCCAGAAAGTAGCTTTCGTGGTTTCCCATCAGGCATATACAGTTCATGCTTTCCAAGAGTTGTACGCACTCATTGCTCCAGGGACCGTAATTAACCACATCACCATGGCTGATAAGCATGTCTGCTTCCGAACCAACAGTTTGTAGCATTTTTTCGAGTGCAATGAGGTTACCATGCACATCGCCAAAAATCAGTACCCGCATGCCTTTGCTGCTCCTTTCATGCCAACATCGTTTTAACTTTTTCCCTGAATTTTCCAGTGCTGATCCCGCTGCCTTCCAGGTACTTTTCCAGCAATGTAATATCAACTTTAGCCCTGGAAGAGAAATCAGGAGCATCAACATTCCTGATCATTCCCTGCGGGCAAGCTGTTTGCTGACATATTACATCTGCCAGCTCCATAAGTGTAATTTCTTCTCCTGATGCCAGGTTAATAACAAAATCCTGCCATTTCACTTTTTCAGACAGGAAAAGGATTGCTTTAACGGCATCATCTACATGCAAAAAGTCAAAGCTTACCTTATTCCCATTCGTTAAACTGATGCTCTCCTTCGCCTTTGCCTGGCTTATCAGCTTGTGCAATATGCCTGCCTCTTTCATGCCGGGGCCATAGAGGGCTGATATGCGCAGATGCAGTAAATTAACACCAGTTGCTTCTGCAATGGAGCTCATTACAAGTTCCTGAGATAGCTTTGAGGCACTATAGCCAACATGCCCACCCTTTGGGTAAGTTTTATCTTCCTCCTTCAGAGGAACCGGCCAGGGCTTGCCAACTACTACCAGGGTAGAGCAATTAATTACCTTAGGAATCCTTTCTGCTACGGCCCAGTTCATGATATTAGCACCACCTATCATATTGGTGTTAAAAAGCTGCTTAAGGTATTCAGGATCATTATATCCTTGTGCAGCATCAGGTAAAGCAGAGGCGCAATTGATTACTACATCCGGCTGTATGCCTATATTTCCAAATTGTGACGGATCAGTTATATCAAGGGCAAATGCATTGTCTAGATCTTTGGTTCCAACAGATCTTTTTGAATAATATACCTGCTCACCTGCCTGCTGCAAATGGTTAACTAAGCTATTACCTAAGAACCCCCCGGCGCCAATTATAAAATATTTCATGCTGTTATCTACTCAGGAACGGGTAGTACTGGCTACGGTAGCCTTTAAGTTCTCCCTCTTCTTTCAGTTTCTTTAGCTGGTCAGTCTCCACAAAAATATCCGACCAGGTTCTGAAAACTACCCCATCCTTAAGTTTAGGCTGTTCCATTTCCGCTTCGCCAAAAATGTGGTTCAGGAGCGCTTCTACCTCGTTAAAACCAAACATGTAGCGTAGTGGTGTGGTACCGCTAAACCTTCCGTTTATTTCAAAAACCACAGGCTTTCCGTCCTTAATCCGGTACTGAAAATTAGCCGGACCTTCTACACCCAGCCGTTCTGCAATGGCACAGATGGTGGCGTCGTAGGGATTACTGCCCTCTCTATAGGCCCGGTAGGTGTTGCCATCCCTTAAGTCTCTTTTTAATGATACGATTGCTTTACACTCACCATCTACTACCATGCAGCCTGCAGTATACTCGCCTTCCTCATCGCCAAGCATTTCCTGCACCACCAGGTTGTTCTGGTAGGAGCATACCGCCTCCAGATCCTTATCGTTTTCAATGATCTTAATGCCTTTTGACCTTGCACCATCAACCGGTTTGGCAATATAGGGGTAGGGACATGTGTTGCGGAGTCTTTCAATACCCTCCTTGTCGGTTGTAAGTGCAGACTGCGGATAGGGAAAGCCATTTTCCTTCAGGAACTGTGCTGTTAGCCATTTATCATTGGCAATAGCAATTACCTCCGGACTCGATACGATTACCTTAACCGCCAGCTCCTTTTCCATACGTTTCTTGTTTTCGGCAAAAAGTGGTAATTCTACATCGGTACCAACAAAAATCACATCTACCTGCTCCTTCTCTATAATATCTTCCACCACTTTCAAGTATGCAGGATCTGTTGCCATGGGGATAAGGTATGCCTTATCGCCTAAGCTATGTCCCTGAGCCCTATAGTCAGGATCGGCCGTAATGATGTGGTAGGAATTACTGGAAATGTTAAGGCTGCGTAAAATTCCCTGGCCCAGTAAGGCACCGGCACCTGTAACAAGTATTTTTTTCATAGAACTCTTAATTCTGTTTTTTTTGCCGAACGTATTCTATAAAAGATGGCATGGTAGCATGCCCCTTTGCTGATATACCTTCTGATTTAATAACCTTGGCAACGGTTAATAGTAAAATTTTCACATCCAGCGCAAACGATATGTTCTCTACATACCAGATGTCGTATCTGAATTTTTCATCCCAACTGATTGAGTTGCGCCCATTTACTGCCGTCCAGCCGGTAATGCCTGGCTTAACTTCATGCCTGCGCTTTTGTATTTCATCATAAAATGGCATATAATCTACCAGCAGTGGCCTGGGCCCAATGAGGCTCATATCCCCTTTTATAACATTGATCAGCTGCGGTATCTCATCAAGAGATGTTTTTCGTACAAACTTCCCTACGGGTGTCAGTCTTTTTTCATCTGGCAGTAAGTTGCCCTGCTTATCTTTAAGGTCATTCATGGTCTTAAACTTAATTACATGAAACACCTCTCCTCCTTTACCAGGCCTTGGTTGTACAAAGAAAACATCCCCACGATTAGCAATAAAAAGTGCGAGCGCAACAAGCAGGGTAACAGGCAACAATACAGTAAAAGCAATTAAGCTTATGATAAAATCAAGTAAGAGCTTGATGTAATTGGGGTACAACTTCATGTTTTCTTAATTGTTGCTGGTACTCCTTAAGCAGGAGGCTCCAAAAATGGGTTTGATCATACCTTTCAACTATCATCTTACGGGCATTTTGACTTAAATGTGCGTACAATGGCTGATCCATAACTATTTTTTCCATGGCACTGTAAAGCTCAGCCGTATTCTTAGGTGGTATGATCAGACCATTCTCACCATCGATGATGATTTCGTTGCAGCCATTGATGTTGGTAACAATACTTGGCAAATCGAAACAGGCAGCCTGCATGGGCACATTAGGAAAACCCTCCCGATAGGATGGAAAAGCCAGGGCATGGCTAATAGCCAGGTAAGGCCGCACATCTTTCTGATAGCCTACCGTAACAATGGCTGTGTTTGTTTCTATTTCCTGAAGGGTTTCTTCTGAAATCGGATCCAGCTCCTGCTCAAGGGGTCCTACAAGCAGGAGCCTGGTTTGGGGGTGCTCCTCATGCAGTTTACCAAAGGCGCTTACCAGCTCCTGCATTCCTTTATCTTTCACCAGGCGGCCTACGAACACATATACAAAATTTTCGCTGCTAATGCCTAACTGCTGTCTAAGTACCTGCAGTTGTTCCTCTTCTACATTGCTTCGGCTGAAAAAATCAGTATCTATGCCGTTGCTACTGCCATTACCTATAACCTTCAACTTAGCGGGGTGGTTGTACAGGGTATTGATGAGGATATCCCGCAGATTGCCTGAATTTGGATATATACTGGTAGCGCATGCATACGTTAGCACCTCTACAAACTCCAGGATTTTACGCTTTAACCCGCTGGTTTCTATCAGGTATAAACCTGCTACCGTATGTAAGCGAATGGGGACACCAGCTAGTTTGGCTCCCAACATAGCTATGATGCCAGCCTTGGGGGTGTGTGAATGCACAATTGCCGGACGGTACTTCCTGCACAGCCTGTAAAACTGCCACAGGGCTTTCAGGTCCTGAAGAGGTGTAATTTTCCTGGTGAGGTCAAGAATAATATGCCTGCAGCCCTGCTCCCTGATCACATCTTCCCGCTCGGGCCCATCTGCCGATATCATGACAGGATCGAATCCTCTTTGTTTCATGAAAGGTAGCTGGCCAACGATAAGATTTTTGAGTGAGATAGGAACTGTGGTTACACGAAAAAGTACTGCCATTATTCTTGATTAGCTTTGATATAGTCATAAACCTCCAGCATGCTCATGCTGACCATTCCCCATTTTTTCTCAAGCATTTTGTAGTGGCTGATTATAGTTTCAAGGTCAGCCATGCTCAGTTTGGGATCGTCGCCGAAGTTGTTTGGGTGCCACCACAAATGATAACATTCTCCTGCTTTGGCTGCAAGGGTCATCTCTCGAAGAACCCGCTGCAGGCGCAAAGTGTTTAACAGTTTATTATCAGAGTGCACTGGTCTTAAGAGCCTGCTGGCTGGTATTGAAATTGGCTGCCCATCCCTAAGCCTTAAAGAAGAAAGCTTGTAAGAGGTTTTAGCGCCAATAGGTAAATAGGCATCGGCTCCACGAACAAATCGCTTCAGTGGCTTTTCTTCCACATCCATGTTCCAGAACCAGTCCGATGGGTTAGATCTTACTGTTTTTATACCCTCGTCTGCACAAATCTTCAGGTAAGGCTCGTCGAGCTGATTTCGGGGAAATACCAGCGAATGCAGTTCAATACCTTTTCTGGCCGCTATTCTCCTGGCTGCCTGCAGATCGTGCTTAAACTGGTGCAGATCCTGCCCTCCTTCCCTGCAGTAGTAGTGTGAGAAAGTATGGGTGGCCATCTCCTGGTAAGGCGTATTCCTAATCTGTTCAACCAGTTCAGGGGCAAAAAAATATTCATTCATACGGCTGTCTTCGGAGTATTTTTCCCTCAGTTTGTATGATGATAATTTTGCATTTTCATATGCAGGTACCACAGCAGGCACTGCAGATGCCCATTCCTCCCAGTCTTTGGCAAATAACATGCCGACAGTTGCCCATGTTACATGCACTTTCTCCTTTTCAAAAAGAGACAGCATTTGCGGAATAACCCTTCGTGTATTGTCGTAGTAGGTGGTTTTTTCTTCCAGCTGCACCTTATCAAACACACCCCAATACAGTTCAAAATCTAAAGAAATAGAAAAGGCCGGAATATCTTTAAGCATGAGCGTTAATCATTAATTCTGCCTCTAACTGTTGTTTCTGCAACTGCAGGCGTTTTACCTTTACCTGCCGCTTGTAATCCAGAAAAGAGACGACCACAAAAAATAAAAAATACATCACCATACTCTTCTGGCGCATGGCGATACCAAGGTTAGCCATCACAAAAGCAAGCGCCAGTGATGAGCTAAGAAAAATGGTTAAACTCATCTTCACCATAGAGGATGAATTTTTTATATAGCGGAAAATTTTTCTGTCGAAAAGTTTTAGCGCTAAAAGGATGTACAATAGATTTTCGAAAGAAACAAAAATGCCTATGGCACCTGGTGCATCAAAGAACAGCGGCCTAAACCAGAAGGTGAGCAGTTTTACAGGTAATGGATAGCTGTTGATGTCGATGCCCGATCCGGACCTGGATAAATTTGCAGCCCGGCCGGAGGCAAAATCCTCAAAGCCTTCTATCACGCCCTCCTCCTCAAGGTTTATATTGGCCATAGCCAATATTGTATCTGAAAAAATAATTATGCCGCCAATAAAGCCTACATACACCAGCATTTTCTGGTAAACAGGCACCTTTTCTTTACCGGTAAAATACCCTGCCACAGCCCCGGCTCCCAGGAACATAAAAACGTGGGGCCTGATACAGAAAACGATAAATGAGCCTAATAGCAGGGCTGCTAATCTTTTCTGTGGCACCCGCATTGCATATGCAAACATGCCAATACCCATGAAGATAAGGGAGCCCTTGCTAAAGGCTACAGTCCAGAAATGCATGTTTGGCAGAAAAAGAAAAAGCGTAATTAGTTCTACACCCCAGAGCTTAGGGCTTGTTTTAATGTTCTCGCGGAAGAAAACATAAAAATATAGAAAGCCCAGAAAGCCAAACCAGGCAAACAGGGCCAGCATAGATTCGTAAGAAAAATTGAGTATATCGGCAAAAGGATATCCAACAAACTCAATAAAACTGGTATCGGTACCAAATGCTTCGAACCAGGAGTTGTAGGCGGTTGAGGCATCATGATAGTAGCCTTTGGAATCAGAGGGATGTGACAGCTGGTACCAGTAATAAATGCCCCAGAACAGGTAATGAAACCAGAACAGCTTGTTCATCAGGTCAACCGAAAGAAAAGGAAACTGCTGCTTCAGCTTCTTGATGATCGGCTGCGAGAGCATGAATAAAAATAATATGAGAATTATCGCCCCTGCCATTAAAAAATATCTTGTTTAAAATATATGTTGACCTTCTGTTCTATTATACAAAAACAGGTGTTAACCATTTACTCCTCCATGCAAATTTGCCGCTCTGTTTCATTGACATGGCACAACATGCTATTACATAATTTACTGCACAACAGGCATTGCCTTGACCGCTTTCTGATTCCGGTACCATATTTCCATGGTCAGTATGCCAAATAAGAGTTTTGCTCTTTTATCTCTCGACATAGACACCTTATTGTTCAGCAGCTTCTCCACAAAAGATTTCTCCAGTACATCATTGTACAGACAATCGCTGCTATGTAAATAATCCTGCAGCATTGGCTGAAGGGTTTCTTCTACCATTCCGATAATAGGCACCTCAAAACCTCTCTTGGGTAATTTCTCATTCCCTGCCGGTAAATACTTTGCAGCTAGCTTGCGCAGCACCAGTTTGGTAGTGCTGCCTTTCACTTTCAGCTGGTCTGGCAAGCTTGGGGCAAACTCCAGAATATCCTTAGAGAGAAATGGCGATCTGCCCTCCAGTGAATTTTGCATGGAGCTGATGTCGATCTTCTTTAAGAGTATATACGGCAGAATGGTCTCAAAGTCTGCAAGCATGATCTTCTGCAGGCCAGACAGGTTTTTGCTGTAAATGCTTCTGATTTTTTTCTCCAGTGCATCATCAGGCTTAATCTTAAAAGGCACACTGCTATCGAGGAGCAGGTCTGTGCTGGCACTTAAATATTGCTCGTAGCGCTCCAGGCTATTTAACTTTGCCAGACGATAGGCATAGTTATAGAGGCTCATTTTATTGCCAGGTGCAGGCATCAGGGGAGAAATCAGCTTTGATATTAGCTGAACTCCCTTATTGGTGAGCAGGGAATTGGCATAAGGCACATACCTCCTGTAGCCGCCAAACAATTCATCGCCGCCGTCGCCATTCACTATCACCGTTAAATGCTTGCGTGCTTCCCGTGCAACATAGTAAGAGGGTATCTGAGAGTCATCTACAAAGGGTTCACCGTATGCATTCACTATCTTCTCGAAATCCTGCAGCAGGTGATCGTACGAAACATTAAGCTCCTGGTGGTTGGTACCTAAATGATCAGCTACTTTTCTGGCAATGGGAGATTCGTCGTATTCATCACTGAATTTAACTGTAAAAGTACGCAGGCCGGATTTTACCTCTGTAGCCATTGCTGTTACAATGCCGCTGTCTATTCCACCACTTAAAAAACATCCTACCTCCAGATCACTGCTTTCTATACGTCTTTTTACGGCTCTTTTCAGACGGTAATCCAGCTCTTCCAAGGCTTCTTCCTCACTAATTCGGATGCCGTTATCATAGAAAGGTACAATAGACCACCACTCTTTCTGTTCAGAAATAGCACCACTTTTTACATCTATTTCCAGCCGGTGACCTGGCTTTAGCTCATAGATTCCCTTGAAAGGCGTTCCTTCTCCATATACCATACCAGTTTGCAGGTAGCTTGCCATGGCAGAGAGTCTGATGGAGGGTCGCAATACTTTTTGGAGCACATTTTGCTCACTGCCAAAGTATATGCTTTCAGGAGTTTTAGAAAAATAAAGGGGTTTTTTGCCTGCCCTGTCACGGATCAGGTGCAGCTTACCCTGCTGCTGATCATAAAGCGCCAGCGCAAACATGCCCTCCAGGTGCTTGAGCATGCCAAGCCCTAGTTTCTGGTAGAGTAGCAGGATAGTTTCGGTGTCGGAATGGCTATGTCCTTTTAAACTGAACTGATCCCGCAGCTCCTGATGGTTATAAATCTCCCCATTGAAAATAATGGAAATCCCTTCCTCTTCCATAGGCTGGGTTCCACCTGCAATATCTACAATGCTTAGCCGCGCATGGAACAGGTGCACATTAGGTTCATAGGTTTTATACACCTGGCCATCGGGACCGCGGTGGCAAAGCATCTCTTCTGCTATCTTCATGTCGCTCTCTTTCAGGCGACCGATATTTCCGAATATTCCGCACATATTAAAATAACTCCAGGTCGCCCATAGTAAACGACCAATTGTTTATATCACTTACCAATGTCAGCAGTTCCGAGCTGTTTACTTCCCTTACTGTTAGCTCAGGGGCCAGTTGCTGAAGAGAAAACATTCTATAGTTGATTCTTTCCCAAAAGGTTACCGGATCTTTTGAAACCAGGCTGATAAAAGGCGTGCCTAGCTTTGCTGCCAACTTGTGTGATGCCTGCATCAGCAGTTGTCGCTGTGGTTTGCCATTAAGCCACAGCGCATCACTGATCCTTAACTCGTGGAAGTACTTTCTGTCTTTTAAGTGAAAGAAAAGCAGTATTTCTCCATCGCTGCTCTTGTATCTGAATGAACCGTAGGGAATTTCAGGAATTGACTGGTAGCGCCATTTATAGTAATCGAGGGAGTGATTTACGTGGATCAGGCCCGGGTTAACATCTACATTGTAATCTGTTGGCAGTGTAGTGAAATCCAGCTCCTGCAGGTCTTCATGATAGCGTTCAAATCGTAGCTTTGCATAACGAGAATGCTGCAGGGTTACACTGCCAAATACAACAGGTTTGCCAAGCACCTGCCAACCCATTTTCAAATATCCTGGTTTCGATACAGCATTGGGTGTATTATAAATAAAGCTTGGCGGCTCGCTCTCCTTTAGTTCAGCAATCAACTGCTTGGTAAGTCTCGAAAAAATGCCTTTACCCCTGTAATCGGGATGAGTGCCGGTATCAACAGCCCGAAAGGATGGCAGCACCTGACCCTTATACTGCCATTGCCAGCGCATAAAAGCCCTTAGCCCAATAAGCTTCCCGCCATCAAAGGCCAGTAGCACGGGAGATTTCCCAAAAGGATTATCGATATGCTTCCATCTCCAGAAACTCTCTTTTGGAGCACCATATTCGGTACCTAATGATATCTTAAATAATTCTATGATAGCAGGAACGTCCTGCTCATTAGCTACTCTTACTGTATACTCCATGTGTTAAATTACTATATGCTCCCTTTGTTAAAAATTGTTGGTATACCTCCTCCAGTTCACGCACCATTTTTTTCATGCTGAAGTGGTGCTCAATTCTGTAGCGGGCATTGCTGGCAATTTCAAGCCTTTTTTCCTTATCCCCGATGAGCAGCTCCACCTGTTGCTGCAGCGCTTCAACATCACCTGCAGGGCACAGCAGCCCGGATTTCCCATCTTCAATCACTTCGGGTATACCGCCAACATTTGTTGCCACAGGTGCACATGACATGCTCATTGCCTCCAGCAGGGCAATCGGTAGCCCTTCAAAATCAGACGTCATAAGGTAGATGTCTGTTAAATCAAAATAAGGCTTTACGTTGTGCTGTAAACCTTCAAAGAATACTTTACCCTCCAGCCCCAGTTCTTTAGCCTGTGCCTCCACGGCTGGCTTTTCAGGTCCATCGCCAATCATAATAAAGCTTACATTATTATGGCGCTTGAGAATACCCTCAGCAACCTTAATAAAATAGTCAAGCCTTTTCTGTATACGAAACACAGCCACAGTGGATATAATAATGTGATCTTCCGGGATGCCAAGCTTGTTCCGGAGGTTCGATTGGTATTTGCCGCGCTCAAATGCAACAGTATCCACTCCATTCAGAATCAGCTTTAGTTTGTGAGGAGAAACTACTTTGCTAGAGGCCTCCCTGGCATCTGCAGATACTGCAATGGTAAGGTCGTTGAGGAACAGCGTTATGCGGCTTGCCAGATAGGTAAGTATGTGGTAGCTGGAAATGTTATTGTGTTCGGTATAGATCACAGGCACCCCTGCTAACTTTGCGGCTATCCTGCCGGCTATACCTGCCCATGCAAGGTGGCAGTGCACCAGTTTAATGTTGTTGCGGCGAATATACCGCACCAGCGCCGGCACTTTTGTCATTATCTCCAGGTTGTTGTCAGACGACATGCAGGTAACAATGCCTCCATTACGCTCCAGTGGCTTCACTACCTGGTCTTTCCAGGGCAGGAAGTAGATGTAATGGAACTCGTACAGCTCCTGGTTATGGTAGTTTAGTGTTTCGGGCAGCAGCATTTCTGCCCCGCCTCTACCGAGTGACTTTATAATATGTAGAACTTTTATCTTTTCCGCCATGGGGCTCAATGGTTTTACCTATCTTTTTTGATACGCCATGAACGGTTCCGCGCAGGAACCACTCCATTTTTTTAAGTTTGTTGTCTTCTTTTATAACTATTGCGCCAAAGAGCATTACCCAGCTCCTTACCAGTTTATAAGCACGTAAAGCAGTGCGTTCCTTTACATAGAGGCGCATGTACAGCATGTTTCGTACTTCGTAATAGTAGCGCCAGGGCTGCCGGTAGCCAGTTACTCTTTTTGTAAAGTGTACCCCTTTTGCCCTGGGGATCCACACACAGGGAAATTTAAACCTGTCGCGTATCCGCTCCTGAAGGTATTCGGTATCTTCCGACCAGAAGAAAAAGTCGCTGCGGGGATAGCCTACCTGCTTTATAACCGGCATTGGAATAAGCACACCCCACCAGCCGGGCATTCTTCGGGAGGCAAAATCTTTTTCGCGGATGTAGGGAAAAGCAACGGTACGGTCGTCTGAATTTTGCAGCAGGATCTCCAGGCAGTCAGCAAAAGGAAAAAAATCATCATCCATCAGCCATACATAATCAACATCGGTTTTCTCAGCAAAATATTTGATGCCTTCATGGAAGCCTCCTGCCGGCCCCAGGTTCTCATTCAGGTAAAGCTTTGTTACCCTATTTTCCCCATCGAGAAACTCGCGTGTTCCATCCATGGAGTAATTATCCACTACCAAAACTTCAGCAGGCTGATAAGTCTGCGAAAGCACCTTGCAAATAGTAATTTTCAGGAGCTTTAAGCGATTTAAGGTTAGAATAACAACTCCTATCTTAGGCTTCATACAATATTGTCTACAGATTTAGATCCTGGTCCTCTTTTACTTAGTTTAAGCTTCTGTTTAGTAATCCCTGGTAAAGTTTAATGAACGAATCGGCTATACCTTCGTTCATATACTGCTTAATTACCTGCTGGTATGCATTTTGTGTTATTGTATCGATTTTATCTCCATTGTTAATTGCTTCAATAACTGCTGCTGCAAATCCATTCTCATCTCCGCGCTCCAGCAGCCAGCCGGTTTTACCAGGCGTTACCACCTCAGGTATTCCGCCAACCTTATTTGCAATAACAGGTGTTTTGTAGAGCATGGCTTCCAGTATTACTCCTGGCAGGCCCTCAATGATACTGGGCAGTAACAGTGCCTGCCCGTGAGCTATATAATCAAGGGGGTTCTGTACAAAACCTGTAAAATGCACCTTGTCCTGCAGACCCATTTCAGCAACCAATTTTGTAATTTCTTCTCTCATAGGGCCATCGCCCACCAGCCAAAGATGTGCCTGGGGCAGCTGCTCCCCCACCTGCCTGAAGATCCGCAGCAGCCCCTGGTGGTTCTTCTCGAAGGAAAAGCCTCCCACGTGCACCAGGTTAATGGCGGCAGGATCAGCATCCAGAAATGGATTTTTTACCTTTGCCTGCTTCTCCAGGCCAATGGGAATCACTTTGGCTTTAGCAGTCAGGTACGGAAACAGCCCTACAAGATCTTTACGAGAATATTCGCTCACGGATGCAACTGCATCTATCTGTCGAAATAAAAAACCAGTGTAGGCTTTCTGCAGTGGCTGCTTCAGGTAAAGGCTTAATGTACTGGCATTGCGAAATACCAGCGGCTGCCTCCAGCGAAAAAAAAGCTTTGAAAACACTGCATACTTAAGTGTATCCCCGGCATTGGCCTGTATAACATCCGGACTCTCTGCTGCCACTATCTTTGCCAGTGCTTTCCAACCCTTCCAGTCCCAAAAACGCGCCTTAGGGTTTGCACTTATTGAAATGTATCTCCTGTTGTACCTGGTTGCATCAGCGTTGTCATAAATGGCCAGTAGTTTTGAGCTATGTCCATTATGTTCAAGCTTTTCTGATAACTGTGCTGCAAAAATTTCAGCTCCACGTAATTGTGGCGTATGGATCAACTGAAGAACTTTCATTTAAATTGGGGAAAATCTCCCTTATTACATTAAAAAATTAATTAGGTTGGCTCAGGAAGCAACACCTAATTTTATTATGCTTTTACTCAAAAATGTTTACCTGTCTACTGCTACTATAGCCGATTATATTGTCTTATAAATGGGTGACTTCAATTTTAATCTATAGGTTGATGTTTAACACTAACGATATATCTATGTTATCGGCTAATCTAAAAACCGTTCTTAATTGAAACTTAATCTTAAGCTATACCTTCTATCTCACATTATTCAAGACATGCCTTACCACATAAGGATACGACAATTCCTCTGGTGTGCCTGCTGATTTGATGTACGTATCTCTGTACTCACTAAAATCAGTGTTCAGCTTAAGATCAAGGGTTTCCAGATTATAACTGTCCATGTTGATAATGGTTGCATTCAAGGCCTTCGATAATACCTTTATTGGACTTTCAATTTTTTCAAATCCCTTAAAACTATCGCTCCACAACAACACCAGGGGCTTGTTATAGATTACAGCAAAATTTGTAGCCGTGCTGTAGTGGCTCACTACCATAAAAGAATGTCTTACCAGCTTTAAGCTCTCGCCAGTCACAAATTTTTTACCTCTGAATCGCTGAGCATAGTCAGGGAGCTTTGAGGCTTCAGGATGGCCTGCTATGACAACAGGCTTGCCCCATTTTTCAGAAAGAGCATCCAGTACTCCGTTGAGCTTCTGGTAATAAGTATCAACATCCATCAGTCCCTCACCCAGCTTTTTAAAGTCGGGGTGGAAGTAAAGCATCTGGTCCAGGAAAACAATCGCATCGTGCAGCGAAGGTTCCAGTGTGCTGTTCTCGTGCAGGATGTGAATATTATAATCGTCGGCATGGGTAACGATTACCTTATCTTTAGGAAAGCCCTTGAGCGCCTGTGTGTTATTGGAGACCATCAGGTAATCCGGCTCATAGCCCCTGATACCAATAGAAGGCCCCCATTTCCGGATCATTTTCTGAGTTATGTAGAGCACAACGTTGCTAACGGGCTTGTAGAGTTTGTAAAACATTATACTTCCCAGCATGGCTTTTAAGGAGTGCACCTTCTTTCTGCTACCTGTAGGCAGACTTTTGGTTACACGGCCAATCCATATAATATCTTTTCTGAATTTAATGATTTTATATACAATAGGATAATAATGAAGCAGGCCTAACATTGAAAACATGATGGATTGGGGAGGCAACTTTTTCACCTTGTCCCTTAGCTCCCTAAGGCTGCTGATCATCACTACATAATCTTCAATGGCTGGAGCCTTTAGTAATACGTTACTACTGGCCCCAAAAAGCTCTCCTATATGCCAGATTTCAACGCTATGCCCCTGCTCAACCAGTTTATTGATCTGATAGGTTTCTATCATGCTGTTTCGGAAGAGTCGTAGTTCCAGAAATATAACTTTACTCATGCAGATGCTCAAAAAAAATAAGTAGAAAAAATGCTAAAATTGGGAGCGTACACTGGATTCACCCAAAATAGCTGACGAAGATGTTTAACAGTCAGAGGTATAAGTAAGCCTACGGCTTAAGAAGCTTTTACAAATTATTCATCTCCACCATTCTCTTGAACCTGTTGGAAGTTTCTTTAAGGTTATCAAAAGTGCCTTCATTCTCCACATGTCCGTTTTTAAGATATATAATTCTATCCGCATCTTTAACAGTTGATAAACGATGTGCGATGATAATGATGGTATACTTACCCTTTAGCTGGTCTATATTTTCCTGAATGCTTTTTTCCGTTTCGGAGTCCAGGGCTGAGGTGGCTTCATCCATAAACAGAAAATCAACCTCTTTGTATAGCTCCCTGGCTATGGATAACCGCTGTTTTTGTCCCCCACTAACCATGATGCCATTATTACCTAAAGTAGCATTTTCCTTATCAGGCAATTCCATTACAAAGTCATAGATAGAGGCCATTTTAAGAGCTCTTTCGAATCTGGCAATGTTTTTTGCTGTTGGCTCGTCCCAGAATGTGATGTTATTAAACACAGTATCATTGAAGATCACAGGTTCCTGTGTAATGTAACCAATTCTCTGCTGATAAGATTTTATATCATAATCCTGAATCTCTGTACCATCAATTAAAAAAGATCCTCTACCTACCTGTAACAAACCACTAAGCACGTTCAAAAGGGTAGTTTTTCCCGAACCACTTTCTCCTACCAGGGCAACTGTTTCATTTCTTTTGATTTTAAGTGAAACATCTTTCAGTACCTTGATAGTATCGTAACTATAGTTTAGATTTTTTATAACTATTTCTTCGCTGAATTTTCCAAATTCTTTTCCTCCCTGGTTTTCCTGATGTCTAGCCAGCTCTTCTGAAAATTGATTCATATTTTCCAGGGAGCCAGATACAGCCAAAAATGAATTCCAGTAATTCTGCAGGGACATTAAATAATTGAGCGCCCGGTAAAAGAATAAAAGACTAAGAATTATAAGGCCCAGGCTCTGAGCAAATACGCTAACCTGTATTAGGATAACTACAATCACGACTATCATAACGATAGGCTCTCGAATAGCTGCCAGAGCAGAAGCCAGGGTTCCTAATTTTCGCTGTATTACCTCTATTCTTATAATTGCATTTCTAAGCTTTTGTCCATACTCCTGAATTAGTCCCGATGCCTTGAGGTATTTAAAGTTAGATACCATTTGTAACAGCAGGCCCTGAAAAGAATGTGACTGAGTTGTAAACTTCCTGGAATATTCTTTAGATTTCTTATAAAAGATATTGAAAATGAAATTTGTAAGTACTCCGCCTATGGCAACAAAAATAGCGAATTGTGCATTGGCGAGCAGCGCAAAAACAGTATATACTAATACCATTACTCCGTACTGAAAAGTTCTGAAGTAATTCTGGTATGCCTGCATTACTCGATCTACCTCTCCACTGAATGTATTCTGTATTTTACCTGAGTCGCTGTTTACAAAATCAGAATACCGGTACCCGGAGAGAAGCTCTATATTAGAGAACCTAATTTGCCTGATAAACTTTTGCTGTAAAACAACCTTATAGAAGCCTTCAAAAAACTTCATCACGCCTTTAAGTGAAAAAAATACCAGCATCACGATCAAGACAGTTTGCAAGTTGAGGCCAAAGCCTAATGACTTTAATCCCTCTATCAAGAAAGATAAATTACCCATCTGCTCTGAATCAACCTCTCCTCCACTGCCATCAACCATTTGCAGCAGCGGTAGAAACATTGCAAGGCCAAAGCCATCTAATATACCCACCATTAAACTTAGACCTACAGATATAAATATTCTATAGCCTAAGTGGTGATAGAAATAGGCAAAGTTCCCAAAGTATTTGTTTAAAAAATTTTTCAACTTAAGTAAGTTCTTCTTTAGAAATTAAAAGTTCAACAAGCTTAAAATCTATCTCATCGTCTATATCCACAGAGGCCCATTTATCCATTACGTACTTTTGCTTCTTCAGCTGCGAAAGGCCTTTTTGTTTTAACTTTTCTACATTAATGATATAAATGGCGCCATTCAGCTCCCATACTGCCGGGCAATCCTGTCTCCTGGTAAATGAACCCTCTTTGGACTTTCGGAGAATCCCTTTTTCGTCTTCTTCGAAAAGCACATAATAAGGGTTTGCATCGGTTTCCTTTACAGATACGATCATTTCTGTATCAGGTCTAACTGCAGCCAATGCTTCCTTCATATGCGTACCTGTTCTTAAAGGAGAGGTTGGTTGCAGTATAACAACATAATCGTACTTTATTCCCTGATCTTCATAAATCTTAATGGCATGCATTAATACCTGCTCAGTGCTAGCACTATCGGTAGCCAGCGCTGCCGGCCGCTTAAAAGGCAGTGGCAGGCCATAAGCTTCTACAAGCTTCGCGATGTTATCATCATCTGTAGAAACACATATATGCTGCTGCTCGCTTACTGCTCTTGCAGCATCTATGGTATAATAGATCAATGGCTTACCATTGAGCGGTTTTATGTTTTTGCCGGGCAAACCTTTGGAGCCGCCTCTTGCAGTAATCAGGAATAGAAAGTCCATCTAAAATTTTATATGCTTGATGTCTTCCTGTGCTTTTTTAAAGTCCTCGGGTTTACCAATATCCAGCCAATATCCTCTTAGCGGATAAGAATTAACTTTAAGCTCTTTTTCTATCATCAGCTCCATCAGATCAGTGGTATTGTAAAAGCTGTTCTTGGGTATATATTTCAACACTTCTTTCTTGATCAGGTAAATACCCCCGTTCGAGTAGTAGGTATAAGTTGGTTTTTCCTTAAAGCTTTTAATGCGGTTTTCTTCAGTCTCCAATACAGCATACGGAATATTTACGCTGTAGGGTATGGATACTACAGAGATTGCCGCATCCTTAGAAACAAAATCAAGGAAAAAGTCCTCGTAATCGAGGTTAGTAAGCAGGTCTGAATTAGTAACTAGTATATAATCGTGCTGGAACTCCTCAATTTTACTTACTGCGCCAAGGGTACCAAGGGGCTCATCTTCCCACACCCATTTAATGTTTACGTATTTTGAGCTGCCATCTTCAAAATAATCTTCCAGCTGCTCTCCCAGGTAACGTACCGAGATCCAAAAATCATCAATACCAAAGCTGATTAACCTATCTATGTTATGTTCAATGATAGGCTTGTCACCAATCTTCAGGAGTGGTTTGGGTACAGTATCGGTTAATGGTCTTAGGCGTGAGCCTCTGCCACCAGCCATGAGCACTGCATCAACTGGCAGGTATGATTTTAAGAACCTGAAGTTGATCACATTAATAATTTTGCCCTCTTTGCAGAGCACAGGAATAATTTTGAAATGATTTTTCCTGTAGTTGATCACCTCTTCAATGGTGTAGGCTCCCTTCTGAATGTATTTGGGATTTGGCTGAATAAATTTGTCTACAACATCGTCAAGAGAAAGTCCTTTCAGGAACCCTCTACGCACATCACCATCCGTTAAAGAACCTTTTAACTTCTCTTCTTCATCTACAACAAAGAGAATGGCATCTGCCGCCAGATCATTGAGCTGCCCCAGTGCCTGCTTTATAGGTGATTTACATTTGATAATATGCCTGTGGTAATCGTTCATATTATTTGTCGATATATTTTAAAAGTTGATAAGCCTCTGCATACTGCACACCAACGCTTGCGCCACGGTAGTGGGCCAGGGCTTTTATGTTTTCTATGGAACGCGGAAAAGGATGCTCCCCAAGTTCAGATGCATAGATCCTCATGATTTCCAGCTTCTGATCCAGGTAATCGGTAATATCTACGTAGTAATTAGGCAGGAATGCCTTCTCCGGCAGCACTGGTGCGAACTCTGTTTCTGAAATACACTCATACATGAGCACCTGCTTGATGTAGGGATATCTGAACGACTTTGTACAAGCCATCACACCATCAAAAACTACACGGTGATCTGAGTGGGCATCTGACCTGTTGAGGCAATAAATGGTTTCCGGTTCCACCTCCTGAAATACGGCTGAAATCTCAGGGATAAGTTTTCGGAGGCTGGAGTTGGAGAGGGTCATAGTTGGGTACCCCAGCTTAAAGGTTTTTTTGATGCCCAGCTCCTCTGCCACCCGCTCTATTTCATTTTTGCGGCTCCGAACCCTTTCCTGGCTAAATCCGTGCTCTTCGAACACATCCGTAATGATTAACCAGTAAATAGCATCACCATTCTGCTTGTGTTTAAGTAAAGTTCCTCCGGCACCAAGTACTTCATCATCGGGGTGCGCAGATACGATCAGTATGCTCTTCATATCAGATATTCTCCGACTGCTATATTTTCAATTAAATCAAATTCTGTTAGCATGATGGCCGCATCACCAGTTTTTACCAATAGTTGACCCTTTTCAAGCCCTATTACCTTACCCGGCTCTATATTGCTATCAAAGGCCATATCAGGTACTTCACATTTCCAGACTTTGTACTCACTGTCTTTATATATAAAATGAGCCCCAACATAAGGTCTGGTAAGTGCCCTCACTAAATTTCTGATACTTTCGCTGTTCATCCGCCAGTCTATCTCCCCATCCTTCCGTCCCCGCTTTCTCCACGAATTACCTCTTCCTGCCTGTTGAATCCTGCGATACCGCTTTTCCTGCAATTGGGGGATGAACGCTTCAATCTGTTCAAGTGCCAGCCCTGTTAACTTCCTGTACAAACTTCCGGCATCATCTTCATATACTATTTGTAACTCTTTCTGGCTAAGAATGTCACCAGTATCAGCACCTTCGTCCATAAAAAAGAAGGTGGAGCCTGTTTTTTGCTGGCCCAGTACCAATGCCCAGATAATGGGATGCCTCCCTTTGTTCTGCGGTAAAAGTGCCGGATGGTATCCTACAACTCCCATTGGGGCAATGGATAAAATTTCCGGTTTCAGTAAACTGGACCAACCAAAACAAAAGATGATATCGGGACTTAATGTTTTAATCCATGCTACATTGTTGGGGTGGTTGATGTTCCTCACCTGCTTGCAAGGTATATTCCTTTCCAGGCAAACCTCCCCCAGGTTTGCAAAATCGGCATTAAAATCAGACTTCGCTTTTGTAACTACACCAACAACATCAACCTCCAGCTCTAGTAATTTTTGCAGCGCTCTTTTCGAAAATTTAACGGTTCCTATAAAAATGACCTTCATTCTAAATCAAAAAATTTCTTCTTCAGAAGATGCTCTGTATCTGTTTCTCTTAAAATACTTACAATTTCCCCGGATGCGTTTTTCTCCCCATATGGGGTTTTCAACTCTTGTAACGAAGCCCTGAAATTGGCAGAAAAAGCTTTCTGCAGGGCTTCCTTAACTGAGCTGTAGTCGGGACTGCAGGAGATTACACTGGCTGCTTTGATACGCCCCCGCTGACGATCGCCAATATCAATGGTTGCTTTCTTAAAGCTGGGCACTTCTATAAGTCCACTTGATGAATTACCTGCCACAACATCTACATACTGTAAAGCAGAGAGATACCTAAGCTGGCCCAGGGAAATAAAAGCGACGCTTTTTTCTGAATGGCCCTTTACGTAATCATCAATCAAGTTTATTATTATTCTACCGTCTGTATCAGCATTAGGTTTCGTGAAAATTATTTTAGTTTCCTGCAGTTCATCCAGTGCCTTAAGTAAATCCTGAAACTGATGCTCTGCAGTGGCATGCTCCAGGGTTACCGGGTGAAAGGTGACCAGCACATTTCGCCTGCCCAGTTTAAAGTCAATGCTTTCTTCAAATTTTTGCCTGTTGAGCAGCTCCAGCCTGTTGATGTTCTCAATACCCAGGGCACCAACATTATGCACCCTGTTTGGCTGCTCGCCTAACTGAATAACCCGCTTTCTATATTCTTCTGTTGAAGTAAAGTGTATATGCGACATTTTAGTAACCGAATGCCTGATGGGTTCATCAATGAGCCCTTCGGTAGCTTCGCCGCCATGGCAGTGTGCTACAGGAATTTTACTGATCATGGCTGCAGTGACTGCAGCGAATATTTCAAAACGATCACCTAAAACCAGCATAAGGTCTGGCTTTAGCTCTGAAAAGGCTTCTGCAAATGATATCACACCCAGCCCAATGCTTTTGGAAACACCAACAGAAGAATCTGAAGACAGCAGCACTTCTACCTTTTTATCAATCCTAAAGCCGTCTTTCTCTATCTGCTGATAAGTTAATCCAAACTCCGGCGACAGGTGCATGCCTGTTACACACAGCTGTAACTGAAATGCTCCATCATCTTTTAATGCTTTAAGTGTCCAGTACAACAGTCCATATTCTGCACGGGTACCGGTCACTACACAAATCTTCTTCATGAAAACTGGTTAAATTCAGCAAGCTCACCTTCCTGAACAGCTCTTTTTAATGTTTTACCGATAAGATCATCTACCCGCATAGGGCTTATGCCATCAGCAGGTCGTTTAGCAATAAAATGCTGCTCCTGCAGTACTGTTCCTTCAGCATAACTTCCATTATAGTACAGGCTTTTTCTGACCAGCGGCTTATTCTTTGCTTCAGATTGGCTGGGCACTTTTCTTCCATCGGCACTTAGCGCCAATTCTATATTGCGAATGGCCTGCACCATGGCTTTAAGCTCCGTAGGATTCAGGGATGCTTTATGATCTGGACCAGGCAGGTTATTATCCACTGTAAAGTGTTTTTCTATGATGGTGGCGCCCAGTGCTACTGCTGCCACAGGTACTTCGATGCCCAGGGTATGATCTGAGTAGCCAACCTTGATCTTGAAGGCTTCCTTAATGGTAAGCATAGCTTTAAGGTTTACATCTTCCATGGGCGTGGGGTATTCAGTATTGCAATGCAAAACCGATATTTGTGTGCGATTTAGCCCTGCCTCCTGGAGTACCTCTATGGCTTCTTCTATTTCTTTTAAAGAAGCCATGCCTGTTGATAATATAACAGGCTTACCTTTGCGACCAATATGCTTCAGGTATGGTTTATTCGTTATTTCGCCGGAAGGAATCTTGAAAAGCTCAAGCCCGAGCTGGTCTAAAAAATCAAGGCTTTCGTGGTCAAAACCAGTTGATAAGAATTTTATGCCTTTTTGTGCTGTATAACGTTGCAGTTCATAGTGATCATCTTCTGACAACTCAAGCTTTTTGAGCATGCCATACTGGGTATCATCACCTTGCCCGCTTTGATTTTTCACCTGGTACGCGGCTTGTTTGGCCGATTTACTCACCAGTTTATCAGCTTTGAATGTCTGAAATTTCACAAAATCTGCTCCTGCTTCTGCAGCTGCATCTATCAGCTGTTTGGCCAGGGCAATATCGCCATTGTGGTTAACACCAGCTTCGGCTATAATCAGTGTTTTGTTCATCTTACTATTTTTCTGGCTGGGTTTCCTACCCAGGTTTGATTGTCGGGTATATCATTTAATACAACAGCCCCCGCACCTATTATTACATTACTGCCAATATGCACCCCTTGTTTTATAACTGCATTGGCTCCTATAAAACTACCTTCTCCAACCTGCACATTACCTGCCAGCACAGCACCGGGTGCTATATGAATAAAACTCGCCAGCGAGCACTCATGTTCAACAATACAGCCAGTATTAAGTATAACACCGGCCCCTACAGCTGCCAGTGGATTTACCTTTGCTCCGGCAGCAATAAAACAACCCTCGGCTACTGTTGCCATTTGAGAAACAATGCTTGCAGGGTGGATCACCGCGGCAAATGCTACTCCCTGCCGCTGCAGGTAATGCATTACTTTGCGCCTGATGCTGTTTTCTCCAACACTTACAATTGCATAGCCCGACTGCTGCTTTAACATTTCCAGTACGCCAGTTTCATGTTCATCGCCCAGCCAATCAAGCTTATAGGGATTGGTAGTGGCTTGCCTGCGTTCATAATAGCCCAGCAGCTGATCTCCACTTAACTTTATTGCATCAGCCACAACATAAGCATGTCCGGAATACCCGAAAAGCGCTATTTTTCTCATAAGTTATACTCTTACACTGCTCGGGATATTCACCAGCCTGTCTTCCACCCACTGGCTAACGGTAACACCATCGTGCTGACAGTCCAGGAACATAGGCAGCTTATGCATAAGTGTCCAGGCAGGTCTTGCCATTACGCCATTCCTGTTTGCTTCCGTTAAAAAAGCATCCCGTTCCTCTCTGTTATCAAGCAGCAACACATTCAGCCAATAGTTTGCTTTTGCATCTCTGCTTTCTTCACAGTACTCAATATTATTGATGTCTTTGAAAAACACTTTATACGTTTCCGCCAGCTGACGTTTATTTTCCACAAAGCTATTCAGCTGCTCCAGCTGTGCACAGGCCATGGCAGCATTGAGATTGGGCATACGGTAATTGTAGCCAATATAATCGTGGTTAAACTCCCAGGCGTGTGGTACTTTTGCCTGCGTAGTGAGGTGTTTGGCCAGCTTTGCAAGCTGCTCATCATCGGTAACAATTGCACCACCACCACCACAGGTAACCGTTTTATTACCATTGAAACTGTAAGTTCCCAGCAGGCCAAATGTGCCGGTGTGCTTACCTTTGTAATGGCTGCCCAAAGACTCGGCGGCATCTTCAACCAAGGGTATATTCCATTCCCTGCAGATGGCAGCTATTCTGTCTATTTCGCAGGGAAAGCCAAAACTGTGCATGGGTACACATGCACCTATGCGGCTGCCTGTTTTTTTATTAAAGGTACCTGCTGCTTTTTTCTGCCCCCATTCATTCAGAAAGGCCTGCAGCGCATCTGCGGACATGCCAAGCGTTTTTCTGTCGATATCGAGAAAAACAGGTTTGGCACCTATGTAGCTGATGGCATTTGCAGTTGCTATAAAGCTTAAGTCCTGTGTTAACACCTCATCGCCATGTTTTACACCAGCCACCAAAAGCCCTATATGCAGGGCAGCAGTGCCATTTACAGTAGCTACTGCATATTTTGCACCTGTTATCTCCTGCATCATTTCTTCAAAGCGATTCACGTAAGCTCCAACAGATGAAACAAAAGTAGAGTCTATGGCATCGGCCACATACTTTTTTTCGTTGCCAACAAACCTGGGCTCGTGCAGGGGAATAAAATCCTGCCCTGGGAAATGCGTTTTTATATAATCGGTAATATGGCTGTACTTGCTGCTTTGCTCCATAAAGAGTGTAAGATTTTAGCTGTAGTGATAGAATGAAGATTCTCGGTACAGAAAGGATGCATCAAAATTATATATTATATATGTCTGCCTTATAATGGCTTAGGTTCTCTTTGTTACTAAACCATGCTATTGTTTCTCTAAGACCTTCTTCAAGGCTGTACTGCATTTTCCAGCTGGTGTTTTCCATAATTTTGCTGTTGGCCCCGTAAAGGCGGAAAACCTCGCTTTTTGCTGGGCGTAAACGTTCTTCGTCCTGCACGATGCGGGCATTAGGATTAATCTGGTCTATCATGCCCTGTGCCAGCTGCCCTATCGATATTTCAGATTCTGTTGCAATGTTGCAGTCCGCTCCCATAAGGCTATCAGACTTTGCAATTTCCACAAATCCATTGGCAGTATCTTTCACAAATAGCAGGTCTCTTGTAGGAGTTAAATCTCCTAATTTGATTTCCGTTTTACCATTTAGCAACTGTGTAATAATGGTTGGGATTACAGCACGGGCAGACTGACGGGGTCCATATGTATTGAAAGGACGAACAATGGTAAGTGGCAGGTTAAAGCTCCTGTAAAAAGATTCGGCAATGCAGTCTGCCCCTATCTTGGAGGCCGAGTAAGGCGACTGTGGCTGCCGGGGGTGTTTTTCATCAATGGGAATGTACTGTGCCGTACCATACACCTCTGAGGTAGAGGTAACCAGCACACGCTCCACACCCAGGTCTTTAGCGGCTTGAACAATGTTAAGTGTACCCTTTACATTGGTGTCTATATAGCTATCGGGCGAGTGGTAGCTAAAAGGTATGGCAATTAGCGCAGCCAGGTGAAAAACTACCTCTACCCCTTTCATGGCTGTGCGTACACCATTGGGATCTCTAATGTCTCCGGCAAAAATTTCCACCTGCGAGAGTTTTTCCTTTGGAAAATTATCCAGCCAGCCCCAGCTGTTAAATGAGTTGTAATACACAAATGCCCTTACCTTACACCCCTCTTCCAGCAAACGCTCCACTAAATGGCTACCAATAAAACCATCGGCACCTGTTACAAGTACTTGTTTATTTTTTAATTCCATCGAAAAATAATTTTTACAAAGGCTCCTATAGAAGAACCTCTTTTCATTTTAAGTAAACTTAGTCTTCACCACTGTTAGCAGGGCAGTTCAGACGCTCGTAAAGAAGCTAAAAAAGTAATTATTAAGCCAACTGAAAAACGAAGTTTTAATAGCAAGATCAGTGCGCTGGTGACTGTCCGCTTACTTTCCGGTAAAACCTCAGTGTTTCTTCATTAATATTATTTAACCTGAACTTCTCATGATAGTTCATAAGGCTGCGTTCACGCATGTGCTCCCGCAGTAGCGATTTATTCACTATTTCCAGTAGCTGCTCTGCCAGTTTAACTGCATCCGTTACAGGAAACATAAGTGCGTTGTCGCCTTTTTCTACCACCTCATGCAGCACAGGAATGTCAGAACATACTACCGGCAGTGCTGCTGCCTGAGCTTCTATCAGGGAGCCGCCTAGGCCTTCGTATAAAGAGGGAAATACAAATACATCTGCGGCTGCTAATAGTTGGGGCACATCATGCCTGTGTCCGAGCCAGTGCATGTTTTTGTTCAGCTGCGGATGCCCATCAGTAAAAGCATCTATATCGGCAGAGGCATTGCCCATTCTGCCACAGAACAGAATCGAAGTTTTATTCCAAACCTGCTGGCCACGCTCATACATGATGCGCAGCGCCTCCAGCAGGTGTACATGCCCTTTCTGATACTCCTGTCTGCCTACATGAATCAATATGACCTTATCAGGTGCAATTCCCAGCTCCTGATTTATTTTCTCCCGAAGGGCAGCCCTATCTTTCAGGTGGGGGTTTTCTTTTCTGCCCCGGAAAATCACAGATATATCGGAGGAGGGAATCCTGAACTGTTCCTGGTAATGCTTTGCCACTTCACGCGTGATGGCAATTGAGTGATCTACGCCCCGTGGCCGGCTAAAACAATCGATGTATTTTGCCAGGTAAAGACCAGGTTTGCTCACCCTTGGATCTTTGTAGCGGATAGGTGCATAGGTACAATTCACCAGGCTCTCTACATGGTAAAAATCAGCAAACAGCTTAGCAAACCTAACCCGCATGTTTGATTCATAGAGTACTGAATGCACCAGGTCTGGTTTATACTTTTTGATAATACCGCCAATATCACGCCCGTTTTTTAAAAAGCTGCCTCGCTCCAGAAATGTCACATCAAAGCCAGCAGAAAGTATTTCATTTTCTATTCCTTCCTTGCGGTGCCCAAGCACTACAATTTTCAAATTAACCCCCTGTTCTTTAAGGTAGTACCAGAGGTAGGAATTAGAACGCTCTGCGCCACCGGTTCCCAGGCTATCCTGTACAAAAAGTATTCTCATGCCTTAATCAGGTATCCGTACTGCTCCAGCTGGTTGTGCGCCACCCTGTTAATTTGCGCAATATCCTCTGCGGAAAGTTTCTTCAAGCTCTTTTCGTTCATATTCCTGATGCTGCTTTCTACATTGTGAATATTAAATACATTTCCTTTAAAGGTATTACTGAAAGGCTCAACCCCAATGAATTCTGTTATTGCCCGCAAAACCTCATCGGGATTGTCGGTAAAATCTTCGTAAGTGATCTCGTAAAAACGATCGGCATTATCTTTCGTTTGGGCTACATGTTCTAGGCTTCGGGTCCATTGTCTTGCACAGTATTCTAAAGGATAATGCGCACCCTCCCTGAATTCCGGATTACCTTCCAAAACTTTCGCCTTGCGATGTATACCCTCTGCAACAGCATAGCCATTCCTTACCAGGTGTATAAAATAGGCATCTTTGAAAAAGCGATCAAAAAATTCAATGTGAGTGGTATTAACAATCGACTTTTCAAGCAAAACCGGCTTTTTCAGGTCGTAGAAATGCGACCATTGCCTTTTAATCCTGTTGGCTTTTGCTGCTGCTCCATTGTCTTCTATCTTCATTTCTTCTTCACAGGCCTGCCACATACGGCGCCAGGCAAAATCCTCCGGGCGAAGTAACTCGTCAGTAAGTACTACGCCCTCGTCATTTAGAGAGCTCATAGCCGGATGTGTGGAAAGCACTTCCTCCAGCAGTGTAGTGCCTGAATTATAACATCCAATTATAAACACCCATTTCTTATTGTAAATATTTCTGCCACTCAAATCAAGAAGCGACATTAAAGCTTTGTTCTTCCTGAAACGGGACACAAAACGTTGAAAAAATGATTTTTCAGCCATTTAATACTTTATAAAGTTTTTTGCTGACAGGTAATACCCTGCTGTGCCAGCCACTTAAAATGAAATATAATTTGTTGGTGCTGGTGTTATCCGTTACACTTAATCTCGATCTGCGAAAGGGGTTGCTCTGTTTTGCCGGCAGTTTATGATCGAACAAAAAAGCCTGCCTGATGCCTTCTTCTTTGGCTATCTTTTCTGTGAATGGACTGTGGTTGCCATTGGGGTAAGCAAAAAGCTCATACCCCTTTAGTCCACGCTCCTCAAAAAAATGTTTGGAGTTACTAAATTCCGCCCTCAGTTCAGCTTCCGTACACTGATCGAACATGGGGTGAGTGTGGGAATGATTCGCTATTGTAACCCCAGCTGACTGCATTTCAAGTAACTGAGCGGTTGTAAGCTGCTGTTGCTCCAGTCGTGGCTTGTCACTTGCTTCTCTAAGTTGCTGCAGGTATGTCAGCCTTTTTTGATTAGGCCAGCCTTTTACTTCCCAAACTTTCTTCTCTCCCTTTTCTGCTCCTAAAAGATAAACCATCTCATCCCACCAGAAGGGAATCTTTGTATCGATCAGTCCTGTAATGATAAATAATATTGCAGGGAGCTTGTACTCAACAAGCAGGGGAAACATATGCTGGTAAAAAGATGGGTCGCCATCATCTACTGTTACTAAGACATTCTTCTGCTGGTAAATACTGAAATGGGCAGCAAGCTTATGATGGGCATTAATTTTATGATATGTAACAATGGTAGGATTTAGAGTTAACTCCTTCATGTGTTGTCTGGTGCAATACTTTTAAATGATCACAGCGGGCAAAACTTTGCGAATTTTAGATCATAGTGCTCTTAATTAATATCTTTCCATAATAGCGGAAAGTCTATGTCATTTCTAGTGCCAGCTTGTACGGATCACCTATAGTTAACTTCTCAACTGCTTTGATGTTTAGAAATACATGTAGAGATCTGCTTAGTGCTGCAGCAGCCTTAACCAATCAAACCAACGTTAGATATACTGCACTTGCACGTAAGAGTCGCTTCATTTCAACACCAGCATATGTTGACCAGCTTTTGAATTTCCACGTCATGCCAATACCTGAAGTGTCGAAATCGCTGTAGCCCAAAAGCCTTGCCAGCTCTATGGTTTCCTTACTTAACTCATGGCCAAAATCTTTGTCTGTTTTCCACTTCTCAAGAGAAGTCTTTTTAAAGTTAAATTCATCAGAAACTGGTTCTAAATCTAATTTATCCTTCAGAAATGTACCATTTTCAGCAACAAGATCCTCGTAGCGTATAATTTCAATATTGAGATTCTCTTTGTTTTTGAGCAGGTTACTGTTTGAAATTAGCCATTCCTTTTCAAACTCAATACAGTCATGTTTCCATCGCTCCCACCCGGAGTATATCACTGAAAGCGGATGACGAACAAGGCCGATAAATTTAATATCAACCTCATCTTTATACTGAGTAGCAAATTCGGCCAGGAGATCTAAGTTACTCTGGTTGTAAAGATGATGTGGGCTTTTTTCAACGAAGAGTGGATTGTTCTGTCTGATAAGATTAAGATAGGCCTCGAAGATTCGCTGCTTGGTTACTATTTTATGTGTCAGTCCCTCTAAGTTGTTATCGGTACAAAACTTCTGCAGAGACTGCAGCGCTCTGGGCAAAGCATAAGGTATCTCACTTCTGTGCATTTTTCGCTGATGAAGGCCAAGAATAGAAGCCGCTTTAGTCCAAAAAAGTGTTTCATTCTCATGATGGCTGATGATTCTGGACATCCTGAAACCAAAGTTCTTTACAAGAAACTTTTGCAAAGCACTAGAGCCTGCAGATTTTGTTGAAAGAATTACACAATTGTAAAATTTATTCATAACATTGGCGAAAATGGATAAAGAATAATAATCAATTAAAGCCTCCAGTCATTTATGCGAAGCCACCTAGGTTTAACTCCCTTTAACTTTCCGTAAGTACATGAGCTGAAGCCTTGAATTTGCCTTCATAAAAAATTCTTCTGGTTTAGATCTGCGCAGGTTAAAAAAATCCTGCTGCTCCTTAACAATGTCTGGAAATTTATCTTTGATGTTACTAAAAATTAGGTTACGGGCTTGCTTTACATAAGCATGGTTAGATATTCCCAGTTTATTCGCAATAGCAGAATCAATCAGCTTCCAGCTGTAAATCGCACTTTTAATCTTTTCTTCTTTGTTCCAGGAGCTGGTATTGCCTCCAGTATGGCGCCTGTAATAGACTTCAGCTGTAGGTACAAAAATAATTTTAGAGGAGCTTAGGAGCACCCGTGCGAAAAATTCACCATCCTGGTTCATTTTTAAGTCCTCATTCCAGTATCCGGCTTCTTCTATAAGAGTTTTACTTGCCAGATAAACATGCGGAGGAAACCAGATACTGTGCCTGCCAAAAATATCTAGTAGTTTCAGCGGGCCATCAGCATTGATGTAGGTTGGTTCATTTGGCTTAGCCGACAATTGTTCCTGAATAGTTCTGAACCTGCCCCACTTGCAAGTTGCAATAGCATGTCTGTCGCTTTTATCCAGCGCCCGCACCTGTTCCTCAAATTTATTAGCTGAGATCAGATCATCAGAATCCAGAAACTGAATGTACTCACCCCTGGCCATTTCCAGCCCTATGTTTCTGCAGGTATTGCCGCCACTACCCCTACTGGCCGGTCGGCGCACATATATAAAGCGAAGGTCTTTTTCAGTGTATTTTTGCAATACGGCCTCTGTTTCATCCGTTGACCCATCATCAACTACAATGCATTCCCAGTTGGGCAAGGTTTGAGTCAATACTGAATCTAAAGTTTCAGATATGATATTGCCCCTGTTATACGTAGGTATAACTACAGAAACTTTGATGTCCATAAAAAAATTGATTCACGAAATGCAGCTACGTATGCTACTATTTAGAATGTATGCTTGTAATTAATAAATATTATTAATGCAGTATTGTTTTGATAAATTTTGCCAATCTGCTCTCAATCCGGCATAAACTAAAACTTAGTTGAAGGATTTTTGGTAGTGCTATAAAAAAAATAAAGCCGGTTAAACCGGCTTTATTTTTTCCTGAACTATCAATCTATATTAAGCTTGTCTGTACCAGTTAACGGCCATGGACAAACCCTGCTGAACAGAACAGCCTGGTACATAGCCAATTAATTCTTTAGCTTTTGATATTTCGGCCAGGCTATGCTTTACATCGCCTGCACGTTCTTCCCTGTATATGGGCTTAATTTCTACTGCTGTCAGTTCACAAATTCTGTTCCAGAGTTCATTAAGTGTTGTACGCTCACCAAAGGCAATATTTACAACCTCATGCCTTGAAATTTCAGGAGCAAGCATGGCTTTGATATTAGCCTGCACTGCATTTTCAACAAAAGTAAAGTCCCGGCTGGTTTCCCCATCTCCATTTATGTAAGGCGCTTCTTTTTTAAGAGCGGCATCTATAAACAAAGGGATAACAGCAGCATAAGGACCATTCGGATTTTGCTTTGGTCCAAATACATTAAAATATCGCAATCCTACTGTATGAAAATTGTAGGTTCTTGAAAACACGCTGGCATACAACTCATTTACATATTTGGTAACTGCATATGGAGATAATGGATTGCCTATTTCATCTTCAATTTTGGGTAAACCCGGATGATCTCCATAGGTACTGGAACTGGCAGCATATATCATACGCTTTACCCCTGCATCACGTGCAGCAACGAGCATTTTTAAGAAGCCCGAGATGTTTACTTCATTTGTAGTTACCGGATCATTGATAGAGCGTGGCACAGACCCAAGTGCTGCCTGATGAGAAACATACTCAATGCCGGCAACAGCTTTTTTACAGGTATCCAAATTACGTATGTCTCCTTCAATAAATTCAAAAGCAGAATGCTTCATAAACTCCTGCAGGTTGCCCTGGTCACCTGTAGAAAAGTTATCTAATACCCTCACCTTGCTGGCACCATACTTAAGCAGGTATTCTACAATGTTTGATCCGATAAATCCTGCTCCGCCGGTAATTAAAAAACTATGTGTGCTAAGATCTTCCTGATGGTATGGGGTTGTGTACATGTTGTATGTTGAAAACAATTTACGAGTGCTGCGCAAAATTAATGAATTGAATGACTCTGAATTAAAGAAAAGCTATCTCATTTCTAGAATATACCAGGGCTCTGCCAGAGCGGCCTTGGAAAGATGCACTCCTGACGAAAATCCTCTGACAAATAAAGCAAACTGTTCAGAGCTGTGTATTGTGTAGCTGTTACTTTTTAGATCTGCCGAACCAACCGCGCTTTTTCTCTTCTCCGTAGCCATAGCCATACCCTTTACCATAACCATAACCTCCTCCTTTTCTGGCATCATTCAGCACAATCATCGTATGCTTCAGCTTTTTCTTTCTGTAAATATCATCCACTATTTTCACCTGTTCCTTTTCAGTAAACTGGTAACGAACCAGGTACAGACTCAGGTCAATGTATGGGGCCAGAGAGAAAGCATCCGCAACTTGTCCTACAGGAGAAGTATCAATAATTACGTAATCAAAGCGCTGCTTGAGGCCATCAATCAGCTCTCCGATTTTAGGTAATAACATTAACTCAGCCGGGTTTGGTGGCATTGGCCCGGCTCCTATAACAAAAAGATTTGACGAAACCTTTGTGGGTTTTACTAAATCATTGATAGGTGTGTTTTCAGTTACCAGGTAATTGGTAATACCAAAGTCGTTGACCATTTCCAGGTTTTGAAGCAGGCTTGGTTTTCTTAAATCGAAATCTAAAACCACCACCCTTTTTCCTGAAAGTGCAAGACTTGCGCCCAGGTTAATGCTGAAAAAGGTTTTGCCCTCGCCACTGGCACTGGAGGTAACAAGCATTACCTTATTAACCTTTCCGGCATTGGCAAACTGAAGATTCGCCCTGATCAGTCGGAACAATTCAGCAACAGGGCTTCTGCTATCTTTGGTTACCACCAGGTTCTCACCAGTGCGCTTATGGGCAATTTCTCCCAGCACAGGAGTTGAGGTAGCTTTTTCTACATCTTTTTGCTCCTGCACTTTATTGTTGAGCATTTCTCTTACAAAGATAAAAGCAAATGGTACCCCAATACCCATGATCAGGGCATAGAGGTAAAAAGTAGAACTTTCTGGCGAAACCGGTACTGTACCTGCAGTGGCAGGATCTATAACCCTTGAGTTAGATACTGTTGCTGCCAGAGATAGTGCAGACTCTTCACGTTTTTGCAACAGGTACAGGTAAAGTCCTTCCTTTACCCCCTGCTGCCGGCTTATGGCCTGTATTTCACGCTCTATGGCTGGAACCTGCTCTATTTTGGATTCAAACTGTGCAGAAGTAGCCTCCAGGTTATTGATGGTAATTTTTAGACTTTGCTGAATATTCTCCAGGTTTTCTAATATGTTTACCTTGAGGTCATTCAGCTGTTCTGCTATATTTTGGACCAAGGGGTTATTAGGTTTATTAGTCAGCAACAGGCGCTGCCTTTCCAGCTGGAGTTCGTTAAATCTTTCTATAAGCCTCTGTAAGGTAGGATCTGCAATGCTCAGGCTGCTAGGAACTAAATTAAACTCACTATTCTCTTTGCTTAAATATTTGTCAATAGAGTTCAGGATTTCCATCTGCAGTTCATATTCCGTAAGCTGTTGGTTGTATCCGGTTCTGCCTTGCAGATATATCGAAGCCTCAGTGCCAATGTTTGTCAGCTTACGCTCACGTTTGTACTCCTCCACATCCTTCTCAACATCGGTGAGCTCTTCAGTGAGAAACTTCAGACGTTCATTGATGAATTCTATGGTATTGGTTGCTATAACATTTTTATCTTCAACTGCTTCTTTATTATAAACCTCAATTAGTTTATTTAAAATATCTTTCCCCTTTTCCGGAACAGGATCAACCAGGCTAAGCATAAGAGCACTGCTCCAGGCCAGCTGATCTTTTTCTACAACCAGCTTATCACTATAGGCACTCGCAAGTTGCTGGGTGTTATGAAAATGAACCCTGACCTTCATGTCAGGATTTACTTTTCCAGTAGACGACACGATGGTAAATTCGCCAAACCCAAGGTTTACCCGCTGACCAAATTTATGTGAAGTGAGCTCTTCGTTATATTCAATATTGTAGACATTATTGCCATTCAGATGAACAGTAATAACTTTACCGTATGAAAGCGTATCGAGCTTACTAGTGATAACTCTGAAAGGCAACGAACTGCCATAAAGCTCCGGGTCTTTGATTCTTCCTTCGCCATAATAGGTAACATGCAGATTCATTTCATTGAACACCCGGTGCATTAAGCTCTGGGATTTTAGCAGCCGGATTTCATTATCGATATTTGTATTTGATTTAAAACCCGGGATATCAGTGAAAACTGCACTTTCTGTAAGGCCACCCGATTGCTGATCGCTCTTTACAAGGATGCTTGTAGTGATTAAATACCGCGGCGTAGTGTAGCGCAGGTACAGATAAGCCATGCCAAAACAGATAATGGTGGCCAGCAGAAAAATGTACCAGTATCTGAGGTACTTAAGGATTAATTCTTTGAAATTTATTTGCTCAGAATCTTCAAGCAGAAGGTTTTCCTGATCTGTCATTTTTTACGGGTTTATCTGGAAAATCTCCAGAATAATACTGTAACAGTTGATATTAGACTAAGTACAAAAGGAAGATTGGCTCTGAATGTATTTGCAGCATAGCCCTTTGCTTTTACTGCCTCTACATAAATTACATCGTTTTGCTGCAGGTAGAAGTAAGGAGAATTCAACAGATCCCTACTGTTCAGATTTAACCTGGTCATGGTACGCACCCCTCCTTCTTCACGGATCAGGAGCACATTCTCCCGCTTACCATAAATGGTTAAATCGCCGGCCATACCCAATGCGGTTAGCAGGTTAATTTTTTCAGATTCAACCGTAAAAGTAGATGGATTACCCACTTCCCCAATTACTGTAAATCTGTAATTTAGAAAGCGGATGGTAACAACTGGTTCTTTTAAATACTCCTGCAGGGCGGTCTCAATTTTTTGAACCGCCTCATTCGTAGTAAGTCCCACGAGCTCTATCTTACCTAAAATAGGAAAACGGATATAGCCGGCTGAGTCTACCAGATAACCATCAACACTCTGACTGCTAACACTCCCACCAGAAGTGCCTCCACCTGTTGCAATAACACCCTGATTAAAAAGTGTATTCGACTCGGGGCTAAGGCTGCTTACTTTGATACTTAAAATATCATCAGGTTGAATTCTGGGAGATGTTGTATTTGAGATTGGTTCTACATGCTCCTGTCTGACAGCGGGCTCATCGGTCTCATTGAAATAAGTGAGATTTCTGGAGCAGGAGGCAAACAGCAGCAAAAGCGCCGCAAGCTGAAAAATTCTAAATTTCATTATGATGTACAAGGTTAAAAAACATAGCATCCGGCACAGTATGCTGCCTGAGGCTTTATGCTAAATACTAATATTAATTAAGGTATCTGTATCTGCTATCACTGATTAGTAGTACTATTTCCAGTTAAAAAAAGGGCGTCAAACTTATCTCTCGTACCAAAAACAAATTGTAAAAAACATTTTACCGGCACATACTCTTTTAAAAATCATTCATAAAACATGTTCCTGATAAAGCCATCAATTTTCCTGATTCCTTATGTTTTGATCAATGCCATCTTATTGACTTACAGAAGTATACTACATAATACATCTGTCAACAATTTATTTATACTAATTATCGAACTTGTTACTTCTTTATTGCACGATCTAAAGCTTAAAAACCAGATACAACCATTCTAAGTACTTCCAGGGGCTTCAAAGCTTTGCAACATCATTAATATTTTATCGCTAATATTTATCTTCTTTGAAATCAATTCAATCTATATTTTAACTGAACCCTCCAACTAATGTTTGTGGTGCTGTTAAACTTTACTGTAACAATCTATTTGGAACTGTATGTATACACCAGCCCTCAATATCCATCAACAGTACAGGCTTTAAAAACTAATTCACAGCTGGCATACAGGTATCATTCAAGTTTGGTATAGGCACCTGCACTGTTCACATAAAATGGAGTATTTGCAGTAGCTACATGCCCCTGCTGATCATAAATATAAACAAACAGCCTGTACGGGCCCTCCTCTGCAGGTGTTCTTAATCTGATTTTGTTGTCTGATATCCTGTCCATTGATACCGGCACAGGATTAGCCTTTGTAATTCCGGTTTCCTCTCCATGCTCATTGAAGGCTTCGGGCAAAACTTCCCATTGTAAGGTGAGGGAGTCTCCATCAGGGTCGAAGGTGTATACCGCTGCCTCATAGTCACTTTGAGTCTTCAGGTATATGTTTTCATAGCCATAGGTATCATTTAGTTTCATATAAGCAACATAGGGAGGCTTATTTGCACTAGAATCTCCTGACCATAACTCCTCCATTACACTAACCATCTCTGTTTTTTCACCAAATCGGGAGAATAGGCTAAACCATGTGGGGGTTCCTTCAAATTTGTATCCCCAGTAAAATACATACCCACCCAGGCACCTGGCAGTATCTGAACCAATTACCCGGTTGTAACGGTTTTTGATGAAACTCGCCTTTGCTGAACTAGTCTGTTCCAGTGGAGCATACCACCAGGTGGTATATGTTTCCCAATACCCCCTGGCTCCAAACTCCGAAATAATATATGGGCCAGGCCAGTCACTTTCACGTATTTTTTCAGGAATGTTGGCCATGGAACCAAAAGTGTTCACTGCAATAACATCTATTGCAGGGCACTTTTTTGTAATAAGATTAATTAGTTTTGTTCTTGCCCCAACAAGCATGGTGGCAGTAGGATGGTCGGGGTCAAGCTTATCAATCATTTCAGCAATTTCATTCACAGCATCCCAAACCTTGGTATTGGAGGCATCCAGGTTTAATTCATTGCCGAGGCCCCACATAAGTAATGCAGGATGATCTTTATACCGCAGCACCGCCTCCCGCATCTCATTATACTGTTGTGCTACCAGTTCTTTATCATAATAGTTAAAACCTTCATTTTCCGGGGCTAGCCAAAGTCCTAATGTAACTGTTAGTCCATGCTTATGAGCTTCATCCAGTACTCGCTGGGCATCTTCTGTATGCCATACTCTTACAGAATTTCCACCATGTTCTCTGATCTTGTCAAAATGCTCATATCCGCCTGCCCCCTTGATGAAGTAAGGTTTTCCATTGCGTATTAGTGTATAGTTCCCATTCTCAAATACAACCTCTACTTTTCTTCCCTGGGCTACATACTTCTTTTTAGGATCCGGCTGTTCATCACAACTACTAAAAATAAGGCCGGTGGCAAAACACAAAAAAAATATAAAAGAGTTTGGTACAACTCTGTAGAAAATATACATACGTACTAGGTTGAGGCGATGCTTGAGTTAAAGACCCGGCTTAAAGGCTGACCAGGCGCTATTAAAAAATCAGACTGCTGCAGTCTCTGCACGCTTCATTTAAAAATTACGGAAAATAGCTATAGCAGGTTTAGTTATGGATTCTGGTTTTGCTGTTGCCATACAACTTTCTCATAAATTAAATTAATCAATATCTGAGATCAACATTAAAATCCAAATAAAAGTATGCACCTGCATAATTTTGCACATGCATGGGGGGAGCAATCCGTAGATCTGCTATAGCAGTAAAAGCAACATTAGTAAAATTAACTTAATAATTAAACCATTTATGTCCTAAAATAGGCATAAAGCGTAATAATGGTTATGCCTCAAGGCTACCTACAAACTTTTCCCATTCGGTAAAGTCTTCTTCCTTCATCACACGAGGCATTTTCACCTGTCCGCCCTTTTTCTTTTCCCGCTCATTCCATTTATAAAAAACATCAGGCTTAATATTGCTTACCTTCACTCCCTTCAGCGCCTGCCTTCTGGCAACACCATAATTTTTATTAGATTCCTTCAGGTATTCATCAAGGGCAGCAGTGAGCTTGTCTACATCTACATCTCCCTCCACACCAAGGTACCAGTGGTGAATGTACTCTCCATCGGGTCTAACAGCTGCTACAGTAAATTCAGGTATGGAAACATCAAAGGTTTCCTCCAGGTGTTTCATGGCATCGTTCATCTTCATAACAGATAGTTGCGAACCAACCACATTCAGAAAATGCTTGGTCCGACCCGAAATTACTATCTCTGCTTTTTCTTTATCAATGAAACGAACCGTATCACCAATCATGTACCGCCATGCACCCGATACTGTAGAAATTATCAGAGCATAGTCAACACCTTCTTCTACTTCTTTAAGGGTAAATGATCTGGCGCCCTGTTTAACATTACCGTTTTCATCTATATTTTCATCTTTGAAGGGCACAAATTCAAAATAAATACCATTGTTAATCACCAGCCTCATGGCCATGTCTTTGTTAGGTCTGGCCTGATAAGCAATAAAGCCTTCTGAAGCCAGGTAGGTATCAACTACTGTGATTGGTTTGCCAAGCAATGCCTCAAAACTTTTCCGGTATGGGCCAAATGCTACTCCTCCGGATGCAAAAACACTTAGGTCAGGCCAGATTTCATGGATATGATTAAGCTTATGGTATTCAATTATTTTTTTGAGCATCAGTTCGTTCCAGGATGGTATGCCGCTTAGCGCACCTACATCCCAGTTTTTTGCATTCTTCGCGATCTGTTCTACCCGCTCATCCCAGTCGTTCAGCACTGAGATCTCATCTCCCGGCCTGTAATATCCCTTAAACCAATCGGGAATATTCTTAGCCGAAATACCGCTGATCTCCCCCTCCAGGTGTGTGCCTGTATCTACCAGGTCAGTGGAACTGCTCAGCATCATCACCTCTTTCTGGAAAAATTCTGCAGGAAAATCAAAATTGGTCAGGGCCAGAATTTGCATGATGCCCGCTTTTCTGATAGATTTTAGCATATCATCAGTTACAGGTATCCGCTTGCTTTGTTTGCCGGTTGTTCCGGAGCTTAGTGCATAATATTGTGGTTTACCAGGCCAGGTAACGTTTTCTTCACCATTTAACTGCCTCGACCACCATTCATCGTGCATCCGGTGGTAGTCGAAATATGGTACTGCTTTAGCAAATGCTGCAGCTACGTCTTCCGCTTCCAGAATCTCTTCGAATCCGTATTGTTTGCCAAAAGCTGTATCTTTTGCATTCTTCAGCAGTTGGGGCAATACTTCATTTTGATTTTCAGAAGGAGATAGTTCAGGAATAACCTTATCGGTTAACTCCAGTGCATGCTTTATAATATTTCCCAGTATGGCCATGTTCTGAAATGTTCAGTTTTAGGGTATTGAATTGAAAAAGGCTCCTGAGCAATTATCAGGAGCAATAGTATACCCAACCCATTAACGTATAGGAGAAGATTAAGTTAATTAGCTTGAGCTGGAAAATTCTGTTTCAAACACATTTGAATTTTTACGAAAAAAGGCAGCAGGTGATTACCCGCTGCCTTGTACTTAACGCAAGAATGCAACTATACAATTATAGAATTAGGTAGTGCGATTTCTGTCTTTATCGGCATCTATTCTATCAATATCAACATCCGTTTTACGCTCTGTTTCGCGTATTTTTTCTGTATGTGAAGTTGTTTCTTTACCGATATTTACTTCTTCTACAACGCGGGCTTCTTTTTTAACTATTGGTACCTCGGCATGCTCAGTAATTCTGGCATCACCTTCTTTAAAAGTATCAAGATCGCGCTTAGAAGCCGGACGGTCTACCGGATGGCGCTCTACATTCACGTGTTCTTCACGCAAACGCAGCTTTTCTTCCACCGGCCGCTCTACGATACGGCTGTGTACGCGTACCCCACCGGTCTCAACCTCACGCTTGCCTACCTGCACGTCTTCCTCAATTACAGGAATTGTTTTATCTGTAACATCAGTATCCTTAACGGCGGTAGCTGTACCTGTAGTACCTTTAGCTCTATCATTATCAGCTACATTGATAGCACCAAATTTATCCATGATAGCTGCTGCACGCTCGGCATTTGCCATTTCATCAGTATGTACTGTTAAAACTGTACCGCGGCGGGCAGCTTCCCTGTAATTGGTTACATGTGGATCTCTGTCCAACAGATTAGTGAAAAAAGTATCAGTTCTGTCGTGAGCATTATTATCTTTTATATCTGCACCATGAGCAGAAAGATCAATGGTACCACGGTCGAAACCATCTGTTACCAGCTGATCTGCTGCTTTTTGTGCTTGAATTTTATCTTCGAATATTCCTATTACTGTTTGTGACTTTGACATGATTTATTATTATTTAAATTAAAAAATACTAAGGTTTGATTTTCAAACCCTAATTTATTCAGAGGTGTTGCTATTCTTGCGTTTAACAGACACCTCTTCAGAACGAAGTGTCATGTGCTGCGAGGCTTGTTTTTTAACCTTGCGTTTGGTTACATGAAGCTCTTCGACCAATACCAGCCTTTTTACCACTACTTCTTTAAGCACGGGTATTATGGTGGTATCACCTTCCTGCCTTATAGCAGGGGGTGGTGTATCTACATACTTGTTAACGGGTATGCGCTCTATGTCTACATCTTCGTATACATAAGGCACTTCAACATCAACATCTTCTTCGTTTACTCTTTTGCTGATATGAACAGTACCAGTTTCTACAACCTTTTTGGTTACCTTCACCTTTTCCTCAATCACCGGAATGGTTCTTGAATCATACGCAGCCCTGTCTTCTGCTGGCTGTGCTTCAGCACTTATATATCTTTTATCTTTAGATGTCATCCTTATCCGTAGTTTAAAAAATTCTTCTAACGTTTAACGTTCACTCTATCCTTCCACTTCTTAAACAACAACATTTAAATGTTGCTTCTATATAAACTTACGGGACAGTTCGATTAGGGTTTTAGTAATCAGAATGTATACCTATGATATTGTTCATTTTAGGCAATTTTCTCTACTCATTCATGCTATAACAACTTTAGTTCTTGATTGTCAAACTTCCTTTCTGGCCTGTTTCGCTGCACCAGCATAAACTTGTTAACTGTATAAGAATTAATAACATAGTGAGGCTCTTAAAAACAATTATGCATTCTGCTGCTTAGCCACTTCAATCCTATGTAAACATCTTATACTGTATTTCTTTACCGCTGTTTCAGAAATTTGTGAGTGCTTACTCCTTCTGCAACATATCGAATGCCTCATGATTGCCCTGCTGAAGGGCAAGGTCAAGTGCAATTAAGCCCCTTTTATCACGGATAGTTTTGTCGGCACCATGCTCGAGCATTAGTTTTACCAGCGCATTTCTGCCAAACAAGGTTGCAAACATTAAGGCTGTACCCCCATTACCATTCTGCTGGTCCAGGTCAGCCCCATTCTCAATCAACAAGCTGGCAATCTCTGCATGGCCTTTAAAACAGACCCCCATCAAAGCAGTGTTACCGCCAAAATCCTGGGCATTAACATTTGCATTTGCTTCAATCAATTCTTTTGTAGCATCCAGATTACCTTCGTAACTGGCAAGAATCAATGGTGTAAACCCCCTGCCATCCTGTACATTAATGTCTGCACCTTCTTCTATCAATTGCTTCAGGTAACTGGTATCGCCCTTACGGGCTGCATCAAATAAAAGATCCTCCTGCCTGGTTGAGTGAAAGTTCATGGTTTAGTGCTTGTTTTGGTTATTAGGCTTTAATAATAAAACCAGACTGGCAGCAATAGGTTTTAATATTATTGTTAAGAAACAGCTTACTCAAAGCTGTTCAGCACTTCCCTGGTGATAAGAAAGTATTTATCGCATGCTCTGCCAGCAACCCCCCCTTAGCCAGGTGTTATCTAAACCAGGTACAGAAAGATGCGTATGCTTAAACATGAACGCTGCTATATTTATAATAATCAGCAAATTAGCGGCAGCAGGTTTCAAGTTAAAAGCGGGCTTACCATATAAGTAGGTACTCCCCAGAATATCAGACCTGACATAAAATTTGAGTTACACTTTTTAAACAAGCTAAAACAAAATGGGAATTTCACTAAAACCACTCAATGAACAGGTAATCGTAATTACCGGCGCCTCCAGTGGTATTGGATTGGCAACTGCACGTGCTGCGGCAAAGAAAGGAGCAAAACTTCTCTTGGCCTCCAGGAATAAAGAAGCACTTACTGAAATTGAACAGCAACTTTCTGCCGAAGGTGGAAATGTAAAACATATAGTAGCTGATGTTGGCAAGCGGGAGGAAATACAGAAAATTTCAGATGCGGCCATTGAACATTTCGGCGGTTTCGACACTTGGGTTAACAATGCCGGTGTCTCTATTTATGGAAGATTGGAAGAAGTAAGTGATGAAGACCACCACCGACTTTTCGATACAAATTTCTGGGGTGTTGTGTACGGCTCATTAGTTGCTGCCAAACACCTTAAAAATAAGGGCGGAGCCATCATCAACCTTGGCAGTGTACTTTCAGATGTTGCCATACCAATACAAGGCATGTATTCTGCCACCAAGCACGCAGTGAAGGGCTTTACCAATGCCTTCCGGATAGAATTAGAAGACGAAGGTGCAGATATATCTGTTACCCTAATTAAACCTGCTGCGATTAATACACCCTATACACAGCATGCTAAAAATTATACAGGTAAGGCTGCAACACTGCCACCACCGGTATACCAGCCAGAGGAAGTAGCCAATGCTATCCTGCATGCTGCAGCCAATCCTAAGCGTGATATATTTGTGGGCAGCGGTGGTAAAATCATGAGCAACACCAACAGGCTGTTTCCTGAAGTGATGGACTGGGTAGGCGAAAAAATGATGATTAAAATGCAGACGAAAGACAGGGGGCCAAAGCACCAGGAAAATGGCCTGAACCAGCATGGAGAAGGTGGCAAAGTTCATGGCGATTATGATGGCTATGTGATGAAAACAAGCCTGTTTACCCGTGCCTCTATGAATCCTGTTATCACAGGGGCTGTGGTTGCTGTTGCCGGTGCTGCAGCTTATGCGTTGTTGGGTAATAAACGATGAGAAAATACAACAGCTTTCAAAATAACTAAACATCAAAAAGGTCCTGCACTTACATGCAGGACCTTTTTGATGTTTAGTATTTTCTATTTGTTATTGAACCCTTTGCAGTGTACCTGCTATATCCCTGCCCTGAAAATTAACAGTCAGGTTCAGCTTATCTCCTTCTAGAGTACCTTTATATGGAATCACAGTACCCCTGAAGGAAACATTGAAGGAAATCTCATTATTGTAAATAGTACCATCAGCTATAGCCTGCTCGCCCATTGGTGTGTATACAATCCCGGTTAGTGTTTCGCCAGCTGTTTGCAGATCAATTGTTAGCTCCAGCTCACCCAACTTTCCCTGCCAGCGGCCGTTAGCATTTATAGCGTTACCTGCCACACTATCTGCAGCAGGCGCAGGAGTTGATGTTGATACACCAGGCCTTGGCCCCTGTACAGGAGCTCCTCCACGCGGAGTTCCTCCCTGCGGAGCGCCTCCTTGCGGAGCGCCCGCTTCCTGGCCTCCTTCAGCACCACCTTTCAGGTCATCGTTATTCACCGATTTTCTTCTTCTGCGTGGAGCTGCATCCATCGTCATTTTACCAATGCGGTAACTGAAGTTTATCTTAAAGTTCAGGTTATGGATAACGTTTGTACTTTGCTGGCTAATGGTTGGGGTGTTCAGTTCGTTTCTGATTTTCATGCTATTGGAGAAGAAGTTCTCAGCCCCAAAGCCAATGCTGCCCTTTTTTTCATTGAACTCTTTACGGATGTTAAGGGAGTATATACCGAAGCCGCCCTGGTATCCCTGCAATTGCACCTGTCCGCTCCTGTAAAAGCCAAAGCCCTGCAGGCCCCAGCCACTGCCAAGGTTATAACTACCAAAGGCCCTGATGTTGGCAACCCAGCCACTGTTAGAAGCCCGCTGATCGGCAGCCTCCACATTATTGCTCAGGTCGGCATAGTAAAAGTCTGTACCACCATTAAGCGTAAACTTTTTGGCAATATTAATACCACCAAATACACTGGCACCATAGGCATTTTCACGACCAATGTTATAATACGATGTTTCAAGAATTCTCCCTTCTACACTGTTGCGCACTGCCTGTATGGAATTGTTGGTGTTGCGAACAAAGCTGGTAATATTCAGTGAAGTAGTCTTAAAGTAGGTGCTGTAACCAAGCTCAATGTTGTTGGTATACTCCGGGTCCAGCTCGGGGTTACCAATGGTCCTGAAGGCCGGGTTTGGATTCTGAACGTTAGGGTTCAGGAATTGTAAAGACGGGCGTTGAATACGGCGGTTATAAGCCAGTTTAATGGTGTTACCACCTTTCAGGCTTTTAGACAGGTTAATGCTGGGCACCACCACACCATAAGAGGGTATTTTAACTTCGCCAAAGCTGTTTTCAAAATCGGCTGTAATGGTTGTATACTCATAGCGCGTACCAGCCTTGATGCTATATTTATTTGCAGTTGTATAGGTATAGGAAAGATAAGCTGCAGAAATATTCTGATTATAATTGAACACATTGCTCAGGTTTACATTACTGGTTTTTTCAAAGGAGCCATTGCCGGCAGCCATAAAGGTCTCATAATCACTAATTACCTGGCGCAGAATTTGCTTACCGCCAAACTCCAGCATCTGGTTTTTGCCAATCGGGTTCTGGTAATCGAGCTGAACGGTTGATTCCTGGTTATAGCTTTCGTTGATGTTCTTTATCCGGCTGTCAATTGTAGTTTCATCTTGCTGGAAAAGACTGTTGGTAAAGTTATTGATACGGTTGTTGCGGCTGAACTGGGTAAGCAGGCTAAGCTCCTGCTGCGGCTTTTTAAAAGTATGGGTGTAGTTCAGGTTTACATCCCAGGTACCGGAATTATCTGTTACTTCTACATCACGCAGCTCTCTGCCAATCAGCTCGCCATTAACAAACCGTTGGCTGAGAAGATCGTCCTGGTAGTTGTGACCATTACGCAGACCATACTGTACTGAAGCATTGATAAAATTCTTCTCATTAATCTCATAATCCCAGCCAAAGCTATAGCGGCCAAACATCATGTTGTTGCGGGTATCAGCTTCCTGCATGATAATATTTTCATTGCCATCTATCAGGATGGCCTGGGTATTTTCAAAGCTGCCGGGCATGTTATAACCTGCACGCCCAAAACCACCCAGCGAGAAGCCCATTTTACCAATACGATAGCTGCCATTAAGACCCAAGTTGGTGCCACGAAGGCCAATACCGGTATCTATATTCAGGCTGCCACCCTGCAGGTTGTTTTTCTTGGTAATGATGTTAATGATACCTGCAGAACCTTCTGCATCATATTTTGCAGACGGAGAAGTAATCACTTCAACAGATTTGATCATATCTGCCGGAATTTGCTTGAGTGCATCAGCCACACTGCCTGCAGTAATGGTTGATGGTCTGTTGTTGATCAGCACTCTGATGTTCTGGCTGCCACGCATAGACACATTTCCATCAAGGTCTACAGAAAGCATGGGCACTTTGCGTAATACATCAGCAGCATCGCCACCTTTGTTGGAGGCATCATCTTCTGCGTTATAAACCGTTCGGTCTACCCGCTCCTCTATCATGGGGCGCTGCCCTTCAATGGTTATCTCATTGAGTATTTCTTCGCTTTCGCTGATCAGAATTTCCCCCAGTTCAATTTTTTTATTGCCAACAGAAACCTTAGCAATAGTTTTTGTTTCAAAGCCGATAAATGAAACCTGAACATTGTATTCACCATGGGTGATTTTTTCGATTGTGAACTTTCCCTGATCATCGGCAATGGTACCATCAATGGGCTTTCCCGTTGCGGGGTCAATCAGGGCAATTGTAGCATAAGGAATGGGCTGTTTGGTGGCAGCATCCACCACTGTACCTGTAATTTTGCCATTGTCCTTTTCATTTTTAAATCTGTATAGCAAATGGTTTGCAGCAGGCACATCTATAGCAATGGCAGCATCAGCAGGTGCAGCAAATGCACAAAGTCCTGCCAGTAAAAGAAGGGGTGAAATTTTATTCATCTCAGGTTGTAATGCAACTAAAGCGCAAATCAACCTTCTTTTTAGAGAATAACAAAATGAAAAGATGTACACCTCCAAAACAGCAACCTACACCTACATGCTTCTGGCGAATTTTAGTAGCTATTCTTCTTTTCTTAATGGCAGAAGAAAATTACATCTGAACATCAACATCCGCCGCTGCTATGTGCCAATTATAATAATGTGGCTACTACTACGCTTTAATAACCCGTTAAAGATCTTATGTAACATTCAGCAGCAGTTACAAAATGTTTAAATATCCCTTAAAACTAACTAATGGTATAACATGTAAGCTTTTGAAGAATAGCTCATTACCTCAGTACTTTTCAAAAACACTTTGCACTTTAAGCGGCAGCTTTAAACTTGTGCTGACGCTCACCTGCATAGCGTTGCTGGAAAAATGTTTCACAGCCGAAGTTTTGTGCAGGTATACCGCTCATGCATAGATAGTCGCAAGAGATTAAAACAAAGTTGTTTTGCGCAAAAACTTGCTGTAGGCAGACCACCGGTTATTAAGTGCGCGGGCAGTCTGTGGAGGACTTCAGGCAGTTTTGAACACCCTTCATCCTGGATGCTTCTCCTGGGTGAAGGCTGTCCTAATCATGAATAACTTCATGTTTCTTCAGGTCTCTTACAACCGCAATCACATACAGAACAACAGCAGCAAGCAACACAGGAAATCCAAAGAACACCCCCACGCCTACCGACCAGGCTTCAAAACCAGCAATCAGAAAAAGTAGTACGCAAAACAGTCCTATGCAGCCCAGGATCACTGATATCCTGATGAGCTTATCTATGTTTCTTCTTCTTTTCATGGATTTGAACGGCTTGAGTGGTCAATACTTAAAGCCCTCTCTGTGGCAAGGGCTTTAACATAATTGTATACTTCCTGCGGATTTTCAACCCCATGCCCATTCCATACAAGCTCATCCTCCTGGTTGTCTGAAGGTTCTACAGGTTGGATTGGGTTTCCCCGCTCTAGAGGTGTGGGATGTGCTGGCCCATGGCAGGATGCACAACTTACCTCGTTATTCATCAGCTTTTCTCTTAGTGCAATATGGCTGTTAACAGTCTGAAATTTTTTTGTAGAGCCATGACAGGTTGTACAGTTTTGATTTGGGTAGCTCCCTTTGAAAGTAATGGGCTCCGGCCAGGTCTCTGTTACATATAGCAACCAATGCCTGAAACCATCTCTTTTAGCCTCTGCCGTGCCATGTATGCCATAGGAGGTATGGCAATGATAGCACTGATTTTCAGCAATCCATTTATTTTTGAAATGCCTTGCCGCAAGGGTCGGGCTTTCTTCGTTACGAAGGTCATTTACAAAAGGCTCCATAATATGGCAGGAGGCACACGATTCAACCGTGGTAGTTTCATGCATCAGGGTGGTGGTACTCCCTACCATGGCAATTACCGGCAGCATAAACAAGCCCAGGAATAAGGCCCATTTATAGGAACCTCTGGCAATCTTATTTTTCAGAAAAAATTCAACAACAATAAGTCCTGCAATGGCAATAATGGTAACTACTATGGCTATCTGCCGAAGAAGTTCTGCAGCAGAGACTCCCTGCTCTTCCGGATAACAGAAGGCAGGAACAGCATACATCAGCAGGAAAATCAGCAGCAGTACTATGCGTTTACCTATGTTAATTTTAAGAAACTTCATCAGCTGCTGGTTTTACGGTTGAAACTGGTTCTATTGCTACAGCACAATATTTATAAGCCGGCTGTTTAGAGATAGGATCGTAGGCATCTGTAGTGGCATGGTTGATGATGCGTTTCATGGAATGGAAAGTTGTAAAGACCATTCCTTCGCGGATCTTCTCTGTTATTCTAACCCTGAATACATCACCACCCCGATTACTGCGGACCATCACAGGCATATCTGGAGCCAGATTTAATCGCTGAGCATCGGCAGGGTGTACTTCAACAAAATCAACCGGTACCCGCTCCAACTCCTCCAGGCGGCCGGTAATGGTATCTGTATGCCAGTGCTCCAGAACCCTTCCGGTGGTTAAAATAAAGGGATATTCTTCAGTGAGTGGTTCAGGAGGCCCCTGCTGGCTGTGCAAATAAATTACTGCCCTGCCATCGGGTCGCCCATAAAAGTCGAGCCTTCCCGTTCCTTCAGCCATGGGGTCTTCGCCAGGCACATAACGTCTGCAGGTACCCGGATGATCTTCAGTTGGGCAGGGCCAGAGCAGCCCACGCTCCTCTTTCATACGTTCGTAGGTTATTCCTTTAAAGTTGTAGAAGGAATATTGAGAAATATTGCGCCATTCCTCCCAAACCTTTTCTGGTGTGCGTGCCGGTAAAATATGGCCTAGCCCCAGGCGATCTGCAAAATCAACAAGAATGTTCAGATCACTTCTTGCCTCTCCGGGTGCCTCCACCAGTTTAGGTACATGGTGGTAGCGCCTTTCGGAGTTACTAAATACACCGCCTTTTTCTGCCCACATGGCTGTTGGCAGCACAACATCGGCAAAAATGGTGGTATTGGTGGGGTGAAACGCATCTGCCACCACCAGAAATGCTTTTTCCATGGCATCCCTATAGCGGGTGGTGTTTGGCATGGACTGTCCGGGGTTGGTTGCCATGATCAATGCACATTCAAGCGCTCCGGATTCCATGGCCTTGAACATTTCTACAGCATGGTAACCCGGCGTGGGTTTGATGGTTCCCTCCGGTACATTCCAGAGCTTTTCCATCTCCCGGCGGTGCTCCGGCACGATGATTTTACGACCATTGGGCAGCGTATGCGAGAGTGCACCTGTATCACGCACGCCGCCACCTGCATTTGGTTGCCCGGTAAGTGAAAAACATGTAGCTCCCGGCCGGCCTATATGGCCGGTAAGCAGGTGCAGTGCTATGATCAGCTGATTAGAAGCCACTCCCTGTACCTGCTGGTTCAGGCCCATTGTCCAGATAGACATGGTGGCACCTGATGAAATAAACAGGTAAGCAGCCTCTTTTATAGATTCAGCAGAAATGCCACAAACAGCGGCAACTTTTTCTGGCGCGTAATTATTTAAGTGCTCTCTGAAGGCATCAAGATCCTTTCCTTCATCTCCCTGCTTAAAGGTAACGAACTTAGCAATCATCTCCTCATCTACAGCGCCACGCCTTATAACTTCATACATCAGCGAGTTGTAGAGGGCAATATCTGTACCTGGTATAATTTGCAGGTGCAGATCGGAATCACGGGCGGTGCGGGTATGTCTGGGATCTACTACAATGATGGGAGTCTCAGGTCTGCTTCTTTTTCTGTCTAAGATCCTTTCCCAAAGTATTGGGTGGCATTCTGCAGTATTTGAGCCTGTAATAAAAAAGCAGTTAGCATGGTCCATATCATCATAACAACCCATTGGTTCATCAAGACCAAAAATGCCTGTATAGGCATATGCTGGAGAAGCCATGCAAAGGCGAGGGTTACCATCAACATTATTGGTACGAATGCCGGCTTTGAATAATTTACTTGCTGTATAGCTTTCTTCGGTAAATAACTGCCCGCTGCCAAAGTACCCTACACTATCGCTGCCATGGGTTTCAATAGCTTCTTTAAACCGCGCTGCAACCAGCGACATGGCATCATCCCAGCTGGCCCTTACCAGTTTTCCGTTGTTACGGATCATGGGGTACAATGCTCTATCGGGTGCATATAAGATGTCACGGTTCATAACACCTTTTATGCAAAGCCTGCCACGGTTATGGGCATACTTATCTCCTCTTACGTCTACAACCTTGCCTTCGTATAAACCAATTTGCATGCCACAGCCTGTGCCGCAGAATCTGCAAACTCCTTTATGCCATGAATCTACTGCTATAACAGGCTGCCTTTGCCATATTTCACGGATATCTCCACAGCCACCCAGGAACACCATGCCCGAACCCAGACTGGCAAGCCTTAAAAATTCTCTTCTGCTTAAGCCCTCAAAACTATCAGATTCCTCGTGTTTCATTTTGGTATGATTAGAGGGTGATTATTATTCTATTTAGTGCTGCAAAAAAATAGCACCATTGCCTGTGGCAAAAAAAGGCTTTAAAATGGGTATTACTATGATATCTGTCATGGTTCACCATGCATATCATTGAATGTACACCAGCCGATAAGAATGAGCTAAGCCACAACACGAAAGCTAATTATACCATTCTAAGTTTATTAAAAGAACCGGCAGGTGCAGGCGTTGTTATTTTGAATGGGTTTAAATTAAGGCCTGGATATTTACCTTCAGGCAGGCTTAGTACACGTTACCTTCAACAGGATTGGGGAATGCATCAGATTCATCTTCATTGGGTCTATCCTGAAGGCACCTAAAATCTTTCTCTATCAGTATGTAAAGTTGCTCGCCGTTTGCCAGCGGCATTCGTGCTTCAATACCTACCCTGTCCGATCCTGCCCAATCATCGGCAAGTTTAAATGGTACTGATACAATTATTTCTCCTTTTTCGAAATAAACTGCCACTGCTGCTGATTCTTCGCTCTTTTTAAGGGTGTAGGTAAGACAGTTTTCAGGAGAAACACCCATCCATGTTGCAGTAGTTACAATGCCTTCTGTGCTGAAACGATCCACCTCTCCCTGCATCAAACGCAGTCTGATGGAATTATCTTTCATCCTGATTTTCATGTTGTAACATTTAAAAATTTTATGGCAATTGCTAAAAATTTGCAGCTGCTGCTGCTTTAAATATAAACCGGCCAGCTGAAAGATACAAAAGCGGCAAAATCACAGCTTTCTGTTTAGGTGTTTAATACAGTAGATTTAAATTTACCTCCGGCACCTATATCATCTTCTGCAGAGCTACAATCAGAGATCTAAATCATAACAGGCATTACATGAATGAGCTTCTCCTTTCTATCAAAGATTCCGCCGTCAGGCACCTTAACAAAGTTATATTTGAAAATTTAGATTTCAGGATCAACAGGGGCGAAAACTGGGCAATTATTGGCCCCAGCGGATCTGGTAAAAGTGCCCTGCTGGAAACAATTGCAGGAAATTTAAATATAGTAAGCGGGGAAACCACCTATCCTTTTTTTGATCAGCTGGTACAGGACAATAAAATTACAGATCCCCTGCTTAGGTGGCGCCATTTTGTGGCCCATGTTTCATCCAGGCATAATTTCCGCACACTATCCAATACCACAGAAATCTATTACCAGCAGCGCTTCAATGCAGCAGATGTAGAAAACCTGCCGATGGTAAAGGATTACCTGGCATCGCAGCAGGCTATTTTCCCATCTCCAATATGGACTAACTACCACACAGTTGATCGCTTAAAACTCACACCGCTGATGGATAAGCAGCTGATCATGTTATCGAATGGCGAAACCAAAAGACTGGTATTTGCTGCTGCCCTGTTGTGTAACCCAGTTTTGCTGCTGTTGGATAACCCACTTAGCGGACTGGATGTAGAGGCGCGAAAAGATTTTAACAGCCTCCTCCATGAGATAACTACCTCAGGAATAAGCATTGTGATGACGACTACTCCATCAGAAATCCCTGATGCCATAACACACATAGCTGAGCTTAAGCGGGGAAAGATCATCAGGCAATTAGCAAAAACCTCTTTTGCATATAGAGAAACAGATGTAAAAGAGACTACCTCTGTGATCGACACCGCTGAACTGGAGGAACTGCTAAGAAGCAATCCTTTCCGTAACTATAGCACCATGATAGAACTAAAGGACGTAACGATTGCCTATGGAAAGAAAGTGGTACTGGAGCATATTCACTGGACAGTAAAACAGGGCCAGCGATGGGCACTTCTTGGACCTAATGGTGCAGGGAAATCAACGCTCCTTAGCCTGATCAATGCTGATAATCCACAGGCGTATGCCAATCATATTGTTTTGTTTGATGTACAGAAAGGACATGGGGAATCTATCTGGGATATAAAAAAAAGGATAGGATTTGTATCTCCGGAGCTGTTCCAGTACTTCCCGCTGGATAGTAGCTGTCTGCAGGTGGTGGAATCTGGCTTTTACGAAACCCTGGGATTTATTCGTACACAAAGTGCAGAAAATTCAGCCCTGGCTTTGCGCTGGATGCGGCTGCTGGAGATTGAACAGTTTGCTGATCATTCTTTCAGACATATATCTGCCAGTGTGCAGCGCCTCTGCCTGCTGGGCAGGGCACTGGTTAAAAATCCGCCCCTGCTAATCCTCGATGAACCAGTACAGGGCCTTGACAACCATCAGCAGGAGCATTTTAAGGCACTGGTTGATTTAATCTGCCAATGGGGTAATACCACGCTTATTTACGTAAGCCATTATGAGCACGAAATCCCTGAAAGCATTACCCACACCTTAAGGCTGGAAGGTGGCAGGGTTGTTTAGCGTTCACACTCTATGTGCTAACAACGTATGCACCCTAATTAAACTCTTTAGCTCTACTTAACCCTAAAAAGCATGGCAAACTCCCAAAACTCCGGTTCAGCACAGGATAACCTTTTCATACCACATCAGCAGATGAAATCGCTCTTCATGAAAATACTTTTGAAGAATGGCTATACCGAAGCTGACGCCGGTACACTGGCAGAAATTTTTATGCAGAACAGCCTGGAGGGTGTTTATACCCATGGTGTTAACCGCTTTCCCCGCTTCATTGAATATACCCAAAAGGGATGGGTGAAGCCACAGGAGAATGCATTGTGCAAACACAGATCGGCTGCTTTAGAGCAGTGGGATGGCATGCTGGGTCCGGGGCCACTGAATGCCCTGCAGTGTACTAATCGTGCCATGGAACTGGCCGGAAAGTATGGCATAGGCTGCCTGGCACTGGCTAACACCAACCACTGGATGCGCGGTGGCGCCTATGGCTGGAAGGCCGCAAAGGAAGGCTATGTATTCATCGGCTGGACCAATACCATTGCCAACATGCCTGCCTGGGGAGCTTTGGATAACAAACTGGGCAATAACCCACTGGTGATGGCCCTTCCCTATGGAGAGGAGGCAATTGTACTGGATATGGCCATGTCGCAATACTCTTATGGTTCCCTGGAGGCACAGCAGCTTAAAGGTAAGCCTTTGCCGGTACCTGGCGGTTGGGATGAAAAAGGAAAGCTTTCCACAGATGCAGATGCTATTCTTGAAACAAGGCGTGTTGTACCGGCTGGTTACTGGAAGGGTGCAGGCCTCTCCCTCCTGCTGGACCTGCTGGCTACGCTGTTGTCGGGCGGTTTATCAACGGCCGAAATCAGTAAAAAAAGATCTGAACATGGCGTTTCGCAGGTGTTTATTGCTGTAGATATCAAACGGCTATCGCACCATACAGGCATCCATCAGCTGGTAAAGAATATCATCGAAGATTATCATGCCTCACAACCAGTAGATGAGCAAAACAGCATTCGCTACCCGGGAGAGCGGGTGCTAAAAGATCGGGAGCAGAATCTTCAATATGGGATACCGGTAAACTCAAAAGTATGGGCGGAGATACATGAATTGCTGTAGCAGCCACTTTCCAGCTCCAGTGCGCCTAATGGAGTAATCTGTGTATTTAGCGTAATTGCCGATATAATTTTGCTATTTTTAACCAGATCGTTAAACACTGGTTAATAATCAGTAACCGTACCCATTTTTATGTTTAGTCTTATCTACCTGCTCTTACTCATAGGCTCCGGAGCTATTTTTATTACCGGAATCAAAAAAGGTAAATCTTCACAGATCACTGCCGGCATTGTTCTTTTTCTGTTTGTATTGGCTTTCTTCTGGTTCATTAATTTCTGGGGCGAAAAGCTATGGTTTGATTCCCTGGGATATACAGACCGCTTCTGGATACTGGAGCTGGCACAATGGGGTGCAGCAGCTGCCGGTTTTATGGTTGGTGCACTGGTGGTGTGGCTGATGTTGCTGGGCATATCTCCTGAAAGAAGGTGGATCCGCTACCTTGGTATGCTGCTGGGCGCCCTATACGCCATGAACTGGGGTTGGGCTAACTGGCCCCTGCTGTTGCTTTTTATCAATAAGGTGCCCACGGAAGTAATTGACCCGATCTTTGGGATGACCACCAGCTTTTACTTTTTTAGCCTGCCCTTCTATAATGCCATACTGAACCTGCTCATGGCGTTGTTTGCCATTGCTATTATTGCATCGCTACTGGTGGTATTCGTAGATCCTGACAGCTGGCGCAGAATTCTTAATGCAAACAGGTGGCAAAATTTTAGCTGGAATCAGCAGGCATTCTCCTCCTTTGCAGATCCTGCCCTATACAACCCTTTGCTAGCAAACAGCGGGTTCTTTTTACTGGTGCTGGCTGGCAAAAAGTACCTTGATCGTTTTGAACTGATGTACTCCGGCAGTGGCGTGGTGTATGGTCCGGGCTGGACAGATGTAAACGTGCGCCTACCCATGATCTGGCTGGTTATTGGTGTGTGTGTGCTGGTAGGCCTGCTGCTGATTATCTCGCCCCTGCGTGGCAGGTTTCGCTACTGGATGACTGGCCGCTTTAGATTTATAGGCGGAAATCCCGGAACATTTTTACTAGCCCTGATGGCATTTCTGGCGCTTGTGTGGTTTGTATCGCTTAGCATAATCCCGGGAATGTTTCAGAATTTCAAGGTAAACCCAAATGAAATTACACTGGAGCAACCCTACATAATTAATAACATACACTTCACCAGGGAGGCTTTTAACCTTAACAAGGTTCAGGAAAAGGAATATCCTGTTATCAACACCTTTAACCGGCAAACGGTGCAGGAGAATAGTGGCGTTTTTTCAAACATACGGCTATGGGATTACAGGGCACTGGATGAGGTGTATAAGCAGTTTCAGGAATTCAGGCTATACTACGAGTTCGAAGACATCGACATAGATCGCTACCGCTATAACGGACAGTATAATCAGGTAATGATCTCTGCCAGGGAGATGGATGTAAACAATTTGCCGGCGCAGAGCCAGACCTTTGTAAACAGAAAATTTAAATACACCCATGGCTTTGGCGTGGTACTGAATAATGTAAGCGAGTTTACGGCAAGCGGCCTTCCTCAACTGCTGGTCAGCAATATTCCGCCGGTAAGTAAATTTCCAGAGCTTACTGTTGAGGAGCCCAGGATCTATTATGGCGAAAGTGCTGATGAATATGTGGTAGCTAATTCTGCAGAAGAGGAATTTGATTATCCCAGTGGCGATAACAATGTTTATAACAAATACAGCGGCACGGGCGGTGTTCGCCTGGATAATTACTGGCAGCAGTTTCTGTTTGCGTATAAATTTAATGAAACAAAGCTACTGTTTTCAGGCTATCCGCAAGCTGATAGCCGCATCATGTTCCACAGGAGCATCAGGGAACGGGCTGGCAGGCTGGCACCCTTTCTGCAGTTTGACGAAGACCCCTACATTGTTCTTGCGGAAGGCAGGCTTTACTGGATGATGGATGCTTATACAGTCTCCAACAACTATCCCTACAGCCAGCCCTATGCAACCATAGAAAGTGCCATCAGGCAGCAGGAGCGTGCTGATGTTCAGCGTGGCGTTGGCCAATCGTTACGCAGTGTTAACTACATCAGAAATTCGGTAAAGGTGGTGGTTGATGCGTACAACGGTACAGTGGATTTTTATATGTTCGACCAGGAAGATCCGCTGATACAGACCTGGAACAACATAGTGCCAGGCCTTATGAAGCCCTGGCAGGAAATGCCAAAGAGCCTGCTGGAGCACATCCGTTATCCTGCAGATCTTTTGCTGGTGCAGGGCATTGTGTACGCTAAATACCATATGATGGATCCTACTGTTTTCTATAATCAGGAAGACCTGTGGGTAAGAGCTACAGAGAAATATTACGACCAGGTGCAACCAGTAGAGCCCTATTATATTATGTGGCAGCTACCAGAAGAGCCGGAACATTCTTTTGTGCTGATGATGCCCTTTACGCCAAAAAACCGACAGGTGCTGAATGGCTGGCTGGCCGGCATGTGCGATCCGGAAAACTATGGCGAGCTGCTTGCCTACAATTTTCCTAAAGATAAGCGTGTAATTGGCCCGCAACAGGTTGAAACCAAAATCGACCAGGACCCGAACCTCTCCTCGCAGCTTTCGCTCTGGGATCAGCGGGGATCAAGGGTAATTCGCGGCAACGTTCTGGCCATACCAGTAAATGAAACCCTCTTTTATGTTGAACCCATCTACCTACAGGCCGAAACAGCTGCTTATCCAGAGCTGCGGCTTGTGGTGGTAATGCACAACGACAACATGGCCTATGCCCCTACTTTTGAGTCAGCCCTGCAAAAAGTTTTGGAAGGCACCGATGCTGCTATTGCAGAAAGGTCCAGCGAGGTGATAGATGGAGAAGAAACCACCGAAGCTGCAGAAGCTGATGCAAACCAAGCTCCCCGGCAACCAATACCACAAGGCCTTAATGAGCGGGTACGGGCTGCCAATCAGGCTTTTGAAGATTACCTCCGCTATACTGGCGAAAAGGATTTTCAGCGTGCCTCCGAAGCGCTGAACAGACTGGAGGAAAATCTAAAGGCACTGGAAAGAGAGCGTCAGTAGCATGGATACAAAGCATAGCAGGCACCTGTTCGGGTGCCTGCTAATTTCTTGCTGCATACAAGTATCAATTAATCCAAATTAGTATTTCTTACCAGTTAGGTACAGCATATCGATTCATGCAGGCCACTCTTGCTAATGGCACTTAAATACTCTGTGAGAGTTTATTATAAAGAAGTAGGTGAATCAACTACATTTTGATGCCAATGGTGATTTCAAGCTCTACCTCTTCTTCTAACATATTCTCTATTTCTGATTTTAGCTTTTTTAATTCTGTTTCGGTCAGTGGTTTCTCGGTAAAGATGGTGACAGATAAACGCAAAGGATTCATCTGTCTGATATTTACATCTCTTAATACCATATGATCAATAGTGCGCCCGTTAAGATTCTGGGTAATCCTGGTTTCTTTAACCATTCTGGAAAATCCAAAAGCCAGTGGGGCACTAATACCCCCAAGAAATAAAATTGAAATTATGAGCCCTTTTTTAGCTAGCCTGAAGGGGCTGAAGCCAAGTAATAGAAAAGTAAATGCTGCGGCAAACACAATGCCTGCCAGGTTCGTCATCAGCAGTAACAGGGCACCTGAAAATACATTCCAGTTCATCCACCCTACGCCTATGCCAGATACTGCCAAAGGTGGCACCAAGGCTACCGCAATGGCTACACCTGCCAGCGTTTTAGCAATTTCTTTTTTTGCATGCGCATAAGCGCCGGCAATGCCCGATCCTACTGCTATCCATAAATCAAGTAGGTTTGGTCTGATCCGGCTTAATATCTGTGCATTGCTTGCAGTTAAAGGTGTCATCAGCGTAATCAATATTGCACAGAAATACCCCACCAGCATACCAAAACCTATGGATTTAAGGCTCGTCCTGATCAGCCTGTTATCCTGCCGTAATACCCCCATGGCAAGTGATATTATCGGTGACATGAGCGGCGCCAGAATCATGGCGCCAATTACTACAGGCGAAGAATTGCTAAACAGACCCAGGGTGGCAATAAAAGTGGATAGAAACATCAGCACCAGGTAGCTGGAAGTAGGCCTGGCATTTTCCCTTAGGGTTGTAAAAAGATCCTTAAACTGATCGGTGGTGGCATGATTAATCAGAGGAAGCGGACCTCTTGTCAGCTCTTCTCTTAGTTCGCCTGTGGGTAACATCTGAATTTTAAAAATCTCCTTGCTGCTGCCCTGTTTTATCGTTTTCAGATGTACGCCGGGCACCACCTTAATTACTTTAGGCACCACCTCCAGCTCAACTTCTTTTGCGCTAAGTAAGGCATTGTCAACAGAGAGGTTCATGGGCTCCTCGCTCAAAACCTTAATCTTGTTTGTTCTGATATGTGCAGCAAAGGGAGGCAGCTTGTTGCTTTTCTGTGACCGAAACAGACTGGCAAAACCAAATTTCACAAGCCCCAGCACACTTTCAGGTGCCAGCACCAGGCTGTTCATCATGCCATCATTGGAAAATGACTCTTTGATGATTTTTCTTGAGATCAATGAACTGCCGCCATGCTGAACTATTAACATACCTAGCGCAGCGGTATTGATCGTTTGTTTTTCCTGATGGCCATTTTGCTGATACTCCAGGGTATACTGCATAAGTTGTACACTCTTGAAAAGCCTGAAAAAGTTCTTAACCTTACTTAAGAAGCGTTTTGTCTTTTTGAGCTCAGTGCTACCATAAACAAAGCTTAGCGACTGCCCAATCACCACCGTGTCAAAAGAGGGGCGCCCGTTTACCATCAGCAGATCTATAAGCTGGGCAGACTCTGTTTGAATTATGTTTGTAACTGCCTCTTCAAGATTTTCAGAGACACCAAATCCGAGCCTTGCGTTAAGCATAGCCGGATGAGGCAAAAAGCCTATTTTCCATTTATGTTCTATAACAATGGGAAGCAACTCCTTCAGCAATTCATCAGAAAGATAGGTTACGATCAGATCATCGTCATCCAAGGCTATATCTATGCTGCTTTTGAAGGGGGCATGAGCTTTAAGATGCTGCTGAAAAAGTGGTATGATTTCATCTCTGACTGTTGCAGCCATTGATTCATCATAAAGCAAAGCAATACTCTTCATCAATTATGTTTTTTAGATAATCTACTAGTACGTGTATATGTTCTAAACAGCTTTGATTTATAGCACTTGCTATGCACGCTCTGCTTATAGCAAGGCGATAAAGATCATTTTGAAGTATGCTCTAAGTCATAATTTTAATTTTTTTCAACACCTATATTTCTCTCACACGAACACCGAAAAAATCTGTATCACAGCTTCCGGAATTGTTCGTGCTGAAAAAAAGCAGTAACTAACTTTTTTAGCCATGAAAACCATACTGATCGCAACCGATTATTCCAGAAGTGCTAACAATTCACTTGAATATGCTGCAGCCCTGGCGAAGGGCATGGAGGCCAGACTGGTAATTTTTAATGCCTTTAACCTGGCTATGGCACCAAAACCCGATCCAGCTTACTTTCCGGATGTTGATGATATGATCAGGGAAAATGGGGAGCGCCTAAACAGAATTGGTAAAAAAATATCAGCTGCTTATGGCATTGCTGTAGATTGCGTAAGCACCACTGACCTGATCCTTAACGGACTTCAAAAACAGCTAAAAATGCATCAGGCAGACCTGCTTGTGCTTGGAATCAAAAATAAATCCTTCATCAACAAAGTCCTAGGCACCATTACAACATCAGTGATGAAACATAGTAAATGCCCGGTATTGATAGTACCTGAAGATGCTACCTTCAGGGGCATCAGAAGAATACTGTTTGCCTGTGATTATAAGTACCTTTCAAAAAATAGCAGGCTGGAATCAATCTATGAAATAGCCTCCACCTACAAAGCACAGGTACAGATACTGCATGTTGAGAAGGAACAAGTATTTATACCAGTACATACAACGAGGCATTCCTCCCGGCACACGCCAAATATGGAAGAACTGCTGACCGGCATCAAGCATACCTACAGGTTTATACCCGAGGACGATGTAATGGAGGGTATTCAAAAAGGTTTGGAAGAATATCATGCAGACCTGCTGGTGATGGTTCCACATAAACCCGGGTTTTGGGAGTCTCTGTTCCACCCCAGCATGACAAAAAGAATGGCACTTCACACGCACGTACCCCTTTTGGCTTTACCTGCCATTAGTAAAGCAGGCAGAGGGATAAAAAGCAAGCACCTACTTTAATAAACAGCAACTAAAGCATTTGATTTTTTTCGCGTACGCATCAGTTCAGAGGCAAGCGCAATATCTGGAATTCTCTCTCTGAGGCCCATGATCACCAGGTCTGCTTTATGTTTAAGTGTTGCATTTGCAAGTTCCTTTAACAGATTTCCATGCAGCACCTCAAGCCTGTAGTAGTAAGAAAACTCTTTCAGTATATTTTCTTCAAAGGTTTTAAATATGTTCTGAATATCCTGCTCCTGCAGTTTATTGTCTGGTGTATTCACATAAACCATGACCACTTCAGCATTATGTTTTTCCAGAATGCTATTGGCATGCCGCACAGCATTTTGCGTGGCATTAGAAAAATCAACGGGCATTAATATCTTCTGTAGTGTTTTCATCATTTACCTCCTATTCACAGCTGTCACGAATGTCGCTCTTTGTTGTGTAATAAAATATGATAATTATCACCAAATCAAAACTTTATACTGACTATCTCCAGCAAAAGCCTAAGACGCCTATCCTTACAAACTTTATATACTTATAAATTACAGGCTTTTATAGAATACCCTTGATGTGTGCTGGCAGATACTTCCATAAGCAGGTAAATTTTAATCATGTATGTTTTCAATTGATCTGGTAAAAAAACATGCAATTCACCCCCGGCATCTGGTATGAATTTTAAGCAAAGTGCATCTTCTGAAGAATAATAATGCCGCACAGTAGCTGTAAGCGGCTTTCGATAAACTAACAGTAAATAAATTCTGGCTTGAGATTGTACTGTTTCCTGTTAATGTGCTAAGCTGACAAAGATCAGCTGCACACCAGACTTTTATCATATTTCCCGGAATGCAGCTTTCTTAATTTGAGACACAGGCAATCTCTTACCTAGTATTGGCTTGTAATATCGGTTGTCTTGCCAGCAATTAAAAGAGATTTTTTAGTCATTCCCTGACAGTCGTTAATGGGGCTTCAGGTAGTACTGCGCAGACTATAAGCTTTCCATTATCCATCTGAGGGTTGATGGTTACAGACATCCATTGAAGAAATAGCTACTGACTATTCCTGACTTGCTTCCCAGGTGACCTGCTTTTGAATCGCTCCTCTTTGTTGTTCCAGGCAGGTATTCATTTTTTGCATAGCTGCGCAATGTAAAACGTGCCGCGCATGGATAAACATAAATCTTCTACAGGGGCAGAGCGAAGCCAAAGCCCAACAAGTGAGAAATTTTTAACATTTACATAAACTATCATGAAAAGTATTTTAGTACCCACCGATTTTTCAGAATGTGCCGGGTCTGCTACAAAAGCAGCCATTGCAATTGCCAAAAAAACCGGCGCAGAGATTCACTTTCTCCACCTGATCTCCGTTCCGGCAGACTGGATCTACCTGATGGACTATGCTGAAAAAATGTATCCCGACACCCAAACCAGGGTAAGGAAAGCCAACATTGCACTAAACAACCTGGTAAGCCAGGCTGAAAAAGCAGGCGTAAGTGCCAAAAGGTTTATTTGCTATGATGAAAGCCATTTAGAAATACTACAGCACCTGGAAAAACACGACAATGATTTTATTGTGATGGGCTCCCACGGCATCAGAGGATTCAAAGAATTCCTGATAGGATCAATGTCGCAGAAAATTGCACGGCTGGCACCTGTGCCTGTGCTGGTGGTAAAAAATCCGGTTCATGATTTCAGGCTTGCTAATGTTGTTTTCACTTCAGATTTCAGCGATGAAGCGCTTCCGCAATTCCAGGAGGTGGTAGAATTCTGCAAAGCCATTGATGCATCACTGCACCTGGTTTACATCAACAGTCCCTTATACTTTAATGATTCTGAAACCATCAATAGAAAACTGGATTTATTTTCTGACCAGTGTCCGGAGCTAATTGCTTCAGTAAGCACCTACAACTACCAGAGCCTTGATGGCGGGCTGGTTCGGTTCTGCGAGCACATCAATCCGGATTTGATCGCACTGATCATCCACAGCAGAAAACCACTGTTCAACAACCTGATCGATTACACCCTTAACTACGCTGGCAAACCTGTGCTTAGCATCAACAAGGAGGTGGTTAAGGCACATGAGCTGGCATAACGAGAGCAATCTTAAACATAAATAAACATCTATGTGCATATAAAAGCAGGGGCTTTCAACCATTAGGCAAAGTGTTTTGGGAGTTCCTGCATTTTTCTTGAAATAGCGTTAACATAACCCTTTGCAAGGCATTCTGCAGGAAATTAATTAACTGTGGTTGTGGTTATTTGGTAAAAGGTTTTGAAACATGAATTTGCAGGTACTTGGGTATTTCAAACCGGCAGATGGCTCTAAGTTCAGATTTTTTGTAAGTGACTACGAAAGCACCGTAGAAGAGCCTAACGCATTAACAGCTTATATGAGCATAAAAGATGTTATGAGATTACTGCCCCACCTCCACATTGAATATGCTTTTGGTTCTTTTGTGGTGACAGGTAACTACGACTGCATGAAGTTGCTCACGCACCTGTACTTTAAAGGTCTTCTAAAACCGGAAGATGCTAAACGACTTGAAAGTATATGGTAAAAAGCATTTTTGTGGAGTAAAAGCTAATGTCAAAAATTATCCTTTGGCAGATTCCTGCAGGAGGCTTAGGTTGAATTCCGGATTGTCCAGTACAATTACATCACTGATGTCTCCCAGCACTTCATCTATCAGTCCATAATTTTTAGCCTCCGGTGCACTCATAAATTTATCTCTAAGAAAATAAGCTTCTATTTCTTTCCAGCTGTGGCCTGTGTTTTTGCCCATGAGGTAAAATAGCTGGGCCTGCAGGCGCTCCTGCTCCCGGGAGGCAATTCGAACATCTTCTGTATAGCCTCTGGCGCCGCCTCCGGTGGGGTGCATATGGATGGTGGCATGTGGCAGGGCGTAGCGTTTTCCTTTAGCGCCAGCGGTGAGCAGAAAAGTGCCCATACTGCCGGTAAAACCAACTGATACAGTAGATACCGGTGCAGTGATCATCTGCATGGCATCATAAATAGCCATGCCTGCATACACACTGCCGCCCGGGCTGTGAATATAAAGGTTAATGGTTCGCTTAGAGTCAATGCTGTTTAGGTAGAGCAGCTGCGCTACCACCACATTTGCTACATTATCATCAATCTGGGTACCCATGAAAATGATGCGCTCCTTGAGCAGCAGGCTGTAAATATCATAGGCACGTTCTCCCCTGCCATCGCTATCAATCACCATGGGGATTACACTATTCGTTAACATGTGCTAAAAATTTAGGGGTTGAAAATATGTGAAATCTGCTGCCGGAATGCTTCTTTTTCCGGATCATTGAAAAGCTGCTCATGCACAGCATTTACCTCCTGCTTAAGCTGATTGCGATGAAAAAAACTGATGAGTGAATAAGCCTTCTGCTGCAGGCGTACGTTCATGCGCAGCAGTGGGTTGGTCAGGAGCCGGGCTTTGAACAGCAGGGCTTCTACAGGCTCCATCTGGCCTTTTAAATAGTCTTCCGTCTGCCGAATGTTATTCAAGGAAGTCCTCATAGCCAAGTGATTTATCTTTGATGGTATCTCTTACTTTTTCCAGACATTTATATTTCTGAACAGTAGCAGAACGGTCTGTAGCGTAGCCAAGGGCACTGGCTACTTTTTTCATAGAGAGGTTATCATAATAGAATACCCTTAGCAGATCCATGCACTTCTTTCCGCTCCTTTCCAGGAAGACTAACAGCTTCTTATCATTAACGGCAGGAAAGTAATCTTCAGGAATGGAAATGGCGTCCTCTCCTGCCGACAGCGAACCATGTTGAGCATGCTGCCTGAATTTTCTTATCCACAAATGTTTTGCGATGCCTAAAATGTAAGCCTCTGCTGATAGTCGGGTGATAAAAAGTGGCTGCAGACTCTTTTCGTAATAGATCACCAGTGCATCCTGAAAAATATCTTTAGCATCCTCCAATGATCCACCCATTTTGCCGACAAACCTGGCAGTGTGCGGAAACGCCCGCTCGTATAGATCCAGGAAAAGGGATTCTCGCTCCCTAAGCCCCGGACTTTCAGTAATTGTTTCTGTTAGTTCCATACATAAGCTCTTTACCTATAAGTGCCATTACAGATCAACATATCACCTTAGTAGCTGAAAAAAATTTAAAATCATCATTAGCTGTATAAGATAACGAATAAGCGCAAAATACTGTCATAGGCCAGGTGAAATGAAAGCTTAGCCGTCATCAGAAGTCTTAGGTCTCTTTCAACTGACTGCAGATTCAGGTATGTATAACTGTGGCTTGAAGAAAGAATATTGTAAGAACACTGATATAAATTAAACATTCTGCCCCCTGATCATTGTCTTACCATAAGCAGAAAATCAGCAATTATGCCATCAGAAAAATTTCCGATCCACTTACCACTCCAAAAACACTGGCTGCATAAAAACCAGTTAGTAGCAGCAGCAGACATTGGCGGTACCAAAACGGCTATTGCACTGTATGAAGTGCATAACAATGAGTTAAGCTGCCTGGAGGAACGTGTATATAAGTCTACTGAATACGCCTCATTTCCGGATCTGCTCAATGAATTTATAACTGCTACCCGTATACCACATAAGATCAGCATAGGCATAGCAGGGCCTGTACTTCATGGAAAAGCAGAGGCTACCAACCTGCCCTGGGTGGTGAGTCGCGATGAAATAGCAGAGAGATTTGGTATGGAGAGTGTATTTCTGCTGAATGACCTGGAGGCTAATGCTTTTGGGCTAGCTGCACTGCAGGCAACTGATCTTATTACCCTTTACAAGGGCAAAAACAGGGCCATGGGTAATGCGGCAGTTATATCGGCGGGCACCGGTTTAGGCGAAGCTGGCCTGTATTGGGACGGCAACTATTACCACCCTTTCCCAACAGAAGGTGGGCATACAGATTTTGCGCCCCGATCAGAAACTGATGCTGCCTTATACAGCTACCTGCGCAAGAAGTGGACACATGTAAGCTGGGAGCGGGTACTCTCCGGCCCCGGCATTTATAACATTTACAGTTTCCTTAGAGACGAAATGAAAAGAGAGGTGCCACAATCATTGGCTGAAGCCATCAATGCAGGTGATCCGCCAAGGGTAATCAGCACTGCTGCCACAGAAAGATCAGCACCCATCTGTATTGAAACAATGGACCTTTTTGTGCACTACCTAGCCGTGGAAACTTCTAATATGGTGCTGAAAATGAAAGCAACCGGCGGCATATTTCTAGGTGGTGGCATTGTACCAAAAATACGCTCACTGGTAACGGAAGAACGGTTCCTTGCCTCCTACCTTAATGCGGGCAGAATGAAAAAATTAGTGGAAGAAACCCCTGTGTACATTATTTTAAATGAAAAAACAGCTCTATTGGGGGCTGCTTATTATGGTGCCTTCAGTGGTGATGTGAATAGATGAATACAATTAAAATCAGTTACATTCAAAATTATAGCGGCCTTTTAATGCTTGTAAGCGCTCTTTGCGTTCTTCAAGCAGCTCCTTTTGCCTGATCAGTTTCTTTTCTTCGAGTATATATTCATATAACCGCTGCTCATACAACTCCTGGGCAGATAATGATGCCTGTTCTGCTTCGGGAAAAATCTGGTATAAAGACAGACCAATTTGATGCATATCGGTAAATACGCTATGTGAAATTTAGAAGTTACTGCATCATGAAAAAATATTTTTACGAGCGCATACACCTGCATGCTGCCCCCGCATGTTCTCTAAACATCACCAAATAAGCTTTATTATTACCACAACTTCTGTTCCTGATTTTTCCAGATCCGCTACTCATCTACAGGTCCCGGGCTGATGGAGGTCCAGCCGCCATCTACCATTAAATTTTGACCCGTAATATGTTTGGCTTTATCAGACACCAGAAACAGTACAGCTTGCGCAATATCAGCAACAGTAGCCGGCCGGCCAAGGGGCGTAAGCTCCGACCATGCTTTTTCATAACTGGCGTCTTGCCTGGTTCTTTCCGTTAAAGTAGCACCAGGCGCAACCGTATTAACATTGATTCTGAATGGTGAAAGCTCAATTACCAGGTTCTTCGCAAGCATTTCCAGCGCTGCCTTACTCATGCTATAGGCAGCCAGATTTTTATGTGCCTGGTGGCCTGTTACCGATGAGGTGAAGAGAAGAGATCCGCCCGTAGCCTGTTTTTTCATCTGCCGGGCAGCCGCCTGCGCCAGAAAAAATGTTCCGCCAAGGTTTACCTGCATCACTTTATAAAACGATTCCTGCGGATAGGTAAAAAAATCTCCGAACAGCGTAATACCCGCATTGGCAATGGCAATATCAAGCCTGCCAAACCTGGAAACAGCTGCCCCGACCATCTCCTCTATGAAGTTAAGGTTGCTGCTGTCTCCCGGAAAGGCAATGCAGCTATCTGCTGTTTCACTATTGATACTACCGGCTGCTTTTTCAGTTAAGGCAGGGTCAATGTCATTTATAAATACTTTAGCTCCGGCTGCTGCCAGCATACGGCAAATTTCATAACCAATGCCCTGGCCGGCACCAGTCACAATGGCTATTTTCCTGGAAAAATCTACGAACATAGGTTGAATAACTTTAACAGCCGCTTATGCGCAATTAATGTGAATCTTTGGTTACCCTGCTTCCGGAACCACCTTTCAAAAAATCTAAATCGGCACCTAAATGCGCCTGCTCCACATGCTTTTGATACAAATGTACATAGCCTCTGGTGATACTTGTCTCCGAAATAATTTTATCAGCCTTTCTCCTGCTGATCTCCTCCTCTGTGAGGGCTACCTCCAGCAAGCGCTCACCAACATCCAGGGTAATCATATCTCCATCCTGAACTATACCCAACGTGCCACCTGCAGCAGCTTCCGGAGAAACATGCAGTACAACAGTACCATAGCCGGTGCCACTCATTCTGCCGTCTGATATCCTGATCATGTCCTTTACCCCTTTAGCCAGTATTTTGGCCGGCAAACCCATATTACCTACCTCGGGCATACCGGGATAACCAACAGGACCTACGTTCTTCAGCACCAGTACACAGTCTTCATCTACCACAAGTGCCGGATCGTCAATGCGGGCTTTGTAATCATCAATATCTTCAAACACCACTGCCCTGCCGGTGTGCTGCATTAATTCAGGAGAGGCGGCCGAGGGCTTCAACACGGCACCATGCTCGCATAAATTACCTTTTAGCACCACAATGCCGGATACTTCATTAAAGGGTTGCTCCAGGGGTGCAATTACCTCTGTGTTATAACATTCTATTGAAGAAACATTGTCGGCTACTGTCTTCCCATTTACGGTTAAACAATTACTGTGCAGGTGCGGAAGCAGGTTCTTGATCACGGCAGGCAGGCCACCGGAGTAGTAAAAGTCCTCCATAAAGTACTGCCCAGAGGGATGTAGGTTTGCCAGCAATGGAATATTGGCAGAGAAGCGGTCAAAATCATCAATTCTTAACTCTATGCCTATACGGCCAGCAATGGCCAGCAGGTGTATTACAAAATTGGTAGAGCCCCCAATAGCAGCATTCACCATAATGGCATTCTCAAAGGCTTCTCTTGTTAGTATTGAAGACAGGCGAATATCTTGCTTCACCATTTTCACAATTTCTATACCTGATAACTGGGCAATAATTTTACGGCCAGCATCTGGTGCAGGAATGGCAGCATTGCCGGGCAGGGATATGCCTAATGCTTCTACCATACAGGCCATGGTAGAAGCTGTGCCCATCACCGCACAATGGCCATCGCTGCGGCACATACCGGCTTCAGCCAGGCTCATCTCCATGTCTGTCATTTTACCGGAGCGTTGGTCTTCGCTGAATCGCCACAGGTCTGATGTGCCTATGCTCTTGCCCCGATGTTTGCCTGTGAGCATGGCACCGCCAGATACAACAATGGTTGGCAGGTCTACACTACAGGCGCCCATCACCAGCGAGGGCGTGGTTTTATCGCAGCCGCAGAGTAGCACTACCCCATCCAGCGGATTTGCCCGTATAGATTCTTCTACATCCATGCTGGCCAGGTTACGGTACAACATGGCTGTTGGCTTGATGAGTGTTTCGCCCAGCGACATCACTGGGAACTCTACAGGATAACCGCCTGCCTCCAATACACCGCGCTTGACAAACTCTGCCAGCTCACGGAAATGAGAATTGCAGGGCGTTAACTCCGACCAGGTATTACAAATACCAATGATGGGTTTTCCTTCCAGTTCGTACGCAGGAATTCCCTGCTTTTTCATCCATGCCCTGTAGATGAAACCATCTTTCCCACTTCTGCCAAACCAATTGCTGCTTCTAAGCTGCTGATCTTCCATGGTCAATAAAATATGTAGTATATTAAGATAAGCCTGCCTTAAAAGGCCAGCTGCATGTTGTATCAGACTTTATCGCCAATAAGCTACAAATAAACCTGTCAACCATGAAGGGATAATTGACTTAATATATAGTTCATGTTTTCCCAGCATGTTCGACAGAAAACTACAGGGTTTCAATACATGAAAGGTTAACATGCTACAGGCAGTTAGGGAAAAGTAACAGCCAGAGATGCTGTAATAAATGTATTTGAATCCACGAAATCACCATCGTCAGGAAAAATTCTATGCTGACTAAGAAAGCTGCGGCCTTCGATTCTGAACATGGCGTTCTCCTGAATGTAAATATCAAGGTTAGCAGAGAAACCGAATGTCCTGAAACCTGCAGGAGCACCATAGGCAATAATTACACCTTCGGGATCAGCATAGTATTCTGCCCTGCCTGCTATATAAACACGATCGGTGAGACCAAACCTTCCAATGATGATGGGTGTATACCAGACATCCCAATCATCATTTTCAGACACCATGCCTCCCTGCAGGGTATTGGGGGCCTTCTGTGCTCCTATATCGAAACCTGCAATTAGCTGTAGCCGCGGGAATGGCTTCACATCAAGGTAGAGGTTGTTAAATAGCCTGACCTGGCTTAGGGAGTCATGTGCATCGCTGCCGGCATACGTACTCCAGTTAAAGGTCAGCCTGTCGTGGGGCTGGTACTGTAGTTGAGTGCCCAATCCCGGAGTCTGGTTTCCAAATGGCCGGGCAATTCGCTGCCAGCCGTTGGTGATCAGGCCGGTAAAGGTCCATGCTTCCGTAATGCTCCAGCTAAGCTTGGCTCCACTCAAGTAATAGGGAGAATTTTCGGCCAGCAACGACCTGGTGAGGGTGGGATTTGATGCTGAGATTGCACTCTCGAAGCCTATATGAGAGGGAAAAATTCCTGCATCCACCCATAGCGTATGTTTGCTGTTCAGTGCAACGCCCACACTGGCTTCAAAAATATTCTTCAGCAGGTTTTCTTCTGCTGCATAATTGTCCTGTGCGTAAGTACCCGCCATAAGACCAATGTTGGCCCTTACTCCTTTTGTGTTGTAAGCGGCATGCAGCATCGCCATGTTTATATTGAACTCGTTGTGGCGATTATGATTGTAGAGAAACGGCTGCCGGATATAATCATCAGGCTTGTTAAAATCATAAGAATAGTAAGTATCAATAAAAGCTTTTATCTCTATTGCAGCTTTTAACGAATCGGTTTGTCCTGATGTAAGTAGCGGAAGTAGTAAGGCAGGAATAACTGCCACTAGGGCTCTCAACAAGGATTTGTGTAGGTGCATCAATATTCTGTCTAACTGATTTTCAGTATTTTATGGTTAGGAAGTGCTATGCATTTTCCTGTTGCACATATCAGCAAATACAAATATCAGACGTAATGGCAACATCAAACTACTGAATCTATAATCCGTTCTGCTGCCCTTAGGTTTAAGTTTTCAGCTAGGTATAGTTAAAAGACATGAGATTGGTAAGAGGGAAACGCTACAGCAGCCTAAGCTGAAGCATGAAGTTTGTATGAAGTGCTGCATTAAAATCTCTTTTTATTTTAAACATTGAAAACTGTGGCAGAGATATATAAGAGTGTTATTGAGCATAAGCTACAGGTGAAACTCCATAAGAACACAACCTTGCCCACTGCAGTTGCAGAACTGTGTGAGCCGTTTTCGCTATCTGTACACGTAAAGTTAGTATCCATTTTTGCACCATTGAGCTAGTATTAGATATGAATACAAATCCAGCTAAGTTACAGCTGCAACGCAGAAAATTTTTGAAAGGATTTTCACTTGCCCTGGGTACTACTGCACTAGGTGTACCGCTCATCTCTCTTACTTCCTGCCAGTCTGCCAATACTTCAAACGAGCAGGCCCAGGCAAACCAGCAGCCTGATCCGAACAAAAAAATGGGTATTGCCCTGGTAGGACTCGGCCAGTACAGTGCTAATCAGCTGGCTCCAGCCCTGCAGGAAACCGAAAACTGCTATCTGGCAGGCATTGTAACAGGCACACCTACCAAAGCAGATGAGTGGAAGGCTAAATATAACATTCCGGATAAAAACATTTACAACTACGATAACTTTGACACCATTGCCGACAATCCCGATATTGACATAGTCTATGTGGTGCTACCCAATAGCATGCATGCCGAATATACCATACGGGCAGCAAGGGCCAAAAAGCATGTTATCTGTGAAAAACCTATGGCTACCTCGGTAGAGGATGCCCAGCGCATGCTGGATGCCTGCCGGGAAAACGGGGTGCAACTGGCCATTGGCTACCGCCTGCATTACGAGCCATTCAACAGGCGGGTAATGGAACTGGGCCAGCAACAGGAGTTTGGAAAAGTGGTAAGCATTCAGAGTGAGAACAGCAAGGATGTAACCAGCGGCAACCTCGACATTTGGCGCCTGGATAAAGAACTCGCCGGCGGCGGCCCCCTAATGGACATGGGTATTTATTCCGTACAGGGAGCCTGCTATACTGTTGGTAAAGCTCCGGTAGCTGTTACTGCACTATTCGGAGAAGTAACCAAACCAACTTATTTCTATGAGGTGGAACAGTCTATCAGCTGGGCAATGGAATTTGATGATGGCCTTATTGCAGAGTGCAAAAGCAGCTATGCCGATGATAATGATTTCCTGAAGGGGAAGGCAGAAAAAGGATGGTGGACACTGGAACCTGCTTTTGGTTATGATGGCAAGGAGGGTGAAACCAGTGAAGGTAAAATAGATCTTCCCAACATTTATGAACAGGTGCAGCAGATGGATGGTCAGGCCAGGAGCTTCAGAAATAATGAGCCTTCCATAGTTCCCGGCGAAATGGGAGCCCGTGATATTCGCATCCTGATGGCCATTTATGAATCTGCCCGCAATGGAGGAAAACGTATAACTATTTAATCAACACTATATCAGCACCTCAAGGGTGTGTGGTACCAGACGGATCTTAGCTTTAACAGGAGGTCCCTCCTCATAGGTATCATCATCTGCGTGGTATCGCCATCCCTCCCATTCTACCGTTATATTGCTGCCATTGATTATCTGGGGAAAATTTTCTCCAGCATTTTTACCGGGTTGTTTTTCAATGAACTGAACAAACTTATCCCGCTCATCCTCCCCTACCAGCACTACCTGCAGCATGCCATCTCCCGGGTCAGCAGATGGTGCAAACATTACATTGGGCCCTGTGAGGGAAATGTTCATGAATTGTATAGCCAGGTAATCACCACTATAATGCTGATCATCGATTTGTAGTGTGCAGCGGGTTGCTTTTTGCTTTTCAATCATTTTAACAAACTGCTGCCGGGCTTTCGCTAGTTCTTCTTCCCTGCTTTTGCTATCTGTACTATCTTTTGAGTGCTCTCTGATGAGCCGTGGCAACAAACCAAATCCGGCAGATTCAAAAAAGTAAATTTTTTCGTCAGCACATTCCAGGAGCCCTACATCAAAAGCTTTTTTCTGATCTATATTCAGGTTGGCAATAATATCGGCAGGCTTTCCGCTGATGCCCATGCTGGTGGCTATATTATTGGCTGTACCCAGCGGCAGTACGGCTATTGGTACCCCTTTCTTCAACAGGTGCATAACCGTTTTTCGCACTGTTCCATCCCCACCCGCTATAACTATCAGGTCGGCTGGTGCTGTCAAGCCCTGTTCAACATTATCATCCTTTGTATTAATGTAGTTAACTACATAGCCTTTCTGTTGCAGTGCCGCTAATAAAACATTTTTATCAACCGGTTCTAATCCAGCCTGAGGGTTGTGTACCAGAGTTACTTGCAATGCCATTTTCTTAAAATTACTGAATGCAGTTGGAGTAATGCTATAACTACAAGGCAGCAAACTGGTTATAAATAATAAACAACTTATAATTGCTATGCGCATTTTAATTGCTAACGACGACGGAATATACAGCCCTGGTATACTAGCCCTGGCAGAAGTTGCATCACAATTTGGTGATGTGCGGATTGTGGCACCAGATGTAGAACAGTCATCGATGGGACATGCTATCTCTGCCTCGCGCCCCTTACGCTATAAAAAAACTAAAATAGCCGATTTTGAGGCATATCGTGTTAACGGAACGCCTGCCGATTGTGTAGCTCTTGGCTTGTTCCACCTGGAACAGCAGGCAGATGTTGTACTTTCGGGTATTAACCTTGGCACCAACCTGGGAAATTCTGCCTGGCACTCCGGCACCCTGGCAGCTGCAAAGCAGGCTGTACTGTTTGGTTTCCGGGGCATCGCCTTCAGCACCCCGGTAATAAATGATGAAACAGATTTCAGTACCATCAAACCTGCCGTAAAAGAATGTCTGGAGCTCTTGCTACCTCATCAGGATCTTTCTCTTGTTAATATAAACATACCTCCAAATCAAAAAGGTCTTCGCTGGGCCCGACAGTCGGTAAGGCATTACGATGGTAAAATAGTGCCCGGTACCGACCCAATGGGCAGGGAACATTACTGGTTTACCGTAGTACCGGTAGAGGTTACCGAAAAGGATACTGATCGCTGGGCGGTAGAAAATGGATATACCTCCATAACCCCCCTGAGGCTGGACCTAACCAACAATGAAGAGCTGGCCAGGGCAAAAGAGCGCACGTCTGTGTAGTATAGATTTGCAACACTGCAGCTCCTGATCTAAATAACCAGAAGCTATCCTATAATACCCATTTCGGAGATAGCTCCTAAACATCTTGATTGCCGTAACAGAAATAAAATCCGCTTGCTTAATTTTAAAATTAGAAACAACTTTTGTTTAACAATCTTTTATTGATTCGTATAATAAGCTGGGAACACTGTGTTGTAACAGGTGTACCGTAGAATTTTTTTAGCTAACATTTAAAAATGTCAGAACGAAACAATCAGGGCATCATCATCTCCCTTGGCAGCGTTAATGCTGATTTCCAGGTAAGAATAGACCAAAAGCCAGGTGAAACTACAACCATGCTGGGGTATGATTTTAAGCGCTTAAGTGGTGGCAAAGCTGCAAATGTGGCATATATTGCCCGTAAACTGGGTGCAAATGCTGCAGTAATTGCACATGTAGGCAACGACGACCTCCATAAGCAGGCACTGGGTGCACTGGAGGAAATGGAAATTGATATCAGCCACATAAAAAAAATAGAGGGTGCTACCACAGGCTTTTCCATGATTGTAGTACCTCCTGATGGCAAAAAGAATATTATTCTGGCTACCAATGCCAACGACAATTGGGAGGACTCCGACAAAGAAACTGTAGCAGAGGCTATCAGGAAAGCGCCGGAAGGTTCGGTACTGGTAGTAGATTATGAAGTGCCACCCTTTATTGTGGAAGCAGCCATTCGTACTGCAAGGGAAAAGGATTTTTCCATTATCCTGGATCCCTCTCCTACAGACCGGATCGATCAGTCTCTATTCTCAAGCATAGATTATATCGTTCCGGATGCTTCCGAAACAGAAAACCTGACCGGTATATGGCCTGATAGTGAAGAAAAGGCTACCAAAGCTGCGCGTAAACTGCTGGATGCTGGCGTGAAAACAGTACTGGTGAAGCTGGAAGATGGTGGTTGTGTAGCCTCCAATGGGCAAAGCACCTACTATATTCCTCCTGTATCGGCAGAGGTAGTAGATACTACAGGCGCTGGCGATGCTTTTGCCGGTGCGCTGGCCACTGCTGTGCTGGAAAAGCAGGAACTGCAGCAGGCTGCTTGTTTTGCCGTTGCCGCTTCTGTGGCTGCCGTTACAGTCTATGGTTCACAACCTGCCTATCCCTCACGTGAGAAACTCCACCAGTTTTACAATAAAATTAGTGCAGATGCCTGTAAGAGAAAAGAGCACTGAGCAGCCAATCCTCAAAGACTGGCGCATTGTGCACCGGCATTACGATCCTGAAGACGAGGGACGCAGGGAAGCACTCTTCGCCCTTGGTAATGGATACCTTGTATCGCGTGCAGCTGCACCAGAGTCTACGGAAGATGCTATCCATTACCCCGGCACCTACAGGGTAGGCTGCTACAACAGGCTACAGACCACCATAGAAGACAAAGAGGTTGAGAATGAATCTCTCGTAAACCTGCCTAACTGGCTCCCCCTTGGCTTTAGAATCAATGGCAGCAGCTGGTTTTCTATCGATAGGGTAGAAATCCTGGAGTATGAGCAGGAGCTGAATATGGAGCATGCTGTGCTGGAGCGCCGGATACATTTTAAAGATGAGGAAGGCCGGCAGACCAAGCTGGTAGAGCGGCGCTTTGTGAGCATGGCACTGCCAAACCTGATGGGCTTGCAGCTGGAGCTGGAGGCCTGCAACTGGTCTGGCCTGCTGGAGATACGTTCAGCGCTGGATGGAAAGATTCGCAACAACAACGTAGACCGCTATGCTCCCTTCAACAAGCAGCACCTCAAAACCATCTCCGCCCGGCGAATAGCTGATGATTGTCTGGAACTGGTATCCTGTACACTGCAGTCCAGCATTGAAATAGCGCTTACTGCCCGCACGAGACTGTGGATGGCTGATCGTAGGGTTCATGCAGAAAGAAAAACAGATGCTGATGAAAACAGCATTACAGAATACCTGCGGGTGGCGGTAGAAAGTGGAGCAGTTGTTCAGATAGAGAAAATAGCAGCTTTATTCACCTCGAAGGACAAAACCATAGCAGACTGCCGGGAAGCAGCCCGGAAAGTAATAAATGATGCCCCTGATTTTAACGAGCTCTTTGCAGAGCACTGCAAGGCATGGGAGCAGCTTTGGACATACTGCAAGCTATATACCAATGCAGCTGAACAACTCCCCTATTTCAGGCTGCACATGTTCCAGATCATGCAGAACATTTCACGCCATACCACTGAGCTGGATGTTGGGATTCCGCCCAGTGGCTGGCAGGGAGAAGAATACCACGGGCACATTTTCTGGGACGAATTATTTATTTTTCCGTTTTTAGCATACCGTTTTCCCACTACTGCCCGGGCGATGCTTCTGTATCGCTACCGGCGTTTGGATGAAGCACGAAAACTGGCCAAAAAGGCCGGATACGAGGGTGCTATGTTTCCCTGGCGCAGTGCCAGCACGGGCCGGGAAGAAACGCCCCTGCTGCAGTACAACCTTTATTCTGGCCATTGGATGAAGGACGATACCTACCTCCAGCATCACATCGGTTCCATCATTGCCTATAGCGTTGCAAATTATGTAGAGGTTACCGATGATCAGCTTTTCCTGGCAGAATACGGTGCAGAAATGATTCTGGAAATTGCCCGCTTCTGGGCAAGTAAAGCCAGCTACAACCCCAGCCGTAAACGCTATGAAATAAGGGGTGTGGTAGGCCCCGACGAGCACCATACCCGCTATCCTTCTGAACATCCCCTGGCTGGATCAAATGGCAGTGTAGAAAAGGCAGGCATCAACAATAACACCTATACCAATGTAATGGCAGCCTGGACCCTGGGCCAGGCAGAGCGGATGTACCGGCACCTTCCGGAACAGCGCAGGCAGGAACTAACCCGGCTGCTGAATATCAGAAATGATGAGCCGGCACAATGGGAGAAAATGAGAAAGAATATGTACCTGCCCATTTTGGAAGATGGTACCCTGGAGCAATATGAAGGCTTCAGCCAGCTAAAAGAATTTGATCACCAACAGTTCCGGCAGGTTTATGATGACAAACGAATTGACTGGGTGCTGGAAGCCAATGATGATTCGGTGGTGAATTACAAAATAGCAAAACAGGCTGATACTTCACTCCTGCTCTACCTGTTTTCGCCGGAAGAACTGATTGGAATGAATCAGGAGATGGGCTATTCCATTAGTAAAGAAAACTTGTTGAACACGATAAGGTACCAGATCGGTTACACAGCAAATGAATCCAGCCTTTCCCGCGTTGTTTTTGCAGGAGCACTTGCTAACCTTGACCCGGAGAGCTCATGGAGATTTTTCAAAGAAGCACAAGATATAGACCTCTCTCCTAAAGAAGATGATGACAGCTCGGAAGGTATACACCTTGGTGCTATGGGGGGTACCTTGGGGGTTCTGCAGCACCACTATCTAGGGATCGAAATAATATCGGGTGCGCTGGTGATAAACCCGGTGCTCCCCCCGGGTCTGAAGTGGGTAAAACTCAGCCTGCAGTTTCGCGGCGTTAGCATTTCCTGCGAAGTATCACCCGAACTGCTAACGCTGCGTTCGGTACAAGACGAAGCTAAAACCATTATGGTCGGACACAGAAAGCTTGTGAAAGAATTAGCAGCAGGAGCAACAGTAATATTTGATATTCAGCAGGATGATGATGAATAGATATAAGATTTACATGTTTAAACCATTTCTATGAGCAGCACCCTTTTAGTTATAATAGTCAGTATTATTCTGCTATTTATTGTAGTCATTGCGCTGTTTGTCTTTAGAACTTCTGTAGAAGTAGCGCTGGAAAATAAGGATATTCTGGTCCTCAAATACCCGCTTACGACCAAAAGAATAGACCTGGAGCAGGAGCTGAAAAACTGGAAAGTACAAAAGGCCCACTACATCCGCTGGGGTATTGTTTATTCTGTTAACATGCTTTTCAGGGATGGCAAGCGGGTAAACGTAAATTCACGCTTTAGCCAGCACAACTATGAACTGCTGCACAATCATCTAAGCAGCAGGTTTCCGAACAGAGAGGTAGCTGATGACTAAAGGGGCAAGTCTGTCACATTACATCTTCAATATCCGGCACTGGTGGTTTTGTTTGTTGTAATGAATCTGCTGCTTCTCCAACCTCCGGTATTGGATGCTTGCTGTTATACCGTTCACAGTCAATTTCTATGCTTAGTGGTGCAGCGGGGGCTTCAAAGCTGGTTTTCCTGAAGCCTAACGCCGGATCATTCATAACCTTTACCATAAACTTATCCCAGATGGGCATGGCTGTACGCCCCCCCTGGCCAGAAACCCAGCTGGGAAACCTGATGTTCCGGCTATCGCCACCTACCCAGGCACCGGCTACCAGTTCCGGTGTTACACCCATAAACCAGCCATCGGAAGCATTTTGGGTAGTACCGGTTTTACCCCCAACCTCCACTTTTTGCAGCAGTGCAGGCGATAAACGTGTAGCACTGCCACCGGAAATTTCGGCACCTCCTTTAAGCATGTGCAGCATCAGGTAAGCAGTTTCTTCATGCAATGCTTCTACTTTTTTAGGCGTAGGCTGATAGAGCACATTTCCATTTTTATCTTCAATCCTCACAATATAATAAGGTTCTGTGTGCACCCCTTTGTTTACAAAAGTGCTGTAGGCTCCTACCATTTCAAATACAGAAACATCACTCGTACCAAGTGCCAGAGAAAGCACAGGGTCCAGCTCGCTTGTTACCCCAACCCGCCTTGCAAGATTCACCACATTCTCGGGCTTCATTTTGTACATGATATCGGCAGTAACGGTATTTACTGAAAGTGCCATTGCCTCCCGCAGCGACATGGGCTTATTGGTGTACTTACCATTAGAATTCTTAGGCTCCCAGAGCATTGAACCGTTCCCTGTAGGGTAGCTGCGGGGAATATCGAAAATGCTGAAACAGGGCGAATAGCCGTTTTCTATAGCTGTTGCATAAACAAAAGTTTTAAAGGTCGAGCCTGGCTGGCGCTTGCCCTGCAGCACATGATCGTACTGAAAATTTCTATTATTGATACCACCCACCCAGGCCTTCACTGCGCCTGTATAGGGATCCATGGCCATAAAACCTGTATGTAAAAAGCGCTTGTAATACCTGATGGAATCCAGGGGCGACATTAACGTATCTATTTCTCCCTTATAGGTAAACACGCGCATAGGGCGCTTTGCTTTCATCACAATATCAACAGAATCTGCACCTTTACCCCATTTGCGCACCAGCTTGCGGTAATGCTCGCTCCGCTTTGCCTCCTGTTCTATATATCCCTTAATTTCCTGATGCTCTTCGTTGATCCAGGGATTTCGGCGACCCCACTCTTTATTGAACTGGGCCTGCAGCTTCGACATATGGGAGGCTACTGCATCTTCGGCATGCTTTTGCATGCGGCTGTCAATGGTTGTATAGATCTTCAGGCCATCTTTATAAAGATCATATTTATTTTCCTTTGCCCATTTCGAAAGAAACCCCCTGATAACTGATCTGAAATATGGGGCAGGGCCTTCGTTGTGATCCTGTCGTACATAGGTGATTTTCAGTGGCAAACTTTTTACAGAATCTGCCACATGCTCCTCCAGATAGCCATATTTTACCATCTGGTTTAATACCACATTACGGCGGTGTGTGGCACTTTCGGGATGGCGCACCGGGTTAAGTCTTGTTGGGTTCTGTACAATACCAGCAAGCGTGGCCGCTTCCTGTATGTTTAGTTCAATTGGTGTTTTATTGAAAAAGGTTCTGGAGGCTACTTTGATTCCATAAGAGTGGCTACCAAAAGATACCGTATTAAGATACATCGCCATCAGCTCATCTTTGGTATAGGTCTTCTCCAGGCGAACAGCCAGAATCCATTCCTTGGTTTTTTTGAACAGCATGTCGAGCTGATCGTTTATGCCACTAAGCCCGCCTTCGTACTGTTCATCTACCCGGAGATCGAAAAGTACTTTTGCCGTTTGCTGCGAAAGCGTACTCCCCCCACCCTTGTTCTGTCCGAGCAGGATGGATTTCACTGCTACACGGAACATACTCATGCCATCAATGCCAGAATGCTCCCTGAACCGGGCATCCTCTACGGCAATCAGGCTTTTAACCAGGTTCGGTGATATTTCGTGGTAGGTTACATTCACCCGGTCTTCCCTAAAGTATTTTCCCAGCAGTTTACCATCGGCAGAGTAAAGCTCCGACGACTGATCTTTTTCTGCATTTTCCAGCATATTGGTGCCGGGCATACCACCGTACATCCCAAAAAGATCAATGCTTACTGAATAGATGTAGAGTGGAATCAGCAACAGCAGGCCCAGAAATACAGCCCACATGCCTACAACAATTTTTCTGTAACGCTGCTGTTTGCGGGCAGCTGTATTATTATCTTTTCTTTTCAGATTTTTTATCGCTACCATCATGCAGAAAATCTAATTGAATGTGTTCTTCTTCCTGTTTCAGGGCATCTAAATAAACTAGAAATAAGCAAAGCACTGCTACATAGAATACCGAAAAAACAGCTACCAGAGCATATTATTCATTTGCAGCCCAGCATATTAAAGCAGCGAACAGGCTTATAGACATAGACTATACACTTCTAAAATATGCTTTCTAAGCTTAGTTGAGAAACGGTTGATTAACATTAGTTAATGGTGCAGATGTAAGCAAAAGCTGGTAATTGAATGGAATTAAGGAGCCTGATCCTGTAAAAACGAATGGAAATTAATTAAAAACCCGCCGATCGCATTCTATGCAACCAGCGGGTTAAGTGTATTTGCAGGTGTTTGCAGGGGAAATCTTAAACCAATTGAAATTATTTTTTGATCTTATGCCCCACCTCACCCTGCCAGTCCTGCTGGGTGGCAGAGAGGAATTCGCTACGGTTCCAGGTATTAAGACTGCCGGGGTTTTCTGCGTCTTTTCTGGCAATGTAAATTTCATGCCCCGGACGTTCTGTAATCTTATACCCGCAGGAACGGAGCATGGCTTCTATGCCTGCATGGTTGGGGAGCCACCAGTTGGTGGGGTCGCCTGCAAACTTATGTTCTATGAAAGCCATTTTGGGCCACCCCTCCTTCATCAGATCCTGGCGGTCGTTGATCATGCGGTCCCAGGTATCCTTCTCTGCAGTTTCGCCTGGCATGCTAAGGGTCTGGAATACCATCATATCCTTATTCTTCTCGGCCAGTATATCCAGCGCCAGCAGCGGGTAGCGCAGGTGGTAAAGCACACCCATAAACCAGATCAGGTCGAACTGCTCATCAAGCTTTGCCAGGTCATATACCTGCATTTGCTGAAAACGCACCTGCTTCTGCAGTTTCATTTTACCTGCTGCCCATTCGGCTTGCTTCAGGTAGTGAGTATCTACATCAATGCCTAAAACATCTGCGCCACGGCGTGCAAGCTCAAAGGTGTAAAAGCCGGCATTACAGCCAACATCCAGCACCTTCCACCCCTCCAGGTCCTGGGGAATATAGGAGGAGATTTCATCCCATTTAAATTTTGGAAAGTTCCCCAGCCAGTGGTCCGGGGCTGTTTGCACCCCGTCGGGCAGGTGCAGGTTGTGAAACCAAGGCTTGAGGTCCTCTATTTCTTTTTGTTGTACTTCCATAGATCAGGCTGGTTTTAACATTTCTAGCGCATAGCTTTCCAGTTCTTCGGCACGCTTGGCCGCAGTATGCAGGCTTAGCACCTTTGCTCTGGCCCTCCTGCCAATTTCAATACGCTCCTCTTCCGGCATTTCGCGAATAAATTTCAGCGTATCTGCTGCTGAATAGCTCACCAGTATTTCATCTCCGAAAGAGAAGAAGCTATCAAGTCCCTCCCAGTAATCGCTGATGATGGGTGTGCCACAGGCCGCGGCTTCGAACAAGCGCACACTGGGTGAGTAACCCATACGAATCATATCTGCACGGGTAATATTCTGTGTAAAGCGCTGCTGGTTGTAAAAATGCCGATGTTTAGCCGGCGGCAGGTGCTCCAGCCGCTCTACATTGGCTGGCCATTGTATGGTAGCAGGGTATTGCGGACCGGCAACTATAAACTTACCCTCATGCCACTGACGGGCAGCTTCAAGCATTAGCTTGTCTAAGGGCGGCTGGCGATCATCGCTATAGGTGCCCATATAACCAAGGTCGTATTCAAGTGTGGTTTCGGCTTCAGGATAGTAAAGCTCGGGATCAACTGAGCAATAAAGTGGCAGGGCTTGTTGTGCACCCATTTCACGCTCAAGGTAATCTAGTACGGTACCGCCTGAAAACGAAAGGTAGAGGTTATACTGTGGTATGACTTCCTTATTCAGGTATTCGCATGCGCCTTTTTGCACCTGCGCAATGGTAACCGGGGTATCAATATCATAAAAGGCACGCACCCCTTCTGAGGTTTTATTAACCCAGGTTCCAACATCTATGCCCTGCGGAACATAAGAGCCTACAACTACCATGTCGGCGTTTCTGACGATTGTTTCATACTGCTGCTTTAGTTCTTCTACGGACGCGTAGAGCTGGGTTTGGCAGAATGGAGGGTTTGGCAGGTCGCGCTGTGATGCGTACCAGGGTTTGTCGTGCTCCAGGAAGGTTACCTTATGCCCCCGCTTGTTAAGTTCCTTTACCAGGCTGCGAAAAGTCGTAGCATGGCCGTTACCCCAGGAAGAGGTAATGGTTAGTCCGATGATGACTATATCAAGTTCTTTCGTGCTCATGCTTCTACCTTTAAATGTCTTTCCAGAATCTCTTCAAACTGCTTAGCCCGGTGGCGGTAAGTATGCTCCGACAGCACCCGCTTCAGGGCTGCTTCGCCAATGGCCTTAGCTTTTTCGGGGGTTAGATCCTGCAGAAGATCGGCCACTTCCATACCATTACGTGCTACCAGCACTTCTTTATCTGGCTCCAGGAATAACTCTATGCCTTCCCAGTAATCGGTAATGAGACAGGCACCGGCACCGGCTGCTTCAAAAACACGTGTGGCTGGCGAAAAGCCATTGCTGGCCATGCTTTCGCGGCTGATGTTCAGTACCGCCAGGGGTGTACAGTTAAAGGCATTATGAGCATTGGTGCTTACATGGCCTGTGTAACTTACATTGGGAGTCATGGGTTTATCTGCCCAGCCGCTGCCACCCAGTATAAACTTTTTATCCGGCAGCAGCGATGCTGCTTTCAGAAAAAACTCCTCTACGCGCTGCTCCCTGTCTGGCAGGCGGTTGCCCAAAAAAGCAAGGTCGCAGCTGAACTCCCTATTTTCCGGAACGGGATGATGGGTGGCCGGATCGAGTGCGTTGTAGATAGGAATACAGGCTTTTGCTCCCAGCGCAGTATATTTTTCTATAACAGGCTCGCCACCTCCATAGGTAAAGATGTAGTCGTACTGCGGAATGAGTGCTTTGAATGGATTTTGCGGATTTGAATGAACGCTGTGCAGGGTAGCAGGCGCATCCACATCCCAGAAGGCAATGAGCTGCCCTTCCTTGCGGTTCCGGAGCACGGCAGCTTCCAGGTATTCATCGAGCACACCTACACCGCTGGCCTTAACAATAAGGTCTGCTGCTACTGCCTCTTTCAACATTTCTGCTGCAGCTTTTTCGGTAGGTTCGTACACACGCACGGTGGCGTATTCAGGATCATCTATATCACGGTTCTGCTGGCGCTGGTAGGCATCCGGCTCATAAAAAGTTACCTGGTGCCCGCGTTCGTATAGTGCACTGATAATGCCCCTATAATAAGTAGCAGCTCCGTTCCAGTAAGCAGATACCAGCGAAGAACCAAAAAATGCTATTTTCATGTAGTGTTAGGTTTAATGTTTAGTTGGTTATGAGGTATGGGGTATGGGGTATCAGGTATCAGGTATCGGGTTTTAGGCCAGGAGAAAGGAAACAGTTAGTAATCTGGTTCTCTATATATTGATATCGATATAAGCATCATTGGTCTACAACAAGATATTAAACTGAGGCCAAGCCGATACCTCATACCTGATACCCGATACCTGAAATTCTTTCTGTCTGCAGTTCTTCATAGATCTGCATGAGTTCGTTTACCCGGTGGGCACAGCTGTGTTTTGAGCGGATGGCCTGTAGGCCGTGCACCGTGAGTTCACGAGCTTTATATGGATTAGAGAGTAACTCTTTCATGGCCCCTTTCATTTCCTCCCCATTTTTTACCATCACAAAATCTTTGCCTGGTTCAAATAGACCTTCAGCATCTTCCCAGGGAGAAGAGATCAGCGGAATACCACATGCCATGGCCTCAAAGGGACGGATGGTTGGAATGCCTGGCAATGATTGGGTGTAATAACGGCGTGGTACATGCACGGTAAGAGAATACTGGCTGAAGATTACCGGCGCCATATAGTTTGGCAGCCAACCTTTGTATTCTATACCAGCCTCTTTCAGCCGTTTTTTAGCACGATCGGGATATCGGACCCCATAGATGGCAGCTTTGAGTCCCAGCTCCTTCACCGGCCTGATCAAAAACTCCTCCAGCTCTTCCTCACGCTCATCATCGCCCCAGTTACCAATCCACACCAGGTCGCCCAGGTGCTGCTCTGTTGCCCTTGGATAAAAATGACGGGTATCTGCCGCCTCATGCCAGGTCCACACATTGTTAGCCCAACCTTTTTGCAGGTAAATATCTTTGATCACTTCACCGAAAGCCAATACGCCATCATACTTGCTTAAGTCGTAGCGGCTCATTTCTTCCGGTGCAGATACAGAACGGTGGTGGGTATCATGGAACAGCAGCGTATAACCAAAACGATCTTTCAGCGCTCCTATCCTGCTCACCAGCTCACTGGTATTCCATTCGTGTACAATTACCAGGTCGGCATCCTGTACCAGGGCTGCATAATCAGTTTCATCAGGAAAATAAAAATTTGTTTTCAACAGCGGGAAAGCTTTTTTGAAATTGCTGACAGCATCACCGCCATGCTCCTTCACCATATTTTCGTAACTCCAGCCATCAGAGGGTTCATATACATCTACCTGGTGTCCTTTTGCTATAAGATCAGCAACAACGCCTCGCAAAAAGTGAGCATTCCCGTGATTCCAGCAGGAGATGAGCGAGTGGTAAAAAAGTTTTATTCTCATGAGTCTTATGGATACTGTTATACTATCTATCTATGCTGATATCTGTTTCAGCTTCTTGTTTGTGCGCCTCCAGCAGTGTTCTGTAATAATGAACATAAGCAGCTGCCTGGCTTGAGGGACTGAAATCTGCTGCACGCTCAATTGCCAGATTGCCCATACGTTCCCTGATTTCAGGGTGCCTGATCAGAAAATCGAGCTTATTGCATATATCTTCCGGATTATGGGGATCTACAAACTGCGCCACTCCCTGCCAGTTTTCCCGCAGGCTGGGGATATCTCCTAATACCAGGGCACAGCCGGAAAGGGCTGCCTCCAGGATGCTCAAGCCAAAAGGTTCGTATTTGGCAGGCATCACATAAATGGCGGCAGCAGCCATTTTAGCAGCAAGTGCTTCAGGATTAAGCCGCCCCAGGAACTTCAGGTGGCTGTAGTCCTTTGCACTGCCGTTGTTTGGATGCTGATGTTCACCTGCTATTTCTATAGGCCAGGCTAGCGCTGCAGCAGCCGGTTCGCATGCAGAAAGATTTTTTGCATCGTCCCACAAACGTCCGGCACTTAAAATAAAAGCCTCTTTAATGGCTGGTTTAAACAGCTCCCGGCTTCTGCTATTAGCAATTACTGCCTCTCTGGTAAAAGGCCCGTAGTAATGCTGCAGCGCTTCCAGGTATGCTTTAGTTGGTGCTACTACCAGATTTGCTGCCTGCAAACCCTCCTTTACCCGACTGGTATAGGTGGTATAGTTACTAGGCGCTTCAGCGCCTTTTACAGCTTTCCACCACGAGCGTACGCAGGAATGGCCTACCATCAGCACCGGCGCCTGCCAGGGCAATTGTCCATGGCAGTAGTTGTTGAGGTGTACGAGGTCTGGCTGCAACTGGCGCTCCAGCTCCAGCAACCAGTCACCGGCAGCATCTACCTCCTGCCAGGGATTTTCCATCCACTCCAGCTGAAAACTGCCGGTGTGTAACTGCAGGTTTTTGATACGGGCCGCCTCTTTCTGCTGCCCTGCTGTGGGCAGACTGCCCATGGTTGCCAGATGCACCTGTATGCTATATGGCTGCAGTGATTTTACCAGCTCCAGGGCATACGTCCATACCCCACCGACGGTGTCGGCTGTCATTAAAATTGTTTTCGGTGCTAGCTCAGATTCGGCCATAGATACAATCTAGTGTTTTAGCTACCGCTACAATGGTTTCTGATTTAGCATTAAATTTATCACCAGCAGCCAGTCGCCTGGCCCAGTCGGAAATAGGTCTGCCGCCCCAGTCGTCCGGCCCCTGGAACAACACCTCTGTTTGGGTACGGTTAAAGCGGAGTGCTTTGAAATCGTAGAAGGAGCCGTCCATGTTGCGGAAAGCTACACCTCCGTTGGTACCATAGAAATTTGCCTGTATATCTGCTTCCTGTCCTGCAGGCAGGTTCCAGGAGCAGGTTAGCTGCAGGGAGGTTTCTCCTCCCCCTTGCTGCTTTAGTTTGATGAGGGCACTGGCATAATCTTCGACCTGCTCATTAGTATTTGCCAGTGGTTGTCCTTTAGAGAAAAGATTGCTGTTTACTGAAACGACCTCCGGGTCGTTCAGCGACCAGTGCACCAGGTCCATCAGGTGAATACCAAGGTCTACCACACAGCCTCCGCCAGAAAGCTTAGGGTTGTAGAACCATTCTTTATCCGGACCCCAGGCGTTATGGAAAACCAGCTCTGCTGAGTAAATATGGCCCAGCTCGCCGCTTTGTATAATGTCGTACAACTGCCGGAAACAGGTATAACGATAGCAAAGATCAATACCCAGCAGCAGGTTATTTTCCCTGGCAGCCGCCACCACGGCAGCTGTTTCTGCAGCATTTCGCCCAAGTGGCTTCTGGCAAAAAACAGCTTTGCCTTTATTAAGTGCGGCAATGCTTTGCTGTGCATGCAGGGCACTGGGCGAGGCAATAACAATTCCATCTACATCAGACGCCAGCATTTCGTCATAAGATGTAAAAGTTTGGGCATTTGGTGCTACTGCCAGCGCAGCCTCACAGTTTTCTGTGCCTGGCTCCAGTATACCGGCAACCTCTGCAAGATCGCCGTTTACCAGGGCTTCCATCCTGTTTCTGCCAATCCAGCCAACGCCCAGAAAGCCCAAGCGAGGTTTAGCTGTTATCGTATTAGCGGGTTTGTTTTCTTTTGCTTTGGTTGAGGATGCCTCTATCATAGCTTGATCAGTGCTTTAAGAAAGCCATCAGGCCTTTGGGTAGTACATTCAAATGCTTTGTCTGTTTCCTGAAGTGAAAATGTGTGGGTGTAGAGAGGCTCCGGATCCATGCGGCCGCTGGCTACGGCTTCGGCCGCTTCGCGCATGCCTTCCATATATACCTCCTGCTCGCGCTCGTGGGCATTTATCACGTCAAGGCCTTTCCAGTTCCATTGCTGAATGTTTACATTACGCATACCATCCTGGTGGAAACCGGCTATGATAAGCTTGCCCCTGTTTCGTAACAGCTCACCTGCCAGGTTTAAGGGCCATTCTTTACCGGTGGCTTCAATTACGCGGTCGCACCACTTTTCACCTGTAATCTGTTTTACCTGCTCTATGATCTGCCAATGGTCATTAAGCGGAATGGTATGATCTGCACCACATTCTTTTGCCACCTGAAGAGAGTATTCCCGCCGGCTAAGGGCTATTACCGTTGCACCCCTGTCTTTGCAAAGTTGGGTGAGCAGCGCTCCCAGGAACCCAATGCCAATGATGGCTACGGTCTGGCCGGGTTTAATATCACTGCGGTTAAATATGTTAATGGCACATCCCAGTGGTTCTCCGGGAAAAGCTTTATCTGCCAGAACTCCCTCCAGTTTCATGCACTGGGCCTCTTCAGCCACATCATAAGCTGCATAGGCAGCATAAGAAAGCATGGCCACCCGGTCTCCCGGCTTTAGATCTTTTACTTTTTCGCCGGCTTTTACAACCACACCCCAGCCTTCGTGTCCGCCAGCGCCAGGTTCCTGCGGATAGCTGAACCACTCGCGGCCTTCGTAGGTAGGAATGTTGGAAGCACATACCCCACAACCTTCCAGCTTAACCAGCACCTGGGTTGGGCTGGGGCTGGGAAGAGGTGCTTCTTTAAAGTTGATTTTTTTATCGCCGGCAAAAGCAGCTGCCGGCATTACATCCGGCAAGCCTGCTTCGGCATGTTTAGTTTTGTTTTCTTTAAGACTTGTAGATTGCATAGTTGCTGAATGCATCTTCTAAAAAAATTTTATGTTTTTGTTTGAGGGTTACTATTAAGCTTTCAGCGCCTTTAGCGTCTGCATGCTTTGTGCAGGACTCTCCTGGCGTAGCCACTGGTATAGCTTTTTGATACCCCTTTTATAAGAGATCTGTGGCTGCCACTGGGTAGCTTTCTGAAATCTTGCAAAATCAGAAACATAATAGAACTGGTCACCTGGCCGCCAGTCGCCGTACTTGGTAATAGGCCTTTGACCATGTGCTTCTGAAATAATATCCAGCACCTCCAGCAGGCTAACTGCATTATCGGCACCGCCACCAATATTAAAAGCTTCGCCACTGAACTTATCAATGTTTTTGCGGGTCAGCTCCATGGCCTGCACCAGGTCTTCCACATAAAGGATATCCCGTACCTGTTTGCCATTGCCGAAGATGTTGATGGTTTCATCGTTAAGCACCCTGATGAGGAAGTTTGCCACCCAGCCCTGGTCTTCCGAGCCACACTGGTGCGGGCCGTATATACAGCTCATGCGGAATACAACCGCCTTTAGGTTATAAATGCGTGCATAATCTGACACGTACTGATCTGCAGCGCCTTTGGAACAGCCATAAGGACTATGGAAGCTTAGGGGCTGCTCCTCGTCTATGCCATCCTGAAAGGCAGGATTGGAAGGTGTATAGTTACGCTCGTTTTCAGTGAGCCTAAGCCCTGCCAGGTTGCCATACACCTTATTGGTGGAGGTATATAGCAGGCTTGGCGGATTATCCATTTTGCGCATGGCATTCAGGATGTTCAGGGTTCCCGTCAGGTTTACATCAAAGTCTTCTTCGGGATCGGTAACAGAGGTGGTAACAGCTACCTGTGCCGCAAAGTGGTAAATGTGCGATACTTTACTCACCGCTTTCTCTACCTCGTAAGGATTACGAATATCGGCAATGGTGATCTGCACCCTGTTTTTCCATTTATTTTTAAGCCAGCTTAGGTTTTTAAGCACCCCTTTGCGGCTTAGGTTATCGAATATGATTACGGGAATATCCTGCGACAGCAGGTAATCGGCCATATTAGTTCCAACAAAGCCAGCACCTCCGGTGATGAGTACAGGCTTTTCTTCAGGGCTGCTGTCAAGCGCCAGTGGCTTAAGCGAATCCAGCTTATCGGGAATAGCTTTAAGGCCGTACTCCATCCAGAGGCTGTGCAGCAGTTTGGGTGACCCATTCAGCTTTATGATGCCGAAAGAATACTCACGCTCATCGAGATGGAAACCATCCATGGTATTCTTTTCTGGCTCCAGATCATACAGTGAATACCAGTACACCCTTTCCAGGGGCAGATGCAGTAGTTTAGCGAACTCTTCGGCCTGCTTCAGCTCATTGTGCTGCCAGGTAGAAAACCCACATTCAGTGATCCAGACTTTAGCCTTGCATTTATGGTATTTGAGCATCTCCTGCACCCTGTTGATGTTCTCCATCCAGCCTTCGAAGCTAAAGTCGAATACATCAGGAAAACCATGTATGCCTACCACATCAATATATTCCAGCAGCTTGTAATCGCCCATAAGGCTTAACCAGCTGGGATCTATTGGGCTCATGCCACCCAATACTGTTTTCTTGCCCCGCTGCTTTGCCCAATAAGCTGCGTTTCCGATCATTTCGGCAAACTTTGCCCAACCCATATCCAGGGTATAATCCCACTCGCTTTTATTGTTTGGTTCATTCCACAGCTCTATGTACTCAAAGTAATCGCCATATTCTGTAATGAGCATGTCGAGCGTATCTGCATAATCTTTCAGGTTCCGCGGCGGTGAGGATATCTTAGCTTCTATGCCCAGCGATGGAGGGGTGTAGGTAAAACAGGGCAGCAGTTCAAAATGGCTGGCAAGTTTTGGCAGCAACCAGTCGTACCAATCCTTTCCTTCGGGGCTGTTCAGATCTGCCCAGGAAATTCCGGTTCTAAGATTTGTAACACCCAGTTCCTTAAGGTCGGTGATGGCTCGTTTTACCTTTTCTTTCTCGCCTATATTGAACCACTGCAGGAGTCCTACAGCAGGTGTGTGTTTAAGGTTATTCATAGTTGTGTTTCTATAGGTAAAAAAATTACACAGTCAGACCTCTTGCCTCCAGCTCCTGTTTGGCATCAGCAACTTTATCTTCTGCAATCTGTGTTTGCAGCCATTCTGCAAGCTCCTCCATGCCCCGCTCCAGGGTATATGAAGGTTCAAAGCCCAGTATTTCTCTAGCTTTTGTGATATCTGCATAGCAATGGCGGATATCGCCTACCCGGTATTTACCGGTAATTTCCGGCTGCAGGTGCTCCTTATTCATGACCTTTGCCATTTTATTGGCTATTTCCAGAATAGTGAAGCTCTGGCCGCTGCCTATGTTAAAAACCTCGCCGGCTGCTTGGGGTGTTTCCATGGCAAGTCTGCAGGCTGTGGCAATATCGAAAACGCTCACAAAATCGCGCTGCTGCAGGCCGTCTTCAAAAATCATGGGTGGTTTATCGTTCAGGAAACGCGAGGCAAAGATGGCAAGCACACCGGTATAAGGGTTGGATAGCGCCTGGTGCGGACCATAAACATTAAAAAAGCGCAAGGCAACCGTAGGTATATTGTAGGCTGCCCCCACAATCAGGCACATCTGCTCCTGATCGTATTTTGAAAGCGCATAGACTGATGCCAGGTTTGGTGTTTTGGTTTCTGGTGTTGCTATTGGCTGCAGGGTGCTACCTTCCTTGTCCAGTACTTCCCAGGTACCATTTTTTAGCTGTTCTTTAGGTCTGCACCCAGCCACTACCCTTTCGCCAGCCGCGTTTTCGTAAAGACCTTCGCCATATATGCTCATGCTGGAGGCGACCACCAGTTTTTCAACAGGCTGATCTGCCAGAGCCTCCAGCAGTACAGCCGTTCCAATATTATTAACTTCGGTATATTCGCGTATTTCGTACATACTTTGCCCCACACCAACGCGGGCTGCAAAGTGATAAACCACATCAACATCAAGCAATGCGCGGTCTAGTGCTTTTCTGTCGCGTACATCACCCTGTATAAGCTCTACATCCGGGTGCAGGTATACCGGCCTTCGCTGTTCGCTGCCGTGCACCTGCTCCAGCAGGTTATCCAGCACCCTAACCTTATATCCGTTCTTTAGAAGTTCATTGGCAAGATGAGAACCAATGAAACCTGCTCCGCCTGTTATTAATACTTGCTTATTCATAAAAAATAATAAAAAATATAATCAACTTCTCTAACTAAAAGGCCTGCGCTGCCGGACGGATCGTAATCTCGTTTACAGCAACACCTGCGGGCCTGCTAATAATATAAAAAACAGCTTCAGCTACCTCAGCAGCACTAATACTACCCCAGCCAAAGCTTTGGGCAGATTCCTCACCGCCCCCCATGGTGTGGGCAAAAAAATCTGTATCAACCACTCCGGGCAGCACTGTGCTTACCCGAACTTTTGGCTGCACCTCCAGCCGCAGGGTTTCTGCCAGGCTCTGGAGGGCTGCTTTAGAAGCTGCATAAATGCCTCCCCATGCATGAGGCTTACGGGCAGCTACTGACGATATGAACACAATATCAGTAGTATTGCTTTTTTCAAACATCTGTGGCAAAAAAGCGCGTATGATCCGCAGGTGCCCCATCACATTCAGGTTAAAGATATGATGCCATTTTTCAGGGTCTCCTTCTGCCAGTTTTTCCTTTATGCCCTGGCCAGCATTACAAACAATCAGGTCGGGAACCCCATGCTGCTCCAGCATATAGCCATAGAGTGCAGCAACAGAATCTGCCTCTTTGATATCTGTTTTGTGATAATAGAGATGCTTTTCTGCTGTAGAGGGTTGTTGTGGATCTGCAATAATGGTGTTGGTTCCTCCCTCTGCAAGCATATTGGCAATAGCCAGTCCTATTCCACCTGCTCCACCAGTTACCAGAGCAAGTTTGTGTGGCAGGGATTGCATGTTCTCTTTTCTACTGACCAAACTGATGCTATTATTATCTAATTTCTACTGTATTCAAAGCTCATAAATTTCAAGTCTGCACATAAGCATGTACAAAAAAAATAGATTTAATGATCTATGGTGCAAATAGCATGACCATTAATATACAGCTGTATTTGTGCTGCCTTATATCAAATGACTTTAGGCTTATGACCGTAGAAGAAGAACCTCTGCTATATAAAAATGTTTGGCTGCTGCTGCAGAAGCTTATCAATATTCAATCAAACACTTTAAAAAAACATATATATTTATCTGTAATTCAATAACTTATCTAACGTTAATTAAAGTGGTAAAAAAAGGTAATTAACCCCCTTGCTATATGCCGTAGATTTTATGGCAGCCAACATATTCCTGAGTCTTATAGCTGTGAATCAACATGATAGTCTATGCGCAAGCTATTTTATCAAAGCCTTTGTAAATATTACATATATGCTAAGTGAGCTAAGTTTTATCTGCAGCTGGCATAAAACACAGCAAAAAAAGAATGGATAAAGCTATATCAGAAGCGTAGCATATGTTTTACCAGATAATTACTGAATTGTTTAAAAAGCAACACCATATATATTCTGTTCTGAAATCAATTAATAAGCTTATTGTCTCAAAGAATCGCTTTCATATTACACTCCTGAAACATTCTTTAATCCTATTTACAGTCCACATACTTCCCTGCATCAGTTTGCAATCACTTTTATATTATAAATTTGAATATCAGGAGCCTGATCAGCCATCAGGCACCACTTAGCCAAAGAGAGAGAAAGCAGGAAATGTTAAAAAATCTTAGAGACAGGATTGGCGGGCACTGGCAACAAATCAGCCGTGCGCTTGGCTATGCAAAAGCAGAACGCCGCTATATACTGATCGTGCTCATGTGTGCACTTACAGTTGCCGCTATCGGGGTTACAGAACCACTGCTAATGCGACACATATTTGATAGCCTGGGGAGTAAATCATCTCTACACGAGGTATTGATCACTGTTGCCGGACTAGTGGGGATTGCTCTAATGAAAGAAGTGATCTCTGCCCGATCCAATTACCTCACCTGGAGAACACGGCTATCCATACACCAGGGACTTTTAGGCGCTACTGTAGAAAGGCTGCACCGTCTTCCGCTGGAGAATCAGCGCAAAGAAGGTATTGGTGCCATCATGACCAAGCTGGACCGGGGTATCCAGGGGTTTTTAGGAGCCCTGTCGGAGGTTATATTTAACCTGGCTCCTGCACTTACCTACCTTACCCTTGCTATTACTATTATGCTGCAGCTGGACTGGCGTATGACCCTGCTGGTAGTGGCTTTTGCTCCACTGCCCGCCATTATAGCAGCATGGGCTGCCCCCACCCAAAGCAAGCGTGAGGAATTTCTGATGCATAAGTGGGGAAAGATCTACTCTCGCTTCAATGAAGTGCTTTCGGGTATTGTAACCGTTCGCAGCTTTGCCATGGAAGATTACGAGAAAAACCGCTTTCTTAGCAATGTTGGCGAGGCCAACCAAACGGTAGTAAGTGGTGTGGGCTTCGACTCCAAGATCAGGGCTGCTCAAAACCTAAGCGTTACCCTGGCAACGGTGTCTGCCGTAGCTTTTGGCAGCATGCTGGTACTTAAAGATGAAATGACCCTTGGTACCCTGGTTGCCTTTATTGCTTATGTTGGTGGTCTTTTTGGCCCGGTTCAGAACATTACCAATATCTACCGCATTATCCGCACCGCCAGTGCTTCTCTGGGACATATATTCTCTATTCTGGATACGCAGGATTTCCTGGGTGATGCACCTGATGCAAAAGAGCTTAAGCAGGTAAAAGGCGAAATTTGCTTTGAGGGGGTACATTTCCATTACAATGCCACCCACCGCCCCATTCTAAAAGGCATTAACCTGCGCATTAAGGCTGGTGAGACCATTGCTTTTGTAGGCCCAAGCGGAACTGGAAAATCAACAATGACTGCCCTGATTCAGCGCTTTTACGATCCTGTTAGCGGCACCATCAGCATCGATGGGCAGGACATACGCAGCCTGAAGCAGCAATCGATCAGGCAAAACATTGGCGTGGTACTGCAGGATGCCCTGCTCTTTAATGAGAGCATACGCGATAATATTGCTTACGGCAGACCAGATGCTTCCTTCAGAGAGATTGAAGAAGCAGCAAAAGCAGCCAATGCACATGAATTTATCATGAGGCTACCCGACGGCTACGACTCTATGGCCGGTGAGCGTGGCGGCAACCTTTCCGTTGGCGAACGTCAGCGGATTGCAATTGCCCGGGCCATTCTTAAAAATCCACCCATCCTGATCCTGGATGAAGCTACCTCTGCCATGGACGTAGAATTGGAAGCACAGGTACAGGAAGCGCTGGAGCGCCTGATGTTCGGCCGCACCTCTATTGTAATTGCACACCGCTTAAGTACAGTAGTTAAGTCAGATAGAATTCTGGTATTGAAAGATGGTGCCATCCTGGAGGCAGGTTCTCACCAGGGGCTAATGGTTGCCAATGGCTACTACGCCTCGCTGGTGAACAAACAGGTAAGAGGCTTACTTGTAGCATAAGCGCGTACTCCCTGTGCTGAATTTACAGCACCAGGCAGAAAACAGATCTTTACACTTGCAGGTTATAGGTGCTGCCGGACTTCAGAAAGCTATATGCTCCCGAAGGCTGGCAGCATTTTTTTTTATTGATACTGAAATTATATGAAAATCCTGCAGGGAGGCGTGCCCAAGTGTGGCAACTTCTGGTTATACCAGATCATTCAGCAAATTCTTAAAAGAACAGGCAGAAGCACCACCAGTTTTATAGAACAGCAGCCAATTTATGCATTGGCCAGAAACTGGGAACTTAATTTCCCGGAACAGGCCAGGATTGATGTGTTGGAGATTACCGATCTGCAGGACAATTTCCGTATCAGCAGCATCTATCGGATGCCCATCGACAATATTAGGGATTACATCAGCCAGACGAACCATGTGTGGACCCATTCGCCTATTTGCAAGCGTAGTGGTGAGGTGCTTGAGCTGTTTGATAAGAAGGTTTATATCGTCAGAGATCCCAGAGACAGGGCACTTTCTGCTTCCAAATACTACTGTTCGCCCTATATGCTAAAGTACTTTCCCCAGGAGGAAAAAGAACCGCAGCGATTCCTGGAAAAAAACTTTGAACAGCTGATGCACGAATGGGTATGGCATGTTTATGACCACCTGCGTCTGAGCAGCAGATACAATATATTTATTACCAGCTACGAAGGCTTTTTGCTCCATTTTCAGCAGGAGCTTGATAAGTTGCTGGAATACCTCGGGCTGGAGCTCGGCATGTCTGAACGCCTGGAGCTGGAGCATGCGGTTAGTTTTTCCACCCTTAAAAAAAAGAACCCTAAGCACCTGAAAAAGGGAGCCGCAGGCTATTGGATGGACAGCCTGACAGATGAACAGGTAGCGCGGACAGAAATAATAGCCGGACCCCTGCTTGAGCTCCTGAGGTACCCAAGGCAGCGCCACCAAACGATAGACTACTTCCCGCTTTCAATAGAAGAAGGTCTTGATTTTGAACAGCTGAAGATGGAAATTATTGAATCGCAACAGCCGCTATACAGGTAAACTTTACCAAACCCCCAGCTGCCGTCCAACGGCTTTCATCTGGCCTATGTGATAGCCATTGTGGTGAAAGAGTGCCATGGCAGCCCAGGAGATTGTTTTGCCGTTTTCCTGCTCTTCGTACAATGGTGTTTGCGGGCTTTGGACTATGCTCATCACCTCTTCCAGCTCCGCTTCAAACTGATCGATGGCCTGCTGCCACTCCGCTTCATGATCCGGTACAAATTTTTGCGGCCATTGAGCCTCTTCCCATACTTCTTCACTGTTCTCCGGATCTTTCATAAAATTTAGGAGCGTACGCTGACGCGCCTTCATATGACCCAATAGTGAAAAGGCAGAAAAGTGCAGCCCATCCAGCACAATACCTGTTTTATCAAAATGAAATTCACGCAACAAGATCACCACGGGCGCAAAGCCCCCTTTCAGAAGGTTCACCAGCTGCTGCCTGATTATAAAGTCAATGTTTCTATCAAATGCCATACACTCTTTTATCTATCATGTTTATAATAATCTGGCTCCGGTTTTTGTTTATATGACGCAAGGGTGGTGTAGTAATGAATAAGATACTGTATCAAAAAGCAGCAATAGCCTAGCCAGAGTTAAAATCACACTGCGTACATGCTGGTCTAAATTGGGTAACCATTCATCTGCACCGATGGCAATCGAAATATTTTGATAACTATTAAGCCCAGTAATTCAATCCTCTGTAATTGTATAGTACTAATGACTATACCTTCACAGTTTTCCATTTTCCCTGCCGGAATAACCACCAGCTGACCAGCGCATGCAGGGAGTGGCATATGGCGATGGCTATGAAAATACCGGTTGCTGCATATTCCAGCGTGATAGCCAGCAGATACGCCAGGGGTATCTCTACAATCCACAGCACAACAATATTGATAAAGGCTGGTGTCCTGGTATCGCCTGCTCCATTGAATGCCTGTACCATCACCATGCCCAGGCCAAAGAATACATAGCCCAGCGTAATAATACTAAGTGCTTCTGAGGCAATGTCAATAATCTCTGCATTGCTTGTAAAAATACGGGCAAGATATTCTCCGAAGAGGATAAAAATAACTGTTATCACCGCCATAAAAATAACATTATAACGGGCGGTAAGCCAAACCGACAGCTCCGCCCTTTTGGCTTTCTGAGCTCCCAGGTTCTGGCCAACAAGGGTTGAAGCTGCCGAAGAAAGTCCCCAGGCCGGCAGGATTGTAAATATGATGATGCGAAAGGCAATGGTGTAGCCGGCAAGGGCGTTGCTTCCAAATTCAGCAATGATGCGGGTAAGAAAAATCCAGCTGGCAGAATCGATCAGGAACTGGCCCATGCCGCCTGCAGATACTTTTAAAATACGGATGATCACTTTGTAGCTTAGTACCAGGTTCTCCCGCACTATGGTGAGCATATGTTTGCCATTGAACAGGTGATAAAGCTGGTAAACTACGCCAATGCTCCTGCCTGTGGTGGTAGCCCAGGCAGCCCCCTCCAGTCCTAAACCTTCTATATTGCCAATACCAAAGATAAGGAGCGGATCCAGAATAATATTGACACCATTTGAGATCCAGAGCGCCCGCATAGCCAGGTGTGGCAAACCTGCACCCCTGAATATACCATTGATCAGGAACAGGAGTATGATAGCCAGATTGCCTGCAAAAATAATCCTGGCGTAGGGAACACCAACTGCAATAACATCTGCTTCCGCACCCATCAGCGCCAGTATTTCCTGGGCATAGTATAATCCCAGCCCTCCCATCAAGAGGGCTAAGAATGCTCCGGTTACCACCAGCTGAAAAGCGGCACTGCCTGCTTCCAGGTAGTTTTTTTCACCGAAGCGGCGCGATACCATGGCAGTTCCGGCCATGCTGATGCCCATGCCAACAGAATAGATGATCATCAGCACAGATTCGGTAAGCCCCACCGTAGCAAGCGCATAAGCACCCAGTTTGCCCACAAAGAAGATATCAACAATAGCAAACAGGGACTCCATGAGCATCTCCAGGATCATTGGGATGGCCAGCAGCACGATGCTTTTCCTGATGCTAAGGGTGGTATAATCCTGCTCCTCGCCTTTTACGGCCGCCCATAAAAGATTAAAAAATGCATAAACAGTATTCATGAATGAGAAAGTCAGAAAAAGTGCAGCGAAGTTAGCTGTTTTTCATCTTCCTGAACCTTATCTACATGATGAAATCTTTAAGAATAGGCTAACTCCTGGCGCTGGGGCGCCTATTCCATTCCAGCCGGGCTGTTATATAAATGAAATTAAGCCGATCTTTGCAATCTTATCAGCCCCTTTAATGGCATGCACCTTTACAGGGATTGTAAGCGCTTATTCACTGCCCTTCCTGCTTAAGCTGATATCCATTATTATAGACAATCAAACTCCGCATGAAAAAAGCCCCATCTGATCAGGTAGATTTTCTGAAAGTATCAGCAGTCAGCAAAAAAGAAGAAAGGGGCTTTGAGTTAAAAGAGGTTAGCTTCTTACAGCAACAATTCCGCAACATTGCCATAGCAGGAGAAACTGGCTCTGGCAAAAGCACGCTTATGAAGATTATAGCTGGCCTGGCTCAGCCGGATGCCGGAGCAGTTTTTTTTGAGGGAGAAAGGGTAAAAGGACCGGCAGAAAAGCTGGTTGCCGGGCATCCGGGTATTGCATACCTATCGCAGCAGTTTGAATTAGCAGGTTTTTTACGCGTAGAGCAGGTACTACACTATGCCAATACCCTAAGTACGAAGGAAGCTGCTTCAGTGTATGAAATCTGCCAGATCGACCACCTGCTGAAACGAAAAACTGATCAGCTATCTGGTGGCGAACGACAAAGAATAGCAATTGCCAGGCTACTGATATCCACACCCAAACTTCTGTTGCTCGATGAGCCCTACTCTAATCTCGACATGGTGCATAAGAATGTGCTGAAAACTGTTATCCATGATATCGGTGAACATCTTAAAATTACCTGTATGATGGTTACGCACGACCCGCACGACAGCCTTTCATGGGCAGATGAGATTCTTGTGATGAAGGATGGGCAAGTTCTTCAGCAGGGCAACCCGGAGCAGATCTACTACCAGCCAAAGAGTACATACACCGCTGGCCTTTTTGGCAAATTCAACCTATTGCCCCCTAATGCAGCCAGCATATTAGCCCCTGCTTTAAAGGAGCAACAGATGGATAAGCATCTTCTAATCAGGCCGGAAGCCTTCATAATTTTAAATGAAACGCATGAGGCCCTGCAGGCAGAGGTGAATCGCTCAACATTTTATGGCAGCTTCTATGAGCTTGAAGTGCAGCTTGACAATACATCAGTTTTGGTACGAGCAGAAAATGGCCTACATAAACCTGGGGACAGGATTTACCTGCAGTTGAAACCAGGACAGTTTTGCTATATATAGCTTCAGCACCGGCGCCTTCTTACAGCAGTAAGCTTAACCTCCCGTGTTAACATACCTGCTACTACACAAACTGGCTTTAATCATCTGCCGAATTATACACTCATCCTCAAAGGATAGTGAACGTTCAGGTAAATTCAGCCTATGGCAAGATTCCAAAAACCCTGTCTTCATGTTTCAGTTTTAAATTCAGTAACGGTTATAGCCGCACACTAACTTATTTATACATATAAAACTTGAAACTTATGAGTACTAAAGATAGAGAAAGAACAAGACAGCAGCAGGACCCGAAAGAACAATATGCTAAGCCTCCCTATCCGGAACAGAAACAGGGGGTACCCGGAACAGAGGATCAGATGACTCCGGAAGCTGACCACGGTGAAAAATCATACCGCGGCTCCGGCAAGCTGGAGGGCAAAAAAGCAATTATCACCGGCGGCGATTCGGGTATAGGCCGTGCTGTAGCCATTGCCTTTGCCCGTGAGGGTGCAGATGTGCTCATCTCCTACCTTAGCGAAGATGAGGATGCCAATGAAACTGCTAAATGGATAAAAGAAGCGGGTAAAAAAGCAGTGCTGGTAAGCGGCGATATCAGCGAGGAGGAGCATTGTAAAAAGATCATTCAGCGTGCCGTAGATGAGTTTGGACAGATCGATATTCTGGTGAACAATGCTGCCTTCCAGATGTCCAGGGAGTCGCTGCAGGATGTACCAAGCGAGGAATGGGATTACACTTTCCGCACAAACATTTACGCTATGTTTTACCTGTGCAAAGCTGCAGAGCCCCATATGAAGCCCGGCAGCACTATTGTAAATACCACCTCTGTTAATGCTTATAAGCCAAGGCCTACCCTACTGGCCTATGCTGCCACAAAAGGTGCAATCCAGAATTTTACCGCTAACCTTGCACAGTTGCTGGCAGAAAAAGGCATACGGGCTAATTGCGTGGCTCCAGGCCCTATCTGGACTCCGCTCATCCCATCTACCATGCCAGAAGAACAGGTGAAGAACTTCGGTAAAAATGTTCCCCTTAAACGCGCCGGCCAACCGGCAGAGCTGGCAGCCACTTATGTGCTACTGGCGTCGCAGGACTCCAGCTACATGACAGGTGCCACCGTACAGATTACAGGAGGTACTCCAACCATATAGTGTCTTCCAATATGCGCTTCATTTTTTAACATACAGCTGATTTTCCTGTTCCTGCCCGTTTTAAACTAAGCAGGAACAGGAAAACTGCTTTTTTGAACGTACAATTTTTTAATCTATCCGGAAATAACATCATGGAGCAGAAGGTGAGTGATTTTTTAGTTGCCCGACTATCTGATTGGGGAGTGAAACGTGTATTTGGGTATCCTGGCGATGGCATCAATAGCATTATGGGTGCCCTTAACAGAGCCAAAGGTACTCTGGAATTTACACAGGTCCGCCACGAAGAAGTAGCCTCTCTCATGGCCTGTGCACATGCTAAATTTACTGGAGAAGTGGGTGTATGCATGGCCACCTCAGGACCAGGAGCCATTCACCTGCTCAACGGACTCTATGATGCTAAATTAGACCACCAGCCAGTGGTTGCCATTGTTGGACAAAAAGCCCGAACTTCGCTGGGTGGCCATGCCCAACAGGAAGTAGACCTGATGGCACTCTATAAAGATGTGGCTGGGGAATACGTGCAAATGGCAACAGATGCCAGACAGATCAGGCATTTGATCGACAGGGCCATGCGCATTGCCATCTCACAGCGCACTGTTACTTGTATAATCATTCCTAACGATGTGCAGGAGCTGGAGTACCAGGATCCGCCACATAAACACGGCACCATTCATTCTGGCATTGGCTATTCTGTTCCACGGATCATACCACAGGAGCAGGACCTGCAGGCAGCTGCAGAACTGCTGAATTCAGGTAAAAAAGTAGCTATTTTGATTGGATGGGGTGCCACCAAAGCTGCAGAAGAAGTAAAGCAAGTGGCAGAGCTGTTAGGCGCCGGCATAGCCAAAGCCTTTTTAGGAAAAGCTGCTTTACCAGACGATCTCTCTTTTGTAACAGGTGCCATTGGCTTTTTTGGCACCAATGCCAGTCACCAGATGATGCAGGAATGTGATACCCTGCTCATGGTTGGCTCAAGCTTTCCCTATGCTGAGTTTCTGCCCAAAGAGGGCCAGGCACGGGGTGTACAGATAGATATTGACGGCAGGATGCTAAGCATCCGCTACCCCATGGAAGTAAACCTTACCGGAGACAGCGCCGAAACATTGAGGCTACTGATGCCCATGCTGAAAAGAAAAGAAGACAGGAGCTGGAGAGAGAAAATTGAAAGCAATATAAGAGAGTGGTGGAATTACCTGGAGGAACAGGCAAACAAAAGGACTATACCACTTAACCCGCGCCTGGTCTTCGAAAAGCTTTCTCCCCGCCTGCCCAACAATGTAATGCTGGCATCAGATTCTGGCTCTACCTCCAGCTGGACCGCACAGCACATTCGCATGCGCGAAGGCATGCAATTTTCTGTTTCAGGTACCCTGGCCACCATGGGCTGCGCCATACCTTATGCGCTTGCCGCCAAATTTGCTTACCCCGATCGGCTGGCGGTAGCCTTTGTGGGAGATGGCGCCATGCAAATGAGTGGCAACGATGAGCTTATCACCATAAAAAAGTACTGGCAACAGTGGTCCGATCCGCGCATGATCATCCTGGTGCTTAATAACAGCGACCTTAATTTTGTAAGCTGGGAGCAGCGACTAATGGGTGGAGAGCCCAAATTTGAAGACTCACAGGTGCTGCCCGATTTTAATTATGCCAAATATGCAGAATCACTGGGATTGGTGGGCATCCGCATTGAAAAGCCTGAACAAGTGGAGGAAGCCCTGGAAAAAGCACTGCAGGCAGATCGCCCTGTGCTTCTGGAAGCCATAACAGACCCTGAAGTATTGCCCTTCAACTCAACAGTTGCCGAGAAATTCTCAGATAATCTGGCACAGGCTATCCAAAAGGGCGATCGGGCAGCCGCCCGTAACCTGGAAGCTAACCTGCTGGAGAAGGTAAGGACTGCAAACCGTGAAAAAGATTAAAAGCTATCTCATAAATGGTTTACGTCATCCCCCTGAAGAGTAAAATCTTGTTGGTTGTGCGTGCATATTCACTTATGCGAGGGAATGACGGCGACCTGTAGGTATGTAAGCAGGGTGATACTTTAATTAGAGGTGTATTAAAATATAAAAAGCCCTGAGAAAGAGCTTGAGATTCTCAATTCCTACAGACATTATTCACTAACCACAGCTGAAACAGGAATATCTTTTGTATTATAGTACATAAGGGCAAAGCAGTGGTCTTAAAATAGCTATCTACATTTTAAATGCACCGCCAGTTTTATTAGTTTTAAAGCTGTTTTTAATGGCTGAAGACAGATTTAGATCTAATTTATGAAAAGTAGCATTCTACTTACTTTTGCTGTTTTACTGATATCTACAAAAATGTATGCCCAGGAAGCTCCGGCTGACTCCAGTCAGGTGACACCTGGCGTACAGGCTGACACTGTCCCAGCATTGCCTGCAACAGCAGCAAAAGTTCCACCCCTCCTCCTGACGCTACCTAATTACAGTGGGTGGAATGTTTTGCAGGAAGGACAAAAGCTGGATTTCAGCTTGATAGCATCAGGAGGAGCAGATAGTGCTTATACCTACAAGATCAGCCCTGCAGGTGTGCAAGGCATTGAGCTCGACAGCTTGGGCCGGTTCTCCTGGACCCCATCATACAATTTTGTTAACAGGCTGAAGTCTGACAGCACCCTGCAACTTATGTTTGAGGTGGAGAATAAACATGAGGAAAAGGCACGGCAAGTGGTTGATTTTAAAGTTCAGCATGTAAACAGACCTCCCGTGGTGGGAGAGCTTAAACCTTTTTACGTTCGCTATAATACCCTTAACACCTATAACATAGAAACCAGTGTTGTACAAGATGCCGATAACGACCCACTGGTTTTTGTACCAATACTGGATGTAATGCCAGAAGGAGCAAAACTAACGCCGCAGGGAGAATTTAGCTGGAAACCATCGCTTACCCAGTTTAACCAACTACGGGAAAAACCAATACTGCTTGAGTTTTACGTAGAAGACCAGCCGGCAAAGGCTCGTACCAAAGGCCAGTTTAAAGTACAAATTACCCAGCAGGACCTGCCACCCAGTATACAAATGGTTCCATCGCAGGCCCGTTTCAGGTACAAAGAAGATGCCACCATAAATCTTAAATTTCAGCTGTACGATCCTAACGGTGAAAAAGACCTGGCCTCTTTTAGCATGATTGCCAGTAACACAGATGTTCCTGCTGGTGCTATTGTAAAGAATACAGCCTCGCAGTATGAATTTATCTGGACTCCCGGCTACGACTTTGTTAAAGATCCCCTGGATTCGCTTACTTTCAGTATTACCTTTTTTGTAACTGATAAATCGAACAAGCAGGATGAGCGTAATGTAACTTTTACCATTCTGAATGCGGTTAATGAAGCCGAAAGAGACCGTAATCTTTATAATGAATACCACGCTGCCATGGTGCGGGCCTGGGATCTGATGGAACAGCTTAAAGATGCCGAAGATGATCTGAAGAAAAGGTACAGAAGAGCAAAGAAGGGCAAGAAAGCCAGATCGCTCACCAATGCTTCTTTGGGTGCAGCCACAGGCATAACACCGGTGGTTGTTGACGAGCAGGACACATCAAAGAAAATAACAGCCATAGGAGGTACTGCCGTAATGACCATAGGTACCCTGGAGGCAACAGAAGTGATAGGCAGATCTACAAAAGACCTGGTAGAGCGCTTAAATTACATTATGGAAAAACGTAATGAGCTGCAGACCAAGGGCGACATTCATGCCCGTAAATATGCACTTAAATCTGCGCGCCGAAAGCCTGAATTTTTGAAAGACAATGATGATTTTGTGGCGATCATGAACCTGAAAGGCCTTGTAGCACTGGAGCTGGATGCCGGCTGGAAGAACAAATCAAAACCCACCACTGAAAACATTGCCAGAACGTTTAAGGACTTCAATGGTGATAAGCAATAAAATTCAGAAATTCAGATAAGCCACGATGGGCCTCCAACATTAGTCCAGATCTAGAGACTTTATTAGTCCCTTTAGCTTATCTTCAGTAAGTGGTTTTACCAGAAAATCTGCAATAGAAAAATTAGAGGCTTTTTCATGATCTCTCCTGCTAATGGAGGTGGTAAGAATAGCTATGTAAAGCTTTTCCTTATTGATATGCTCAGCTTCTGATAGTTTTTTCAGGAATTCAAACCCATCTACAAAAGGCATTTTAATGTCGAGCAAAATGAGCATTGAGCTTAAAGGAGATTCTTCTGCCCCAACAGAGCGTTTTTCCTCTAAATAAGCTAAGGCTGCCTCTGCATAGTAGCAATCATGCAAATTTCCGGTATAGCCCATGTCCCTGATCAGGTTTGCCTGCAGGAAACAGGTAACCGGATCGTCGTCAACGATAAGAATAGATGCTAACTTATTCAGTTCCTCCACTGAGATTTTCTTTGTTAAAGAAGACAACTCCGCATACTTTGTTACTTCCACCTCTGTACTATTTGCATAGATTTAACGCTGTTGAACTGCTATAGTTCAAATTTTTGCAGTTAAATATATAATTAGTTCTAATTTTTAAGGGCAAGTATTACAGTTTACATTAAATAATCAAACATATCAGTTCTGTCCCTGCTTAACCAGATAGTATTCAAGCCTACTCTTCTTCCTATTTGTATTGCCGCCTTTAAAATAATTGCACATACAAGAGACAACACCTGGCCCCTCCCAATTTCAGTAGCTGTACGCCAGCCGAAACTTTATTCTATTTGCTAATGTCGTTGGGTCTTGCGGTAAAAGCCTTGTGCTGTGAAGTTCTCTGTTTAGTGCCAAATTTCTTTCCACTATCACGGATAAATAACTACAACACTTCTATGGCTAGTCTGTTAGATTCAAATAAACAAAAGCAACAGGCTATAGAAGAAAATGCCCGCACCAAAAGCCCAGAAATTGCTTTTTCGCTCCTGGGGCAGCTCTTCTTTCAGCACGTTCATAATTGTGCCCCCCCCTATAAAGGCAAACAGCATTATAATCCATATCTCCGGAATATCGGTCAGCACCCCAATCAGCCAGCCACCCAATATTGCCAGCATAATAATCCATCGGCCTTTACGCCTGTAGGCATTATGATAATGATCCATAAGCCCGTAATCATTAACAACAAAATGGAAGGCCATTGCTATGGTGAACCACAGCAGAGATCGCCATGATTCATCCTCACGATGTACCAGCAAATAGCCTATTATTGCGTTATAAAGGGCAAAAGAGGTTATGTGCAGCCAGAAAACATTAAGATTGGCAGCCATTTCATCTCCGGGTGCTTCCCTGGCCGATTCAGATGATTGTTTTGCAGTCTTTTCCAGTCCATAAAAAAGTGCCAGGCCAATCAGCGCTATCAGATAAGTATGGTGCTCAAGAAATTCAACACCATTTTCCTGTATCATCTCCTGCCCCTCGGCCAGCTCTGGCAAAAGATGAACAAAAATATAAGTTACGGAAACACCACCTGCAAATGATAACCATTTACTTCGGGGTATAGAAGAAAACTTTAGTCTTTCTGCAAAAAGGTGTGTAAGTGCTAATAATACTGCCGCTGTTGCTGTATACCATATCATGCAGCAGTAACTGCCAATATTTAAAAATGGTTAGAGAATATATGTATTTTTCATGATGATATAGTGCTGAAAGGAATAATTACACATGCCAATTTTAGCTCTTCATTGCTCAGCCATGCTCTTTAAATTTTACATTTCCCTCGACAATCATCTGTACATAAAAGACCATTGACAATGCAGATTACACCAATTATTCAGCCTTCTACTCATGAACAGGACGCATATTGACTTAAACTTGGTACCTGCTAAAATGTAAGCCGGAGCGATAGAGATAAGCCTTGAAGTCCTATTCTCATTATGGGTATATTATATCAAAATGATAAGGTATGATTTACTACAATAAAGGAGTGCTTAATTATTTATTTGTAAAAAAAGGCCATTGCTTTACAATTAAACCATATTGGAATAACTCTTTGTTTTATGGCACAAAGTCTGCATTAATGTTTTCAGATCCTGATTTATTTTTTAATCTATACTTTGGCTGATTTTTTTGACTAGATCCCTGAAAAGCCCAAGCCTATAGCCACTGGTTTGGGCTTTTCTTAAGTAAAAATGAACATATAGCGGAACTGATACTAGCAAATTTGATAGAGATAGGAATGTGTAGAATGAAAATATAATATGTCAAAACAAATAAGTAATACTCAGGCAGAAGATATCTATGCCGGACTTGAAGAACTGATAAGAAAGGAAATGCTGGTAGACATTCAATGGCTTTCAAGGGTGACCGCATCACCTTCGACTGTTTTTGAGTTATTATTAGAATCAACACGCAACGAACGTTGCCCTAAGATTAGAAGTCGCTACCAGGAAATTGGAATAGAAGAGCAATTAGAGTCATACTTGCTCACCTACAAATATATGGAAGAGCAGGAACGGGCTAAGCTTTCCTATACCATTACTTATAATAAATTGTTCCTGGTTCCATGAGGACAGGAAATAGAGAACTGTACTCGTTCAGTATCAAATAACAAAAAAGAGGGCGCCTTAGTGGCGCCCTCTTTTTTGTTACGGATAGCTGCTAATTTAGCCTCCAGTAGCTGCTTTGATCTCTGGCATAATATCCTGTAAAAGTGTTACTGCAAAGTCTACGCCGGCAGGCACTACAGAATTAAGGGAAGGATAACTCACCAGCACTGTGGCAGATTTCCCCTCCTGGTGTTCTTTAATAAAATCCTGTGGAGTGCCCAACATGAGGTTTCTAAAATCTTCATCCTGTATAAATACAAAATCGATTCTTTTTCCCTCCACAGATTTTCTTTCTTTATGTAATACTTGAATATTATTCATTTTATCATTCATATATTTAAATCAGTAGTATTGATCAAGCTGATAACTGACCGTCTCCCTCCATTTTGATTCATTCCACTTTATCAGAAACTGCATACAGCGCTGCAGTTGTTTTAAATGCAGGGATATAATTTTCAGCCTCTAACCTACCCACAACTCTATTCCTGGCTAACTTACGTTTTCCGTTCCTGGCACACAAGCTGTTACCCCAGCAGACTCAACCTTCTCAATAAACGTATTTTATCTTTCAATGCATATCACTTTATGTTGCTTATTCAGGCCTATTTCAGGAAAGTCTTTAACACCTTACAAAAAAAGAAACCCCTCGCGATAAACAGCTTAGGGTTTCCAACCATGGAATTACTTTTTCTTTATAGGATGAGCAAAAGATTAACTTGTCTTTCGCACCGGTATTTTAACATTCATCAAGTTTAGAAAATACCCAGGCTGGTGGAAGGTATTCAGCCTGGGCTCTTCATTATCAAGTTTAAAAAATCAGCCAGTAAGTTTAAAAAATAAATCAGGATCTGTCTTATCCTTTACAGACTTTGTGCCAGAAAGAAGAGCCTTACCTATAATGGCTGCTGAAGCTAATTAAAGCCATATTTTTCTATTAATAAAGCTGCTAAGGGTACTGCAGCCTTCAGCTCAATCCTATTCATTTTGAGAAAGTAATTTCATTCTGATATACAGTTTCATTAATTATGAACTCTTCTTAAATCGGAAAATCGCACTACATAAACACTGTGCCATTAGAGGAACAGCTTGATGTTAACAGTTACAAGTATTTTCAGCAGCAGTAGTGTTCAATCAGCGTAAAAAGTGCTTAGTCTTTCTTTTTGTCTTTACTTTCAGCATCCTTTTTGTTGTACTGGAGATCTGCACTTAAACGTTCATTTTTGAAAACAGAATCATGAACAGTACGTGCCTTGTCGGCAGTTTCATTTGCCTTTTTCATAAATATGTTGGCAGCATCATGATCGCCGGAATCCATAATATGTTCTCCAATATGCTGAAGCAGCATTGATGTTTCCTCTAGCCCACGCATGGCTTGCCAGAGTGTTTCTTCTACTGATTCTGTGATGCCGGCCAAAAGTGCACTTGCTGTAAATGCATGCCCTGTGTGGCATCTGTAACGTACCCTTCCACCCTCTTTTATCATCACCAGTGCTCCATGACAACTCGGACAGGTAAAAGCAGCCATTTCGCCCATCTCCATAATTCCTTTTTCAAAGGCATTATCTGATGAGGCAATTTCTACCTCAAGCGCCAGCCGCTCTAATTCTTCTTTAGGAGCCTCCTTTTTATCCTTTATTGGATCAGATATAAGCCGATTTAGAATAGCACCAATTTCAGTTACCTTTACAACGTAATCTGTTTCAACATACTCAATAGCACTTTGTGGCATTTCGGGGAAAGTTGCCTCTGCCGGATTCTGACTAATCACTATACCTCCAAGTCGCTTGATTGTCCACAATCCTGAAGTGCCATCATCCAGGGCTCCTGTTAAAATTACCCCAATAACCCGCTTACCAAATTCATAGGCTGCAGATCTGAACAGCGCATCGATTGAGGGTCTGAAACGATTTTCTTTTGGTCCTTTCCTGACTACAACTTTATTTCCCTCAATCAACATATGATGATCCGGAGGGGCTATGTAGATCTTACCCGCAGCTATTTCTTCCTCTTCTCCCGGATGTATGGCCTCCAGCTCTCCTGCCCTGCTCAGGATCTCAGGTAACTTGCTGGGAGAGAAGGGTGGTGTATGCATAACAATAAAAACAGATCCCTGATAATCTTTAGGCATCGTCATCACCAGGCGCTCAAGTGCTGATACACCACCTGCTGAAGCTCCTATAACAACTATGTCTCTTTTGATCATACTATAATTTAACTAAAAAAATTTAATCCTTATCCGTTTGCATTTATATGAACAACATGCATGACATAAGGTTGTAGGGCACCCTTAAAACCAACTGTTAAAGACTATCCATAACTGAAGAATCACTATAAATCCTGGATAAGAATCTCCTATAATACAAAGTGTAAGGCAAAATCCGCTTAAAAACTGATTAATGTCAGAAATGGATCATGTTTTCAACTGATAGAGATCATACTATGCCCGGCGGCTCAGACTTAATTTTGTATCAGAATTAAACACTATTACTATGGAAAATATATTGAACTGGTACAACCACAAATGCGAAGAAGCAAACTTCAACAGATTAGGTGTCATGGCATTTATTCTCTTGGTTCAGACATGCATCATCATACCAGCCACACTGCTTGCTATTAGTGTAGGTGGTAGCAGCCTGCTTGAAGTCACACTCATTGCAGTATTTTCATTTTCAGTATTAGCATCTCTTCTGGGAGATCTTTCTTCAAAAAAGGTCATTCCGCTATTCATCATTAGCACAGTAGTACACCTGCTCGTGATCTTGATCAATGTGATATAAGTGAAATTTAGTTTGGTATGCCTGCAATCTTACAGCGGTAGCTACTAAATAAAACAGCCCTGGATAATGCTCCAGGGCTGTTTTATTTAGTAAAGTAATGTATCGCTATAGAAGGCTGTATTGCTGCAGACTTAGCGTTTAAAAGCTTTTCAGGTAGCGGGCTAAATAAACTGCCATTACCGTGAGTAGAGCAGCCGTAATGCCCAGCAACGCCAGGATCAGGTTCACATACATGCTCCAGCCACTATTTATTTCGGCCAGGGCTACTTCCTGCTGATTAGTTTCTCCTGTAGGTGCTGCAGTGGCTTCTGCTTCAGTTGCTGCTTTTGCTGCCACCGCTTGCTTGCCGGTCTCCTCAATGTAGCTGATCAGGCTGGTTAGCTCCTCATCCTTGAGGTTATGAGAAGGCATGGCTATTTTATTGTACTTGGTAAAAACAGCTATAGCCTCTTCATCTCCAGCAGCCACCATTTTCTGTGAGTTGGTTATAAAGCTTTTAATCCAGTCAGTTTCCCTTCTTTCTATCAAGCCAGCCAGGTCAGGACCAACAATGTCGCCTCCACCAATGGAATGGCAGGCCTGGCAGTTACCGGAGAAAATCTCCTTTCCTGATACAGTCTGAGCATAACCGCTAAATGCTGCCAGCATCAGCATAAGAACAGATAATAATCCTGCTTTCATAATTCATGGATATTTAAATAATTTCTAAATGGGTTAATGCTACTCGTCATTTCTTCTAGCCGATCAGGTAAGCCAAGCCACTGTTTACCGGCTGGCACAAATCCAGCACATTGTTTTCCCTGAATAATTCTTCAATTAATTTCCGGGGCTTTTTGTACTGGTCATGGATGGGGCAAGGATGTGTTTCGGAACATTTGCTAAGGCCCAGTCCGCATTCTTTAAAAAGGCTCATGCCATCTATGGCTTCTACAATATTGATGATGGGCTGCCGCTTTTGCTCCATGCTGATGTAAAAGCCGCCTGAGGGTCCTTTGGTACTGTTAATGACGCCTCTTTTCACAAGGGTTTGCAGCATTTTACTTACGGTATGGCCGCTGGCATCTATGTGGTCGGCAATGTCTTTGATCGATTTCTTCTCGCCCGTTTCCGTACCGGTCGCCAGGTATATTACGGCCTTTATTGCCGTTTTGCAGGTGTAGCTAAGCATGCTTTAACTGTTTAAAAATTCATGGCCTTCTTCCGAAATAAGGTGATGGCCCCACCTCGGTTCAAAAACCAAATTTACATCAGTCGTATAATCTTTAAAGCTTTCCTGCATGGTTTCGCAGGCACTATCTGTTATGGCCTCGCCCATGGGGCAAAACTGGGTGGTAAGGGTCATTTCCAGTGCTATGCGCTTTTCTTCCTGCAGGAATTCAACACGGTATACCAGCCCCAGGTCTACAATGTTAAGGCCAATCTCGGGATCTATCACCCCTTTCAGTGCCTCGGTTGCAATGGCACATTGTTCCGGGTTATTGGTGCTAATGTTCATATGGGTGATGGCTTATGACAGATTATTTTCATGATGTTAAGGTTGTACAGATCCACTTGTGAACCACATAGAGTGCATGCGCCTGAGGCAGCCGGTCCAGCGTTTCCAGGATCTTTATCATTGGTTGGGGCATTACCAGCTCCCGCACATCAATCTCCAGAAGCCTGTCTGCAAACTGTTCCCTTACCTCCTGCCAACCTTCATCCGAAGCAGCCATTCCAGCAAGATCAGCCCCTGCTGTTTCCGTTACTTTGTAAAACCAGGTTTCAGTATACCCATGGTGAATGGTGTGGTTCCATGAGTGGAATCCCTTTCTCTGCAGCATTACAATCAGTGGCGTAGGCTCAAAGGTATTGATGATTTTCAGCACCTCTCCCGGCTTCAGCCCTTTTGCGGCCGCCAGTATTTCCTTCAGCGGATCACTGCCGCTGTCAAGCACCGGCCTTACATCCAGGCATTTCACCTTTTCCTGCGCTACGCTCTGCAGAAATACCGGCTTTGGTTGTGTAGCAGTGCTTTTTTCACTGACTATGGCTGTCAGCTCAAAGCCTAATGGCTGCAGGGCCTTAAAGAAATCCTCTTCCGCACAACCGGCAATTCTGGCAGCCATGCTTATGCTGGTTCTTTGCGCCATCAGCTTACGGATAATAGGATTTCGCAGCTTTTCAAACCTGGGGTTTATGGAAACAATAGTCTCCAGCGCCCGGGGATGATGCTTTAGCAAAGTTGCTATTTTGGTATGTTGGTTAACCAGCATAGCTCTTCTCCTGCTCTGTCTTTTCTTTACGGGCCCAGAACCTGTCCTCCCAGTCATCATCATTCAGGTGCGGGCGGGCGGGAACATCCTGCAGAAGTTTCAGGAGCTGCTCTTCCTGCATGTAGGCCTGTAAGCGGTTAAACAGCTCTCTTTCCTCAAAGCGGATGTGTGCATCGAGCAGGTTTGCATATTCCTGAAGCTTGTTCTCGTCGTTTGGATTTTGCTTGATAACAGCTACCAGCGACCGAAGTGCCTCGTGCTCCCGCTCTGCTCTTATGCGCTGGGGATCAGTTTGAGATAGATTAGGGAACAGGTAGGTTTCTTCGTCGGCAAAATGCTGGGCCAGGTCGGCTACATAAGAGCAGCTCACGTAGCGGCTGATGCGAACCGGCGCAATGCCGCTACGCAGTCCCTGCCTTATTTTCCACACCAGTAACAGGCCAAAGTGATGATCTTTCGAAAACTCCACCAGGGCCGGGTTACGCTTGATTGGTTTAGTCTGGTTACTCATGACCGTAGTATTTTTTCAATTTCCAGTGCTTTAGGAAAGAGTATGTTATTTTCCAGGTGTATGTGGATGTGGAGGTCACTTTCAAACTCTTCCAGCATTTTAAAGAGTAAGGTATAGCTGCCACATGCATCTTTGGGCAGGGCGTAATTACTGCTCAACTCACGGATCTGCTCCAGGTCCTCGCCTGCAGATTCATGCTCCATCTCCATCATCCTTACCGGATTTTCTACCGAACCAAAATAAGGGTTTTCCAGCGGAGTACCTGCTTTTTGTGCCTCAACCAGCTTTTTGATGAATGGGAAAAGTATGTTTTCTTCTTTTGCCATATGGCCCAGCAGCTCTGCCTTAATAATTTCTACCAGTGAGCTGATCTGCAGCAATTCAGGATGCTGCTCGCCATGAACCTTAGCCACTTTTTGTGCATAGGCACTGAGGTCGGGCAAAGTATTGCGTACATAGCTATGATGTGTATTTACAATGTAATCAGCCAGAAAGGCAGTGTCCCAGTCATTATAAGGCAGCGGACGGGCAGCGATGACAGTGCTGTTAGCCTGCTGTAGCTCCTGTTCAATTGCTGCTACATCCAGCCCTTTTTCGGCGCAGGCTTCTTTTACTGTTTTTTTACCGCCACAGCAAAAATCAAGACCATACTTGCGAAAGATTTGTGCCTTACGGATATCCCTGGCAGCAATATCACCAAGTGTTTCATCACGCTCACCGGCTATGCGCTTGGTTAACACTACCTTCCACCACTCGGGGCCCTGCTCTGTATATTCCCATGTAAATACATTGCCCAGCTCACCCAGCATCTGGTAGTAGAGTGGCTTGGGATCATGGTCGTTATGAATAATCAGGCTGGCGCCAGGTGCTAACTCCTCAAACCTTCTGAAAATGGTCGGGTGTTTTTCTCTTGGAATAAGGGCGGTTACATCCAGGATATTTTCTGCTTGTACGATCATGGTGAATGAGTTTTTTGTTCCTATGCAGGCAAAGATAAGGAGTAAATTTAATATAAAGTATTAAAGTACTTAAATACTTTTATTATTTCCTTTCACCCTTTCCATCCAATTGTGGTACACAAGATGACCAGTCCCTATCAATACCCCTCCCTCAGCCGTAGTATTTGCAGTGATCACTTATGCTGAAAAAACTTCATCAGTCACGTATAGAATGGGGTATACATCAGGGCCTGTAACATGTTATCCTACCGAAGGGTACAGCCTCAACAGCCAGTTAGCTTTAAATTCATTATATTGTTCTTAAAGTATAGGAGCAGATGCAGTCAAAAGAAAATTTACCTCAAAGGCCATCTACTAAAGCAGAACATGGGGTAGAAACTAACCGCTCCAACGCTAATAAACTGCTGATACTGCCTATACAAAAAGGCAGAAATACCATAAGTAAAGCGTTCAAAAAAGAACTGCTGTACCTTTTAGGCCTGCGAGAAAATAATGAGGTGGAGCAGTGCAACGGCGGCAAAAATTTAGTATGCCGACTTCCGGCCGGCAAGCGGCAGCCCGGATCGCTGCTGGAACTGGCTTTGGCACAACTCGAGACTAACGATAATTTCTATGCTTTGCCAGCTAGTGAAGGATTGGGCAAAACCCTGCCCGAGCGCCAATATCATGTAGCCCTGCAACTTTGCATCAGCTGGATAAGGCGTATTTTATTCCTGAAGTTGCTGGAGGCCCGGCTATTTAATCAGCTGGCTAAACAAGACGACTCCAGCATATTAATAACGGACAAGATACCTGACTTTAAAACCCTGAACAATCTCTTTTTACAGCTAACATCCATCACGCCTGCAGAACGAAGTAATAATATCAATTACCTCTTCAGCCAACTGCCCAATCTGAACACCACTCTCTTTAGAGCCACAGCACTGGAGCAGCAAACCATCTACATCAGCGAACTGGCTAGTAACATCAGACTGCCGCTGTTTGCGCATACTGTAATAGATGTGGAACAAGTTTCACAAGACAATAAGCGTTTAACCACCCTCTCCTATCTGCTAAACTTTTTAAATGCCTTTGATTTCGATTTTGATAACAGGGGGAACAGTAAAGCTCAAAAAGAGGCTGATGGAATTCCAGAAGACATCACACCCTCCAGTCCTGTATGCTATATGAACAGCCCGGAACTCCGCGAGGAATTCATCATTCCTGAGCCACAGCCCCTGCACAGTTTGGATGATCTTAACCACAACCTCAATTTCTTGCTGATTAGTTGTTTGGGGGCTGAAGTAATAAGCATGGTGAACACAGACTAGCTGGCATACGGGCAGCCAGAGAAGCTAGCTCTCATCATTCTTTTTTTATACTGGAGCTTGCCACCTTACTTGGCGTACAGTATAAAAAGTTGGATGAAAGGGATTTCAGCCATTCCAATGTTATTACCGTTCTGGATCCGGCCGGCGAAATTAAGCATCAGCAGGTGGGTCTTGGGGTAAGCCCAGATGAAACCATTGCGGCCATTCAGCAACAGCTGATAGAGCAAATGGAGAGCCGAAACATGAAACATCACTGATTCAGGGCCTGTAACCACGCTTCCAGATCTTGTACCAGCTCTTGTTGGTGGGGTAACTCCTGTGAGAGGTAATATTATTAAAGATCAGTGCCACCACCAGCAGTATAATGGAGCCAAAAAGCACAGGGCTAAAAACATAAAAATATCCCAGGCTCTTGATATTTGCTGATCCGATAATGGCAATAAGTGCGGTGGCTCCACCAGGAGGGTGCAGGGTTTTGGTTATCTGCATCAGCACTATGGAAAGAGATACGGCAAGGGATGCTGCCAGCCATAAAGGATCCGGTAGTAGCTTACTGATTGTAACACCCACCAGGGCCGAGATTACGTGGCCACCAATAAGATTCCGGGGCTGTGCCAGCGGACTTTGTATAACGCCGTAAATAAGCACGCTCGAGGCGCCAAACGAACCTATCAGAAACAGGTTATCATGAGCATCAAATGACAGGCTTTGGGTAAAGCCAATCAGACCGATACCTGCAAACGCTCCTATAAATGTCCAGAAATGCTCTTTGTAATCGATTAAGGTTTCTTTATAGAATACAAAGCGTGCTATCTGTATATTCTTCCTGATTCTCTGCTTCATTTTTCAGACAAAGGTGCAAAAATAGAATAAAGTATTGATGTTCAGAAGTAGAACGAGCACTTAATGTGCTGCACTGTTTTTTAGCTGGGAAGCAATCAAAGGAGTTTTTGGCGCCAGGAAAAAGCCTGTTAAGCTGGCAAACATAATGGGGATAATGCCATGGAAGCCTGTCATGGTGCTTAAGAGAATAATGGTGCTGATGGGCGTTCTGGTAACACAGGCATTGATGGCAGCCATGCAGCTAACCATAACCAGGCTGGCATTCAGCTCTGGTAAAAAGTATACAATAATCTGCCCCATACAGGCTCCCAAAAAGAAGAGCGGGATGATAAATCCGCCACGCCAGCCGGAGGTAGCAGACACACATATGGTAACGATTTTCAAAAAGAATATAGCACACAGAAAGCCTAGGGTGTAATTACCTTCAACCAGTTCAGTAATTTCATAATGTCCAAAGAAACGTGTGAGCGGAAAAAAACAGGCAATGGTTCCTATAATTAGGCCACCGATGGTGGTCTTGATATATATCTTCTTAATGCCAGAAAAAAGCCTTTTGGAATAGCGAAAGCTTACAATAAATAACCAGCCAGCTAATGCACCCAACACGCCTACACCTGCTGCAAGTGTAAAATCTGTAGGCCCGGTATACACATACTCCTGAAACTGCCAGGTAGGCTCATAGCCAATTTGCGTGAGCAGAATGAAAACAAGATAGGCCGCACAACTGGAGACAAATGCTGGAATGAGCGCCTGGTAGAACTCTACCATGTGCCGGTGGTGCAGAATTTCCAGCGCAAAAAACCCGGAACCAAGCGGGGCACCAAACAGGGCCGTGAATCCAGAAGCCATACCGGCTATGGTTAGGGAGCGTAAATCCTCCCCTTTCAGGCGCAGCTTTCTGGCTAGCCATGTTCCCGTAGAGCCTGTCACCTGCACAAGTGGTGCTTCCGGACCAATACTACTGCCTGCAGCAATACCTACAAAAGAAGACAGCAGCATGGAAGGATTGTTCTTCGGCTCCAGTCTTCCGCCTTTAAACCGAATGTTATTTACGATAAGATCCATTTCTCCGGGATCGCCAATCCAGTGTATGATTAACCCAACCAGCAGGCCTGCTCCAGTCATCAGCGGGATTAGTACCCAACCAGCTAGTTCCATACTATAGTGCAGTACCCATTCCAGGGCAATCCAGTAAACAGCGGCTATGGCCCCTCCTATCAGGCCTATCAAAAACCAGTACAGAAACTGCCTGCTTAACAGAAAAGGGTTCATCTCCAGCTTTTCATAAACCCTATTCCTGATTTCCAGATATTGCCGCTTTTGTTTATACTCCTTCATCAAATTTTATCAAGGTGGCAAAGATAAGTTTCCAGTAAAGGGGAACCAACATATTCAGGCTTTAACTCGTGAACATCTCCTGAACCTTGATGATGTTTAAATAAAGCAGAAGCAGGCTGAAAAATGAGCAAAGTCATGGCAGTGCGTGATTTTTCTCCTGTCCCTGCAAGGGTTCTTTTGGTCTGTTTGCATGCTTTTATGCTAATGCAAACCTACGCAAACACAAAACTGCTGAAAGCCTGGCTGTGGTCGGGAATAATGCTCATCACCCTGATGGTGGCAATTGGCGGGATCACACGTCTCACTGGCTCCTGTTTATCAATGGTGGAGTGGAAGCCCGTTACAGGAATTATACCACCCCTGAATAAGCAGCAATGGCAGCAGGTTTTTGATGATTACAAGCAGTACCCCGAATATCAGAAAATCAACTTCTCCCTCACCCTGCAGGATTTCAAAGAGATATTCTGGTGGGAGTTTATTCACCGACTGCTGGGCAGGCTTACCGGTATTGTATTCCTGATTCCTTTCCTTTACTTCCTGCTCACAAAACAACTGTCGCAGCCGCTCCTGAAACGCCTGCTCCTGATATTGCTGTTAGGTGCATTGCAAGGCATTATGGGCTGGGTAATGGTAAAGAGCGGTCTTACAGACATACCACATGTTAGCCACTACCGGCTTACAGCACACCTAAGCCTTGCACTCCTGCTGATTGCAGTGCTGCTGTGGACTATCCAGGATTTGGGCACCAAACAAATACTATCTAAAACAGCTACGCCTAAGCCCTCCTATCTGCTTGCAAAAGTCCTTGTAGTGCTGGTGAAAAGAAATATCATAGTCTGCCTGATTTTTTAAGAACCAATCTTATTTTTTTCGCTATCAATGCAACCATTTGAATTTCAACCGTATAATAGCTACATACATTTTTTGTTTATGTATTAATTTTTTAAAAACATGAAAACAACAACAGAAAATAACAAACTGAAGCCTATCAATACTTTCGGCAGTTTTCTCACAGCAGGTTTACTCATCTTTGGTGCTGCCTCCTGCAACCAGGAAGGTGGAAACCAGGAAACAGTTGAAACTGAACAAGCCTTTGAAGAAGATCTTTCTGTAGAGAGCACCCGTACCAATGATCCGGTGACTAATACAGCAACAGATCAGTTTAACCAGTTCGACAGTAATACCGACCAGCAGTGGGATCGGGATGAATTTAATACCGGCATGTCCCAAAACGGAAGCTACAATGCGTGGGATACTGACCGTGATGGTTCAATCAATGAAAATGAGTATAACGAAGGTATGCGCAACTGGCAAAACCAGAACATGAGCACCCAGAGAAATACAACGGGTAATCCTGGTAGCACAACAGATAACACAGGCACCAGTGGTACAACAAACAATGCTGGCACAACCGGCACAAACGAAACTACTGGTACAACCACCAATACTGCTGGTACCTTCCAAGACTGGGATACAGATCGTAACGGTACCATTAACCAGGACGAATATAACCAGGGTGCTTTCAGCACCTGGGATGCCGACCGCAACGGAACCCTAAGCAGCGATGAGTATAACAGAGGAGTAGGTACAGGCACTACTACCGGTACAGGCACAAATAATACCGGAACCGGAACAGACAACACTGGCACCGGTACTGGAACTGGTGGTACTGGTACTGGAACAGGCACTGATGGTGGTTTGTAATCAGTAATCTCATTTCACAAATATCATTCAGCAAAAATTGATGCTGACATTTAACCTCCCTGTGCTAACAAATGCACAGGGAGGTTTTTCTATTTTATGCAGCAGGCCGGATCACTGATTTGCGATGCTGACTAGTTGCCTGATTTCACAACTACATTTTTTTCACAGTCTTAGCAAGTGCTTCTACTTCAGATTTGTAACAGATTTCAACTTTAAGTTTGCAGCAGTTTACATCTAATCACTAAAGCTAAAATGATGAAATCAACATTGTATCTATTATCGGTTCTGTCTCTATGCTCCTTCTCCTGTGAGGATGATCTAGCTCAAAAAGAAGTGCCGGAAGCTGTAAAGGCAGGTTTTACAGCGAGTTTTCCAGAGGCTGCTAAGGTAGAATGGGAAAAGAGTGGCGAAAGCTATGAGGTAGAATTTATCTTCAACAACCTGGAGCATGAGGCATTGCTAAACACTGCCGGCGATGTACTTAAATTCAAGCATGATGTTCAGCCTGCTGACTTGCCTGAAGCTGTTACAGGTTCAATCAGCCAGAACTACAGCGGGATGTTAGTATCAGATCCGGAAAGAGTGCAGCAGGGCGACCAGGAGTATTACCAGCTGGAGCTTGAAAAAGATGAGCAGGAGCTACACCTGGTGTTTTCAGCAGATGGACAACAGCAGTCGGAGCCCCTCTTTTGGGATTAACCACACTGCTGTTTATGTAATGTGAATGTCCGGGGAGACTATCTCCCCGGCTTTTTCACGATCAATTCATAAACTTGAATTTCTAATAATCTTCCGGACTATCGGCAAATTGAGTTGTTGAATACATCGTAAAGATATTTTTCGGGAAGTACATCAGTAAAAAAGGCAAATAAACCATGCATCCTTATTTCTGCTTCTAAGATTGTCTGCTGAACATTTATTGAGAAGGTTTAGAATATAAAAGCAACAGATCTATGCAGTTTGATAAGATGAACAATTGGCCAGGGGATTTAGCTGTAGTATGGCATTATCGGGTTAAATACAGAGGAGTGAATAAATAACATGAAAATTTTAGTTATTGAAGACGAGCAGTCTTTGAAAGAATCCATCGTAACCTATTTACAGCAAGGGGGCTATGTTTGTGAATCAGCAGAAAATTTCAGAGAAGCCAGGGATAAAATTGCCTTCTATGACTATGCTTGTGTATTGGCAGATTTAACCCTGCCCGGAGGCAGCGGGCTTGACCTGGTGCGTATGCTAAAGGAAAATAACCCTGATACAGGCATTATAATCATCTCTGCAAAAGATGCCCTCGATGATAAGATCATAGGCCTTGACCTGGGAGCAGATGATTACCTGACAAAGCCTTTCCACCTCTCAGAGCTAAATGCCAGGCTCAAGTCTGTGATCAGGCGCAGAAATTTCCAGGGCATGAAGGTCGTGGAAGCCGGTTCTATCAAGATTTTTCCTGATGCTGCCGAGGTAACTGTTGAGGATAAAAAGCTAACGCTTACCAAAAAAGAGTACGACCTCCTGCTCTACCTGCTCTCAAATAAAAACAGGGTAATTACCAAGTATTCCATTGCAGAGCATCTTTGGGGCGATCATGCAGAAACACTTGACTCACTTGATTTTGTATATACACATATGAAAAACCTTCGCCGTAAACTGCTCGATGCCGGTGCCGAAGATTATATTCAGACTGTATATGGCCTTGGCTATAAATTCAGCTGCTGATGCGGGTATTAACAAAAACCAGCCTCTACTACCTCCTGGTGTCGCTGGTGGTGTTTTTGATAGGTGGCACCAGCTTTTACTGGATCATGCAAAGCGAGATTTATGATGAGGTAGATGACCAGCTTTTCACAGACAAAGAAAACATTATTGAATTTATAAGGCAGCACAACCGCCTGCCAAGCGTTACATCCGGTATTTCAGAAGCCATTATTGTTAAAGAAGCTCAACAGGTAAACCCAACCCTGGAGGAGCTGGCCGATACCCTTATTTACAGCAGTTACGACGAAGAATATGTTTATTTCAGGCGACTCACCTTTACAACCTACCAAAATGGCAAGCCCTATGAGTACACTATCTTAAAATCACTTACTGATTTTGAAGATTTATTTGAAAGCACTATGCTTGCCATGGGCTGGATATTCCTGCTGTTGTTAATTGGGCTGGTACTGATCAACTATTACATTAACAAAACCATCTGGCAGCCTTTTTATGATATACTAAGCAAGATTAAGCGCTATAGCCTTAGCAGATATACACCCCTGCAGCTTAAACCCAGCAGCACTAAAGAATTTCAGGAGCTAAGTGATGTGCTGCTGATAATGACAGACAAAATATACCGCGACTACCTTAATCTGAAAGAATTCACCGAAAATGCGTCGCATGAAATCCAAACGCCACTGGCTATTGTAAATAATAAACTGGAGCTATTCATGCAGGCCGAAAATTTAACCCGGCAACAGGCCCGTATGCTGGAAGAAATGTATACCCCCCTGAACCGCCTGGGCCGGCTGAACAAAGCCCTGATATTACTCACCCGCATAGAAAACCAGGAATTTGCAGAACAGGAAAATTTACCCCTTCATGTCCTCGTAGAGGAACAGCTGGAGCAACTGCAGGAAATGATCAATATGCATGGCATTGCCTCCTTAACCAAATCGCTGGTGCCAGTGTACATCAATGTTAATCGCGGGCTGGCCGAAGTTCTCATCTCCAATCTGCTGGTTAACGCCATCAGGCATAACCAGCCCGGAGGCAGCATTGATCTGTCGCTTAATATGGAACGGCTTTGTATCAGAAATACAGGAGAAGCCAGGGCTGCTTCAACAGAACAGTATTTTACCCGCTTTAAGAGCGGCAGCAACGAAGGTGATTCCCTGGGTATTGGCCTGGCGCTTGTTAAGAAAATCTGCGAATTATACTCCCTGAAGCCTACCTATGAATATGCAGATGGCCAGCATATGCTATGCATTTTTTTCAGGAGCACTCCTGCTTAGATCAGTCACAGCATAAACTTCAGATTTTCTTCAGAATGGGTTCGTATTCTTGTTTAGTACACATTAATGCAGATTACATATGAAGAAGTATATAATTATTTTTTTAGCAGTCGTTGGTACCAGCGCATGTGATAATCCCTGGGGTATTACAAAATTACCGGAAGCAGTAGAAGATAATTTCGTGAAAATGCACCCTACTGCCGAACGGGTGGAATGGAACCTTGAACAGGATAAATACCAGGTTGAGTTTGAGATCAGCACTCGTGAACGAAGTGCACTATTTAGTGCAGATGGAAAATTGCTGGAGTACAGCGAGGAAATTGATGAGCAGTATTTACCCTCCGCATCCATGCATTATTTACAGAGAAATTTTGGTGATAATGCCATAGATGAAGTGCACCGGGTGAAGCAGGATCGGCAAACATTTTACAGGGTGAACCTTAATCCGGAAGAAGATGCCGTACTTGAATTTGATGAAAACGGCCAGCTGTTAGAACAGCAGGTACAAGCACAAACAGCCTCCCTTCTTACAAGCAGCACAGAGACCACCGTAAATAATTACGCACCAATGGAGCCAGTGGCTAAATGGGAGTTACCGTCAGAGCTGCGTGAGGTTTCTGGTATTGCCCTGCTGGAGAACAATATCGTAGCATGCGTGCAGGACGAAGATGGAGTGATCTTTTTGTATGACCTGGATAAAAAAGAAGTAACCCGCAAAATAGCATTTGCCGAAGGTGGCGACTACGAGGGCATCGCCATTGTAGAAAACACAGCCTATGTTTTACGCAGTGATGGTGCTATCTACGAGGTAACTCACCTTCAGGGCAGTAAGCCAAAAGTCACACTACATAAATCTGTGCTGGCAGAAAGCCAGGATACCGAAGGCCTTGCCTATGATAAAGGCAATAACAGGCTGCTTATTGCTCCAAAAGGCTACGACGATCGCATTGGCGACTATAAGGGTATTTATGTTTTTTCACTAGCCAATAAAAAGATGCAGGAGCAGCCAGTGATTAAAATACCCCTTACGCAGGAGAAGCTCCAGTCATCAGGTAAAAAGCAGAAGAACAAGTACAGTGTGCTGCAACCATCCTCCCTGGATTTTAATGACGCTACAGGGGAGCTTTTCCTGATAGATGCTGAAAACTTCCTGCTGCTCACCATCAACATAGAGGGACAGGTACAGCGGCTTATTCCACTTAATAAAGACCAGCTACGCCAACCGGAAGGCTTTGCTTTCAATGATAAAGGAGAGCTTTTTATTTCAAGCGAAGGCAGTAAAAAAGAACAAGGTGTTATTCTGAAATATACCAATGGTTTTAACTGATAGAGGTTAAGAAGATGAACATCCCTTTCTCCAAGCAGACTGCCGGGCGGCCTGCTTATCCTTTCCAGCTACCAACCTTTTTGCTGTATATTCAACTCCTTCTCCTGCCGGTTTATACTGCAGCACAGGATCAGCCGATAATCGGTTTATCCGATTCTTCCCTGCAGCGCTGCGTTGTTGAGCTCCCAAAAATACCAAAGCTGCAGTTAAGGCTGCCTGCATACGTAACGCCGCAGCTAATTAAAACTTCGGCCATCGCAGTAGCAGGTATCAGCATCTGGTCTGTTACCTACGAACACCTGGATGAACCAATGCGTGAGGCAAGCCTGCGTTATAAACCTTCGGCAGTTACCATGGCTGCTGATTTATTTGAGCCACTGGGGCGGCAAAAATACCTGGCCCCGCTTGCTGGTTTAGCAATTGTTGGCGGCATTGCCACCAGAGATGTTAAGTTACGGCAGGCAGGAATTATTTCCATGGGCAGTTTGCTAACCAATGCTGTTGTTACTCACACCCTGAAGCAAGCATTTCAGCGGCACAGGCCCAGCGCAACCGATGATAATGACATTTTTGACGGTCCGCTGCAAAAGGCCCGGAACACCTCTTTTCCTTCTTCCCATACCTCCACTGCCTTTACAATTGCCACCTCCTTTGCAACAGTTTACCATAACCATAAATACATCCCTCCCATTGCCTACGGCCTTGCCACACTTGTAGGTTTATCAAGAATACAGCACAATGCACACTGGGCTACGGATGTACTGGCAGGTGCCGCAGTAGGCTATCTTAACGCTAAAGGTGTTAGCTACCTGTACAGGTTCACAAATGAGCAACTGAAAACAAAAAAGATGAGCCTGATGATGGTACCCAGCATGAGTCCTGCATCAGTTGGGTTTAGCATGTCGCTAACTTTTTAACTACTACCAGATAAAGCTTGTATGTCAGCTGAGTGGGCAATATATCCGGTAGTGGCAGAATGGTCAGGTGCATAAATGTTTTTTTTGCACCTGAATCATATCTACAATTAGTCCAGCCCAGGTAAATTACCATCAGCATAGAACATCAGGCTTGTGATCTGATACCGACAACCATCCAGCTTTATTCTAGTTAAAATGCAATAGCAACCTTAACCTACTGAAGAAGCTTATTTAAATTGATCACTGTGAAAATAGCTACCTACAATGTTAATGGCGTTAATGCAAGGCTGCCTGTGTTGCTTCGCTGGCTTGAATCTACAGCCCCTGATGTTGTTTGTTTACAAGAGCTGAAAACCCCTGATGAAAAGTTTCCGGCTGACGCTATCGCTGAAGTAGGTTATAATGCAGTCTGGCATGGGCAAAAGAGCTGGAACGGTGTTGCTATCCTTGCCCGGGACCTGGAGATCCGGGAGCTTCGTCGTGACCTGCCGGGAGATCCTGATGACAGCCAGAGTCGGTATTTAGAAGCAACCGTAAACAACATCATTATTGGTTGTCTGTACCTGCCAAATGGTAACCCTGCACCAGGACCAAAATTTAACTACAAGCTGCACTGGTTTGAGCGCCTGATCACCCACGCAGCATCGCTCCTTGCTCTAGAAAAACCAGTGATCCTAGCAGGAGATTTTAATGTGATGCCAACTGATCTGGATGTTTATAATCCGGAGCGCTGGCTGAATGATGCTCTTTTCCGGCCAGAGGTTCGCTCTGCCTTCCACACCCTTAACAAGCAGGGGTGGACAGACGCCATCAGAAAGCTGTATCCACACGAAAAAATTTACACACAATGGGATTATGTCCGAAATGCCTATGGCCGCAATGCTGGTTTACGCATCGATCATTTTCTGCTTAGTCCACAGCTCAATAGTTGCCTTATAGCTGCCGGGGTTGACCAGGAGGTTCGGGGATGGGAAAAAACAAGTGATCATGCACCAGTTTGGATTGAGCTTACACAGTGATTAATCTGTTCTTTCAGGCAGACCCATTGCTGGAAATTAACCACGTATTGGCAGAATTTTACAGCAAAATGCTGCCGAATATGAGCCGAAAGAAACCTGGAAATGAGCATCAACACCAGTATGGAGCTAACTCTGAATTTGACAAGGTGGTCATGAACTGCTCTTTTGTCGTCAGCACTACCTCAGGCACATCACTCATACCGTTGAGTTTTTAGTAGTCATATGGCAAAGCTTCAGATATAACTAGATCTGCCTGGACTGTGAACTTGCGCCCTCTTCGAGCATTGCCAATGCCTGATCCCTTTTGCATAATCAAAAAACATTTTTGACCATTTTTCGCAAAAAAAGCCCACCTCGTTTGAGATGGGCTAACATTCTTTTTATAGAGCCCCCAGTCGGAATCGAACCAACGACCTACTGATTACAAGTCAGTTGCTCTACCAGCTGAGCTATGGAGGCTTCTTTTGCTCTATATTTAGTGTACAATTCAGTTGCTCTATCGGAGCGCCGAACCGCAGCTAAGCTATGGAGGCTTGTTTACTTTAAATGATTTGCCGTTTGGCATACCGTTTAAAGTGATGCAAAGGTATATGTTTAGGGGTTACCTGTCAATACCCTTGCACAAAAATTTATCCTTCATTGGCAATAACTATTCGCAACTGTTCGCGCAGCTTGTCCAGCTCCTGGCGGGCTTCGTCGATCTTAGAAGAAAATTCATCCTTAAGCTTATCTGCATTTTTTGAGGATGCAAAAAACTCAATGTTGTTCTGCCACAGAGAGATATCGTTTTCAATCTTGCTCATCTGCCGGCGAATATTATTCTCTTTCTGACGTAGCTTTCTGTCTGAATCAGGCGTGCTTTTGATGCGGCTAAGCTGAGATTGCAGACGTAATTTTTCTCTGTCTTCAGGTGAAACATCTTTCAAACTCTGAATAAATTTCTCTGTTGCAGCAGAATACGACTCCCGCACCTTGCCAATTGCATTACGCGGAACAAAGCCAATGTTCTCATACTCCTCTTCAAGGGTTAGGAACTGCTCAATATCCTGGGCACTGGTAGCCGCCATTTTTTCAATCTGGCCAATGATCTCCATTTTGCGGTTCAGGTTAACCTCCTGCTCTGCGTTGGCAGATTTACCCTGAGAACGCTTACGCTCAAAGAATGCATCGGCAGCTGCCTTGAACCGCTTATAAACCTCATCGCGCTGCTTTTCAGGCACAGGACCTATCTCCTTCCAGCGGCGCTGTAATTCTTTAAAACGCTCGGCCGTATCGCCCCAGTTCTCGTTGTCTTTCAGACTTTCTGCTTCGGCAACCAGTTCTTCCTTCTGCTGCAGGTTTTCCTCGCGCTTACGCTCCAGCTCCTTAAAGAAGCGGTTCTTATTATTGAAGAAGCCTTTGAAGGCTGCCCAGAAGTACTTGTTCACTTCTTTGGCTACCTGCCGTGGCAGACCACCAATTTGTTCCCACTCCTTCTGCAGGGCCAGCAACTCTTTGGTTTTGTCATTCCAGGCAGTAATCCTGTCAGAATCAAACTCCAGAAACTCCTGCACCTTGTCACCCAGTTCGCGCTTCTTAAGCAGGTTTGCCTCAAGCTCCTCATTTAGCACCTTCAGGTGATCACGGCGTTTATCGTAAATCTTATCAGAAATATCCTTGAAGCGATTCCACAATGGCTCCTGCTCCTCGCGGGGTACCGGGCCAATGTGCCTGAACTCCTCGTGCAGCTCGCGCAGTTCCCGGGTTGCCTGCTTCAGGTTATCGTACTCCATCAGCTTTTCAGCACGCAGCACTATATCCTGCTTGGCCTCAAGGTTTTTGCGGCGGTCAAGCTCTTTAAGCTCATAAAGTATACTACGGTTGTTGTAAAAGCGGTCCAGCAGCGCATTATAATTTGCCCATAGGTTGCTGTTATACTGTGGGGGTACCGGTCCTATCTTTTTCCAGTCTTCCTGAATCTTCTTGAGCTCCCGTAAGCTGGTGTTGTTTTCTTCTGAATCTACAAACTCGCGCAGGCGGGCCAGCACTTCATTCTTTTGCTTGAGGTTATCCTCCCTGATGCGCTGCATATCAGAGAAATGACGATGCTTCTGTTCGCGTATCTTGCGATATACCTCCTCAAAACGACGGTCCAGCTCATCGCCATGATAATCAAAATCTTCTTCCTCGCCACCTTCTGCTTTAAAGCGATCGAGCGCTGCTTGGCGCTCATGCTGCAGAACCTCATCAAAAAAGTGCTTGATATCATGCACCAGCCGATCTGCACGCCGGACGTCGGTGAGTGACAGCAGCTCTTCTGCCTGGCGCACCAATTGTGACTTGGAGAGTTCGCTGTAGTCCGGTGTGGTTTCCTCCTCCTCTTCATGGGTATCTTCATCCACAGTGGTTTCGTCATCCACCTGGTGGTGTACTACCTCTCCTGTTTTTATATCTTTTGGATCATCCAGATCCGGAACATCATCAGATGATAAGGTATGATCTACAAAGGGTGTTACAGGTATATCTGCAGCTGTTTGCTCAGGGGCTGCAGCAGCTACCTGGGCCTCATCAGGATTTTCAGCCATGTCTCTGGTACCGGCTGGGGGCGACTCCACTGTATCGGGATCATAGCCCTTTACTTCATCCTCGTTGCGAACCGTAACATCAGGGGTGTCTCCACCCACATTGGTATTTGTTTCTGATGCTGGTGTGGTTCCTGATGCGTTTCTGCCTGGTTCCTGCGATTCGTGGCGTTCGCCGGCATTATTATCCGGCGCGTTTTTTTCCTTATCCGTAGTCATATACAAAAATGGTCAGTTAGCTTAAAAAAAGCCATGCGTTTAGTTTAATCGTGGGTCGGTGGGGTAGTTGGATATCACTTTATATTTACCGCCCATTTTCTGTAAAATCTCTTTCCAAAGCACATCGGGGTCTGTATCAAAAATGTCTTCAGGGGTTGCTCCTTTGTATACAATCCATGTATTTTGCTGAAGCTCTTCGTCCAATTGCCCCTCTTCCCAGCCCGAGTACCCAATAAAGAACTTAAAATCATCAAAATCAAGCACACCGCTCTTTACATGCTGCATAAGCTGCTCAAAATTGCCACCCCATTGCAAACCCTTGCTGATTTCCTCGCCACCTTCTATTAACTCTGTTTTTCGGTGAATAAAATGCAGGGTATCCTGCTGTACAGGTCCGCCAACATATAGCGTAGCATCGAACGATTCAGCATCTTCCAGCACATCGCAGCCTTTGATCAGGCTTGGTTTATTTAGCACAAACCCAAACGAACCTGCTTCGCCATGTTCACACATCAGCACAACAGTCCTTGAAAAATTTGGGTCGGGTAAAAATGGTTCTGAGATCAGCAAATCTCCTCTTTCTACTTTTACCTCTTTATTATTGTAGTTGAAATCCAACATTAATATAAAAAAATCCTAGTGATAGACAAAATAAAGCCTAAGTGCTTTATATTCATGATATAAAAATACCTAAAAAAGGCATTCTGTTCATTCTTGCTCCTATTTTTTTACCAGAACAAGATCTTTCCGGCATCCAATACTTTTTCTGCTTACTTTTGCAACCCAACCAATCAGGGTATGTACGTAGCTGTATCTGGAAACATCGGGAGTGGAAAAACCACCCTTACTACAAAACTTGCAAAGCATTATGGCTGGCAGGCAGAGTTTGAAGCCGTAGACAACAATCCATATCTGGAAGATTTTTACGCAGATATGAAACGCTGGGCATTTCACCTGCAGATCTTCTTTCTGAACAGTCGCTTTAAACAGGTAACCGACATTGCCACTCGTGAGTTCACCACCATACAGGACCGCACCATCTACGAGGATGCTTATATCTTTGCAGCCAATCTATACAAAAGCCAGCTGCTGAATGACAGGGACTACCACAACTACCTGAATCTCTTTCATTCTATGATGGCGTATGCCAAACCACCAGACCTGCTCATCTACCTTAGGGCAGATATACCTAAGCTCGTAAGCCAGATTCAAAAGCGCGGCCGTTCTTACGAAGATGCCATACGCCTTGACTACTTAAAAAACCTTAACAAGCATTACGAAGAATGGATTGCTAATTACAGCCTGGGTCGCCTCCTGGTGATTGATGTAAACAACCTGGATTTCGTTGATAATGTTGAAGATTTTGCAGGCATTGTTGAAAAAATTGAGGTGGAGCTCCATGGCCTCTTCAGCAACGACTTGATGCAGCCTCAATTATTCTCCGATAAAAAGAAGTGAAGGGGTGATTGGGCTGACTTCTAGTAGCTTTATCAATGTTGCCAAATCTGATCCTCATTCACTCTAAGGAGGGGCCGCCCCACCAGATCCTGTTAAGTATGCACAGGAAAGGGAAATGATGACAACATTAAGTATTTATCAATAAGCTTTCAACATTCATCAATCATTTCTTTTGTGCTACTGGCTACCACGTCGATGCGTGCATCGACGCTACAAGGGCTGCAGAATGCATTAACCTCCTCATGAAATAATTTGTAGCATTGCTATGATTAGCACATTATTAAACTGAAAATTGGTTTATTACTCCTGCACCTCCCACGTATGATCTGGCAGCAGCTTTATGGAAGCGATGTGCCCGCCTGGTTTTTTGCTGCGGCCCCATTCATCCGGACCGATCATAGATAACAAATGTTCGCCTTCCGGGCGCTGGTAAAGGTGGTACAGATGGCCAATGTGGGGCTCAAAATTAATTTCAGCCTCGTAGATCTTTTCACTGATTTCTGCCCGCTCCTGAATTTCACGTGCCTGCTCTGCCAACAGCTGCGCCTGCCGGTATAGCTGCTGCATCTGCCGCTGGGTCTGGTCACGCATGGCTGCCAGTGCCCTGCCCTTGATCTTACCTTTATCTTCTGGTCTGATTACGGCACTGCCAACTGAATGCGGAAAGGCAATCAAACCGGGAGCCTCGGTTGCTTTCTCCCGTTCCTTATCCAGGTCTATCCTGTCTACATCAATTTTCTTTCCTTTCATACTGAAGCTATGGGGTATGCTGTACAGACTTTGGTTCTTCTTTGGGCTGGCCCGGCAGGGGTCTGCGGAATTCCGTTTTGCGGCTGAAATCCCACACCACATATGCCAGCAGCAGTAAAAAGACAATGGTGATCAGCAAAAAAAGCTTTTTAGAACGATTCATGACCTAAATTTAATCATTCTTCTAATAAGTAGATTTTTCGCAAATCAGCGTTCAGCAAACGTCGTCTCTTATGTACGCCTTCAGCCTGTATTCGTAGAATTGTGTTGGTATAAATGTTCATGCCCTGCTCCAGGGCGGCAACAGGCAAACGTTCATTGAGGCTGTGCACACTTTTGATTAACTCTTCAGACATCAGCGCCGGAACTAAACCATAGGTAGGTATGTCGTGGTCGCGGAAAAAGATATTATCGGTAGTGGCCGGGAAAAGTATTGGAATTACCGCGGCATTATCCAGCTCCTGCTCTACAGCCCAGGCCAGTGCGTCATAAAAGTCGTTAACAGGCGAGGGTCTTACTTCCGGAGAACTGTTCAAGATACTTATTTTAATTTTAGGCTCATCCAGGATGCGCTCCAGCCGGCGTATAAATGACTTAACAGAAGTATTTGGCTGCAGCCGGCAATCGAGGTAGGCAGTAGATATAGTGGATATTTTATTAGGAGGGCCCGGAGGATTCTCCAGCTTGGTAACGGTAATGGTGTTGGTGGTGAGGGCTTCCAGCAGCGGATCTCCTTGTACTACATTCTTTACAAACGGACCAAGAATCCACCAGTTAATGTGGCTGATCAGGAAACCTCTTAGCCCCCCCTCTGCCCTGCCCAGCCTCCTGAACATGCGCCTGTTCACCCGGTTAAACTCCATGTCGAACCTCCGCCCCTGCAGCCTGCTTAGGGCATAGATCATCAGTTTATTGGCATATTCCGGCGCAGGCGCAGCACCATGGCCGTAACTGTTGAGCTGCAGATCAAGCCGTAGCCAGAGTACACCCTTTTCAGCCACGGAAACACCCACCACCGTTTTATCGGGCGTACTGACCAGAACATTCTTCAGGCCGGCGCCTCCTTCACCAAAGGCCACCAGCGGTTTCAGTTCTGATAAATTTCTATCAAGAATATACTGCGCACCAATACCTCCACTGCCCTCTTCATTAGAAACACATAATATTCCCACATTATAAAGAAACTCTACCGTATCGGCTGCCTCTTTAATATTTAGCAGCGCCATTAACTGCATAATGCCAGGGCCTTTGTTATCAATTGCCCCCCTGCCCCAGATGGTATCATTGATCACTGCCCCTGAAAAAGGCGGGTGCGTCCATTCTTCTGTGATAGCGGCTGGCACAACATCCATATGATGCTGCAGCCAAATTACTGGTTTATCTTCAGAAAGGGGATATAGTGTTGCTGCAAAGTTAAACCCACCACTATCGGCTGGTAGTTCGTGCACGTATAAGCCATGTTTGCGGGAGTACTCCGACAGCAGTAGACCTGCTTTTTTTTCATGCCCACTGAGGGAGTGTATTTTCAGATAGTCAGAAAGCAGGCGCGTAGCTTCTATTTTCATCAGCGGGCTGCTTCTGTATGCTTCAGGATAAAATTCCCTGTTCTCCTGTGCGAGTGCATCTACGCAGGTGAACAGCATTACAGCAACAAGAATAACACAGAGTAATTTACCTCCACAAAACCTCTTCACCCTAATTAAACTGTTATTCAGCATGAATATTTTATCTGTTACTATCCTTTAAGTTTCTTTTCAAGCCATAGGCCTCCCACCCCTATGATAAAAAGAAAATAAAAAAGCCAGGGAGAAACAGGCTTTTTGCTGTGTTCTGTAGCCGCAGCCCCCATTGAGCCCTGATTTGCCTCAAGGAGCACCAACTCCTGCTGCCTCTGTGACCGTATGATGGAGCTCGCTGTACTATCAACCCGGAAAACAGCGGTATCGCCGGCTGTAATGGCTGTATACCATCCCGCTTGTTCCGGCCAAAACTTAAGCTGCCAATACTGTGGCTTTTCGTCTGATTGCCACACCGGCACCTGTACATGCTGCTGATCAGGATCAAGTATCTGTAGCCCGGGCAGGCTATCGCTACTATATAACCCTAACGTAACAGGCAAATGTTTTGCTGAACTCTTAGGCAGCTCCCACTGATTTTCTTTTGCATTGAGCGGAAGTACATCTGCAATAAGCCTATGCCAGAATTGTGCATAGGCCTGAGTCTGCCCCATCAGCAACAGCCGGTAGCTTGCCACACTACCGCTTACCAGCACCTGCCCTGCACCAATGCGCCTGCCAATGGCTACGACACCTCTATTACCGCTTACAACCACCTGCCATCCGGCAGGAAGGTTACGGATGGGCCGATACTCCAGGGGTACCTGCATGCCATCGATAACGAGTGTATCTTTTACCTCCTGCTGTGCAAACTGAATGTATCCATCCTGCAGGCTAATCTGGCTGGTTTCGGCATCGGGATAGAGCAATAGACCAGTACCTTTCTCTTGTATTGCGCCGAGCAGTTCCTGCTGTGCATTTCGTTCCAGCTCCCCGTAAAATCCAGTACTCAAAATAAGCACATCCCATTCAGATAAACCTCTTTTATTGAATAAAATTGGCTGACGAGGTAAGTTTATCCATTCTTTTATGCTCTTTCCCGGGGCCAGCTGGGCGGAATAATGCAATTTATATCCCTCCTGCGTCAGCAGCTCCTTCAGGTACTTGCTTTCAGCCTCAGGGTACGATGTAAGCAGCGCCAGCCGCAAAACATCCGGATCGGATACCTGCACGGGCAAAGGGTATTTACCTAATGTATCGCCCTGCTGGCTAAGCCAGTATAGCTGGTAAAGATTTTGACCGGCAAAATAAGCTGGTGCTTTGAGCAAAAATGCTGATGGCGCTTTACGATCAGTAACTACAGAATCCAGGGATATACTTCCCATTGATAATATTAACCTGTCGGCTGCAGCCTGTGCATGCCATACGCCCTGCACCTTTACCGTATCCGAAGGCCGCAGCAAATGGCTATGGGCTAGTTCAGTTACACCTGTTACAATGCCGGCAGGTACATAACTTAGCTGATAGTTTTTCAGAGGTTCCAGCTCCTGCTCCGGCAAACCGCTCCCTACCAAAATAATGCGGCTGCCGGGGGAGGCGTAACGGTTCAGGTAGCTTGTTCCTTCCAGTAAGGGATAGTTTTTGTGTGGTTGCAGGCTTAGAACCCGGGCAGCGGGATATGCCTGCAGCAGACTATCCAGTTCTTCTTCTCCTGCTCCGTTCAGAACAATGGTGGTGCTCCCTCCTGCAGCTCTATACACAGGCTTTAGGGCTATTCCAACCAGTGCAACAATTGCCAGAAAAAGCAGAAATATCCTTAACCCTGCCCTGCGCCCTACCCCGTTTTGCCTGTATTCCGCATAGGCAAAAGCCAGAAAAATAATTAAAGCAAGGCCACAGGCAAGCCAGGTAAATATAGGAGTTGTTTCAATCATGGAGAGTGGCACTTGCTGCTTCTAAAAACTGTTGATGCTGGCGGTGCAGAAGTTGCGGCCTGGCTGTTGGCCGTGACTGTTTTGGCAACAGCTGAAAGAGTCCCTGCGCTGCTTTTCTTACTTCTGATACGCTTGGTACCGAATCTTCCTGCAGGCTGTTTAAAGTATTCAGGAGATAGAAATAATCCATATAAGGGCCTCCCAGCACCAGCAAACGAGCCACTTCCCTCGATGCCTGCCGCGAAAGCTGCTGCTCTGCTGCGCTTAAGCGAACTCCTTTTTCCCAGAAAGAAAGCCTGACCAGCAGCTGCCGAGATGCTGCCAGTGTATCGGCAGCTGATTTTTGATGTGAACGGTTATCAGGATTTATGGCTTCCTGTTCTCCTTTAAGGCGGTGCTCTGCCGGAATGAGTGAAGGTAATTCTAAACCCACCCGCTCCACATAAATGCGGGTAGACTGTTGCACATCTTTGATGATTTTAAGCGCCCTGTATTCGTATGGCAGGGCCTGTTGCGGCTGCGAAAGACGCAGGTACTTTTCTGCCTCCCACATTTCGGCCAGGGCTGCCTTCAGCTTTATCTTAATTCTTTCTTCATAAAAAGTTGCTCCTTCTTCCGTATCATGAGCATGGCCAAACATTTCCACCAGGCCTGCTGCCGGCGATGCTCCTGCAGGTTCCTCATGTCCGGCCAGTGCATGCTCGTGGCGCTCATTCCCATATTCCGTCTCATCACCATTTCCGTGCGCGTGATCCTCATCTTCATGCCCTTCTTCGTATTCTTCTTCATGGCTGGCTGGTGCTCCACCTGCATCACTTACAAATTCTTCTCCCAGAAATTTACCGTATCGCAGGCGCAGTAGCTTCTGGTCAATAGCCAGGTTTTGGTTCTTCTTTTCCCACGCCTCCTGTGGTGTAGATTTTTGTGTGCTGATAAGCTTTTCGGTATCAATAATGATCTGCCGCTGGCTCCGGAAATACTCTGGCTCAATATCCATGGCTAAACCGCTGCTCATCATGCTCACGGCTGCGGCAGTATCTTTCCATTGGTAATACCAGCTGTTGCTGCGCCTGTGCTGACCGCGGGGAGGCTTATTATCATGAGCTTCCAGGCGGTAGTAGAGTTCATCGCCAGGTTGCATGCCGAGTGCTCTAGGATTTAGCTGCAGTTTTGCAGCAGCCTCTTTAGCTCCGGTTGCCTTGTCAATCCATTTTTTCTCCTCCCGAAAACTTACATTTTCGCCACTCCCCCTGCTGATGGTGAGGCTTAGGTAAAGGTCCTCAATCCCGTAATCATCTGCCGCCTCTACTGATACGCTGAAAGCCTCGCCCTCCTGCTCAAGCAGGTACTGTTCCGGCAGAAGGATCCGGACACGGGGAGGTTCATCGGGCTGCACGTTAATTTTTAAGAATGGGCTAAAGGCTGTATCTGTGGCCGTGGCATAGCCAATACGATAAAAAACAGGCTTTTGTGCCACAAGCTGCGCTGTCCAGGCACCCCTGCTGGTTTTTTGAAAGCGAAGGGTATTATTTTGCTGATCTGTTAAAAAAACTTGATTAACGGCATTGTTGAAACTCAACTGCCAGGTTATGCGGCTATCCTCCGGCACCTGCACATCGCTAAGTTCATGGTAGCTGGCAGCCTGCCGGGTATAAGCGGGTGGCGCCAGGCGTACCTTAGCCTCCTGAAGCTGGGGCAAGGCTCTTTTCACCTCCTCTACCTGCTGTTTTACAGAATCAGGTATGTTGGCAGGCATTGAAGCGCTGAAAGGGTTTGCTATATCTACCGACGGCTGCGACACTCGCAGCAGCAGAGTGCCTGCCAAAATTACCAGCCCCAGCATTGCCAGGGGCATCATCAATGTAACTGGTGGCTGCTGCTTCTCTGCAATAGCTGCCACCTCCTGCTCTATGCGCTGGCGCTGTATACGTGCCGGCAAACTAAGCTGCCGGTGCTGCTGAAGCAAAAGGCCGCTACTATGTTGCAGCACGCTATGCTGTTCATCGAGCCAGGCAGCAGTGCGGGCCAGTGTAATACGTTTTAATGGTTTTAGGAGGAAAAGCAGAGCAAAGGCGCCTGCCCATAAAGCAACAGCAAAGGCAGCAGCCTGTAGTACTGGTAACCATAGCAGGAGCACAAACAAAAGGGCTGATGCAGGCACCAGCGACAACAATACCAGCCGGAGCAGGTGCTGCAGTTGCCAGCGCTGCTGTAATTTAAGCAAAGGGTGTTTTGATTCTATTTCCGTAGGCTCAGCCATCTTTCAATTATAAAAACAAATACCAGTGCAATCCAGAGGTAGTTTTCCAGCGGATTACCCACTTGCTCTCCTGCTGTAGCAAGGTAAGACCGCTGCTGTGACTGCCACAGCCTTGGCTGCCACAGCAATGGCTGCCACAGCGATGGCTGCCATTGATCTTCGGCTAATAAAACCGGTGGCGGGGATAGGCTACTCCTGATGGGCAGTACAGCCATGAGCTCAGGTATAAAACGCGCCAGCTGCACACGGTTATTTTGTTCCTCCAGCAGAGATTTCCATACCTTTACCGGGCCCTGCACCTGCCTGCTTTCACTAAACCAGCCTAAGCCATTTCCATCAGAAAACATGAATCTCCTGATCCGGTCCGCTTGTATAAAAGCGGCAGGAGGCTCTTCTTTTGATAACCAAACCCACACATCTGCTTCACCAGGTATTTGATTGTCTGTGCCACTAATCACAGATAGCTGCATTACCAGAGCCGGTTGCATACTATCTATCAGCTGGAGTGAGGTTTGCCACATCAGGGCTTCCGCCGCTTCCTCTGCCGGATGTTGTAATACAACATTTAGGGTGTCAGGTAGCTTCGGGCGAACATTAGAAATTGATTCCTCTCTAAGCTTAGCTGTATCTGCTATGTTTACCACTTCATTCTGCAGCCGCCATACACCCGCTGCCTCCTGCCAATAGCTAACGATCAGCTGCGTATCACTAGTTTTTAGCACCTGTGCAAGCGGTTGCTTCACTATAGCCTCTGGGACAGGCAATTGTACGAATGTCTTTGTTAAAGCAGGACGATCACCTGTAAAGCAATTTAACCATGGATATAACTGTAGCCATACAGTATCACCAGCATCTTCCAGTTTGTCTATTTCCCTGAAAACATCCCAATAGCTAAAGCTGCTGGAATCAGGTAATGCGTTCTCATCCAGGAGCGGCAGCCCGGGCTGCAGTAAATGTGGTTCATAGCCAATTGCAATCAGGCTATCGATATTTGTTTGTGTTGCCAGCTCGGGAGCGATGAAGAGGTAGTTTAGCTGTTCATCATCTTCGTGCAATAGAACTGGCTGGCAGAGTAGCAGCACCAAAATAGTAAGCAAGAGGCAGCGTAGCAGCAGCAACCAAAGCTCATTTGGTTTTAGGCTGCGGGCCTGCACTGGCGAACCACCCCTAAAAGTTTTAAGGCTGCCAACCATTAATACCCGGCTGCTACGTTTGTGCAGCAGATGAATGGTAACAGGAACAGCAAGCCCCAGCAGCCCCCACAGCATAAAAGGTTGTAGCAAATGTATTACCATGCTGTAGCCTTGCTTTTATCGCCTAAATAAGCGCTGAGCACTGCCAGTGGCTCACTGCCTATGCTCACCGGCATATAGCCTATGCCCCTGCGCTGAAGCCAGTTTTTCCAGCCCTCCTGCCAGACTGTAAAAGCTTCAGCCGATGCTCTTTTATCGCCACCGGACCGAAGCTGCACCTTTTGGCCTGTTTCAAGATCCTGTAGAATAACTCCATTGGGAAACTGTTGCGGCTCCTGCTCCTCCGGGGCAATGAGGTGCAAAACACGCAAGTCCTGTCCGGAACCGAGTAGCTGGCCCAGGCATTTCTTCAGCTCTTCTTCCTCTTCCCAAAGATCTGTAATCAATAATACCAGGCCAGCCAAACGTGCTTGCTGAAGCATGGCAGGAGGCAGCATTTTGGGCCAGTGCCCCCCTGCGTTACTTTGCTTCAGCAGTTGAATAAACTCCTGCAAATGGTGCCTGCTGCGCCTGAAGAGCAGCTGCCGCTCCTGCTGATTGGAGAGGATCTGCAGTCCGGGTACATCGTTCTGGCGGTGGGCAAGCATGCCCAGGGCTGCAGCCAGTGCTTTGGCATAGTTAATTTTACTCCAGGCGCCACTTTTATGCTGCATGGAGGCACTGGCATCCAGCAGCAGCAGCACCTGCATTTGCCTTGGCACTTCTGCCTGGCGTACATAGAGGCGCTTGCTGCGGGCGTAGAGCTTCCAGTCGAGCAGCCGCAGGTCATCGCCAGGCTGATATGCCCTGAACTGGCTGAACTCCTGCTCTTCGCCACTGCTGCGGCTCTGGTGCAGCCCACCCTCCAGCCGGTGTATGGCCGTTTGGGCAAACAGCATCAGGCCGTGCGGAAGGTCAAGGAGCTCCGGCTTTAGCCATGGCGACTCCTCCCGCTTCATCGCCTGCCCTCCTCCTGCAAGAGGCGGTCTACCACTACATCGGGCGTAATGCCCTCCGCCTCGGCACCAAAGTTTAGCAGTATTCGGTGCCTTAATACTGGTTTTGCAGCCCACTTGAGATCTTCGGGAATAACGGAAAGCCTATTGTGCATAAGGGCATGTGCTTTTGCTGCCAAGACCAAGGCCTGACCTGCCCGGGGGCCTGCACCCCAGCTTACCCATTCCTTTGCAAAGGCACTTTTACTTTGCTCCGGCCTGGTAGATTGTACCAAACCTGCTACCCATGCCAGCAGCTCAGGGCTTATGGGCAGGTCTCGTACCATTCGCCGCAAGCGGATAATTTCGTCAGCGCCCATCACTGGCGAAATGGATGCTTTTTCGTTAGAGGTGGTGCGGCTTAGGATCTCTACCTCCTCCTTCAGATCTGGATAGCCCAGGCGGATGTAGAGCAGAAAGCGGTCCAGCTGCGCTTCTGGCAGCGGAAAAGTACCTGCCTGCTCCAGTGGATTTTGCGTGGCCAGGATCAGGTAGGGCTGCTCCAGCTCATAGGTTTTCCCCGACCAGGTAATGTTGCTCTCCTGCATGGCTTCCAGCAGGGCGGCCTGTGTTTTGGGAGGCGTTCTGTTTATTTCATCGGCCAGTACTATGTTGGCAAAAAGCGGCCCCTGGTTAAATATAAAATGGTGATGGCCTGTTTGTCTGTCTTCTTCCAGAATTTCGGTACCAATCAAATCACCAGGCATCAGGTCTGGTGTAAACTGGATGCGTTTAAACTTGAGGTGCAATGCCTGCGCCAGTGAACGAACCATAAGTGTTTTGGCCAGGCCGGGTACACCTTCGAGCAGGGCATGGCCGCCTGCAAGGAGGGTTACCAGCAGCTGGTCTACTACATCCTGTTGCCCCACCACTGCCTGACCAATGGCCTGGCGCAGCTGCGGCAACAGGCGGGGTAGTGTTGTTAATTCCTCTTCGGTATAATGTGCGGTTTGCATAGCTTGTGTTTAAGCAGTAAGGGCGTATACAATAATGTTCACCCCAAACTTAGTATTATCTTCGGCCAGCCAGCGCTTGTTGCGGTAATCATAATCCCACTCGCATCCATAGTCTTTGTTACTGTACAGCACCCGAATTTTACCGTCTATTTCAATGGCCTTTAAATAATCATGCACCAGGTCGTCGCCCCAGCCATTCAGCTCAAAGCCTGTGGTTGGCGGGCCTTCTTCAAATTGAAAAAAGGAGGAATAGAGAGGATGGCGGCTGGAGATTTTTTTTAGGGCACCATCTCCAAAAAGCTTTGCCATTTGTATTTCAAAAGATTTTGCGAAAAGGCCGTCGATATCATGATTGCAGTCGTCTACAAACACAAACCCGCCCCTGTTTACATATGCCTTAAAGTTGCGGGCCTCCTCCTCATCAAACTCCACCAGCTTATGCCCGCTTAAGTAGCAAAAAGGCGATTCAAAAATCTGCTTGCTGGAAAGCGGCACCACCCGCTCCTGTGTATCTACTGGTATTTTTGTGTATTGTATTATGGAGTGCATGAGGTTGGATGGCATGCGCTGGTCTACATTCCAGTCTCCGCTGTTGTACTGCAAGCGCGTAAAAAAGAACTTGCTCATCTGCTCTCTACTCCTCCTCGTCTTCGTCTTCGCCCAACATCAGCACATAGCCATAAGGGCTATCTTCGGTAACAGCGATGGTATATGATTGCTTTTCGGCTATATCCAGCAAGAGGTACTGTTTGCCGCGGATGCTCACGGCAAGGGTATCTTCATCAAGCACCTCCACGCCTACTTCATCAGCTTTAAGATCTGTTACAACAGAATACTCATTGGCAAACTGCTTCATGAGCGGAGGCTGATTTCCCTCCTGAATAAAACGCGCTACTTCAGCCTCATTCTCTACCAGCGTTCCGGTGGAGCACAGAAAACCATCAAAATCGATCGTCTCATCATCTTCTTTCAGCAGAAAGGCATAAACAGAAAAGCCATCTCCATCTATCACCAGTGTTCTGCCTATTTCTGCCAGGTGAAAAGATAAGTATAAATCTGTGTCCATAATGTTGTTTTGTAACAGTGATTAGTCAATAGTACGAAGTACAAGGTATATAGTATATGGTACAAAGATAGCTACAGACATCTTCTGCCTGTCGTTCGTCAACATACCATATACCATATACTACATACTTTGTTTATCATTGACTACACCGCATCGGAAAGGCTGGTGAAGGTAAAGTCACGGATCTTCATGGGGGGCACCAGGTTACCCTCTACCCGCTGTGGCTTACCAAGTGCCTCCAGGTTGTTGAGCATGATAATGGGGCTCTCGTTAAAACGGAAGTTTTTAACCGGGTACATGATCTTGCCATTTTCGATATAGAAGGTACCATCGCGGGTGAGCCCTGTGTAGAGCAGGGTTTGCGGATCTACGGCACGGATGTACCACAGACGCGTTACCAGCACACCTCTTTTGGTGTTCTTGATCATCTCTTCCAACGAAGAATTGCCTCCTTCCATTACAAAACGTGAGGGTGCAGGGAGTGCTTCCTGTCCCTGTTTGCTGGCCCAGTAGCGGTCGTAGTACATGTTTTTCACCAGGCCATTTTCAATCCAGGCTGTTTTTTTCATGGGTGTGCCTTCGCTCGACCAGGTAGAGAATGGCACCTCCGAATGCAGCGGATCGCTGTAGATTTTTACCCGTTCATCTACCAGCTTTTCGCCTAATTTTGTGCCGCCTCCTTTTTTAGAAAGAAAGCTGCGGCCTTCGTCGGCATTACGGGCGCCCATGCTGCTCATCATGTTGTCGATAAGGTCGGCAGCAGCGGCTGGCTCCAGGATCACGGTGTATTTACCGGGCTCAATGGCTTTGGGATTACGGGAGCGCATCGCTTTATCGATGGCAATCTGTGATGCCTCTGCGGTATTCAGCTTTTTTACATCATTAAAATCGCGGCGTACCCAGCCGGAGCCGGTGCCATCTGCCGTACGCATGGTAACAGTAAAATCAACATCGCTGAACTGGCTGTAGGCGAACAGGCCTTTGGAGTTCATCATGGAGCTAAAGCCGGCTTTATCTTCCAGAAAGCCTGCAGCTGTAATATCTTTAGCAGCGGCAGGTATAATGCTGTCGGCTGCAAACTTTGCACGCTGGTCCGGAGATATATCGTCAGTACTTTTAAAATAGGTTTTCGACTCCTGGTATTGCTGGGGCTCCAGGGCACCCATAAATTCAGGATTTTCGGGTGCCAGCCTTGCCAGCTCTTCACTGCGGCGCACTACTTTTTCCAGAGAGGCAGCATCAAACTCGTTAATGGTGCTGGTGCCGCTTTTTTTGCCAAAAGAGCTGTTCACTACCAGGGTAGTATTTTCCTCTGATCCGCTGGTTGAAACCGAATTGCGGGCATAACGGATGTTTCCGCCTTCTAGGCTATTGAGGTTTACCACGCATTCATCTGCTTTGGAAAGGCTGATCACCTTTTCCATTAAGCTGCGCGCCTCTTCTTTAGATAATATTGCCATTTGATTATAGTATTGGGTATTGGGTATTTGGCATTGAGTACAGGCATTGATATGGTTGAGGCAGTATTGTTCCTCAAATCTCAATACTCACTACTCATTACTCACTTCCACTAAATATTTCTAGCAGTATTGATCACATTTACCCCGTTAAAGCGGGTGGTGCTGCTGCCATGCGATACGGCAGAGATCTGCGAGGGCTGTCCTTTGCCATCGAAGAAAGAGCCGAAGAGGCGGTAATCACTTTCGTCGCATATTTTGGTACAGCTGTTCCAGAACTCCTGTGTGTTGCTCTGGTAGGCCACATCGTTGAGCATACCGGTTACCTCGCCATTTTTGATCTCATAGTAGAGCGTACCGCCAAACTGGAAGTTATAGCGCTGCTGATCGATAGAATAGGAACCACGGCCAATGATAAAGATGCCATCCTGCACATCTTTGATCATATCCTGCATGCTGTATTTTTCATTGCCTGGTGCCAGGCTTACGTTTGGCATGCGCTGAAACTGCACACTGCTCCAGCTATCGGCGTAGCAGCAGCCATGCGATTCTTCGTGATTAAGGATATGTGCCTGATCGCGGATAGCCTGGTAATCTACCAGCGTTCCTTCGCGCACCAGGTCCCAGCGCTTGGTTTTTACGCCTTCGTCGTCCCAGCCCACCTGGCCAAGTGAGTAATCCTGGGTTTTATCGGCAAAGAGATTTACCTGCTTGCTGCCGTAATTAAAGTTTTTGGCTTTCCACTTATCAAGTGTGGCAAAGGAGGTGCCTGCATAGTTAGCTTCGTAGCCCAATACCCTATCCAGCTCCAGCGGGTGACCTACAGATTCGTGAATGGTAAGGCCCAGGTGGTTCGGGTCGAGTACCAGGTCATATTTGCCGGGTTTAACCGATTTTGCAGCAATCATTTCTTTTGCCTGACGAGCTGCTAGGGTTGCATCTTCTTTTATATCATAAGTTTTTCCGTAGAAGATAAGTCCGGCAGGCCCCTGGGTTTTATCCTGAGCACGGCCGCTCATGTACTCCCAGCCCATGCCCATGGGGGCACTTAGTGCTGCGCGCTGCTTGAATTTTCCGCTGCCAGGATCTACGGCAGTAACTGTAAAGGTTGGCCAGATGCGATGTATATCCTGGTTGATATAGGAACCATCGGTAGAGGCAAAATATTTTTGCTCATTCACCAGGAAGAGCGCATTGTTTACAAAGTTAGCGCCCTGCTCCTGCGCGGCCGCATTGGCACTAAGCAGCAGGTCTACCTTCTCTGTCAGGGGCACTTCGAAGGCATTTATTTCTATAGGGGTACGCCAGTTCTGCTCACCATAGCTTTGCACCGGCACCAGCTTAACAGGTTCTTTCTGTAGCTTGCCATTTGCTTTGGCTATGGCCACTGCCTGTTCTGCTGCTTTTCTGATACCCTCTGGTGTTACCTGATCGGTGGCAGCAAAACCCCAGGTTCCATTGGCAATTACACGAATACCTGCACCGTAAGACTCGGTATTAACGGTATTTTGCACTTTATCCTCACGGGTAAAAAGATACTGGTTCAGGTAACGGCCAATCCGTACATCGGCATAGCTGGCCCCACGGCTTTTGGCAGTATTAAGGGCCACATCTGCCAGCTCCTTGTGTTTTTTCGGATCGATCACGCTGTAGGGCGCATCCAGGGGTACTGACTTGCCAAACAGGTAAGTGGGAAGCATAAGTGCTCCGGCCCCCATACCTGCCAGCTGTAAAAAGTCTCTTCTTTTCATTATTTAGCAGTAAATTTCTGAAATGTATATAAGCAATACCTAAGTTTAATGTTACAACAACTAATAACTTAGGCTGCTTAAAATACAGCTACTGGTAATAAATACCAAATAAATATTTGGCGTGTTGGATAAACGGCAATAATTCAATGGTAAACGGTGCAGCTACTCTTCGAAAGATTATTCACGTAGATATGGATGCTTTTTTTGCATCCGTAGAACAGCGCGATAATCCGCAGTTGCGTGGAAAACCTGTAGCAGTTGGCGGCAGCAGGGAACGTGGCGTGGTAGCCGCGGCCAGTTATGAGGCCCGCAAGTTTGGGGTACGCTCTGCCATGCCTTCTTCACATGCCTATCGTTTATGCCCGCACATTATCTTTGTTAAGCCAAGATTCGATGCTTATAAGGCTGTAAGCCGCCAAATAAGAAGAATTTTTCTGGAGTACACCCCGCTGGTAGAACCCCTCTCGCTGGACGAAGCTTACCTGGATGTAACCCAGCCACTCATTGGCCCGCCTTCGGCTACGCTTATTGCAAAAGAGATAAAACAGAGGATCAGGGAAGAAACTGGGCTCACTGCCTCGGCCGGTATCAGCTACAACAAATTTTTGGCAAAAGTAGCCTCTGACGTACAGAAGCCCAATGGCCTGACACTGGTAAAACCCAATGAGGCTCTGGACTTTATATCGCGCCTGCCTGTAGAAAAGTTTTATGGAATTGGTAAAGTAACTGCAGACAAAATGCACAGCCTGGGCATTAGAAACGGGGCAGATTTAAGAAGCTGGCCTGAGGCTAAGCTGGTGCAGTTGTTTGGCAAAAGCGGCCGGTACTATGCAAAGCTGGTACAGGGTATCGACGAACGGCCTGTTACGCCCGACAGGCAGCGTAAATCGGTGGGTGCTGAAAATACCTTTAGCCAAAACCTGCTGCAGCTGGAAGAAATGCAGGATGAACTGTATAGTATTGCAACAGATGTGGCCGAAAGATTACAGCGCCTGAACCAGCAGGGACGTACCATTACCTTAAAAGTGAAGTTTTCGGATTTTGTGCAGATTACGCGCTCCATAACGCTTCATCAGCCTGTTAAAGAGCAGGAAGAACTGCACCGGCTGGGGTGTGAATTGCTGGTGGGGGTTGAGCTGGAGGAGAAAGAAGTGCGCCTGCTGGGGCTAACAGTTTCTAACCTGGACCTGCCGGATGTAAACGGGCAACTAAGTATACCGTTTTAAGTCTACTTGCTGGCAATAAAATCTTTAAAGCAGCCAAGCACCGCCTCATGTATTTCGTATTCCGAAGCCTTTATCAGAAAATTTTCTGGTAGCACACAGAACTTCATGAATTCATTCAGTTTTTCCCCATCCTCAAGGCCGGTAATATTCTGAACCACCTCTTTGTTGAATTTTGTAGCAATGTAAGCCTGGTTTTGCTCCTGGGCGGCTATTCTTGCTTTAAACTGGCGTCCCCGCTCCTTGTTGTTAAATTTGTTGGCAAATCCAGAGATGGCCCCCGAATGGGAGAACACTGTTACACCTCCGGGGTCTCCTTCATCAGTCCTTTTCTCAATTACTGGAGCTGGCAGATCCATGGCTATACCTTCGTCCGGTAGCTTTAGCCCTAGTAGCTGTTCCTTGAACCTGGCTTCCGAAGGAAATTTTGTTATCACTACTTCCTGCATCTGCTCAGTTTTTGGCTGCAATTTTATCATAACAACACCTTCTGAAGCTTTTGCCGGCACTACATATTTAAGTGTAACATAGCCAATATTTGAAATCAACAGGGTATCCCCAGACTCAACAGGCATGGTGAAAGCACCATCAACCCTACTTACTGTTAAGGTACCTTTATAGGGATTGGTAATGTGTGCCAGTGAAACGGCAATAGCAGAATCAGCATCAACAAGCTGACCTTTAAAAATATACTCCCCCTTTTTTACAGGGCCTTGTGCCAACGCAGCAAAGCCAATGAGCAGTAAAGCTGATACCAAAAGAAAAAATCTGGGCATATTATTTATTCATTAGCGCTACCCTTGCCACAGCAAAGTAATAGCTATTTTGATATTTTCAATATTAATTTATTTAAACGGCACAAAAACATGTTCGTTGCTGGGAGTACAGCTGTACTACCTCTTCCAGTAAGCTTATGGCCTTTACTTACATATTTAAATACTTACATATTTAAACGCCGGCATCAGGTTGGTAGTACATAGACTTATGCATAGCCCCGCGCCTGCAGCTGAAATAATTCGGCATAGCGGCCCTGTTGCAGCAGTAGTTCTTCATGCGAGCCAGCCTCTAACAGCTGCCCGCCCTCCAGCACCAGTATTCTGTCGGCCATACGCACAGTACTGAAGCGGTGGCTGATGAGCACCGCCATCTTACCCTTTGTTAGCTCTGCAAACCTTAAAAATACCTCATGCTCTGCACGGGCATCCAGGGCGGCGGTAGGCTCATCCAGGATCAGCAGCTGCGCATCGCGTATGTAAGCGCGGGCTAGGGCAATCTTTTGCCACTCTCCTCCTGATAGATCTACACCATCTGCAAAACGGCGGCCTATCATTTGCTCATAACGCTTCGGGAGTTTTTCCACTACGGTATTGGCAAGGCTTCTGTTGGCAGCATCTTCAATACGTGGCTTTTCTTCGCGGAAACTGATCCTGCCCACTGCTATGTTATCGCCTGCCGTAAACTGAAAGCGTACATAGTCCTGGAAGATTACCCCGATCTCCTGTCGTAATGCTGCCGGATCATATTCTCTAAGGTCATGGCCATCCAGTAAAATACGTCCTTCTGTGGGGTCGTAAAGCCGGGCTAGCAGTTTTACCAGCGTTGTTTTTCCTGCCCCGTTTTCTCCTACCAGTGCTACTTTCTCTTCAGGATTGAGCGTAAAACTAACGCCCCTGATGGCCCAGCGTTCAGAGTTTGGATAATGGAAACCTACATTCTCAAAAGTAAAGCCCTGCCGGATTGGCCTGGGAAAAGGTCTTGGGCTTTCTGGTGCTGCTATGAGCGGTTTCAATTCAAAGAATTCAAAGAAATCCTGCAGATAGAGGGCACTCTCGCCAATTTTAGAGAAGCGGTTCAGGATATCCTCCAGCCTGCTGCGCATGGTAGAAAAAGAGCCTGCGTAAAAGGTAAGGTCACCAAGGCTTAATTCTCCGCTAATGGTACGGTAGATGATATAAACATAAGCAGCATAATAGCCTGCGCTTCCGACTGTAGCAAACAAAGCACCCCAGCCTGCACGTTTTACGGAAAGCTTTTTATTTTCATTGTAGTACTTATCCGACAGAAATTTGAAACGGCCGATCAGGAAATCCGAAAGGCCGAACATCTTGATTTCCTTTGCTGTTTCGTCGCTGGCGCCGGTGTAGCGTAAATAGTCCAGCTCCCTGCGCTCGGGAGTCCAGCCCCAGATCAGGGAGTAACTGCGTTCGTTAAAATGAGACTCTCCCAGGAAAGCCGGAATTACCGCAACAAAGACCAACAGTATCAGCCACCATTTAAAAGCAATCAAACCACCGGCCAGAAATGCCAGGGTAATGATATCCTGCATCTGGCTTAGTACCTGGGTCATCAGTAGGGTTCGGCGTACAGTCTGCTGGCGGGCCCGTTCCAGCTTATCGTAAAATTCGCTGTTCTCGTACTGGTACAGGTCCAGCCGGGCAGCCTGCTGCATAAGCCTTACAGACGAATCATTTGCAAACAGGTCTCCCAGCAGGCTGTCCATAAGGGCAATACCCCTGTTGAGCACATCAGAAATAATGGCCAGGCCAAATTCCAGCGCTACATAGAGTAACAGTTGCTCAGTATCGCCACCATCACCTTCTGCCAGTAATACTACTTCATCTATAATCAGCTTGCCTACATAGAGCACCGCCAGTGGTACCGCAGCTTTTAAAAGGCGCAGCACCACATTGCCCAGTGTTAATGAAGGGCTTGCCTGCCAGATCAGGCGAAAAAAAGCCGGTAAATGCCTGAGTGCCGATAACCGTTGCTGCAGGCTTATTTTTTTATCTGGTGGTTTCTGATCTCTGCTTCTCATCCTGGGGTAAACTACGTAATAACATGCTTAAGCTAAACTGCCGACCATTATAAATATCTAAATAACCACTTTGTACCATTCAAAAAGGTATTACACTTCCAAATGTTACACCCTGGCGGCACCTGCAGCTGGGCGGTGCTTATGAATGCTAATCCTGATGTTGTTTTTTTGGATACAATTTAGAGACAACACAGCTATGTCAATACAGAAGAAACTTAATACTTTTCGTTCCCGCTTTTTACTGATCTATGGAACCGCTGCTTTCATAAGTGTTTTACTTATTGCATCTGCTGGTGTGCTCGTGAGCCGTGTTACCACGAAGTATCAGACACTATCAACAATTATTGAACCGCTGAAATTCAATCTCTTATCGTTGAACAGCGAATCAAACCAGCTGGCTGCGCATCAGCAGGCTTTTTTACTGAGCAACAGCGGGGAATCTAAGGAGTACGTGAACTACGTTAGCAAAAGACTGCAGGACCGCATAAAAATACTTACCAATTACGCAGATTCGCTCAACGATAGAACGGTTAGCACCAGCATCAAAACGCTTGATGTAGAGATGGCCAAAATGTTTGCTGCTTCTAAACTGCTGGAGAATGCAGAAGGCACTGATCGGGAGGCGGTTATCAAAGATCAGCTGATGCCGGCGGTGCTCAAAATCAGCAAGCTAACCAAAGAGATGAACACCTATCTTTTTGAACAGCACCTGAGTGGCTTTACCAACCTGATGGATCAGCTGGTAAATGTTCAGTTAAGTGCCCTGCTCATCTATACAGTGCTAATGCTGGGCTTTTATTACATAATACATAAAACCTACACCTTTATTGTAGCACAGGTTAAAAAGCTGGACCAGGAGATTGGTGAGCTGGCAAAAGGTAATTTACCCGAGGAGTTATCAGACCCTGAAAATGAGCTTTCGTTTATATCAAACTCAATAAACCAGCTACTGAAAAATCTGCAGGGTGTTAAAGAGTTCTCCATCAGCGTGGGCAAAGGAGATTTTGAAAGCGACATCAGTGTTTTTGATAATGCAGGAGATTTGGGCAATGCCCTTGCATCTATGCGGCAGAGCCTGAAAGAGGTTTCTGCAGAAGACAAAAAAAGAGACTGGGTAAACCAGGGACTGGCTACTTTCCTTAGCATTATCCGGGATCATGGCCACAATTCTGAAGAACTGGCTTACCAGGTGCTGGCAAATCTGGTGAAGTATATAAATGCAAACCAGGGAGGCATCTTTATAGCAGACCAGGAGCAGGATGAAACAAAGCTGAGGCTGATTGCCTCTTACGCTTACAACCGTAAGAAATTCCTGGAAAAGGTGCTGTTACCCGGCCAGGGACTGGTAGGCCAGGCATACCTGGAGCAGGACTATATTTACCTGAAGGAGATTCCGCAGAACTACGTGCAAATTACCTCCGGCCTGGGTGATGCCACCCCGCGTACTATCTTTATACAGCCCCTGATGGTAAATGATGAGGTAATGGGTGTGCTGGAGCTGGCTTCTTTCGGAGATTTTGAGCCATATGTACAGGATTTTATTAAAAAGGTAAGCGAATCTGTGGCAGCAGCCATAGGCACTGCACAAAACACGCACCGGAATAAGCTTATTCTGGAGCAATCGCAGGTACTGGCAGAACAGTTGAGAGCCCAGGAAGAGGAGTTACGCCAAAACACCGAGGAGCTACAGGCGACCCAGGAAGAAATGCACCGCCGCATTCTGGAGCTGGAAAAAGAAAACCAGCTACTGAACAGCAACAAACATCTATAAATGCCTTGCTTTTTGCTGCTGCACCATTTCTTAACTCCCTAGTTTGTGTAGATTTGTAAAAAGGGAAAAAACTGCATGCAGCGCGAAGAAGCAAGGCTACGCATTAAAGAGCTCCAGGAACAACTACATTATTACAACGAGCAGTACTACCTGTTTCACAACTCGGTGGTAAGCGATTATGAGTTCGACCAGTTGCTGGAAGAACTCATAAGACTGGAAGGGGCTTTTCCTGAATATAAAACCCAGGATTCGCCCAGCCAGCGGGTGGGCGGCACAATTACCAAGGAGTTTCCAACGGTATACCACCGCTTTCCGATGCTCTCGCTTGGCAATACCTACAGCGGGGAAGAGTTGCAGGAGTTCGATGCCCGGGTAGCAAAAGCCCTTGGCAGCGACCCCTATGAATATTTCTGTGAGCTCAAATTTGATGGTGTAGCCCTAAGCCTGACTTACGAAAATGGCCTGCTGGTGCAGGGTGCTACCCGTGGCGATGGCGTTCGTGGCGATGACATAACTGCAAATGTTCGTACCATCAATACCATTCCCCTGCGTGTAAATGGCGAAGGCCTACCCCAGACTTTTGAAGTGCGTGGTGAGGCCTTTATGCCCTTAAGCTCTTTTACACGCATTAATCGTGAGCGCGAGGCAAAGGGAGAAGCGTTGCTGGCCAACCCCCGCAATGCCTCCTCCGGTACGCTAAAAATGCAGGACTCTGCCATTGTAGCACAGCGTAAGCTAGATTGCTATGTATATTCCATGCTAAGCGATCAATTGCAGCTAAATTCCCATGCCGACGCTATAAACTTGCTGGAAAAGGCTGGCTTTAACGTATCTCCTACTTACAGGCTCTGCCGCAACATGCAGGAGGTAATCAAATATATTGAAGAATGGGAGTTTAAACGCACTGAATTACCGCTCGAAACTGATGGTATTGTTATCAAAGTAAACAGCCTGGCACAGCAGTCAAGACTTGGTTTTACAGCCAAAAGCCCGCGCTGGGCCATTGCCTATAAATATAAAGCAAAGAGTGTAGCCACACAGCTGAATGATATTGAATACAATGTAGGCAGAACGGGTGCCGTTACACCGGTGGCACACCTGGAGCCGGTATTGCTGGCAGGCACCATTGTAAAAAGAGCTTCGGTACATAATGCAAATTTTATTGCTGACATGGACCTGCGGTGCGGCGATACTGTCTATATAGAAAAGGGTGGCGAAATCATTCCGAAGATTACGGGGGTTGAATTCAGCAAGCGCAAGCCCGACAGTACACCTATTATGTTTCCCGAGCATTGTCCTGTTTGTGGCACCGGCTTGGTTCGAAAGGAAGGCGAAGCAGCACATTACTGCCCTAATGAACGTGGGTGTCCGCCACAGATCAAGGCAAAACTGGAGCACTTTATTCAGCGCCGGGCCATGAACATAGAAGGCATAGGCGAACGCACCATAGAGCAACTCTATGAGCGCGGCCTAGTACATACCGTAGCCGATCTATACAAGCTTACTTACGAGGAGGTTTTTACACTGGAGGGCTTCAAAGAGCTATCTACCCAAAACCTGCTGGCAGGCATTGACCAGTCGCGGCAGGCTCCTTTCGAGAATGTGCTATTTGGCCTGGGCATACGCTATGTAGGCAGAACAGTGGCCGAGAAACTGGCACGCAGCTTTGGCACCATTGATCGTCTGGCACAGGCATCTTTTGAGGAGCTGATCAGCGTACCTGAAATCGGGGAACGTATTGCGCAAAGCATCCTGGATTATTTTAGCCAGCCGGAGCATAAACAGCTAATTCAAGAACTAAAAGATGCCGGTTTACAGTTTGAGACTACAAGACAGGCCGAGGCACCAGCTGAGGGCCCATTAACCGGAAAAACCTTTGTAGTGAGTGGCGTTTTTGCCAACTATGGCAGGGATGAAATCAAGGAAGTAATTGCCAGGCATGGTGGTAAAGTAACCTCCTCCATTTCTTCTAAACTTGATTACCTGCTGGCAGGTGAAAACATGGGTCCGGCAAAAAAGCAAAAAGCAGAAGCTGCCGGCGTTTTAATTATTACGGAAGTAGAGTTCAGGGATATGATAGGTATTGAGAGCTAATGTCTTTTTTACACGCCACCATATTACCCATGCGTGTTCGTACGCAGCTTAGAAACAACAGGTCTAAACGCGGAAGCGTTACCTACCGTGAAGCAAAGAAAGTGGGTATACTGTTTACCATGAACAGCCTTGATGACTACGAATCGATCAGGGAGTTTGAAAACAAACTAAAAAAGGATGGAAAAGAGGTGAAAGTATTAAGTTACCTACCTAAAAATGTAGAAAACTTTCACTTTCACTACGACATCTTTTCAATTACTGACTTTTCGGCTACCGGACAGGTAAAAGCAGGCAATATTACTAACTTTCTGGAGCAGAAGTTTGATTACCTGATATGCCTGGACAAGGAGCCAAATCTGTATATTGAATATATACTAGCAGCCAGTGCTGCCAGGTGCCGGATTGGCAACTATGTTGATAATAAAGAGCCCTTATTTGAATTAATGATACGCCTGAACGGAAATAGTTCCGTGAGCAACCTTATTCAACAAATTTACCATTACACGAACAAATTCTAATGAATACTAAATTTACCGGTGTAGGCGTGGCCCTCGTTACCCCTTTTACGGCAAAGGGAGAAGTTGACTATGAGTCCCTGAACCGGCTCCTTCGCCATACTGCCGAGGGAGGAGTGGATTATTATGTGGTTCATGGCACCACCGGTGAATCTGTTACGACCACAGTTGCCGAAAAAGCCGCTGTTTTAGACTTTGTAAGGGAAAACAACCCCAAAAATCTCCCCATTATGTACGGCCTGGGAGGCAATAATACCCCTGCCCTGCTAAAAAAGGTAAAGGAGATGGACCTGGAAGGTGTGGATGCCATTCTTTCCGTTAGCCCTTATTATAACTTACCCACCCAGGAGGGCCTGTACCAGCATTACAAAGCTTTCTCTGAGGCCTCTCCAGTGCCTGTAATGCTTTATAATGTGCCAACACGCACAGCCCGTAATCTGAACGCAGAAACTACCCTACGCCTGGCAGAACTGCCAAACATCATTGGTGTAAAGGAAGCATCCGGCAACCTGGTGCAGTGTGCCGAAATTGCCAGCCATAAGCCAGATGATTTTCTACTGATCAGTGGAGATGATATGCTCACCATTCCCATCATTTCTCTTGGTGGTAAAGGCATTATTTCGGTTTTGGCTAACGCTTTGCCTACACTATTCCAAACCATGACCAGCAGTGCCCTGAAGGGAGATTTTAAGCACGCCCGCCAGGCACTGTTTGCTTTACTGGAGCTGAACCCCTACATCTACGAAGAGGGCAATCCTGTGGGTGTTAAACAGGCGCTTAAATGCCTGGGCATTTGCGAAAACTCAGTTCGCCTGCCACTGGTACCAGCCTCATCGAAACTATGTGAAAAGATAGAAACAACTATTCAGAAGCTGAAAGCTATTGCATAGGTAGAAGCATTATTGAAAAAAAGCTTCAGAAAATGGAGCAAAAATAAAAGCGACACTTTTCGGTGTCGCTTTTATTGTATAATAATCTTGGTAAAGTCTGAAGCAGTTTATACAGAATGTTAATACTTACTTTTGTTCTGCGTCGTTCTTTTTATCCTGAACTTCAACACGTATTTCCTGTGCAAGGTTTTTAAGCTCCTGCATACCTTTGCGTACGCGTGTACCAGCAGCCTGGTTTTCCTTGTCGTAGAACTTCTGGAAGTCTGACTCAAGCGACATTACCAGGTCTCTTATTTGGTCGAAGCGATTCATAAATTGGCTTAATTTTGGTTAACTGACTAGGTTTGTTATTATAATAGCAATATAGCTATTTCATTAAAAAACGCAAATCAATAGCCACCTTTAAGCATCAAACATGGCCATTTTAGCTGCATATTCGTGGTTTACATACGCACCAGTGTCCAGTTTATGCTTAATTTCAGAAAAAGCCTGTATGGTTTGAGCCACATCTTCCAGTGTATGTACCGCCGTGGGTATAATGCGCAGCATGATAATATCTTTTGGCACCACAGGATAAATTACCACTGAGCAGAAAATGTTATAGTTTTCACGCAGATCTTTATTAAGAATGGTTGCTGCACTAAGTGCACCTCTTAATAATACTGGTGTTACAGGAGAGGTTGTGGTTCCAATATTGAAACCTTTCTCACGCAGGCCAGATTGTAATGCATTTACAATCGTCCATAGCTTTGCTCTGTGCTCGGGCTGTGTACGCAGCATTTCGAGGCGTTTACGTGCTCCTTCCACAAAGATCATTGGCAGCGATTTGGCAAAGATCTGTGAGCGCATGTTGTACTTCAGGTAATCAATAATATCGCGGTTACCGGCAACAAACGCACCAATGCTAGCCATTGACTTGGCAAAAGTAGAGAAGTAAAGGTCTATGTCGGCCTGTACACCCTGAGCTTCTGCAGCACCTGCACCAGTTGGGCCCATAGCACCAAAGCCATGTGCATCATCAATAAAAATACGGAAGTTGTACTTTTTCTTAAGTGCTACAATATCTTTAAGGTTGCCCATATTACCTGACATACCGAAAACACCTTCGGTAATCACCAAAACACCTCCACCTGACTCGGCAGTAATGCGTTCTGCACGCTTTAATTGCTTCTCCAGGGATTCAATATCGTTATGAGAATAAACAAACCGCTTACCCATGTGCAGGCGAACGCCGTCTACAATACAGGCATGAGAGTCTGAATCATACACGATTACATCATGGCGGTCAACCAGCGCATCGATAATGGATACTACCCCCTGGTAACCGAAGTTAAGCAGGTAAGCAGATTCTTTTTGAACAAACTGAGCAAGTTCATTCTCGAGTTGAAGGTGCTGATCTGAATTACCAGACATCATACGTGCACCCATCGGGTAAGCAGCTCCCCAACGGGCAGCAGCATCGGCATCAGCCTTACGCACATCTGGATGATTGGCAAATCCTAAATAGTTATTTAGGCTCCACGTGAGTACCTCTTTACCACGCCATATCATGCGTGGTTTGATCTCACCCTCCAACTTGGGGAACATGAAATAGCCTTCGTCAGCTTGCGAATGCTTTCCTAGAGGTCCCCGGTCCTGCAGTAGTTTTTCAAACAGATCCAAGACTGTTAATATTTATGTTGTACAATTCTACGGTCAAAACAAAAAACATTCAAAAGTAAAATTAATTCCCGACTGTTCAAAATAGACTATAAAATTCCTGCTGCTTCTTCGGTTTTAACCCATTAATTAGTAGCATTGTACACTTTCAAAAGTACAAAACAGATTTTTGCTTTAGGATATGCAGAAAATTAAGAAACTACTGATTGCCAACAGGGGAGAAATTGCGCTTAGAATTATCAGATCTGCCAGGGAAATGGGTATTCGCACCGTTGCAGTTTACAGCGAGGCCGACCGCCACGCCCTGCACGTTCAGGCTGCCGATGAAGCGGTTTGTCTGGGACCCCCTCCTTCTGCAGAGTCTTATTTGCTGGGCAATCGTATCATTGATGTATGTAAAACACTTGGGGTAGATGCCATCCACCCGGGCTATGGATTTCTTTCCGAGAATGCGAGTTTTGCTAAAAAGGTAGAAGAGGCAGGCTTAATATTTGTAGGTCCCTCTGCCCATGCCATAGACATCATGGGCAGCAAACTGGCAGCAAAAGCTGCAGTGGCCAAATATGATATCCCCCTGGTACCAGGTACTGCCACAGCCTTAACAGATGTTGCAGAAGGTAAAAGAAAGGCAGCAGAAATAGGCTATCCTGTGCTGATAAAAGCCAGTGCAGGTGGTGGTGGCAAAGGCATGCGTGTAGTAGAGCAGCCCGATGATTTTGAGGAAGGCATGCAAAGGGCCATCAGCGAGGCTACTTCAGCATTCGGCGATGGATCGGTATTTCTTGAGAAGTTCATTACCTCCCCCCGCCATATCGAGATTCAGGTAATGGGCGACCATCATGGTAATATTGTGCACCTGTTTGAACGTGAGTGCTCAGTGCAGCGCCGGCACCAGAAGGTTATTGAAGAAGCACCCTCTGCTGTACTAACGGATGAAATACGTAAAGCTATGGGCGAGGCCGCCGTGATGGTAGCAAAAGCCTGCAATTACTACGGTGCGGGTACGGTAGAGTTTATCGTTGATGAGCAGCTAAATTTCTACTTCCTGGAAATGAACACCCGCCTGCAGGTAGAACACCCGGTAACCGAAATGATTACCGGTGTAGACCTGGTAAAAGAACAGATTCTGGTCGCAGAAGGTAAGCCCCTCTCTTTTAAGCAGGAAGATCTGCACATAAACGGACATGCCCTGGAATTAAGGGTTTATGCCGAAGATCCTGCCAATAACTTTTTGCCAGACATAGGCATGCTGCAAACATACCGCCGTCCGCAGGGCCCCGGCATCCGGGTAGACGATGGTTTTCAGCAGGGCATGCAGATCCCTATTTACTACGATCCGATGATTGCCAAACTGGTTACCTGGGGCAAAAACCGTGAGGAAGCACGCCTGCGTATGCTAAGGGCTATTGAAGAATACCAGATCACCGGCATAACAACTACCCTGCCTTTTGGCCGCTTTGTAATGGAACATGAAGCATTCATCAGCGGCCGCTTCGATACCAAATTTGTTGATAAATATTTCAGGCCTGAATTGTTACACCCCAAACCTGATGCTGATGAAGAAATGCTGGCAGCTGCCCTTGCAATTTATCTTCACGGTAATAGAACAACTAAAGTGAGTAATGAACAGGCTGCTGCTGCAACACCTTCCAAGTGGCGTAAACGTAGCAAACAATAAGAACAGAACATGGCTGAAATTCAAGCATTCCGGGCCTGGCGCTTTAACCAGGACCGGTTCAGTAATATAGAGGAACTTACTTCTCCCCTCTTTGATGTAGTTTCGCAACGTCAGCGGCAGGAGCTCTATCAAAACCCGTACAACAGTATACATTTGTCGGTACCTGCCGGAGACAATCCTTCCCGAGAGGCTGCCAGGAAGCTGGAAACCTGGAAACAGGAGGGTGTTTTGCTGCAGGATAAGCTACCGACTATTTACGTGCACTACCAGTATTTTACCTTTCCGGGTTCCTCTCAGGAGTTTGTGCGCAAAGGCTTTGTGTGCAATATCAGGGCCTACGACTGGGACGAAAAGATATTGCTGCGGCATGAAAACACCATTCCCAAATCGGTAAACGACCGCCTGGAGCTGCTGCATGCTACTCAGCTGAACGTGAGCCCTACCCATGGGCTTTACACCGATCCTCATTTTGAACTGGAGGGATATATGGACGAAAGCATGCTGAAGCCGGTTTATGAATCTGAAGATTACCAGGGCGTGCGTGATTGCATGAGCGTTATTCATGATGCCAAAGTGATCAGAAGATTCCGGGAAGTGCTGTCAGATAAGCAGGTGATCCTGGCCGACGGACACCACCGCTACGAAAGCTCGCTGATGTACAGAAAGCAGCGCATGAAGGAAAACCCGCATCATACAGGTGAAGAGGGTTATAATTTTCACCTGATGTACCTCACCAATACCGAGGGAGATGATATACGCATCATGCCTACCCACCGCCTGATCAGTGGCCTGGCAGGGTTCGATGAAAAAGCCCTGCTCCAAAAGCTGGAGCCCTACTTCATCATCAAAGAGCTTGATAATCCTTACGATGTCAATACCATCATCTTAGGTAAAAAGTGGGCTTTTGGACTCATTTTAAAAGATAATACCTATAAGATCAGGCTGAAGCCCGAAGTGATTGACTCGCTTAGCTGGAAAATGCCGAAGGAGGTGAAAGAGCTTGACCTGACGGTGCTCCATTACTTTGTTTTCGAAAAAGCCATGGGAATAGCCGGCAAAGACCAGCGGCGTTCGGAGCATATTAGCTTTGAGAGAAACTTTGCCAACTGCCTCACCAAAGTTTTAAAACAGGAGGCGCAGTGTGCGCTTATCATTAAAGATATTTCTATGGATGATGTAAAGCGGGTATGCTACAGCGGGTATACAATGCCGCAGAAATCTACCTACTTTTACCCTAAGATGATCAGCGGTTTTTTATTTGGCTCAATCAACGAAGATGAATTTGCCCTACCCGATTATTTTAGCTTCTAACTCCCCTCGCCGCCAGGAGCTGCTCAGGAATGCAGGCATCTCCTTCTCGGTTAGGGTAAAGGAAACAGATGAGCAGTTCCCGGCAACAATGCCTGTTGTGGAGGTAGCCCGTTTTTTGGCAGATAAAAAAGCAGAGGCTTTTCGGGATGAGCTGATGGATGAGCTGATCATCACAGCAGATACCACTGTTGTGTTAAGGGATGAGGTACTCAATAAACCTGCGAATGCAAATGAAGCTGCAAGCATGCTACAGCGCCTGTCGGGCACCAGTCATAAGGTAATTACCGGGGTGTGCCTGCTGCACCGGAAACAAAAAGTAAGTTTTGATGATACTACCGTAGTCTATTTCAGGCAGCTGGAAAAGGAGGAAATAGATTATTATATTGCCCATTACAAACCTTTCGATAAAGCCGGCAGTTACGGCATACAGGAGTGGATTGGCATGATTGGCATCGAAAAGATTGAAGGCTCGTATTACAATGTAATGGGATTACCTGTTGAAAAACTGTACAACTACCTCAAACAGCTGAAACATGACTTTTAAAAGCCTTTCCGGATCCCTGTTGATTTTTATGTTGCTGCTCACTGCCTGTAATAAGCAGGAAAAGGTGCCCCTGCCTGAAAACCTGCTGCGCCTGACCAATGGCAGCCATAAAGACTGGCGGCTGGAGAAAGTAACCTATATTTTATTTAATGTGGTAGATCAGATTCCGGATTGCCAGAGAGATGAGATATATCGTTTTTATGCTGATGGAAGGGGTGAAATACTAAGTGGTCCAAACCCATGCCCTCCTGCAGATCCGGATAATCCAACACCTGAACCTGAAGTGCAGGCATTAGGCACCTGGACGTTTGTTGGAGAAGGAGAAGAAATTCACATTAACTGGCAGGATAAAATGGACTGGGAAGCAACAGTAGATGAGCTTACCGACAGCAAACTAATTGTAACAGGCATTGTGTTCGATAACTACAGGGTTACAGCAACCTTTAAACCGTTGTAATGAGGGTATGAGGTGTGGGCTTTGAGGTATGAGCAACACTACAAAACGTTAAGCCATACTACTTTAAGAGAAAATTTTTAACCGGACACCTCTTACATCAAACCTGCCACCTCACTGCTTCATTTTCTTTTTCTTTCCTCCTGGCGTATAGTAGAACCAGTCGTTTAGCTTTTCGCCCTCCTTCCAGCTACCGGTAAATTCAAATTTGCCATTTTCGCGGTAGTATTTCCATGGACCTTCTTCTTTACCCTGAACAAAATTACCCTCCTGCCATAGCTGGCCGTTGTCGTGGTAAAATTGCCATCTTCCTTCCGGCAAGCCATTTTTATAGTTGCCTTCCCTGATAAGTACTCCTGCTTCGTTCCAAAACCTCCAGCGCCCCTGGTGCAGGTTTTTCTCAAACATGCCCTTGCTCCTAAGTTGTTCATTGCTATGGAAGTAAAAAGAAGAATCCTGCAGGAGGCCATGCCTATAATTTTCCCTTCCTATCAGTGTACCACTAAAATCATAGCTTAAAATTTCCCCCTGCAACTGTCCCTGCTGGTACTGCTCCACTGCATTTGGTTTGCCATCGGGGTAAAAATAACGCCACTGCCCTTCCCGCAGCCCCTCCTTTAATGCTCCATAAGCTTTCACTTCACCTTTTTCATAATACAGGGTATCAACCTGTTGTGCATTACACAAAATGGGCAGCAAAAGGAATAACAATAAACATTTTGCTGGCATACCTACTTTACCTAAAAGATTATCTATGCTACGCATTTTCTTAGTCATTTGTCTGCTAAACTCATCACTGCCTGCTGAAGCCCAGCTTGTGTATCAGCTTGCCGGAGCAAGGGCTGCAGGTATGGGTGGTGCAGCAGCTCCTGTAACCGATGTGTGGGCGCTGCACTACAACATAGGTGCCCTGGCTGGCATTCAGGAAACTACAGTGGCTGCCAGTTATCAGAGCAGGCTTAACATACCCGAACTGGCAACTGCCGGCTTAACATTCTGCATGCCGCTTCGCATTGGAGTGGCCGGCGCTGGTATTAGCCGCTATGGTTTTGGTGCCTACAGCCTTACCGAAGGCAGTCTTGGTTTTGCACACCAGATCCGCTTTGTTTCATTGGGGCTGCAGGCTGGCTTTGTACAGGCTGCAACAAAAGGGTTTGGCAGCCGGTTTGTTCCGCTAGTCTCTTTTGGAGGCACCGCAGAGCTACTTCCAAAATTACGCTTTGGCGGTTATGTATACAACATTACTCAAAGTAAGCTAAGTCCTGAAACAGGCGAACACATCCCTACGCTACTAAGGGCCGGGCTGCAGTGGCAACCTACAGAACTGTTTCTGCTGGTTGCTGAAACCGAAAAAGATGTAGATTACCCTGCCAGTTTCAAAGCAGGCATTGAATATAAACTGCGCCCCTTCCTGGCTGTACGCGGTGGATTCAGCACCAAACCAACCAGCCTTCACGGTGGTATTGGATTACTGACCGGAAAATTCAGGATAGACTATGCGCTTCAGCATCACCGTTACCTGGGGCTGCTGCACCACGCCACCTTTAGCCTTCAATTAAGCGAAAAGAAATGAAGACCTGGCTGCTAATCATTCATTTTCTCTTTAGCACACTAACCCTTGCAGCACAGGAGCCTCCCCGCCCTGCCATCGATATTGAAAGTTTTGCAGAAAGAATATTTCCCCTACAGGAAGATGACCTGCCCTATGAAGATTTGTATGAAACCCTGCTGCTGTTTTACACCCAGCCCCTGGATTTGAACAAAGCCAGTCGGGAAGAACTAAAGTCGCTCTACCTCCTGAACCACCAACAGATAGAGAGCCTGTTACAGCACATTGAGCGAAACGGACGCCTGCTAAGCCTTTATGAGCTACAGGCAGTGCCAGGATGGGATTTATTCACCATTCAGCAGCTGCTGCCTTTTGTACGGGTGCAGGAAAGAGGACTACATTCAGATAACCGCTCGCTACAGGAGCACATTTTTACTACAGGCACCCGCTTTGCACTGCTAAGGTGGGAAAGAGTGGCCGAACAGCAGGCCGGGTTTGTTTCGGGAGCAGACTCTTTGCCTCCTGCTTTTAGGGGTTCACCTGATAAACTGTACTTTCGTATGCGCATGAGCAAAGCACGCAGCTTTAGCATTGGCTTAACGGCCGAGAAAGATGCCGGGGAACAGTTAGCCTTCAATTCAAAAGAGAAGCAGTATGGTGCGGATTTTTATTCCTTTCATGCCATGCTATGGAACAGGGGCCCGTTTAAAAGAATTGTGCTGGGCGATTATCAGGTACAGTACGGACAGGGACTAGTGCTGGGTGCAGGCTTTTATTTGGGCAAGGGCTCAGAAACCATCACCACCGTTGCCAGGCCGTCTATTGGCATCCGTCCCTATACATCAGTAGTAGAAAGTGGCTTTTTCAGGGGAGCAGCCGCAACTTTTGGCACAAACAGATCAGAGATTACATTATTTGCAGGCAGCACCCCCAGGGATGCCACACTTCGTAGCAGCACCGACAGCCTTTCTACAGTAGAAGATCGTTTCTTTTCTGCATTTCAAATAACAGGTTTACACCGCACACGCACAGAGTTGGCTAACCGTAATACTGTAAAAGAAACCAACTTTGGCAGTGGTGGTCGCTGGCAAATAGCCCCCGGTAAACTCAGCATTGGTTACACCAGTCTGTACACCCGCTTTAGCCAGCCCCAGCAACCCCTGCCACAGCTCTACAACCGCTATGCTTTCAAGGGCAGCCACAACTGGAGTGCCAGTATGTTTGCAGAAGCTCATTGGCAGCAGCTTGCACTGTTTGGAGAGTGGGCCTTAAGCAAAGGTGGCGGCTGGGGCGGAATTACCGGTATCATGGCACCGATAAGTCATGGGCTGGATGTTTCTATCTTATACAGACACTACACCAAAGACTTTTACAGCTTTTATGGCTCCGGCTTTGCAGAAGGTAACCGGCTGCAAAACGAAAGTGGTCTTTATTGGGGGTTAAAGTACAGGCATAGCAAAAGCCTGAGGGTAACTGCCTATTTTGACCGTTTCTGGTTTCCATGGCTGCGTTACCGCGTAAGTGCCCCATCTGAAGGGTATGAATACCTGCTGCGCCTAAACTGGCAGCCTAATAAGCAGCTTATGTTTTACGCCCAGTTCAGAAATGAGCATAAAGAAAGGGATGTTAGCGGCTCTGATAAAACAAGAATATTAGCCATGGGAAGTAAAAACAACTACCTCTTAAACCTTGATTTTAAGCCCGACCAGGCATGGCAAATGCGCAGCCGCGTACAATGGAGCAGCTACCGGCAGCTAGAAGTCATTAGCCGGGGCTATGCTCTTATGCAGGATATAAGCTATGGATGGCGCAATTGGCGCTTAAGCACCCGTTATGCCCTTTTCGATACGGACGACTGGGAAAACCGGCAATATGCGTTTGAAAAAGACGTGCTTTGGTCATTTTCTGTACCGGCGTATTATGGCAGGGGGACCCGCTATTATGCCATGCTGCAGTGGAAGGCCAGGCACAACCTTAGTTTCTGGTTCAGGTGGGCACGCAGTCACTACCGCGACAGGCATGTGGTAGGAAGTGGCCTGGACAAGATCGAGGGCAATACCCGCAGCAATATGAAGTTTCAGTTGAAATACGAATTTTGAGCCGCTTTTAAACTGCCAACCTTCTTACTGGCAATACGTAAAACTTTTCAAACCACATCAAAGGGGTCTGCCCATCAATAACAGCCAATTGATGACCTCATAACCATGTAGTTGACTATAAAGGACTATCATTCAATATAATAGAATCTGTAAAAGACTGCCAGTACAACAGGCATAGCTTCAACATCAGCAATCGCAATCTATTACACCACACCTAATATTTTAAAAATGCAGACTGTTACGAAGGAACTGATCAAGCCTCATTCAGGAATTGCCTTTGAACTTAAGCAAGGACAGCTCCTGAAAGTGACTGACCCAGAAGGAGAGCAGGTTAGTGAGCTCATCTGTTACAACCTAAGTGATCTCGACGAATGGCTTTGCAGTGGCCGTACATTTGATCACGCCAGAACCTGGGCCTTAAGTAAAGGGGATATTCTGTTCAGTAACCGCAGCAATCCAATGCTTAACATCCTGGAAGATACCTGTGGAAGGCACGATTTTTTTCTCGCTCCCTGTAATCAGCAAACCATTGAGCAGCATGGTGAAATGGAAGAAAATCAGCAATCATGCCATGAGAACCTTTATCAAAGCCTCATGGGGTGGGATATTGATCCCGATGAAATTTATACCACCTTCAGTATTTTTATGAATGTTAAATTTAAGCATGATGGCAGCATAAGCGTCGAAAAACCAGGCAGTAAAGCCGGTGATTACATAATCTTCAGGGCTGAAATGGATATGGTGGTAGGTCTTACTGCCTGTGCATCGAGCCAATATAACAATGGTACCCTTAAACCCATAGAATATGAGATAATGGATGCGTAACATAAATAAAGTCGATTCTAAATCAATGATTTCTGGTACCAGATCTCATATAGTGTAGAGTTAAAGTTTTTAAAAATATGTGAATCTCTATAGCTTTATTTGAGCATCATCTAAGTAGAGCAGAAAGCTGTTTCTGCGCTCAACCGCTGGCTCATTATACAATGGTTTAACTTAACTTCTTTTGTATAGCAGCCAATAATGCAGAACCTTGCTGCTGATCAACCGTTTAAAGATTAGGATCTAACTTTAAACAATGCCAACATCAAATCCATATTACAGCCAGGATGCCAAGCGATACAGTAGTTATTTTTCTCTTGATAAACCCTTTAGAAAAACAGACGCTGAACATACCGGCACCAAACAAAAAAACATTGAACATATAGCCAGTCAGTTAAAAACTTTCATCCTCGATAATAATCATCCCTGTATTATTGCAAGATCTACCATCAGAAATGGCAGCTGCCGTTTTGGCGTTTATCCGGAACTGGGCAGTAAAAGTGCTACAGCAGGCCTAAGCAGAGATTTGATCAGATTCCTGGATGAAAGCAAAAACCTCTCTGACTCTTATGCCTCCTTTATGGCTGTATTCCAGACTCCCCTAAGCATGAGCGAGCCTGTATTTGAAGAAAAGCTATGGAACCAGCTTGAACTATTACAGAAGGCAGCAACGCCATATTATGCCTGGGATAACACTACCAGCAGTAATCCAAGCGACAGCAAGTTTGGTTTTAGCTTTGGTGGTAAGGCATTTTATATTGTAGGCATGCACAGGAACAGCAGTCGCCTTGCGCGCCGCTTTGCTTACCCTATGCTGGTGTTTAACCTGCACGAACAGTTTGAGGCTATGCGCACAGCAGGTAAGTATGAAAAAGTGAAATCTGTGATCAGGAGAAATGATATAGAGCTACAGGGCACAGTAAACCCTATGCTACGAGATTTTGGAGATGCCTCCGAAGCAAGGCAGTACAGTGGCCGTGCAGTACCCGATAATTGGAAATGCCCCTATCTTTCTTAACATACAATAACTATGAATAAGCTAAAACAAGGCAGAATATCTCCGCAAAGCGGTGTTGCTTTTGAATTGATGAAGGGGCAATATTTAAAAATTTCAGACCCCCTGGGTGAACAGGTGAGCGACCTGATCTGCTATAACCTGCACGATAAGGAGGAATGGTTAAGCAGCGGCCGCACCCTTGACTATGCCAATGCCTGGTTAATCAATAAAGGGCACACATTATACAGTAACCGCAGTAATCCGATGCTTAATTTAGTTGAAGATACCTGTGGCAGGCATGATTTTCTACTGACTCCCTGCAGCCTGGAAATGTTTCATAAACTGTACAATGTTAAGGGGCATCATCCCTCCTGCCATGAAAACCTGTATTCTAATCTAAGGGCCTGGGGAATAGATCCGGATGAGGTGCCTACTACCTTCAATATTTTTATGAACGTACAGCTGTTTCCCGATGGTAGTCTAAGTGTAGAGCCACCCTTGAGTAAAGCTGGTGATTATGTAATCTTCAAAGCAGAAATGGACCTGGTGGTTGGGCTCACAGCCTGCTCTGCAGGCCAATCTAACAATGGCAGCTTTAAACCCATTGATTATGAAGTAACCGGCCAAAGGGAAAGTGTTTAAGCGGCTGGTCAAATCTTAAAACATAAACTTTCAATTTCCTTAGATGAAAAGTAGAAAGAATGGCATCTGCCGTGAAAATGCAACCAACGTCGTGAGGTTTTTGGAACCACACCAGTAAGCTTCTGATATTTTTAACTCTGCATACGATTTAAAACCAACCATTTAGCTATAAGACCGTATTTAATTCATATAACTATTGGAGAATTTACATGGCATTTTTTAATCCTTTTTGTAGTGAGGAGGCCATTTCATACAGCAATTACCGCACCTTACAACAAAAAGATAGAACCCCAGTCAAGTCTGTTTCCGGACCAATGAAACAGACTACTGAAAAAGTTGCCCTCAAGCTTTCGGCATTTGTATCAACGCTTAAAGCCCCTGATCAGCAGCTAGGACTAAAAATCAGAAAGAAAAGCTGCTACTTTGGTGTATATCCACAACTCGGGATTCCTGCCGCAACTGCAGGACTTTGCAGAGATCTGGCCAGGTTTATCCATGATCATAAAGAAGGAGTAGCAAAAAGTCCAACATTTATGGCTGTGTTTACCACGCCAGCCAAACTTTCAGAAAAAGCATTCAATAAAAAGGTAGAGGAGCTTATTGATTTGATGCAGAAAGCTGCTGAACCATTTTACTGCACGCCTGAATCAGCAAAAGAACATGAACAGCAGGCGCGGCAATCAGTAAAGTTTGGAGGTAAGGTTTTAAAGGTGATCACCATTTACCGAAATACTTCACAGGGACACCTGAAATTTGACTACCCAATGCTGGCTTTCAGCCTGGAGCAGGAAGAAACTGCAACCAGCGAGAAACAATCCGGCTCTGAAAAAAAAGCTGCAAAGGTGACAGCATCAGCCAATAAAATTGCAAGCCGCTATGGCGCCGAAAAAATTAAAGCTTAAAATTGAAGTTTAACAATTAAAAAAAGCCTGCAGCATTATTGTTGCAGGCTTTTTATGTTTCGTAATGCTTTTGCTAAATGTTAAGGCCAATGCTGGTTGTTCTGACTATTATCAGGAAGACACCAGTTCCAGGATTGTAATTTCCGGAAGGATACCAACACGCCCTGGAAAGCCGAGATAACCATAACCCCGGTTAACATATAAATACTGATTTCCCTCCTGGTAAAGGTCGGCCCACTGCTTATACATCCAGCTTGCCGGGCTCCAGCGGAAATCACCTATTTCTATACCAAACTGAAAACCATGGGTATGCCCGCTGAAGGTAATATCTATGTCGGGGTACAATGGTCGTACCTGACCATCCCAATGCGTAGGATCATGAGAAAGCAACAGCTTTACTGGCAAATCCTGGATGCCTGCATAGGCTTGTTCCAGTCTGCCGTACTTAGGCCAGCGGCCTGTACCCCAGTTCTCCACCCCTAATACGGCTATTTCTTCTCCGCCGGTTCTAAACCTGCGATTTTCATTCATCAGCAGGTCCCAGCCCATTTGCTTATGTACTTTTACCATATTCAGCAGGTTCTGCCGTTTTGCCTCCTGGCTCGGCCAGGGTATGTACTCACCATAATCGTGGTTGCCCAGGGTGGAGTATACACCAAAGGGAGCATTTAGCTTGCTGAAAATCGGCACGTAATCACGCACTTCACTGGTCATGTTATTTACCAGGTCGCCTGTAAAGAAGATAGCATCGGGTTTTTGCTCCAGCAGCATTTGCACACCACCTGCAACAGCGGTTTTATTGAAAAAGCTGCCGCTGTGAATATCAGAGAGCTGTGCAATTTTAAAACCATTAAAAGCTTTGGGCAGGTTTGGCAGTACTACCCGCCGGTGGCGCACACGGTAATCGTGGGCACCACTCAATATGCCAAAACCCATGGTAACCATAGGTACGGCAGTAGCAACAAGTGCAGTCTTTGCCAGAAATTCGGAGCGGGTTATACCTGCTGGTGTTACAGGCTGCGCAGGTGCCGATGATGGAGCCTCTACATTGATAACCAGCTTACGCCAGCACCACATAAACAGGCGCCAGATATCATCAAGTACCAGGAAAAAGCCCCCAATTACTTTAGAAATGGTATAAGCCACCAGCCAGAACAGGATCCACTGCCGGAGCTCCGGTACCTGCTCTCTTATATTTGTAAGGTTGTATACAGCCATCAGCACAATAGTGAAGGCAGAAATTCCCCAGTATATAATAAACACCCAGCGCTTTACATTTGAACTGCTATTTTCTGTAAGCAGCCTTATAGCGCCGAACATATAGAGGTCCAGCAGAAAAATGATCAAGCCAAAAATGGCAACTGAAATTAATTTTCCCATATAATAGAAAAGCTCCTGCCCCCAAACGGGAGCCGGAGCTTTATTAACCAACTAAACTAAACTTTACTGATTCTGTAGCTTATTTTATCGGCGATCAGGTACATAACCGGTACAATCACCAATGTTAAGAAAGTAGCAAAAGTCAGGCCAAAAATTACAGTCCAGGCCATCGGACCCCAGAAAATTGCATTATCTCCACCTACATAGAAATCAGCATCAAAGCTTGAGAACAGGCTGAAGAAGTTGATGTTCATACCAGTGGCCAGTGGAATAAGTCCCAGTACCGTGGTAATAGCTGTTAGCAATACCGGGCGCAGACGTGTTTTTCCACCATCGATGATACTGTTTACAATTTCATCATAAGGCAGGCGGCCATCTTCTGGTATACCCAATTCTTCGCGTCGCCTGGTCCTGATCAGGTTGGTGTAGTCAATCAATACAATTGCATTGTTCACCACCACACCAGCAAGTGAAATAATACCGATGCCCGTCATGATCACCACGAAGTTCATGTTAAAGATTACCAGCCCCAGGAATACACCAATGGTACTGAACAATACAGAACACATGATGATGAATGGAGAGATGATAGAGTTAAACTGGGCAACAATGATCAGGAATATTGCAAATACGGCAATCATCAGCGCTCTGCCCAGGAATGCCATGGATTTTGCCTGCTCTTCCTGCTCACCACCAATTCTTACCTCATAACCTTCCGGCACATCCATATCGGCCACCAGCGTCTGTATCTCTTCCACAATCTCGTTGGCATTGTAGCCTTCTTTTACGTTAGAGTATACACTGATTACCTTATCCAGGTCTTTTCGCTTAATGGAACCATAGGTAGAGGCATACTCAACACTGGCCACTGCAGAAATAGGAATCTGGCGCATCTGGCCTTTATTATTACGGAATGTTATACGCTTGCTCATCAGCGATTCCAGATCGTAGCGGTAACGGTCTTCCAGGCGCAGCTGTATGGGGTATTCATCCTCGCCATCCTTGAACTTGCTAACCTCAAGGCCAAACAGTGACGTACGTAACTCACTTGCAATCTGCTGGGTGCTTAAGCCAAAGCGGCGTGCTTTCTCGCGATCTATGCGCACGACCAGTTCTGGCTTACCAGTCTCCAGGTCTGTCTTTAAACCTTCATAGCCAGCAATATTGCTGTTTTCAATGGTTTCGATTACGTTATCTGCCAGATCAATCAGCTTCTCATAATCTTCGCCTTTAATCTGCAGGTCAATAGGTTTACCAACTGGAGGTCCGTTGCGGTTCTTCTCTACTGAAATAACTGCTCCAGGATAGTCATTCACTTCTTCACGGATCTTTTCCATCAGCTCGGCGGTAGATACCCCTTTACGATGCTGAAAATCTTCGAAAGCAACAGTGATACGCGCTTTATGCGGGGTAACGCCACCCTGAGGGCCTGCACCCGGATCGCTGGTGCCTGCACCCACCTGTGCTACCACAGACTCTACCATATAATCATATGGCTCTATCAGCTTCATGATTCTTTCTTCTACCCGCTGGGTAAAAGCATTGGTGGTTTCAATATCTGTTCCCAGTGGCTGCTCAATAAACACATTTACATATTGTGGCTCATTCACCGGGAAAAAATCAACCTTGGGCTGCCTCACAAAATAAATCATCACAGAAAGTATCATCAGTGCCACTGTTCCAAAAAAGAACAGGTACGGACGCCAGCCAGAAAGGGCAAATTTTACAATACGATAATACAAGTCCTCCAGGTAAACCAGAAACTTATTCTGAAACCAATCAGTAGCCGGATCAAGTAAATATACATTCAGCGGAATAAGGATGGCCAGCAACAGCAGCAGGTTACCCAGAGCAATATTGCCAGCTATGTAAAAGACCAATGCCACCACTGCAATACCAATTACCCATTTCCATATCTTCTTCTTTTTGCGTGCTTCATCTTCGGGCAACTTCATAAAAATTGCCGAGATAACAGGGTTTATCACCAGGCCCACAAACAAGGAAGATGTTAATACAATGATCAGCGTAATAGGTAAGTATTTCATAAACTCACCTACAAGACCACCCCAGAAGGCAAGCGGTAAAAAGGCAGCCAGTGTGGTTGCCGTTGAGGTAATAATTGGCCAGGCCACCTCTCCTACACCTTCTTTAGCAGCCCTGATGTTGCTGTACCCCTGTTGCTTTAGCCTGTAAATGTTCTCTACCACCACAATACCATTATCTACCAACATACCCAGTGCCAGGATCAGGCCAAAAAGTACCATCATGTTGAGGGTAACCCCTGCCAGGTTCAGGATAATGAAAGCCAGGAACATGGAGAGCGGAATGGCAATACCTACAAACAAGGCATTGCGCAGCCCCATAAAGAACATCAGTACAAGCACTACCAGGATAACACCAAATATGATGGAGTTTTCCAGGTTTTCTACCTGGTTACGGGTTTGCTTAGACTGGTCATTGTTAATGGTTATCCGCAGCTCTTCAGGAAAACGATTTTGCTTTGCCTTTTGAATAATCTCCTTGATCTTATCAGAAGCATCCAGCAGGTTTTCACCACTTCGCTTTTTAACGTCCAGCGTTACCACCGGGTCGCCGCTTTCACGGGCATAGGATTCACGCTCCTCGTAGGTATCAGTAACAGAGGCAACGTCGTTGAGGTAAACAATGTCTCCATCTTCGCTTTTTACAATGATGTTGTTTAAATCGCTTACCTTTTCAATTTCTGCACGGATGCTAAGGGAGCGGCGGTAATCGCCCATGAGCAGGTTACCACCAGACATGCTTAAGTTCTCTGCAGCAACAGCATTTCTGATGTCGTTGAAGCTTACATTATTCGCCTCCATTCGGAACTGATCTGCATCGATCCTGATCTCACGGTCCAGTGCACCCCTGATGTCTACACCACTGATTTCCGGGAGTTTCTCAATTTCTTCTTCCAGGTATTCGGCATAGTTCTTCAGCTCATCGATGCCAAAGTCACCAGACACGTTCAGATACATGATGGGAAAATTTGAAATATCAAATTCCTGCACCAGCGGGTCAGTGTCCAGGTCGCTGGGCAATTCTGCTTTTGAACGGTCTACTGCGTCTTTCGTTTCCTGCAGCGCTTTTGTGAGCTCTACTGTAGAGTTAAACTCAGCCGTAATAATAGAATAGTTCTCAATGCTGGTAGAAGTAATCTTCTTGATACCATCCATTGATTTCAGTTCTTTTTCTATTGGCCTTGTAATCAGGTTTTCCATATCCTCTGGTGAGTTACCAGGATACAGCGTATTAATATACACCATCGGCTGCTTGATTTCAGGAAAGCTCTCTTTAGGCATAATGTTGTAAGCCATTACACCTGCCAGGGCAATCAGAATCGTCAGGATGATGATACTGGTACGGTTATTAACGGAACCAGAGCTGATCCCAAATTCCCGCGGTACATTTTTATCTTTTTGATCCATTGTGGATTCGTTTATTATTTAGCAGCTACGGTTTCGTCGGCAACTTTTACAGCTACCCCTTCAGATACTTGCCTGAAGCCTTCGTTCACCAGTACATCGCTGGCCTGCAAACCGGATTTAACCAGTGTTTCGTTGTTGTAGCTCAAACCGGTTTCAACGTGTTTCTTCAACACCTGCTTTACGCCATCCTGCGCTTCCACTACATATACATAAGATCCCTTACGGTCGTGCTGAATGAGGTGGGTAGGTACAACAATGGCATTCTGCTGCTCATAATCTTTTACCTTCAGCACAGCCAGCAGGTTTGGGCGCAGTAGTTCGGTATCGTTTGGAAGGCGTGCATCCAGCGTAAAGGTGCGGTTATTAGGATTAATCACCTGCCCTACTGCCGTAATGGTAGATTCGTAAGTTTTATCTACTGATGGGAAAAAGATCTCCACCTTGTCGCCTTTTTTGAAAGCACCTACCAGGTTTTCCGAAACATTAGCCTTAATGTACATATCCTGCAGACTCACCAGCCTTACGAGGGGTACACCAGGGCTGGCAGATTCGCCAACACGAACCATAACCTCCTCTATGGTACCAGCAAAAGGAGCCCTTGCCTGTGCCTGTGCCAGCTGCGACTGCATCATTGAAAGTCGGTTTTCCAGTGCCTCTTTGTTAGTTTTAGTCTGCAGAAACTGTACTTCTGTACCTATCTTCTGATCCCACAGGTTTTTCTGACGCTCAAAAACGGCCGTTGCCAGCTCCAGCTGTGTTTTTACTTCGCTGATGTTGTTGCGTAACACATCTGCATTTACACTTACCAGCAGCTGGCCACGATTTACCTGCTGCCCTTCACTAACCGGCACCTGCTCTATAGTACCCATCGATTCGGCACTGATTGTTACATTTTTCTCCGACTGCACATCGCCGCTCACCTCCACAAAATGTTCAAAGGTTTCCTGCTTTACAGGCAGTACGGTAACAAGCTGTGCTTCACGCACTTCTTTACCAAAAGATGGATCAGCAGCGGCAATTTGCTCTTCCAGGCTCTCTATTTCAGCCTTAAGGGACTGAAGTTCTTTCTTTTTTTCCTTGAGCTCTGCTTTTCTTTCAGAAAGCTCGTCTCCTGGGTTACAGGCTGCGGCAAAAAAGGCTAAACCTGCCAGTAGCACAAATATTTTGGATGTATTCATGGGTGTAGGGAAATCTTATTTTTGTAAAAGAGTACCAGTTGCTTTATCGAAGGCTACACGCGCCACAAGTGCATTGTATAAGGCCTGATAATAATTTGTTTCTGCAGTTTTCAGAGAATTTTCGGCTTCAACCACTTCCAGGTTACTGCCAATACCTTCCTGATATTTGATCTTTGCAACCCGAAACACTTCCTGTGCCAGATCCATATTTTCTTGCTGGGTTTCTAGGCTTTGCAGGTTGTTTTCCAGGTTTACTCGCGCTTGTTCTACCTCCAGGTCAATGGCATTTTTAAGATTCTGGAGCTGAAGATCTACCTGTTCGGCAACCAGCTTTTTGCGGCGTATGGTATTTGCCTTTAAGAAGCCATCGAAAATCGGTATATTTAAATTTAAGCCTACTGCTGAATAGGGGTTCCAGGTATGAGCTTCCACCAACACACTTTCATTGTTGACTTTCGTATAAAAATCAGGTGTTTCTTTAAATAACTGTGAGAAATCAGCTTTGCCTGAGTTAAAACCAACATTACCAAAAGCATTAAGGGTAGGATAATACTGCATTCTGGTATTCTTGATATCAAGTTCTGCCAATTCTCTGTTGATTGTCAGTTGCTGATACTCAATCCTTCTCTGGTATTCAGCAAAATCATCTGCTTTCAGCGCAGCAACTTCCAGATCGCTTATTCTTTCAGCAAGTTCAATATCCGCAGTAACTGGTATACCCATCTGAAACTTAAGTGCTGATAAATTGAGGGCTAGTGAACGCTGAACGTTCTGAAATTCAGTACGCATGTTGTTCAGATTCACTTTTATACGCTGAACATCAATAGCTTCCACAAATCCATTTTCATTCATCGCCCTGGTCTCCGCATAGAGCGTATCTAAGCGCTGCAGGTTAGCCTGCAACAGTTCCAGCCGCTCTTCTGCTACCAATACCCCATAGTAGGCCAGTGCTACACCTTCGGCAACATCAATGGCCGCTTTTTGTGTATTTTTTTCGGCCAGTTCTTTATAAACTTTTGCTGCACGCAGACCTATAAAATATGAACCACTAAATATTAGCTGATTAGCCGTTACAGCTATATTTGATTGATAAGGCACACCAAACTGAACAGGCGTATATGCATCATCAGGCGCCTCGGGATCAAATAGATTTGCCTGAATAAAATTTGTTTGCAGACCTATGTTATAGGTGAGATTACCTGCGCTGCTTATTTGTGGGAGTCCCTGGGCCAATGTTTCTTTTACCTGCGCAGTTGCTATGCCCTCATTAAGGCGCTCATTCTTTACCGATACATTGTTTTCTACGGCATGCGCAATGGCCTCCTGCAGGGTAAACACCCGCTTAGAATTCTGCTGGGCATGAACGGCTGTCCCCGCAAGTAATACTGCAATCAAAAGCAGGATTGGTCTAGAAAATGGTTTCATGGGGTGATAGGTTTTTCTTGTATTCTTCTAATAGGTCGCGTCCTTTGGGCGTCATCAGTCCTTCTATAAAATGCCGGAACACCTGTACCTGCACTTCGGCAAAATCAAAGCGGTTGCGGGGAAATACCCGGTTATCAAAGCAAAGCTGCACCTCTTCCATCCGTAGCATTGCCAGAATTTCCGGGTTGAAATCCGGCCTGAAATATCCATCCTCCTGCCCCTGCACCAGAGAACGCATCAGGGAGTTGAGAAAAACCTTCTTTTTATAGTTTAAAAAGATTTTCCAGCCTTCGGGAAAATACTTTTGCAACTCCATGATAGCTGAAGGATTTACGATGGCCACATGCTGGCGTATCATTTTGGTGCACTTCACTAAAAATTCAATCACATTTGCAGACTCCAGCTCCAACTGTTCCATTTGCTGCTCTTCTTTTCGCAAATGTTCTTCGGTAGCAGCACAAACAATCTCGTTCTTGTCCTTAAAAAACTGGTAGATTGTTTTTTTCGATATTGACAATTCACGGGCAATGTCATCCATGGTGACCCGTTTAAAGCCATAGCGAATAAAAAGATCTTCGGCGGTTGTTATTATATTCTGTCGTATATCCACACTAATTCCTGTTCGCATTTTCGACGGCCCAAAACTATGGAAACTCTTTTCTTTTACAAAGTTTCCAATGTTAAAGTTTCTTTAATTGTGAGGAGTCGTCTTAATTTATGATGAGCGGTAATTATGGTTTTTAGACTAACAGTATGAATGGATTTTTTGAGTGTGAAGGAGCTAAATTACACTGGTGGCGCTGGGGAAATGGTCCCAGGGTATTACTGGCTTTTCATGGTTTTGGGCAGCACGGTCAATACTACTCCCCTTTTGCCAGGGCACTGGCAGATACTCACACCATCTGGAGCTTCGATATGTTTTTCCATGGCCACAGTGTATGGCCCGATCCCCGAAAACCTCTGACCCGGGAGTTTTGGCACCGGATGATGGGTGGTTTTTTGGCTGAAAATAAAATAGACCGCTTCGAAATGAGTGGTTACAGCATGGGTGGAAAGTTTGTACTGGCAACGCTGGAGATGATGGCACCCAGGATTGACCGCCTGATCCTGATTGCCCCTGATGGTATTCGCACCTCTTTCTGGTACAGCATGGCCACCTACCCCAGCTGGAGCCGGAATATTTTCCGTAAACTGGTAGAAGAGCCGGAGCCATTCTATAAACTAATGCACAACCTGGAACGCTACCGCCTCATGGATAAAGGTATTCTTCGTTTTGCAGACTGGCACATGAGCAATCCGGAAAAAAGGATGAAGGTTTACAACAGTTGGACTGTCTTCAGCCCGCTGCGTTTTAACATGCGCTATATTGCTGATCTGATCAAAAAAAATAATATTAGCCTGGAGATGTACCTGGGCCGCTACGATAGGATCATGACACCGCAAGGCATGCAGCGCCTGCTGCGACACCTGAAAGATTACAAATTGGAGGTACTTAACACCGGCCACAGCGGTTTAATAGATATGGTGGCACACCAGCTTCATGAACAAAAAAGAGGAAATCCACCCAGATGAAAATACTTGTAGCCACCGATAAATTTAAGGATGCACTCACTGCCGGAGAAGCAGCTGCTGCTATGGCAGAGGGCGTTGCTGCTGCATTGCCTGCAGCCAAAGTGCTGCAACTGCCGCTTAGCGATGGAGGCGATGGTTTTGCCAGCCTGGCCGCAGGCTATGCAGGGGCTAAAAATATTAAGGTAGAGGTAAATGGCCCTTTGCAACAGGCTAAAATTGCCAGTTATGCCTGGCTGCCCCGGCATAAACAGGCCTATATAGAAATGGCAGAGGCTGCAGGCCTGCAGCTACTCCCCCACCACCTGCGCTCGCCCCTCAACACCACGACATTTGGCGTAGGGCAGTTAATTAAGCATGCTATTGAGCAGGGAGCACAGGAGATATATTTGGGCATTGGTGGCAGCGCAACCCACGATGTTGGCGTGGGCATGGCTGCCGCCCTGGGCTATCATTTTCTGGATGCTGACGGAAGACCATTTCTCCCCACCGGCGGCAGCCTTCACCAAGTAGCCAGAATTGGCAATAGCCATATTATGGAAAACCTGCAACAGGTAAAAATCAAAGTAGCCTGCGATGTAACCAATCCGCTCACTGGCACCAGGGGTGCTGCCCATACCTATGCAGCGCAAAAAGGAGCCAACAGCAGCCAGATAGAGACACTGGAGGCAGGCACCAGGCATCTTGCCCAATTAATAGCACGTGACCTGGGAAAATCAGTAGAAGACGTAGCTGGAGCCGGTGCGGCAGGTGGTTTAGGCGCCGGTGCTATGGCATTTTTGGATGCTAAACTGTGTCCGGGTGCCGGAATGGTGCTTGAACTGGCAGGTTTTGCGCCAAAAGCTGCCGAAGCAGATCTTATATTTACAGGAGAGGGTAAAGCAGACAGAGAAAGCCTGCAGGGGAAATTGATAGGAGAAGTTGCGCGCCAGGCAGCAAAGGCTGGCAAGCCACTCATACTGCTGTGCGGAAAGCTGGAAATGTCCATTCAACAGCTTTATAAAGCAGGCATATGGCACGCTGCCGGTATTAGCCCGGCAGACGAACCGCTGGAAACCAGCCTGCAATTATGTAAACAGCGATTGGCGGCTGCTACCAAGCAAAGCCTGCTACTTTACCTGAAAGAAACAAAAAAGCCCCGCTAAACGGGGCTTTAAGTAACTTATAAAATTTGTACGATCTCTGCACTAACTTATATCACATCAAAAATTACCAGTAAAGAGTAAATCAAACCCGGTACATAGAACAGAATGGTTAACACAAGGCTGATCCAGAACTTAGAATTTATTTCGCCCTGGTGCAGGAATACACCTAGTGGTGGAATTAAAATGGTAACAATTGTAAGCAGCACTGGATTAATACCACTTCCGCCTGGCTCTCTCTGCAAATCTTCAGACATTCTCATGCCAAGCTGCTGCTCTTTAAGCTGACGAACCACCTGGTGTTGGAAAGCCTGCTTTTCTTCTTTGGTCATGCCCTTCAGCTCTTTTCTTAGCTCGCGAAGCATTTTCCTTTGTTGCTTAGGGGTAATTTTTTCTGCTGCAGGAGTTTCAGCAGGAACAGCAATCTCGGTTATAATATCACTGGAACCAGTTTCTAAGGCTCTTTTTTCTACTTCCACCCGTACATCAGCAGGATTTTCTGCTACAAGCGGTGCCACTGGCTGGATTTGCTTCTCTACAGATGCCACGTTGGGACCAGCACTAGATGGTGTAAAATGAGCACCATATTTAGGAGAGCAGGAAGCTAGTACCAGGAGCAAGGCAAATAAGCAGGGAATTGAGGATCTGTAAAAAATTTTCATGGTAAAAAATTGTTTTGGTTTAGTTCTTAACCTGAATTGCTGTAAAAGGTTAAGAAAAGCGCTACTGCTTTTCTTAAAAACTGTTGTTTTTGCACTTTCTTAGCCCTTTGGCATTCTACAACAGCATACAACTACCGTAGAAACAGCTCGCCACACTGGCCTGCGCTACGAAGAATTTAACAAAATCAAAGAGACCCGTGGGTACACCTCAACCTTCAATGAATTTATTATTTACCCGGTGATTCTTCTGCAGTCAGTAGGCACAAGGCATTTACGATGGTTTGATTCAACCCAGTTTGTTAATAGATACTTTATTGATGGCGTAACAGGTGATGTTATAAAAGCTGAATTAGAAACTTATTAATGATTCTTAAATGGCTATATATCAGGGTTTTGTGCAGTTAAATCACCTATAAAGATCTCCCTGGCAGCATCTGATCAGGAGGTAAGAAACACACTTCTTTTCACTTTTATTATTTGTTATAACTTCACTACTTACAGCCCTGAATGTATTGAGCTATGGCAATGGAAAAGAGTGGCATATTCCTCTATCTATCCATTGACTCCTGCATCAGTTGCTTCTGATCACCTTAACTCATTATAACCAAAACCATTCACCCTATGAATCTTTCCAAGGTCTCCCTACTATTAATGTTGCTTTGTTTAGTGTTTGCCTGTTCCAAAGAAGATACACCTGAACCAGCTAACGGAGCAGGGTTGAAGGGCAACTGGAAGGTTACTGACATTAAATATGCAGGCACCTCCACCACCACAATTCAGGGAATGTCGTTTCCAAGTACATTTACAGGCACCGGATATGATATGGATCTTACTTTAGCTTTTTCCGAAGATCCCAACACATACACCACAACTGGTGATTACAGCATTGAATTAACCAGCACATTCCAGGGACAAAATATGACCTACAACTGGACAAATCAGGATTTTCTGGGCAATGGAACCTGGACCTTATCAGGGGAAGAACTCACCATCAGATCGCAGGGCGTAGACGAGCAAAAAACCACTATTCTGGAGTTAACTGCAACTACCCTTAAGCTTGGCTACGATATGACCAACACTACTCAACAAGATGGTGCAACAGTAACAAGCAATATTTAGGGAACTTATACTTTCCAGCGGCAATAAGCCCTTGTAAAAATAGTTTTATTGGTTTACAACCATATCTGAATTCAATATCTGATACGGGGGGTAATCTATCCCCTGAAAAAATATAAATGCTATGACAGTCTGGTGCCATACCAGTCTGTTGTAGCATTTTTTTATTGAGCCAGCGGCGACCTCTTTAGTTGATTTTACTACAACTGCGCTGATACTTATCTACTTAAAGCCTTAAGGAATGCCAGAACAGCATCAGAGAAAACAATAGGCCGAGAAATATTTTTACCTATTAGTTTATTTTTAATCACTAAAAAAATAGATTAGCACGGCGCCTGCACCAATCGCCCTTTTTGTAACCTAATAGCCTGTAAAACCTTGAAAGAAGCAAAACGACTTTTTGATTGTCTGCAGTTTCAGCTGGAAAATTTTCCACTGCTGGATATGTTTGCCGGCAAAGAAAACGGAGTATGGAGGAAGTGGAGCACTCAGGAGGTGCAGGAACAGGTAAACCGCCTAAGCACAGGCCTGCTGCAGTTGGGTATTTCTATTGGCGATGGGTCCATAGAGGGTAGAGATAAAGTTGCCATCATCAGCAAAAACCGGCCAGAATGGATGGTCACTGATCTGGCTGTTCAGCAAATTGGGGCTGTTTTGGTTCCTGTTTACCCTAACATCAGCGAAAACGAATTACAATTTGTATTAGCAGACTGCGGTGCCAGGATAGCATTTGTAAACGATCAGGCAACTGCTGAAAAACTTGTAAGACTAAAGGATCAGCTACCGCAATTAAAACACATTTACACCTACGAGCAGGCCGCTGGTGTAAAACACTGGACAGAATTGCTGCAGGTGCCAGACGCCAGCAGCACTGCTAAAATCGACAACTTAAAAAATCAGATACGAGAAGAAGACCTTGCCAGCATTCTTTACACCTCTGGCACAACGGGCAATCCGAAAGGCGTTATGCTCTCACATCGCAACATTATGAGTGATGTAGAAGGAAGTACGCCTGTGGTACAGGAAGTAGGTGTTCAGGGTAAAAGAGCCTTGAGCTTTCTTCCGCTGAATCATGCTTTTGAAAGAGTGGCTACATACATATATCTTCTGAATGGAGTATCTATTTATTATGCCGAAAGCATGGAAACCATTGGCGACAACCTGCGTGAGGCAAAGCCTGTTATATTCACTACCGTGCCACGCCTGCTTGAAAAAGTGTATGAACGCATTATGGCCAAAGGGGCAGCGCTTGGCGGCATAAAAAAAATGCTTTTTAACTGGTCAATTGGTGTAGCCAAAAATTACCAGATACAGCAACCACAAAGCATTGCGTATAAGGCACAACTGGCACTGGCCGATAAACTGATCTTCAGCAAATGGCGCGATGCCCTTGGCGGAGAGGTAAAAGCTGTAATTGTTGGTGCTGCTGCATGTCCGGTAAAATTACAGAAGATATTTTCAGCTGCAGATGTGGTGATTATGGAAGGATATGGACTTACTGAGGCCTCTCCTATCATCAGTGGCAACCGCTACAGCAAAAATAACCGCATGTTTGGCTCCGTTGGCCCTCCTCTTCATAATGTGGAGGTAAAAATTGCCGAAGATGGAGAGATACTCTGCAAGGGCCCCATGGTTATGATGGGCTACTATAAAAGACCCGACCTCACAGCAGAGGTAATGACAGGAGAATGGCTGCATACAGGCGATATCGGAGAAATTGTAGACAATAAGTTTCTGAAGGTAACCGACCGTAAGAAAGAGATATTTAAGACCAGTGGAGGAAAATATGTTGCACCACAACCTGTGGAAGTAAAAATGCTCGAAAGCCGCTGGATAGAACAAATTATGGTGGTGGGTGCCGGCAGAAAGTTTGTTTCCGCACTGGTTGTGCCTGCTTTTACCCTTCTGAAAGAATGGTATACCGATCAGGGCAAAGCATACCCGGGAAATAGCGTAGCAAGCAAAGATCCAAAGGTACAGGAACTGGTAAATAAAAGCATAGAGCACCTCAACCAGTCGCTGAACCCTGTGGAACAGATCAAAAAGTTTACATTACTGGATCGGGAATGGACAGTAGAGCAGGGAGATCTCACGCCTACTCTTAAGTTGAAACGCAGAGCAATCACGGCAAAATCCGGCAGGGAAATAGACAATTTGTATGAATCAGAATCTGCTGTTCTTTGACAAAAAAGGCTAATTTTAGTAAAAATGGGTATGCTCTTCTGAATCAAGTACAGAAATGAAAAAGGTGCTGATTGTTTATTCTACAACTGATGGCCATACCTTAAAGATATGCCAGCGGTTAAAGCAGCAGCTTGAACAACAGCATCATATAGTAAGATTACTTTCTGTTGATAGTGCAACAGAAAAGCTGCCAGCATTCGACACAATTGTGCTTGGGGCCAGTGTAAGGTATGGTAAACACAACCAAAAGGTGTACAGCTTTATTGAGCAGCACAAGAGCCTATTAAATGCAAAGCCAAATGCATTCTTTTCTGTAAACCTGGTTGCCCGTAAGCCGGAGAAGGCAGGTGCAGATACCAATCCTTATGTAATTAAGTTTCTTAAGCACATACCATGGAAACCTCAGCATGTGGCAGTTTTTGCAGGTGTGCTTAATTACCCACGCTACAGTTTTTCTGACCGGCTGCTCATCAGGTTAATCATGTGGATTACTAAAGGGCCAACTGACCCTACAACTGTAGCAGAATATACTGACTGGGAAAAGGTAGCTGCGTTTGGCAGTCAAATCAGCAGGCTGTAACCCAGTGTGCAATGCAAAAATTAAGCAACTGCGACAAAGTGATTGACAAGAATTAACGGTAATACTAAACTAAAAATCATTAAGGTCTCCGATCTACAGCATCGACATACATAAAAGGTCCGGAGGATTTCACCCGGACCTTCATGTTTGCAATATTCTTTATACTACCTTGGCAGGCTGCTGTTAAAGATGTCACGATGCAGCTTCCATTCACCATTTTCTTTTTTCCAGATCACAATGTACTTTGCCTGATCCAGTGCCTGCCCCTTCTCATCTGAAAGTGTAGCCCTGCTTACCTCAAAAGCAGCATCTGCCTGCTGTTCTACCTCCCTGATCTGTAGCGTTATCGACTTAATACCCATGTCCATAACTCCTTGCCAGAAGGACTGAATCTGCTCCCTGCCCTCAACAAAATCACCATTGGGTGGTAAAACCATTCCATCGTGGGTATAGAGCATTGCCATACCCATAGCATCTCCACGCCGATAGGTTTCCATAAATTTTTCATTTGCACGTTCAATTTCTGTACGGATGTCGGTTGCAACCACTGAATTCATCATAGCATTAATGTTTATGTTGAAGAAAAAAATTCAGTTTGAACTATCAGATAGCAGGATTTCGATCAACAGCATTATCTCTTCACCAATGCTATCCAGGAAAGGATTACAAAAAATCTAATCAGAATTTAGCCGGAAGCAGAACTTGCTTACGCAATTAATTTATGATATATCTGACTTAAATACAAGCAATTACATTGATATTAGAATAAAGAAAAGAGTTGTAACGAACAGTGCGGATTTATCAATAAACAATCTTCTGCTGATGCTTTAGCTGTGTGGCTGCAGAGATTGGTATTTCGAAATTTTAGCTTACTGAAATGCTTTTACAATTTTTCATGTTTATTTAATGTAAATAAAAAGCCTGTTAGCTTAAAGTACAATGTTGAAATCTCCCCTCACCGACGATCGCACATCCAATGCGCTGGAGAAATTATCCGGCATTGTAAAGCGGGTTACTTTTCACAGCCCCGAATCCGGCTGGTCTGTGTTAAAGGTTAGCCCTTTTAGCAGGGAGCAGGAAGAAATAGCTGTAACTGTACACCAGTCGAAAGTTTTTGCGGGGGCAACTATTGATTTTTATGGCGAGTGGGTAAACCATCCCAAGTTTGGCAGGCAGTTTAAAGCGGTACGTGTAGAAGAACGTAAACCGGCTACTGCCAATGCCCTGGAGAAGTACCTGGGCTCTGGCCTGATAAAAGGTGTAGGGCCTGTAACTGCTAAAAGAATAGTGAAATACTTCGGCAAGGATACCCTGGAGGTTTTTGAGCACGAAATTGAGCGCCTTACTGAAGTACCCGGCATTGCTGCATTAAAGTTAAAGTCCATCAGCCTGGCCTGGAAAGAACACCAGGAGATACGGAATGTAATGATGTTCCTGCAGTCGCATGGCATTAGCACCCTTTTTGCTGTTAAGATCTACAAAACCTATGGCCAGGAAGCTGTGCCAGTGGTATCGGAAAACCCCTACCGCCTTTCTCAAGACATCTATGGTATTGGTTTTTTTAGTGCCGACAGGGTTGCCTTAAGCCTGGGCCTTGCAGAAGATTCCTCGGCACGGGTAAAGGCCGCTATAGGCCATGTGCTACAAAGTGCACGCGAGGAAGGCCACTGTTACCTTACAAAAGAGCAAATTCTGGAACAGGTAGAGGAGCTAATTTCGCTCTACAAGCCCGAGCGCATTGAATATGAGCTGAAGGAAATGGAAAAGGCCGATGAATTGAAAACACGTTATCTGCTGAATGCAGAAGAACAGGTAGTAAGCTGCTACTATGCCCACTCCATTTTCTACGACGAAAACTATATTGCTGCAAAAGCAAAACAGCTTGCAAAAGGAAAACTAAATCCCCCCGTGCAAAGGCTGCAGCAGTGGATTACCGGCTACTGCCAGCAAAAAGAGATTCAGCTAAGCGATGAGCAGGAAGCCAGCATCTTACAGCTGGTTACCCACCGTATGGGTATATTAACAGGCGGCCCTGGCTGTGGTAAAACTACCACCACACGGGTGTTGGTAGCGCTGCTGCAGGCAATGGGTAAAGATGTGCTGCTGGCTGCCCCTACCGGCAGAGCAGCCCAGCGTATGAGTGAAGTAATTGGACTGGAGGCTAAAACAATTCACCGCCTGCTGGAATGGGAACCGGCAGCGGGTGGTTTCATGAAGAAGGAAGATAATCCGCTTAATTGTAACTTCCTGATTATTGATGAATCCTCTATGCTGGATGTACACCTGGCTGCAGCCCTGCTGCGTGCCGTACCAGGAAATGCGCAACTGCTGCTGATTGGCGATGCCGACCAGCTGCCTTCTGTTGGTGCAGGCAATATATTTAAAGATCTGATTGCATCGGGCGTAGTGCCCACAGCTCGTTTAACCAAAGTATTTCGGCAGGCGCAGGAGTCCAAGATTATTACCTATGCGCATCAGATCAATGGAGGAACGGTGCCCAAAATAGATTCACCCTTCTATAACCCTAAGCTCTGGGCAGAAAAATCAGATTGTCTTTTTATTGATTCAGAAGAGGCCACACAGGAGCAACTGCGCTTTATTTCGCGTGTAAAACGCTCCTACATACAGGAACGCGAGGAAGAGCTGCAGCAGGCAGCAGAACCCGATGAAGTGTACATGAAGAGCAGCGAGCTTACCATTCCGCCTAAATTTGAGCATGTAGACCTGGAAAAGCTTATCCATGCCGACTCCCACACCGACGAACTTCAGGAAGTACTCAGGCGCGTACACCCATGGTCTTCGCTGCACTGGGGCTATTCGGCTGTAGATATGGTAGAAAAGCTGTATATGGACATCATACCAAAATATTATGGAAAGGGTGCCGAGGTGCAGATCCTCTCCCCTATGAGCAAAGGCAGCCTGGGTACCCATAATCTCAACGAGGTAATCCAGCAAGCGGTAAATCCTCCTGGGGGCGGCAAAATACAGTTAACGCTGGGAGGCCGCACTTTCCGTGAAGGTGATCGGGTAATTCAGCGCCGTAATAATTACGATCTCAATGTATTTAACGGTGATATTGGACGTATCATGAGCATCGATAGTGAGGGTATGTCGTGCCTGGTAGCTTTTGCCTCCGGGCAGGAGGTGCGGGAGGTTGCTTACGAAAAAGAGCACCTGCCCGAGCTGGAACTGGCCTATGCCATTACCATACACAAATCGCAGGGCAGCGAATTTGAGGTAGTGATCATCCCGTTGGTAAATCAACATTTTAATATGCTGTTCAGAAACCTTATTTACACGGGCCTAACCCGGGCCCGTAAGCTGGCAGTATTTGTAGGCAGCCGCAACGCCCTTAAAACATCAGTCAACAAGCAGAACACTGCGCTGCGTCAAACGGCCCTGCAGTGGCTGCTGCAGCACGATATAGCAGCAGACTAAGCAGGATCTGGCTCAAGTCCCAAAACTTTAATCTTAATTTTCCATGTTTCGTATGCTAATGTAAGACAGCTGGAAAAATACTAACCAGCTGATTTATACCGAAAAATCCTCTTTTGTTGTATTTACATCAAAAATTATTGAAAAAGAGGCTTTGCGGTTTTCATTCAGGCTTCTATATTTGCATCCGTATTCGGGAACGCCGGATAATTCGGAAGAGGTTCTGAAAAAAAATCAGAAAAGAATCTGAAAAAATTTCGAAATCAGATTTTGCTCCAAAGAATAAAAAACTTTACCTTTGTAGCCCTGATTGAGGAAAGAAATACTGACCTATGGTGTAACTGGCAACACGTCTGATTTTGGTTCAGAAGAGTCTAGGTTCGAGCCCTAGTAGGTCAACTAAAAATCCCGGTCCTTATGGCCGGGATTCCTCTTTTTAGCCTCAACCCATTGCGCCATGACCCCGGTTAAACTCTTTTCAGGTGATTCCTCCCACTACTTGGCAGAAAAGATTGCCGCAGCCTACGGTCAACCCCTTGGCAGCCTTACCCTTCAGAAGTTCAGCGACGGTGAAATGTCTCCCAGCTTTAACGAATCTGTTAGGGGCAGCGAAGTTTTCCTGATCCAGTCTACATTCCCTCCGGCAGATAACATCATGGAGCTGCTCCTGATGATTGATGCAGCACGCAGAGCCAGCGCCCACAATGTAGTGTGTGTAATACCTTACTTTGGGTATGCGCGCCAGGACCGTAAGGACAAACCAAGGGTGGCAATTGGTGCTAAGCTGATTGCTAACATTTTAATGGCAGCCGGCGCTAACCGCATCATGACGTGCGATTTACATGCCGGACAGATCCAGGGTTTCTTTGATGTTCCGGTAGACCACATGGATGGCTCCGCCATCTTTGTACCCTACCTGCGCTCGCTAAACCTGGAGAAACTTGTATTTGCCTCTCCTGATGTGGGAGGTGTGGCACGTGCACGTTCTTATGCCAAGTATTTTCAGGCCGATATGGTTGTTTGCGATAAGCACCGCAAACGTGCCAATGAAATTGCTTCCATGCAGGTGATTGGCGATGTGGAAGGTGCAGATGTTGTACTGGTAGACGATTTAGTAGATACTGCCGGAACTATTTGCAAAGCCGCAGGCATTATCCTTGACAAAGGTGCCCGCAGCGTAAGAGCAGTTTGTACGCATGCTGTGTTATCTGGCAAGGCCTACGAAAACATTGAAAATTCTGTACTGCAGGAGCTGGTTGTAACCGACACCATTCCGGTTAAACAGGAGAGCAGCAAAATAAAGGTATTAACAGTGGCCAATCTGTTTTCAGATGCCATACAAAAGCTGATGACCCACGGATCCATTAGCTCTCTTTTTATATAAGCATTTTATTTCTATTCATTTATAATTATCTATTTTATGAAAACTGTTGAGATTATAGGGTATAACAGAGCAAATCTCGGCAAGACCGAATCCAGAGACCTTAGAGCACAGGGTAGTGTTCCATGCGTACTGTACGGCGGCCAGGGTCAAGTTCACTTCCATACTCCTGCCTACCTGTTCAAGGATCTGGTTTATACGCCTGATACTTCTTTCGTTAAAGTAAATATTGAAGGTAAAGAGTATAATGCCGTTCTGCAGGATGTTCAGTTTCATCCGGTTAACGAGATGATCCTGCATGCAGACTTTCTTCAGCTATTTGAAGGCAAGCCGGTGAAAATGGATGTTTCAGTTCGCACTGTTGGTACTTCACCTGGTGTAGTGGCTGGTGGTAAGTTAATCTTCAAGCTGCGTAAGCTTACGATCAAAGCGATGCCTAAAGATATGCCTGACTTTATTTCTGTTGATATCAGCAATCTTGAGTTGGGTAAATCAGTTCGTGTAAGTGATGTTCAGCCAGAGAACTTTCAAATCCTGAATTCACCTGCTACCCCAATTGCAACTGTGGAAATTCCACGTGCACTTCGTGGCAAAACAGAATAATCAAGAGATTTGTGATATTTTCAAATCCTGCCGGCAGCTGTCGGCAGGATTTTTTATTTTTACAGTATGAAATTCCTGATTACCGGCCTGGGCAACCCCGGCCCCGAATACGAGCTTACCCGCCACAACATTGGCTTCCTGGTGCTGGATCGCCTGGCAGATCGCGAAGGTGCCACTTTCACCACGGCCCGCTATGCCGATAAAGCAGAGATAAAATTTAAAGGGCGCCAGATTACCCTCATAAAGCCCAATACCTACATGAACCTAAGCGGTAAAGCAGTTAATTACTGGATGCAGGAGCTTAAGGTACCAAAAGAAAACCTGCTGGTGATAACCGATGATCTTGCCCTCCCTTTTGGGAAACTGCGCATGCGTCAGAAAGGCTCTGCTGCCGGACATAACGGCCTTACCAACATTGAGCAGCTAACAGGCGGGCAGGATTATGCCAGACTACGCTGTGGCATTGGGAGCGATTATGCCAAAGGCCGCCAGGTAGATTATGTGCTGGGTAACTTTCCGCAGGAACAGCTGGATGCACTGCTGCCCCTGCTTGATAAGGCCTGCGATATGATTATGGGTTTTTGCACCACGGGTATAGCCCGCACCATGAGCCAGTTTAACGATTAGGCTTAGAGGGTCTTCAGGTATTCTATCACAGCTTTGCGTTCGGCATCGCTTAGCTTATCACCATAGGTATGGCCAGCATTGCCGTAGCCTGGTTTTGTGGTGTTGTATACATTTTTCCCGCTGCCTTTAGCAGCCAGGCTGTACTTCCATCCTACCCGATCAAAATCATAGTCGCTACCATTTGCCTGCGCTGCAGGCTTGCGGTACCAGAAGGCAGGCCTGCTTGATGAGTTTAGAAGGCCTTCAAGGTCAGGAACGGAACCATTATGTAAATATGGTGCCGTTGCCCATACACCATCGAGCGGCGGCGCCACATAACCCAGGGAAGGCAACATTTCCGAGGGGGCACTACTTTGCGCATACCAGCTGTTGTTGTACCAGCTTACCAGGCCCGAATGTTTGTAAAAATACCTGGCATAATACGGATCGGTGCCAATTTTCGAAAGCGGAATTATTTTGTTGGGATAGGTACTTTTCTCTCCGTAGCTGCCGTGACATTTTCCGCAGTTGTCGGCAAATATTGCCTTTCCCTCAAGCGCTAGCTCGTGATTAAGTTTGCCAGGCCATTTAGGTGGCTGTAAGGATGCAGCCCAGGCAACCACATCATGAAACCTGTTAAAGACCTTCCTGGCTTCGGTACTGTCTTTGATGCCCAGCACAGAGGCTTGCATCAGCAGCTTTCTGAAGTCTCCCCTGCCCATGCCATTGTAGTATAAAGCTCTTTTCTTATCAATGTTCCAGAGTGGCGGTACATCTGCAACCGGCACCGGACCTTCAGCTATGATAAAATTTGGAGCCTCCACATAGGTTAAATCAACAGGATTTCTGTGTATAACGCTGGCTTCTTCTATCCTGAAGGCAGGATTAACACCTTTGACTGGCGTAACAGCTTCTTTCTCTACAACCTGCAGATATTGCCATACATCTGTAAAAGCTTTATGTGCATCTGTGCCTTTTCTTAACTTATTGGCAGCAATGGCAGGTAGTAACTTTGATGTTAAACCTGGCTTCTCTGTAAAATCGGCCGCCGTATTCCCAAGGCCATAGGTATACTCCCCCTGAAAAGGTCCGCCATGGCAGGTAAAGCAGTTTTTCTGTACAATCCAGACCTTTCGGCGTTCGTCCAGCACAAAATTAAATTCAGGTTCCAGCCTGCTGCGTGTGGCATCAGCATCTGCAGTATCAAGCTTTGCCTTGAAACTCTTGGGCATTAGCTGCAGGGGATAGCCCGAGCCAATATAATTCGCATTGAGCAGGTAGTGCAAGCCCTTTTCCGGATCGCCCGCCTGGTGAACTACAGCATCAGGCACGGCATGAACAACTTCCCCTTCTTCTGATGCATGCTGAACCCAGCCAGGTCCTGAACATCCCAGCAGTAAAATAATACCAAAGCACCAATGAAAACTTCCCGACATTTTACAAAGAAGCAGATATAGTTTTGAATGATTGAATCAGCCCAGGAACAGAGAAAATGGCGCTGTTTTTTTTTAAAACGACAATCTAACTAAAATTATATATAATAATGGCTTGTTTATTATTGAGCACCTTAAAGATAAAAGTACATTTTCATCTAAAGATATAAACACCAGTTCCTTGCGCCGATCATTCATTTTTGCAATCCATTTATAAGATACTTACCGAGGTAATATCTTGCAGAAAAATGCAATACTCAAGACCTGGTAATTATTCATATTAGGCTTAGTAACATGTGCTGAAGGAAATATGGATAGCTTGAAAGAAAAACTACTGACACTAGTACTGCATCTGGTATTGTTTATATGCTTATATGCTTGTTCCTGATGATGCCTTTGTCATGCCCCCACCTCAGGGTAACCAATAATCAAACCAAGGAGCCGGAATTTTCAGGCTCCGATTAGTACATAATACCTAATGCTCATGAACTGGTAACATAAGTTTGCAAAGAATAATCTATAATCTCCTCGGCTCAAAGCTAACTAGTTGATATTCTAGCACAAGATTTAAACGCTTAAATAAAAATAGCAGCCACTGGGCTGCCATTTTTAATATCAAACTAAGATTTATCCTTTAACTGATGGAAGAGCCATTGTTAACGCGGGCCTCTGGTTTCATAAGCACCAGCTTTCCGTCGGCATCTTCTGCCAACAGTACCATGCCTTGAGATTCTTCTCCCATCATTGGCCTTGGCGCCAGGTTTACCAGCACCATTACCTGCTGCCCTACTAACTGCTCTGGCTCAAAGTGCTGTGCAATGCCACTTAAGATGGTACGCTGATCAATACCAGTATCTATTTGAAGCTTGAGCAGCTTTTTAGACTTCTTCATCTTCTCGGCAGAAAGTACAGTTCCTACACGCAGGTCAAGTTTGGCAAAATCGTCGTATACAATTTCAGGCTTGGCTGCCGCAACTCCCTGAGCCGCTGCTGGCGATTCTACTGCTTGTGCCAAAGAAGCTGCAGTGCCTTTAGCAGCTCCTTCAGAAGCAGGAGCAGCTGCTGCTTCATTTGCAATTTTAGTGTTTTGCAGTTTTTGAATTTGTTCTTCCACAGTGCTGTCTTCTATTTTTTGAAATAATAGTTCTGCCGGGTTAAGCTGAATACCTGCGGGCAGCAGGTTGTCTCTGCCAGCTTCCTGCCAGGTTAGCAGGGGCATCTGTAACATATTCCGGAGCTTTTCTGCTGTATGGGGCAAAAACGGAGCCGCAACGATGGTAAGGTTAGCAGCTATCTGCAGGCTTAGGTTCAGGATTGTTTTTACCCGCTCCGGATTTTCTTTGATGAGTTTCCAGGGTTCTGTATCAGCCAGGTACTTATTGCCCAAACGGGCAAGTTCCATCATGGCTGCAAGACCTTCCCTAAAACGGAAATTATCAAGAGCATCAGCCACTTTTCCGGGCAATACAGAGAGCTGAGTCAATACTTCCTTTTCAGGATCATACAGCTCGCCTCTTTCAGGTAGCTTACCCTCAAAATATTTATGTGTAAGCACCATGGCCCTGTTTACAAAATTACCCAGAATGGCCACGAGCTCATTGTTATTCTTTGCCTGAAAGTCTTTCCAGGTAAAGTCATTGTCTTTTGTTTCCGGTGCATTGGAGGTAAGCACATACCGCAGCACATCTTCCTTGCCAGTAAAATCTTGCAGATATTCGTGCAACCAAACCGCCCAGTTACGCGAAGTAGATATTTTATTACCTTCCAGGTTCAGGAATTCATTGGCAGGCACGTTTTCAGGCAGAGTATACTCCCCATGTGCCTTAAGCATAGCCGGGAAAATAATGCAGTGGAAAACGATATTATCTTTACCGATGAAGTGCAGGAGCCTGGTATCATTTTGCTGCCAGTAAGGCCTCCAGTCTTTGCCATGCCGCTCAGCCCAGTCTTTGGTGGCAGATATATACCCGATAGGCGCATCAAACCACACATATAATACCTTTCCTGAAGCCTCTGGTAAAGGTACAGGCACACCCCAGTCCAGATCGCGGGTAACTGCACGCGCCTGAAGGCCCTGTTCGATCCAGCTTTTACACTGGCCGTATACATTTGGCTTCCACTCCTTATGCTCCTCCAGTATCCACTTGCGCAGCCAGCCTTCAAAGTCCTGCAGTGGCAGGTACCAGTGGGTGGTAGTGCGTAATACAGGTTTAGCACCGCTAAGCATAGAGCGCGGATCAATCAGTTCTGAAGGGCTAAGACTGGTGCCGCAACGTTCGCACTGGTCGCCATAAGCCTCGGTATAACCGCAATTTGGGCAGGTGCCTTTAATATAGCGGTCTGCCAGAAACTGGCTGGCCTGCTCATCATAATACTGTTCGCTTTCCTTTACCTCAAACACACCTTTTTGGTGCAGGTTTGTAAAAAACGCTGAGGCAGTCTGGTGATGAACGGGCGCCGAGGTGCGGGAGTACACATCGAAAGAAATACCAAATTGCTGAAACGAATCACCGATAATAGCATGGTACTTATCCACTACCTCCTGGGGGCTTACCCCCTCTTTTTGAGCCCTGATGGTAATGGGTACCCCATGTTCATCTGAGCCGCATACAAAGAGAACATCCTCTCCCTTACTCCGTAAATAACGAACATATATATCTGCAGGCACATACACACCAGCCAGGTGGCCTATGTGCACCGGTCCGTTAGCATATGGCAGAGCAGCAGTAATAGTATGACGTTGGAATCTGTTTGTCATTCCGAAAAATTTTCCCAAAAGTATAAAAATAATAAGGGTCTGCCGCGAGAAGTGCTAAAAATCAGACAGACTAAATCTTGACTGGCTCTGGCCGGGCTGTAACGTGCATTACTTCAGACTCTGGCAGCAGCACACTAAAGGTGGTTAGTCCATCCTTCCGTTCCAGCTTAACTTCGCCATTTAACCTGCGTACAGCCTTGCGAACCATGTACAACCCTAAGCCCATGCCTGTTGACTTGGTAGAACCCTGAAAAAACATATCAAATACTTTTTCCTGTAAGTTCTCGGCTATGCCGGGCCCGTTATCCTGTACGCTAAAAGAAATTTTATTACCGTGAATCACCTTAGCATTAACCACAACAAATGGATTATGGTTATCAGCAAAGGTTAAGCTGTTATCCAGCAGGTTTAAAATTATAATGCTAAGCAGGTTCTTATCTGAAACGATAGCCAGGTTCTGGGGTATCTGGTTCTGGAAAGTAAATGCCTGTTTTTTATGCTGCGTGGGCATTTCCTGAATCAGGTTTTCTACAAAATCATAGAAATAAATATGCTCCATGTTCAGCAGGTGCTGATGTATGTTATGCACCATAAGCAGACGCATTAACAGGTTATGCAGTTCATTGGATACCCTATTGAGCAAATCGAAATAAAAATGTGCCTGTGGATCTTTGGATTCAATCTTGCCCAGGTTAATGATTCCCTGCATTCTGGCAATTGGACCTCTTAAATCGTGAGATGCTTTATAAATGAATGTATCGAGCTCTTCGTTTATTTGTGAGGTTTCCTGGTAGGCTTTCTCACGCAGGCTTACATCATTGGCAATACTTAGTACAGATTCTATCTGGCCAGATTCATCAGTCAAGACCGAGTGGCTCCATTCCACAAATACCAGATCGCCATCTTCGCGCAGGAATACCTGCTGAAAACTGTGCTGTCTGGTTTGTAAACCATCATGGCCCTGGCGAATATTTTCAAGGAATGACTGATGCTGCTCATCCTTCATGAAGCTAAGTTCATCTGCACTTGATCCTAAAACCTGCTGTGCCTTATAGCCAAAGATCTTTTCTGCCTGTTCAGGCCAGCGTACCAGGGTAAGACTTTTACTCCACTCCAAAACAGCCAGCGGCGTGTTGTTGATGTGGAATGATAGTTTGCGGTAAGTATCGGTCAGGGCACGTGTTCTTTCGCGGATCTTATCCTCTAACTGTTCATTTACCAGTTGTAGCTCACGGTTATAGTGCTCTATTAATTTATTTGCCTGCTGCAGTTCAAGGTTTTGATGCGTAATAGTCTGGTGCTGCTGCTCAATTTTATCTTTTTGTGCCCTGATCTCCTCATGACGCAACAACAACTGCCTGTGCGCTGTGCGCTCACTCCTGAACCGTTGCACATAGAAAACAGTGAAAACCCCAAGCAGGATTACCAATGGTATTGAAACAAGCAGAATCAGCTCCCTTGTCTTTAACTTCAGCGAGTTTTGTTCCGCTTCTTCCGTTAAAACTTTAATGGCTTCTTCTTTCCTGGTCATATCCAGCTCGGCCTGGGCTATGGCAAGCTGGGCTGCCCGCTCCTGATTAAAGGAGCTGTCTTTTAAACTGATGATCTGGGTGTACAGAATGCCCAGATTTCCTGTTATACCCTGCTGGTCGAAAGCGCGGGCAAGCCCGCTGAGTACTTCAATCTTCTTACTTACGTTCTCAATGGAATCAGCATACAAACTGCCCCGTTTGTAGTAGTACACTGCAGAATCGGCCCTGCCTAGCTGCAGCCAGGCCTTACCAAGATAATTGTAGGTGTTGATAAGCCCCAGTTTATCATCCTGCTCTTTCTTTATTTTAGCAGCATCATGTAAATAAGGCAAAGCTTTTAGGGGCAGTTTCTGCTCTATATAAATACTGGCAAGGTTAGATGAAGCATAGGCAACCCCGGTGGCCCTATTATTCTCCTCACTTAAAGCCTTGGCTTTCAGATAAAAATCTTCTGCATTATCAAAATCTCCCTGCTCCTGTGCCAGAATGCCAAGATTGTTAAATACCTGTCCGATACCCACAACATTATCCTGCTGCTGGTACATCTCCAGGGCCTCGGTGAGGTACAATTTTGACTGCTGGTATTGTTTAAGATAGCGGTAAATAATACCAAGGTTATTGAGCAGGGTTGCTCTTTGCAGAGGAGAAAGAATGCTTCTGCCAAGGCTGTAAGCTCTGTTATACTGGGAAAGTGCTTTTTCGTAATTGGCCGTTTTCAGATAAACACCACCCAGGTTATTATGAATACGTACCACCATGGTACGGTCACCGATCTGGTTGGCAAGTGAAAGCCCCCTGTGAAACCATTTGATTGCTTCGGCATATTCTCCGGCATTGCCATTGAGGTCACCAATGGTTTTCATGGCCTCGGCCATATTCAGGCTATCATGAGAAACAGCTGAAGCCCGTAGCATAGAGTCAGCATACTGTTGGGCCAGGGTAAGATCTTCCGGCTGATGTTCTGCTACTTTTTCCTGATAGTACTTAAAATTCTTGGGCAGTGGCATGCGTTCGCCTCCCTGTGCCATCAAGGCTACAGGAAGCATTACCAGCAGCATACCCAGCAATAGACAAGGTACTAATGAAAATGTTTTATTCAAACATGAAGAATTTATCTTCTGCCCTTCCATCACAGAATCTGGAAATTAAAAGCCGTTGAAATAGCTAAATCAAGGTTTAAAAATAAAAAAAATCCAATAACGGATGTGAGACATGTAATGAAATATGTTATTTGTGGCACAAATTCTGCAAAGTATGTGTTACACCTTATATTTCTAAGGCAAAGTGTGCTGTTAACACCAAAGATAATTTGTACCTTTGCGCCGCTATTCTAAAGCTACTTATGGTAAATTCTTCAATCCGCAATATTGCTATTATTGCGCACGTTGACCACGGGAAAACCACCTTGGTTGATAAAATCATCCATTATTCCCACCTATTCCGCGATAATCAGGAACATGGTGAGTTAATTCTGGACAACAACGACCTTGAGCGTGAACGTGGAATTACAATTCTTTCCAAGAACGTTTCCGTTACTTACAAAGGCGTTAAAATCAATATTATTGATACTCCTGGTCACGCCGACTTTGGTGGTGAGGTAGAGCGGGTATTGAAAATGTCTGATGGGGTTTTGTTGCTGGTGGATGCTTTTGAGGGCACAATGCCTCAGACCCGCTTTGTGCTAAGCAAAGCCCTGGGATTAGGTTTAAAGCCTGTTGTAATTGTTAACAAAGTAGATAAACCAAACTGCCGTCCCGACGAAGTGCACGAAGAGGTTTTCGACCTGATGTTTAACCTGGATGCTACCGAGGAGCAGCTGGAGTTTAAAACACTATACGGCTCAGGTAAAAATGGCTGGTTCTCCCGCGACTGGCGTGAGCCTTCTATCGATATTACGCCGCTGCTGGATACTATCCTGGAAGAAATTCCTGCCCCTCCTATCCGCGAGGGTGTACCCCAGATGCAGATCACTTCACTTGACTATAACGCCTTTGTGGGCCGTATTGCCATTGGCAGGGTGTACCAGGGCGTATTAAAAGAGGGCTCTCAGTTAGCGCTCACTAAAAAAGATGGCTCGGTAAAGAAAACCAAAGTTAAAGAACTGATGATCTTTGAAGGCCTTGGCCGCCAGAAGGTAACAGAAGTTCCATGTGGTGATATTTGCGCCGTTGTAGGTTTGGAGGCATTCGAAATTGGTGACACCCTTACCAGTGCCGAAACGCCTATGGCCCTGCCACGTATTGCTATCGATGAGCCTACCATGAGTATGCTCTTTACCATTAACAACTCTCCTTTCTTTGGCAAAGAAGGCAAGTATGTAACATCACGCCACCTGCGCGACCGCCTTTTCAAAGAAACTGAAAAGAACCTGGCCCTGCGTATTGAAGAAACCGACACTGAAGATAAATTCCTGGTTTATGGCCGTGGTGTACTTCACTTGAGTGTACTCATTGAAACCATGCGCCGCGAAGGTTATGAGCTGCAGGTAGGCCAGCCACAGGTGCTTTTCCGCATGATTGATGGCCAGCGCCATGAGCCAATAGAGCTCCTGGTTGTTGACGTACCTGAATCAAGTGCCGGTAAAGTGATTGAACTGGTTACTCAGCGCAAAGGCGAGCTTAAGATCATGGAACCCAAGGGCGATTTACAGCACCTTGAGTTTGAGATCCCTGCTCGTGGAATTATCGGACTTCGTAATAATGTGCTTACTGCTACCAGCGGCGAGGCCATCATGACGCACCGCTTCCAGAACTACCAGCCGTACAAAGGCAGCATTGCCGAGCGTTCTAACGGATCGCTTATCAGCTCAGAAACAGGCAAAGGCACTGCTTATTCTATTGATAAGCTGCAGGATCGTGGTACTTTCTTTGTTGATCCGGGTGAAGAAGTGTACATAGGCCAGGTTATTGGCGAAAACAGCCGCGAGAATGACCTTGTGGTGAACATCCAGAAAGGTAAAAAACTGACCAACGTACGTGCTTCAGGCACTGACGACAGTGCTAAGATTGTTCCTAAGAAAAACTTTTCGCTGGAAGAAGCCCTGGAGTATATTCAGAAAGACGAATACGTTGAGGTTACGCCTAAAGCTATCCGCATGCGTAAGATATACCTGGATGAGAACGAGCGTAAGCGCTACGCTAATAAGTTTGCTGAATAAGGAGTTTACCTGCGTAAGCGAGTTATAATTTTATATAAAAAAGCCGCTACTTATTACAGTAGCGGCTTTTTTATGTTTGTTCATTTCAGGCTGCTATTTATTAGCAGCTATTTCAGCATTATCTTCCTTTTTTTCTGCAACTCTTATTTCTTCGCCATCGCTTAGGCGTTTAGTCACAACCACATAAGGGCCCGCCACTACTTTTTGCCCCGGCTCAAGGCCCTGGGTAATTTCAATATATTCATAATCACTGATACCGGTTTGTACCTCTACTTTCTTTGCCTTACCCTCATTGGCAAGAAATACAACCTCTTTGATTTCAACACTGGTTTTAGGCAATGTTTTAGGATTATCATCGGCGATATCTTCTCCACCTGTTACTTTTGGTGATCCTTCTTCGCGAGTAGTTACTGCAGCAAGCGGCACAGAAAGCACATTATCCCTGCGGTTGGTAATGATCTCAACGCTCGCTGTCATGCCAGGGCGAAAAGGCGCTGCTCTTTTTCCTGTCTTGATCAAATCCTGGTAAGAGGAATTAAGGATGCGAATTTTAACCTGAAATTCTGTTACGGCATCTGGTGTTGGTTTGTTGTTGGCTGTATTGGCAATGGCCGTTACCACTCCCTTGAACTTCTTGTTTTGATACGCATAGGCATCTACATCAATAATGGCAGTGTCACCAATGTTCACCCTGATGATGTCGTTCTCGTTTACATCTACCTGCACCTCCATGCTTCCCAGGTCGGCAATGCGCAGCATTTCAGTGCCAGCCATTTGTGAGGTTCCTACCACACGCTCGCCTTTTTCCACATCCAGCTTAGAAACAATACCGCCCATCGGAGCAAAAACTGAGGTTAGGTTCAGGTTTTCCTGCGCCTCCCGTACAGTAGCCCCGGCACTTTCTACCTGGTAACGGGCTGCCTGTACATTCTGCTTTGCAGATTCAAGCTCCTGCTGTGCTACTCTGAAATTCAGGCGAGCCTGTTCGAAATCAGCATCAGAAATCACGCCCTGCTTATGCAGCGTTTGGCTGCGCTCAAACTGGCTTCTGGCCTGTTCTAGCTGCGATTCGGCCTGTAAAATACGGCTTTGTGCAGAGGCCAGGTTTGCCCTGCGTTCATTAAAGTTAGCCTGGGTTCTCGAGAGTGCCGACTGAAAATTGTCGGGGCGTATTTTAAGCAAAAGCTGGCCCGGTTTGATGGAGTCGCCCTCTTCTATGTATAATTCAGTGATTTCACCAGGAACGTCAGGACTAATTTTCACTTCGGTTTCTGGCTGAATCATACCACTGGCCCCTACTTTCTCCACAATGCTACGGCGTTCCACTTCTGCCAGTTCTACCTCAACACCTTTCGGACTACCAATCATGCCAGCAGCTTTGGCTACCAGCACCAGGGCTACTACCAAAAGAAGTGCTCCGCCTATATAGATGTACGTTTTTCGATTCGATTTTTTCTTAATTGCCATGGTTGTGCGGTTAATCTAAGGTCAATGGGTTCCCTAAATAGAAATCAATTACTTTAAGACTGAAAACATAGTTATATTTTGCCTGTGCCAGTTCGGCACGTGCCCTGTCAAGGTTATTTTTTGCAAAGGTAAAATCATAAGTACTGATAGAACCTACCTCTCTGCGTAATTCTGCATTCTTAAAGGCCAGCTCCAGCGATGCTACCTGCTTCTGCAGGGCTTCGTATCGTTTAGCCGCAGCTCTGGCATCGGCATAAGATTGTTCAATACTGGTGCGCAGCTGGTTTTTTACTCTTTCAAGCTCAAGATCTGCACTACGATTCTGTATTCTGGCAAGACCAACCTGGCTCCGTGCCTGGTAGTTATTGAATACAGGGATGTTCAGGTTGATGCTTAAGTTTTCCCTGCGGTTTAGGTCCAGCTGATCAAAAAAAGGAATCTCGTTTACAATTATCTGAGTGTTTGGCTGCCGAATTACAACTACCTGATCCGTTCCCCGAACATAACCCGCTTCAGTTTCTACAAAATCAGGTAAGGTAAGAATGTCTCTTTCAGTACCAATGCTGGAGTATTGGGTTGTGATATTACCACTAACCGAAATTCTGGGATAGAGTGCACCTTTTGCAGCCTGCAGGCTATACTGGGTAGCATCCTGGCGCTCATATGCTGCTCTGATCTGTGGCTGATTTTCCAGTGCAATGGCATAAATCTCTTGTGGAGATGTGGTGGTGAGCTGCAATCCTGACATATCAATCTCTATCTGTTCAACTTCCACATTCTGCCCGCCAGGCAACTGGAGAGACTGCAGCAGGTTAAGCTTGGCCAGCTCCAGGTTATTCACTGCATTTACAGAGGTAACCTCATCGGCTGCCAGCTGCGATTCAATATCGTACAGGTTTGCCTGCGGCAGGGCCCCTGCCTCCACCTGTATGCGGGTACGGTTAAGCTGCTCCTGCGAAGTATTTACCTGTAGTTCAGCAATAGCGGCCAGCTCCTGTGTAAGTAGTACCTGTAAATAGGCATCTGTTACCTGAAGTCCTACAATGTTTTTTGCATTTAGCGCTTCCTGCCTGTCAGCCTCCAGTTCGGCATAACGTGCTTTGATCTGGTTGTGTGCCTGAAAACCTGCAAAAACATCTACAGAGCTAAAAACACTGAAACTGTTATACCGGATAGGATCAGTTGTAAATTGGTTTGTGAACGGATCAATTGAGCGCCCGAAAGCATAACTGTGCGCTGCCTGGCCATTAAGTGTTGGCAGGCGCATCATTTTTGACTGCAGGTAGTTGATCTCACTCGCCTGTACCTGCAGCTGGCTTTGCCGCACCTGTATGTTATTACGCCAGGCGTAGTCAACAGCTTCCTGCAGCGAAATGCGGTCACCCAGGGTAGCGGGTTGTGCGTCTTCCGCTTGCTGTGCGTGCACAACCAATCCTGAAAAAAGTAGTACAAGCAGTAGATAATAACGTTTCATAACTTAAAAATCTATATCCGGAATGTAAATCACTTCTGTTACCCAGTCGAGGTACTCCAGGTATTGTTTAACAATTGGCGCAATGCCCGAATCCATTTCTATTACCAGCAGGGCCAGGTCATTTCTACCTTTACGCGATACCGTCATGGTGGCAATGTTACAATTATCATTAGCCAGTACACTAGAGATAAAAGCTATGCTACCCGGTACATCTCTGGCCGTGATGATGAGGGTATGCAGGGCTGCACTGAAGTTGGCAGTAAAGCCATCTAGCTTTGCAATGTTAATCACCCCTCCACCAAGACTTTCGCCAACTACCTCCACCACACGATCGTCCTTCTTCAACTCCAGCTTTACTGTATTGGGGTGCAGGGTGGATGCGTTTCCTACCGAGCGAAAACTGTACTTCAGCTCCTGCTCCTTTGCCAGGTCCAGGGCCTGCCGGATGCGTACATCATCGGTTTTATAATCCAGTAAGCCAGCTAAAACTGCCCTATCGCTACCGTGACCTTCATAGGTACGGGCAAAAGAATTGTAAAACGTTATCTTTGCTTCCTGGGGCTGTGCGCCTAATATGCGCCTGGCTACCCGGCCAATACGAACCACTCCGGCTGTATGGCTGCTGCTGGGCCCAATCATTACCGGCCCAATCATATCAAATATGCTGCTTTTGTCAGACATGGTGCTCTCCTTACAATGGTAGACAAATTAGGGAAAGCTTTGTAGTAATACTTTATAAATGGTTAATTTCTTATATGAATGCACTGCTTAACGGAACAAGTATCACTGCCGACCTTGCCGCAGCCCTTCAGAACAGGGGCTTTCGTTTTGGCGATGGCTGTTTTGAAACCATGCTGGTGTTAGATGGAGAATGTCCGCTGTTAAGCCTGCACAGCGCCAGAATCAGGAGAAGTTTATCCGTACTGGGCATTCAGTGGCCTGAAAACCTGGATCTGGAAGCGCAAATAAAGCAGGTATATGGTGCTACTACGGGCTGGCAACGGCTACGTTTATGGATCTGGCGAAGTGGCGAAGGAATTTACACTCCAGAAAGTAATGAATCGCAGACCATGCTGGCTGCATCCCCTGCATCGGCACCCCAAATACAGCAAAGAAAGCAGGTGCAGTTTTCAGAAGAGGTAGTCTTGCTCCCCTCCCGCTGGTCATTTATCAAAACAATCAGTGCTCTGCCTTATGTAATGGCCGCCCGTGAAAAAAAGGAGAAATCAGCCGAAGAGTTAGTTTTGCTTAACCACAGAGGTGAGATAGCGGAAGCCACTGCAGCCAACCTGTTCTGGAAAAAAAGAAAGCGCTGGTATACCCCCGCCCTGGATAGTGGCTGTGTGGCCGGCGTGATGCGCGCCTGGCTGATGCGCAGAATGATTGAAAAAGGAGAGCCTGTTTTTGAAGTACTCGCCCAGCCCGATGAACTGCTAAAGGCAGATAAGCTGGTGTGTACCAATGTTACCGGCCTGCAACCAGTGCTTCAGCTGGGGGAAAAGCAATACGATGCTGATGTGGAAGAATTATGGTCGCTCATGCCTGAAACATATCTCTTCGCCTCTAAACAATAATAGTTGCTTCACCTTTGTATTTGGTGTCTCCAATAAAAGAGATGCCACAGGCTTCAGGGGCCTGTGGCATTTCTTTAGATATGACTTTTGTACAGTTGCAGGCACCTATTCAACAGCTTGTTGTTTAGACAGCAACAGCGCCTTTAATATGAGGATGTGGGTTGTAATCCAGCAGCGTAAAATCTTCAAAGCGGAAGCCGAAAATATCTTTTACCTCGGGGTTAATCTGCATTTTAGGCAATGGTCTGGGATCTCTGCTTAACTGCAGGCGGGCCTGCTCCAGGTGATTTTTGTAAAGGTGTGCATCTCCCAGCGTGTGGATGAAATCGCCAGACTGCAACCCGCACACCTGGGCAACCATCATGGTAAGCAGTGCATAAGATGCTATATTGAAAGGAACACCTAAAAACACATCTGCACTACGCTGGTAGAGCTGGCATGACAGCTTACCCTCTGCTACATAAAACTGAAAAAGGGCATGGCAGGGCGGCAGCGCCATTTGCTCTATATCAGCAACATTCCAGGCGCTTACCATCAGGCGGCGTGAATCGGGGTTGCGTCTGATCTGGCTGATGAGGTTGCTGATCTGGTCGATATGGCGCCCATCGGCAGCAGGCCAGCTGCGCCACTGGTAACCGTATACAGGCCCCAGCTCTCCCTGTTCATCGGCCCACTCATCCCATATGCTCACCTTATTTTCTTTCAGGTACTGGATGTTGGTGCTCCCCTGCAAAAACCATAGCAGCTCATGGATGATGCTGCGCAGGTGCAACTTTTTAGTGGTTACCAGCGGAAACCCCGCTGCCAGATCAAAACGCATCTGATAGCCAAACACACTGAGGGTACCGGTGCCGGTTCGGTCTTCTTTAGCCACCCCATTATCGAGGATGTGCTGCATAAGGGTGAGATATTGCTGCATAGATCGGTTCTGCTGTAAAAACTTTGGTAATTTAGGAACCGTAAAATACCGCCGAACAGACACAAAGGCAAGAATTCCGGTGGCTATAATATTTTCTCCATTCAATACATGCAAAAGCTGGCCAAACGAACCCTGCTTGTAATTGGGCTTCTAACACTTGTGTTAGGCTATTTCATTACCCAGCTGCGCTTCGATTATAACTTCGAAAATTTTTTCCCCACCGGAGACCAGGACCTTGAGTTTTTCCTGGATTATAGGGAACAGTTTGAAAATGACAATGATTTTCTGCTGATAGGAATAGAAAACCGGGATGGTGTATTCCAACAGGACTTTCTGAAGCAGCTTGATTCTGTAACCACAGCACTGGATAGCCTGCCCCTGACCAGACAGGTGCTCTCTGTCACCAACCTCAAAAATCCCATCATAGGTCCCTTTGGTATATTTCAACCTCCGGCGCTGCGAATAGGCCAGCCACAGTTTTATGCACAGGATAGCGCTTCCCTTTGGGAAAATCCTGCTGTACTGGGTACGCTGCTGGCCCCTGCCACCCCTGCTGTTGCCATCGTTATTAACCATAAGCAGCGAATCAGTAAAAAATTATCAGATTCACTTATGCTGCAGGTTAACCAGATACTGGCCCCGCACCATTTCGATGCAGTGCACGTGGTGGGCAAGGTAAAGGCACAGTCTGTGTATGTCGAAAAGATGCAGATTGAATTTGGAATTTTTGCTGCAGCCTCTATGGTGCTGGTTATTATTTTCCTTAGCCTGGCCTACCGTTCGCTCTGGGGTGTGGCAGTACCCATACTGGTGGTAATCTTAACTGTACTATGGATATTAGGCATTATGGGTGCCACCGGCAAGCAACTGGATGTAATGATGGTGCTCATGCCCACCATCATGTTCGTGGTGGGCATGTCTGATGTAGTACACATCCTCACAAAATACATTGAAGAACTCCGAAACGGCCATCAGAAGAAAGAAGCCATACGCATTACCATGAAGGAAATAGGTTTGGCAACCTTTCTTACCTCCCTAACCACCTCAGTAGGCTTTTTAACCCTCCTGACAACCAACATAAGACCTATCAGGGATTTTGGATTATATGTTGCCCTTGGGGTATTCATTGCATTTATACTGGCATTTACTGTATTGCCATCTGTACTGGTACTGATGAAAACACCATCGGTGGTTATGCGAACTCAGAACCGGCTGCTGTGGGTAAATACCTTGCGCAGCCTGTTCAGGTGGGTACTCCATCACAGAATTGGTGTGCTTGTATGCTATGGAATGGTGCTACTGCTTTCTTTGGCAGGCATAAGCCAGCTGGAGAGCAATACGTTTTTACTGGAAGACATCCGGGAAAATGACCCGCTGAAACAGGATGTATATTTCTTTGACGAACATTTTGGGGGCAATAAGCCTTTTGAAGCTGCCATCATTGTAAAGGACAGCAGCCTGACTGTTTATGATCCTGCTGTTTTACAGGAAATTAACAGGCTGGAAGACTATTTACAACAGGAATATGGCGTGAGGGGGCTTGTGTCGCCCCTGTTGTTGGTGAAGGGGGTTAACAGAGCCCTGAATGGTGGTGCAGTAGCTTATTTCAAGCTGCCGGATAATAAGAATGATTATGCAAAAATAGAAGGTTATCTGCGCAGGCTGGAGCAAAGCAAGGCAGCTGTTCCGCTGGTGGCACAGAATGGCAGACTTGGCAGAATAAGTGGTCGTATGCCCGACTGGGGAAGCAATTTAAGTGAAGAAAAAAATAAAGCACTCCAGGTATACCTTTCTGAGGAGCTTAACAACTCCCTTATTGACCTTCGCATCACGGGGACTTCTTTACTGGTTGATAAAAATGCTGAATATATTACACGTAACATGTTGGAAGGCCTAAGCATTGCCTTTGGCATAATTGCGCTCATTGTAGGGCTGCTCTACAAGTCGTTACGCATGGTTATCATTGCGCTTATTCCCAATCTTATACCCCTGCTGATGATTGCCGGAATTATGGGATTTTTAGGAATATATTTGAAAGCATCAACTTCAATTATTTTCACCATTGCCTTTGGTATTGCTGTAGACGACACCATTCATTTTTTGAGTAAGCTAAAGATAGAGCTCAATAAAGGCCGTAGTCTGTTGTATGCAATAAAACATACTTACCTGTTTACCGGTAAGGCAATTATCATTACTTCTGTGATACTAGCCGGTGGTTTTTTAACATTAATCCTCTCTTCTTTTGGCAGCACCTTTTACACCGGGCTGCTTGTAAGCCTTACCCTGGTATTTGCCGTTATAGCCGATTTAACACTCCTGCCAGTGCTGGTACTGCTGTTCTTGAAAAGGAAGAGGCCATAGTATAATCTGTTATCAGCCGAAACTTAAAAGACTCATCAGAGTTTAATTTAGTGGAAAGCAACAAAATATTATATTATGACTTTTACACTCGTAATCATACTTGTTATAGTACTGGCAATAGTATTTGCAGCAAGTTATAAAAGAAAAAAGAATGTGGGAGATGATACCGGAACCACTCGTTCCTCACAGAAAAGACCTCCGGAAAAAGATCCGACAAAACGCTTATAATGATAGATTAGTATTACATTTTTGTTATTTTCGTGAGTCAAGCTTACAATCTCTTTTTTTGATGAGCTTAAAACTTTAATATTGTGCAGGGTTTTCAGACTCGTTACTCAATATCATAATCTATGACTCCTTCGGCTATAGTGCTAAATGTTTGTGCTGCAGTTTTCTTAACCCTGGCATCAATATTTTTCTCCTATCTGATTAATCGCTATAGAGTTTTGCGGAAACATCAGGTGAGAGTTACCCAGGAAGCCAAACAGATCCCTCTGTATAAACAGGAACCCTCTACTGTTTTGCAGCCCACTGCAAAGTACAGCTTAGCCGAGGCAAAGTAATTTCAAGTACAAAAGTATTTATATCAACATAGAAAAATCCCCGTAGGCATTCTCTACGGGGATTTTTTATTCTACTGTGCTTTATAACCGGCTCGTTAAGCGGTAGTGCCGGTTTACATCTTCAATAAAAGTGCTGTCGATATGCGCAGGCCAGGGAGTAGCCGTTCCCGGAGCATGTTCGAATTTTGAATCGTCAACAGTAAGGCCTGCCTCATCTCCGGTAAATCTTAACGCATCAGGCGGTAGGGCCATGCGTTCGCCGCCTAATCCCAGAAAACTGCCACTGCTTAGGGTATACAGGGCAATTTCCCCGCTCTGCAGGTCTATCACCACATCCTCCAGCGCACCGGTTTTATCATGATCAGGCTTTACCACCGATATGTTTTTAAACTTGTTAAAAAACAGCCATCTATTATCCATAATGATATTTATTAAATTAGCATTCTTAATAAGATTAATCTTCTTAAAAGGCCTTTGTTTGTATTGATAGATTATTTTTAGGCTATTTACGCTAACTTTGTACCCGCTGAAGAAAACCACCCATGGCAGAATACAATTTTCAGGAAATAGAAAAAAAGTGGCAGCAACGCTGGCAGGAAACAAAGATATACCAAACGGAGATCGACCACGACAAGCCTAAGTTCTACGCGCTTGACATGTTCCCCTACCCTTCTGGCGCTGGTTTACACGTTGGTCACCCCCTGGGCTATATTGCATCCGATATTGTTTCGCGCTACAAGCGCATGAAAGGGTACAACGTACTGCACCCAATGGGATTTGATGCATTCGGACTCCCTGCCGAGCAATATGCCATTCAGACAGGGCAGCATCCTGCTGTAACCACAGAACAAAATATTAAACGCTACAAAGAGCAGCTGCGCAATATTGGCTTCTCCTATGACTGGAGCCGCGAGTTTGCTACCTCTGATCCTGACTATTACAAGTGGACTCAGTGGATATTTAAGCAGCTCTTTCTGCATTATTATGATAATGAGCAGGAAAAAGCCCGCCCTATAGGAGAGCTCATCAGAAGGTTTGAAAAAGAAGGCAATGCAGGTGTAGATGCCTGCTGCGACGAAGAAACGCCTCAATTCTCTGCCAATGCCTGGAAAACCATGGATGAAGCAGAGCGGGAGCAAATCCTGCTGCATTACCGCCTGGCATATTTATCAGACACAACCGTAAACTGGTGCCCGGCCCTGGGTACAGTGCTTGCCAACGAAGAGGTAAAAGACGGGGTATCTGAAAGAGGTGGTTTCCCTGTGGTTCGCAAGAAAATGAGGCAGTGGAGCTTGCGAATTACAGCCTATGCCGAGCGTATGCTAAACGACCTGGAATTTGTTCAGTGGCCGGAAGCGGTAAAGGAAATGCAGCGCAACTGGATTGGCCGCTCCGAGGGTGCAGAGCTTTACTTCGAAACCGACGACGAATTCAGGGAAAAGATAAAAGTTTTCACTACCAGGATTGATACGATCTTTGGTGTTACTTTTCTGGTGCTGGCCCCAGAGCATGAGCTGGTAGAGATTATTACCTCTCCTGCACAGGAAGCTGAAGTTAAAGATTATGTTGAAACGGCTAAAAACCGTTCAGAACGCGATCGCATGAGCGATGTAAAAACCGTATCTGGTGTATTTACAGGTGCTTATGCCATCAACCCGTTCAATGGGGAGCGTATTCCAATCTGGATAGCTGATTATGTGCTGGCGGGTTATGGCACAGGTGCTGTTATGGCAGTACCGGCTCATGACACCCGCGACTGGGCTTTTGCTAAATATTATAAGCTGCCCCTGAGGGAGGTAGTATCCGGTGGCGACATCGATAAAGAAGCCCATCCAACAAAGGAAGGTACCATCATCAACAGCGACTTTCTGAACGACTTGCCTGTAGCAGAAGCCATGCGTACTGCCGTGCGCTGGCTGGAGCGAAAAGGCATAGGCAAAGGCCGTACTAACTACCGCATGCGCGATGCCATCTTCAGTCGCCAGCGTTACTGGGGTGAGCCTTTCCCTGTATATTATAAAGATGGTATTCCGCAGCTACTGGAAAATGACGAACTTCCCCTGCGCTTACCTGAAGTAGATGCTTATTTGCCTACAGAAACAGGTGAGCCTCCACTGGCAAGAGCCCGTAACTGGAAAACCCGCAGCGGCCATCCACTGGAGACCAACACCATGCCAGGCTGGGCCGGTTCCAGCTGGTACTTCTTCCGCTATATGGATCCGAAGAACCAGCAGGAGTTTATAAGTAAAGAAGCACAGGAATACTGGCAGGCGGTAGATCTCTATATTGGCGGGGCAGAACATGCCACAGGCCACTTACTCTACGCCCGCTTTTGGACTAAGTTCCTCTACGATATCCATAAGGTGTCGGTCATGGAGCCTTTCCGCAAAATGATTAACCAGGGCATGATCCAGGGGCGCTCCAGCTTTGTGTACCGCCTCAACAACAAGCCCAATACTTTTGTATCGTTTAACATCAAGGACAATTACGAGGTTACACCGCTGCATGTGGAGATCAGCCTTGTAGAGAACGATGTACTTGACCTGGAGGCTTTCCGCAAATGGAGGCCGGATCTGGCTAATGCCGAGTTTATACTGGAGGAGTCAGGTCCACAGGCAGGCAAATACATTTGCGGATCAGAGGTAGAGAAGATGTCGAAGCGGTGGCATAATGTTGTAAATCCTGATGATGTTGTAAATGAATACGGTGCCGATACACTGCGTTTGTACGAGATGTTCCTGGGTCCACTGGAGCAGTTCAAGCCATGGAGCACGCAGGGCATCGATGGTGTATACAAATTCCTGCGTAAACTCTGGAGACTTTTTCATGATGAAGGCGGAAACTTTGCAGTGTCGGATAAGGCTGCCACCAAAGAGGAGCTCAAGGTGTTGCATACTGCTATTAAAAAGGCTTCGGAAGATATTGACCGTTACTCTTTTAATACCAGCGTACCAGCCTTTATGATATGCGTAAATGAACTGTCGGCGCTTAAATGCAACAAACGTGAGGTGCTGGAGAAGCTGGTTTTAATTGTAGCTCCTTATGCCCCACACATTGCCGAAGAGCTCTGGCAGCTGCTGGGTAATCAGACATCTGTTGTGATTGTACCCTATCCGATACATAATGAAGAGTACCTGCAGGAAGATAGCTTTGAATACCCTATCTCCATCAATGGCAAAATGCGGGCTAAAATGGTGTTTGCTGTAGATACCCCACAGCAGGACATTGAACGGGAAGTGCTGGCCTCAGAACAGGTTCAGAAATGGACTGAAGGCAAAGCACCCAAGAAGATCATCATTGTGCCGAAGCGAATCATCAACATTGTGGTTTAATAGCACTACAAGACCAACAAAAAGAAGCACCTGCATGTACTGCAGGTGCTTCTTTTTGTATTACCATCAGGGAGTCCCCCTTTTGCTTAAAATCTTAATGACGCTTTTATTCGCGCTCCAGTTGCCGTCTAAGCGGTGTAATATCGGTGGCAGAGGTGGTTAAGCTGTCTTCGGTTTTAACTGGCATCACTGTTCTCATTGCTACAGTTGCCATTGACCTTTCGCGCTTCTTACGACCAATTGGCTCAATGAGGCCATAGGTGCTTTTCTTTACCCCGGCATACTCCTTAGGAATGCTGTCTTTTTCAAAGCGGGTAAAAAGCTGGTACCGCACTTCATCGTCAAGAATAAAGGTAGACTGATAGGCAGGGCAGACCATTCTTTCCTGGCAGGATTGCAGAATCAGCACAATTGTAAGTAAAGCAAACAGGCCCTTTATTACCTTCATCTTCATATTCATTCTACTGCTGGGCTACATCACAAAGTTTTAAGAATTTTACGCAAAATACAGATCGATCTTCTGCATTATACTACATGCACACCGTTAATTAGCCAACTGCTTTTGCCTTGCTTTGTAGATGGAAAAGAACCTTGATAGCTTTCTTTACTACAATATTTTGGCTTTGCTGCAAATTCTAAACTAAGTATTTGTATTCCAGAACCATTATTCTCAATACCTTAAAGTTATACTTCAAGCCTAGACTTTTTGCAGCAATCTTATTTGTTTTACTACATGCGGATAAATTTGTTCTACCCATTCTGCATACATACTACCTGATGGATGCAAACCATCTTTGGCCAGCAAACTACTATCCGATGCTGCCTTTTTGCTGATATCTGTAATGTTGTACCAACTAACACCCAGTCGTTTGCAAATACTCTCGGAGAGGGTATTGTATTCTTCTATTTCTTTTGAAATATGTGATGGATTCTTTTCTGCGGCAAAAGGTGTTATACCATAGTCTGGAATGGAAAGTACAAGCACCCCTTCAGGTCGTTTCCTGGCATAAAAAATTGCTTTTTGTACCAGGCTGGTAAATTCTTCCCTGAACAGGTCCAGATCGTACCCCCTGTACTGGTTGTTTACGCCTATGAGCAGGCTTACTAAATGATATGCCGAAGCAGGATTTTCTTTTTCGATAGCAGCCAGCAATTCACCGGTAGTCCAGCCTGTGGTGGCTATCATGTGAGGGTCTTCTACAGCGGTATCGGCCGTACGTAGTTTTGAAACAAGCTGTATTGGCCAGCGCTCATTCTCTGGTACAGCTTCGCCAATAGTATAAGAATCACCAAGTGCCAGGTATTGTAACATAAGGAGTAGGTAAAGTCATCAAACAAGCAACAATCTTATCAATATTCAACGCCGAAGACTGCAGCTCCATACAATGGAATCATCGATGTTAGAATTTTATCTTCAAAAAAGTAAAGAATCAGAGTTTAATCCAAATAAATCGAGATTTATCAACTATAAATAAAGGCAATTAGTGTTAACCTGCTGTAGGCCATCACTCCAGAGAGAAGAACAAAAAAAGCGGGCTCCTTAGAGTACCCGCTTTAAGATCATGAAAATCACCCCTGCCAGAAACATAAGGATGCTTATTTTATTGATGCCATGCATCATGCGTATGTTAAAGTTATTTGGACGGTTAGGATCTTTCTTGCGAAAGAAATAGCCCCAAACTTCGCCTAACGCGAAATAATCGCGCCAGCTCTCTTCATTTTGTCTTTTCATAAAGCTATGCGTAATCTATAATTGCGGGTTCGAGCCAGCGTCCATCTTCACGGATCAGCCCTATTAACTCATCAACAGCTTTTTCTGATGGAACGTTCCGCTTTACTACCTCCTGTCCACGGTACAGCGTTATCTTACCTTTGCCACTCCCTACATAACCATAATCGGCATCGGCCATCTCACCAGGTCCATTTACTATACAACCCATGATACCTATTTTTACCCCTTTCAGGTGGTCGGTACGCTTGCGAATCATGGCAGTGGTTTCCTGCAGATCAAAAAGGGTGCGGCCGCAGCTGGGGCAGCTGATGTACTCTGTCTTGGTCATGCGGGTACGGGCTGCCTGCAAAATGCCAAAGCCAAGACTGTTCAGGGTTTTGATCTCCTGTTGCTTTTCGCCAGCCAAATACGCCTCCGCCTTTACTAAGCTAAGCATTACGCCATCGCCCAAGCCATCAATCAGCAAACCACCTACGTCGGTTGCAGCATATAGCTGCAGTTCGTCGGCGCTAAGGCCGCTGTAGGTGCGGTGTACAATCACGGGTGCCTCTATGCCTGCTTCCATAAGCTTAAAGAAGAAACGGCGCAGGGCTGCCATGGCATGTGCATTATCAGTCTCCAGCAGCACAACCGCTGTTTTATCCTCCCTGAGGCGATTAAGCAGTTCCTCCCCGCTTTCAGCAGCATTTATCCTTACAAAATTAAGCTCCGGATGGCCCACAACCTCTTTTTGCAGAAATTGTGTAGTGCTAAAAAGCGGATAACAGTTCTTTTGGTCGCTATGCTTTTTCCAGGCCTCAAAGTTGAGGATCTCTCTCAGGCCATTGGGCAGCATAAAAGAGATTGCCTGGCTACCACTGAAAACAAAATCAGCGCCAAGGTCATTCATTTTCCATTTATCAAGCTCTGGCAGGTAAAAGTGCCCGATCGCTTTCAGATCCTTCATCTCAACCCCACCAAGCATGCTAAGATCTGCTATTACGCGGGGCACCTGACCACCGCCAATATTCTCGGCCTGCCGTGTTTCCCGGCGGTGGTAGCTAAACGGATTAACAGGAGTTTGCTGAACAGGCTCTATAGGCCTGTGCCCATTGCGGTTGTTATAGCGATTGATCAAGGCAGCTGCTACGGGTGCTTCTGCCTCTGGGTCTTCAGTAAGTGACACACGAACCGTATCGCCAAGGCCGTCTTCCAGCAAGGTTCCGATGCCAACAGCAGATTTAATTCGGCCATCTTCACCTTCTCCAGCCTCTGTTACTCCCAGGTGTAGCGGATATGGCTGCAGCCCCTCCTCCTCCAGTTTCTGCACCAGTAAACGGTATGCCTGTACCATTACCTGCGTATTGCTGGCTTTCATGGAAAGCACAATATCGTAATAGTTGAATTCCTCGCATATGCGCAGAAATTCCAGTGCCGACTCTACCATGCCCAGGGGCGTATCGCCGTAACGGCTCATGATCCTGTCGGAAAGGCTGCCGTGGTTGGTACCAATACGCATGGCAGTACCATGCTCCATGCATATCCTGATCAGGGGAATAAACTTTTCGCGGATGCGCTCCAATTCAACTTGGTACTGCGCATCGGTATATTCCAATATATCGAATTTCTTTTTATCAACGTAGTTGCCCGGGTTGATACGAACTTTTTCCACCAGGCGTGCGGCCAGTTCTGCAGCATTGGGCGTAAAGTGTATATCGGCAATAAGCGGTACAGTATACCCCTGTCTGCGCAGTTCTTTCTTAATCTCCCCCAGGTTCTGGGCTTCTTTCAGGCTTGGCGCAGTAATACGCACATATTCACAACCAGCCTCTACCATACGGATGGTTTGCGCTACGCTCCCCCTGGTATCCATGGTATCGATGGTAGTCATGGACTGCACCCTTATTGGGTTTAGACCCCCCATGGGCAGATCGCCAATGTATACCTCGCGACTAAGCCGGCGGCTGTAGGCAGTAAGGCTGTTGCAGTATTGTTTCAGTTGCTGAATTTGATTTTCTGCTGTATTCATATTGCTGTCAGCAGCTTGTTTGGTTAACTTCTTTAGAACAAAAGAGTGCTGCAGGGGGTTCGGCTCTTTAGCCTATATCTCCCAGCTGCGGCCTGATGAGTATTTCTTCCACTACACTGCGGCTGCTTAGCAGCCATGTTGCCCATATCAGGTCGGCTATGTCTTCGGATTTCATGAAACGTTCTTCCGGCATATCCACTCCCTCCCAGCTTGCGGTGAGGGTAGCTCCCGGCAATACAGCGGTAACCCGTATGCCCTGCTCCTTCAGCTCCTCGCGTAAAACTTTGGAAAAGCCAAGCAGTGCAAATTTACTGATACAGTAAGAGCCTCCGTTGGTATAAGCCGTGATACTTGCGGTAGAGCACATATTAAAGATATGTCCCTGTTTACGGTTCAGCATCAGGGGCAAAAGCCTTCGGGTAAGGTGGTAAGCGCTGTATACATTAGTTTCCATGGTACGTTCCAGCACGCCTTCTGCTTCAGTCTGAATCTGGCCGGGCACAAATACACCAGTGTTGTTGATCAGGATATCAATTGGCAAACCCAGGGCTTTTACAGCTTCGGCAAAAGCTTCTGTTTCCTGCTTTTTACTTAAATCAGCAGCGTGCACATAAATGCTGTTTTCAGCATTACCGGCTGTGAGCTGTTCTTTAAGCTGCTGCAGATCATCATTACTGCGACTGCAGGTAAAAACAGAGTAACCTTCGCAGTAGAAACGTTCTGTAAGGGCGCGGCCCATGCCTTTGGTGCCGCCGGTAATTACTACCAATCCTTTATTTTGTGTATGGCTCATTTTTTCGAAATATACGGGCTTTTCAAGTAATTTTAGTGGATAATTGTATTTTCGTACCTAATCTACCCATAGGCTGCATGAAATCCCTCGGGCGTTATGTTATATTTTTAGGTTCTATGTTCAACAACATGGAATCCTTCCGTACCTATCTACGTCTGTTTATCGATGAGTCTATCAGTGTAGGAGTTAACTCGGTTTTTATCGTTGCCATTGTTTCCACCTTTATTGGAGCGGTAACTGCAGTGCAAACGGCGTACAATATTGTAAGCCCGCTCATCGAAGACTATATAATCGGTAACATTGTTCGGGACATGACCATTCTGGAGCTGGCCCCTACCATTACTGCCATTGTGTTTGCCGGAAAGGTCGGCTCCAAGATTGCCAGCCAGCTGGGTACCATGCGCATAACCGACCAGATTGACGCCCTGGAAGTAATGGGCGTAAACGCTGTAAGTTACCTGGTGCTTCCCAAAATTTTTGCTGCCATGGTCATGTATCCCTTACTGGTAGTACTGGCGGCTTTTCTTTCCTTGTATGGCGGCTTTATGGCAGCTACACTTAGCGGGCTTTCTTCGGCACAGGATTATATCTATGGCATTCGTTTTGGTTTTAACGAGTTTACAGTTTCTTTCATGCTCATTAAATCAGTGGTATTTGCTTTTTTAGTGGCTTCTATTTCTGCTTATAAAGGTTTTTATACCCAGGGTGGTGCACTGGAGGTGGGCGAAAGCAGCACCCGTGCTGTTACCAGCTCCTGTATTGCCATTCTGCTGGCCGATTATCTGCTGGCTGAGCTAATGCTTAACTAGTACCAGCTGCTGTTCGTTAACTTTGTATACGCACTTACTTATGATTGAATTTAAGAACATAAAAAAGAGCTTTGATGGCAAAGAGGTGTTGCTGGGCGTAAGCGGTGAGTTTAAGCCAGGTAAAACTAACCTCATCATTGGCTCCAGCGGTACCGGAAAAAGTGTGCTGCTCAAAATTATTGTAGGCCTTATAGAGCCCGACCAGGGCGAAATACTTTACGATGGCCGAAACTTCAGCAAGGGCAATAAAGACCTTAGAACCGAGATCCGCCAGGACATTGGTATGCTATTCCAGGGCGGTGCCCTTTTTGATTCCATGACTGTGGAGCAGAATGTGATGTTTCCGCTCACGCTGAATAGCGAGTTAAATCCAAAGGAAAGGATTGACCGCGTAAACTGGTGCCTGGAACGGGTAGGCCTGGAAAATGCTAATAAAAAAATGCCCTCGGAAATAAGCGGTGGCATGAAAAAAAGGGTTGGAATTGCCCGTGCCATTGTAGATAACGTAAAGTACCTCTTTGTTGATGAGCCCAACAGTGGCCTTGACCCTCAGACTTCCATTGTTATTGACGACCTGATTGCAGAAATCACCAAGGAGCTTAACATTACCACTGTAGTAGTTACCCATGATATGAACTCAGTGATGGGCATCGGTGACCATGTGATTTACCTGTACAAGGGCAGAAAGCTATGGGAGGGCAGCAACGATCAAATCCTAAGCACCAGCGTACCAGAGCTCAATGAGTTTGTGTTTGCCAATAAACTGGCAAAATCCTATAAACAAAACGAAGACAACGGCATATCATAAGGCCGTATGCTGAAGAAGTAAAATTACCACAGGGGCAGGTCTGTGGTTTTTTGTATTGAAAGGTGATCAGTTTTAGAACATTGCTCTAAGCATCATCCGGCCGGTATGTACCATCACTGTATTTTCTGACTGGCGGCCGTCGTATACAATATTCAGCATGAGCCCTTTCATCACACGCTGCTGCAGTTGCAGATTCCAGGTCCAGTTATTGCCGGGACGCAAGGCCTCCAGCAGCGCATAGCTAACAGGTGTGTTGGTACTGCCTGCATAATCGATCTGCACCAGGCGCATTTGCCCGCGGATGGAAGTTGTAAGCTGACGGCTTACCAGGAATCCTAAAGCAGCTTCCTGTATCTTCGCCTCCTCCTGCTCCTCCTGCCACAACCTGTTCTCTTTCTGGTTCAGGCGGCCGCTAAGGTCAAACTCCAGCTGCTGCAGGGGGCGCCAGGTAAGTTTGGGTGCAACTCCCCAAAAATGCACATCATAGCGCTGGTCTTTCAGAAAATCAGATAAATCTTCCTGCTCGCCCAAATTAGTCTGTAGCTCAATATTCCAGGTACGTGTAAAGCTACGGCGGGCTGTGAGGTGGTATTGCACCTGGTCGCCAATTTCGTAGCCGTTGCTTAGTAACTGCTTACGGGTATTCTGATGGAAACCACCCTCAATACCCCAAACCGGGTTACTGCGGTTATAAAACACATTTACCTGCCACTGTTGCCTGCGGTGTAACAGCCCAGCTTCGGAGATTCCTGCAGAGGCTGGCAAAAAGCGTTCCCAGTTAGATCCTTCTGTTAGCTTCTGGTTAAGGCGCAGGCTTAAGGTAGCCGAAAAAGGCTGTAGCAGCCTAAGCATCCCCGATTTTTCACGCCAGGCAACGGGTCCGTTAAGTGAAAGCCTGTACTGCAGTTCTGAACTATAGGCCTGGGTAAGCTCATTGCTGGGTATCAGCAGGCGGATGTATATTTTTTCATCGGGCAGCACGGCTTCAAAAAACTCTTCGAGCTGGGGTTCACCATCGCCATTGTTATCACGCCACACATGGGTTCCCTGCCCTGCGGGTACTTTCACATATACATAATCCCGCTTAATTTCCCTGCCACTGCCTGCACTATAAATAAGCTGCTGCCTAAAGGCACCCTCCCACAACAGGCTGTTCCACTGCAGCTGCCCGGTAAGGATACGCTCTTCATTGTTATCATTAAGACTATCTAAAAGTGCTTCGCTTTGCCTGTAGCTCATCTGGAATCCCAGCTGCTGGGGCAAATCCGGGTTAGTATACCATTGTGCCCGAAACAGCTGTGCATCATTGGCTTCCTGCATTTCGCCCATAACTGGTGCTTTATCCTGCCGAATGCTGTATTCAAGCAGGTAGCGGCTGTTAAAGGCTGCAGGGTTACGTACATAAAACCGATGCTCCCTGAAATATTGTGCAGAGGTAAGCACGGAATCTGTCTGTGGCTGCTGATACACATTTTGTTCATGGCTGTAGGCATAGCCTGGTACAAAGTGCCTGAAGTTAAGGTTCTGATCCAGGACCAGCCGCTGCCACTTTACCTGCATCTCCTCCTGCTGGTTTTCCATCAGGAACAGATTAGCGGTGCCAGACCAGATGCCAAGGGTTTTAGCACCCTCTACCTCCTGCTGCCATCCCTGCACCAGGCCGGGCAGCTGCCTATGCCGGTAATGATAATGTAGCTTATTGCCTGCATCTTTTTCCATACCAGCCCAGAGGCTGATGAGGTGATCATCTTGTCCGTAAGCTTGCGGTTGCACGCCCCATCCCTGCTGAGGCAGCAGACCCCAGTAGCGATCGTACTCAACTGTTCTGAAGCGGTCTATGGGCGTAAAGCTCTGGTTTGTCAGCTCGTACTCCACACCTGCTTTCCATCGCCAGGCAGGATCAAAGAAAACCGGTAGTCCATCCAGGGCATATCCGGTTTTTACAGCCATGCCTTTGTCGTCCTGCTCCTCCAGTTCGCTGAACAGGTTCTGATCATTTTCAGAAACAGCCAGCTCTGTATAAATTTTTCCAAACCTGCCCAGCCGGTAGCTCCCGCCGCCCGTGATAAGCTGTCGCTTCTTTGGCGCCTGCAGCAGCCTTACCGGCTCATACTGGCCTTGTGGCACACCGCCAAGAGGTGATACCCAGCGATACACCCTGCCCCTGGGTGTAATTTCTTCCAGCTCGTAATTGCCACTGCCCTGCCCTACCTGGGTAAAACCCAGCCGGTAATGCGCAGTAGCCGGATCAGTGCTGTACACAAAAATCTGCCTGGCCTGCCCATCTGCATCAAGGGTATCTTTCTGCTGATAGAGCAGTAACTCTTCTGTATAGCCAACACTATCTGAGGCTGCAGCCCATAGGTTTTCAAAAGTGTCGCCTGCCTCACTTAACCGCAGCATATCCTGCTCATTAAGATCAAAAAAGAGGGGCTGAAAGCGATTATCTTTCTCCTGGTAAAAGCCGCTGAAAAATTCGAACCTTCCCTGTGCATGGGTGTGGCTGGCACTTAAAATGCCACGCCTGTATTGCTGGTCTGCATACTCATATTCTACCCTGATGCGGGAGTAGCGCGTAATAATGGTACCGGGTGTAAAGGATATTTCGCCCAGGTTATAATCGATGATATAATCATACTGATAGCCACGCTGCAACAGCCTTCCATCCAGGAACACCCGCTCCGAATTTGCGAGCACCATTGCGTAACCCTGGCCATTGGCGCCTTGTAAGCGGTAAGGACCCAACATACCTTCTACCGGCTCCAGCTCTACTGCATTAAACTGCCCACGGGCAGCTGCTGCAGATACAGTAGTTTCTCCAGTGCCCCTGCTTAACCAGGAAGAGCGGGTGCGAAAAGAGAGCCCCTGTACATTGCGCTGATAACGCAAAAAGCTGCCATTGGCGTTGCGCATCTGTAAATCGCCTGCTATGAGTGAACTGCTGTCGGTGAAGAGCTCTACAAATACTTTATCAAACTCCTGCAGGTTTTGTGTATTGCCATCTGGCTGGAAAGGTATATTCTGATCAGATATGGAGGCACGTAAACCAATCTTATCGGTTAGCTTGCCCTCGAGCTGCAGGTTGAGTGCTGACTGCACAAACACATCCTGGGTGTTACCAAAGGAGATGCCCCGGCTTATGCTACCGCTCTTCTGTATATCATCTGCACTGAATAGCTCTTCCTGCTGCCACACCTCCTGTTTGTTACGAGGCCGAAGCTTAAAGGGTGCCAGCGAATCATACTCGGCCAGTGTTCTGTTTTGTACTGGCTTGTGCAGGCTGTAGGGCAGTGAGGTATAACATACCTGCACCGAATCAGGAAATTCTGCAGCAGAGAATTGTATTGTTCCATCAGAGAGATTGTACTGCCATTCCAGATTTGAGTCTATGAGGCGTATGCTTTGGGGAAGAACACTGAGGCTATCGAGTGCAACAGGCTTTACAGCGGGCTTTAGCCAGCGGCACACAGCTGCCTGTTCTGTTGTTTGCGCATGCACCAACAGAGGAAGCGCCAACAAGCAACACAAAAGCCTGATTATAAGCATTTAGTTAACCAAAGGCAGTTCTATAAAGAAGGTAGTACCTGCTTCCTGGCGGTAAAGGGAGGCATCCAAAGCACGCTGCCCGGTATTGCTCTCAAACCAGATCTGGCCACCGGCATGCTCTATACCTCTTTTAGCAATAGCCAGGCCTAATCCGGAACCGCTGTTTTTTGTACTAAAGTTAGGAACAAATACTTTATTACGTATAGTTTCTGCTATACCTGTACCATTGTCCTTTATTTTAATCAAAACTTTGTGCCCTTCTTCCGGCAGGAGGTTGATCTGCAGCTGTGGCTGTCTGTCGGAAGGAACCGCCTGTATGCCGTTCAGGATCAGGTTATTGAAGGTTCGCTGCATAAGCTGCTCGTCTCCCTGCACCAGCCATGCGCCCTCTGGAATATCTACCTCCAGCTGGTAATGCTGATCGTTGGTGTACAGGCGTACTACCCTGCTAAGTACCGCAGCCACATCAAACTGCTCCTGTCGGGGTGCAGGCATTTTTGCAAAGGCAGAAAAACTGGTAGCGATATCGCTTAAGGTATCTATCTGGTCCAGAATTGACTGGAAGGAACGATTTACCTTATCCTTTTCGCCATCCTCGAGTGACGGTTGCAGGCGTCGGTTCAGGTGTTGCAGGCTAAGCCGCATGGGTGTAAGCGGATTTTTAATCTCATGTGCCACCTGCTTGGCCATTTCGCGCCAGGCACTTTCTTTTTCGGAGCGTGAGAGTGCCTCTTTGCTGGCCTGAAGGTTAAGCAGCATATGGTTGTACTCACGCACCAGCAGGCCAATCTCATCTTCTGTAGGCCAGCTTAGTGGTTCGTTTTTACCGGTGAGGCTAATAAGCCTAAGGCGGTCTGCTATATAGCGAAGTGGTGCTGTAAGCTCTTTTGAGAAAAAGTATAACAACAGCAGGAACACCAGGAACAGGGTAGCGAAAATGGATACGATATTAGAAAAAATCGCAGATAGCTGCCGCTGCAGCATATAGCCGGAATCGAAAAAAGGCACGCTCACAATACCCAGTAAACTACCGTTGCTGTTGCTCCTAACGGCCACATAGGCAGATCGGTACTGGAGCCTGCCTACGGTTTCAGTTAAAATAGTCTGCCTGTGATGCTGCTCAACAATTTCGGCCTGTGCATAGGGATTGATAAAGGGGGCCAGGTAATTTTTCTGATAAATAGCTGGCTGGCTGGTAGCCTGCAGTACCCCGCGCGTATCAAAAAGATGAACATCAGTTTCGGTATAGCGGGCAATTCTGTCCAGGTTATTGTTTAGCATTTCCCTGTCGATGTAGCCCTGCTGAAAATCATTCATCAATTCGGAAATACCCCTGCTGATACTTTCTGCCGTATCGAAAAACTGCTGTTCGGTTTCCTGGCGGTAGCTCTGGCTAATCAGGCTTAATGTAGACGCCGTAATAATGAGCAGCGGCAGGAAAATGGCAAAATTCAGATAGAGTTGAATTTTGGTGGTGAAGTTCAGATAGCGAACAGACAAACGCTTATAAAGCAGATAACCCACTACATATAATGTGATAAGAAACAGCATAAATAACAGCAGGAAGGAGAAATTGGCGTAAATAACGCTTAGGGGCTGTGCCGGACTGGAAACCACCACCACTTTGCTACCCTCGCCTTTAAGCGCATAATGGTGATAATCATCAGTAAACACGCCCTCCCGGTAGAGTTGCTCATTCTCTAACAGTTTATCTGAAAATAAATGCAGGTAATCAAATTCACCGGCATCGAACCGCAGCTTACCATTTACGAACACAGCATAGTTACTATGTTCAAAGATAGGCTCTGTAAGCTGCTGGCTGGAAAACAGTTCAGGATATACGGTGCGTGGCTGATAGCGCTTTAGCCTTGATTCAAGCAGCACATAGCCAATTTCCGTTTGCTGATAGTAAACGGGTACGAATTTTTTATAGCTGTAATCTCCTACCCCTTCGCCAGAAAAGCGATACAAGCCTTCCAGACCAGTAGAATCTCCCTGCTCCACAGCCTGTTGTTGCAGGGCAAAATAAGAAGCAGTGTACTGGTTACTCAAGGGATAGCCACCCAGGCCAAAGAGCCTGATGCTTGTTTCATATTTATCGAAATACCGGCTAAGGTACTGTCTCCTTATTTTTTGTTCAATTCCCTCTTTGCTGAAAAGCGGGCTTAAAAATCGGTTTACAATGTAAGGGTCGTTCTGAATGTTCATGGCTGCTTCGTGAAGCAGGTATTCGCCCACCAGGTCTCGCTCGGTAAGTACCTGCGTTGCCAGACGTTCCTTTTCTGCCAGCAGGCTTGTTTTACGCTGGTTCTGCAATGCAAGCGATGCAGACAGTGCACAAACAATAGCAGCACCAAAGAGATAGATGAAAAGTGAGTAATTAAGTTTCGGCGCAGGTATTCTTCTGGTAAGCTGCCTGTACAGTATATAGTAAAACAAAAGGGCTGGTAAGAGTAACAGGCTGATGGCAGAGATCCATACCAGCAGAACGCTCCACAGTAATAAGATCGATACTATCAAAACCAGGTCTTTTCGCTCCCATTCACGTGCTCTTAACCAGTTTAGAAAAGGGTGTGTTAACAGGAAAAACACAATGGATACTATCGCCACCACACTCCAGGCCAGAATTTTCAGGGCGGAGACTTCTATATTCTGTGTTATATCAAGTGAAAACTGGGCATGATAAAAAAGCAGGCGCATCAGGTAGTAGTGCATCAGCAAAACAACCAAGACCCACACGAATGACCCGATCTTCAGCAGGCGGATACCTGCTTTATCTTCCAGTTTGGAAATTATGTAAATACGCCGGGGCCATAATACCAAAAACAATCCAAGTAAAAAGAGCACATTCAGCAGGTAATCGCCCAATGAGGGATTAATGCTGGAGGAAGCATAGTATTGTGGGTTGAAGATGGGAAGCGGATATATACGATGCGGCAGGTCCAGTGCCAGCATGAGCATCCTGGTTATTAAGAAGGCCCCTGCAAACAGAAGAAACATTTTTCCGCTTACTTTAACACTTGCATAAGCTCTGAACCAGAAGACCACTGCTACACCCAGAAATCCTATCAGCACCAGCCATGCGGCAAGCTCCAGCAAACTTTCATAGCCACGGGCGTAGGCTGGTGCCAGTGAAAGCCAGAAAAGCGGTTCACTACCAGCATCAAGGTAAACTGGTCTATATCCCTGCTCTTTTGTAGCACTAAGATTGAAAGCAGAAGAAGAGAAAATATCGGGATTATAGCGCTGGCCGCCGATCGCTTCGAACATACTGCTCTGCAGCGGCAACAACATAAAAATATGGTAAGGCTGGTTTGCCAATACTACTTGCTGCTGAAAAGCCAGGAACTGACCATCGGGCATGTTCAGGTATTGAACAGGCAGCCTTGATTTGAGAAGAGAATAAGAGGGTAAGAGGTGGTAATCTGACCAGAACCAGGGCTGTTCGTTGGTATAAATGTAGTAGGGATAGGGAAGCTTTTTTGGTAAGTAAGAGAAAGGCTGATCTGTATGATTCTGCAGCCCCTGTACCACTTCCTGCAATCTTTGCTCTATTTTCCTGCTTTCTTCCTGCAGTGTGTTGCTAACCTTTTCGTGTGGCTCCGGTGCAAGGGCCACCGCACCCCACCATACCAGCATGCCTCCCAGTAGTATGAGAAAAGGAACAAGCTGCCTTGAAAGGTGCAAGGGTCTGGGCATAGGTTTACTTTGGATTCGGCTGGCCTTTAGCAAAAGACCTGTTATAGCTTACCCCTCCGAAGGCATACAGATAAAGTACTCTTGAAAACCTGAAACTAAGCGGAACAAGCAAAACAGTTATCAGAGGTACACTCAGCAGGTACACCAGGAGCGGAGGATCATTGAACCCAAAATATAGCACAAAAGCAGTGCCAAGCATAATTGTAACGGTGAACATATAGCTAATGTACATGGCACCAAAAAAGAAACCCGGCTCACGCTCAAACATTAGACCACAGTGAGGGCAAAGTTTGTTGGTTTTACTAAAGCCCGGATGATACGCGCTATGCACATAAATATCGCCTGTGTGGCAGCGCGGGCACTTTGATTTAAGAATAGCTTCTGCGGTGGATATTTCGGGCATTTTTACGTGCATTGTAATACCAGATAAGGCCTACTGCCAAAACCAGTAAATAAGGACTTACGAACAGGTAAATAATACCTGTATTTAAATTTTCACTGGTTAACAGAAAAGAACCATCGCTTACGTTACTTTCCAGCGTAGACCTGCACATGGCACATTGTGCAGCGGCTGTTTCTGCCAGCAACAGCAATAATCCCATCAGGAGTACTCCTTTTTGTATAAGCTTCATTATTTTCTATTAAAACTGATAATAAGGTCTGATCATAAAATAAACCATTACACCACTGATGCTCACAAACAGCCACATGGGATATGCCCACTTAACTATTTTCTGGTGAAGGCTAATTTTATCTTTTAACGCAAAATAAGCGGCCATCAGTACAAAAGGCAATACCACAGCAGCAAATACTATATGCGTAAGCAATACAAAGGTATACAAATAAAGGCTGTAGCCTACAGCAGCCTGCTCGGCAGCATCGCGCACATAATCACCATTTACATCGCCAAACTTAGTGGAGGGTACACTGGCATGGTAAAGCACATAAAACACCAGAAAAAGAGCACCCAGCGCCATTGCCGACAACATCAGCTGACGGTGTAGTTTTATATCACGCTTCCGAACAGCCAAAAGTGCGGCAACCAGTAACACGGCAGTTGTGCTATTGAGGATTGCAATTACTGTAGGAAAGTGTTGAACCAGCGAAACAGGCAGGTTAACTTTAAAGGGAGAAAACAACAGAAAAGCAACTACCAGTGGTACAGCTACAGATACTGCAATAATGCCTCGCAGCAGGTTCTTTTCATTTTTTGGATAAATCAGCTCGGCCATTTCTTGACTACTCAGTTTTTAATATTCTGATTTCCTGGATCAGCCGGTCTACCTCCTGGCGGTCATCGCCATCATAATAGCCCCTGATACGGCGCTGTCCGTCTATAAGTACAAATTTATTACTATGAATGAAATCTTCGCTACCGCCATCACCTTCCTGCACAGGCAGCAAAAACCCACAGCGGGCAATCTCATACAGTAGTACTTTTTCACCTGTCAGAAAACGCCAGTTTGTTCCATTAACCCCAACGCGTTCGGCATACTCTTTTAAAACCTGGGGCTTGTCATGTTCGGGATCAACTGTAAAGGAAAGCAACTGTAGCTGCCCATCGCCTCTGAAAGCATCCTGCACCCGCAGCATTTCTGCCGACATATCTTTACACATGCTGGGGCAATTGGTAAAGATAAAGTCAACCACTGTTATTTTGCCTGTTAAAGATTCTTCGCCAATGAGGCGGTTGTCCTGATCTGTAAAGGCAAATGAGGGAATCAGATGCTGCCCTTCGGGAAATACGCAGAGATCTGAAGACATATCTGCAGCATTGCTGTAATAAACCGGTATCTCGTAGTGATTTTCACCGTAACGATGCAGGAACAGCACAATTGCTACCGGTATCAGCAGCAATATGAAGAGGAAAACTAATTTGCGCATTGAAACTTTATTCAGCCTTTACCCTTGTAAACAGAAGAGGCATCAGAATAATTTATCTAAAAGAAAAAAAGCCGGCAAAACCGGCTTTAATATTTACATTCTTCCTTGTAAGACCTGGCCGCCTTCGGTAAGGAGGGCGATGATAAGCCAGACAATAAAGATGGTAGGTAAAATCACACTCCAGGCCAGAGATTTGGTTTCGTACTTCATGTGCATGAACTCTGCCACAATATAGAAGGCTTTTACAATGGTAAGGCCTATGAAGATGCCAATTCTGAGCATGGAAGCCTCCATGGTAAAGGCAATGATAAATTCCACTGCTGTAACAGCACCCAGTAAGAGGGCCGTCATCCATATCTTTCTGATATGCTCTTTATTTGCTGGCTGAGGCTTTACCTCCGCATCGTGATGGTCGTGAATTTGAGCCATTGAAATATTAATTTATGGATCAGATCAAATAGAAGAACGTGAATACAAATACCCACACAAGGTCAACAAAGTGCCAGTATAGACCAACCTTTTCAACCATTTCGTAATGGCCGCGGCGTTCGTATGTGCCTACAGCCGTATTGAAGAAGATAAGAATAAGCAGCACCACACCACTTAATACGTGAGTACCGTGAAAACCGGTGATAAAAAAGAACAAGTCTGCAAACAGCTGTGGACCATATTCATTAACAAGCAGGTTAGCACCATAAAATTTGGTACCATCGGCCAGTGAAATACCTGTATCAGAACCGGCAATAAAGTGGCCCCACTCCCATGCCTGGCAACCAAGGAAAGTAATACCACCCAAAATAGTCCAGAGCAGATATTTTTGTACAGCACGGCGATCCATGCGGTGTCCTGCCTCAACTGCAAGTACCATGGTAACGCTACTCATAATGAGCACGAAGGTCATAATACCTACAAACACCAGCGGTAAGAACACACCATGCAGGAATGGAACAGCATTGAATACCATATCTGGTACCGGCCATGCCTCCTGCGAAGGAACATAGTTTTCAATACCTCCAACCGCAGTTTCATTCGCCAGGTTGCTGTAGCGGATCATTCCATAGGCTACAAGCAGGGCAGAAAAGGTAAAAGCATCGGAGAGCAGAAAGAACCACATCATCAGTTTGCCGTAGCTGGCATTCATGGGTGACTGGCCGCCATCCCACAGGCCCCGCTTTGGTCTATTCATGCTAACGGTTTCGGTTGCCATAGAATCAGGTAAAGAATTTATGATCAGTTAAGGTTTAAGCGTTCAGCGTTAAAAAGAGGAACAAATATAGCCAAAGTACATCTAAAAAGTGCCAGAAGGTTGCGCACATTTCAATAGAGGCCATTTTTCTGCCATGCACCTGGTAACGGTACACACGGTACAAAATAATGCCCACAAAAATTAGCCCAGCAATAATATGCAGACCGTGCATAAAAGGCAATACATACAGGAAGCTTTGCACAGCACTACCGCCAACAAAGAAAATATCCAGCTCTATCAGCTGGCCAAAGCTCATCCACTGCCCTACCAGAAAAGCGAATCCCAGCACCAGCGTTAGTCCTAATAGCAGGCGGGCAGCAACCAGGTTATCCTGCTTTACTGCTCTCTTAGCCAGATGCATGGTAATACTGCTAATCAGCAGAATTACAGTTGTAATGGTAAACAGTTGTGGTAATTCATTGTTCAGGATGTCACCCTCTGAACGGGCTACCAGAAAAGCACTCGTCCAGCCTGCAAACATCATAAAGATGGCCACAATAAACAACCAGACAACAAACTTCTTCGGATGCATGGTGAGGGTCTGCTGGGGCCCTTCTACATGCGCTAGATTGATATTTTGCATAATCTTTTCCACTAAACTTTATCTAACAAAAACGCAATCTGCACAACTGGCAGGTATATAAAGGAGCCAAACATCAACCTCAAAGCCGATTTGTGGCTGCAGTCTTTCATAAGCGTGAAAGTCTGAAACAGGAACAGAACACCACAGATAGTAGCCACCAGTGCTGAGTTTATGCCGGTAATACCCAATTTTGTGGGCAGCAAACCCAGGGGTAGCAAAAACAGGGTGTACGACATGATCTGAATAGCAGTGCGCAGGTCTTTTTGTCCCCCCTGTGGCAAAAGCTTGAAACCTGCTTTCTTATAGTCTTCATCGGCCACCCAGGCAATTGCCCAGAAATGGGGAAACTGCCAGACAAACTGTATACCGAAAAGAATAAGTGCCTCTGCTGAAATAGCTCCGGTGGCCGCTGTCCAGCCTAACATAGGAGGAAGCGCTCCCGGAATAGCACCGATGAATACGGCAACAGGACCCACCCTCTTCATAGGCGTATACACAAAGCTATAGAGCAGGAAGGACAGTGCCGATAATGCAGTCGTTAATATATTTGTATAGAAAGTAAGAAGAACCAGGCCTGTAATGCACGCAAAAGCTGCAATAAATAAAGCCTGCTGAACGGTTATACGGCCTGTTGGCAGTGGCCGGTTCATTGTTCTGTTCATCAGACGGTCGTAATCACGCTCCAGTACCTGGTTAATGGTGGTGGCGGCACCGGATATCAGAAAGCCACCAATGGAGAGCATAATCAGCTGGTGCCACTGTATGGGCCCCTGCATTGCCAGTAAATAACCAAAGGCAGAAGAAAAAGCTACCAGAAATGAAAGTCTGAACTTGAGCAGCTCAGAAAGCACTTTTAGATATTCTCCTACAACAGCCTGTGATTTACTAGTGTTAGCTGCTAACATGTTTGAAGTTTATGATTTTCCTGTTGCGTAGTACTACTACGAACAATTAATAACATATAAAACTGTAATCCGAACAATAGCGTGCCCAGCAGCAAATGTAAAGGCTGCAAAAAGGCAGGGAATCCAAAATAAGACAACACAATACCAATAACAGCCTCTGTAAGCACTACTAGCAGCAGAACAGTTGCCCAGCGGCTAAGTTCCCTGTTTTTGGCCCTGGAGCAGATATATATTAAATAAATATGCACCAGCAGTAAAAGCCAGGAGAATGAGCGGTGAATAAAAAAAACCACATCCAGCTGGTCTACCCACAGTTCCCTGTTCTGATAGCTCATAGCTGCTGCTATTGTATCTATTGCCTCACGTACCTGTGTACCTAAAACAACCTGCAACAGAGTAAGTACAATGGCGGCCCATAAGGCTATAGTTGCTCCTTTTATCTGCACAAACTGCCTGTTTGTTTGCTCACGCACCTTGAAAGCAGCCAGCTCCAGCAGGGCAACCAGCAACAGTGCCGGCAGCATGTGTATGGTTACCATCCATGGTAGCAGGTTGGTAGAAACTACCAGCGAACCAAGCCACCCCTGAAATATCACCAGCACCAGTGCAACAGCACTTAGTATAGTAATACTCCTATTGTGATTCCAGAATTTTAAAGAACGATAAAAGGTGGCAATAATAAGCAAACCTATCATTACGCCTACCAATCTGTTAACATACTCAATCCAGGTATTCACTGCATTGAATTCTGATTCCTGAAGTATGGCCTCCTCTGTTCGCAATTCTTTGGCAGTTTGAGCCATGCCGATGCGCTCCAGGAATTGTGCCATACGTTCATTTTTAGCCAAACGTTTTTCCATGTATACCTGCTGATAATCTGCAGGCAACTGTGATTCGTCTGTGGGAGGCACCCAGCTGCCAAAGCATTTTGGCCAGTCGGGACAACCCATGCCGGAACCGCTGCTCCGAACAATACCTCCTACCAAAATCAAAAGGTAAACGGCTATAATGGTTATTACAGCCAGTTTACCATAAGATTTTGCGTATGAATTATTTAGTTGTGTCAGTTTCAGACTCATCAATGATTATCGCATCATCATCCTTCTCCCTGTCAACCAGTTCATTTTCATGCGGAAGGTTTGAACCCGGAGTCATGCTATAAGGGATATTCTGCGGAATATAATCCTCGATTGCACCTGGTTTACTATAGTCGTAAGGCCAGCGGTATACTGTTGGGATCTCACCTGGCCAGTTGCCGTGTCCTGGCTCAACCGGAGTAGTCCACTCCAGTGTGTTAGAGCGCCAGGGGTTAGCAGTAGCCCTGCGGCCAAACCACATGCTATAGAAGAAGTTGAAAGCAAAGATCAGCTGTGAGCTAAAGGTGATGATTGCAGCAACTGTTACGAAAGCCTGGAGATCGGCAAACCCACTGAATGCTTCAAAATTTGTCCAGGAATAGTAATGACGTGGATAGCCTGCAATACCTACATAGTGTAAAGGAAAGAACACCATATACACACCCACGAAGGTAAGCCAGAAGTGCAGATAACCTAATTTGTTGTCCATCATGCGGCCAAACATTTTAGGGAACCAGTGGTATACACCCGCCATCATACCAAAGAAGGAGGCTGCACCCATTACAAGGTGGAAGTGCGCTACTACAAAGTAGGTATCGTGCAGGTAAACGTCTATGGCAGAGTTACCAAGGAAGATACCTGTGATACCACCTGATATAAAGAGCGAAACCAGACCTATGGAGAACAGCATCGCAGGTGTAAAGACAATGTTACCGCGCCAGAGCGTAGTCAGGTAGTTAAACACCTTTACACCCGACGGTACGGCAATGATCAGCGTGAGGAACATAAACACAGACCCCAGGAATGGGCTCATACCAGACACGAACATATGGTGCGCCCATACCACGAATGATAGTACGGATATACCAAGCAGTGAACCAATCATGGCACGATAACCAAAGATTGGCTTACGTGAGTTAGTGGCAATAATTTCTGATGTGATACCCAGTGCAGGCAGCAGTACAATGTAAACCTCAGGGTGACCAAGGAACCAGAACAAGTGCTGATAAAGCAGCGGACTACCACCCACGTGAGGAAGTGCTTCACCATTCAGGTAGATTTCTGACAGGTAGAAGCTGGTACCCATGCTACGGTCAAAAATCAGCAACAGGGCAGCTGCAAATAGTACCGGGAAGGCCAGCAGACCTAAAACAGCAGTTAAGAAGAAAGCCCAAATCGTTAACGGAAGCTTAGCGAAAGACAAGCCCCTGGTACGCATGTTGATTATAGTTGCGATGTAGTTTACACCACCCAACAGCTGCGATATGATGAACAGGGACATTGAGGTAAGCCATAGTGTCATACCCAAAGCGGCACCTGGTATACTCTCTTGTAATGCACTTAGTGGAGGATAAACAGTCCAGCCCACACCGGCAGGACCAGTCTCAATAAACAAGCTACAGAACATGACAACGCTTGACAGGAAGAAGAACCAGTAAGAGAGCATGTTCATAAAGCCTGATGCCATATCGCGTGCACCAATTTGCAACGGAATCAGGAAGTTAGAGAATGTACCACTTAAACCCGCAGTAAGCACGAAGAACACCATGATGGTACCATGCATGGTTACCAGTGCCAGGTAAAAGTTAGGATCTATTTTACCGCTGCTGTTAATCCAGTCGCCCAAAAGAGGGCGCAGCCACTCCTGGCTCATTTCCGGAAAGCCCAGCTGCAAACGGAAAAACATAGACAGCAAACCACCAATAAATGCCCACAGCAAACCTGTTACCAGGAACTGCTTTGCGATCATTTTATGGTCGGTAGTAAAAACGTATTTAGTAATAAAGCTTTCATGATGCGCATGCTCTTCATGCAGGTCGGCATGAGCATCATGGGAGTTATGGGATTGTATGGTTGCCATTCTTTAGCTTTAGAAAATTATTGTTGAGTAGTGGTGGTAGCCGCTTCTACCGTCTCTGTTTCCGGGCCTGCAGCATCTACTGCCTCCTGTGTCTGAATATTTGTATCGAGTTCACCCTCGGATGGTTCCTGGGCGCCACGCTCCAACCATGGCTCCTGCTCTCTTTTCCATTTCTCATAATCGGCAGGTTCGTCTACAACTACAATTTTTCTCATTGAAAAGTGACCGCGACCACAAATCTGCTGACAAGCCAGCTCATAGTTAAAGTCAGGATCATTTAGCTCTTCGCGCATCTCTGCAGTAGTCTTAGTAGGGATAAACCACATACGGGTTGGCATACCAGGCACTGCATCCATCTTCTGGCGGAAGTGCGGTAAGCTTACAGAGTGGAGTACATCACGCGCGCGAATTTTGATCTCCACAGGCACCCCTTTAGGCAGGTGTATCTCCAGTGGTATAAAATCATCGTGAGTAGCAGGGTCTTCAGCAATAAGGCCCATTGGGTTTTCCGGAGAGATAAAGCGGAAATCGTAATTACCCAGCTTACGGTCAGCGCCTGGATAACGAGCTTCCCATGCAAACTGGTAGCCCATAATCTCAATTACTTCAGCCTCATCGGGAGCAGCTTCTGTCATTTGATTCCAAACCTTAAAACCACCGAATACCAGCGATACCAGCACAATGGCAGGTATTATTGTCCAGGCAATTTCAAGTTTGGTGTTATCAGGATAGAACAGCGCTTTTCTATCTTCCCTGTACTGATAACGGAAAGCAAAATAGAATAGCGCAATGTTTGTTATCAGGAATGCAGCAACAGACACCCACATGGTTGCCCAGAAAAGTGACTCATAGTCGTCTGCATGTGCGGCAGCCACAGGCTGCTGATAATTATCGAAGGCATCGAATGAATACCAAATAAACAGACCACCACACCCAATCATAAAGACCAGGAAAAGAATGGCATTTACTTTATTACTAGCCGAAACCCTGATTTTGTCTGTACCACGGGCTACGCTAACCAGCGTATACACACGATAAAGAAGCATCAGAATGGCTAAGAGAACGATTACGCCAATGGCTATCAGGATTCCAAACATTACTGTCCGAATTAATTTGCGTTAAAAATTAAATATGATGGTGCATGCTTTCTTGCAGCATTGGGTGATGTTTGGGAATGAGGTTCATTTTAGTGAGCGCATTCATTACCACAAAACCAAAAGCCGAAGCGTAAATAAGAATCAGTCCGACTTCCATCAGGCCAAATCCGCCAAAATCTTTCATTACTGCCGGTGTTACCATTAGATAGAAGTCCAGCCAATGACCAAACAGTACCACTGAACAAACAATCTTAAGGAATATCGAATGTCTTTTCGCATCTCTTGTCATTAGAACAATGAATGGGAAGAAGAAATTCAGGAAAAGATTAATAAAGAATATTGGCGAATAATAATCACTGCTAAGTCTTTCAATATAGTAAATTGACTCTTCAGGGATGTTTGCATAATAGATTAGCAGGAACTGAGAGAACCATAGGTAAGTCCAGAAAATGCTGAAGGCAAACATGAACTTGCCAAGGTCGTGCATGTGGTTAGCATTAACAATTTTAAGATAACCAGCCTCACGCAGCAGTACCACTATAAGTGTAATAGCAGCAATAGCACTTACCCACCAGCTTGCAAATACATACCAGCCAAACAGGGTACTGAACCAGTGCGGGTCAAGCGACATTACCCAATCCCAGGCAGCCATTGATGAAGTAACTGCAAAAAGCACCAGGAATATAGCCGAGTATTTACGCAGGGTATACCAGTAAGAAGTACCACCATGTAAATCTTCACGAATGGATTCACGCCTGATCAGGTAAAAGAACACAATCCATATAGCGAAAAACGCTACCATACGTGCCAGATAAAACACTGTATTCAGGTAACCTTTTTTGCCTGCGATGATCGGATCGTAATCAGGGCCGCCCTCAACATAAAGTGCCTCATGAGTCCAGTGAAACAGATCATGGCTAGAAATAAGCCAGGTAACCAGCATGAGCACTGCAGCAATTGGTAACCAGCTGGCCATGGCCAGTGGTATACGCTCAAAACCTGCAGACCAGCCAGCCTGTGCTGCATACTGAATGGCTACCCAGAACAACCCTGCAATTGCAAGGCCTGTAAAGAACAGATTATTGATCCAGAAGTTAGCATAAAGCCTTGTAAGCCAGGTTGGACCTTCATGGCTGGTAGCAGCATCGGCATCGGCATGGCCGGAGCCACGTGGATGCGCTTCATCGCCGTGAGCAGCACCATGTTCCACAACGCCTGATTCCTCTGTCATTTCAGTAGGGCCCTGGGTTGTAAAAGGTGTCTCACTCGCTTCTTTTAAATTATAGAAAGGATTGCCTGCATCTGCACTGGTTTCATGGTGTTCACCAACACCCATTACGCCTAATATAATACCACCAGCAAGTAGCACTACGCCTATAATCAGCACAATACCCAATACTTTCTTCAGACCCGAAGAAAATTTGTAACGTTCGTCTATATGGATAGGATGTTCCATCAATAAGGTTGATTATCGTTATTGTCCTTGTTGTTGAAGGGTTTGAACATAGCGAACTATTTTCCAACGATCCTCTACACTAATCTGCTTATCATGAGGCCACATACGGCCTTTACCATGAGTAATTACGTAGAAGATATGACCTTCTGAAGCCTCAGCTACCTGGCCACTAGCTAAATTAGCAACACCTTTGTACACCAAGCCTACCGGTCCATCGCCTCTTCCTTCAGCACCATGGCAGGGATAACAGAAGTTCGTATACAATATCTTGCCGTTATCAACTACCTGCTGCGTCTCTTGCAGAGGATTCTTTAGTGTAGTAGCTGCCTGCCGAAGGTAATATTCGCCGCCTACTGTATCTTTTGGCAAACGGAAAGGTAAAATACCCTGCCCGTTTCTGGCAACGGTACCTTCTGCAGGTAAGCGCATGTTAATACGATTAGGGTTATATGGGTTTGAGTTAAAGAACTCTCCCCTATCGTCTGCCCTTGTGCTTAGCCATTTTCCCTGAGATTCGTCAGTGATCTGGCTTAGTGGCTCGTAGGGTACCGAATGATACATCTGCGGTGCGAACTCCAGTCCAGGACTGTCTTCCCCGGCACTGCAGGCTGTTAACCCGGCCAACAGGGCAGCACAGCCAAGAATATTTATGTGCAATCTTTTCAGCATAGGTACTAAAGTTCAAAAGATTTATCATTGATTTCCGCAGCCCTGGTTGCAGCAAGAATATCTCTGATCTCTGCAGGCGCAAGCCTGTTGCTCTTCAGGTTAATTGCCATTACATGCAGGTTATCTGTGCTGCGCGGATCAAAGATCCTGGGCTTGCCGTAAGGCTTCAGGTTACTGATCACCATAAAACAGGCTACCATGCCCAGTGCAGAAATCAGAACTGTTAACTCAAAAGTAACAGGTATAAATGCAGGCAGGGACACAAAGTCTTTACCACCGATAATCATGGGCCAGTCAAAACCCAGCATGTAGATCTGCATGGTAAGTGCCAGGCTGGTTCCGAGTAAACCAAAAAGAAACGCTGCAATTGGCAGGCGGCTTCTGTTGTAGCCAAGTGCTTCATCTATTCCGTGAATAGGGAAAGGTGAATACACTTCTTCTATGATTACACCACTGCTACGCACGTGTCTGATGGCATCCATCAACAAATCTTCGTCGTCGTAGAGGCCTAGTATATAATTATCTGTATGTGCTACAGCCATCTTGATTATCGGTTAATCTGTTCAGTTGAAGAAGAAGATTTCAGTACGCTTTTTACCTCTGCCATGTTGATCACAGGGAAGAATTTGGCAAATAGGAAGAAGAGCGTAAAGAAAAGGCCGAAGGTAAAGACATATACACCAACATCATAAATGGTGGGAGAAAACATTGCCCAGCTCGATGGCAGGTAATCGCGGTGCAGCGAAGTTACGATAATCACGAAACGCTCGAACCACATACCTATGTTCACGATAATGCTAAGAATGAACGTAGCCACTATGCTGGTACGGATTTTTCTGAACCAGAAAAGCTGCGGAGAGATAACGTTACAGGTCATCATGGTCCAGTAGGCCCAGGCATAAGGACCGGTTGCTCTGTTCAGGAATGCATACTGCTCGTACTCTACGCCACTATACCAGGCAACAAATAACTCTGTGATATAGGCCACACCTACTATAGAACCGGTAATGATGATAATGATGTTCATCAGCTCTATGTGCGACATGGTAATGTAATCCTCCAGCTTGTACACCTTACGGGTAATAAGCATCAGGGTAAGTACCATGGCAAAACCAGAGAAGATTGCACCAGCAACGAAGTATGGCGGGAAAATGGTGGTGTGCCAGCCGGGAATTACCGAGGTAGCAAAGTCAAAGGATACAATAGTGTGTACAGAAAGTACGAGTGGTGTTGCAAGACCCGCAAGGATCAGGGATACGTTCTCGTATCGCTGCCATGTTTTAGCACCGCCTGTCCAGCCAAAACTTAGTGCTCCGTATACAGCACGTGCAATTGGTCCTTTGGCACGGTCGCGGATGGTAGCAAAGTCTGGAATAAGGCCAATGTACCAGAAAACCAGGGATACTGTAAAGTAAGTAGAGATTGCAAATACGTCCCACAACAGCGGTGAATTGAAGTTCACCCATAGGGAACCCCAGGTATTTGGCAGCGGGAACACCCAGTAAATTGACAGCCAGGGCCTGCCAGTGTGCAGGATCGGGAACTGAAGTGCACAGATAACGGCGAAGATCGTCATCGCCTCTGCGGCACGGTTGATGGATGTACGCCATTTCTGACGGAACAGCAGAAGAACTGCAGAAATAAGTGTACCTGCGTGACCGATACCTACCCACCAAACGAAGTTGGTAATATCCCAGGCCCAGCCAATAGTTTTGTTATTTCCCCACATACCGATACCATCCCATACAGTGCGGAATACAGCATAAGTGCCAATGCCCAGCAGGGTAAGTGATACCGCCATGGCCAGGAGCCAGCGCGGGTTAGTAGGGGGCGCTTCTACATGCCGGCTTATATCGTAGGTAACATCTTTGATGGTTTTACCACCGGTTACCAACGGTTCCCGGACGGGTGCAGATATTTGCATAGTTTATCTCTTTACAATTTATGCAGTTGTTTCTTCCAGGTCTTTATTGCGAATTTTGGTCAGGTAGTACACGTTCGGACGGGTACCAATCTCTTTCAGCACGTTATAAGCACGGCCTTCTACTTCTGTTGCAAGCAGCTGACGAACGCGGCTCTCGGGATCGTTGATATCACCGAATGTAATGGCATCTGTAGGACAGGCGCTGGCACAAGCAGTTACAATTTCTCCATCAACCGGACGACGTCCTTCACGCTTGGCATTAAGTTTACCAGCCTGAATACGCTGTACGCAGAAGGTACATTTCTCCATCACCCCACGAGCACGAACTGTTACATCCGGGTTCAGCACCATTTTGCCTAAATCGGTGCTCATAGAAGTATTGAATGCAAACTCCTCGTTATCGTGATATTTGAACCAGTTGAAACGACGTACTTTATACGGACAGTTATTTGCGCAGTAACGGGTACCAATGCAGCGGTTGTAAGCCATCTGGTTCAGACCTTCGGTGCTGTGTGTGGTTGCAACAACCGGACATACCGTTTCGCAAGGTGCATTGTTACAGTGCTGGCAAAGCATTGGCTGGAAAGTTACTTCAGGGTTTTCTGAAGCCTTCTCCATTTCATTGAGGTTATCAACAGAATTGGAGCTGTAATAACGGTCAATGCGCAGCCAAAGCATGTCACGACGGTTCAGTACTTCTGCCTTACCTACAACTGGTATGTTATTTTCAACATTACATGCTACAGTACAGGCACTACATCCGGTACAGCTGTTCATGTCTATCACCATCGTCCAGTGGTGGTTTGGATACACGTGGCCATCCCAAAGGCTGACTGCGTTTGGATCCATTGGACCATGTGATGAGGCAATTTTTGGCTCGAAGCGACCTGCTTTAGAATCTGCCCTGTATTCTTCAAGGGTTGCATCCTGTATTACAGTTTCGCGGCCCATGAAGGTCTGGTGAGTCTGGGTTTGCGCCAGATGGTAGGTCTCATCGACAAGTTCTACCTTTACACCTTCCAGCTGGTTATAGTGAACTACGCCAGTATTATCTATTCTTAAGAATGGATATGCGTTAACACCAACGTTATCAGCTACTAATCCAGCTACTTTGCGACCATAACCTAGAGAAATACCAACAGTACCATTGGCTTGGCCTGGCTGAATAAGCACAGGAATTTTTACAGGTTGTGAGTTACCAATGGTAATATTAGCAAACTTAGTTTGCCCCTGGCCCAGCTCATTTTCCATCCCCCATTCGTTGGCTAGAGAGATTGGTATAGTCAGGTAGTTATCCCAGGTAACTTTTGTAATTGGATCGGGAAGTTCCTGTAACCAGGGGTTGTTGGCCTGGCGGCCAGTTCCAATTCCAACTTTTTGATATACTACCAGCTCAACATTAGCCGGATTAGTTTTATTAGCACCTGCAATAGTTCTGGCATCTGCATCGGCATTACCAGTATAACTCATGCGCGGTGCAGGCTCTAAGCCTGTAGCAGTTCCTACAACCGGAGTAGTTGTTGTAGCAGTTCTGTTTATTGCCGCTGCGCTGGTTGCAACACTGTCAGGTGCTGTCATTGCTTTAGAGGGACCACCTTCGATAATTTCATCTGCACCACCAGGTGTTATCTGAAGGTCTAAGCGATCGCCGGGAACATAAACACCGGTGAACAGCATGGTATCCCAGAAGGTCTGGAAATCGCTTACCTGGTTCTGCTGAGTAAACTGTGTGCTTCTCCAGCGATTACGAAGGTAGTCAACATACGGCATGGCCGCTCCAGTAGCCCACATCAGGAAGCTTTCCTGTGCCTGACGTGTTACGAAAATAGGACGAATAGTAGGCTGTGCAAGGCTAAACTGACCCTGTTTTGGCTCATAATCATTCCATGACTCCAGATAATGATGATCCGGAGCTACAAAATTGCACAATACAGCTGTTTCGTCGAGCTTATATGATGTAGATATTTTGAAGTTAACCTTGTTGCCAGATAAGGCCTGGCCAAGGGTTAATCCGCCGGCATAATCATACACCGGGTTACAGTCGTAAAAGATAACTGCATCAACCTGTCCATTTGCTGCTTCCTGTACAAAGCGAGCCATCTGGCGGTCATTACCCTGCTTATAATAAGCAGGATTATTGATATCTATGGTTTTACCGTAGTTGCCCAGGGCCTGGTTAATTGCATTCACCATGCGCTGCACGGCAATGTCATTAGAGCCAGAAACCACGATGCTGCGACCACGTGCTTTCAGCAAATCCGTGGCAGCTTTCTGCAGGTTTTTTATTTCACCTGCCTGTCTGCTTGTATTTACTGAAGTAGCATTACCTCCTGCAATCAGATTATAGAGTGCTGTAATTGCCATACCTTCTTCAGAAGGACGAATGGCCGTTCTATAATCAGCATTAGCTCCCGTAATCGTCATCATCGATTCAAACTGGTAATGGCGAGACATAGTCTTGTTGTCTTCGCTCAGTTTGCGGGTTTTGCTGTACTGCTTGTTATTTTCTACTGTAGATAACCAAGTTCCCAGGAAGTCTGCATTGAAACCAACAATAACTTCTGCCTGATTAAAATTGTAAGAAGGTACCGCTGCCCTACCAAAGTTTTCTCTGTGCGCTTCAATCAATGCAAAGCTGGAGGCAGAATCGTACATGATGTGCTCACCACCATAGGTGCCGATCAGATCATTGATAACCGCTTTAGTACTTGGGCTAAGGATGGTGTTACTTATTATCCTTAGATTTTTTGCCTGACGCAAACGGCCAATGGTGGTTTTATCTAAAACTTCCCATGTTACCTTCTCAACATTGCCACCTTCTTTAACGGCAACAGGACCTTGTAATCTTGTGTTATCGTACAGAGAAAGTATAGATGCCTGTATCTGGGCATCGGTACCACCCTGGCTTATTTTAGAATACTGGTTGCCTTCTATTTTGATAGGACGTCCTTCCCTGGTTTTGACTACAATGCTGCAGTAATCTCCTCCCTGTGCATAGGTAGATGCATAATAATTAGGGATGGTAGGATCTACTTCAACAGGTTTGTTGAGGTATGGTATTGCATATTTTACCGGAGCCTCGCATGCAGCCAGAGACACCGCTGCAATACCAAAGCCCATCATTTTCAAGAAGTCACGTCTGGAAGGACCACCTTCGCCGTGGTTAGAATTTATGGGCAGGAACTCCGGAAACTCACGCTCATTTGCACGAACAAAGCTTTCTTGATTTTGAAGCTGCTCCAGACCTTTCCAGTATCTTTTATTGTTGTCGCTCATCTTATCTATATAAGATCAATAAGATATTGATTTTGATTTTAGTAGTGGCAGCGTGAACATTCTAGGCCGCCGATGTCTTCAACAGTCATATTACCAGTAGCTGTGCTTACTTCATGAAGTTTCACCAGCTTGTCGTAATACTCATTCCCTTCAGTTCTTACCTCAGTTTCGCGGTGGCAGTTAATACACCAGCCCATGGTAAGCTTGCTATACTGATAAACTACATCCATCTCTTGTATTGGACCATGGCAGGTCTGGCACTCAAGCCCACCCACACTGGTATGCTGGGAGTGGTTGAAGTAGGCCAAATCTGGCAGGTTATGAATGCGTACCCACTCTATTGGAGCATTATTATCCTGAGCTGCATACAATTTCTTGATTTCAGGTGAATCAGTTTTAATTGAATTGTGGCAGTTCATACAGATGTTTACAGAAGGTATGTTGGCAGATTTTGCCTTATAGGCTCCTGTGTGGCAGTAATTACAGCCAATCTGGTAAGTGCCTGCATGCAGCTTGTGCGAGAATGCAATGGGCTGTGTAGGCATATAACCCTGCTGAACGCCTATGCTATAAAGACCATCAATAACATTCTTGAACACTACAGCTGAAAAAATAAAGATCAGCAGGAACAGGAAGGCTTTGCTGGTAACCACCGCTTTCAGGCTAAGGCGGTTATCAATAATTTCCTTATCTGCAACATCCAGGTCGGTGCGCTGGGTGAGGTAACGGCGTAATACTGCCAGTACAAGCGCAAGTACTATAAGCACCAGCACCAGTACAATACCTAATACTACTAATATAACAGTGATATAACCTGGGGTAGCACCAGCACCCTCACCTTCTCCTAAGGTTTTATTTTCAGAATCCGGAGAAGCAACGCCCTGATCATTACCGGGGGCAACATTGGATTCTGCTTTTATATAAGCCAGTATCGACAAGAGCTGCTCATCCTTAAAATTAAAGGCTGGCATCTGTGTCTTATTAAACTGATTATACAGGCTAACGGCATAAGGATCTCCGCTCTGGATCACCTTTTGTGAGTTACGTATAAATGACTTCAGCCACTCCACATCACGCCTCTGGTGAACGTTCTGCAACGCAGGACCTACCACCACTTCGCCTATTGCGTGGCACTGCTGGCAGTTGTTCTTAAATAGTGCTGCGCCGGCAGTTATTGCCTCCTCCGACTCTGGAATATCTCCCGGTCCTGTAGGTGTATCAACAGGAGCCTTGTTTATTTCCTCAGCTGCATCCTGTTCCTGTACTTGTGGGTCTGCTCCCGACCCCTGAGCCTGAGCTAAAACTGGTGCGCTGCTTATGCTTAGCAGGCCAGCCAATATCAAAACCGTAAATGACCGCAGAAATCCCGGTTTCGAGACGCTTTCTTCCAGCATATCTAGATGATTTTCCGACATGTTGTATCTCTAAAATTCGGCACAAATCTACGACCGGTATCCCTTTTAAACAACTAGGATATACTTTCTTTTATCTGACTTATTATTTTGATGACTTTATATAACTATCTGACTTTCAACGCATTATTAACGCTTACTAATTAGCTTCATTATTTAGAATGAATTTAAATAGCAATGGTGTCAGAAGGCTACCATACATTTTATCTACTTCAATCGTGTGCAGTTTTTTTAGCCTTACGGCCCTTCTAATTTTCTTAAGGGCAAGGGTAACCTTTTTTTATATTAGCAGTTTAATTGTGTACTTACTTTACGACATATATGAGAATTTTTTTAGCAAATCTGAAAACCTAAAAGATAGGCTCACCGTAAGTAAGACGGTACTAAAGTGTAAATCTTTATTTTTTAATGATTTCTTAATTGATAAGGAACGAAAAGAAATGTTCAACAATTTGTTCTTATGTTTCAATTAAATAACTTTGTGGCGAGCGACAACTTCAATTTTTTACTAACGCAGTCACAAATCACTAATTGATCTAGCGTTCCTATAACTGTGGTCAATTCTTGCTTATAGTATATATATGCTACAAGAATGATCAATGAAACTTTCAGCCATTTTTTAAAACATAAATCTATGCGTAAGCGAGTTCTGATTGTTGAGGATGATTATTTTGTGCGCACCCTCCTGAATTTTTTGCTTAAAGAGCAATTTGAGGTTGTATCCGTGGAGAACGGCCACAAAGGTCTGATCTGGATGGACAAGGGAAATTTACCCGATTTGATTCTGTCTGATATCGATATGCCTCAGTTGGATGGCTTTGACCTACTTATGCACTTACGTCACAGTGGTTACTATCGTGATATCCCAGTAATTATGCTAACTGGTTTTGATGACGATGCTACTAAAGATCGCTGCCATTCTGCAGGAGCTTCCGGTTGCCTTACCAAGCCCTTCAATCCCCCCGATTTACTGAAAGCAATAAATAACGTTCTCAACAATTTAAAACTTTCAGTTGCAGATGCGTAGAAAAATTGATGTTCCGGCTACTCCTGTCTTTTCCAATACTATTATATATATAGGACAGGACATTAATAATGTATTGGTTCAGCAATTGCAAAACGAAGGTTTTAAATGTCTGTTATTTAAAGATGCCTTTAAAGCCTATGTAAAGCTATTAGCTGATGTGTACGCTAATTATCCCCTCCCCTACGCTATCCTCTGCCAGGAAGATATGAAGGGCGAGGAAGCATATACTTTTATTGCAAACCTGGAGCGATGTCCTAATCTGCGCAAAGTGCCCAGCATTTTGCTGCTGGAAAATGCCAGCGTAGCCAATAAGCTAAAAGCAAAGGTTGCCGGTGCAGATGATTTCTACGCCGGCAAAATAGATATAGAAGACTTAACAGCGAGGCTAAGATTTCTGCACCTTACCAGAGACGAAAGACTGGATGAGAATCACTCCTTTGCCCATTTCCCTCACCTTCGCATTTCTCATATCAAAAGGGTATTTGATATAATCGTATCTTTTTCCCTTTTGGTTTTCCTGAGCCCGGTGTTATTACTGATCGCACTTATTATAAAGCTGGAGTCTTCGGGGCCGGTATTTTATATTTCAAAGCGTGTGGGCACCGGCTATAGAATATTTAATTTTTACAAGTTCCGTTCTATGCGCGTTGGCGCCGATCAGGAGATCAATAAACTACTGGGACTCAACCAGTATAACTCTGCCTCAGGGGTATCTTTCCTGAAGTTTGACAATGATCCCCGGGTTACCCGCTTTGGACGCTTTCTTCGTAACACCAGCCTTGACGAACTTCCACAGCTTATTAATGTGCTGATAGGAGATATGTCGATTGTAGGTAACCGCCCACTGCCATTATATGAAGCAGAAAAAATTACCCGAGACCTATGGTCTAAACGTTTTCTTGCTCCTGCCGGTATTACCGGACTGTGGCAGGTAACTAAAAGAGGTAAAAAAGATATGTCGGCAGAAGAACGTATTGCACTTGATATGCAGTATGCCGATGAATGCTCTCTATGGTTTGATATTAAAATCATGGCGCAAACTGTGCCCGCGCTGCTACAAAAAGAATCGGTCTAATAATGATAGTTTTAAAAATACTGGAATACTCCCTGCTTGCATACCTCCTGATCTTTGGTCTGTACATTTTTATCCCGGCGCTGGCAGGGCGTTTGCGCCGTTTCCCCAGCCTTTATTCAAGCGAAGATCATTTCAGGATTTGCGTACTTATTCCGGCCTATAAAGAAGATGGCGTAATTTATCATACTGCGCTGGAGGCCTTAAACCAAACATACACCAAAAATCGCTACGAAGTGGTGGTGGTAGCAGATTCACTGCAACCCGAAACGCTAGAACGCCTGCGCACCCTTCCCATACGCGTCATAGAGGTTTCATTTGATAAAAGCACCAAAGCTAAAGCCCTTAACACTGCTTTCTCCCAGATTTCGGATCCATTCGATATTGCGGTTATACTTGATGCCGATAATGTGATGGAAAAAGATTTCCTGAGGAAAATCGCTGCGGAGTTTGAGCAGGGGCACGTTGCTGTGCAGGGTTGCCGTACCGCAAAAAACTTAAACACTTCTTTTGCTGTACTTGATGCGGCCAGCGAACGTGTAAACAATCACCTATTCCGTCGTGGTTTTAATGCCATTGGCCTCTCCGCTCCTATCATTGGCTCTGGCATGGCTTTCGATTACCAGCTGGTAAGAGAAGCACTAGCCAATAATAAAGCCATAGGTGGTTTTGATAAGATTTTACAACTGGATATTTTACGCCGTCGCAAATTCATTAAATACCAGCCGCATGCTTTCGTATATGATGAAAAAGTTGATAATGCTGATAAATTCCAGAATCAGCGCCGCAGATGGGTTAGCAGCCAGTTTAAATACCTGCGTGAATCCTTTGTAGTTGGCTTTAAGCAACTGTTCAGGGGTAACATCGACTACTTCAACCAGTCGGTTATGGGCAACCTGATGCTCCCCCGCATTCTGCTCCTGGGCCTGGCAGCCATAAGCTTTGCTGCCGTGGCAGTGTTTCCACAACTTTCCACAGCAGGATTAGCTGTGTGGACTGCATGCTTTCTGCTCTATGTGTTTGCTATGTTGCTGGGCTTAGGAAATTTCCTGGTAGACAGCCGCTTTTTGCGTGCCCTGGCTACAGTGCCAAAGGTATTCTTTATCATGTTCCTGATTCTCTTTAAACTCAAGAACGCAGACAGCCGCTTTATTCACACCCCACATAATCATACGCAAATACAGCATTAACCTGATGAAACCCTTAGTATCAGTTGTAATCCTAAGCTATAATCAGTTAAAGGTAAGTTGTGAATTTCTAGACTCCTGTAAAGATCTTACCTATGATAATTTTGAAATTATCATGGTGGATAATGCTTCTGCAGAAGACCCTACTCTATTTATAAGAGAAAATTACCCCTATGTTCACTTTATTAGAAGTGAGCGCAACCTTGGCTTTGCAGGCGGTAATAATATAGGTATAGCAGCAGCAAAAGGAGATTTTATCTTCATTGTTAATAATGACACGGAGGTAACCCCAGATCTGCTGGACAAACTGCTTGAGCCATTCAGAAATGATGCGTCTATTGGGGTTGTAAGTCCAAAGATAAAGTTCTTTTCTAAGCCTGAACTTATACAATACGCAGGCTATACAGCCATGAATCCTTTTACAGGTCAGGCTGTTGCCCTTGGCAATAAGCAGCAGGACCTGGGGCAGTTCAATACTTCAGGCTATACCAACTTTGCGCATGGTGCTGCCATGATGGTAAAGAAAGAAGTAATAGAAAAGGTAGGGTTAATGCCAGATATTTTTTTCCTGTACTACGAGGAACTTGACTGGGCGGAACAGATAAAAAGGGCAGGCTTTCAAATATATTACCAGGCAGAAGCCGAGATATACCATAAAGAGTCTGTTTCAGTGGGAAAAGAAAGTCCGCTGAAGGCGTATTACCACACCCGAAACAGAATCCTGTTCATGCGGCGCAATACCACTACTTTTCAGTTCACTTTATTTTTTGTGTTCCTGATAGCCTGTGTAATTCCAAAAGGAGTTTTGAAGTACATCCTCAAAAAGCAGCCTGAACATCTGAAAAACTTTATCAGAGGCATCTGGTGGAACGTTGGCTATAAGTCTCCAACGCAAAATATTACAGCTGCCGGAATGAGTACTGCTTTGAAATAAGCACTATTCATTAAACGAAAGATTTATCCCACAATCTAATTGATTACCCCTTTGCCGGTACCCGGGTGATGAACAGTTTTCTGAAGCATACACTCACATTAACAGGCACAGCTACTTTTTCCGCTACCTCATTTTTTTCATGCAGAAGGTAAATTTGCATTCTGCGGGGTTTAACTCCGGCTTTCCATCAGTGCTGTAAACTGCTTTTAGACCTTTCATACAAATCAAAGGTTGCTCCGGCTGCTGTTATCAGGATCAAAAGAAAATGTAGATGGGCAAGAGAAAGGCGTTCAAGAACAGCTGATTATATCTGAGATATCTATTGATTGCTAAAGAAAAGCAAGACAAGCAGCTATAGGCACCTGCAGCAGCAGCTAAATCTTGCTTTATACGTAGCGCTGGATAAAAAAGTTTCACTATTTCGTAAGAAAACGCAAGCATCTCTTAAAAGCGTTTCAAAATTCCACACCTCATTTATGTTTCAACAGCAATTGCAAACGATTGCGGTGATTCACATCTCTTCCAAATTTATTAACAAAAGGCATTACATGGGCATTGTGGAACAATTCTACATGTAAGAACTAGTAATAAATATCAACTTTTTCAGTTCCCGCAGCATCATATATTTACATTATTATTAGATAAGTACAATTCATAAATAGGCCAGGAAAGCCATATTTGGGTATTAGAGCTATTTTTTTCTACTTTTAAAGTACAGTAAGTCAGATAGTCAACCATGTACTTTTTTCATACACCTATACACCCAAAACCTACCAGCACAATGAACAAACTGGCGCAATTCACAATCAAACTGACCTGCTTTCTGGCAGTTCTAGGTTGGAGCATGAGTGCGTATGGTCAGGGCGTCAACAAAGCGCGTCCACTAGGCTCTACAAGCTCCCCCTATGGCTACTATGAATATTTGCCTGTGGATTACAATTCTAACTCTAATAATTATCCTGTACTTATCTACTTACATGGTCTTGGTGAGAGAGGAAACGGCACTACTCAGTTAGGCGATGCGATCAAACATGGCCCACAAAGAGAAGTAACCAATGGCAGAGATTTTCCATTAATTATTGTATCGCCGCAATCTGATGTATGGTGGAGTGTTGACAAACTGAACTCATACATTGAATGGGTAAAAAACAAATATCGTGTCAATGCAGATAAAGTTTATCTGACTGGAAACAGCATGGGTGGTATCAGCACCTTCGATTATGTAAATAAATATCCAAACCAGCTGGCAGCAATTGTGCCAATTTGTGGTGAAAACAAAAGGCTGTCAAATTCCTGTAATATCACGCATGTAAAGCTTTGGGCTTTTCATGGAGATGCGGATGGCACCATCAACGTTCAAAAATCAAAAGATGCAGTTAAAGCATATAATGCCTGCAACCCTAATCCACAGGCTAAATTAACAATCTACCCTGGTGTTAACCATAACTCATGGACCCGTACTTATGATGGCAGTGAGGGTCATGACATATACAAATGGATGCTGCAATACAGCCGCGCAGGTAGCAAAACTTCTAACACTGCGCCATCAGCTAGTGCAGGATCAGACAAGTCGATCACCCTGCCCACCAACAGCATTACAATTTATGGCTCTGCCTCTGACTCCGATGGCAGCATTGCCTCTACCACCTGGACAAAAGTAAACGGACCTTCAGCCAGCATGAGCGGTACTTCTACCACTACCCTTAAGCTAAGCAGCCTGCTGGAAGGCACCTATACCTTCCGCCTTACTGCCAAAGACAACGCCGGTGCTACTAAATCTGATGATGTGGTGCTAACTGTGAAGCCACAGTCTACTACATCTGACCCTATCACAACAGCCAACGGACTTAATTATAAGTTTTACACGACCAGCAGCAGCAGCCCCTGGAAGGTGATGCCTAATTTCTCTAACCTTACGCCTGCCAAAACGGGTACGCTAAGCAACATTAGCCTGTCTCCTAAAACTCAAAGTAACTACCTGGCATTCCTATACGAAGGTCAGATCCAGATAGATGCATCAGGTACCTATAATTTTTACACTTATTCTGACGATGGCAGCCAGCTCTTCATCAATGGCAACCTGGTAGTTAACAACGACGGTGTACATGCCGGTCAGGAAAGATCAGGCTCTGTATATCTGGCAGCTGGCAAGCACAACATCAAGGTAACCTACTTTGAGTATGCAAATGGTGAAACACTTACGGTGAAGTATGCCGGTCCTGGTATCAGTAAACAGACAATTCCGAATAGCAAATTATTCAAAGGCAGCAGTTCTACTACTACAAACGCTGCGCCATCAGCTAGTGCAGGATCAGACAAGTCGATCACCCTGCCCACCAACAGCATTACACTTTATGGCTCTGCCTCTGACTCCGATGGCAGCATTGCCTCTACCACCTGGACTAAAGTAAGCGGACCTTCAGCCAGCATGAGCGGTTCTTCTACCCTTACGCTTAAGCTTAGCAGCCTGTTGGAAGGCACTTACACTTTCCGCCTTACATCAAAAGACAATGCCGGTGCTACTAAATCTGATGATGTGGTGCTGACTGTGAAGCCACAGTCTAGTACTACTACTTCTACAAATGGTCTTAAGTACAAATACTATACTACCACCAGCAGCTATCCCTGGAAAGTGCTACCAAACTTCTCCAACCTAACGCCTGCCAAAACAGGTACTATCAGCAACTTTAGCCTTTCTCCTAAAACACAGAGCAATTACTTTGCATTCCTGTACGAAGGGCAGATCCAGATAGATGCCTCAGGTACTTATACCTTCTATACCTACTCTGATGATGGCAGCCAGCTCTTCATCAACGGAAACTTAATTGCCAACAATGATGGTGCTCACGCCGCACAGGAAAGATCAGGCTCTGTGTATCTGGCGGCAGGTAAGCACAACATCAAAGTAACTTACTTTGAGCATACCAGCAGTGAGGTATTAGCTGTGAAATACGCTGGTCCTGGTATCAGCAAACAGACCATCCCTAACACAAAATTGTATACAGGCAGCAGTACTACTGCAGGTTCGTCAACAAATACTGGCAATGATACTTACACTGGCACAGCGCCAAATAGTCTTTCGGCAGTAGTAAATCCATACTACACTGGAGCAGGTCTTAGCTGGAAAGATAACAGCGGCAATGAAAAAGGATTCGAAATTTTTATGAGCGTTGGAAATAACAGCAACTACAAACAAGTAGGCAGCACAGGCTCTAATAAAATCAGCTATGGCGTTGGCATCAGCAGGGGTCAGGTTTACTACTTCAAAATTAGGGCAAAGGTTGGCACCAGCCATTCTGCCTTCTCAAATGAGGTTAGGTTAAGCACTGTTGTAGGAAGCTCATCGGTTCTGGCTGATACTGACTCTCTGGATACGGAAGAATACAGCAGCCTGTCTGCAATCACAGAGTTGTCTGCTTATCCAAACCCATCCATCGACCATATTAATGTTAATATTGGCAGCGAGTTTAACGGAAAAGTAAACCTGCAGCTCATTAACATGGCTGGTCAGATACAGCTTAGCGAAAGTATTCAGACAGCAGAAACCACATCTGTAAGATTAGATTTGGATCAACACCAACTGCAGCCTGGTATGTATATCCTGAAGGTTAGTGATGGTTTAAATCAAAAATCTTTGAAAATCCTGAAAAAGTAATAGAAACACCTGTATTGTAAATACACAAAGCCCTGGCTAATTTAAACAAGCCAGGGCTTTTTGGTTATTAGTAAATTTATAAAAGTCCACTCAATTGAAGGTTAACCAATAATTCTGATGATTTAATATGGAACGCTTTTGCTAAACAATTCACAAAAAAAAACGTAGAAAAAAGTAACAATTAATTCCCCATGTATAATATTTTCAATATATAATTTCATATTTTCGCCTTTGTAGAATGTGTTTGTGATCTTATTTTTTAAATCGGAATGCAGAAATTTTTTACTCTCTCAGCTCAGTCTAATAACCGTCTAGCCTGGATGGATTACGCCAAAGGTATTGCCATAATAATGGTAGTGATACGGCATGTAACGAAGGGAATGGATCTGTCAGGAATATTGATAAACCCATCTGTTCTGGAGGTAATACATAATGTAGGACTCACCTTCAGGATGCCACTTTTTTTTCTTTTAAGCGGTATATTCTTCAGGCTAAGTATTGCTAAACGTTCACAGGCAGGCTATGTATTGCACAAAAGCAAAACCATTCTATATCCATACCTGATCTGGGCATTTGTTATCACTACCCTTCAGTTAGTGATGAGTGGCTACGTAAATGCAACAGTAGATGGCTGGAGTTATCTCTACATCATCATAGCGCCTGCCAGCCACTGGTGGTTTCTGGTAGCGCTCTTCAACGTATCTGTTTTATACCTGATCATGCATAAACTATGCAGGGGTCAGCAATTTGTGATGTTCCTTATCGGAATGGTCTTTTACTATGTTTCTCCATACCTGGCCGAGATTTCTGTTGTCTTCCATATCTTCAGGCTTTTCATATTTTTTGTAGCTGGAGATATTATTTCCAACTGGATTTTGAACAAGGAAAATCAGCCAAAGCTTTCTTCTCCAAAACTACTGCTCTTATTTTTAATAGTGGCTTTTGCAGGTGAATGGATACTTTTTCAGGAACAGTGGCGAGAGCACGCCACCCTCCTATTGATTTTTGCTTTTACCGGCAGTTGTGCCATCATATGGGGATCTTACAGGCTCGCTCTAATGCAGTCTGCCTCACTGTCTGTAATTCGCACCATAGGTCAGCACTCTTTGTACGTTTACCTGCTCCATAGCATGGTAGGTGCTGCTGTACGAATTTTATTTGTCTATGGCTTTGGTATTAGCTCTTACTGGGTTATACTTCCAATAAGCCTGGTTTTAAGCCTTTTAGCTCCTATTTACATATACAGATTCTGCACAAATTTTGGTTTTTGGTTCTTGTTCTCTCCAGATGTGCCGGTAAAGCAACCAGTGACAGTAGGTGTAAACCCACCAGCCCTGAAGCCAGTAAACAGCTAAAAACTACTCTCATTAAAGTATCATGATAAAAACAATTCAGGCCAAACAGCTTGATAGCAACAAGGTTAATAGTTTTCAATTCAATCATGTTCAGATAGGCCTGCTGGAAGCGGCAGTAATTTTTGGTTTTGCCCTTTTACCTTTATTCCTGAATTACCCATACCGCATTAATATATTCTTAAGCTGGGAGGGTGCCTATCGTTTATACCTGGGCCACGTTCCGTATAAAGATTTTGGCCTGCCGATGGGTTATGCTTACTGGCTAATCCCGGCCCTCTTCTTCAAAATATTTGGTCCTTACCTGTTTACCCTCGTTAAAGCGCAGGTTTTTCTGAACTGTGTGGCAGGCTTTGCTTTCAGATCTGTATTACAGGCATTCAATATGGAAAGCGGCAAAAGACTGGTGCTCATAGTCTTTTTCTGCCTTACCTACCTGTTCTTTAATTTCTGGCCCTGGTATAACCAGAGCGTTTTTATTTTTGAGCTGATCGGAATCGCTTTTTTGATGCATGGCTTCAACAGCGAGCGTTCATTAAAGCGCTGGGTTTACCTAAGCCTGGCTGGCTTTTTTGTTGTAGTGTCTTTTTTAACAAAGCAGGATGGCGGAGGTTTAGCCTTTGTTCTTTGCGCTGTTCTGGCAGCTTACATGAGTATTGCACAGCGGAAGCCAGTCTACTTTTTGGTTTTTACAGCGTCTGTTTTACTTTCGGCTGCTGCGCTTATACTGCCCTTCGTGCCACATGATTTTCTGTACTGGTTTAATTACGGGCAGGAACCTCACTACTCACGTATGAGCAGCCGTGATATTCTCAATGAGTTTTTTTCAGGCTCAGAGTGGATTAAATTTTATGCAGTAGTCATAAGCCTTCTTTACATTAACAGGCTCTCTCACTGGCGCGATATTTTCACGAATGCTAAGGAAACATTGTTTTACCTGCTTTCCATGGGCATACTGGTGCAGGCAAGCATCATTCAGGTTACCAGCTATATTCCGGCAGATAATAACATTTACTTTCACAGCTTTGCGCTAGCTTATGCCTTACATGCGGTTCAGTTTAAAGTAAGCTTTAATAGAATTGTACCACTGGCAGTCAGTATTTTCATTATCTTTTTCTGGTGGTCTGGCACCTACTATAAGTATATTCAGAAAGTTGTAAACCGCTACCTCCCTGAAACAGCAGCAAATACTGCGAAAGCAAATGTGGTTTCAAAGAACACCTTTACCTATCAGGAGGAGAAAAAAAGTGTATGGGCAGGTGTAAATGTTGCCAGCTGGATAGAGCTTCCGGGCAGCAAGGCATTTGCCAGGATATACATGCCAAAGGAAACAGTAGCAGGTATTCAAAAGCTAAAGGAGATGCCAGCGTTTGCAGCAGGCAACAAACCCAGGGTACTGAACATGACAGAGCTAACGCCGCTGTCTCACGAGCTGGGCTTTGAGCTTGAAAAGGGAACTCCGCTATGGTATCACCTCAATGTATCATTTTTTGAAAAGGAATTGAACTTCTATAAAGCTAGAATCAGCGAAGATTATTACGACGTAGTGCTTTTTGAGTACATCCCGGACCTCAACAACTTCTATCCTTTTGAGCTGCGCGACCACCTGAAGCAGGAGTATGAGTTAACAGACACTTTCCCTGCTCCCCGTCAGCAGAATAATACATTCATAGAAGTATATGTAAAAAAATAATTGTTCACCTCTTCATTTCGAAGTCTTTAGCATAAAAAGCAAAAACAGCGCCGGTGTATGCCGGCGCTGTTTTTGCTTTTGTAGGTTATTGATAATTGGGTACTTAAAAGTAGAAGTAATAATACTTTTTCAGAGCACCTTTAATTTTTACGGCTGGTATTAGTGTAGCAGTGCAGTTCCTGCCACCAAACCAAATAAAATACTAGCGGCTTAATTTGGTAGCGTAAACCAGCTTTTTGGTGAAGATAAAATTAAACACCATTGAAACTGCAGTTGCAGCGATCAGGCAAACAATTTCGGGAAATTTGCCTGATTGATACAGGTTTGAAAAGATGAGAATATTCAGGGCCATGCCAATGGAATAGGTCAGGAGCATTTTGCCATAACTGGTGGCAACATACCTGCTCCTGCCACTAAAAGTGTTTCTCAATACATATTCCGACATAAAATTCTGCCTGAATACCCAAAGTGAGTTTAAGATGAATGCAGAAGTAATGCCTATGGCAGCCCCTACTCCCTTTGCAATATTAGGTTCATCTCCATCAAATATATAATAGGCCACAAAGAAATAGGCACAATAATCAGCAAGTGTATTTACGACTCCTGCCAGCCCAAATTTAATGATAGCCGAATCCAGTAACTTCATAAAACTTAATGATTACACCTCTTCCAGCATGTTGTCGCTGCTTTGCTTCTTATTCCTGCCGGCACTCATGTTGATGAAGATCTCATGATTAGCCGATTTATTTTTAGAAAGAATGTTAAGCAGCAGGATGCCTATCACGAAAAAGCCCAGGCAAATAATGGCCGTTGTAAATAAGCTGGCAGAAAGCGTACTGGCCCAACCAAGAATAGCTTCGTTGGTGAAGATCTTTTTGTAAAGAACGTAGCAGATCATACCTATAAATACAATGGCAATAAAAAGGAAGAGCTTCAGGAAGATCATCAGGAAGTCTTCTGCATACTCTATAAATGACTTAAAGGCATGATGTACAAGGCTTGTGAGGTTCATTTTAGACTTACCATCGATACGCTTACGACGGTTATAGATGATCTTCTTTGCCTCTACCCTGTGTTTGGAGAGGTATGCGGCAAAATGAACAAAGGAGGTACCTGTGGCGCTTTGCAGTATGTCCTTATCGATCATACAGTAATTGCCAAAATTCATCACCCTGCCGGTAATCAGGTTGAAGATGATCTTGTAGATATGATAGGAAAACCTGAAGGTAAAATTCTCTTTTCTTCTACCCCTGATCACATTCACAATTTTATAATCATCTACCTGCACCAGTTCCCTGATGGCCTCGGGATCATCTTCTCCGTCTGAGTCCATCACAATAAACTTGTTACAATCCATATCACGAGCAAATAACAAGCCCTGGTAGATGGCTCCCTGGTGTCCGGAGTTATACCTGAGCTTTAAAATTTGCATGGTCACATTTTGGGCATCCGGTTCAAATTCCTGCAGCAGTTTAAGTGTGTTGTCTGTTGATGCATCATCAACCACAACGATTGTAAACTTAAAAGGAAGATCTTTAACCACCTCTACCACCTCATGGAGAAATGCAATAACCGTGACATTCTCATTGAAACAGGGAGTAATTATTGTAACGTTATTTCTCATTTGTCAATTGTGTTATGTGCGCAGGCTAATGATGTTCCATTTTCCACTACGCTGATTCTGGACGGTTAAAGTCACTTTAATACAAAAAAAATAAGGAAACAGGTTCAGGCACAGAGAGAATATTTTTCAAAACCTGATCATGCCATACCAAAGGCATTTACCAGGTACAGTTCTCCCTTACCTGATAGCCTGACACCTAGTTTTTATGCTGATAGATAGAATAATTATCAACAGTTTTTATCAGTGTATACTGATCTCTTTTAATACGCTCGAAGTTGTCTGTGATGATAAAATGATACACAGGATCCGAATCAATAATGTATTTTATCTTACCACTCCTCAAATTTTCATCGAACTGATTGAAGCCAAACACTTTTAGCGGAGTCATGGAGAAGTGAACAATCTCCAGCTGTGGTACCACTACATTTTCAAACAGCGCGTTATTGATGCCCCTGCGCTCTGCTACAGACAAATTGGCAAAGACCATTTCTCCTGGTGCCAGTGCCATATCTTCTTTTAGGAAATGGGCTACGTTCAAGGTTTTTTGCCTTTCTGCCTCCAGAGATGCCCTACCCTTAAATTCATCTACCCTTATCATGTTAAACTGGTAGAGCGTATTGATGGCAAGCAAACCTGCCAGAAATACCCAAACTCCACCTTTCTTAACCTGATTGAGACTAAGCAGCGCAGAGTCTTTATCAAAAATCTCCGTTTTACGCCCAAAGTAATAGAAGATCAGCACCCAGGCTATGTACTGAAAAAGGCCATAGTATTGAGCGGTGGCGCCCATCTTTAAGCCTGTAACTGTGGCAAAACCAAAGAAACCTGCGAGGCAAAAAGCCAGGAAGCGCTCTTCCAGACTGCCCTTAAAGATCATTTTAGTTTTAATGATGATAAAGGTGACGATCAGAAAAGGAATGAAAATCTTCAGCACAAATGGTTTAGCACCAATTACCCAAACCAGAAATCCCCGCAGGGTAATACCATTTGCTACGCCTCCTACAACATTCAGGAAAAAAGCCTCCTCATACTGGAGGTAGTAGTACAGATAAAAGCCTGCAAAAGTTAGCAGGCATATCAGTGATCCCAGCATAAAGCCCCGCCAGTTAAAGGTAAACAGCAGGAAACCCATAAAAATAATGGGCAGCTGTATTCCACTCTGTTTAGCAAATATGGAAGCAACTGAAAGAAACAAAGCCACGGTCAGATAGCCTACAGACTTACTTTTCTGCTGCAGATTTCGCAGGTAGATAAAAAAGTAGTAGACAGCCCAAATAACAAAGAGATTCTGGAGTGAATCTGGGCGAACAGAAAAATCGTGCCTGAAAATGAACACAAAGGTACACAAGCCTGCAATAACAGATAGCTTCTGATCCAGCTTAAAGACATTGCTGCAGATAAGATATATAGCATATGCCGTGAGCAGGTTGAGCAGGATATTCCACATCCTGCCTATTACATATACAGAATGCACATCTGTAGCAGGGTCAATATTAAGTAGTTTTGCTGTTACAGCACAAAGATCATAATAAAGGGGTGTATACTGTGTAATGGTAAAAGGCAGGTACATGGGATCGTTGTACAGCTGCTGGCCGGCAATAGCTGTCTGAATGCTGTACACAACATTTGTTTCTACACCCACCAGGTCTACATTCAGGCTATAGGCCGTAATGAAACGCATCACAAGCATGGCTGCAAAGCAAATGAGCGAAAGAAGAAGTACCAGGTTCAGTATGTTTCTTCTGCTTAAATAAGTCTCTGCAAAATTACCTGCTTCTGTATGCCTGCTAATTACGGGAATCATAATTCTAAAAATTTATTAACGCTCACCTTTCAAGAACAACAAAAATAATATTAATAAATCTAAAAAGATTCATAAAAAGAAACATCTTGAAAAATTAACCTGCTAATGAGCAGCAACCAATTTACCATTTCGCCTTGGCATGCTGTCATAAAAATCGAGCAGAGAGCCTGCAGAGGCCTCCCAGGTAAATCTCGAAGCCCTTTCAACTCCCTGGGTAATCATACTCTGCCTTAGCACCTCATCACCCAGAATCTTTTCTATGCCTGCAGAAATCTGCTCATACTTGAAAGGATCAACCAGAAATGCTGCCCCTCCTGCCACCTCTGGCATAGATGAGGTATTGGATGTGATAACAGGAGTGGCACAGGCCATGGCCTCAAGAATAGGCAGTCCAAAGCTTTCTCTTAAGGAAGGATAGAGGAACAATGTTGCAGCATTATACATCAGCGGCATCTGGTCGGGAGAGATATAGCCGGGGAATATAAATTTAGAAAGCAATTGCTTATGCCCAAGCTTCTCAAGCATATCCGATACCAGCGCCGGCGTACAATCGAGGATCACCATCGGGATGGCATCTTTGTTGGCAAGGCTGTATTCTGCAAATGCCTGAATTACCCTGAATGTGTTTTTCTTTGGAGCGGTATTGCCCAGGAACAAAATGAATTTACCGGGAAGATTATTCTTTTCCCTGAATGCTTTAAGTTCTGCTGTAGGATAATTGGTATTAAACTTCCTGCTGATGGCATTGTACACTACTTTCACCTTATCTTCTGGCAGTTTAAGGCTTTCCAGGATAGTTTCTCTTTCGAAATTTGATACGGTAAAAATCATTTCACTCTTGTGCACTACCTTGGGCACAACAAACCTGCGGTACAGGTTACCAAAGTTCTGGTAAGCTGTTCCCTTGAAATCCACCTTCTCCAGGTAAATTACATCATGCACAGTGAGCAGCAGGGGCACTGGCTGCAGTATAGAAGAGGTATTGCAGGTGGAATGTAAAAAATCCAGCTTGGCTTCTTTAACTGCCTTGGGCAGCTGTATCTGCTCCCAGTCTGCATAGGTATAGGCAGGTATTTTTTTTATTTTGAAATTTTCTGTTTCAGACAAACAGCTCACATCCACATCATCCTTGGCAAAAATCACATATTCATTCTGCTTATCCATCTGCTGCAGCTGGCGCACAAGCTCCAGCGCAACTATTTCCATACCATGCTTTTTCGGACGGAAAATCCGCTGAATTTCGATTCCTATTCGTAGGGGTCTTTTCATAATTTGATAAGGCTATGACTGTAGAGATTCAGGAGCAATGCCTTTTTATTGGGAAGCAAGATAAGGTAAAGTGACAAAAGGCAAAAAAATGCTGTAAGGCCCTGTAGCGTCATGACCAGAAGTTGTGGCTAGTACTATGTGTTGATTAATATGCGTCGGATACCTTATACGCTAAACGTGAGGATTTGGATACATGAAAACGGGTAATCAGAATAAGATTTAAAGTACAGCTAAGCCAGAATGGGTATGCAAACGTTTTATGTGCCTAAAAATCATATTAAAAAAGAAAATCTCTGTAAGGTTTGCCATGTTATTGCTCATCAGTACTGGGTTGGATGAAGCAGGATTTTTGGTGCCTTCAACTCAGATAATTAACCTGAAATTTTTCCGAAAAAAGTTCAGTCTTCCTATACTGGTTTTACGTAATACAGCTAAACCCAAAAGCTTATAGATATCCATTTAGTTACAACAGGAATCTTAATATTTTTTCATATATTTCTTACATACACAATGTTAAGCTGGGCTGATGTCCATACAGCACTGTTTTAACAATATTGGTGCTCCCATTTTGCCTTTGATATACTATTCAGAGGAAAAGATTTACTATCCCTGTATTCCTTGATTACTTTTTAAATAAGGTTCTGTTTTTTTTATGAAAAAAATGCTGTTCCTCCTGCCGCTGATGCTGTGTTACAGCTTCGGACTTATGGCGCAAAATTGTCCGCCCCTACCCCCATCGGACAATAAGGTTTATAGCTGGTGCTACACACCTGATATAGGCACCAACTGGGATACATCCCCATACAAGGCTTACATTATTAATGGTATGCCATTCCGACTGCTCTTCCCTAAGGATTATAACTCAACTGCGGCTGCTAACAAAAAATACCCGCTGATGATTATGATCCATGGCATCGGTGAAAAAGGCACTGACAACAACCACCAGCTCCAGTATGGTGGCAAGAACCACCTCGATGCTGTAAACAGTGGTAAATTTGATGGTTTTGTAATGGTACCCCAATCTCCAACGGAGTATTTTAATACCGCAGAACGAAGTAAAATCCTGAAATTCATTGAGTATGCAATTCAGAATTACCGCGTAGATGCATTTAGGGTACAGCTCCAGGGCTATTCTGCCGGCGGTGGCACTACCTGGAAACTTGCTTATGAAAACCCAAAGGTTTTTAGCGGAATCATACCAATGTCTTCTGCAGATGCAACAGTAGCAACATATGCCTCTGTACTTAAGTATACAGCTGTGTGGCACTCCCAGGGTGGCAGAGACGACAGCCCTAAACCTGTATCAGGCAACAACGTAGCCAGCAAATTCAAGGCTGTTGGCGCAAACTATCGTTACCAGTATTACCACGAGCTTGGCCATGGAACCTGGAAAGCCATGTACCTGGAGCCAGACTTCTTCTCCTTTATGATGCAAAACACCACCTTGCGCATCCATGCATTGAATTTTAAATATAATTTCTGCAGTGGCGAGGTAATTTCAGGCACCCTTGGTGTAAAGCAGGGATTTGAAGGCTATGAGTGGAGAAAAGATGGTGCATCCATAGGCGGCAGCACAAATGAGCTGCAGTTTACAAGTGAAGGCCAGTATACAGTGCGTATCAAGCACAATGGTGTATGGTCGGCCTGGTCGGAGCCACTAAAGGTTCAGCGTGTGCCGTCAACAGCAACGCCAACCATAATTGCTACAGGCCCCACTGCGCTGCCAACCCTTGATGGCAGAACTTCTGTAACCCTGCGGACACCAAAGGGCTTTCAGAATTACAAATGGTCCAATAGTTCCACCCTCGATAGCCTGGTGGTAAAAAGTGCCGGATCCTACAGTGTTTCTGTAACAGAAGCATACGGCTGCCCCAGTGCCTCCTCCGCACCTATCGTTGTTACTGTTAATAAAACAGGTGTTCTACCGGCCCCCAGCAGCCTTACTGTTGCAACTGCATCAGAAACACAGCTCGACCTGAAATGGACCGACAACAGCACAAATGAAATGGGCTTTGAAGTTTATCGGGGCAAAACAGCCTCCGGCCCCTGGGTGCTTGCTGCACAGCTGCCTGCCAATACCACCAGCTACCAGGATAAACAACTGGAGACTTACACACGCTTTTACTATTCGGTACGTGCCCATAATAACAGCGGCGGCTCGCAATATGCCACCGGTAGCGGCAAGACAATGGCTGATGTTGCAGCACCAGCTGCTCCCGGTGATTTACAGGTTATCAAAACAAACAGAAGCAGCATCCATATTAGCTGGCTCCCTTCTACTGATAATGCCGATCAGCCAAAAGATATGGTGTATGAGGTGTTTACCAATAATAAATCTACCCTGGTAACCACCACTACTAAAACAGAATGGATTATTAAGGATCTGCCCGAAAAACAACGGTTTAATTTTGCAGTACGGGCAGTGGATCAGCAGGGTAATCGCTCGGAGTTTAGCAACCAGGCAACCGCAGCTACTATCATTAATGGTTTGTCTTATACCTATCTGGAAGGAAATATCAATACTGTAAATGAGATAAGTGGTTTGCCCGTTATCAAAAAAGGATGGACCTCTAATTTCGACATTGTTTCGCATCGGCAAAAGAACGACTTCTTTGCCTTCAGGTTCGATGGTTATCTTAACATTACCACCGCAGGTACCTATACCTTTTTTACAAAATCAGACGATGGCAGTACTGTAATGGTAAATGGAGCCCTGGTTGTGAATAACGACGGGATCCACAGCAGTACAAATGAGAAATCCGGTACGATCAATTTAACAGCCGGTTTCCACCCCATCACACTGCTTTACTTTGAAAGAAACGGAACGGGAGAAAGACTGGAAGTACGCTGGCAAGGGCCTGGCGTCAGTAAGCAACTAATACCTGATGCTGCTTTCAAAGAAACCTCCAGCCTGCCCAACCCACCGGCAGCACCTACTTCTGTAATTGCAACCGCTGTAAATTATCACAGCAACCTGATTAAGTGGGCTGACAACAGCAGCAACGAAAGCGGCTTTGAAGTTTTCAGGAGCACCGCCAATACAGGTCCTTTTGTGCTGGTAAAAACCACACCCGCCAATGCTACGCAATACCAGGATGCAGACCTAGCTTCTGCTACCAAATATTACTATAAAGTGCGGGCGGCAGGCAGTACAGGTGAGTCTGATTTTGCCGGCAAAGGCATAGATGGCATCTGGGTGAATGCAACTACTAAATCAGCCACAGGCACACTAACAGCTCCAGCTCTGCTTTCTGCCAACCGCGAAAGCACCACCAGTGTAAGACTTAGCTGGAAGGACAATTCAGGTAACGAAGAGGGTTTTGAGGTTTACAGAAACGACGAACTGGTAAAGCAGGTTAACGATAATACATCCGGCTACCTGGATATCAGTGCCAGTGGCACCACCAGCCATACTTATAAAGTAAAGGCATACAACAGCAGCGGCACCTCCGCCTGGAGCAATGTTATCAGTATTGGCCTGCAGAACCATGGCACAAACAAGCCGCCGGTTATTGCAAACATACCCAGTGTAGTAGTAGCACCTGAAGGCAACACCACAGAAATAGCATTTGATATTTCCGACCCTAATGGTGATGCTTTAAACCTGATCAGCAGGTATCTTCCCTCCTTTGCCAGCATAGAAAAAACCAGTGCTACCAAAGGAAAAATATCTGTTAGCCCTACGGTAAAGGATATTGGTTACCACACCGGCATACAGGTTACGGCTACTGATGGATCGCTGGAGGCAGATGTTAGCTTCAGCATTAACGTAAAGAACAGCGAGAAAACAGCCACTTACATAAACTTTACGTACGCCCATTCTGAACTGGCCCAAAAGCCATGGAACAACACCAATGTTTTTGCTGGCTCTGCCAACAAAATTATTCCTGGCAACAAAAACCTGCTCGATGAAAATGGAAAAGGCACTGGTTACTACATAACCCTGGTGCAGCCGTTTACCTCCAACAAATCTTATGGCGAAAGCAGCCTTTATGACAATGGACTTTACCCTAATGCTGTTACCAAAAGTACTTACATTGTAAATCCAGGCAAAACAGCCCAGTTTAAAATATCTGGCCTAAAGGCAAACCTGCGCTACAACCTGGTTTTCTATGGCAGCAGCATATACAAAAGCAATAATGGCAGCACCAGGTATACGGTGGGTTCCGAAACAGTTAGCCTTCAGGTGCAAAGCAACAGCGACAAGACTGTACAAATCAATGGCATTAAAGCCGATGCTAATGGCGAGGCATGGATCACAGTGAATGGAGCCAGCGATGCTACAAAAGGCGGCTACCTTAATGCGCTGATTATAGAGCAGTATGATGACAACGGGCAAGTGTTACGGCCCGGCAGGTTAACGGCTGCAGCAACAACAACTACCCAGGTAGAGCTTAGCTGGACAGACAACTCCTACCAGGAAACGGGTTTTGAAATATGGAGGAGAATGCTCCCTGCAGGTTCTTTTACAAAAGTTGCCACAACCGCAGCTAACGCCACCAGTTACACAGACAACGGTCTTGCCGCTAACACCGGTTATGAATATAAAGTGAGGGCTGTCAGTGGCACCAAATTCTCTGCCTACAGCGAAACCAAACAGGCTGCTACACTCCTGTACGACCTGCTGCTGAATGTAAACAAAGACACACAGGCAAAAGCAGACCTGCCCTGGAACAACCTGAACAGGCTTCCGCTCACCGGTTACACCTGGTATAACCTTAAAGACAGGAATGCAGCAAGTACTTATATTAATTTTAAATTACTTGAAGGTTTCGATGGTGGTAACAATTTTGGTCCCGATGCAAAAGGCCTTGGCATTTATCCCGATAAGGTGATCAAGAGCTTTTACTTCAATGAAATTGGAACCATTGCCCAAATTAGGGTTTATGGCCTTGATCCGGAGCTTCTTTACAACTTCCGCTTTTTTGCCTCCACAGCTTTCGGAACAGAAAACGGCGTGAGCGAATACAGGATCGGCAACAAAAAAGCTACACTTGATGCTCAGGCCAACCTGAAAAACACAGCTGTGATCAGGGATGTAGAGGCAGTTAACGGAGAGGTGATTATTGAAGTTGAAGCTGGTGAGTTTGCCCGTTACGGTTACTTGTCTGCGCTTGTGATCGAAGCTCGCGACGGATCGAAAGAAGTTAGCGGAACTAGCGCCAGTGCAGCCAAAACCACAGATGCTGTTAGCATGAAAATGGCAGCTGAAGAACCCTTACAGGCAGCTACAGTATATCCCAATCCATCCGACGGTGAATATTTTGTAGACTATTCAGCCCCTGCTGAAGGAAACTGTCTGTTACAGGTAACCGACTTGAGAGGCAAAATAATATATAGCCAGGAGGTTAGGGCACAAAAAGGAGATAATTCCTATGCTGTAGATTTAAGACAGCAGAATATTGACAAAGGCATCTACATTCTGCGGATTTTATCCGACAATGACCAGGTCAGGTTCATCAGGATCATGAAGCAGTAATCGCGACAGTATAAACTTTTGTTCTAAATTTTAATTCAAAAAGCAGCCCTAGGGCTGCTTTTTTCGTATAAGGTGTAAGTATTTAGGGAGGTACGACACAAAAGCATGTTAAGCTTAAATGGACATCAGTAAATATTACCCCGCCAAATTATAGCAATACCCATATCTGATATTAATAAACAAACATTAATATCAATTTATTGTTTTAAACTTTTCTTTATCCAATAAATACTTAATTTTACGACTTTAAAGCTTACATATAGCCCACAAGCAATTGTTATGTAATTTTTTGATATGAAAAAAACTCTACTTCTCCTCCTTCTGCTGCTGTGCAGCACTGTTTCTGTTATTGCTCAACCATCTGGTGATTGTCTAAACAAACCAACTGATTCCAAAGACAATCGCTACACACCTCCCTATGATGATCAAATCCACCCTTGGTGTAATACAAACAGATTTGACTGGGACGCTCCATATGAGTCATACATTATAAATGGTTTACCATTCCGGTTGCTTTATCCCAAGAATTATTCAAGCGATAGTCCCGATAAAAAGTACCCGCTGATGATAATGCTCCATGGCATTGGAGAAGATGGGTTTAGCGGCGATTTCGATAATGAAGAGCAACTGCGATTTGGAGGCAGGGAGCATCTTAATGCTGTTAACAGCGGTAAGTATGATGGATTCATAATGGTTCCCCAATCTAAAGGTAGTACATCTAGTAGCACTGTATTTTTCCCTACCGAAAGAGAGGCTATTGTTAAATTTGTTGAATATGGTATCAAAAATTTACGAGTTGACCAGTGGAAAGTTCAGCTGCAGGGCTATTCTGCAGGCGGAGGTGCAGGCTGGCTTTTAGCTATTGAAAACCCAAAAATTTTCACTGCCGGCATACTAATGTCTGCCGCTGGCAATGATCCTAAAAACAACCTGGACAAGTTGTTCTATACTGCGCTATGGCATGCACAAGGCGGATTAGATGGTGCCCCCACTCCTGGAAATGGAAAAGGGGTGAGAGATATTTATGTACCTGCCGGAGCGAACTATCGCTTCCAGTGGTACCCAAAGATTGGACATGGCACCTGGAAAGAAATGTACAAGGAGCCAGATTTTTTCTCCTTCATGATGCACAACTCAATGCTGCGCCCACATGCAGTCGGTTTTAAACAGAACTTTTGCCCGGGAGAAGAAGTAAAAGGCAAAATGGGGGTTAAGCAGGGATTCCTTGGTTACAGATGGCAAAGGTTTGAAAATACAACTGGACAGTTTGTAACCATTCAGGATGGTAGTAACCATGAATTAAACTTCACACAGGAAGGACGGTATCGTGTTAGCATCAGGCGCGACGCCAGCAGCGACTGGTCAGAATGGGGGCCTGAATTAGAAATCAAAAAAGTAGGTCCTACTCCAAAAGTTGTAATACAAGCTAGTAATTCCACTACATTACCCACACTTGATGAAAAACACTTTGTCACTTTAAAAGCACCTAAGACAGATGCTAATGGCAGGCCTTATCAAAATTTTCATTGGTATAAAGATGGAGTTTTACTTGGAAATGATCCGGAAGATTACCTGTCAGACAGTCTTCAAACCTCAAAATCAGGTATTTATACGGTAGTAGTCACTGAAGAACTGGGCTGTCCCAGCGAACCTTCAGATCCCATCTATGTAACTTCTAAAAAAATTAGTCAAAGCTTACTGGCCCCTACAAACTTTATTGCAGAAGGTGTTTCTGAATCCAAAATTGAGTTAACCTGGACTGATAATAGTGCTGGTGAAACAGGATATGAGCTTTATGGCAACAGAACGAATGAGGAACCATGGGAATTAATTAAAGTGCTTCCTGCGGATGCTAATAGCTTTACCCACGAAAATCTAAATTTCTACACCCGTTATTTCTACAGGCTTCGTGCTGTGAATAATGAAGGCAGCACTGCATACCTTGAAAAAGATTATACAAAGGCAAGCGGAAAAACTAAGAAGATCGATGTAAGCGGCTCTGCTCCAACGGGATTAAAAGTTAGCAGTTCTTCCAGAGGTCACATTGCGTTACAGTGGAATCCTCCTACAGGTTTGAATGATGAAGATGGCGTGATTACCTACGAAATCTTTGATGCTGTAAATCAGCAGGTAGTTGCAACCAGCTCAAAAACAGAATTCACGCTCAACGATCTTGCCGAAAAGCAATGGTACACATTCTCTGTAAGAGCAGTAGATTTATATAATAACAAATCGCCATTTAGTAATCAGGTTACTGCCGGCACCTTTAACCAGGGGCTTAACTACAGCTATTACGAAGCTGATATGAAAAGTGTCAGCGGTATTTCAGCACTCGCTCCCGTACATAAGGGAAGGGCTACTACTTTCGATATTGATTCATATTCACAAAGAAGAGCAAACCAGTTTGCATATAAATTTGAAGGCTACATCATTGCTCCTGAAACTGGCGTCTACACTTTTTACTCAAAATCAGACGACGGCAGTACAGTTACGATTAATGGCGATGAAATTGTGGATAATGATGGTATTCACGGAAGTAAGGAGGAAATATCAGGAACAGTTTCACTTACTGCCGGTGCCCATAAAATAGAAGTACTTTACTTTGAGAGACTTAATAATGGGGAAACACTAATCATAAGCTGGTCAGGCCCAGGAGTAGCTAAAGAAGTGATTCCTGCTTCTGTTTTGAAAGATGAATTTACCCAGCCAAGCACTCCTACAGCTCCCTCTGCATTTAGTGCTACAGCAAAAGACCAGCAGAGCATCCTGCTCAAATGGACTGACAACAGCAGTAATGAGACAGGTTTTGAAATCAACCGCAGTACCAGCAATGAGGGGCCTTTTGAATTTGTAGCCACAGTAGAAGCTAGTAAAACAGAATACCTGAATAGTAAACTGCAACCAGACACCCGCTATTTCTATCAATTAAGAGCTTTAGGCAATGGTGGCGGATCTGCATTTGTTGGTAAAGGTGAGGATGGTATATGGGTAAACGCTAAAACAGCTGTTGGCTCTGGTGGAAGTGAAATCAATGCACCAACAGAACTTAAAGCTGTTCGCCAGAGTGAGGCAAATGTTCTACTTGAGTGGAAATACAGCTCTGGTAATATCGATGGCTTTGAGATATACAGAAATGGTGTTTTACAGCATAAAACCACCACCAGCCAATTAAGCTATACTGATAATGATGCTAGTGGCACAACTACCTTTGGCTATAAGGTACGGGCATTCAAAGGCAGCAGCGTATCTGCATACAGTAACACTGCTACCATTCTGGGCTCTAATCATGCACCTGTCCTGACAAAAATCGGGGACATACAGGCTCGCTACGATAACATAACCCAGATCAAATTAATAGCTTCAGATAAGGACAAAGATGCACTGACATATAGTGCTACTAACCTTCCTCCATTTGCTACAATTATTCAGAATGAAGATGGTACTGCAGACTTAAAGATTCAACCCCAGCGTACTGATGCAGGCACTTACGAAAACATAATATTGAATGTAACGGATACTAAAGGTGGTGCCTGTTCGGAAGTAATTTCCCTTGTAGTTGGCGAAAATGCCGCTCCTGGATTTTTCAATCCTGTTATTCTCACATTATTTGAAAAGACCAGTAGGACGGTAGAGCTGAGTGCTTGGGATGCAAATGGAGAACAACTTGATTTCATAATGGAGGGGGCTCCTTCATTTATAGTATTGTCCAGTAATGGCAACAATTCTGCATCCCTTACACTTACCCCAAACTATGGACATGCTGGTGAATATAAATTTGCTGTAAAAGCAACTGATCCTTTGGGTGCTGTAAACTTTATCAACGTTGATATCACAGTTGCAGCGGTTGTTACATCACAAAAAGTGATGATCAATTTCAATGATAGTTTCCATGAACAAGCACAGGCTCCCTGGAATAATGTTGCCATGTATCCTTCCACAGGCACGAAATTCAACAATGCAACTAATTCTGAGGGAGTTTCTACAACAACGGATCTTAGGTTTATAGATGGCTTTGGCCGCGCAGAAGGTGGGAAAGTAACAGGTAGCAATGCTAATGAGGATTTCCCTGATGCAGTGTTAAAATCTCATTACTATGGATTTACAGAACAAGAGAGACAGATAAAAATCAGTGGGCTTAACCCTGACCTTAGCTACAGCTTCACAATTATTGGAAGCAAAGCGACTACTGAAAATGTTACACTTAATACTATCTATACCATTAATGGTATAAGTAAAACACTTGATGTCAGAAACAACACCACTAACACGGCTCATTTTACTAACATATCGACTGCTACCGGTGAAATCATCTTACTGGTGCGGTCTGAAAATCCAAAGCAGTTCTCCTATATCAATGGCCTTATTATAGAGTCAGAATACATTGATAATTCCCAGTCACTCACACCCACCCAGCTAAACGCGCTGTTAACAGAAGGTGGATTAATTAATTTAAGTTGGGTAGACAATGCTTTCAATGAATCTGGTTATGAGCTGCAAAAAAGTACTGATGGTACTAATTTTAGCCAGCTTGCATTGCTGGAAGCTAATAGTACTGGCTTTACTGATGTTGAAGTTAGTACTGGCGCTACCTATCATTATAGGGTGAGAGCAACAGCTACAAATACAAACCTATCTTCTGGCTGGAGCAATGTTACTTCCATAGTTGTGGAAGAAGATTCGGAAACCGATCCTACTGATCCTGATCCGACCGACCCTACAGATCCCACTGATCCTGATCCAACAGATCCAACAGATCCTAACAATTTAGCACCTGTACTGGATGAAAACTTTGCTAAAGTGCTACATGTAGTGCTGGGTACAGAAGAAACCTATTCTTTTGATCTCACTGATCCGAACGAAGAGGATCAGCTCACAATTATCACCCGCTATTTACCGGAGTTTGCCCAGGTAACTTATGATAAAGCAGAAAAGAAAGTAGTAATTAAACTTAAACCGACCCCAGCTGATGTAGGCTACAGAAGTGGTGTACAATTAACTACAACAGATGGAGCCCTTGAGGATGATGTTACTTTTGGTATCAGTGTAACTGAAAGTGAAAAAATTTCTACATATGTAAATTTCATGTATGACTATCCTTTACGAGCAGAGATACCCTGGAACAATACAAATGTATTCCCTGAAAAAAATGCCTTAATAAAGGACTTAAAAAGTGAAAGCCGTATTGTTCAGCCATATGTATTGAAATTTTTAAACAACTGGACTGAAGGTGTTAGTGCAACACCCGCACCGACTGGTGGACCACAACCCTGGGGTGAAACAACTTTAGATAACTCTGGTATATTCCCCGATGCGGCCACGAAAACAGCATATGTGATAAGAAGGAATCATACCGGCCAATTAGAAATTTCCGGCCTTGCCAGCGATAAAACCTATAACTTCGTTTTCTTTGGAAGTAATGTGTACAAAAGCCTTGCAGGATCTACAAAGTACACAATAGGTTCTGAAACCGTAACACTCTCTGTTCAAAGCAATATTGAGAATACAGTACAGATAAACGGCATAAAAGCTACTAATGGTAGTATTATGCTAAATGTAGTTAGTTCTGATATGCATGGTAGCTTCCTGAACGCTATGGTGATTGAAGAGTATCCTAATAGTACTGAGTTAGAAAGCCCGGGCAATCTAAGGGTATATGGCACTACAAAATCACAAATTGAACTTAAATGGAATGACAGATCTAAAAGTGAAGATGGATTTGCCATATACAGGAGAACTTTACCAAGTGGTAGTTTCATAAAGATTAATAGTACCGGCCCTAACGCCACAAGCTATACTGATATTAACCTTAGTACTAATACTGGCTATGAGTATTATGTGGTTGCGGTGAAAGGCAATGTAGATTCTGAAGCGAGTGAATTCAAACAGGCAGCAACTTTACAGAGTGAAGTGCTGGTAAACTTTAATAATGATAATGAGTTCAAAGGACCCAACCCCTGGAATAATTATAATACTATTCCTCGGGAAGGCAACAATAAAACTAAACTCATAGATGACACCAAAAAGAACACAGGGATCGCTATAAATATTGTTGAAAATTTTGACGGTGCAAACAATGCTGGCCCCAGTGCTTCTGGTAAAGGCATCTATCCTGACGGTGTTATAAAATCATTCTACTTCACGGAAGCGGGCTCAACAGCCAAATTAAGAATCTACGGTTTGCAGCCTGAGCTGACTTATAATTTCAGATTATTTGCAGCTTCTGCTTATGTTTCTGATAATGGTGTTACTGTTTATAAGATAGGCGATAAGAAAGTAAGCCTTGATGTACAAAATAACTTATCTAACACCGCTGTCATTAGAGATATAGTAGCACCAAAAGGTGAAGTTCTTATAGAGATGATATCAGGAGAGTATGCACGCTACGGATACATCAATGCACTGGAAATCGAAATACGTGATGGTGTGAAAGAAAAAGATGGGGCCAACACTGCCAGCAAATACAGCAATGACGAAAGCAGTACAGCAAGCATCCAGGAAGAACTAAACGAAGTAACCACCGTATACCCGAACCCAACACGGGATGAGCTTTTTGTAAATTTCCTGGCTGAAAGGAATGGCAAGATAACACTCCAGGTGATGGACCTGCAGGGTAGAACCGTTTACCTGCAAGACGTTCAGGCACAGGAAGGTGACAATGTTTTCCGGATGAACCTGGGTAGCGAAAATATTAGTAAAGGAATGTATATTTTACGAATAAATTCTATGGATTTTACAAGTAAAGTAGTTAGATTTATGAAGCAATAATCAGAGGAGTAGTTTCACTAAAAAGATGTCCGGCTATGTCGGGCATTTTTTTTTGCCTTTACGTATAATGGTTAATCCCATCATATGTATCTTTAAAGAAGTTAGAATATTTTTCTATTTAATATGACTCATTATATCCGATCTCTGGATGGAATAAGAGCCCTCGCTGTTGCACTGGTAATGCTGTTTCACTTTCAGCTGTTCGATGCCGGTTGGATTGGTGTGCAAATATTTTTTGTTTTATCCGGATTTCTGATCACCCGTATTCTGCTGCATGAAAAAAATCAATCTCTTGACTTTTACCTGAAAAGGTTTTACTGGCGCAGGGCTGTACGCATCTTCCCACTTTACTTTACCTATCTTCTACTGGTAAGCCTGGTGTTTCTGTTCGTTTCTATGCCGGAGTCCACTACCAGCATGCTGCCCTATCTATGGACGTATACCTTTAACTTCACACGAATTTCTGCCGACTGGGCCCACTCCCCTCTTTTTACGCATTTCTGGTCGCTATCCGTTGAGGAACAGTTTTACCTGGTGTGGCCGCTGCTGGTTTTTGTGTTGTCGGAGAAGTGGCTTAAACGTGTACTGCTGCTGATCATTGCTGCAGGACCACTGACCAGATACCTGCTGGGTGAGTGGCTCATTGGTTCCAATTTAAGTGATGAAGCAGCCGGTGAAGCTATCTATTGGTTCACCCTAAGTCATTTCGATGCCTTTGCCATTGGTGGTGCTATTACGCTTTTCCGTTTACCAGAGAGAATTATATATCCGGGCCGTTTACTTATTGCTACTCTGTCTGTCACTCTTTTGGTAGGCGGAATAAACTGGTATTTGCTGGGACTGGGGGGCACAGAACAAAATGTTCATAATTTTGGCTATGGAGTGGGCGAAATTCAAAACTATCAGCACGTTTGGTCGTATACATTGCTGAACTTTTGCTTTGCAGCCTTCATCATTAGTTTAATTACCCGTAATTGCTTATCAAAATATTACCCACTACGTCTTTTTGAGCATCCGGTTATGATAGCAATAGGCAGGGTATCTTATGGAATGTATGTGTTTCACTGGGCCATCATGGCAGCTTTTATCAAAGTAATGGCACCTGTTACAGGAAAAGGATGGTTGTCTTTCGGATTATATTTCTGCCTGGTGTGGTTTGTCTCATGGCTTAGCTTCCAGCAGTACGAAAGCAGGTTCCTACGCCTGAAAGACAGGTTGTTCAGCAATAAAAAAGCAAAAAAGGCAGCCACAGGTAAAGCCGAAGTAGTGTCCTTATAAAACTGCAACAGTCTGCTGCTATTTTCAGAAGCAACCAGATTTTTTATATTTACTGGATTTACGAATGATTATGAACTCTTTGTTGCCAACATTTCTTATTATCGGTGCAGGTAAGTCTGGTACTACCTCACTGCATAAATACCTGGATCAGCATCCGGAAGTATTTATGTGTCCGGTTAAAGAAACCAACTTTTTTGAGCTTGAGGGAGAAGAGCTTGTCAGAAACAGAAAGCAGGACCCTGAACGTTTTAAGCATTACCCTCAATCTGTAACAATATGGGAGGAGTACGTAAAACTTTTTAATCAGGCCACTAAGGCAACTGCTATCGGCGAAACTTCTCCCATGTATTTATATGGTAAACGTTCGCCTGAAAATATCCGCAAATACCTGCCTGAGGTAAAGCTGATTGTGATCTTACGTGAGCCTACCAGCCGCCTGTACTCCCGTTATTTACACCTTGCACGCGATGGCAGGTTGCCTACGCCAAATTTTGAGGATGCCCTGGATAAGAGTAATACTGTATGGTGGACCCGCAACGACCTGGTGCAGGAGGGCTTCTACTATAGGCACCTCTCCCGCTATTTTGAAGCTTTCCCCCAGGAACAAATCAAGGTGTTCCTGTACGAAGATCTTCAGAAAAATCCTGTAAAGGTAATGAAGGAATTGTTTGGCTATATTGGGGTAGATGATACTTTCCAGCCAAACATGGAAGTTACCTACAACCTGTCTGGCAAGCCCAGGAATGGATTTATCAACTCCCTCATCGGGGCAGATGGCATGCTTATAAAATCAGCAAAGGCAGTATTGCCCGGAGGCGTAGTTAAACTGTTAAAGAAAAGTACTGCCTCACAAAAAATGGTTCAGAACATCAGGAAGAAGAACCTGGAGCGACCGCCCGTTACCCCTGAAGTAAAGAAGCGCTTCTACAGCGAGGTATATGCCGAAGATATAGATAAGCTCGAAAAACTGATCAACCGGGATCTTTCCCGCTGGAAGGCAAAGGGATGAAATAATCCTGTAGCCCATCTGCCTCATTTTACCGGCAAATGGAATAACCATAAAAAAAATTGAACCTCTGCCAATCAGAGGTTCATTTTTTTGAATACACTTTCAGGGATCAGGCGGATGTTCTGCATGATCAGGCGCCAGACGGGCAGCACCCAGAGCACATTTGTTTTTCTTTGGTAGGCTTTGTAGATGGCTTTGCCCACCTGCTCAGGAGTGGCGGTAAGAGGCTTTGGAAGTTTCAGGTGCTCAGTCATGCGGGTGGCCACAAAGCCTGGCTTTACCGTTAGCACATGCACCCCGGCAGCTGCTAGCCTGTTGCGCAAGCCCGACAGATATGCTGTTAAGCCTGCCTTTGCACTGCCATAGAGGTAGTTGCTTTTTCTCCCCCTTTCACCTGCCACCGAGCTAACACCAATGATAAAGCCCCTCTTTTTCTGCTCATAGTCATTTGCCACCAGGTTCAGAATCGAAACAGCACCTGTATAGTTGGCATCGATGATCCTTTTTGCCTCCCCCCAGTCCTGCTGACCCCTTTCCTGCTCGCCCAGATAACCAAAGAACAGGGCAGTAACCTCTGGTGCATGGGGCAGCTGGGCGTAAAAGCCAGCATGGCTGCTAAAGTCTGCTGCATCAAAGGCAAGTGCATGCACGGGTACATTGTAGCGGGTCTGCAGATCATCCCTGAGTACAGCAAGCTGCTGTTCATTTCTGCCAGCCAGCAACAAGCCCCAGCCTCTGTGGGCAAACTCTCTGGCTGTGGCATAGGCCATATCAGAGGTAGCCCCTAAAATTAAGATGTAGTTCATGCTGGTATGGCCAGTCTTTTTCGCTGTAGTGAAACAAACTTATGTTCAGGATCAAAGCTTTCAATGGTCCTGATGAAATCTTCTGCCCCCGGATAGCCCCTAAGGAACATGGATGGCTTCATCCTGGCATCTTTAGAAAGGTATATACGTCCGCCCAGCTCATGTACCAGCTCATCGAGCTCATCCAGGAAGGGAAACAATCCATCACTGACTGCAAAGTCAAGGGCAAGGGTGTAACCTTCCATGGGAAAAGCAATGCTTCCCTGCTCTTGTGCGCCAAAGAGCTTGAGTACCGCCAGAAAAGAACCCATGCCTTTTTTGCTGATGCGCTGCAGAATGGTCGTTAAACCTTCGTAGCTGTTGTGCAGGGGCAGCACAAACTGGTACTGCACAAATCCCCTGGGCCCATACATGCGGTTCCAGTGGTGTATAAAATCCAGCGGATAGAAAAAGCTGTCGTAGTTTGTAATGCTGCTTTGCTGCTGCTTTCTTAGCTTATGGTAATAGGCAAAGTTGAAGGCTTTGATCGAGTAGCTGTTCAGAGTAAAAGAAGGAAAGTTGAAGGGCACAGAAAACTTTAGCTTCTCTGCCAGCTGCAGGGGCGCCTGTTGCAGCTTCCGGGGCAGCTCCCCCACCTGTGCATGCTCTCCCAGCATCAGAATGCTCCTGCCAAGGCTGTCTCCGCGCTGCAGGCAGTCTATCCAGGCAACGGTGTAGGTAGATTCGCGATATTGCTCAAACAGCTGAAATACCTCCTTTAGGTTAGCTGCCTTTAGCTGGGTCTGCTTTATAAAGGCTGTTTCTATTGCTTTGAGCTGAAAGCGTACCCTGGTAATGATGCCGGTAAGTCCCATGCCTCCACAGCTGGCCTCAAACAGCTCCCTATTATGCTCCCTGCTGCACAGCAGCTGTTCTCCTTTGCTGTTCATCAGGCTGAAGTCCAGCACCCATTTACAGAAGGAGCCTTCTTTATGGTGATTCTTCCCGTGCACATCGGAGGCCACTGCACCACCCAGGGTGATAAACTTGGTGCCAGGGGTAACCGGCAGGAACCATCCTGCAGGCACAATAACCTTCAGCACTTCTTCCAGGCTTACCCCAGCCTGGCAATCCAGTATGCCTTTCTCTCTGTCAAAGGAGATAAACTTGTTGAAGCGCGTGGTGGAGACTACTGTTTCTGCCAGTGAAGCATCGCCATAGCACCTGCCGCTACCACGGGCAATCAGGGAAGAGGCCTGGGCTATGATGTCAGCTATTTCTTTTTCTTCCCTGAAGTGGTGCTCCAGGGCCTGCAGACGCGGGTACTGGCCCCAGTTTGATATTTCTTTTCTCATGGAAGAGCAGAGCTTAAAATTTGGGCAGGTACAGGATCACATAAAAGCAGATGATCCAGCCAAGGATGGTGATACGGATAAAGCTGTCCTGGAACAGGATCCTGGTGGGGTAGCCGCTCTTGTTCTCAACCATGGTAATCTGCAGGTAGCGCATCATGCCTGCTATCACAAACACGGCAGTGATGTAGAGGTGGTCAGTGCCATGCCGCTGTGCTACATCAGGAGAGATGGTATACATAAGATAAGATACCATGATGATGGCAGAGATAAGCGTAAGGCAGGAGTCCAGGAACTGAACATTGTAGTTCTCTACTGACTTGCGCACCTGCTGCCCCGACTTCTGGAAGATCATCAGATCATCACGCCGCTTGGCCAGGGCCAGAAACAGCGCAAGCAAGAACACCATGATCATTAACCATTGGGTTACTGCCACTCCAGCCAGTAAACCCCCACCAATGATCCTCAAAATAAAACCAAGCGCTATGATGAATAGATCGAGCAGTGCAATATTCTTCAGGCCAAAGGAATAAGCCAAGTTTACCGTCAGGTAAATGGCTAAGGTGGCAAAAAATAAAGGATCAATAACCCATGCCAGCACCATGCCTGCAGACAGAATAATAGCCATGAGGGTGAAGGCAAAAGGAATTCCTATTAAACCTGAAGCCAATGGCCTGTTACGCTTTTCCGGATGAGCCTGGTCTTTTTCTAAATCATTGTAGTCATTCAGAATATATACAGCACTGGCAACCAGGCTAAAGGCTACAAAGCCTGAAAAAATTGATGAGAGTGCATTAAGATCGAATAATTTACCAGCAAAAAAGAGCGGAATAAATAAAAAAAGGTTCTTCACCCATTGCTTTACCCGAATCAGCCTTAAAATTTCGGGCAATTTCAGAAGAGAGAGCGCATAAGAAATCATAATCAAAAAAGTAAGTATTAACCTTGAGGATCGTAGTTCAAATTACATTAATTAAACTAAAAATAAAAAAGATACAAATGAAATACTTTGGAGTATTGCGTTGACTACCAAAGGTTTATTTTAATTCTATTGACTTTCATTGAAATGGTACCAGCCTTCTGTAGGGAAGTGTGCGCTGAATGGCACATCCTGTCTTGTGCTGAAGTTCAGGACTTCTACTTCTTCAGAGACAAACTGATGATCTATACGTAAAAAAAACATTTTGGGATGATTAAAAGTAAAACCAAATCCACTTCCCTCTTTTTCGAAAGCATTGTTTAGCCTGCTATCTAGTATCTGGTAAACCTGACTGTACGGCGTACTGTTAAGGTCGCCACATAGTATTACCGGGTAAGGACTATTGTCTGTTAATGCCAACACTTTTTGCAGCTGCTCTACCCTTTCTTTCTGGCTTTTCCTGAATGCCCAGAAAGTTCTCTTTGTGGCTTCTTTCAAACCTCTTTCTTTATTTTTATAAAGAATGAGCTGTAGCTGAGCAGATTGAAAGTGCGCATTCACTACACGTATGGTATCGCTCTTAACTTTTATATCTGCCCATATGCCTTTATTAAATCCGGTGCTGCCCACAAACAGCACGCCTTTGTCTACTATTGGATACTTGGAGTAGATTGCTACGCCAAACTGGGATCTGTTAATACGTAGGGTGTCCGTTGAAATAAACGAATAGACCCAGCCCTCCTGTTTAAGCCTGGCATCGGTATTAAAGAGTGTACTGCCGGAATAGGTATAAAATTCCTGGAAACACTTTATATCAGCAGAATTACTCACTACCCAATCTATATAAGCTTTTGTATCTGCTGTACTGCGTAAAACGCCCGAATCGGCTTCGAAATGATAACCTTTGGGCCTGTTGAAATGGCTCACATTATAGCTAAGTACTTTCAGAGCCCCGGGAGCTGGATTCTTTTCAGTAGAAAAAGCAAAGGTATCTTTCACAAGTCCCAGCCCGGCCACCACTGCCGCTACTGTAAAACCCAGCCACCAGTTTGGCCGGATCAGTCCAAGCAGTAGCCAGAGCAAATTAACGACCCACAGAAAAGGTGCAAGAAATCCCAGAATTGATAAACCCCACCATGCTTCGGGTGAGATCAGGAGAGCAGCTAAACACGCAAAAAACAGTAGAGAGAGCGCAACTGTAAGTGCTTTCACGGCCAAAAACTAGCTTTAATTAAAATTTAATACTGATATTCTGATCAAAACTGTGCTTCCTTACATCGCACAGCGCTTCTACACTTTTTTGCAAGATAGTACTATTCCTGAAGCTATTTAGATTTAGAAAGCAAAGTTGTAGAAGGCTTCCACAACTTATTCACACCGTTAGTTATTTAGCCCTTTGATTAAGCCACAGCTTTAGCCTTTTTTTAGAGAATCTGTCGCTGTAAGTGTGGAATAAATACAACTAATTTTTTTAGCGCTACACCCCCTATACTTGCATTACACAGCAACAACTTACTGATCAAACACTTGCCGACCCGCAACACAACGCAAGAAAAACAGACAAAAGTTGACAACGGAATAATTAAAACAAGCTTAGAGGGACAGCTGTATGAACACAACTACTATTAACAAACTACTCCAGACGATTATTGCCTTTTCTCTGATTGCTCTTTTCTCCTTCCTATCATTTTCTGCAAAAGCCCAGGACTGTGGCTGCGATCATGTAATCGGACCGGACAAGAGCTATGTAAGAGCGGCCGACATGCCTAACGTTAAACCAGGCGATGTGATCTGTATTACAGCAGGCGTAAGAGGCCGGCTGGTACTCAGAGACTTTCAGGGCACCAAAGAACAGCCACTGATCTTTAAAAACTGTGGCGGCCAGGTGGTCTTCGAAAACACCACAGATCTTGCAGGTACCTTTACCTTTGCCAACTCACAGTACTTTCGTGTAACAGGTACTGGTAGCCAGCAGCATAAGTATGGCTTCCTGATCAAAGATGGAGGCAACAGCTCTGCCATGTTTGTAACAAAGTCAGATTTTGAGCTGGACCACATCGAAATTGCCTCTGCTGGTTTTGCCGGCATTATGGCAAAGATAGACCCTAACTGTAATAATACAGAGTTTCACCAGGGCAACTTTGTAATGGAAAACATTTCCATTCACGACAACTATATTCACCACACCGTAGGTGAAGGTCTTTACATTGGCCACACCTGGTACTTTGGTAAACCTTCTGATTGTGGTACTCTTTATCCGCACCCTGTTGAGAACCTTAAGGTTTACAATAACATTACCGAAGATACGGGTGCAGATGGCATTCAGGTAAGTGCAGCAACCAAGAACGTAGAGGTGTTTAATAATACCATTCGCCGTTACGGAGCAGATCCTTTCAAACCAGTACAGGTAAACGGACTGCAGATTGGTGGTGGTTCAACAGGTAAATACTACAACAACCTGATCATCGATGGTGGCGGCATGGGCATTCAGTGCCTGGGCATGGGAGACGTTTACATGTACAACAACGT